>Ga0164290_1000255_pt1 | contig 200275 bp, 131 predicted proteins | sample Micstemetagenome_FD_108782 | JGI IMG/M metagenome (GOLD analysis project Ga0164290, IMG submission 108782) | Contaminated culture microbial community from soil near Moab, Utah, USA - Microcoleus steenstrupii SON62 (Illumina Assembly) | ecosystem: Environmental > Terrestrial > Soil > Soil crust...
GAATTTGGCGGTGCAGCCGACGTCATCGCTCAGTAGCTGCGACAGTCTGGTGGATATGGGGCGTAGGCTGTACTTCTCGTCCTTCTTGCCTTTCGGACGACCCAGGTGCGAGCAAAGAATGATTTTCGCGCCGGCCTTGTGCAGGAATTCTATCGTTTGCAGACTGCCGCGAATGCGTGAATCGTCGGCAACGCTGCCGTCCTCATGCTGCGGAACGTTATAGTCGACGCGTACAAGTACGCGCTTGTTCTTGAAAGTCTCAGCTCCCGCTTGTGCAATGCTCAGTTTCATAATCCACTCCCGAAGGGGTTCTTGGTAAGTTTTACGTTCAAATCTCTCTAAGACCGGGCGATGCATGGTCTAGGTCCGGGCGATGCATGGCGTCGCCCCTACGGGTCTCTTGAAAGAGAAACCGCTCCGAGTGCAACACTCGGAGCGGCTCTTCAATTCATTTAGACCTTGACGGCCAATTTGCTGGCGACCATGGTTGCCAGTTCGATCAAGCGGTTGCTGTAGCCCCACTCGTTGTCGTACCAGGCGATAACCTTGACCATGCGCTTTTCAGCAACCATGGTGAGGTCAGCATCAACGATCGAGGACAGCTTGTTGCCTTTGTAGTCGATGGAAACGAGCGGAACATCGCTGACGCCCATGATGTTCTTGAGACCCTTGCCGGCTGCTTCTTTGAGCACCTTGTTGATCTCTTCTTTCGTGGTGTCTTTCTTAACGGTGGCGACGAGGTCGACAACCGAAACGTTCGGAGTCGGCACGCGCATTGCAAAGCCGTTCAATTTGCCTTTGAGGTGCGGCAATACCAGACCGATTGCTTTGGCAGCGCCGGTCGACGAAGGAATCATCGATTCAGCAGCAGCGCGGGCGCGGCGCAGGTCGGAGTGAGCGGTGTCGAGCAAGCGTTGGTCGAGGGTGTAGCTGTGGATGGTGGTCATCAAACCGCATTCAATGCCGAATGCTTCGTCGATGATCTTCGCTACTGGAGCCAAGCAGTTGGTGGTGCAGCTGGCATTCGAAATGATGTTGTGCTTCTCCGGGTTGTAGTCTTTGTCGTTGACGCCGAGAACAACAGTGATGTCTTCATCGGTTGCAGGAGCAGAGATGAGAACCTTCTTGGCGCCGGCGGTGATGTGACCTTTGGCCTTTTCTGCTTTGGTGAAAACACCGGAGCACTCGAGCACGATGTCGATCTTCTCAGCAGACCACGGGCAGGTCGACGGATCTTTTTCCTTGTAGAACTTGATCTTCTTACCATTTACTTCGAGACCGTCTTCGAGTTGGTTAACTTCGAAAGGCAGTTCGCCGAGGATGGAGTCATACTTCAGCAAGTGTGCCGAAGTAGCCAGATCTTGCAAAGGATCGTTAATAGCGACGATTTCGAACTCTTTTCCGGCGTTGTGCAAATAGGCGCGGAAAGCATTGCGGCCGATGCGGCCAAATCCGTTAATTGCTACTCTTACCATCTGTTTCTCTTCTCCCATGGTCATTTAGTACCGTTGGTTTGTTAAGTTGCGCGGTTTCGCGCTAATTCACGTTTATCCCGGCTCGCAACGCGGGATGTCACGTGGAGTCGGCAATTCGCCAGCCTTTCGGCGGGTGCGCTGGTAAAGAGCATAGTACGGAGAGGCTCTAAGGCCCATTTGTTTTATGGTGTTTAAAGCAATTGATGGGACAAATCTTTATTTTTGGTGATTTAGCACCATATTTCGCCGTTTGGACCTTACCCTTTTACTTGGCTACCCGCCTCGGCTGCGTCATTTTGATAAGCTAGAGATCCGGAGTGGTGTAGAAACTGACAGAGCTGAGGTTTGAGCATGCGCGATCAAGTAGAAGCAATTCTCGACAAACTGCGTCCAATGCTGATGATGGACGGCGGAAACATTGAACTGGTGGACGTTAAAGACGGCGAAGTCTTTGTCCATTTGGTCGGAGCTTGCGGCATGTGCCCCAGCTCGACAATGACCCTCAAGATGGGCGTAGAGCGCGCCATCAAAGAGGAAATGCCTGACATCAAGCGCGTAGTTCAAGTTTAGTTTTAGACTTGTCGAATACCAATATTTAGGACTAGCCCATCTCGATGGGCTTTTCGTCCTTTTTATCTCGAAAATGGTTATTGCACCAGGCGCCTAAGGCCCCCCCGCCAAAGGCTGAAACGCAAGCCAGCACTGCAGCGCTCAGCAAAGCCAGCGCTTTGGTCGGGCCTAGAGCCACCCAATTGCCGCCCCCCATGCCATTCAAAAACGCAAAAATTGGATTGTTTGCCAACTGAGCGCTTTGCACCGGACCCAGCAGCAAGCAAGTAGCCATAGTCAAAACTAGTCCCAGCAAGAGAGGCGTTTGCAGGAGAAGGGACAATGTGCCGGCTCCAGATGGAGACTTGGCGTTTATCGTTCTGGACAGAACAAAACCAGGAACGAAGGAGCTGAGCAGGATCAAACAAGCGTTGATGCCGAGTTCTCCAAACGTGCCTGCGGTGTACAGTGTGGGCTGACCATATCCTGGTTGGGCGACTATCCAGAAAGTCGTTGCCATGGCTACGCCCGGGAAGGCAACAGCGGGTAGAAGCACCGAGGCAAGCTTCTTACTGCCGATGTGCATAGGCAAAGCTTCACGTGTGGCGGTCCCTACCCAGCCAAGCAAATAAAGGAAAGGGAGATAAAGAGCAGAAAAGGCGACAGTCGGCAGCACATCGAGGAAGAAATGTCCTCTAATCGATTGAAAGGCGAAACCCATAAACAGCGCAACGGCGACATATCTGATCGTGCGCGTCCAATACTTAAAAAACGACGACCAAAAGAAAAGTGCACCGCCGCCTGCAATCAGCCACCCCATGTAATCGAGTCCGACCAGGTCATTGAGAAACGTATTATTGTGCAGGTTAAGTCCCAGCCATCCGACATCAGATGCAAAAAACACCGATGAAACGTAGCACGCCATGATACTAAAGAAGGAAAGCACGACCCCGAGCACTACTGCAGTGCGAAACATGATCACTTTCGCCATGGTTGGCGCGCCAGATAAATCTTTGTCGCCAGCGGCTTCGGCTGCGGGATACCAGTGTTTTTCCTCGGCATGAGGATCGCCGACAATCCTGGCTAACTTTTCGGAATCTGCGGCATGGAATAATTGTGCAGCCTTCCCATCCTTCGCATCTTTTGATATCCCATCAACTTCAATACCTTGAGCCTTACCAGTCAGCACTTTTTGGGAAGACTCGCCACTCGTATGGGGCATCACGACAAGGTCCGCGCGTTCATCAACAGAATCAGCAGCAGTGCTGAAACGCAGTTTCTCTTTAACTGGCTCGTGATTCTTCTTCTCTGACATAGCCACAACCGGAAGTGACTATGACTATATTCCCCATAACCAAAGCCATGCCATCCGGATTCGCAACCTAAACCGGGCGATGCATGTCATCGCCCCTATGCTTAGCTCATTCCGAGGCTCTCGCTCCTGCCTACAGACGTCGGCGGATGCGTTCCTGGAAGTCCGCGCTCAGATAACTTTCTATGACACGTTGCTGATCGTCAAACGATGCAAGCGCGTTTTCCGGATGCGCGTGACTCAAAATTCGAGCGATCGAGCATTTTGCTTCAAAAATGCTTGCGCGTCCATTTTCATAAATGGAGTTGCAAATTTCGTTGACGTACAAGGGCAAGTCTTCCGGGTCGAGCGCCCGATTGATTAGCCCTACCATCTCCGCTTCGGTAGCTGAGATACTGACACCGGTGTAAAGCATTTCTGATGCCACTGCAGGTCCGACGAGCGATATCAGGCGCAGGATGTTTGCATCATCAAGGACGATTCCAAGTTTTGAAATCGGAATGCTAAAGCGCGCCGCCTTCACTGAATAGCGCAAGTCGCAGGCCATCGCCAGCAAACATCCACCGCCCATGCAAGCGCCATTAATCATTGCCACCGTCGGTAGTGCAAATGCTTTAAGCTCGTCGAGAGCATATTTGATTGAAAACCATTGCGCGTTTGCGGATTCATCATCATTGATCTGCATCAATTCATTCAAGTCGGCACCGGCGCAAAACGTACTGCCTGTGCCCTTTATGACGACAACGTGAGCGCCCCAATTCTGCAATTCGTGCAGCGCAGGAACCAATCCGTCCCACATAGCCCTCGTCATTGCGTTGTGCGACTCGGGCCGATTGATGGTCAAGAATCCAGCCGAGCCACTCATCTCGGTTTGAATGTGTTCCGTCACGTGTGTTTGGTCCGACATTAACTATCTACGGTATCTCAAACGACACTGCATCGCCTTCCTTCAAACCATGCGCTTTTGCGTAGCCAGCGCACACCTCTACGACTTCAGTCACGGCGATAGGTGCGTCAGGATAAGTCGGGCATTCATTAGGATTTTTAGATTTGCAGGGCGGGACATTCTCGCAAATTTTGACAATCTTGCCGTCTTTGACGAAAAGCATGTCCAGTGAAATCAGGCAGTTGAACATCCAAAATTTGACCGGGCGAGGAGGACGGAAAAGAAAAATCATGCCCGAATCTTGCGCAAGCGAGGTTCGGAACATCAATCCTCGCTGAATCTCAGCCTCTGTCGTCGCCACCTCCACCTTCACTATATTGTCTTTGCCGAGGCGCACCATCGGCATTTTCGCGTCGGCTCTACCGGCACCACCGGCGCCGCCTTGCGCGAACAAAGCCGCGAAACCAATCACGACGAGGACACACAATCTGGCAAAGGCTTCTCTATTGCGATTTCTATTTTGGTTCGGGCTCATAGCCACCACATCTTGCTAAAAGGGGTCTTTTTGTAGAGGAATTGTACAGTACCGAGCAAAACGCCGCGCTTGCCAGGATATGAGACAGCAGTGACGATGCCGGCGGGGTCGATTACTGCCGATATTCCGGTGTTTGTGGACAAAACCAAATAGCGCCCGTTTTCAACAGCTCGAAAAACTGCGGCAGCCAACACTTGCCTATTGAGGGCTGAATTATGGAACCAGGCCAAATTGGAGAGATTGACCAATATGGTGGCACCTTTGCGAACTTCTCTGGCAAGCAAACGAGGATAGACAATTTCCGAGCAGATGGAAACGCCCATCGGGCCCCACACACTCTGAGGCAGCTCGGTTGTTTTGGAAACGAGAAAACTCATCTGCTGTGAAGGCAAACGCTTCACGATATTGGCGGGCAATGTGTCCTCAATCGCTTTTAATGGTGCCAGCTCACCAATCGGCACCAGGCGCCGCTTCACATACAAGTTATTCGCTGGATTCGCGGGTGAAATAAGTCGAGCAGCATTGACGTGAGAGTTTTTGATGGATTCTATTGAGCCAACAACAATCTCTTTGTTCTCGCGTTGACTAATTTCCTTGAGCCGGCTAACTAGATAGCCCGGCGCCAGCTGGACGGGGTTTGCAACCCCCTCCGGCAGCACGACAATTGAGGTTCCGAGGTTGTTGGACAGCTCTGCATAGCGATCACTGATAGCTTTTGCCGAGGTTGTTTTCAATCTGTCTTCTTCAATACTTATATTGCCTTGTACTACAGCAATCGGCACTGCTTGCGATTGAGGGTCTACGGCAAGGGCAACTTCCGGACGCGTTTCTTGCGCAATGCGCCGCACTTCCATGCCGCCCCAGACATTGCAAATCACAAGAATTACAGACACGATCGAAAGATCGAGGAGAGGACCGACGCGCTGGCGAAGTTTGTCGATGCGACCATCGAGTCGACGACCGAGGTGCACTAAATCCAATACCAGCTCAGCGAGAGCCGCATTGAACAGAATCAAAACATAATCGACGAGGGCACTGCCGCCGATGCGTGCAATCTGAATAAAACCTGTGTGCTCGCTTTGAGAATACGCAAGCTGATCGACAGGCACCGAGAGGAAAAGCTCCGATGTCCCAACCACCCAGTGACAATAAATCCAGATGAGCGGAATGCCCCACATGTACGGAACAAATGGACGCTTGTAGTGGGGGACGAAGCCCGAGCGCAGCGGCAAGCAAAAAACTAGAAGAGAAAAACCAGCAATCAGAAGGGCTTGGTGCAGAGAACCAAAAATCCAAACTAGTACGCTCAGTTGCACGCCCAGCCAGTCTTCAACGCCGAGCCAGCGCAGCGGAAACAGACCGAGGAACCAGCTCGTTGCCACAAGGTGATAGCCAAGTCCAAAAGCAAGTCCGACGAATGCGGCTTCCTTCATGCCATTGACGCAACGCAGGATCACCAGCAGTGGTGCCACGCCGATCCAGGCTATCCACGACTGATCGAATCCAGCACTGGAAAGGCCGAGAATGCAGCCGAATAAAAATGCCAACGGCAACTTCGCACCAAAGCCGCTTGCCTCCAGCATGCCGGGTCTGGGTGTGAGGCTCGTATCCTCCATCATTAGAGGACCGCTTTGCATCAAAATTGACTCCCTCTCGCCACGCATCCACCTGGCACTCTCATCTCACCAGAGACAATGTTACTATTGCTTTTATTCTGGCTCCAGTACTGAAAAAAGAATATACCAGACGCATAGCTTGTTTATATAGACGAGCGCGTTAATAGACCGGAAAATACGCCGAGTTGCCGATTCTGGCAGAACTAGCTACGGGGAAAGCATGACGGAACCTACCTTGAATAATTCCGGCTCCGACAATTTCTACGGCTCAGGCTCTCGCCCTTTCACAATCATGGGCATCGACCCAGGAACAGCGACCGTCGGCTACGGCATCGTGCAATTTACGCCGCGCGATCAGTTCGAATATATCGCTTCGGGCACTATTCAGACTCCATCGACTATGTCGGCAGGAAAGCGCCTAGGCATGATCCGCGCTGATTTGATGGAACTAATCACTCTCTTCAAACCGGATATTCTGTCGGTTGAAGCTATTTTCTTTTTCAAGAACGCGAAGACGGTGGTGCCTGTGGCACAAGCCAGGGGCATCATCTTGGAAGTTGCCGCAAGCTTTGACTTGGCGACTTTCGAATACACGCCGATGCAGGTAAAACTGCAAATCGCCGGATTCGGTCGAGCGGAAAAGCCAGTCGTTCAACAAGCGGTCGCGCGCTTGTTGAATCTGAAAGAAATAATTCGTCCAGACGACGCGTCCGACGCTCTGGCTCTGGCGGTTTGTCACGCGCGCATGTCGCACGTCGTGGACACTTCAATGAAAACAGCGACCGTCATCAAGGTCGCAGAGACCATGCGACCGAAGAGACATCGCGCTCTGAAAAAAACGTAGGGGCGACGCCATGCGTCGCCCGGTGCTCTTGCATGCTCCCCACATACAGGACAGCCGACAATGCAACTACAACTTTTCGAAATTCCGAAAGTAGAAGCGACCGATTTCATTCCGCGGTTTACTTCCGCCAATCCTCTCGACACGACCAACGTCGATCAAGTCATCTCGATGCTTTTGGACGATGCCGAAGAATTGTTCGGCACCCGAGTCGATCCCGCGCCGTATAGTTTCGATGGAATTTATTTTGGCTCCAAAGTTCCGATCATGAAGTATCGGCAGGAAGAGATGAAAATTGTTTTTCGCCTTTCCAACGATGCGCGCAACGACAATTCGAAAATTCTCTGGCAGCTTGCACACGAGTGCGTTCACCTGTTGACTCCAGCCCGACTCTGGACTTCGATGTTTGAAGAAGGACTAGCCTGCTGGTTCCAAATGCGCTGGGCAAAACTCTGCCCGCAACTTTTTCCAGAGCACAAATGCAATCCTGAAGTTTGCTTCGAAAACAAGCGCTTTTTGGAAGCCTACACTATCGTAGAGGAACTTCTCCGGCAGGACCCAGAAGCGATTAAGAAGCTACGCTCGCTCCAGCCGGTGATCAGCAAATTCACGCCGAAGCTTCTCGTGACCGAGCTGCCTCAAGTCGACGTACCAACTGCAAAACTACTCTGCTCCCGCTTCGCCCAACGCCAAAAAGAAGTGTAGGGGCGATGCCATGCATTGCCCGGTTATTTTGTGGAGGGGGGGCGATGCATGGCATCGCCCGGTTATTTTGTGGGGGCGCGTTGCACGCGCCCTTTCTTGTAGGGGCCACGCAATGCGTCGCCCGGTTCAAATCTTTGGAGAATAACGTATCCAACCAACGCCTTCATGGGCAAACTTGAAGTCTTCAGGATGCAACATCTCAGCGAGCATTTCGAGTGATTCGAGAACGCGCGGACCAGGGCGATTGAAATACTGATTGCCATCTGCAACAAAAACTTTTCCGTTTTTCACAGCTTGCAAACCAGCGTATTCCTTTCGATCTGAAATCAAATGCATCTCTTGCATTGTTCGCTCGATGTCGAAGCCGCACGGCGAAACTATGATGATGTCTGGCTCAGCAGCAACTAGATCTTCCCAGTTCATCCAAGGCGAATGCTTACCAGCTTCGCCAAACAAATTGATGCCACCAGCCATGTCGATCAATTCCGGCATCCAATTGCCACCAGCCATCATCGGCTCAATCCATTCGACAAGAGCAACGCGAGGTTTGTTCGGTAGAGCGCGAGCCTTCTGAGAGACGGCTTCCATCCTGCTTTTGAGCTGCGCGACCATCATCTCGCCAACCGGTACGACACCAAGTCCTTTTGCGATCCGACGAACGTCTTCAAAAATATCAGCGAGGGAATCAGGTTGAAGCGAAATTATTTGAGGGTTAGAACTAATAATCTGACAGGCAGCTTCCTCAACATCTTTCAGACTAACAGCGCATACCTCGCACTGCGCCTGCGTAATAATGTGCGTTGGTTTAAGCTCATTGAGCTTCTCAGCATCGACGCGATACACGCTCAAGGATTCTTGCACGATTTCTTTCACACGCTGATCGATTTCGTAGCTTGTTCCATCGGTTTTGAATTTCGGACCGGTACAAACAGGAAGTTCCTTCACCTGCGTCGGGAAGTCGCATTCATGCGAGCGCCCAACCATCTGGTCGCCAAAGCCCAGGGCATGAACGATTTCAGTGGAACTTGCTATCAGGGATACTATTCGCACTATGTTCTCTGCCTCGTTAATTTAGTTTGGTTATCTCAGGATACAGCGAAGATCTTTGGGCTCATGCAATGCGCCCTACACTTTACTTCACCCAAAATGGCGCTTTGCTTCGCACCATATCCGGTGTAATATGATTCAAAGTCGGGCAGCCGGAAAGCTGCATTGTGAGCTGAAACTCGGCGCGGAGCATTTCGAGCACATCGTGTGCGCCTTGCTCACCGCCTGTTGCCAATCCCCATAAAATTGGTCTGCCTGTTAAGACTGCTTTTGCACCAAGCCCGATGGCTTTGAATACATCTGTTCCTCTACGGATGCCACTATCCAGCAACACCGGTACGCGTCCACCAACAGCTTCTACGACTTCTGACAAAACACTGATCGTTGAAGGTGCCGAGTCTAATTGCCTGCCACCGTGGTTGGACACAATAATTCCAGCAGCACCATTTTGCACTCCGAGTGCAGCGTCATCAGCGCGAAGAATTCCCTTCAGTAAAATCGGAAGTTTGGTTATTTCGCTCAGCCATTGAACGTGTTTCCAACTAAGCGAAGTGTCGTACAAACTGCCAATGTACGCAGCCAAACCGGAATCTGCGACGTCTGCCGGAAGATTCGAAAAGATACCGCTGCCTTCAAAATGCCCCAATCTAAAATTGTCCGGCAGCTTGAATCTGTTTCTCACATCCTTCTCCCGGCGACCAAGAATCGGCGAATCAACCGTGAGGACAAGCGCCTTGTAGCCGCTCGCTTCGGCGCGTTGTACCAAATCTCTGGTTACTTCCCTATCCTTGTAGACATACAACTGAAACCACTTCGGGCTTGGCGATGCGGCTTGCACTTCCTCTATGGAACAGTTTGCAAGCGTGCTCAGCGTCATGATGGTTCCAGAGCGATTTGCCGCTCGGGCGGTTGCTACTTCGCCTTCAGAGGTTGCCAGTCCATGGAAAGCGGTGGGCGCAATGATGATTGGCATGGAGACCTTGTCGCCGAAAAGTTCGGTGGTCATATCAAGCTCGGTCAAGTCGACCAACATGTGCGGCATGATTGCCAGTTTCGAGAAATCAGAACAGTTCTCGCGCAGCGTGACTTCATCCCAGGAGCCGCCCGCATAGTAGTCATACGCCATCTCCGCCAAGGAAGTCTTGGCGCGGGCTTCATACTCAAAGACGTTCAAACAATCGCTGACCAAAGTATCCATGTCATCGCCCTACAAACGAACCATAATTGTAAAATATGCTGGCGATCCAACCGAGTTTTTCTGCAAATGCCTGACATAACTCAACTTGTCATTGCGCTCGTTGCCGTCGGTGCGACCGTTATAGCGCTTATAGCCATGCGGTCCGGCGGCAAGACCAATTACAAAGCAGAGATTGAGGGACTGCTCAGTTCGGCGCTTTTGCAGCAGCATGCCGGCAATGTAGCGGAAGCACAACAGAATTATGAGCGCGCAATGCAGCTACTCGAATACCCTGGAAGCCACGATGATGCAAAATTGGCGTCTTGTTACATTCACTTGGCGGAGATTTACGAGAGAAACGGCAGTTTTGCCCGTGCGAAAGAGATGCACGACAGGCTGATTCAGCTTTGGACAAAACAGCTTAAATCCGGCGACGACAGCGCACTTATAGACATTGACTTCGCCATGACGCACAACACATTCGGTTCGGGAACGGCACAGATTCTCGAGTTTTACGACAAGGTCGTCTCGATGAAGGAGAACAGATTCGGTCCGAATAGTCCGCAGGTCGCAGATGCTTACATGATTACGGCAAAACTATTGCGCGCACTAGGAGAGAAAGAGAGCGCAGAGCTAGCTGAGCAGAAAGCTGCTGAAATTCGCCCGGCGAATTAGTCCAAGAATTTAGCGTTGCAAACCTGGAGGGATTCGTTAGCGATGAGACAATTCATCCAGCAACATTCGCTTGACATTGTTTTGAAAGCGAATTTTAAGTTCGGAAGTTAAAGCGATATCGCTTTAACTTCTAGCGCCACCACTTTACTTTTAGGCGGCTGTCAAGCGCCAGCGTGCAAAACTGTTCAATTTTTCCACCTGGCAAGTACCCTAAAGACGTTGTAGACTCGCCCTCTCGATTTTGTTGCAGGAGCAATTGACATGCAAAGGGGAATTCTCACGTCGTTGGCAGTTGGCGCAATCATTTCGGCGTCCATTTCAGCGCCGCAAAGTGCATTCGCAAAATGCGAGAAGTTTCCCGGGGTCACGGATCACATCACGGTGCAGGCGGAACCGCGCATCGTGTACGAATGCATCCGCGAACTGCGCTACAAGCCAGGCTCCAACGTGAAAGAGTTAAGAGCAACCGATCACGAAGCGACACTCGAAGAACATTTCACCGATTTACCCATCGTCAAGACAGCAAAGTGCACCTACGTCGAGAAGTACACCTGCGACAAAGAAGTCGCATACAAAATGGTTAGCTCCGACAAGTTCAAAGCATTCGAAGGCAAGTGGGAACTCAATCAATTGCCCGGCGAAAAGGCGACAGATGTTTCGCTCCAATCGTTTGTCTTGCTGGACTTGCCGGTGCCCTTCTTGCGCCAACTCACAAATACTCAAACGATCAAAGGCGTGAAAGAGCGTCTTGCCGAAGTGAAGAAATTGGCGGAAGCGAAGGCAACAGCGTCAGCTGGAACAACCAAATAACTCTCAGTTTGTCGGTTTGAATCTGAAGATCTTGTAGGGCGTTGGCGCTTTCGGCCCCAGATTGATTTGCGAGCAAGTAACATAAAAGTAGCCGTCGCCGCGCTGTGCAAGCGAATCAGGCCAGACTAGCTGTTTGTCTTTGATTACAGTCGTTAGTTCTTTGTTCGCACGGTTCACATTCATAGACTTGATCGAACTATCTTCAATGGACGTGATGTACAACTTTCCGTCGGCACCAAATTCGATACCATCAGCAGGGCAAGTCGTCGCAACTTTCTCAACTTTCGCGTTCAAATCTTTCGCTGCAAGTTTTTCATTACGCAATTCTTTAGTCGCGACACGATAAAGGGTTTTCCCTGTCAAAGCCTGGTAATACAGATAATCGCCGGTCTTATCGAGCGCAATCCCATCAGAGTGAACTTTCCGCACGGAACCATCCGAAAGAACCCCCCAGCGTTTTCCATCGATCATCACTTTGACGTTTTCAGCTTTCACTGATGGGCTGGTTTCCAAAACTCTTCGCGCATTGCCGGTTCTCAGATCAAGCACCACGATTGCCCCCAATCCTGAATCAGTCATGTAGGCGACTTGGCGCCTTGTATCGATGCGAACATCGTTGAGATAACAGTCCTTCGGAGCCACTTCGTCAAGCGGATAGTACTTCTCAACGCGATTGCTTGCAAGATTTACCTTGACCAATTTTGGTCCATTGGTAATCGGTCCCTGAAACCTCGGCGCCGCAGGATCAAGAATCCAGAGAATGCCATTGCTATCGCAATAGACTGACTGAACGCAGATGAATTCCTCGCCGGTAACTTTGCCACCCTGGATCCACTCGTTCCACTTCTTGTCTGGAAAAGCGCTTACTGAGCCATCCGGCAGCAGCTCGCCGGTTGAAACCGGACCTATGTTTGACCAGCGCGGATAGCAAACGAAGACGCGATTCTTCTTGGAGACTGCGATGCCTGTCCATTGATAGTTCGATTTTGCAATCTCGGTAAGTTCACCACTGAAACCTTTCGAAGGGATCGGAGTGACAGCTTTTTGGATCGTTTTTCCGGCAGCAGCGGGCTTTTCGGCACCTGACTTCTGAGCAATCGATGGGACAAACAATGCCATTGTTGCCATAGAAGCGCAAACAAGTGTCGTGATGAACGAGGCGGTTTTCATATGCATCTCCAAGTCTTCCGCAGCTTTTATAGCAGCTTTTTATTTGTGGTGCACGGAAGCATGAAGCGAAAACTTAGAGTTGAAACCAGAACCAGAGCTTGGAAGCTGGCTCACCGCCTAGTCTTTCATAGAACTTAATTGCGCCAGTGTTGTCAGATGGCGTCATTAATCGCATTGATTTATAGCCGAGTCGTTTTGCTTCTTCCTTGACTTTGTCCATCAACGCCTTACCGATGGATGCACCGCGTAAGCTCTCTCGTAAGAAGAGTGCGTCGACACTCATATGCGGCTCGCCGTACCAACTGTCATATTGACTCATGAACGTGCAATAGCCCTGAATGCCGTTTTCCGTATCTACAACTAAACAAGTGAATGGTGGCGGATCCGCTGACAAACACTCGCGGATTTTCTCAACCTTACCCTCGGGGCTATAAGCTTCCTTCTCAAATGCTGCATGCTCGGTTATAAGAATTACCAACGCGTTCGCATCATCAGGCGTCGCCAGGCGTATCTTTATCTGAGACGGAAGAGGCATGAAGACTATCCGAAACCATTGAACAGCAGAAGTTTACAGCATTCTCTATGTTTGTCTTCCGAAGAAAATCTTGAGATCACGCGGTGTGGGTAATTGTACCATCACCCCAACCTTGAACGGGTGCACACCGTATTCGGTGCTCGCAAGAATGTGTTCTTTATTTAGCGAGAAAACCAAAGGCGCAGTTCGCGCATCTCCAACGATCTCACGCGCGACACCTTCCACGGTATCACCCTCTTTTGTAAAATAGTGGTAAGCGCCATACGGGGCTTCAGCGATTGAAGTGTAGAGCTGCAGCCCAAGCGCGAGTTCGTAGTGCATCTCATCTTCGAGTTTTGCTTCAGCTGATTCTTCTACTTCTTCAATCTCTTCGACTTTTTCTGATTCATCAGACTCAACAAGTAAATCGACTTCGGGTAAATCGAACTCTTCTACGGAAATGCGTGCCTCGTCCTCACCACCATCACCGCCAAGCATGTCGGCATCGGAGCCGCCAACACCGCCAAGGACCTTCTTCTTCGAGCCATCAATCAGTGTTCCGCCAGGTCCGATTACGTGGGTGCCTGCAGCTAAATCTCCGACCCTTTCGCCGCTCCTTTCACCTGCAATAGGTATAGAACCAGGTATCGCTCCCGCACCTTTGTCTGTTGGAGCGGAACTACCAACAATTTTTGTGTCAGAACTAGCACCTAATTGATCTAAGATTCGCGTCTTTTGTCCTGGTCCGGCAAAATCCTGACGAACTCCAGGAATGTCTTTGCCTGCAACTTCATTACCGGTGAGCGGCTTGGCTCCTAATTTGGCGTCTTTTTCTCCAAACTGCGCGACATTGTCTCCAGGAAGCGAGACCTTGTCTCCTGGCTGTGCAGCCTTGTCTCCAGCCTGTGCAATCTTGTCGCCCGCTTGAACAATCTTGTCCCCCGATTGGCCGGCTTTGCTGTCTCCGGTCTGACCCGACTTACCATCAGCCAACACGGACTGTGCAAAATTCTTCAAAACGCTGCCAACTTCCGCCGCTCCAGCTCCGACTTGTCCAGCCATTGCCGCAGAAATTCCGGCGTCTGCTTTTTGCCCTTTGTCTTTGACTTCGCCAGAAGCTTCTCCCTTCGCCCCAGGCACCTTGGAGTCAGACTTGCCAGAAACCAGTCCGTCGAACTTAGAGATAATCGAACCGGAGTCAGCTTTCGCGCCATCACTAAATGGCTCCGCCTTTCCACCAACCGTGCCCAGTTCCGCTTTGGCAGGCAGGACACCAGATTCGGATTTACCGGAAACACCGTCAGCCTTACCTTGAGCGCCTTCATTGCCTTTGCCCTTGTCGCCAAAAACCTGGTCGCTTTGGCGCCGCCCGCCGTCTCGGCCACCCAATGCGCCCGGCAAAATGAATGGAACAGAATCGTCACCGGAGTGCCCGATACCTATGCCGTCACCGGCTTTTCCTGGTTTTCCACCTTGGTTGATCAGTCCATCTGGCAGCATTTGAGGTTGACGCTTATCGCCGAGAATCCCGGCATCAGAACTTCCAGAACCTCCCGAACCACCGGAGCCACCGCTACCTTGACCGCCTGTTGCAGCTTTGGTGCCCGAGACGTCCGTACCTTTTACGATTGAAGAGTCAGATCCTCCCGCCGTATCCGCTCCACTGGACTTGCCGCCGGTGGGGATGCCACCTCTGGTGTCTTTAATCTCTCCAGCATCAAATCGCGTGCCTGGTTGGGTTCCACGAACTTCACCCGAGTCAAAGCGAGTGCCTGGTTGATTGCCTCGAACTTCTCCGGTGTCGAACCTGGAGCCATCTCCGGCTACCTTACCGCCACCTACGGCACTTTCACCTTTTCCACCAATAGGCGCGTCGCCCTTCGCACCGAGGTCGCCTTTTATTCCACCTTCGCCTTTGACACCAGATGGTTGGCCGTCTTCAACTCTAAACGGCGCGTGCGGCGCGCGGTCAATTGGAGCCGAACTGCCTCCGCCCATCCCGCTGGTTCCAGACTGTCCTTCAGACTTCCCACCTTGCGGCATGCCGCCATCGAACTTCTTCGTCGAATCTGCCGCAGCGCTGCTACCACCACCGCTAGAACCTTTATCGCCCGCGTCAGCCATCGGCTGTCGAACGTTTGAGCTACCAGGCGGAGATACGCCATCAGAACCAGTTGGCTGTCTACCTGTGCTTCCCACATTGTCCGCCGGATTTGTCTGCTTCACACCAGGCTGGGCACCATCCGTAATGCCCTGTGATTTGCCACCAGTTTCGGCGAGTGGTTGACGCGTAGATGAAGATGCACCATCTGCAGTGCCAGGTTGCCGGCCGCCGGTTGAATTCTCTGCAGGGTTGGGGGTGCGTACATCCGCTCCTGAAGGCTGTCTACCGCCTTCGTTTACTCGGTTTTCTATACTTCTGACGGCTTGCTCTGCCTTACTTGCGTCAGGCTTGATACCACCACTCGTTGAGCTGTCTACCCTTTGGCCGGCGTCAGTTTTTTGTCCTAAAACTTCATTTGCCACACCGGCGGATTTGGGATCACGGAAAGTTGAAGTGTCTTTGGAGCCCGGCTGTTCAACAGGTTTTCCCGTGTCCAGCTTGGCTTCAGGAACTCTCGAACCCTCCACTTTCGCAGGCGGATCTGTAGATCCTTGAGTGTTTATAAAATCACTGTTTCTGACGAAATCACTTTTACCTTGCCCTACTGGCGAGGATTCGGCTCTTTGTGTATCAAATTTCTGTTGTGCTGACGTTGGCAAACTCGAAGCCGGCTCGACCTTTGACTCGCCTCTTAACTGGCCGGTCGGAACGGCTGTCGAGCCTTCAACACCAGACTTTACTTCGGGTCTAACCTCAGCTCGAACAGTGTTACTTGTTGCATTTCCCGTTGAGCTTTCACCTACCGCGGGACGATTTGGAGTGTTACTCGAACTACCTTCGTCTTTGCGTCCGGGTGTGTTGGTTGACGCTCCAGCTGCTGAAGAGTCCCCCTTATGCGCACCAGAACTATCGCTATTGGAGGCAACGTCACGTTGTGTAGCACTTTTGTTTTGCGGAACTGATTCAATAGGCTGTGCAGGTACTGGTCGGTTGGAAGAAGCAACTTCAGGAACAGGTGAAATCCCTCTAGATTCACCAGATGCCACAACCGGCCCAGCTTTCACTTCTGTTTGAGATGGACCGGACCTTACTTCGGAAGGAGTTATTTTCGACTCAGTAGTTCTTGCCGATCCAGCACTTCCGACTTCTGCACTTTGAGGACCTATTGTTTTCGGCAGCATAGTGGATGGCGCATTACCATCCGTCGTACTTTTTAAGGCTGGGTCGACACGTTTAACTTCAGCCTGGAGACTCTTAAATCCACTATACGGGGTATCTGCATACGAAGGGGAGACTTCATTGCCACCGCTTCCAGGCTTGTTAGGAATGTTAATCACATCCGTGCGAGCGCCAGCGTTTGGAGTGGATATTTTTGTATTGTTCAAAAGCTCTTCCGGCTCCTGGTAAGTCGGAGCAATACGACCAGGTATGTTTGCAGGTTGCTCAGCTGCAGGTCTTATCTGGCTGTCCTTACTCATACGCTCGCCTGCAGCATTGCTGACAGCCTGCGCCTCGGTGCTCCCTCCGCCTATTTTCTCAGGCTCATTGCTACTGTGCTTGTTTGCCATTTGCGCTTCACTCTACCAAAGGCTTTCATAGATATTCCCGATCTGGCTTATAGAGTACCTGGTGCTTCAGAGTTGAAACCCAAGTCGCTTTGCCTGCTCTTTATCCTGTTTCGCAAGTTCACTCTGCCCAAGCTTTTGATAGGTAGTGCTTCTTATGCTAAATGCGCCACCATCTTTCGGATTCAGTTCTATTGCGCGTGTCAAATGTTTCAGTGATTCTTGCAACATTCCGGACATCTGTTCGGCACTTCCCAGTAATACCAATGTTTCAAGGTCGTCTGGTTTCATTTGCTGAGCAGTTTTCGCAGCAGAAAGGGCAGACTTGTAGTCTCCTGCAAGGATCGCAGCTTGTCCTTGATTGAGATAGAGTCCGTGTGTTTTCGGACCACATTCAAGTGCTTTTGTGTAGTCGAGATATGACTCTCGATGACGCTTCTGAAGTCCATACACATTTCCGCGGATGTGGAAATAAGCTTGTCTAGTTGGATTAATCGATATAGCTTGCGTGAAATCTTTCTCGGCAAGGTCTAGCTTACCCAGCCTCTTATAACCTTGACCGCGCGCTCCATAGTAAGCATCGTTCTTCGGTTCTCGCTTAATCGCTTCCGAAAACTCATCGATCTTCTTCTGAATCGCCGCAACATCAATATTCGCAGCGGCTTCAGCGGGCTGCCTTGAAGCGCCGTTGGATTTAGGTGACGGTTTCGAGTCCTGTGCTATAGCTGCAATCGCCAAAGTGAGCGAGAGCGTGACTGCAAGAGCGAGTGCCTTCATCGACACCTCCGGATTTATCGGTAACACCCACCAAAAACACTGCCACAGTCTAACATCGTTAACTTAATCTGCTGACTCTGCTTCGGTTTTTGGTGTTCCTGCGTTAAGCACCGATTTAATGTGTGGGAGCCTCTAATGTAAACCAGGCGGACATTCCGAGTCCCTGTTCAATTCCACAGAGTTTTCCGACTATGAAAGAATGTGTGGGTTCACCAAAGGCAGGCAACTGAACAGCAGTGCTCAAACAAATCGTCAAAAGACTAGCAATCGGCTTTTTCTGCACCTTCATCGTGCTCATTGTTATGCGTCTATTCATTGAAGGTCGATACATCCCAAGCACCGCAATGACACCGACGCTTCAAGTTGGCGATCGAATCTTAGTGGAAAAAGTCTCAAGACTCATAAAGGCACCTAGCCATCGCGGTGACATCGTCCTGTTCTATCCACCACCCATCGAGTTCGGAGCAAAGATCATCGACAGCGGTCCAGCCGCAGTTCTTGGGCGACTGACTGGTCGTCCGGAATTTCCTCAGACTCCGTGTTTCATCAAACGGGTCATTGGTCTTCCGGGCGAAACAATAGAAATTAAGAAAGGACAGGGCGTCTTCATCAACGGCAAGTTGCTGAATGAGGATTCGTATTTGAAAGCGCAGCTCAATGGCGACGGCGGCGAGCAGTCGAAAGAGCCAGACGGTGTTCACCAAACGCCTCAGTACAACCTGAAGCATCTGGGCGACATCATGGGACTCAACACTAAGGGCGAGGAGATCAAACCCTTCTCAGCCAGCCTGGCCGAGAAGCCTATCGTTGTACCAGCTGGTCACCTTTTCGTTTTGGGAGACAATAGAAACGCGAGTGAAGACAGCCATGTCTGGGGTTTCATAGATCAAAACCGCATCTTAGGACGAGCCTGGATGAAATGGTATCCAAAGTTAGAACGTCTCAACCCGCCAGAATACTGAGGACACATCTCACCGGACCAAGTCATTGAGGAGACGCAGGCGCTGCTCCGGATTTCCTGTTAGAAGTTTTCGGTATCGGCCATCGACCGGCGCGCATCATTAATTCGCACGGTACACCCCATTACGTGAGTCAATGTGCCGCCAATTGCTAATCGACACTGCGCGCAGCCTATGCTCCGACGTTACAACGCCCCCATTTTCTGCGATTGATTTGATTAATCCTCTCTCGCTCGTTGAAATTCGTCCATCTCTTACCAGCTCTTGAATCTCTTGACGGTTAGCTTTTGCTGCTTGCTCATAGAATGAAATCGACCTGTGCTCGAGTCTAGCCTGCATGTCGAGCGAGAATCTCCCTGTTCTCCAGAAGCTGTTCTCGGCCATCGTTCGTTCCAAATTGACAGGCTCGTTTCGTCCACGTATACCGTATGCGGCAGATAAGGCGGTATTGACCATCTCACTAATAGTGTCCTTCAGTGCCCTTTCCTGTCGAGTCAGACTTGCTGGATCTGAATTGCGCAGACTCTCGCGAAGCATTGGATTGCCAGCAAGAAGCGACTGTATAACCGGCATCGTCTGCTCGATAGGAGCATTGACCATCCCGTATCTAAGAAGCGTTTCTTGCAAGCCTTCCTGCGGTCTTTCACCGGTTTCCGCGACTTGATCTAGAAGTGCGGCTACATATCTTTGCGTCGGAACATCCAAAGTATTTACGGCAGCGTCTATCAACGATCTGAATCTAGCGTCGGTCGAATATCGGCGCGCATCCGAAGGGCTCATGGTTTCTACGGCCCTTGTGACACGGTGCGAGTCGAAAGTCAGGCCGGACGCTCCATCAAGCTTGGCGGTATCGTAGATTCTGTCAGAAAGCACGCTGCGCACAAACGTGGTATCGAGCGGTTTTTCATCGTTTCTTTCCGGCGCAAAGTCAACTTGTGGAAGGATCTCGGAAGCGACAGAAGAGGGAGAAGCATTAGCCAGGGCGTTTTCTGGACGTGACATATCGGCGTCCTCGTAGCAATTTCTTGATGCTTGAGCATTTACGCGATGTTCTGACTGCTCTTGCGAACGACATTGATTTTCGAAAGTTAGTGGGTTCGACATGCAAGTTCCTTCCTAAAACGATTGCTTTTGAGGGACTCAGAAGCAGGGGGGGGCGGGTTGGACACATTGGCTGGTAAACGGGAGAGTTGGTAATCCCGCAGTGTTGCGAGATGCCGGCTTGATTGGAGGGGGGTGTGCTTGCCGTGTTTATACGCCCACATCCGTGCGAGATGTGTGAGTGACGCTCAAATTCAAGCCTGTGCAGCGCTTACTTGGTTTCCGGAACCTTCACGCCAAGCTCTGTCGCCATCTTCAGGTCTTCCTCGCTAGCCTTTACGTTGCCTAGGGACTTGTTTACGAACCCGCGCAACAGGTAGGCGTCGCCCTTCTTCATGTCTAGCTCGAGCACCTTGTTCAAATTAGTCAAAGCATCCTGGAGTTTGCCCAACGCAGCTTCGTGATTGGCAAGGACAACCAATGCCTCAACACTGTCAGGCTTCATCTTGAGCGCTTCTTTGGCATCGTCAATTGCCGCCTGATGGTCGCCCAGCAAGCCCTTGCCGGCAGCTCTGCGCACAAGAAGTTCATACGTTACAGGTCCAAGCTTTATAGCTTGAGAGTAATCCGCTACAGCATCAGCAATACGATTGAGCTTTGCCAGCGACAAACCTCTCAAACGGTACGTTTCCTGAAAATTCGGATTCAGCTTGATTGCTTGATTGAAATCTTCAACCGCTTTGTCGTCCTTCCCAAGCCGCGCATAGCACTCTCCGCGTTCTGCATACAACTTGTCGTCTTTGGGAGTACGAGCGATGAGTTCTTCAATCAACGGAATCTTCTTCTCGATTGCGGCATTGTCCGGCAAAACCTTTGCCAGAGGCTCTTCTTCTATCAGGATGCTTTGCTTACTGTCAGAACTTGCACCTGCAGCCGCTTTCTCATCCTTCGGCACAGCGGTTTTCTCACTCTTACTGCCTGCGGAATTCGCTTCAACCTCAGTCACTGCAGGTTTTGTTTCCGCCTGGCTTGTTTCCGCTTGCTTTGCTTCTGCTGGCTTTGTATCCGCTGTTTTCTCAGCATCCGCCGCCATTGCAGGCAAATTTCCGCCACCGAAAACAAGCGACGTCAAAGCAATCAGCAAAAATCTGTTCATCAAAACCTCGGAATCAAGCCAACACTCGGTCTGTTCAGTCTACCACTTGCACAATTTCGGAACATTGCCTACGGTTTAGGCTTCGGAGAACCGGCGCCATCAAGCATTTCGCGAACTTTCTCAGGAGCAATGGTAAAGGTTCGAACCGTTGGGAAGTACACATCTGGGTTGGCGATGTGCTGTTCAATCCCGCCCGGATTTTCGCAATAACTGAATCCAATTGTGTTACCTGTCGATAAACTCTCGTGCGCCTTCGCGGCATACGTAAGTGCTGTCTTACCGTCTTTGAGTCTTCTTTCCGGCACAGTGAAGATATTGAGCGCTTCGCTCCACGGTCCTTCAATTTTTCGAGAAACTCTGAATTTCACTTGCGGCGACAACGGCGGTTGGTAAACAGCAACAAAACATTTCAATCCCTTGTGAAAAAACAAACTCGCTTCAGGCCCGCAATCGGGAATGATGTTTTTCACATTGCGGAAATCGGCTTGCCATGCACCTTGAGGCAACCTCTCCGAACTCGACCAGTATTCCCATTTCTGGGTGTTGTGCGCCAAAAGATCTTTCCAAGCAATTCTAGCCAAAATAGTTTTCTTGGTTGTTTTCGGAAACTCATTCAGAAAGCAAAGCGAATACAAAAAATCCTTATCCTTGCTGCACGCCAATCCATACTCAACTTCGTGCTTCCATGTCGACACAGGAAAGATCGTATAAGTCCACTTAATTGGCGGGTCTTGAGGGTTGGAAACAATCAGCAAATCGTCAGCATACCAATCAAATTGAAATAAAGGATTCGGATCATCCTTCTTGCGAATTTTCTTCAGAAGCAAATAGAGCTTGCCATCATATACGGTGCCGCAACCTGGCCAATAGTATGAGTTCGGCTCAGTTGCTTGAAATATGCTTTCCGGCTTAGAAAGCTTGCCTTTACACCAGAAGCTCCAGCAAATGGAGTCGATGCAAACATTCTCTAGCGAACCAACAGCTTCCGCCTCTGCATCGCAATTGGAAGTTTGAATGGCGACGGAGTTGTTGATCATGTTTCTATCCGGTCTGGGAGTCTTCGACTCACAATAGATCCACGTATCTCCAAACAACCAAAGAGTCTTGATTGGAGAAAGTTCCACAGACATGGCGCCATCCGCTCCACGCCAGTGTTCTGGGCTGCGAAACGCTTCATTGATACTTCGATTTTCGCCGTCGACTGGTTTCGTCAAAGTTGATGCCAGTGACTCAAAACCTAGCGCACAAGCAGTTGGTTTATTCAAAATTCCGAGCGCAAAACCAGTGGCAATGACGGCTATACAGAGTTTATAAATACCTGTGTTTCTCAATTTGAATACATCAATAAGAAGATTGCCCGTACAACAGTTTGTACCGACCGATGATCAAGCGGGTTTTCGTTGAACCGGGGAACTTGATGGGACGACCGTTTGCGCCAGCCCCCCAGATGAGAATTAGGTTCTGATTGTTGCTGACGACATTAATAGAACCCGGATTTCCCGTCCAATCCTGCGGCGGATCAGTGAGATATTCCTGCGCCATATTCTCGTTCAGCGACGGATCATAAGTGAGCCAGACTCGATTCAAATCTGCACTGGTATCAGTATCGACTTGCCCATCATCTGGATTTTCGTTGACTTGATTCGCAGAAGTCGACTCTTGCAATGCCGCACTGCTCATACCTGGGCTCGTGCCATAAGAATCCGGAGAGTTAGTCGGGTCAGCGTATTCAGGCTCCGCATCGAGCCCAGCCATAAGCTGCAATTTGTCGCCGGAGTAAGGATTGTTCGGCACAAGTGCATTCATTTGCTGGCGCGCCCAATTTGTTTCGTCACCCGGATCGGGAAACTTTTGATTCCAGGTTGCATACTGATCAATCCAGCGCGAGACGCGTTCCATTTGCTCGTACAGTTCGGAATCAGCCACCTGCCTCGCTTCCCGAGCGGCTTGGCGTTGCGCCGGATTCATTCGCTGTGCGTGTGCTGCACCGTTTGAAAAAACACCTGGTAGCGCGCACGTAAAACTCGCGCTCAAAACAACCGCCAAAAATTTTTGCTCAAGTTTCATGCTCGAAACCACTCACTTACAAGTTGAAAATCCACCCGGTCCGCATTGACTCAACAATCGACCATTCTACCTCTGTTATGCGAATCTCATGGAAGAAAGGTGCAAGTAACCGCTTTGGCTTGGCTCCCGGGGTTTTGGGGAGGTAATAGTAAGTCAGCGGACCGAGTCCGGTTAGCAAAGTCGTAGGCATTTCTTCTTTCTTTTTGCGAGTCGCAGCGCGCTCGAAAAACTCGATGTCCTTCTCGAGGTTTTCCAACACCCCGGTAGAACTTGGGACAAAGTAAGATTCGTATAGCGGTTTTATATTCAGGGCGTCTGCATCGCTTACCGCAAACACGGCAAGACCACCTACTTCCGAAAGTATCTTTGCCGTTTCCTCGGCGGAAAAATCGGCCAAAGTTTTCGTAGAAAGAAGAAACTCAATTCCCGTTTCCGTAGGCGTCCCTAATATCTGCGCGAACTTGTCCGCAATCCCGCAGCGATCGACATCGTCGATATACACGACCGGACAGCCCTCGGTGTCAGACAAACGAGCCGACGGTTTACGCTCTTTCAAAATCTCATTGAATACAAGCCTAAAGAAAAGCGGACAAGCCCGCTTAGGTCCTTTGATGATCATTGCGCGACGCTTGGTTATCACTTCGCTAATCAGCGAAACCTTTTGCCAAAACAGCCGCAAAACCTTCGTGTCAGACTCCAATGGAAATCGATAACAGATTGCCAATAAAGGTCTAGTCAATTCTTCCCAATCATCAGCTGCGCGTTCTTCAATCAGCTTGCGCATCGGCACAAGCGGGTCTTTGCCTCTACTTGTGCCTTGCCACTTCGGTAATTTCTCAAAAATTTCCTGACGTTTCGACTCTTGTGTGAGGAAGGCAGGCAGATTCGTCAGGTCGTGATCTGCAGCCAATAACAACGATATTGAAGACTGCAAAACATACGACTGTTCAGAGGTGAGCCAGTCTCTTAGTCCGCCGACTTCCGCATCTTGCATTGCTTCGACGATTCGTTCCGAGACTTCCTGTACAACCTGAAAAGAATCAACATCAGTGGTTGAGAGGTTAGATATTTCGTGGTCTATATCAAGCAACATTACTCTGCGGGCCATCACGCTGCCCTGGGGGTGCGCCGCAATCCAGCGCGCAAGAAGGTTCGACAGCTTTCCGTCAGGGCTGAGAACTAGCTGCGCTCGCCGTGCATCATCGAGATCGTTGCTGGCGAGTGACGCAAGAAGACGAGTCTTGCCGGTTTCAGGTTTGCCCAAAACAAGCAGAGGAAGTGACTGCACGCGCTGAAACGGTTCAATCTCTTTGGGTGCGCCGGTGCCAAACACCCACGTCCAAATATTACTTTCTGTGCCAAGAAGCAGTGCGCCGTCATCTACGCTTTGCGGCTCAACGCGCAGCTCGGCACTCCACGGATTGAATAGTGCAAATGGCGAAGAACCAAAAGATGTGACCGTCCCCTTGAACGTATTCATCCTGACTTTTGGGAAACGTACAACAACCATGGCGGAAACGGCGGCTAGAAATGGGAGCAAAACACCGAATAAACAGGCGGCAATAAGTGCGTTTGGTGTAGACGCAAAAGCCATCATCAGGGGCACAGCCCAGATGACGGTCAACACCAGAAAGATGCCGATCTCGAACATTCGTTGGCGAGAATATTGCCTCAGCTTCGCGGCAAGAATATCGCTGCGCACATATGGATCCGCCGAACCCACAAGCTTTTCGACTTCTTTCCTTTCCTGCTTAGCTTTGTCGGCCAAGTAAAGCTGGTAAGTCCCGCATGTCCGAGTGTGAGGAGCGGATACTCCGAGTTCTGCCCCCTCGCCGTTCTGAATTTGCTTCAGATCAGCGCGCACCTCCTCTGCTGTCTGGTAGCGGGCTTGCGGATCCTTTGCCAACATTCGGCTGATGATGTGTTCAAGCCCCGGAGCAAACTGAATATCCGGTCGAACCGCAGACAGTGGCGGCGGCATTTCGGACAAGTGTTTGTTCATGGTTTCAAATGCGGTGCGACCAATCAGCGGAGCACGCGCCGTCATCGCTTCGTAAAACACACAGCCAAGTGAATAAATGTCGCCTCTTTGATCCCAATCTTGCTCCAGGCACTGCTCGGGACTCATATATAGAAGGCTTCCCATCATCTCACCTGTTTGGGTGAGACGAAAAAAAGTATCGCCCTGCATGGGGACAATTTTGGCGATGCCGAAATCCAAGATTTTGACGAGAAACCCACCGTCTTCCTTTGCGGAAAGCATAATATTGCCGGGTTTCAAGTCGCGGTGCAAAATACCGCGACTATGTGCAACACCGATCGCATCCAGAAGTTGATCGAAAATGGACATACAAGCGAATTTGTTGAGCGCGCCATTTTGACGCAGATATTCCAAAAGACTTTGCCCTGTCACTAGTTCCATCACGAGAAAGGGCTGACCTTGCCGGGTTACTCCCATGCTCTGAACGCCAACTACATTCTTATGGCTGAAGTCGCGCAGCGATTTAGCTTCCTGGCTGAGACGTTTAATCACAGCAGCGTCACCAGAAAGGTGTGGGTGGAGAACTTTGATTGCCACCGATGAGTTCGTTGCAGTGGTCGCCTGGTCAGCCACAATTGTGGATTCAGCACCGGATGTTTCCACAGCCAGGGTTTTGCTGGTGGCATTCATGCGCTCTTCGATATCTATTGCCTGATAGACAGTGCTTGTCGCCCCTCGTCCGATCAAGGTTGCAATCTGATATCTGTCAGCAAGCAGCGTGCCGATCAATGGATCGATTACTTCAAAATCGAGAACTGTGCCATCTTCCGGGCACTCGGTCAGAATCTCCAGAGCGTCCTGCTCGTGGAAAACTTTTTGGCATTGAGGGCAAATCTTGCGAAAATCCGACATCAATCGGAACCTCTGTCTTGCGCTTCTATCATATGCCCAATATGGCAGGTTCACCTGCAAAAGGCGCCACTGGCGCGGAAAAAAAACAGAAGCTCGCGATATTTGCACCAGATCGCGTTTTCACACAACTTTCATAAGCCTGCATGAGGATGGTAACAAGATTCAATATGGGGGTCGAAGGTTGATGGAAGTCTTTAGGGTTTGGCTTACAGGTCTGAAGAACATGTTCGTGGGCCAATTTGAACACGAAAATCAGCGTCTTGAAGCAGCCAAACAGTCGTCGACGAAACTACGGGCGATTAAGAACCTCAACCTGCCCCCGTCCGGCGAGGCAGACGCCATTCAAAAGAATGTGATGGATAAAGCACGAGAAGTGACAAATATCTATCCTACGCCCTCGCGCAAGGACATCACGCACAATAGACTGGAAGCGCTGAGCGCCCGGTTCGCTGAGTAAGAGAAATTCAGACAGTTAAAACGTAGCTGCGCATCGTATGCGCGCATTAAACGAAGACATTCGCCACACCGTAATGGCCAAAAGAGGAGCCGCGTACCGCTCCTTTTTTGTTGCCCATTATTTTTAGCTGGGCGACGCCATGCGTCGACTGCGTACGGCAGACTGTGGGGTCGCATTGCATGCGACCAAAAGTGCGACTTTTGAAATTGGGCGCGTGCAACGCGCCCCCACGAAGTTCCGTTAAAGAGAAAAACGGAGATCCGAAGATCTCCGTTTCCCCTCTTCTAATTCATTTTGTTTGGGCGCGTGCAACGCGCCCCCACGAGGAATTATTGATTCTTAGAAGTCACCCATTCCGGCGCCTTGCGGCATGCCCATGGACTTCTTCTCGTCCGGAACGTCTACAACCAATGCTTCGGTTGTGAGGAACATACCGGCAACAGAGGCTGCGTTTTGTACGGCGCAACGCTCTACTTTAGCTGGATCGATGATACCGGACTTAACCATGTCTACGTATTCGAAGTTCATGGCGTTGAAGCCCCAGCCTTCTTTTTGCTCTTTCACTTTGTCGACGACAACGTCACCGGACAAGCCGGCGTTGTCAGCGATTTGGCGAACAGGAGCTTCGAAGGACTTCACAACGATCGCGAAGCCGGTGAGTTCATCACCATGGAGCGACTCTTTGTGTTTTTCGAGCTTCTTAGCTACAGCCAACAAAGTTGCGCCGCCGCCAGGTACGTAGCCTTCTTCAACGGCTGCGCGGGTGGCATTGAGAGCATCTTCGAAGCGGAGCTTTCTGTCTTTGAGTTCGGTTTCGGTAGCAGCGCCGACTTTGATTACGGCTACGCCGCCGGAGAGCTTGGCGAGACGCTCTTGGAGCTTCTCTTTGTCAAACTCGGAATCCGACTCTTCGATTTGACGCTTGATGACAGCGACACGCTTGTCGACTTCGGCCTTGTTTTCGTTGCCAGCAACGATGGTGGTCTTGTCTTTGTTGACTCTGACTTGACGTGCCTTACCGAGCATTTCGATGGTTACGTTCTCTAGCTTGGTGCCGGCTTCTTCAGATACAACTTGACCGCCGCACAAGATGGCGATGTCTTTGAGCATTTCTTTTCTGCGATCGCCGAAGCCAGGAGCCTTGACTGCGCAGCAAGGAAGCACTTTGCGGAGGTGGTTAACAACCAAGGTTGCCAACGCTTCACCTTCGATGTCTTCAGCTACGAGAACGAAAGGACGTCCCGAGCGAGCAACCTTTTCCAAAACTGGAACGAGGTCGGCGAGCAAGTTTACTTTCTTGTCGACGCAGAGGATGAAAGGCTCGTCCATGACGGCTTCCATTTTCTCGGGGTCGGTCACGAAGTAAGCAGATACGTAGCCTTTGTCGAACTGCATGCCTTCAACCACTTCGAGTTCGGTGGTGAGGGATTTGGATTCTTCAACGGTGATGACGCCGTCTTTGCCAACTTTGTCCATTGCGTCAGCGATGATTGCGCCAACTGGCTCATCGTTACCAGCCGAGATGGTGGCAACTTGAGTGATTTCTTTCTTGGACTCAACCGGCTTGGCGATCTTTTTGATTTCTTCAACAGCAGCTTCAGCAGCCTTTTGGATACCGCGACGGAGAACCATCGGGTTGGCGCCTGCAGCTACGTTCTTGAGACCTTCTTTGATCATTGCTTGAGCCAAAACTGCTGCGGTGGTGGTGCCATCGCCTGCATTGTCGTTGGTTCTGGAGCAAACTTCACGCACCAATTGTGCGCCAGCATTTTCCAAATGATCTTCGAGTTCGATTTCTTTTGCGATCGAAACGCCGTCGTTGATGATTTGCGGCGAACCGAATTTCTTCTCGAGAACTACGTTACGGCCGGAAGGACCGAGCGTGATTTTGACGGTATTTGCGACTTGGTCAACACCGCGCTCCAGGGCGCGACGAGCTTGTTCCGCGTATACGATTTGCTTTGCCATTTTTGGATTTCTCTCCTGATTGGAAAAGTTGTCTATAAGTAGACTTAGTTGTTTGACGTTTGACTAGAGAATTGCGAGTCGGTGATTAACCGATTACTGCGAGGATGTCGCGCTCAGCAAGAATCAAGTATTCGACGCCATCGATTTTGACTTCGGTGCCTGAGTACTTAGCGAAAAGAACTTTGTCGCCGACTTTTACTTCCATAGGCTTACGACCGCCCTTTTCGTCGAGCGAGCCGGCGCCTACAGCGAGGATTTCGCCTTGCTGAGGCTTTTCCTTTGCTGTGTCAGGCAGGACTATTCCACCCGCTGTCTTTTCTTCAGCTTCAAGCTTCTTGACCACAACGCGGTCTGCCAGCGGTTTCAATTGAACTTTCAACTGAGATGCAGTGCCCAATGGTATATCCTCCAATTTTCGATTCTAATCGCGAGTAAACACTCGCGCCGTAGGGTGCTCAAAGGGGTTGTCACGCACGTCTCGAGAGAAGCGCATACACCCTTGCTACTTGGAAGTTTAACTACGGGATCAAGCCGTGTTCCCGGTTTTGCTCTTTTCTTAATCTTTTCTCCGAGCCGCTTATGACAGCCAGTACCGCCGTTTGTCGGCGCCGTTGGACCGCTACGAGCATGTTCAGCACATGATCAGCAATTACAAAACTAGAAGTTCGCGCGCGAGGTTCTGCCCAAGGCGTTAAACCGTGGTCAGTAGGCGACATTCAAAGAGGATATGGGCGCCGGCTGTTGCGAAGCACTTATTACTGTTCGCCTTGCCCCTTCTTTTTCACCAATTGAGGTTGCTTGGTCATCCACGAAGCGTATTCAGGAGCGACGGTGAGACGGCTCTGCAAGCGAGATTGACGCTCGTTGACGACAGACATCTTCGCCTGGCTGGCGATTTCTTCCCAGGGAATCGGTCCGCTGGCGATATAAGAGCCGGTCTCGGCTTCTTTGATGCGGTCACGACCTTCGTATTTAGCGATATCCAAAGCCTGTTCGGCGCATTTCGTCAATTCCTGTGGATTCTCGGAATTACCGGGATATGTCGATACGCCGATGGAGACTGTGATCGTGCCGACGCCCGGTGCAGTGGCGTTGCGAATTGTCTGGCGCAATCGCTCGGCGACCTCCCCGGCACTGCTTCTCGGTGTTTCCGGAAGAATGACAGCAAACTCTTCTCCGCCGTAGCGGCAAGCGATATCGATGTCGCGCAGCGCGTTCTTAATTACCTTAGCGACGTGCTTGATTGCTTCATCACCTTTGTCCTGACCGAGGTGGTCGTTGACTTGAGCGAAGTGGTCGAGGTCGATAAGGAGTAAGCCGAATTCGTGCTTGTGTCTGCCGGCGCGCTCTGTTTCCTTCGCAAGCGATTCTTCGAAATGTCTGCGGTTGTAGAGCCCTGTGTGAGCATCCAAAATAGATTGAGAAGCGGTCGACTCGTGCGTCAGAGCCACATGCATAGCGGTTGCGACCTGGCTGGTCAAAGACTCCAGCAAATCGATTTGTTCGCGGTGGAAGGCTCTGGAATCGGTGGAGAATACCTCCAGAACGCCCATTGGCTGTCCGTCGTAAACCATGGGCAAGGCGACAACCGACATGAAAGGGGCGCCGCCCATCGCTCTGGGCAAACCGAATGGCTCACGGGCGCCGTCGCCAATGTATTCAGTCTTACCGCTGCGTATGCAATTACCGGCAATCGTGCTTTGCGTCCCCATCTCGAAATCGCCCAGACTGCTGCCATCCAGCCCTTTGAACGCGGCCAGGTGGAAGCCTTGCTTATTGGCATCGAGCAGAAGAATGGCGCAAGTAGTTGTGTTGCCAAGGATGAGCGCAGTGTCGGCTGCGATTTGCAACACGTCGCCAACCTCAAGAACGCTGCCAGAGAGCGCGCAGGACGTTTTATACAGCGTGCTCAGTCTTTCTCTCTCATATTCGCTGCGCCCAAAAAGGATGGAATTCGCGATGGCCAGCGCCACAATGTCGGCGATGTCTTTGAGGAAATCGATGTAGTTGAGGAAGGTTTGATTATGGACTTCGATGAGAACCCCACCGACAAGCAAGTTAGCCGAAATCAAAGGCAGAGCAATCTGCCCGTTGCTGCCTTCACGGCGCATAATCTGATTGCTGATTTCCGGCGCCTGTTGGAGATTCTGCACTCCGATCGGGGTGCGTTTTTGGACCACATACTTCAGTAAGCTTTCAGCCGAAAAGGGCAAAACCTTCATTTGCTCAAGCGAGGCATCTGAATAGCCTTTCGCCGCCATCAGTTTTAGCGCCAGGCTTTCATTGTCGGAAAGGAAAATCGCCACTTTGGCGCCGCCTAGTAATTCCGCAAATTGCAAGACTGCAGCATCCAACACGTCTTTCAATCGCAAAGACGACAACAAAGCCTTCTGCATGTTCACCATACGCGGCAGAAGGTTGGTTTCAGTGGTCATGTACTCTCCCCTTTACGAACGCACGCCCCAAAGCACTTATATAGGGATGCTACCCAGTTTTGGCATTATGCCCTGAATAGTTACACGTATTTACCATAAACTGAGGCCTTACATTGCTATTTTATGTTCGATTTGGACTTTTACTTTTCTTGCGGTAACAAATTCCACCTGACTACGACCTGGTAAGCAGTTTGGTGCTATTCAATAGTGGCGATTCGGCTGCGAAGAAAGAGCGAAAAATCAGCGAACAATTAGGACAAACTGAGCCATAATTTCAGTGGCAACTGGAGAGATCGAATAAGTGAGTGACAACAGAGAACCTACCTGCATTTTCTGCAAGATAGTAGCCGGTGAGATACCTGCGAAATTAGTAGCGGAAGATGAACACCTGGTGGCTTTCCGCGACATCAATGCGCAAGCGCCGACGCATATTCTCGTGATTCCGCGCAAGCATGCAAAAAACATATTGGAAGTAGCGGACACTTCACTAGTCGGACATCTATTTTCGAAAGCCGGTGAGATCGCTGTCAAAGAGCAGTTGCAGAACGGCTTTCGCCTGGTCGTGAACACTGGTGATGATGGTGGACAAACGGTTCATCACCTGCACATTCATATTTTGGGTGGGCGTGCAATGAGCTGGCCGCCAGGCTAGAGCGAGAGAAGTGGCATCACTCGAAAGTGTTATGCCACGCCGATTTTGTAGTGTAATGACAAAATGGACCCGGTTTCAGATGCTTGGGAACTGGGTATTACCTAATTGCAGGGGCATTACAGCTGATGCGATCCCTGCAAAGGAAAATCAACGGGAAATTTTTCCAGTTGGCTCGCTTCTACGGGGAATGCCGCTATGGTCACTCAGCAGAATACAACAGAAACAGAACAAGTTCTCTGGATGGCGGACTGCTATTCTCTTGCGAAGCGCTTTCCAAATCCGCATACCTGGCTCTCGTTGCTGCAGCCGGACGAACCGACCGACGCACACGATATCAATCCTTTCCATTATTGGTTGTGGATGGAAATTTGGAAGGCGGCTCAAACAGAGCAGAACGCAGCATAGTCAGTAGCCACCTGAGTTACCGATTCTAAGCTTGATTTGCGCGTGTCTACGTGACACGCGCAAATTGTTTTTTGCGAATCTGTTTCCAACCGAGCGTTTCCAACCAAGCGTTTCCAACCAAGCGTGGGGGCGCATTGCATGCGCCCATTTTTTTGAAGGGCGCATGCAATGCGCCCCCACAATTCTGTTCTATTTCACACCGTTCGATGCGAGCTTTTTCGGTTCTGCCTTTTGTGGAACCAGCGCTGCTCTGTCATGGCGTGAATTAGGCTCCACCGTAGTGTTTCCAGCCACAACAGTGTTGTTCAATTCACTGTTTCTTCCAATTTTTGAATCAGCCCACACCAAGCAGTCGGTCAGTGAAGCACCTTCTTCGACGATGCAATTGTCGCCCAGAATCACGCGTCCAGAAAGTTTCGCGTTAGCTGCAATCTCGCAATTTTTTCCTGTCATCAAAATCGCATCGATCTTTGCTGTTTCGTGAACTGTCGTTCCGGCACCGAGAAGGCGGTCACTGGCGGGTTTGCCGCCGTGCTGCGCACCGCTAATCGATTCGCTTACGAACTCCTCAGTCTCAAGTTTCACTGTGCCTTCGATCGCGTCGAAATTCGCTTCAAGATACTGAGGAATTGCACCGACATCCGACCAGTACGTTCCCTTAGCCATCTCGATTCCCAGCACTGGCAGTCCTTTTGCGACCAACTGCGGGAACAGTTGTCTGCCAAAACCAAACTCACCTGTTTCAGGAATGTGCGAAAAAACTTCCGGTTCTAAAATGTATATACCTGTCGAGGCAAGATCAGAAAGTGCGTCTTCCACTGCCGGCTTCTCTTGAAACCCTGTGATGAAGCCATCCTGGTTCTGCACGACGATGCCAAAACGTGTGACATCATCGACTCTCTTTAGAGCAATCGACGCAAGCGCCTTTTTGTCTTTGTGCTCTTTGATGATGCTAGTCAGATCAGCGTCTGTGAGCAAATCACCCATCACAACAATGAAGGTGCCATCGATCAAATGCTCTTTCATCGAGCGCACACCGCCGGCGTCGCCCGAGAGCTGTTCTTCATAACGGCAAGTCAGCTTCATGCCGAGCTTTTCTGCATCACCAAAGTACTCGGTGATTTTGTGTGGCAAGTAGTGCAAGTTTGCATACACTTCGGTGATGCCGTGCGCCTTAAGCAAGCGCATCATGTGCTCCATGACCGGCACATTGGCAATCGGAACGAGTGGCTTGGGCACCTGGGTAGTCAAAGGCTCGAGGCGAGAACCCACGCCTGCCGCCAGAAGCATTGCCTTCAACTAAGCCTGACCTGCATCAGCAAGCCCTCCCACAAGAGTAGAACCTGGTAAACCCCAATAGTTTACAGGTAAACAGTAGCCCTTGTTTACCTTGGTGGACCTTTGCGTACTGTCAAATTCCGGCAAATAGCGCGGGCGCCGCCGTTTCTCTGACAGTGAAATTCAGTTCAGCTCAAATATGCAAGTCGGGAGCGCTGAGTGAGGTCATGTCGTCTTCGACGTGCAAACGCGCACTCTGGACTCGTTCTTTGATCTTGCGGGCTATATCGAGAGTCAGCCATTCATTTCCGTGGCTAGTGGACTGTTCCATTTCGGAATTTGCAATTGCATCGTATATATCCGAATCGAATGCCAAAGAGAATCTCGTCCACTCATTGAGAGTCATATCCGAGGGCGATTTGTGCCTTTGCCTACAATACTCGACGAGTTCTTGAACAGCTTTTTCAGCTTTCTTTCTGTCGACTCCACGATCGACCAAGAACTGAATTGCCGACTCACCCGAGACAATAACGGGATTAGAAGCGTCTTTCAGATTCTCGACATCAAATTCGAGATTCGGCAAATATGCGATCAAAAGATCGATCAAGAAATTGATGTTGTCAGAAATATCAATTGCAGCCGGCACACACTCTTCGAAGTCCTGACTGTAGTTGATCGAAAGTCCTTTCATCGCTGAGAGAGTTTCCTGCAAATCACCAAACACGGCAGCAGGTCTTGTTCTCAGAACAGCAAGCACTTCTTGATTGCGCTTCTGGGAAACTTCTTGATCGTAGAATTGAAATGGTTGAGTTTGACGAACAAAGCCGAATTCCTGAGTCGACCAAGTCATAAGGTCGGACGACAACTGCGAGATGTGAACGCTTAAAATCGATGCGAAAGCTGCAAACTCCATGAGATAGTCTCGATCCGTTGCCGCATCCAAACCGTTTTCCAAAATAGTGTAAAAGCCGAGGTACTGACCGATTCTCTGGCGATCAATGACTTTGCCGCTGGAAAGTTGGACGTTCTCCGAAAGAGGCAAGGTATCGAGTTTCTTGCGAATGTCTTCCAAGCGCTGGAAATCGCGCGCGAAGCGCAGTTCGTAGGTAAGCCAGAAATCGGCAACCATAATGGAGCGCGCTTTTTTCAAATGCACGTAAGTGGGCAAATGTATTTCAGCGTGCTGATCGGCAAGATTCAAGAGCGTGAGACGCAGCTGTGCGATGCTGGCTGCTGTTGTTAAGGCTGTATCGCGCATCCATAGCCGCGTATCCACGGAAAGCTGTTCGCGAGGCGTGGAGAACAGTCTTACGGCACCAGCATTGACGCCGAAGGTTTCACTCAAATGTCTTTCTACTGCAGAAAGAACATCCTCGTCATTCCTGTCCAGGATGTTCTCGCCTTCATGTACGCGTTTTCGTAAATCGCCGACCGCAGAGGCAAGCCCTGTGGCAATGTCCGGATCGATCAAAGAACAGTCGCCCAGCATGCGCAAATGCGCCTGGGTGGACTGCAGCGTGAACGGCAACAGCATTGCTTCGATGCGTGGATTTTGCCAGAGACGACGAACGTTGGCGGACTGCAGCGGATCGCCTGCAAAGCCGCCATTGCGAGCTTTTGCTCTTTCGTCTCTAAACTCTTGTTCCTGCCTCATGAAATCGGGTCCGAAGGTCCATCTAGATTGACGTTCTATTTAAACCAAGATCTTAAAACGAGATCTTAAACCGAAATCTTAAACCGAAATCGTGCGAAATATCGACTTCAAAGGCAAAAGATAGAGCTATTTACGTGCGGTTTCGACTTTTCTCTTAGACTTTTCGATCTGCTTTTGGTAGCGATTCAATTCTTCTTTGTAGCGCTTTTGAACTTCTTGAAAATTCTTGCTCGTCGAGCTAGGACTGGTTTTGTATTCTCTTTCCATCTTCTTCTGTACTCTGTATTTAGAATCTTGGTGTCAAAGCAAGTTTGATCAAGATCGTGTTTGGTCTAACGCGGTTTCCGCGAGCCCACTGCATTTTTCGAATCTCTGATTACTACGGTCTCAAACGTCAATCTTGCGATTTCAGCAGCAGCTAAGCTCTAAAACTTTTCGTATAGGGACCGGCGCTTCGTCGAAATGGTTCCCGTGTGGTTAAAAGATCCGGACGGCGCACCGATTACCTGATGCTTGGCGGATTCCTAAGAATCCCTGGCACATCAAATACGTCTGTGAAACACTATAACACGTTTTAATAAATGTCAAAGCCTAATTCTGCTGGGTTTTTCCGAACACGCAAGAAGCAAAAGCGCGGTTTGCAGCTCAAGATGGCTCGCTGTCTGGGTTCTCAGGCTGTGGCATCCGGCAGTTTCAAACTTAAAACAAATGCCACCACCATTGCTACCGCACCGATGAAATATGGGCTTGACATGCCAAGATACTGAAAGGCAAAGCCACCAACGACCGGTCCTGCTATGCGTCCGAGTGTCGAAAGTGATTGACCGACACCGAGTACTCCACCGGTTCGCTCAGCCGGAGCCAGTTTTGACAACATACTTTGATTGGCGGGATTGTTCAGTCCAGAGCCGATCGCCAGGAAGAAAAGAGCCGCACCAAGCACCCATAGATTGGCTGTGATGGGCGTCAGAATCAAACCGATAGCAACCATGATTGAACCGATACCAATCAGCTTTTTCTCGCCATACTTCTTGGTGAGGCGGTGAATCATGCCGCCTTGCACGAACACGATCAGCAATCCGATGTAAGTGAACATCCAACTGTTTTGCTCAGCGGTGAAATGAAATTGCTTGTGCGTCAGCATGACAATTGTCGCTTCCATGTTGGCGAAAGCAAAAGTCGAGATGAAGAAGATAAGCAGCGAAGTAGTCAACTTCGGATCTTTGATGGTGTTGAAATAGAAGTTTTTGTCCTTTGTGAAACGCTCGCTGGCAGCGTTGCTGCGTTGGGGTGGCTCGGGCAACATGAAGAACGTCAATACCAGATCGAGCAAACTCAGCCCGGCAGCAATGAATCCAATAGTTTGCAAGCCCATGCCGACACAGAAACCACCAATGGCAGGTCCAAGCACAAAGCCGAGACCAAACGCTGCACCGACAAGTCCCATGCCTTTTGCACGATTCTCAGGCGTGGTTACATCGCTGACATAGGCTTGAGCGACTGCAATGTTTGCGTTACCGGCTCCTGCAACTGCACGCGCCACAAAGAGCATCGCCAGTGTGCTTGAAAAACCCCAGATCAAATATCCGATTGCAGAAGCCCCTAAGCTGACCAATAAAATGGGGCGCCTGCCCACTTTGTCGGACAGCCTGCCCCAGAAAGGCGTAAACAAGAACTGCATTACCGAATAACAGGCGATCAAACAACCCACTTCCCACTCTGACGCCTGCATCTGTTGTGCATAAGTCGGCAAAACCGGAATAATCAAGCCGAAACCGACCAGGTCTATGAATACGGTGAAGAAAATCAAAAGCAGTGCGGCCTTTCCAGACTTGCTTGTGCTTTTCGCACCGTCAGCCGCTGTATTTGCGGCATTTTGTGTCTCTGCACCGGCATTCGGGGTGACACCGGCGGCGCTGTCTGCCGCTTGCGAATTTGCTTGATTCGGCTGTGCGTCGGGATTCATAGATTTTGTGTTTGCCAACTTGATTTCCAATATGTTGCTAGTAAAACGCGCGCGTCTCATTCGCGCCTTCTGATAATCCGAAAAGACAAGTCATGATATTAAGACGAATTGGGATATTAGGTTTGTGACCATGCATCTGTGGTAATTAAAAGTAATATAAGGGCTAGCGTCCCTTGTGCCCAGCGAAATGGCGTTCGCGCCCCTTTACCATGGCACCCCCAAACCCGGCATCCCCTTTCGGACCTAAGCATGAAGCTTTGTCTGATCTGCAATTTCCAGACAGCAACCGACGGTCAAGATATTTGCCCGCGCGACGGCTCGTCTATGGTCACCGTCGGCGAAGATCCTCTCTTGGGTCTGGTTGTCGAAGGTCGATATCGCATTGAGTCCGTAATCGGACAAGGTTCCTCTGGTACGGTTTATAAGGCAATCCAAGAACTTATCGGACGCGAAGTGGCCATCAAGGTACTTCACGATTATTTGGTATCCGACGAAGAGTTCATCAAGCGATTCCGGCAGGAAGCAAAAGCATCCAGCCGACTCAGCCACCCCAATATCATCACCATTTACGACTTCGGGGTTCTGCCCAAGACCGGGCGCCCGTACATCGCGATGGACTTGCTGCGCGGCACTCCTCTTTCCGAGATGATTGCTGATCGTGGCTATTTGCCGATGGACGAAGCAATTCCGATTTTGTCGCAAGTCTGCGCGGCGCTTGCAGAAGCGCATCGTCAGGGCGTTGTTCACCGCGACGTCAAGCCGGAAAACATCGTTCTTGTCGAACGCAGCGGGCAGAAGATGTTTCCTATCGTAGTGGACTTCGGTATTGCTCGATTGGTGCAGGAAGAATCGGACGTCGCCAAGATCACGCGAACGGGAACAGTCTGCGGAAGCCCGACATACATGAGTCCCGAACAATGCACCTCCAGTAAAGTCGATCATCGAAGCGACATTTATTCCGTCGGCATCGTTATCTATGAGACTTTGACCGGAACAGTACCGTTTATGTCCGATGAATTGGCGAAAGTCATGGCCATGCATTTGACCGACCCACCGACGCCAATAAACAAAGTTCGCCCCGACTTGCAATTCCCTGAAATGCTGGAGCGCGTGGTTTCAAAAGCGCTTTCGAAGAGCCCCGACGATCGCTTCCAAGATATGGACGATCTGGCCTCTGCAATTACTGAAGCGGCGAAACAACCGGCACCAAATCCGCTGGCAGTTTCGCAACCACTGCCGGTGCTCCAGCCTGGACCGCTGGCAGCAAGCGAAGATATCGGCTTGACTGTTCAGCGCCACAAAACGCAAGAAGTGGACAAGGACAGCAGAGAATTCATTCAGCCCAAGCCAAATACTAAAGATCTGGCCACGCGCGCGCTGGAAGAATTACAGCAGAGATCTTCAGGCGAATACACCGAGTTGACTCCGGCGCAGATCAAAACAACATCGGCGCAACAACGTCAAACCGCTCCCAAACACTCATCTCCAAAACATTCATCGCAAGCCGTCTATAAGAGCGCGCCTAAAGGAATCGGCGTCGACATCGGCGGCATCTTGCGCATCGGCGTGCCGGTGCTGCTTGGTCTGGTGTTAGTGACGGTGGCACTGTTCTACGCCAATGGTGCGATGAGCAGCAAGGTAACACCGGTTCGCAAACCGCAAACCATCGCAGATGCGGAAAACCTGATCAAGAACGGAAAAGAAGACGAAGCTATTCCAATTATTGAATTCATCAAGAAAGATGCAAAAGGCAAATTGCCGAAAGCACAGATGGACAAAATCAACAGTCTCTATCTGAAAGTGGCAAAGGCTTATGCAGGCGACGAACGCTATTCAGAAGCGATTACGATGCTCAACAAGATTCCGCCGAAGACGTCCGACGCTAAAGAGATCAAGAAATTGCTCAGGCAATATCGTCGCGCGCAACAGGACGGCGTAAAAAAAAAGTAGCTAAGAAACAGTAAACGATTCGCTCTGGCACGACTGCTCTGAGCCAGTACTGAAACAAAGCACACATAGCCAAGAGCAATTTAGACTGCGGCTTCTTTGAACTGTCCCATATCGCGGAACTTTTTCTGGCGGTCGGCGCGAACATCATCACCAGACATAGCCAGCATTTTTTCCAACTGCTTAATCACAGCTTTCTTGGCGTTCTGTGCAGCCAAATCGTAGTCGTGGTGCGCTCCGCCCAGAGGCTCTTCAATCACTTCATCGATAACGCCGAGATCGAGAATTTCTCTAGCAGTAATCTTCATCGCTTTAGCTGCGTCGTCGCGTTTGTCGGCAGAGCGCCATAGAATAGATGCGCATCCTTCCGGAGAAATTACCGAATAGACAGAGTGTTCCATCATCAAAATACGGTTGGCCACGCCCACGGCCAGTGCACCACCCGATCCGCCCTCGCCTGTCACAATGGCGATGACCGGAACCTTGAGACCAGCTAATTCGAATAAATTGACTGCAATCGCTTCTGCTTGGTTGTGCTCTTCCGCTGCCATGCCCGGATAAGCGCCAGGAGTATCGATGAGGGTGACTACAGGCAGACCGAATTTCTCCGCGTGTTTAAACAGACGCAGAGCCTTCCTATAGCCTTCTGGTTGAGGCATGCCGAAATTGCATTGCTGTTTGTCTCTCAGCGAGCGCCCTTTCTCGGTGCCAACTACTACCACCTTATGATCGCCCAAGTGAAGAAGACCAGTCACCATTGCCGGATCGTCCATGCCCTTGCGGTCACCGTGCATCTCCATCCAATTGGGATCCCAGCGGGCGAAGTAATCCCTTGTATATGGTCTTTGTGGATGACGGGCGATAGCGAGGTGATCGCTGGCGCTCAAATTCGAGTAAAGAGAACGGCGCAAATTTTCATATTGCTTCTTCAGATGCGAAATATCGCTTTCCAGCTCGGGATGGTCGACAAGCTGCTTTTGCAAAGCTTCGATCTGCTGGGCGAGCAATTCCAAGGGTTTTTCAAATTCCAGGGGAATCGCTTTCTTGTCCGTCAACTTGCACCTCTGCTGTTTGCTCTGAGCGAACGGTTTGCGCCGCCGCTATCGATTGATCTGTCTGGCGTTCTATCTTGTTGCCGCTTTTGGTCTGGGCGGCGCAGCTTGCGGCTTGGCATTGCCGCTGGCATGAAATCTAATTAGATAGGCGAGCTTTTCCTTCAACTTTCCGCGTTCGACAACCATGTCTACTTGCCCGTGCTTGAGCAAGTACTCAGCAGTTTGGAAGTCGGCGGGCAGTTTTTGCCTGATGGTTTGCTCGATAACGCGCCTGCCGGCAAATCCGATACGCGCGCCGGGCTCAGCAATCTGGATATCGCCGAGCATTGCGAAGCTGGCGGTCACACCACCATATGTAGGTTCCGACAAAATAGAGATATAAAGGAGACCGGCATCAGAAAAGCTCTTGAGCGCCGAACTCGTCTTTGCCAACTGCATGAGAGAGAAGATGCCTTCCTGCATCCTCGCGCCGCCGGATGAAGAAACAAGTATGAGAGGCAGCCGCTTTTCGGTGGCATATTCAGTGATGCGCGCAACCTTCTCGCCCACGACGGAGCCCATGGAGCCGCCGAAGTGACCGAAGTCCATTACACCCAAACAAGCTTTCTCACCGACAATCTCGCCTTCACCGGTAATAACTGCTTCCCGCAAACCTGATTTGCGGGAGGCTTCCGCCTGACGTTTCACATACGAATCGGTGTCGACAAACTTGAGTGGATCGGCTGATTCTAATTTAGCGTCCAGCTCGTGAAAGGTGCCGTGGTCGACGAGTTGCTCGATGCGCTGCATGGCACCGATGCGGAAGTGATATTGACACTTCGGGCAAACATGCTGGTTTTGGCGCAACTGACTGGTGTACAAAAGCTCGCGGCACTGAAAACATTGCGTCCAAAGAGCGCAATACTCATCTGTTGCGAGCGGTAATTTGACTTCCTCGGCTTCGCGTTGCTTTTTGCGCGACGCAAACCATTCTTTCAAGTCCATGCAGCTGAACCCAGTTTGAAGTTACTTCCAATGCCAAGTCTTGCGCGGACATATCCCCTGAAAACTACCCAGTAGGTGGTATAGGGCTTATGCTATGCAAGCAGGCAGTGATTATATCAAATAGATGCAGATACCCAGGTTTTTCATACAACCGGACCAAATAGACGAAAACGTCTCGGCAGCCCGCATTGAGGACGCCAAGCTGGTCCACCAGATTGGGCGGGTGCTGCGTCTTGGCGTCGGAGCCCGCGTAATTTTGCTTAACGGCGAGGGTAGCCTCTTTCATTGCCGTATAGAGCGGCAAGACAAGGGCTCTGTCCACCTCGCCATTGAGCAGAAGGAAACAAATCCTATTCGGGAATATGGCGAACTGACAGTGGCCATGCCGCTTATCAAACCGGCACGTTTCGAATGGTCCCTGGAAAAACTAACCGAATTGGGCGCCACTACTATAATTCCAATCATTACGCAAAGAACTGTTCAAAAACCTTCAGATGGAGAAGATGGCAAGAAGAAAGACGCCAAGAATGGCAATGTCAAGAAAGAGCGTTGGGATGCAATTGTCAGAGAGGCGGCCGAACAATCGGAAAGATTCGCGATACCAAGGGTGGTAGCACCTCAAAAATTCGATGACTATCTGAACGAGATAGTTCGAGCGAGAGAAACGGAAAACAGTACAAAAGATCTGCGATACATATTCGCCGAACGCAATGAATGCCCCCACCTATCCATGCACCTTTTCAAGGAGAAGGAGATTGGTGGACTGACAAAAAACATCTCTCTTTGCTTCGGTCCTGAAGGTGGTTTTACCGATGCTGAGCTTTCTCGCGCAGCTGAAGTAAGTCTAACCTTCGCATCGCTTGGAAAATTGATTTTGCGATCCGAGACAGCAGCAGTTGCTGCGGCAGCCATTGTTAGTGCTATGCGCGATCTGAAAAACATCGGATAGCAATCAAAACATACTAGTGACACCACCCATAATGCCCACCACTGGAGATACTACCGACAGGCGCATATACAACAGCAATACAATCGCTATACCAAATCATGAAAAGCCTTACAAATAGACGGTTTCCGAGTACAAAGCGCAACTTGAAAATGGTGCGTCTGTGGTATCAAAACACTCGTTTACGATGAGCAGAATTTTCAGAAAAATTCGCTGTTTGACTTGACAAAGTAGTGCGTTGCGAGGCTTAATAGTAGGCGTTTTTGAATGTCAGTCAAAGCAGAGCACAGTGGGTTTACGCAATTCGCTTTGCTTCTCCAGGAAGGCATGAGTGTGGCTAGCAACCTAGCGCGTATCCGAGGTGCAATGGGCGGCAACAAAGTCACCCTAATCGCAGTAGCGAAAAGCGCCTCGCTTACACAAATCGAAGAAGCATTCGAGAGTGGTGTCACCGAATTTGGTGAAAACAGGATCCAGGATGCAATCGATCGGCGCGGTCAATTGCCAGAACACATTGCCACCAATTGCAATTGGCATTTTATCGGTCATCTGCAGACCAACAAGGTGAAGAAGGCGGTTGGATATTTCCAGCTTATCCACTCGGTTGATTCACTTCGATTAGCTTCCGAAATTTCTTTAGAAGCTAGTAAAAAAAATATGGTGCAATCAGTACTAATTCAAGTTAAGATACTTACTGATGATACTAAATCTGGTTACACCCCAGAGACGTTGAAGAAAGAGATGGCTGATTTGCTTAAACTGAGCAACATCAAAATCGAAGGACTGATGACCATCTCGCCTCTGATCGAAGACCGCGATACATGGTTTCAATGCTTCAACGGACTAAGAAATCTGCGCGATGAGCTGGCGCAAAAACACTCAATCGAACTGAAAGAACTTTCGATGGGTATGTCAGCGGACTGGCTGGAAGCAGTTGAAGCAGGATCAACAATGGTCCGACTCGGCAGAGCGATATTTCAAGTTTGAACCCCGCTACAAGCGGATTTTGGATAAGGGAAGGGAAAGCAAAAGTTATTTCGGCGAGAGGGTAAGGAGGGACGCAGGTGAGCATAGTTACAAAGCTAAAGAGTTTTTGGTTCGGTCCGGCAGACAACTACGACAGAGAAGATTTCGAAGACCTCTTCGACACCACTGACGAAGTGTATGCCACCAACGGGCAGCTGGCATTGGATAAGGCGCCGATGGATGCGGTAAAACCGCCCTCGGTCAGACAGCCTTCGAACAATTACGGCAGTCAAGTCGTGACGCACCCGAGCGCTCAAGCAGCCAGCGAAGTGTTGGTTATCGAGCCGCGTCAATTTGAGGAGTCGATCGACATTGTTGAGCATCTCCGCGGACGCAAATCCGTTTTGCTCAACCTCCACATGCTGGACAACGAAAACAGCCAGCGCGTAGTCGATTTCCTCTCTGGCGCTTGCCATGCTATCGACGGTCATCAGCAACGCATCGGCGAAGGTGTGTTTCTGTTCGCACCATCCTCGGTGGTAATCCAATCCGAATCAACGTCCTCCAAGGCAATCAAGGACGCTTTCTGGAACAAGGCAACGACCATCTAGTCAATCAAAGGACATCCTACGGAATCAGTTAAGAGCCGCCCAAAAGGCGGCTCTTTTATATGCGATTATGTTTCATCGCTGCCACCATCAAGTGATTGAGTTTGATTGCCTATATAAATGTAGGGGCGCATTGCATGCGCCCCATTTTTTGAGACGCATTGCATGCGCCCAAATTTCTGAGGACGCATGCAATACGCCGCCACGCCGCGCTCATACGTTGCCATCGCCAATTGTCTATGGCATCACCGGTGATGCCAATCGATTATGTTTCATCCAAGCGAATCGTCGCCAACCTATTTAATGGCGTTTGCAAACCAGTTGCTTGGATTGCTGGCTGCCTTGTTGCAGTAGATGCTGAAGTGCAGGTGAGGTCCGTTGGCACGACCGGTCTGACCGATACGACCGATCAATTGTCCGGCTTTTACTTGCTGCCCTTGGGCGACATGAAGTTTTTGCAGGTGGATGTAGAAGGAAACAATTCCCTGTCCATGATCGATGGCAATGCAATTACCGTGCAGTTTGAAACCAGTTCGTGCCATGACGACAACGCCTGGAGCGCATGCCACTACCGGCGATCCCAAACCTCCGGCAAAATCTAGGCCGGAATGGAAATAGTCCTTTAGAAATTTACCGTTGACTGTCCGCCGAACCCCAAACGGAGTCGAGGTTCTAGCCTTTGATGGGCGGGTAAAATCCTGAGTCCAAAAACGCTGGGGAGAACAAGTCTCTTTTGCAGCATTTACCGCTTCTTCCTCACCTGGCGAAGTGTTGAAATTGTCTTTCGACTTTGGCAGAGTCAAATATCGCATCTGAAACTTCCCGTCCAAAACTTTCAGCTTCACCGAGGCATTATCGTTTTTGAGGGTGTAGACGCCAGGATCAAGCTCCAGAGATGGCGCAAGAATGGCCTTGTATATATGTTGTCCATCTTGATTGTCTGGAGATGGAAACAATTTATAAGTCTGTCGCGCAAAAGTGAAGGTCGGCTCATCCTCGGCCGAATCTGCTTTGTAAGTAACCTCTATCGGTTGCCCTTGCTTTGCGGAGGAGGAGGAAAGCGAAAGCTCGGCGCAATCGGCAGCACTAGAAGCAGACAGCGAAAATAGCAGGGATAGACTTATCCCGTGAAATCGGCGCAAGACTGAATTCGTTCTTAGCGAATTGGTCAAATTGAGGGGATTCCTAGAAGAGCTGAGTTTGACTATTTCTTTTTCTTCTCTGGCTTCTCAGCTTTTTCAGCCTTCTCTGCCGGCACCAATTGATCGATGGCGTCAGTAAGCGCGTCAACCTTTTCCATTGGAATGGCGACACCCTTCTTGGTCGGCTTTTCTTCTTGATCCTTGTCGAGATACCATTCGCGAATATGAAGATATCTGGTGCCGCGATATTCACCAACGTATACGTTGATCGACTCGCCGCGAGCCTTTTCGTGCACGGTCACTCTCTCATCGAGCGATCCGTCCGACGGACCGATTTGCGAAATCGCATCTTTCAATGCTTCGCATTTCTCCACAGGTAGTGCCACACCTTTCTTGGTCGGCTTTTCTTCTTGATCTTTGTCGAGATACCATTCGCGGATATGCAGATATCTGGTACCGCGATACTCGCCGATGTAGACGTTAATCGTCTCGCCTCGAGCCTTTTCATGAACAGTGATACGCTCTTCCAATGGATGTTCCTCCTCACCACTAAGTCTGAGAGTTTTGTTCTTAACCGATTTATCGGCGACTCAAGACTCTAAACGGGTCTATTTCCTTCTTCAATCTGCCACTTGAAAGACAATCTTTAACTGATCTCAGTATATCTATTACTTTAAAAGATCTAGATCTGATAATCATAAGGATCAAGATCACAGGTCAAGATCTCTGCTAGTTTATCTGTCACTGATACTTACAACTTATGAGCCAATTTATAGATCACGTCCAAATTAGCGTACGTTCGGGCGACGGCGGCAACGGTGTCATCGCTTGGCGCAGAGAGAAATACGAGCCTCTAGGGGGTCCTGCCGGCGGCAATGGCGGGCGAGGGGCACATGTCTATATTGAGGCGACAAACGACCTGACTACGCTCGTAGAATTCCGTTTCAAAGCGATTTTTGAGGCAGAGAACGGCGAGCGCGGACGCTCCAAGAACCAGCATGGCAAACAGGGCAAGGATCTCGTCATTAGAGTGCCGGTTGGCACCCTTATCAGGGACAGGACTGACGGGCACGTCATTGCCGACCTGGTCGCCCCCGGACAAAGAGCGCTTGTCGCCGAAGGAGGCCGTGGAGGTCGCGGCAACAGCATGATGGCTACCCCTACCAAACGCTCGCCCTATTACTGCGAGCCGGGAGAAAGGGGCGTCGAAAGACAGCTCGAGCTGGAATTGAAATTGCTCGCCGATGTAGGCTTGATTGGTTTGCCCAACGCCGGTAAATCGACACTTTTATCGGTCATATCCAATGCAAAACCGAAGATCGCAGCATATCCGTTCACAACCTTAGAACCCAATCTGGGTGTGGCATACGATCCATCCGGCAAAGCTTTTGTCGTGGCCGACATTCCGGGACTGGTCGAGGGTGCGTCGAGCGGAGTCGGCCTGGGACACGATTTTCTGCGACATATCGAACGCACTCGAGTGCTCGTACACTTGGTCGACAGCAGCTCTGAGACGATCGAAGAGGATATGAAAACAATCCTCAACGAACTCGATCTCTTCAGCGACAAATTGAAGGAGCTACCGCGTTTGGTGGCACTCAACAAAATAGACCTGACGGATGCCGATGAAGCTGAAGCCCTTAAACAAAGGGTGGAGAAGTTTCTCAAGAAACAATACAAAGGAAAGGAAGAAAGACTTCAAGGCGTTCATCTTATATCGGCGCAGGGACAAATCGGCATAAGAGAGTTGATCGCTACCTTGAGCCGCAAACTGGAAGAGTTCAAATCGCCAGAGCCTGTGGTCGATCCAGCCATTGTGATTAGCGATGAGGCGGCCTCGGAAAGACCAGACGATACCTTCTCAGTCATGCGCAAGAAGAATGTTTTCTTCCTCACCGGCCATCGAGCAGAAAAAATTGTCGAAGTGACCAACCTCAAAGAACCCGAGTCACTGGCGCACATGTTCAATGTGCTCAGGGCAATGGGTGTCATTGACGCATTGCTGCAAGCGGGAGCGTCGCAAGGTTCGGAAGTTGTCGTGAACGGAATCACGTTCTCTTTCGGCGACCACATGTAATCAGCAACAAAAAACCGCCCTGTGAGGACGGTTTCAAAAAACTGCTCGAGAGCTAAGCTTAGCCTTCAGCTTTTGCTTCTTCCTTTTCAACAGCTACAGCCTGTCTTTCGGCACGGCGAATATTTGCTGCTTTGGTTTGAACTCTCTTCTTTTGCTTGCGAGCGAGTACTTTTTCAGCTCGCTTCATTCCACGTTGCTGTGCCATTTTTTCCTCCAGGCGGTGAAGCGACAATTTGAGACAAAACTCATAATGCGCGCGTCGATAGGTCTCTGTGTTGGCGCATAGCCACCGGGAACCAAAGCTGGATGCTGATGCATCAAAAAAAGAACCTCGGTCCCGAGATATAGAGACGATATTTTACTACAAGAAGCTCCGTAGGGGCGACGCCATGCGTCGCGCCGCGTTACAGGACTTTCAAAACCGGGCGATTCATGGCATCGCCCCTACAAACTCCACAAAGGGCCCCTACACCCAAAAGGGCCTCTACACCCAGAGATTGCCAAGATACTCGATGCCTTCTGGGTCACCGTGCGACAGGTTCTTCAGAATGTACTCCGCGACCGGCGGAAAGAGCGTCACCTTCTCCAGATCATCGATGGGAATGTAATCTACACCGGCAAGAACAGGCTCATTGCCGACTTTCAGAGTGCCGCCAATCTCCTTTGCCTTCAAATAGACATTGACAATGTGGCGAGAGCGGTCTGGTGCAATGGCTTCGGAAAGAAAGAGGAAGCGAACCACCTCGACGTCCAACCCTGTCTCTTCTTTGATCTCCCGAACCGCACACTCAGCAAAGGTTTCGCCATACTCGAGCCGCCCACCCGGCAATACCCAATACTGCCGATTGCCCTTGCGGTGCCGGACCAGCAATATTTTTCTATCTGGCGAAATCACGATTACGGACACTCTCGTAGTCGGTATCGTGTATCCAGGTTTTCTCCTGAAACGTGCTCTAGCCAAGCGGTTACCTGATTGTCGTGAGGGATTCCGTTTAGTTTTCGGGCGCAGGCTGCGTTATGTTTCGCTTCTCGAGCCAAATTCTCTATTTAGCTTTCTTTACAGCGCCGCTTCTAATTGAATTTTACGCCATTTGAAAGAAAGCTCAGAAATTTAGGATAGCGCCTGAAGCACACAACTTGCGGTGGGCTTTTTGTGAAATCTGCTGGCAATGCCTGTCAGTGAGCGGGAAGTGTAGAAACGCAAAGACCGCCGGCCAATGTTCAAAATCTTATATGCTGTTCTGTTACTGTTAGAAATCTGCCGGCAGAATTGTCCGGCGCCGCGAGTGATTGGCGAGCGCCAGGGCGGCGAGTTTCAGCCGATTGCTAGAGCGCATGCCATAAGCAAGCGACAGCGCGGCGGTCATGAACGAGCGCTTTTGCTCTGGTTGTAAACAAGCGCTAATGCGCTTCAGGAAGGTTGCAAAGAATTCGATGAGTGTTGAAAATTTAGAAAGAGAGCTTAGAGAACTGAAGGAAAAAGCCCTGGCGGATTTTGCGCAGGCAACGACTTCGGCAGCATTGGAAGAACTGAGGCTGCAGTATCTCGGGCAGAAAGGCTCGCTGAGCACGATTATGCGCGGGCTTTCGAATATCGACAAGGCTGACCGCCCGCGCGTCGGACAGCTGGCCAACGAGATCAAGCAAGAAGTGGAAGGCGCTCTCGATAAACAGAAAGACGCGCTTTACAGAAGTGAACTAGACGCCAGACTGAAAGATGAAGGCATCGATGTTACTTTGCCCGGACGCGCAATCTCGCAGGGGCACTTGCACCCGCTCACTCAAGTTACCGAAGAAATCATCAACATCTTTTACGGAATGGGCTATGAAGTTGCCGAAGGTCCGGAAGTCGAGACCGATTATTACAACTTCGACGCACTGAATACACCGCTAAGCCACCCTGCCCGAGACGAGCAAGACACGTTCTACACCAACATCGGTCCGCAAGTACTTTTGCGCAGTCAAACGTCCACGGTGCAAATTCGTGTCATGGAAAATAAAAAGCCGCCGCTGAAAATCATTTCGCCCGGACGCGTTTATCGCAACGAAGAGGTCAATGCTCGGAAATACCCGCTATTCCACCAGGTAGAAGGTTTGCTCATCGACAAGGATGTGACCTTCGGGCAATTGAGCGCGACTCTCAATGAGTTCATCCGCTTGCTGTTTGGCAAACCGCTTAAGACTCGCCTGCGTCCGGACTTCTTTCCGTTCACAGAGCCCTCGGCAGAAATGGACAGCCAATGCCCGTTTTGCATGGGCAGTGGTTGCCGCACTTGCGGTCACCGCGGGTGGTTAGAACTATTAGGCTGCGGCATGGTTGATCCGAACGTTTTACAAGCAGTCGGAATCGATCCCGAAGAGTGGAGCGGATTCGCTTTCGGTATGGGTGTAGAGCGGCTGGCAATGCTGAAATACGGCGTCACCGATATTCGCAACTTCTTCACCAACGATGTGAAATTCCTCAGTCAGTTTTAGGCTATCGAGAATTTCGCGCAGAAAACCACGCGAAACAACCTCTCCTTACTCTCAAAACCGGCTATTTTTCTTGATTTCCAAAGGACACAAAAGGGCGTTACTGCAATGAAGCTTTCATACAAATGGTTGAGTGAATTTGTCGATTTGTCAGGCATAACGCCTGAAGAAGTGGCTGAGAAGCTGACTATGAACGCCTTTGAGGTGGAGGACATTCACCTGGTGGGAGCCAACATCACGGGTCCGCTTGTTGTCGGCAAAATTCTAGAAATTCATCAGCACCCGAATGCCGACAAGATTCGCCTCACTAAAGTGCTTCTAAAAGAAGATAGTGAGCCGGTAGAGATTGTTTGCGGGGCATCCAATATCGAAGTCGGCCATATTATTCCGGTGGCGCTGCCTGGTGCGATCGTAATCAATAGAAAGGATGGCTCGCCTCTGCCGATCAAGAGATCCGAGATTCGCGGTGTGACTTCGAACGGCATGCTGTGCTCACCTTCGGAGCTTGGGCTCCAAGGTTTTGATGTCGATGGAATTCTCATTCTCTCCGACCTCGAACAAATTTCCATCAAAGGCAATGGCATCAAGATCGGTGCCGATGCAAAAGAAGTTTTGGAACTGAGCTCGGACTCCGTTCTCAATGTCGGCTCCCGCTCGAACAGAGGAGACGCATTGTCTGTTATCGGACTGGCGCGCGAAGTTGCTGCATTAACGGGTCGTGCGATGAAAGTTGCGGTCTCTGACCTGAGCAAGCACGGCAAGCAAATCAAACCAAACCAAGCCATAACCACCCGCATAGAGAACGAAGAAGATTGTCCCCTTCTCACCATCCGTTATATAGAAGGGTTGAAGGTGGGTCCGTCGCCCAGAGAAATTGTTCGCAAGTTGGAAGCGATTGGCGTGCGTTCGGTCAACAATGTCGTGGACATCACAAACTATGTGATGCACGAGATGGGTCAGCCACTGCACGCTTACGATGTTTCAAAACTGCAAAGCAAAGTGATTCAAGCCCGCCGTGCAAAGGCTGGTGAAACACTGGTAACCATCAACGAAAAAGAACAAAAGCTCACGGACGAAGTATTAGTAATCGCAGGCGAGAATGAAGTTCTTGGCGTAGCTGGAGTGATGGGAGGCAAGGGCTCCGAAATTTCCGACGATACGGTAGCCATCGCCCTTGAAGCGGCAGCATTCTCGCAAGCACGGGTTCGCAGAGGAAGCCGACTGCTCGGACTGTCCAGCGACAGCAGCTTGAGATTCGAGCGTGGTGTCGATGTAGAGTCAGTAATCGCAGCGTCCGACCGAGCAGCCAGTCTGATAATGCAATATTGCAGCGCCACTAAAGACGGTGCAGGCTTTGCAGAGATGGCAAAGAGCGGCAAGGAAACAGTTGAGAAAACAGTCGTGTCTGTCCGCATGCCCAGAGTGAAAAAGCTCTTGGACATTGACATTACCGCGCAAGCGGCTGGCAAACTGATCGAGCCTCTCGGATTCGGCTACGAGGCAAAAGACGACCAATTGTCCGTTAGAGTGCCAAGTTTCCGCTCAGGAGATGTGACACGCGAAATAGATGTCATTGAAGAAATCGCGCGCATCTATGGCTTCGACAAATTGCCGAGCGGGATGCCGACCAATACGATTCCTCCACAGGCTCCGAATCAAACCGTAAACCGCATCAAGCGTTCGCTTCTTGCCTCGGGATTGAGCGAAGCCTGGGTTTCGAGTTTGGTGAGGAGCGAAAGCAAGAAGGGTGAAAACAATCCAAATGGTCTGGCCACGTTGGAAAACGAAGAGCGGCTAGTGGCTGTATTGAACCCGCTTTCCGAAGACCACGAAGTATTGCGCCAAAGCTTGATTCCAGGGCTGGCGCAGACTGCGGCTTATAACTACGATCACGGCAATAAAGATGTTTTCTTGTTCGAAGTCGGTCGCATCTATTTGAAGAAAGAAGCGAAAGACACCAGACAGGAGCGCGGCGAAACAGGCGTCGAAGAGCGCACGAAAGTGGCTGGTTTGCTCATGGGTAAACGGGCTTCGAGCTTGTGGCAATCAAAACCGACCGCTGCGCCCAACGATTCAGCAAAATATGAGACAGTGCCCGAAGAAGCGCACGACTTCTATCGCGCCAAAGGAGTAGTCGAGCAACTGCTTCTGCAAGCCGGCGTAGACTTGTCTCGAGTCAAGTTTTTCCATTCCAATCGCCTGCCTGGATGTTTACATCCGTTTAGAGCCTGCGAGATCATTTGGTCGAAAAATCCAAATGTCACCGCCAACGCTCCAGAAGCGCAAGTAGTCAGGCTGGGCTTCGTTGCGGAATTGCATCCAGGCTTCACTGACAGCTTGAAGTTTGCCGAGCGTGCCGCAGTATTCGAACTAGATATCGATCAGATACAAAAACTGAGCATCCCTGCGACATTCACCCCCCTGCCATCCACACAGCCGCTCTCTCGCGACCTGACCGCCGATGTGGATGTGTCACTGGACCACGCCTCTGTAGAATCTTGTATTCGATCGGCGGCAGGAGGTACTCTCAAGCAAGTCGATCTTGTCAGCTTGTTCCAGCTCAGCGACGGAAAGAAAAGCCTTTCCTACCGGTTGATTTTTTCAGGAGACCAGGAGCCTTTGACCACCGAAGAGGTCGACAAGCGCCTGGCAAAAATCAGAGAAAGTCTCCAATCCAGGCTTGGCGCTACATTCAGGCTGTAATTACGCATATTTCTGCCTGGGGTTTTGATGCAACGCCTGAGTATACGGACTTCTTGGCCGCTTTTAGCTGCGCTCGTCCTGTGCGTGAGCGGGTTGAATTATGGCTTGCCGAAGGTTTTCGCCGCCAACTGCATGGAAGTGCCGCTGCTTCCACTTTTAATCATTGAGGTCGGCGCCAGTCTGGCCGCAGCCGTTCTCTTTTACGGCGAAGCTTCGCCCATTCAAGTCATAAAATTGGCGCTTGTCATTTTGGCATTGACCGGCGCCATTGCTGGTATTGCGCACCTCGTCAATGAAAACGTATTTTCCTCGGTACGACTTCGTCCAGGCTCACAAGCGCCAGTCCTGACAATAAATTGGGTATTCTTATTGACCGTGAATATTTCCGCAATTGCCGTGTCAAAAGCCTTGATCGTGCTCACCGCGGGGCAGACGGGCGGTCGACGAAGACCGAACAAAAGCGACAGCGACAGATAATTACTGAATTGTCGCTTTCAAGGGGCGATTTCATGTCTTCAAACCTGTTCAGTTTGCACCGTAAACGCTGTGTGGCAGGGTATATTGAACTTAGTTTTTCATATAGATCTCAAGGACCGATCTTTTAAATGTACAAACTGGTCGTTCGAAATTGGATTTGGTTCAGCGCAGCCATAGTGCTTGCCCTCCTTCTCACTTTCGGAGGCACTCAGTCACCCTGGAAAGATCTGACCTTCAGCGTCAACGTAGCGACACTGCTGCTTGCTCAGCTTGGTGCCGCCTTGCTTTTCAGCCGCATCTGCTTTGAAAACGGTCGCCTCAATCAACTGCTCCAAGTCGCTGGTGTTGGCTTTGCCTGCATTCTGGTTTTGTCCGGTATTGGTGTTGCAATCGGTGGGCACTTTGCATTTGCAGCGCCAATCAAGCTAACTCTGCCTCTGGTGCCGATCGTCGTCAGTACTGTGTTTGGCGTCGGTGCTGCAGTCGCGCTTTTCAGACTAGAACCCCTATCTGTTTACTCAGCCGGCACCGAAACAGGTGATGAAGAAGAGTCCGTCCAAGAACAATCTGAATCGAGAGGCGCGATTAAGCTAGGAAAGACGAAGGCCAAAGCGGCTACATCGTCCACCAAACTGCGCGGTATTCTCGACAAGCTCGATGCGGAAGAAGAAAAGCCGCCTGCCAAGCCTGAACCACCCGCTGCCAAATCACCTGTTCAAGAGATGGACGATGAGAGAAAGTCGGCAGCCTCGGCAACCGCAACTAGATTGCAGGCGCAGAAGAGAAAAAGCACAAGTACATTTACTAAACTGCAGGCGTTGAGCGCCAGCGGTACCGGCGGTCATCGTCCCGAAGACGAACAAGCCAACCAAGAAAGCCTCAAAGACATCCTCGACAGGCTTGATGATGAGCCGCTTTCGATTATGGATGAGCCGCTTACTCAAATGGAAAGCGATCAAGGTGTTGCACAAGAAATCGCACCAGAGCCGATATCTTCCACCTCAGCAGAGCCTGCCAGCAGCCCCTCGCATATGGACCTCGGCTCGCGCTTGATGGGCGCCATCACAAAGAATCAGATGCCCAGTATGGAAGCGCCGGAGTCTAAGCCGGAGTCTAAGCCGGAGCCCAAGCCGGAGCCCAAGCCGGAGCCCGAACGCTTTGAGTTCAAACAGGAGCCGAAGCCTGAACCCAAGCCGGAACCGAAACCTGAGCCCAAGCCGGAACCAAAACCTGAGCCCAAGCCGGAACCAAAGCCTGAGCCCAAGCCGGAACCAAAACCTGAGCCCAAGCCGGAACCAAAACCTGAGCCCAAGCCGGAACCAAAACCTGAACCCAAGCCGGAACCAAAACCTGAACCCAAACCGGAACCAAAACCCGAGCCTAAGCCGGAACCTGTTTCGCGCCGTCTAGATGATGACGAAGACGAAGACAAGCCGCTCTTCGATGAAAACCTCGACAGCGATGTCGACGAAGTCTTCAAAAAACTCGCTTCTGAAGAGGCTCTTCGCGAAGTTAGTAGTGCTGCTCCTGCCGCTGCGGTTAAGAAAGAAGAGGAAGAAGCAGACATCGACGCAATCTTCGCCAAGGCGCGCGAATCGGGCGCAGGAAAAGACATTTCGTTTGAACCTGAAGCCAAACCGGTAGCGGAAGCAAAACCCGAGAAAACTTTGCCATCACGACGTCTCGATGACGATGAGGACGAAGACAAACCGCTGTTTGAACATGGCGTCGACGATGACATCGAAGAAATCTTCTCCAACCTGGCTTCAGAAGAGGCATTGAGAGAAGTCGGGAAAGGCAAAGTTAAGCCGGTCACCGACACCGGTGAGTTGGAAGTCGTAGCTCAAAGAGAAAAAGAAGCAGCCGCGGCTGCTGCAGCGGCGGCGGCGGCTGCTGCTTCCACTCCACTGCCAAACGATCTTGCAAAGCCGGTCAAAGAGACTTCGATGTTCACCAAACCGGATCTCGAAGCACTGAAGGAAAGCACACCGCCTGTAGGTCCTGACGGCAAGCCGCTCAAGCCTAATCAACTCAAAGAATTCGGAAGACTTTCCAACAAGTCGGCAGCCGAACCTACAACTGGAGCCGACTCGGTTGGCACCATGAAGACTGTTGGCAAGCTGCTTCTCGACGTTTCTGTCGTAGAGAGCATCATCAAAGCAGAAGAAGAGCAAAGAACAATCGGTGCAAATCTTGCTACCGCTAGAGTCATCAGCGCCGCTCGTGGTGAAGGCATTCAAGCACTGCTCAATCACATCGACACATTCCCGAATGTGTATGGAAGTTTGATCGTCGGTCACGATGGTCTTGTGATTGCAGCATCCACACGCTCAGACATGGACAAGGACACACTTGGCGTGCTCTCCACCGCATTGCTCAGCACGAGCAACCTGGGCACCAACAAGCTTGAGATCGGCAAACTGAGACAGATGGTCTTGCTCACTGACTTGAAGGGCGAGCTGAAAGTGACAATCCTTACAGACGTTGATGTCGGCATCCTGGCCGTCTTTGCCGATCAATTCTCAGTTGGTGGTCTCGACAATCTCGTTGAAGCAATTCAAGAAACCATCAACGGTTAATCGCAATCTGAGCAGTTTGGAACTTCGGTTACCATAAGTCTCTTTGGAGATTAAATAATCGCGCGTCTTTGCGTCACAGTGCAACAATGGTGCCTTTCAATCCTAGAAAGAGAGGAAGATCCCTATGACGTCACCAAGAGAAGCTGTCGCATTGCCTCGCGTTGGCGAAAAGGCACCTGAATTTACTTGTGAAGCCTATCCGGAAGGCAAAATCAGCCTCGCCGATTACCGCGGGAAAAAGAACGTTGTTCTCGCGTTTTATCCAAAAGACAATACACCGGGATGCACAAAGGAAATGTGCGCAATCACCGAAGATTATTCCAAGTTTGAAAGTGCAGACACCGTTGTATTCGGCGTCTCAACAGATTCCGTAAAGAGCCACGAAGGTTTTGCCGCAAAGTTCAACCTGAAACAACACTTGCTGGCGGATCACACCCATGAAGTTGGTCGCAAATACGGCGTCGTCGCTGAAGACAAAACTACAGCTAATCGCGTTCTTTTCCTCATCGATAAGAACGGCGTCATTCAATTCGTTCACGAAGGAATGCCGGATAACGCAAAAGTTCTCGAAGAAATCGCAAAACTATAGAGAACCGCTGTAGGGGCGGGCTAATCTCCCACAACTGGCAGTGAATAGCATCGCCCCTGCATCAGACAGATGCGACACATTCTCGGATGCAGCAGCGACTTGTCGCCGGCGCGAAAGGCGCATGCGATGCGCTATTACGCGGACCAGGCAACGCATGGCATCGGTCCGAAGGAGTAGGGGCGGCATTCTTGCCGCCCGCACGAAGGGCGCATGCAATGCGCCCCCACGCCAAGACGGTACGCGACATCATTGTCCGACATACAGACGGCATGTATGCAGGCTGTGGACCTGACTAACTTTTACTGGGACCGGCTTCTTTCAATTTATCCACCACCAGTTGTGGTGTGATCACTTCAGGAAGAACGATTGGAGACGAACCTCGTCCTGCCGGAAAGACTACATAGAGCGGAACCCCACTGCGCTGAAACTTTTGCAGCAGTTTTGAAATTGTCTCATCCCGGCGGGTCCAGTCGGCTTTCATTGTCACCACATTTAGTGCTTTCAATTGCTCCACGACCGGTGCACTGTCCAAAACAGTTTTTTCATTGACCTTGCAGGTGAGACACCAATCAGCAGTGAAATCCAGGAGAATAGTCTTGTTTGCTGCGATATTCTTGTCCAAATCTTCTATGCTGAAGGGCACCCATGTGATACCAGATTCGGTGACCGCAGTTTTTGCTGACGCCTTTTCAGCCGGTAAGTTACCCATAAGATCTGGACGCGAGAGAATGAATACATACAAACAGGCGGCCGAGATCAGCCCAGAAATAGACCAGACGACAGCCTTTCGCTGACTTGTTGAAGACAAGTCTGTAAAGCGTGCACTGACCCACACTGCAAAAGCAATACCAGTCAAGAAGAATCCAACCGACTGCACTCCGCCGGCTCCGACTTGCGCTCCAACAACGCTCAACAGCCAGGCTACGGTTGCAAGAAGAACAAATCCCATGGCTTCCTTGAACTTCTCCATCCACACACCCGGTTTGGGGATGAAACGCAACCAATTTGGATTGATCGTCAGCAACAAATATGGCAACGACATGCCGAGGCCAACTGCTTCGAAGATGCCGAAGATAACAATCGGCGGCTGCGCAAAAGCAAATCCTACAGCTGGGCCCAATGCAGGCGCGGTGCACGGAGTGGATAATACTGTCGCCAAAACTCCTTTGAAAAATGTCCCAGTCAATCCTTCTTTACTGGCGAGTTTGTCAATTTGCTCCTGCCCCGGATTCACAGTCACATAGAATAGTCCGAAAAGACTGAGCGAAAAGATCATGATAATCGTCGCCATTGCAATTACGAATGGCGGATACTGCATTTGAAATCCCCAGCCAACAGACTGGCCAGCCTCTCTGGCCGCGAGAACCAGAGCGCCTAAAACAAGGAATGACGAGAGAATACCGGCAGCGAAAACCAACCCTTGCAGACGAACACGACCGGGTTCGTCATTGACCTGTTCCATCAAACTGATGATTTTGATTGCGATTACAGGAAGAACGCAAGGCATGAAGTTGAGAATAAAACCGCCGAGAACAGCCAACGCAAAATACATGTAAGACGGCATGGTTCCGCCCGCATCGGCAGGTGTGAGGTTACGATCCAAGATACTTCCGCCGCTCGAAGCCGGAGCGCTACCGGTCGATGTATTCGTTGTGGCAGAGCTGGCACTATCACCGCTGGTAGTGCCATGTCCATCCGTCGTCAGATCGGAAGTCCGTCCCTCAAAACCACTGCCTTTGAACGCATCTGTTTCTCCAGGTTGCGCCGTTGAGCCCTTCTTGCCAGCGGGCAAGATCATAGAAGTTTCACCCGAACCGGGAATACAAAGTTCTTTGCACTCTAACCACTTAACTTTTGCGACCAGCTTTTGCTCACCATCCGGTATCGTATCTGGTGCGATGATCTTTGCGGCAATGACTGTTTTTTCTGCATAACCATAGGTGACGATGCCACCATCATCAAACTTGTGCGGCTTCTTCCAGAGCAGATCGCCGTGTTTGTATCCAGGCGGCAGCACCCATTCTATTGAGGTAGGCATGCCCGCATCACCGGACTCTTTGTAATATGTATGCCAGCCTGGCTGCATGGTCAGCTCCACGCCAAGCATGAATGTCGATCCCGGCACGACTTCCTTAACATCCGCGACCATGCGCAATGAAGTGTGTTTGGCTCCTTCTGCTTGAGCAGCTTGAGCCGTTTGTGTCGCTAGAAGATTCGGCGCCGGGGCGAGAATGGCAAAGACGGAAAGCAGAGCAAAAGCCAGAGGAAGAAAGAACTTCACCTTCGATTTTGTATTCATAAATTTGCTGAGTGTCCTAATAGCCCGATCTGTTGTCCAGCGCATTGCTTAAAGCTATTTTGGCATACACATGGGCACTCTTGCGCAGAGTTCGCTTTTGAGTCGGGAAAGCCACGCGTACTAAGCCGAAACGGGCTTTCAGCCCTTCGGCCCATTCGAAGTTATCAAGCAACGACCAATACAAATAACCCTTCACATTGGCGCCCTTCTTGATGGCTTTGTGCATCGCTTTCAAGTGCGAGATCATGTATTTGATACGGTAATCGTCGATCAAAGACCAATCGCCATCCTCAGTCAGGTGAGCAGGAAAGAGGTCGGCAAAACCGTTTTCCGTGATGATAATCGGACACTCTCTGCCGTCGTCGCGCTTCGAGTATTGCCGCATCTCCTGGGTGAGGACGTCGTACAGACCGTCTGGATAACTTTCCCAACCCATGCAGCTTATCTCTGAATCGGCACAACGAGTACTTCTGCCGAACACGTCAAAAGGCGCTTCCAGACTGTGATGCGAAAGATCGCGAGTGTAGTAGTTGACCCCGCTGTAATCCATAGTGCCCTTCAAACCTTCGATAGGTTCGCAAAGTTCTTTGATGGCTGTGCGCAGAGTAAGCGGAAATGGAAAATGCATCCGGCCGGTCTTAATCGCGTTCGGAAACATATGATTAAACACGCGATTGCGCATGTGAGTGACCAGATTATCGAGGGGATTCCACTTGTTGACTGGCACGAACGGACGCCAGTGATTTGTGAAACTTACCTGAGCCGCAGGAATAATCTTATGGATAGCATGATAGGCCAGCGCATGCCCTTCGAGCATGTTGTGCACGCACTTGAATGCATTGACGTAATGGTGTTTTTGTCCCGGCGGCCATGAGCCTTCGACGTAACCCTGATAAGCATAGGGCAGCGGTTCGTTGATAGTGATCCAATAGTCTATATACTCGCCCAACTCGCCCGCCACCAGCTCGGCAAAGCGCCCGAACTCCTGAGCAGTTCTTGGTCCTAGCCAACCGCCCTCTTCGGCCAGCCATTGCGGCAGACAAAAGTGGAAGAGGGTAACAAACGTTGTAATGCCGCGCTCTTTCAAGGTGGAGAGCAGCTTCTTGTAATAGCGAACGCCTTCCTGATTGAGGCGCTTGCGACCCTGTCCGTTGCGGTCATTTGGGCAAAGAACCGCCCAATTCAAACTGATTCGTAAGGCACCCAGATTCAAACCACTGAGAAGTTCAATATCATCCAGATACCGCGAAACGAAATCACAGGCGGCATCGGCAGTCGTGCTATCGGCAATATTTCCGGCAATGGAAGCCCATTTGGACCAGTCGGATAGCTGGTTTTTAATTTCAATCGGATGCCCTTCCACCTGGAAGTGAGACGTGGCAGCGCCCCAGATGAAGCCATCCGGGAACTTGAGCATCGATTCGTCAGTGATATGGTCTTCCATTTCTAAGAGTACGAGTACTACGGGATTTCCGGTCTTTAGAATTCACCACTTGGCTAGGTACTAAAGCTTACCTGGTTGCCTGGTTCGGCAGATGTTACTTAAACTTCTAATTCAATTACTCTCCTATTATTTTTCTAACAAGAAAAGTCCAATCTGGCTACCCCTGCTGATGTCTAACTCACGCATTCTGAGCCAATCCAAGTCATAATCGGACCGTTTTGAGCAATGAGACCAATATATCCAAATTCTCTCCAAAAGCTCACTCGCGCCTGATGAGCACTGGTTGCTCGATAGAGTTTGGAAGTGGGGACGTCCTTCACGGTGATAGAAAACATTCAGCAGTCCACCCCCCAAGAAGGTCTGACCAGCAGGGCGGCCACGGCAAGCGAACCAACCAAGGATTCGCCTGCATTAATTCTGGGTGCTGTTCTTATCATTGTAGTACTCAATTTTGCTGCCTTCCACGGCAGTCTCAGCGGTTACTTTTTGGCGGACGATTTCGCCCATGTCGATTATCTGAAATCCGTCTTCAATGGGAATGCCCATTTACTAGCAAAAAATTTCTATTCCAACTGGATGCAAACTCTAGGGACTAGTTTTTATCGTCCCTTCATCTCTATCACCCTGGCGACCGATTACCTCTTCTGGGGAGCAAATCCAAACGGCTTTCACATATCCAACTTCTTCTACCAGACGCTTAGTTCTGTTTTTCTGTTCCTGTCTCTCAACTGCATGTTTCCCGAACTCGACAGACGTGCGAGGTTTTTCACAGCGTTTCTAGCAGCGGCTCTTTTTGCCTGCCACCCCCTACATCCCGAGGTAGTGAGTTGGATCATCGCCCGCGTCGACAGCGTTTGCACCACATTTCTTTTTTTGTCACTCTGGCTTTATCTGCTGGCCAGGCAAACTGACGGGAAGCGCGCCAATGCGTTGCAGATGTCTAGTCTCGCGGCATTCACACTTTCACTTATGTCTAAGGAGATGGCGATAACTCTGCCGCCGACAATATTCCTCTATGAATTGGTCAACTCGTCATTTTGCCGCTCGGAAAAGACTGGCGGGTGGCGCGCACGTTTTGTCGAGGCATTGAAGGCGACCCGATGGTACATTGCATTGCTCTTGTTTTACCTCGGCTTTAGAGCCGCCGTTCTGGGAACGCTTTTCGGAGGTTATGGCGGCTCTGTCGGTGAAGGACTGCAGGCGACATTGTGGCGTCGCTGGTTCATGGAAGGCTGCCTGGCTCGACTTATCTTGCCGTTCAACGAGGCAGTGACAGAGCCCAAAGACAAACTCAGGCTCGTTTTCAAACTGATGACTGCCGGTGCCGTTGCAATTGCCATTTTGCGCGCTTGTTTATCGGCGAGGAAAAACAACCTAAAATCCTTGCCTTTTGCAATATCGCCGTTCCTCCTATTTGGACTGGGCTGGTTCATCATCGCTTTGGCTCCTACCATTCAAGTATTCGACATTACCACCACCCTGCAAGGTGGACGATTTGTCTATCTAGCCACTGCACCGGTCGTGCTCGTTTTGGCTGCTCTCGTGTTTGGCGCCGGCGACGAGAAGAAAAGTCATGGACAAGTTTCTCTCCTTCCTTTGCTGAGCATGGCATTGGCGGCACTTTTCACTGCGTCCTACACTGTTCTGGCAATGCACAACAATCGACCATGGTGTGAAGCATCTCGCGGAGTCAGCAATCTCAGAGCAGGAGTAGAAAATGCGCTCGAAGGACAGCCGGCTCAAATGAAAGTCGCTATTCTCAATTTGCCACCGCATCACAAAGGAGCGCACATGCTCTACAACGCCGCGATGTTCGGCGTAACTTTGAAGCCCCCACTTTCAAAAACAGATTTGACCAATCGCGTAATAACTTTTGAACCAGTCACATTCGGCGATGCGAATTTGATCGGCAGAACTCGTCTCCGCTCGATTCTTGCCGACAAAAATCTGGCAGGCGCATTTGTCTGGGACAGCAACGAGCAAAGACTGCTTCCGATGAAAGACTGGCGCTCAATCGGACTTTCCGCGCCAAGTCAAACTTTTGAACTGGCAAAAGGTGATTGCCTTTTGGAAAACGAAGGGCAATCGGTCCAATCGCCAATCATCGATGTGCCGTCGATCGATTTTGATTTTCTCGATTTGACCTTAAAAGTTGAACCAACCGTTGCCGGCAAACAGATCGCTCCTGATGCGTATCTGATCCTCGGTTGGTCCGGCGCTACGCATCCGATCTACGCACCACAACAAGAAATTGCGCAACCTCTCAAGCCTGGCGTGAACACCTATCGATTCTCCGTAGGCGAATTAAAGAACTGGGTAGGCGAAGGAAAAATAACGGCGCTGCGCATAAACACATCGGTAAAACCATGCAAGATAAATGTCGAATCGGTGCGGTTTATAAACGCAGACGATCAAATTCCTGAGCTATCTATCGCCCCCGAGTTCAAATACTTCATAGACTCCAATGGAACCCTCTACACGAGCGAAGATCTCGGTCCGGTGCGCTATGACGCCACTAAAATCAAAGGTGCAAAATCCGTCCACTACGAAATCAGCAAACCGGAATCATGGTTTGAGCACTACTCCGGTACGCTGCGAGACAAAGCACCGTCAGAGAAAGTCTCTGATTCAGGCAAGTTCGAACAGTTGAGTTCCAGCCAGGCAGTAATTCCGTTGAAAGCTCTCAAGGTTCCCGGCTTTTACGAAGTGCGCATAATTGCATTGGACGCCCAGGACAAGCCATTGGGATATGTTTCCAACCCAATCAACTTTCAAGTGAGCGGCTCATATTTCAAGAAGCGCAAGACAGAAACTGATGCGAGGGCAGACAAGAAATGACAGCGCCCAGCACAGCAAATACCGAAAAACAAGATCTGAGCAAACTCGACCTAGAACCAGCCAAGCTGGACTTCCTGTCAGTGAAAACACAAATTGTTTTCGCGACAATTATGTCTTCACTGGTCGTATTTACCATTTTTTGGCCGACACTCAAAATTGGATTTTTGCACGACGATTGGTTGCATTTGGATTATGTCGCTAGAGCCGTGGTCAACGGTGACGCAGGAGATTTACTGGCCAATCTGTACAGCAATTGGGGCGGCTCCGACTTGATGCGCAGCTACCGTCCGCTCGTGTCTCTGTCGCTTCTGTTGGACTTTATTGTTTACCGAACGAATGCCGTTGGCTTTCACGTCACAAACCTCCTTCTGACTTGCGGCTGTTGCCTCTTTGTTGCTTTGATCGCTTCCGAGCTGTCAGGTAACTTCGGCAACAGAATGCGGGCAACTACAGCCATCTGGGCAGCGTTGCTGTTTGCTGCTTATCCTCTTCATGTCGAGTCTGTTGCCTGGATAATCGGTCGTGTCGACTTGCTCTGTACGCTTTTCTATCTGGCGTCACTGTATTACTTCCTTCGTCTAAAACTCATCGAAGAAAAGCCCTACATCTGGCTTTCTGCCGGTTGTTTTTTACTTGCTCTCTTAAGCAAAGAAATGGCGGTGACACTGCCTGCAGTAGCAACCGTCTTTGCATTTTTGATCCCTGAGACATCTGCAAATAGACAAAATCAAAAGCCGTGGTCCAGATTCATTCGCATTCCCGCACCTTTGGAACTTAGAGCGCTGGGGCTTCTATGGCTGATTTTGATTGGGTTCGCAGCTGTCAGAGCTATTCTTCTAGGCAGCTTTATCGGCGGCTATGGAGATAGCGGTTTCAGTTCCATGTTTGCAGTTTTTGCAAACAAAGCAGCGATTCTAAAAATCTTGGTGCCCGCCAATGAGGAACTCCTGCCACCGACCAAAAGCCTACTCACCATCGGGTTTGCCACATATATAGCGGCGGCAGTCTTCGCCAGTTTGAGATGCTTGGCGACCCCATCCTTGATTCGATATTTCATCGCCTTTTTCCTCTTTGGCGCAATTTCAATCCTTCCGACTTTTCAGATTTGGAACATCGCCAGCAATCTGTGCGGTTCACGCCTGTTCTTCCTTTCGTCGGCGGCATTGGCGCTCGCACTAGCTTTCGCGTTTGTGCCGAATGAAGATTCTGTAGATAGAACCTCGACAAGATTAGTAGCTGCAACCGGCATTGGAGTTCTCGCTTTTACATTTATTGTATTTTGTTCGTTGGCTCACAAGAATGTCACAGCATTCTCCGGCGCAGGAGAGATGCTTCAAAAGCTTCGACAAGCAATTTCAGACCTGCACCGGCAAAGTCCTAAAGAGCGCTTCGTTCTTCTCAATCTGCCGGCGGACGTGCACGGAGCACCAGTACTGGCTCGGCCAGAATATTTCAAAACGATGATGAACCCACCGTTTACTGCAGGTGAAGAAGGGCAAAGTTTCGACACGGCGGCAGTGGAATATCCCTACGACCACTTCCAATATTCATCCGATCTTCTTCAAGATTTAGTGAAAAGCGAAAAGACAAAGAAACCCTACTTTTGGAGTGAAGCGGATAGCAAGCTGCACCCTATTGATGCTTCAGCGGGTAAAAGCGGCTTTCAATGCTCGTTTATAGACGCAAATAACTGCAGGTTTACTCCCAGCACAGTGAAGAAAACAGACGGACGGCAATGGCATGTGTTTTACGCACTGGAACCACAGATGGTGGCACTAAAGAATGGCACGCGCTTCTACACAGGGGAAAGCGGGCTCACTGTCACAAAGCCGGTTGAATCCGTAAATCCGCTCTACACGCCACTTGTCAAAATCAAAATGAGAGTAAACTCCGATCAACCAATTGAGAGACTGCTTCATTTAATCAGATTGAGTTGGACTCAAAATGCAAATGTGCTCGCGGGAGAAAAGTCAGCAATTCTTATAAGAACCGGCGAAAACACTTACGAATGCCCATTGGGTAACAACAAGGAGTGGCTCCTCGGTGGCCCGGTAAACGGCGTCGGTTTATCGCTCAAAGTTTCTCCCTATTATGTCGATATCGAATCGATAGAAGGTTTTGCCAAAGATGAGTGCGTGCCGGAATTGTCGAGAACGCCAGGAAAAGGGCAATTCCAAGTCGATGCAAAGAAAATCCGCGATGCCGCCGCAGTGCTTGTGTTAATTTCAAATCCCGGCACTGAATTTGATACTGCCATCGATGGCAATATTTTGCAAAACTATCGAAATCTTAGAATCTTATCGAAAGAGAAAAAACTAGCATCGACCGATCAGAGCATTACAGGACGGGTCCAGCGCTGGATCTTCTTCGAACAAACGGAAGGCGCCTTCAACATACCGCCGGAAGTCTACAATGATGGAAAGAGTCATGAGATAGTCGCAGTTGCTCTTGACAAAAACGGAGACATGATCGGACTGCCCAGCCGCGTTTTGAAGGTTAATTAGACTCATGAAACCACATTTCCAAAGGCGTCGTCCTGGAGCACGAGCTGCGCTATCGGTTTTCTATTTATTTCTCGGCGCACTTATCTGCTGGCTCATATTCGAACTCCGAATCATGGTCGTCTGCTTGCTGATGGCGATCACCCTGGCATCAGCAATCGCACCGGTGGCTGAGTGGGCTGAGACACGCAAAGTCCCACGTATTGCAACGGTAATTGCGATATTCATTGCCACAGGCTTGATCTATTCGCTCGTCGCCTATCTACTCTTTCCGCCAATGAAAGAGCAAGCATTAGCGCTTTACGAGCACCTTCCAAGATATATTCAGGGGCTTACCACAAAGTTTCCAGTTTTGACAGAGTATGTCGGCTCCGACGGCGATCACATGAAGATCGATCCGGAGAGACTGAAAGAATTCGCACCCAATGTGGCAAGGCATACGCTAAGCCTCACGGCCGGGCTCATGGGAGCACTGGCAAATGCCATTCTGGTGCTCTTTCTCACTTGCTATTTTGTAGTCGAAGCAAAAGACATGTGGCAAAAACTTTTGCTCTGGGTGCCCCAGACTAATCGAGAGAGAGTGGGTTCCTTAATCCGCCCCCTGGGCGGGCGTATGGGTGGTTATGTACGTGGACAACTGCTGGTCAGTATCGTCGTCGCTCTATTTCTAGGTACCGGACTGACTATTCTGAAAGTAGAGTATTCGCTGGTTCTAGGCGCATTGGCCGGGCTTTTCAACCTGGTTCCGTTTGTCGGCTCAGCGATTGCGATGGTATTGTCTCTGGTGGTGGCTTTCAACCAGTCAGAGATGCTGGCGGTCTTCGTATTTTTGCTCTTTGCTTTGGAACAATGGCTTGAAAGCAACTTCATCGTTCCACAGCTGCTCGGCAAACAAGTTGAGTTGCACCCTCTCCTCGTACTTTTTGCAATCCTCATCGGAGCGACGCTTTTAGGCTTGCCAGGCGCTCTTATAGCCGTCCCTTGCGCATCGGCTTTGCAATTCCTCGCCCAAGAGTTTTATCTGAAACCACTAAACGCGCATGACACCGCAGAAGGTGACACTACTTGCTGTGAGCCGGAATCAGAAGCAGCCGAATCGAATTAAGGGACAACTGAATCGGAAAAGAGCGAGCCAAAATCCGCCGATTGATATGTGCAGAAATCTCAATTCTCCGCACAGCCTAAGGCAGTTTCCGCGGTCAGACCCTTTTGTCTCAAAAGTGCCGCCAACTGGCGGTTGATTCTCAACGGCAAATCCGGCCCGCCGTATATCAAGCCGGTATAGAGCTCAACGGCATTGGCACCGTTGGCAATGAACTCGAAAACATCGGCACCGCTCGAAATTCCGCCACACCCTATGATGGACTGGTCTTTCTGTTTGATCTTGTAGACGCGTTTCACGAGATCCAGCGCTTTTTCTCTAAGCGGTCTGCCGCTTAGTCCGCCATTTCCCATCGCAGCAACCTTACTGATTGGCGTTCTCAGACCACCGCGGGTAGTCGTAGTGTTGCCGAGAACATAACCCTTGATGCCGTATCTACTTGCGCTTGCCACAAAAGTTTCCAACAATTCACTGGTGCTGTCCGGAGATAGTTTAAGCAAAACCGGGACATTGCGCACATTGAGCCTCTGCACGCCGGACAAAATCTGGTCGAGTTCCTCACTTTCCTGCATGATCCCCTCATGCGTGTTCGGGCAACTGGCGTTCAAAGTCACAAAGGCAAGCGGCAAATCTTTGATGCACTCGAATGAGTGCAGCATGTCGGCAACGCCCTTCTCTGCCTTGATCGACGGATGATTGGTCTTAGCGATATTGACGCCGACCGGCAAAGAAAAGCCTGCTCCCGCAAGTCGCTGTGCCACAACTGAAGCTCCGTCACCGTTGAGACCGAGGCGATTGATCACCGCTTCATCGTCTACCAGGCGGAAAAGCCTGGGCTTAGGATTGCCGCTGGAGGACTGCCCAGTAATCGAGCCTATTTCAGCAAAGCCAAAACCAAACTTAGAAAGGCAACTGGTCAAGCGTCCATTTTTATCGAAACCGGCAGCCAGTCCGACCGGATTGGCGAACCTAACGCCGGCGACAGAAGTCTCCAAACAGGGGTCCACGAAAGGCCCACTGGTCATCGCCGCTGCTACGGGAGCAAGCTGAATCGCCAGAGTGTGGGCTTCCTCGGGGTCCATCTCGAAAAGCATCGAGCGCAGCCAACGATAGAAGAAAGGCACAGGAATCGCCTCCCGGCGCCCCGTTTTCTGCCCTTGCTCTTGCCCTGCCGCTGCCACAGTCATCTCAGATAATCTCGATCTGGCTCTACTCAAGAATTACCCTAAATAATAATCCCAAGGCTCTTCTCTAGTAAGAGCTGATGATTAATTAGGCTGGTTTTGCGGGCAAGATATCCATGTGATAGCGCCATGCGCCTCTTGCGGCCGATAAAAAGGCAATACTGCAGGAAGGTTGGATTGAAATTTTGGTAGACGATTCAGGCAGAATTACCATCGAAAACACCTGCAGCGAATGCGGTCAGCACTTTTCGCCTACCACCAAAATTTGCCCCAATGACGGCACAAGACTGATTGCGCCTAAGCCGGATAAGAAAAAGGACTTCACTTCGGCAAACACAAAGAAGATTACCAAGGTCAATAGCATCGCTCCTGCAGATTCTTCAGCACTGGCCATGTCTGCTGGTTCTCTCCTTGCACAGGTACTGCATGAGGAACCGGCAGCACGTCAAAAGGATGACGAGTCAGGAAAGAAGGAAAGAGGAGATTTCGGAAAGGATGCGAAGAGCGGTTTTGGAAACAAAATTAGCAATGGCGACCGAAATGAGTCTCATACCAAAACTATTGACGTCACATTTGCAAATGAAGACTGGCAAACTCAGGAGGGTGACCTGGAGTCATCCGGAGAAAGCGCACCAGCAACATTCGCGAGAGAAGCAGCAAGCAAGCTGATTGGTACAACGGTAAACGATCAATACCATATCGTAGGCGCCATCGGATATGGTGGCATGAGCGTGGTATTGAAAGCGAAGGATTTGAAGCTAGGAAAGTATGTCGCACTGAAAATGTTGTTGCCGCACTTGATGTTGCAATCGCACAGCATGGCGCGCTTCCAACAAGAGGCTCAATCGGCCAGCGCGCTCAATCATCCCAATGTGGTTAGTATTCACAACTACGGAGAAACGGAAAGCGGTCAGCCATTTCTGGTGATGGACTTGATCGAAGGAAGCTCTCTGGCGACGCTCATCAAGAAAGAAAAACACTTGCCCGTCGACCGAGCATTGAACATATTCATCCAGTTGTCCTCTGCCCTGTGCCATGCACACCAGAACGGGATTGTCCATCGAGATCTGAAACCCAGCAACGTTCTGCTGTGCGAACAAAATGGCGAAAAGGATGTTTGCAAAATCGTCGACTTCGGGATAGCAAAACTGCTTCCACATGAAGGTCGTGACGCCGTCAGCCTCACGCAGACAGGTGACGTATTCGGCAGTCCGCTCTATATGAGCCCCGAACAATGCAAAGGCGAAAAGCTGGATGCAAAAGCCGACATTTATTCGATGGGATGCCTGATGTACGAGACACTGTGCGGCACTCCACCGCATACCGGCAACAATATGCTGGAAGTTCTCTACCGTCACATGAACGAAGTGCCGAAAGACTTCAAGAGTCTGAAGCTAGGAATAAGCATTCCGCAACGTCTGGAAGCACTTATATTCAAGGCACTGTCAAAAGATCCGGCAAGTCGTCCGGCTTCCATGCAAGCAGTTCATGATGAGCTGAAACAGATATTTTTCTACCGCAAGAGTTCTTTCTTAGGTCGCATAGTGACAAGCTGGGAATTATTCATTCTCAAACGACGTCCGCGCAAGAAGAGCGAATTCATCATGCTTGGCGCGCTTACAGCATCGCTACTGGGACTGTTTGCCGCCTGTGCTTTTTTGATCTCCCAATATGCTTTTGCGGATGAATCAGAAGTCTTCAAGCAAAAGCTTGACTGGTATGCGCCTCCGCCACCACCACCGGCAAATGTCGGACAGACGGCGCTTTCTATCTACCAGGCTGATATCGATTACGCAAAAGGTCTTTTGAGAAACTCACCCCAGAAAGTCGATACTGAAACACTCGAACATATGACCATCTGGGGCAACAAGATGGCGGAAGCCAACCATTGGGAGGACTCAGAAAGAGCATACGCGCTTGCTCTCGAGCTCAGTAAACATCTCAACGGTGATATGTGCTTGCCCACCTTGATGCTGCGTCGCGAGTATGCAGAAGCCTGCTATTACGCCAAAGACTATGCTTTTGCAGCCAGAGAATTTTCGATCTACATGCAGCATGTCGGCAACTTCATGTACGGCGAAACGGCAGCCAAGACAATGAAAGGCGTGGTGCAGACTGCAGAATCGTACTATTACATCGGTCAATATTCTGACGCCATTACCGCCTACAGAAATTTCTTTGCCTCCATGCACGGTGACGCTCTTGAATGGACTCACTGGGGTCCGCTGGAGATAGGCAGATATGTCGAGGCGGCAAGAGAGTTTCAAGGCAAAGAAGAGTACGCGCTGGTGTTGAGCCACTTTGCCGATAGTTTGCAAAACGGTGAAGTCTATCAAAAGGCGAAAGACTATTACAAAGATGCAGCAGCGCGATGGGGGACGCTCAAATCAGCTGACAATGAGGCTCTTGCATATCTAAAGATCGCAGCGCTGGAAGAGAAGATGAACCAAGATCCAAAAGACAGCTACGAAGCAGCGCTCAAGGCCGTGAAAACGAAAGGATCTCTGCTTACCACATGCATTGCCGAAAAGCAGTATGCCGATTATCTGTGGAAGCACGGTGGCGCAGTCCAAGCCATTCTACTCAAGCTGGACTATTCCAGACAAGTGCCCAAAGTGAAAATCTAATTTGACACAAACGTCCTATTTGCCGACGCGTCGCTTCAGTTCTTCATTGATCTCAAGTCCGCCGAGCGCGCCGTCTCCGCCGCCGCCACCGATCATGTCGCCGCCCATCATATCTGCTCCTTCATCCATGAGCACGGACATTTCGTCCTTGACCTGTTTGTAGTCTTTACCCATTTCGAAAAAGGATTGAGGAAAGCTGCCTTTGATGAATTTGAGCGTGTCATAGCTGACGTCGACCTTCTTGGCCTTCTTGCCGCTCCACTCCCGGATTTCCCTTACTCTCATCGGAAAACCAAGCTTGGCGTCGTAATTCAAATAGAGCGTTTTCTTGTACAGGTCTATCAATGCCGACGGCACAGTCAGCTCGCGGCAGAAGGACCATTCTTCAGTGTAAGTCTTGTCATTGGGAGGCGGCAGGTTGTTGGTGCGCATTCTCGAATATCGTCCGCACTTCAGCCCGGCAATCTTCTCTTCGCCCAGGCGTTTCCAAGGAGAGAATTCGGTAAATCCGGCGTCTTTGGCGCGTCCCGGGTCTTTGTGGTAGAAATTGAATTTCTTTCGCCACATCTCAACCGTGTAGTTGACATAGCGCTTCGTCTGCTGGTTCAAGAAATACATTTTTTCGCCGGGCAGCGGCTTGAGCAGCGTATAGTGGGTTGTTTCGAACTTCCCGCCATACTTGTTTGAAACTAGCCTGATCCGACCAGCCATGCGATGCCACTGCTGCAACTCCCAACCAGGAGCAGGTGGTCCGCCGGCGGGCTTTGCCGGCTCTTTCTTCCCGGCTGAAACCGGGGACTTTGTTGCACTGGCGCTCGACGCTCCAGCGGCTTTTGCAGTAACTGCACTTTTTTCAGGGGCTGCAGCTTGCACCTGCGGTGGAAGAAAAACCGCTAAAAGCAGCAAATAGAGGCTGAAAGAGAAAAACTTGCGGCGCATGGTCGGCACGAGAAAATCTGCTCCGAAAATGTAATCCGGCAGGCATCATACTACGTTCTAAGAGATAGAAGATCGTAAAGGGGGAATGTAGAAACTGAGATCTTCAGGGGAACCATCAACTGTCGGAAGTGCCAAAAGCGGTAGGAGACGAGGGCAAAAAAGAACTCGCGAAGCACTGTCCTGCCTGCGAGGCTGGATATCCTGCGGAGATGCGCTTTTGCCCACAGGATGGCACGCCCCTGGCTGAAGTTTCTGATTCTAAAAACGGTCTTCCTGCAGAAAACGTTCCCGAAAACGGCAAGATAGAGAGCACCAAGCAGAAAAACGGAAAGTCCGAAAACAGGAAACCGGCGGGAGTTCTAAGCTTTGAGCCGGGAGAAAATGAACGGCATCTCGATGCGGAACCTTCACTCGACGAAGATGTACATTCCGACTTCTCCGACCATTGCGAACCTCCAGGCAGCTCGACCAGGACTGTTGAGTTATCCGGCAATCCCGCCTCCGTCAGAGCGACGGCGTCACTCATTGATCCGCGTCTCGAACTGTTAGGACAGCTGGTCGAAAGTCGCTATGAAGTGACTGAAAACATTGGCAAGGGCGGAATGAGCATGGTCTTCAAGGCGCGCGATCGCCGCTTGAAAAAGTTTGTTGCGCTGAAAGTCTTGATGCCTCATCTCTCTGTCGATCCACTCAGTGTTCAGCGGTTTCAACAAGAAGCAACTGCAGCCAGCCATCTTGATCACCCCAGTATTGTGAAGGTGTACAACGTCGGCACAACGGACAGCGGTTTGCCTTTCATGACGATGGACTTCCTGCAGGGCCGCTCGCTTTCCGCTGTCATCAAAGAAAAAGGCAGACTCGAATATACAGAGGCTCTAAACATCTTCGTACAGCTGGCAGCAGCCCTGACGCACGCACACGAAAAGGGCGTTATCCACCGCGATCTGAAGCCTAGCAACGTTATCCTTTCTCACCAAGGAGACGAAGCAGAAGTTGCAAAACTCGTGGATTTCGGCATCGCCAAGGTGCTGGTACAAGATGGGCACACGCAGGCGAAACTGACGCAGACAGGCGATGTATTCGGATCACCTCACTACATGAGCCCCGAGCAATGCCTGGGCGGCGAGCTGGATGAGCGCTCGGATGTATACTCCATGGGCTGCCTGATGTACGAGGCTCTGACCGGGCGCCCGCCGCATACCGGCGATTCGACACTGCAAATCTTGCACAAACATATCTCGGAAACACCTCCCAGTTTCAAATCAGTAATTCCGGAGACCGATGCAACGGCTCGATTGGAAGCTATCGTGTTCAAGTGCTTGGCGCCAAAACGTGACGACCGCTTGCAATCAATGCGGCTGCTTAAGAATGAGCTTACCGAGCTCTACATGGCGCGCGGGAAAAATCCTGTAGATCAGGCATTAGCAAAACTCTCACTGGCATGGGCAAAAAGACCGAAGCTTAGCACCAGGGAAAAGGTCATGGCGAGCGCGGCCCTTGTGGTATCGTTCATGGTGCTATATGCGATTTGGTTTTGCTATTCGTTTATCACAATCACCACGAATTCTCCCTGGCTGAGCTCGAACATTCTCAACTGGATTCCGCCCAAGCCCCCTGGCATTACTAACGAAGACAAAGCGTCTCTAGCTTTTACGCAAGTTGAGATGTATATCAAGAAGGCTGACGAATTCATTGCCGAGGGAGTGAGCACTCCGGGGCAGATTGTCAAAGCACTGACAAATGCCGGTCTCGGACTGGAAGAAAACGGCAGGCTGGAAGACGCTTCGCGTAGTCTGGAGAGAGCATCCGATATCGCAGCAAGGTATATCAGCAAATTCTCAACTGCTTACGCGAACCTGCTCTTTTACCGAGGGCGCGTTTGCTATGAGATGGGCAAATTCGATGAAGCGGAAACACATTTAAAAGCCGCACTGGAGAGCGATGAATGGCCTGCCAGCCCGCAATGGAAAGGCGATTGCGAGTCTATGCTTGCTGACTCTTATAACTTCATGGGCAACCGGTCGGAAGCAGAAGATTATTACCAGCGCGCCCTTGATCGCTGGAAAAACAGCGGCAGCGATTCCGTTCGCTTTTCAATCACAGCGGCTCGCTTTGGGGATTTGATCGTTCCCTATAACACGCAGAAAAGTTTCAAGTACGCCTACACTCTATACAAATCGGCGAAAAATAACTGGCGCCGCAATGGAGAATTAGAGAGTCAAAACGTTGCGTTGTGCGATTTGCGAATTTCTCAAGTCATGGCAGGAGTAGGTGAAAAGGAGCAGTCGCTCTATTACCTCAAAGAGGCAAACGATGCGATGGCTCGATCAGTCGGCGCGGACAACCCTAAGCGAGCATCGGTCATGATGAAGTACGCCGATGCTTTGTGGAACAAAGGGGACCACATGGAAGCATTGAGCGAACGTTATCGCTGTTGGCAAATTCTCAATCACGCACCGCCGCCGGTGGCAACCCGTTCTATCTGAACTTTTCTTGCGGGCGCTTCTTCGGATCAGGCATGCTCAAGTCCGGTACATCGACTCCTCCCATGGCATCTTCAGTATTGAAGAAGACTTCCATTTCGCTCTCCGCGCGTTTGTACCCTTTCGGCATCACATACTTCGAGACGGGAATTTTTACCTTTTGAATTGAGAATGTCTGGTAATCGACTTCGTCTTGATCTTTCATTTGCCGCACGCGATGACGACCGAGAAAGTCTGCGCTCTTGTCTATCATCTTCTGGTGCTTGCTGGAAATAGCGTGCCTGAGAGGAACTCCTTCCGGCACGGCGGCCGTCACTTTTAACATCGAAAACATTAGATTACGCGCGTCCGGACCCAGTCTAATGTCATCGGTAACCCAAACCGTATCCAGGTTTGTGGACGTCTTCATATACGAATAACGACTGAATACTTTGGTTTTCATCCCAGCAACCGTTTCATTGCGTTCAAATTTCCAAGGCGAATACTTAACTCCCGCCGCGTCACCTTTAAACATGATGGTGGACTTCTTCTTCCATGTTTCCGGATCGCACGCATAGAACTTTTTTGTATCATCACTGAAGATGCACATCACCAGTGTCTTAGAATTGAACAAAACAGACAGCGTGCTCGACTGCAGACTGATTCCCAGTGGTGAGAAGTAAGTGGTGCTTTTGCCGATGAAGCGAAACTCTTGCTTGAGCAATAGCCCATCAACTTCTTTCACACCACCAAATGTGAATGTCGGGTTGGCATTATTGACCAGAGGCTTAATCTTCGACGCCGCATCTGCTCCCTTGTTCAGGCGCAAAGCTGGCTTTTCTGCGCGACCGGAACCGGCTGATGCTGGTGCTATCTGGCAAAAGAAAACAAACACCTGAAAAACAAACAGAGGCACCACGAAAAGTGCCGGCCAATTTCTTCGCTTAGCCAACTGTATGTTTCTCCACATCCTTTTGACTCGACTTCACATGCTCGCTTCCATGCGCGGACGGACCTTTCAAAGAATGCGGCAATACGCGCATTAGCCAGCCCTGGAAGTCATCGATATAAGTGAAGACGACAGGGATGACGAGCAAAGTCAAAAGCGTAGAAGTGATCAATCCGCCGACAACCGATATTGCCATCGGTGCTCTTGCTTCAGAACCTGCGCCGATCCCCATCGCCACAGGCAACATACCGGCAATCATGGCAATCGTAGTCATGAAAATTGGGCGCATCCGAGTTTCACCGGCAGTTATTAGAGCTTCGCGGCGCGGCAAACCATTTTGCATTTGGACAAGCGCATATTCAACAAGCAAAATAGCGTTTTTCGTCACCAAGCCCATCAACATCGTTATGCCTATCAACGCGTAAAGACCGATAGATTGATTGAACATCACAAGCCCGATCAATGCGCCACACAATGAGAGAGGGAGCGACATCATGATGGTCAACGGGTGCAGAAAACCGCCAAAGAGAACGACCAAAACAGCATAGATGAGTAACACGGCAGCGCCGATTGCCGTACCGAAACCATTGAATACGTCGCGTTGAATTTCGACATCACCTAGCGGTTGTTCGTGAATTGATTTAGGCATCGTCTTGAAAGCAGGCAACTGGTGAACTTTCTTCAGAGCGTCACCCAAAGTCAGATTGGAATCGAGACTCGCCTCCACTGTCACCTGGCGCTCGCGGTCAAATCGGTCGATTTGCGAAGGTCCACTGCCAAACTCTACTGTGGCAACGCTCTTGAGTGGGACCAGACGACCATTATTGCCTTGCACCTTCAAATTGCCGATCGTAGCCATATCATTGCGGTACTGAGGGTCGAGCTGCACTCTAATATTGATCTGCCGATCTTTCAAATCGAATTTCGCAAGATTTGCATCAGAGTCGCCCAAGGTGGCGATGAGGGCTGTTCTTGCAATAGCCATAACAGAAACACCGACACGGGCGGCCCGCTCGAAATCCGGTTTTACCAATATCTCAGGTCTGAGCAATGAGGCGCTGGACGTCACATCGCTGAGCCCTTTAACCGGACGCATCTCGTCAATAAGTTTCTCCGCTGTTTTTTCCAGGTCCGATGGATCATTGCTTGTCAGCGCAATACGAACAGGCTTTCCGGTCATACCGGAGGAGCGCGAGAAAGTCAGGCGCACACCCGGCACCACCTTAATTTCCTGGCGCAGTTTCTCTTCAAATGCCTGCTGTGAAATTTTGCGGTGCTCTTTAGGCACCATAGTAATGTATATACTTGCCTTGTTTACTTCACCTTGATTGCCAGCCGAGCTACGCCGAGATGCGGTCGGCGTGCCGATGAAAGCAACAACCGCTCTTGCTTCTTTATGGCTGGAGACAATCTTGGTCAATTGATTGCAGGCACGCTCGGTGTCAGACAGCACCGCACCAGGTGGTAATTCGACATTGATAAGGCACTCGCCCCTGTCGACATTGCTTATCAATGAAGTAGGCATCGATTTGAAAAGCGCAATACTGACGACGAAAAGAACAATGGAAGCAATGACCGTCAATAAGCGCCGATTCAGAGCCCAAATAAGCATCTTTTCGTAAAGGCGCATCAGCTTGCCGCGCCCCTTATGCTCAGGCAGATCCTTCATACCGTAAGCAGCCATCATTGGCGTGACCATACGAGCCACAAGGAGAGAAAATAGAACTGCAACCGTAACAGTTAGACCGAACTGCTTGAAGAACTGACCGGGAATGCCTCCCATGAATGCGACTGGAACGAAGACCACAATAACTGTCATAGTCGTTGCAATAACGGCCATTCCGATTTCTTCGGCAGCTTCAATGGCAGCCTTCAAAGGCGGCTTGCCCATCTTCAAGTGACGAACAATATTTTCGATCTCGACGATGGCGTCATCGACGAGAATCCCGATAACGAGAGCCAAACCCAGCAGTGACATGCCATTTAGTGTAAAGCCGGCCCATTGCATTACTGCAAATGTAGGAACGACAGACAATGGAATGGCCAGACCGGAAATGAAGGTGGCGCGCCAGTCTTTCAGAAAGATATAGATAACGGCAACAGCCAGCAACGCTCCGATAATGAGTGAATCGAGCGATGCGTCATAAGCCTCTTTGACATATTTACCGTTAGTACGAATCTTATTGATTTGGACGTCTTTAGGCAGAGAGGTTTTCAATTCTGCCAAACGTTTGTCCACGGCTTTCTCGACATCAACCAGGTTACTTCCGGTACTGCGTACGATGGAGAAAACGACAACTTGCTTGCCGTCCATGATCGCCATTTGCCGCACTTCAGAAGCGCTGTCAGTGACTGTTCCCAACGTGTCGAGACGAGCATGCCGGCCTTGTGGAAGCAGAATCTCAGTGGCACTCAAGCGCTCCAGCGTGTGAGCGCTGCCGAGCGTTCTGATTGATTGCTCGGCTCTGCCGATCTCTCCACGCCCTCCCGGAAGGTCGATGTTCAGTGCCCGCACTTGGGCGTTGACCATGTCTGCAGTAACACCGAGCGCCTCCAAACGGGTCGGGTCCAGGTCTACTCTTATTTCACGATCGACGCCACCAGCGCGCTGCACTTGCCCGACGCCAGGCACCGAGAGTAGTGCTCTGCCAAGGTCGTTGTCTACAAGCCAACTAATTTCAGTGGGCGTCAATGTAGGACTGGAAACCGTGTAGCTGACGAATGGTCCGCCCACGAAATCAACACGCTGAATAATCGGCTCGTCGATGCCATCTGGCAAATCTTGCTTGATTTTGGCGATTGCATCGCGAACGTCATTGACGGCGCGATCCGTATTTGTGCCGAGAACAAACTCAATACTGGTGGTGGAAGCGCCTGTATTGACAGTCGACATGATGTGTTTGACATTGCCGATTCCGGACACCGCATCTTCTATTTTTCTGGTAACTTGAGTCTCCAACTCTGACGGTGCGGCGCCCATTTGCGTTACGGTTACGGATGCTACGGGCACGTCGATGTTCGGGTTTTCGTCAATACCCAGCGCGACAAACGCCAGCGAACCCATCACCATGAGCACGAGGAAGAGAACCAGCACAGGAACTGGATTTTTGATTGACCAGGTTGAGAGATTCCAGTTCATGTTCTTACTGACTACAACTCACTTCGACCGTCGCTCAACTCGCGTTGACACGGTTGCTTTCCTCTTTCCTACTGGCCAACTCTGACCAGATCGCCGCCTTTCAAAAATCCGGCGCCGCGCACGACAACTGTTTCTCCGGGATTCAACCCTGAGACAACTTCAGCATAACCTTCTACTCTCTCGCCAGTTTTCACATCACGAGTGGACACTGTGTTGTCGGCATTGACGACATACACGAAGCTTCGATGCTCGCGGCTGAGTATGGACGCCGCCGGCACAGCAAGCGGTGTTCGGTCGCCAATGTCGATAGTGGCGTGGGCGAAATTACCTGGCTTGAAGATGTGAGCTTGTTTGCCTTCAAAGACTGGCAAATCAATGCGCACAGTTCCCAACCGCATGTCCTGGTCGAGCATCGGGCTGACCTCCCGTACTTTACCTTCCACTTTGTAGCTGGAACTTGTGGAGTCAGTTATTTCAACTCTCTGACCAGGGTGTATGAGCGGCAAATCGACTTCCGGAACTTGAGCACGCAACTCCAATCGATTGTCTCTAACCATCAAGAAAAGAGCCTTTCCGACTGCAGTAATTTCACCAAGGTGCGCATCTCGACGCATAATCAAACCATCAGAAGGGGCCTTGATTACGGACTGTGCCACAAGCGCTTGGAGACGTTGCACATTTGCTTTCATCTGGGCAACTGTCGCACGCGAGATGTCCACGTCTTCTTTGCGGCCTCCTTGCTGGCCCATGATCAAGCGCTGCCTGGATTGTTCTAGTTGAAACTTCGCCGTCCGTACCTTTTGCTCGGCGTTTCTAGTCTCAGCATCAGCTGTCTTCGCTTCGGTGTCTTTCTGATCGGCTTCCAGCTGACTGACAGCCCCCTGCCCGATCAGCCCACGATAGCGATGAGCGTTATTCTGAGCATTGACCAAATTAGCTCTGGCTTTGACGAGCATCGTTTCAGCCTCGGCCACTGCAGATTCGCTCTGGTAAACAGCCGCTTGCAGGGAGACCAGGTCTTCCGGGCGGTTTGGTTGAATAGTTCGCTTCAGCGTAGCTTCCTGTGCAGCCAACTTCGCTTTCTCTTCCGCCAGCTGCGCATTCAAAACGGATGCATTAAGGCGAGCCAAAACCTGACCGCGTTTCACTTTGTCGCCTTCATCAACATAGATAGTCTCGATTCTTAGCCCATTCACCTCAGAGCCGATGGTAAGCGGATCCCAAGCCCAAACTGTACCGTTTACCTGAACCACTCCTTTCATCAAATGAGGAGCGACCTTCTCAGTTGTCACTGTGATGACCGGCTCGGGAGCTTGTATTTTCGCGTCCTGCGCGCCGTGGGAATGATTGAACATAACCACCGCAACGCAGGCAACGACTGCCACCACGCAGAGAACAATCGCTTTCCTGCCCTTATAAAAAGGTTGCGACCGCGTTTGAACGACCGCACCATCTGAGGACGGTTTCGTTTGCTCCTGACTCACAGAGCCGGTCTCGTTAACTGTCGATTTCACTTCCATGGTTTCCTTTTGCGCTATAGCAATTTTGCTCGGTCATCAATCCGTTGAAAACTATGTCGAGAACACCTTCGGTTTTAGATTCAAGTGATTCGGTCGAACCACCGATGAAATTGTTGAAAATCACTCCGTAAAGCAAGCTGCTCATCGTGTCCACCAGCCTCTCCACAGGCACATTGCGCAGAACACCGGAGGCGACCAAATCGCCAAAGTGCAGCCGCCAGATTCCACCACTGTCCTTATCTAGCGGAGCAGGCAAGGCACGATCCTTGAACTCCGCTCTTTCCTGGACTATCAACTCGACCACGTAGGGATGAGTATCGAAGAAACGGAAATAAGCGCGCAGAGCATACTCTATTCGATCGAGAGGAGATTCGACCTGTGCGGCGGCGATACTAACTTGTTCACTGAGCTGCTGCATACAGTTATCGACGGTAGCTAGGAACAGGTGCTTCTTGCTGGGGAAATATCGGTACAAAGTCCCCTTTGCCACGCCCAGCTCTTCGGCCAGCAATTTCAAATCCGAATTTGGATAGCCCAACCGCGCGAAAAACAGAGCGGCAGCGTCCAAAATTTCCTGCCTGCGGCGCACCGGTAACTCTTCATCCTTCGGTCTGCCAACCGGTTTTCGCATCCGCACCGAAATCAGATCGGTCGAAACATCTGCCGAATTATCCGTGTCCGGATCTCTCAGCTCACCCGGACTTGTCGAAATCGCCGAGGGATCGGATGTCGGTTCTGTTGTTGTCTCAGTCGTGTCCGCCATAGCTCCAAGCCATTCCGGAAAAGAGCCGATTGCCGCAAAATTCAGCCATATACATAGATTAGCCGGAATTCATTGACTCTCGAGTCATTTAATTATAACAGACAGCTCTTGACGGCGACCAAACGGGCGATTCCGGACTACCCAACCTATCCTTTCGGATACAGACACGCGGGAGACAGTGACAACCGGGCGGGATTTAGCCTAATAGTGCTTGACGGTTGAGTCAGCAGTACTGCTGGATGCCACTTTGTTGGCGTTGGTTCTCTTCAGGTTCTGAATCTGGCTCATAGCACTAACGCAAAAAGCCCGCATTCTATTGTCTGGATTCAGTTTGAGGCAGGCGTTGTACTGAAAAATGGAATTGTCGTACTCGCCCAGTTGAAAGTAAGTGTTCGCCAGTTGGTAGTGCGCTGCGATGCTTGTGGGTTCGTCCTGGACAGCCTTCACGAAAAAGGCCTTGGCCAGCGGAAACTTTCCTTGTTTGTAGTGATTGCAACCGACTGCAAAAGCGTCGGCGGCGAAAGCCGGGACGGAGGCGGCGATAAAAACTCCCAACGCTGCAAGCAACGGCATTGCCGCTCTGTTGGTCGTTATCGAGAGAATACTGAGAATGAAATTCAACATTTTCTGCGCGTCCTGAAATATACCGGCAGCACTTCTTTCAGTGCCGCATTCAGCGGAGCCGGCTTGGAGGGTGGATTGCGACGTGGGAATGACCTTGTGTGCAAGAAGATATAACTCCGCACGCGCGCGCGCAATGGGGATTCCACCATGGGCTTTCCAGTACATATCATCCTCCGTTTTGCTCCTAGCAGCGGACGATTGCACTGCTTTACGTCTCCACCTTGCGCTCTGAAGTTCAAAAAGACTTAAAAATGGGGAGAAGTGTATTTAGGGCCAGCTCACTTGCAAAATCATGACAGACCATATCGAGCAAACCACAGAAAAGACCCTCGCTTCCTCGGAAGTTACCCTGACTCAAGCAGAACAACTTCTTCCGGGCAATATCGTTGCAGAGAAGTACCAGATAATTTCGCTTCTCGGAAGAGGCGGGATGGGGGCAGTCTACCGAGTCAAGCAGATTTTTCTAGACCAAGACCTGGCGCTCAAGGTGCTTGCACACAGCAGCACAACCGATGATGCACACGTTCGTCGATTTCAGATTGAAGGAAAAGCAGCATTCAAATTGAACCATCCAAACTTGGTCAAAGTCACAGATCTTGGACTGTTGGAAGATCACGCACCATATTTGGTGATGGAGTTCATTGAAGGAATGACGCTGGCAGAATTCTTGAAAAAAGAAAAACAACCTCCAATTGACACCGTACTCAAAATAATTGCGCAAGCGGCCCTCGGACTCGCATATGCACACCAAAACTCGGTAGTTCACCGAGATGTAAAACCGAGCAACATCATGCTTGTTAAAGGTAAGCAAATCGGTGAAGAAGGCAGTGTCAAAATTGTCGATTTTGGAATTGCCAAAGTTTTGAACGATCAAGGCGAAATCCAAACTCTCACACAGACTGGTGAAGTGTTCGGCAGCCCGTACTACATGAGCCCCGAACAATGCAGCGGCACCACAATCGATCATAGAACGGATGTCTATTCGCTTGGCTGCGTTCTTTTTGAAGCTCTTACGGGCACTCCGCCCCATGTTGGACAGAATCCATTGCGGACAATGATGCTGCATCAAACGGAGGAAACGCCATCGCTTCAACAAGCATCAATGGGACGAGAATTTCCTCCGGCACTCGAAACTATCGTCAAAAAGATGCTGGGAAAAGAACCTTCCGCACGCTACCAAGATCTGGGTCTCGTTGCCAATGACCTGGCTAATATTGCTAGTGGAAAAATTTCAGACGTCGAGCAAGACCTTAGACAAAAGTCCGCAGAATCTCCAAAGTCCAGACGCTTGAAACTTCTCATTACTGCAAGCGCGCTCATTCTAATTGCCATTGCTGGTTGGCAGTGGAATGTCAACTCAAGGCCTGGAGAAAATAGCAATGCGCGAGAATCTGACCAAAGGACGAACAAAGAATCGCAGCCAAGCGAAACAAACGATCACCCATCCAGATCAATACATCAACAACCGCCTCCAGCATTTTCAGGCGAGGACAGCACTGCTATGGTTCCCGTGTCCCAGTTAAGTGGTTACTCCACTCAGCTTCGTGATGCCAAACCATTCATTCCGGTAACCACGTCATATCAAGGACAAACCCAGGTCAAATTCGAATTTCCAGCATGTGGAATCGGAGAAATTGGAAATTCTCTCAACTCGATCAATTCAAATCACAAAATTCAATTTGTACGCAAAGCAGCGAGTGGCACTGTTTACCTTCCAGTTGCCGGTCCATACGGTTTCACTGCAGATGTGATCAAACATCCACAAACGTTCTTGAACCCGTCTGTTCTTGAGAAGTTTGATAAAGTAACATTGAATGAGCTCGGCTTGATTAAGAAAAAAGGTCTTGCTGATGAGTCTGAGGCGATCCAAGGGGATGTCGAAGCCATGAGCATTGAGCACATGCTAAAGATTGCTACAACATGGAAAAACCTCCAGCTAATAACACTTAGCAATATCGCGATGACAGACCAAGCGATACGCTACTTAAATGAGATGAAGAACCTGAGAGCCGCGTCTTTCGGTATCGGCAAACACACAAAACTCCTACCCGCTCAGCCGTTTATCAAACAACTCACGGATCTGAGTTTGCTTAGATGCAATGCGAATGACTGTTTGGTATCACTATCTCATTCGAAGAAACTGAGCGCACTTCATTTGAAGTACACCAAGTTTTCTCCCAACGCGATCAGTGGATTGCGCTCATGTCCCAACCTCCAAACACTAGGATTAGCCGAAGACAATGGAATAAGCGACGCACAGCTCAATGCCGCGTTGGGTTTGCCGCATCTCAAAAGAATAGAGATATCATGGACACCACTGACAAAATCTCAAATCGAAAAAATTGAGCAGAGCAACTCACGCAACAAAAAGATTTTTCTGACAAACTGCAGATCGTCCGAGGATGGACGAGAAATAACGAAGCAAAATGCTCGCTCTCAAATTCAAGACAATATCGGCATCAACAACTAGATGCGAGCTAAAACATTCCGTCTAAATGTGCCCGGTGCCGCGCCGACTTCTCGCTTAAATGCCTTTGCAAACGCCGCTTCAGACGTATACCCAACTGCACTTGCAATCGAGGAAACGCTCTCCTCGCCTTGCTCCATCAAGCTCACAGCTTCTTGCATCCGCCAGGACGTGAGGTAGTCCATGGGCGTCGAAGTCATAATGCTCGCAAACTTCACGGCGAATGTCGTCCTGGACATTCCAACTTCCTTTGCCAATGATGCCACCGTCCATGGAGCAGCTGGGCGCTCATGAATCAATCTAAGTGCTGCTCCAATTTGAGGGTCTGCCAGTCCCTTCAACCAGCCTGTAGAGCCGGCGCAGTCTTTGTGTTGCGTCATAAAAGCTCTGACGATCTGGATAAAAAGCATGTCGGTCAGGCGTCCAACCGAGATGTCGGAGCCCGGACGATTGCTTGCAGTCTCAGATGCGAGAAAACGCATGGTCGCATCGAGCCAAGGTTCTGACTGCAACTGTTCAGCCTTCAAGTACATCACGCCGGGAAGGCTCTCCACGAGCGGGTTCTTGACTCGCATATCAAACTCAAAGCACCCCATCAAAATAGAAGTGAGTGCACCGCCACCACCGTAATGCCAAATCTCACCTTTCGGAGCGGGACCAGGTTTCACATCAAGAAAATCAGCGATGACACTATTTGCGTTATCTTGAATGACGCAGCCAGAGCCACGAGGCAGCAACATGACTTCACCTGCGGCAAGTGAATATCTGTCATTCGAATCATCGAACGACACGACGCAGCCACCACGCATCATAACAAGGAAGGCTGCATGTCCCTGGAACCCAGGCATACGCAATCCCCACGGCGCAGTAAACTCGCTATTGCAATGAATATAGCTTTTGAATCGTATTCTACTTAACGCGTCAGACAAACAGTCCATAGATTCACCCAGAAGCCAATTTTTGAACGCTTAGACATAAAAACCGAACGAAAGCACATAGACCGTTTGGTCTAATGCCAGTAATATCATAACAGCGAACAGCGAGAAACGGCAAAACCACAACTAATTGGCGAAGGCGAAGGGGCACAATGCTCTTTCTTTCCTTCTGCTGCCGTTCACCTATTGAGGCTGTTCTTTGTTTTGGCAGAACTCGAGGAAATTGAAATGGCAACTCTTTTGCAAATTGACTCCAGCGGTTTGAGCGAAGCTTCCGTTACCAGACGGCTATCCGCGCATTATGCAGAAAAATGGAAAGAAGCGCATCCCAACGGAAAAATCATCCATCGCAATCTCAGTGAAACAAATGTTCCATTCGCAACAGAATCATTGATTTTCGCAATGAATACACCGCCGGACAAACTTACCTCGGCACAAAAACTTTTGCTATCATTGCCAGATGAACTGATGAAAGAACTTTTGGAAGCCGATACTTATGTTATCGGAGCGCCAATGTACAATTTCTCGATCCCTGCAATTCTAAAGGCGTACATCGATGCAATCGTGCGCCCGGGGCTGACCTTCACGTTCGAAGGCGGCAGACCGCAAGGTTTGTTGAAAGACAAGAAAGTAATTGTAGTAACCGCCAGCGGTGGCGACTACTCACAACAACCAATGAAGAGTATGGACTTTATCGAACCATACCTTCGCGCAGTTCTTGGTTTCATCGGAATCACCGATATCACATTCGTCAAAGCCCACGGCAACGATCCCGACACAAAAGCTGCGACAGAGACGGTAGCCAAAGCAGCTATTGATAAACTTCTGCAGCCTATAGCAGCGAAGTAGCTCTACTTTCTCTGTTTTGAAAGTTCCATTTTTCGGCGACCCACTGAACCGGTGCTCTAGAGTACCGGTTCTATGTTTTTGCCACAGACGGTTTTACTCTCCGTCCCTATACATGTCATCGAAAGTTAGAACTACTTTCGACTTACCGATCAAATCGGTCCTATGGTTCATGGTGTAGACTCGCAGAGCAACTCGTTCTGTTTGCGGGTCCTTAATTTCAATCCAGTGCATGATTTCGCCCAGGCCTTTGCGAATCTGTTTCAACTTGAAATTGCGCAGCGGATAGTTTATCTGCGTGCCGGAAAGAAGGATCTTTCCTTTTGAGCCTTCTTCGCGAAACTCCATAGAACGATCAGCAGTTTTCTGAATCTCCAATTCCTGCGTTGTGCTTTGATCTACGCGAAAACGAAAGCACAGCAAATTGTGCCTGCCGCCCACAGCAGGTTTCTCATACCAGCATTCTTTGAAACTCACCTCATGGTTTTCCCAATCGAAAACATCAGGCATCGGAAAAAGTTTTTTGATAAAAACGCCGCGCTTGACCGACTCTTCGGAACTCAGTGACGGCAGTTCGCCTTCAGCCATGGAGGGAACAACGGCGAGAGAAGTAAGACAAGTGAGGACGGTCAGATAGAAGCAGGCTTTGCCTTTACTGAAGCTGAACATATAAATTCCAAGATTCCACTGCCTGACAATTATATTAGTTTGTGACCGGCTGGTCACGTTACCGTAACGTTGGACTTTTAAGATAACCGAACTTACTAGCGAGTCATCGCGCTTCTATTCTTTCGGAATTAAATATGCCAACGGATGCTGTCCAATCACCACCCGAAGCCGCTGTCAGCGCGCCTGCACGAGTAGACGGACTCGAGTCATATCGAGCGGCCACGCCAGCTACGATAGCAAGCGCCGTTGATATTAGAAGTACACAGCATGCAAACGATAACTTCATGGTGGGTCAAGGATTCGCCAGTGCGTCAGACTTCTTTGGCGGCACGCATCACTCTGAAGTTCGAGCCGGTGACGGAATCGGAGATGCCCGGTTTCGTGCATTGCCCACACCTGGCGGCTCCGGCACTGGAGATCGAGTCCCTGAGCGACCAGGCGAACTTAGCTCAGCCCCAGAGATTGGTTATCCCTTTGGGCGTCCCTCAGAAGCAGCTCCAAGAAGAGCCGAAGGAGACACAAGAACCGTCATCAGCGAAACAGGGCCAGACGGCTCAACAAGAATGACAAGGTTTGATGATAAGGGTGTTGCAACTTCTGTAGAAGTTGCAGGTCGTGACTCGCAAGGACGGCCTTTCAGCCAAGCAACTAAATACCAGGATGGAAAAATCGCTTCTGAGGCAATCAAAAAATTTGACAGTAACGGGCAATTGACGACAGACTATGAGCGCTCCTACGTGGGCTCTATGCGAGAAAATCGCGCTGAATACGTAGATGGAAAGAAAGTTTCAAGTGAATCTCTTGGATATAACGGAACATCAGGGCAATGGAATTTCAGGTCGCGCACTTTTGGACCTGATGGCGAAAGTGTAACTGGCGGTCGAGACGTTGATGTTAGTTTGCACCGCTCCCACACAACGAACTTGGGAGCGAACGGTCGCATACAATCTACAGAAGAAGTTGAACGTTTGCCAGGCAAGCCAGAGAAATTCACTAGCCGCTCTTATGGAGAAGACGGCTCAATCACCTCACAACTTACCGAGACGATCGACAAACGAGGAAGATATGAATCATCATTGGTGCAGAAGCAGCCAGATGGATCTGTATTATCCATGTTCGACGGTCCCGATAAGTCATCGACTACGATTACAAAAGAAGGTTACACCTGGGGAATTGAGTACGACAAAAAGACCGGCATCACTACCAAGAAAGCAGGTGAGCGAGTTCAGCAGCAACAGGATACTTAAAGCCTGACTCTAGTGAATATGGATATGGTTTTTCTCGCGGTACTCGACCATCTTGTCCCACTGCAGGACTTCCGGTTTTTCCTTGATGAGCTGGTTCCACGTGATGTGCGGTCTGCCGGTATCGATTTCAGTCATCGTGATGCAATCATCAACCGGGCAAACGCTGGCGCAAAGCGCACAGCCGACGCAGTCTTCTTCACGCACAACCGGCCATAGTCTTTCATTGACTTCGTCGGTTAGTTTCATATCTTTCAAGTCGATGCACTGGTGAGCAGTGTCGTTGCAAGCGATGAAACACAAGTTGCACTGAATGCACTTGTTGTGATCGATACGCGCGACGGATTGGAAGCCCAGATCGAAATCGCCGAAGCTGCTGATGCGAGGCAGCGATGCGCCGATGAAATCAGTGCAAGTTTTGAAACCGCGCTCGTCCATCCAGTTGGACATCCCATCGATCATGTCTTCCACGACACGGAAACCAAAGTGCATGACGGCAGTGCAAACTTGCACGCTGGTCGAGCCGAGCAACATGAATTCGACAGCGTCTTGCCATGTCTCGACTCCGCCCATGCCGGAGATCGGAATTCCCGCTTTGCGAACTTCTTCATCGGAAGCAACGGACGAAAGCAAGTGAAGTGCAATCGGCTTTACCGCGGGTCCGGCATATCCGCCGTGACCACCTTTACCGCCCACGTTCGGTTTGATTTCGAACGAGTCGAGGTCAACGCCCATGATGCTGTTGATCGTATTGATGAGCGAGATTGCCGATGCCTTCGCTTTTACAGCAGCTCTTGCCGGATGAACGATATCAGTGACGTTCGGTGTAAGTTTGACAATAACCGGCTTGGTGGCAACTTCCATGACCCATTCAGTGACCATGCAGGTGTATTCCGGCACTTGTCCCATGGCAGAGCCCATACCGCGCTCGGACATTCCGTGCGGACAGCCGAAATTCAATTCAAAACCATCGACGCCCGTGTCTTCAATTCTTTTGATGATTTCTTGCCAGGCTTCTTTCTTCGACTCGACCATTACCGATGCAATGACGGCGTTGTCGGGAAAGTTTTTCTTCGTCTCGCGCATCTCTTTCAAGTTGACGTCGAGCGGGCGATCTGAAATCAGTTCTACGTTATTCAAACCGATAATCTTTCGACCTTTGTAGTCGATGGTTCCATATCGGTTGCAGACGTTCATAACCGGCGCGCCGACAGTCTTCCAGACGGCTCCGCCCCATCCTGCTTCGAAGGCTTTTTGAACCTGATAGCCGGAATTGGAGGGCGGCGCCGATGCCAACCAAAAGGGATTGGGAGACTTGATGCCATTGAAATTGATCGAAAGATCAGCCATTTGCAAACTCCTGTAGGGGCGACGCCATGCGTTGCCCGGCTGTAATTACTTTGTCGGCGCAGCGGCATGCACGCGTGGCTTGTGCTCATGCAATGCATAACCCTTTTCCATCGCCGGTTCGATAGTCATGTCCGTAGACTTCTTAAGCGTGCCTTCGGGAATGGGTTTTCCGGTCAATTGCTCGTAAATAGCACGCGCTGCAATCTTGCCGTCTTGGGTGGCCATGACGGTTGACGCTTCACCTTTGCTGCGGATGCAATCGCCACCAGCAAAGATCTTCTCGTGCGCTGTACGGTTGGTTTTACCATCGACAGCGATGTAACCCTTCACGGTTTTGATTCCATACTCGCCGAGTTTGGCGATGAATGGTGTGTGCTTGAGCTGACCAATTGCTTTGATGACCATGTCACACGGCACAACAAACTCGGAGTTCGGAACAGGAACGGCAACGCGTCTGCCCGATTCATCAGGTTCGCCGAGGTCCATTCGTACACACTTCAGTCCATCGACTTTGCCGTCTCTAGAGAGCACTTCGACGGGTTGTGTGAGGAAGCTGAAGCTGACGCCTTCGCCGAGAGCAAACTGATACTCGAAGTGGTATGCAGGCATTTCCGCTTCGGAGCGGCGGTAAATCATGGTCACGCGCTCGGAGCCCAAGCGTCTGGCGATGGTCGCGCAGTCGATTGCCGTGTTGCCGGCGCCGATTACGCAGATGCGATTTCCATATTTGATATCGGCAAGCGGTTTCACTTTTGTCTCTTCGATGAATTCCAATCCATCGACAACGCCTTCGATATCTTCGCCGGGGATGTCCATGTTGGGAACACTGCCGAGCCCGATGCTCACAAACACAGCGTCGTTCTCTTTCAGAAGCTGATCGAACTGAATATCTTCGCCGATGGTCACACCTGTTTTCATTGTGACGCCGAGATCTTCGATCTTCTTCGCTTCGGCGCGCGCAACTTCTACCGGTTCGCGGAATACAACGATGCCATATGTGCTCAAACCACCCGGCCACATTTTTCTTTCGTAGCAGGTGACGTCGAAGCCCATTTTTGCGAGTTCTCCGGCGCACGTAAGTCCGGCAGGTCCGGCACCGACGACAGCAACTTTCTTGCCGAGAGACTTGCCCTTGTTGAAGAATTTGATCTTCTTCTCGTCGGCATAGTCCATTGCATACCGTTGCAAACGCCCGATCATGATCGGTTTTTCGTCATGCTCCAAAACGCAAGCGCCTTCGCACAATTCCTGCACGGGGCAGACTCGTGCGCATGATGCCCCCATCAGGTTTGCTTCCATGATGGTGCGGGCAGAGCCGGTCACGTTGCCGGTGGAAATCTTGCGGATAAATGTCGGTATGTCAATGTGGGTCGGGCATGCGACCATGCAAGGTGCATCGTAGCAATAAAGACAACGGTTAGCTTCAAGCACCGCTTCTCTTTCAGTCAAAGGCGGGAAAACTTCTTGGAAGCGTTCCTCCAAGCTCATTTCCCATGCTTTGTACTTAACTGGTTTGTAATGTTCGGCCATTGCTTGCTCTCTTTTGCAGTGACTTAACTGTTTTTTTTACCGGGCGATGCATGGCATCGCCCCTACGATTTCTAATTTAGTGGGCGCATGCAATGCGCCCCTACGGGTTTCCTTTTCAATGCGCACCTATGGTTTCCTTTTCAATGCGCACCTACGGTTTCCTTTCAATGCGCACCTATGGTTTCAGCAGGAGGGCGGCGTTTGGCGGCACCGCCCCGGCATGTTTTTATAGCTTGACCAGAGGCTCGTAGGTTTCCGGTCTGCGATCGCGGTAGAACTGCCACGTATTGCGAACTTCTTTGATCTCGTCGAGATTCAAATCGGCAACCAAAAGCTCTTCCTTGTCACGCGAAGCCTGAGCTTGAATTTGTCCACGCGGATTGCAGAAGTAGCTAGAGCCGTAAAACTCTCCGATATTCCACGGTTCTTCGGTGCCAACGCGATTGATGGCGCCGACGAAGTATCCGTTTGCTGCTGCGTGTGCAGGTTGCTCCAGCTTCCACAGATATTCGGACAAGCCGGCTACCGTGGCAGATGGATTGAAGACGATTTCTGCGCCAGCCAAACCGAGAGCTCTTGCGCCTTCCGGGAAGTGGCGGTCATAGCAGATGTATACACCGATGGTGGCATATTGAGTTTGGAAGACTGGATAGCCCAAGTTGCCTGGACGGAAATAGAACTTCTCCCAGAATCCAGGATTTACTTGAGGAATATGAGTCTTGCGGTATTTGCCCAGATACTTTCCATCGGCATCGATGACAGCAGCGGTGTTGTAGTAGACGCCGGTTTGCTCTTTTTCGTAAACCGGGACGACCATCACCATCGCGTACTCTTTGGCGAGCCCTTGCAATTTCTTGATGGTCGGACCATCCGGAACTGCCTCAGCCAGGTCGTACCAGCAAGGTTGTTGTTCTGCACAGAAATAAGGTCCGTTGAACAACTCCTGGAAGCAGAGAATTTTGACGCCCTTTTCGTGTGCTTCCTTAGTCAGCTTGAGAGTTTTCTCCAACATAGCGTCTTTGATTTTCTCAATCGTCTTTTGATCGGTGCCGCCACTAGGCGAGACGATTGCGTTTTTTGTTTGAATCAAACCGCAACGAACAGAATTGGACATTTTCTTTCCTCTTTTTATTTTGTACCGGGCGACGCATGGCGTTGCCCCTACACTTTTTCGAACCGGGCGATGCATGGCATCGCCCCTACGTCTAACTGGTTACTTGGTGACGGCTACTTTCTTCACGGACTCCATTGCTTTGCGCATTGTTTTCAGTGTCGTATCGATGTCGCCTTTATTGATGATCATTGGCGGCTTCAGTCTGATGACATTGCCCCAGAGACCACCTTTGCCAAGGATTACGCCGTCATCTTTTGCGGCTTCGACGATCTTTTGTGTTTCCGCGACCATCTGGGTTTTGTTTTCGTCAGCAATTTCGATGCCAACCATCAGGCCCTTGCCTCGGATATCGGCCATGAAGGGGAAGTCCTTCTTCAAATCGTGCAGACCTTCAAAGAGATAGTCGCCCATCGCTTTGGCATTCTCCATGATCTTCTCTTCTTTGATCACGTCGATTACGGCAGAGGCAGTAGCAGCCGATACAGGGTTTCCGCCGAATGTGTTGATTTGCGGTCTTTGATTGGCGTCAGCGATTTCAGGCGTTGTGATGAAGGCACCAATCGGGAAGCCGTTGCCCAAACCTTTTGCCATGGTGATGAAGTCCGGCTGAACGCCCCAATTGGAGATACCGAACATATGCTTTCCTGTGCGACCGAAACCGGTTTGCACTTCGTCAGCAATGAACAAGACGCCGTAATTTTCCAGAATCTTCTTCACTTCTTTGAAGTATTCGTCAGGAGGTGTGATGGCGCCGCCGACACCTTGAATAGGCTCGGCAATCATGACTGCCGGCTTGCCGGAAGTCTGTGTCTGGATGACGCGTTCGACATCTTTTGCGCATTCCAGATGGCAGCTAGTCGGGTGCTTTTGGAATGGGCAGCGATAGCAGTAGGCATTGGCGGCAAAGAAAATGCCGGCCGCAGGCTGCAATTGGGGGCGATAGTTGTGGTTGCCGGTAAGCGCATTGGCCAGGTGCGATTCACCGTGATACGAGTGTTCGAGAGCGATCACTTCGTTTCTGCCTGTGGAGAGTCTTGCCAATTTGATGGCAGCTTCGTTCGCTTCAGTGCCGGAATTGGTGATGAATGACTTAGAGAGATTGCCGGGAGTAATTTCGGCAAGCTTTTCTGCCAGTTCGACCATCGGCTCGGTCATGAATGACGTCGAGGTGTGCTGCAGAGTTTTGACTTGTTGAACGGTTCTTTCAACTACTTTGGGATGGCAATGCCCGACGCTGACAGTAACGATACCTGCGAACATGTCCAGGTATTCTTTGCCCTTCTCGTCATAGAGAAACTGCTTTTCGCCGCGCACGAAATTAGGTGCATCAGCATACAGCTGTTTGACGGATGGAATGATGTACTTATCACGCTTCTTCTTGAGCTCTTCGCGGCTTAGATGGGAAGGCACAGGCAACCTCCAGTTGAAAATGATGGCCGTATCTACGTAAGTGGCACCACTACAAATGAAAGGAATTTTGCTTGGAACTGTTTTGCAGCTGCTCTCGGCAAACAAAATTCTCCCGCCAGGAAAGATTGGTAAGCACCAAATGGTCGTTGAACCGGATGCCAACTACGTCGATCTGACGGGTATCTATTTGTAGTGTGAAGATACTACTAATCTATTAATAATATGGTCAAGCCGTGGTGATTAATGGTTGCTAATCAACGCGAAATTCTTGCCATAGTCAAAGTTACGGAAGATCTCGACGGTTCTCAAGCGGAAATAGCCAGAGACGCGAGTCTTACTCGATCTCAGTCGATATCCAAACGAAATATCGATAAGTTTTTGCTACAGAATAAGCATTATCTAATCGCGCTCTATCTCCGTACGGACGACGCATGGCATAGTCCACGCGTTTCTCAAATCAGTTTCAAAGTCAAAGATTAAGGACTTGGCATATACCCTTCTGGTCCCACTTGTATACTTACAAATGCTCTCAAGCAAAAATCCGTCAGCCCGAACTGAGTCGGGCTTCGAAGCAATTAGTCAGGAAACGAAGATTTGATTTTCAGCAGCCTTCAATATCTGATTTTTCTGCCCATAGTCGTCTTCCTTTATTGGCGCACTACGGGCGGTGCACGCCTAACAGTCGTGGTGCTAGCCAGCTACATCTTTTACATGAGCTGGCTGCCAGTTTACGGACTGCTGCTTCTGGCTTTGACGACATTCAACTTTGGTATTGCCTTTGCAATAGACAAAACTCGGCCGCCCGCACTGGCAGTCGAAGGCAGTGAGGATGTTTCGGAATCGACGGCAAATAACAACAATGGCAAGAAATCGCTCTTGCACAAAAGTATTTTTGGCCTTGGCATATTAGTAAATGTAGGACTGCTCTTCTACTACAAGTACGTAAATTTCCTGGTTCAAAATTTAGTCGACGCGTACAACTTCAGCATCACTCAGATGCACGCCTGGTCTATTCTGAAGGTTGCGCCCGCTCAACCAGTAGACGCACCGATTCTCAATCTTATTTTGCCGCTGGGCATTTCATTCTTCGTATTTGAGTTTGTCCACTACATAGTAGATGTGTATCGCGGTGACAAACCGATGCGTTCCTTTATGGAATTCGCGGCATTTGCATCATTTTTCCCATCGCAGATTGCCGGCCCCATCAAGCGGTACAAACAGTTTACGGAAACGCTGCGCAATCCAACACCGCTCACCGCTGCTCAATTCCAAGAAGCCTCGACGCTCATTGTTCAAGGTCTTTTCAAAAAAGTAGCCATTGCAGATCCATTGGGTGCAGTTGTTGCTGCTCCGTTTGCAACGATGAATCCACTTTCTGCATCCGATGCTTGGATAGCAGCAGTCGCTTTCTTCATTCAGGTTTATTGTGACTTCTCCGGTTATACCGACATGGGAAGAGGCTCTGCGCTCATGATGGGCATCAGGCTTCCCATCAACTTCGACCTGCCTTACCTGGCTCGGGACCTAACCGAGCTATGGAGAAAGTGGCACATGACTCTCGGCAGCTGGCTCAGAGATTACATCTACATACCACTGGGCGGAAGCCGCAAGGGCGCAATTTTGCAATGGCGGAACCTCATTATTACGATGGTGGCATGCGGCGTCTGGCATGGTGCCAGTTGGCACTACATCGTTTTCGGTATCGCACACGGTGTAGGTCTCGGCGTCAATGCGCAGTGGCGAGAGGTTTTGGACAGGCACCCTAGGCTTAAAGCGGTATGCGAAACGAGACCTGGTTTACTATTGGCGAACTTCACCCTTGTGATGTTCCTGATTATCACTTATGCAGTATTCCGTGCTCCGGATATCCCTCATTCAATAAACATGCTCAGCAGCATGGTCAATTTCAATGGACCTTGCACGCTCGCCAGCAGTGTTGAGAAGTCCGGTGTAATCTACATCGCCAGCTTGTACTTCCTTTTCTGGTTGGCTTCAGAGCGCATGACGCAATCGGACTTCCTTATGTCTGTAGCTAAGAGTATTGGTCTTTCGCAAGACGGAAAGTCCTTCGACTGGCCGGTTCGTCTCGCCTCCTGGACCGCGGCTTGCTTCCTGATGTTTGCGGCAAGACCGACAGAAGCAATTCCCTTCGTGTACTTCCAATTTTAGTGGAGCAAAATGACGACCGCAGCACCGCAAAAAATTGAAAACAAACCGAGTGCCGTTGAAAAGGCGCCGAAGTCTTCCGGCGATTGGAAGTCAAAACTTTCAAAATGGACAAAACTGGCATTGACTGTAATTGCCTGGCAAATCGTCGCGATCTTGCTAGTGGAGTTTACATTGTCTTTGGCTGGGCTTGGCGAGGAAGAAATCTACAAGCTCGATAAAACATTCGGCTTCGTTCACATGAACAATAAGCGCGTTACCTGGCGCTCTGAGGGCTTCGCTCGCAGTTATTTCGGGCCGGATGGAATGCGCGAACCCGGTCTGACGATTCAAAAACCCCCTGGCGTTTTCAGAATTGCACTTCTGGGCGACTCGATGGTTGAATCACTGCAAGTTCCGCTCGAGCAAACATTTGGACAACTCCTGGAAAAAGAGCTGAAGAAATCCTCTAGCGGAAAAGAGATTCAAATCCTCAATTTCGGCAACTCCGGATACTCGACTGCGCAAGAAGATTTGCAGTTGAAGAACAAAGCGTTGAAGTACAGCCCGGATGCTGTAGTCGTCTTTTACAGCCACCGAGATCTTTTTGAAAATTGGTCACCACCCGATCAAACAATTACAAACGTTCGTCCTTACGCACTGCACTTGCCCAACCAGCCGCTATCGATCGACACTTCGTCTGTTACGGCATGGATGAAGTCGCCGCGCGGTAAATTCCTCACTTCCATCGGTTGGGTAAGACAACACAGCCGCATTTGGGGACTGATATCCGCATGGGAAACTCAAGCGAGCTTCAATGATCCGGTCTACCGAGCAGTCGTCGGTTTCCTCACCAATCCTGTAAAAACGTTATCTACAACCGCTGCATCGCTGTCGCAAATCACACCGAAAGTGGTCTGGGACGAAACTCTCAAAGGGTTGAAAATCAACTCTAAGTCATCCTTCAAAATTCAGACTTTCGAAGATGGTAAAAAGACTGCTTCTTCCAAATCAGCTGCAGCTGCCGAGAAAGAAAAAGCCGAAGCTGACGCACCGACGGTTTCTGAGGCAGAAAGAATAAATCCAAGCGTCAATTCCAGCATTATCAATGTTCCTTCTATGAACGAGTTTCCCGCGGCCAAATTGCGCACAGAAGAGGAAATACGCGCAGCCGAAGCCAAAGAAGTCGAAAACAAACAAAAAGCTGTTTTCTTCAATTTGATGTACAAAACAGTCAACTCGCTCTTTGCCGATATGAAGAAACAGTGCGAGGAGCATGGTGCGAAATTCGCGATTGTCATCGCGCCAAGCAATCTGGCACTAACAGAGACGTCGACAACTATTGGTCCGATGGACCTGCTTTATCACAACGAAATCGAAGCTATAAAACCATTGGTCAAGGAAAACGGCATTCCGTTCCTGGATCTGCAAGAATATGTCGAGAAGATGCCGAAAAGCGAAGCACAGAAAATCTTCTACTGCATGCACTTGAATCCCAACGGTCACAAGTTCGTCGCAGAGAAGGCTCTGAATCTCTTCAAGTCCCTTTGCGACGACAAAGAACCAGAGAAGAACTAATGTCGACGCCATGCGTCGCCCCGCTAGAAAATCAACCAATCAGGATTTCTGGAAGGCAGCAGCAGCGGAGAATAAAGAGTCAGGTTGGCGTCCTTGATGATGAGAACTTCCCGAATTGCCTTCTTCTTGTTCAGTACAACGACATCTATCGGATACGGCGAAGCAACTACGTTGACTGCCGGATTCTTCAGAGCAAAGACGCGGTCCGGAATCACATATGAGGCGTGGAAGCGGCGATAACCGACGTCATAGCTTACTGCGGTCGGTTGCCACACCGGATCGCATTTCTCAAGCTCGCCTTTTTCGTTTATTCCTTCAAAAACAACTGAAATAGGACCACCCTGCCGTTTTCGATCGGACTTGATCAAACATCCGAAATCGAGAACAGCGCCCTTGCGAAGGTTAGCGGGAAGTTTTTGACTTTCTTTGAACACCTGATATGTAATCGGATTGGCACCATCTACAGTGGCTTCTTCAAGTCGTTTGGCAAGAGAAATCGGCGCAAATTCTTCAAATTGCTCCGGTGGCAAAGGCTCGAGCTTCGCAGTCTCGGCAGGCGGCTTATCGCTCGACGACTCGACAATCGAAGCTGAGTGCTCAGCCCTCTCTGCACTTTTCGCCTTCGCCGGTGCTCGCGGCACGGCAAATCTAATTCGATAGGCACCCGACTGCAGACCGGGCTCGGTCGACAGGTCCTTTGTTTCGCTTGTGCGAACGAACCAAAGTGCGGGATTAGTGATCTTTGCCAACCCCGGAGTTTCCGTATACACGCGGGTATCGCGAGTATCATAGGTGGCAAATCCACGCGTCCAAGAAAAGAAGTCCAGCGAAGGCAAATTAAGCGAGTCAGTATTATCATTGGGGAAATAATCTCCATAGACGCGAACCGTCAGTGGTGCCTCGGCAAACTCAAAGCTAATTGCTATTTCGTTGGCTGCGCCCGGCTTCAAAATTCCGCGCGGTATAGGAATTGCCCACCATTGACGGAAAGTGCGCCAGTCCTTTGTCATGGCGCTTCCTTGCATCTTCATGATGGTCGCGAAGTCACCTTCCTTTCCGAGCACCTGGTTCCAAGGTAGAGCGACAGTTCTCCAACTGACTCTGTTTACGTTGAGAGTCACAGCCGGCTGACCCATTTCGTGCTGGAAGTCGACAAGAACGAAGACGGTATTCTTCGGGTCGAGACAGTTATCGCCCTTCGTTTCGCTCAGCCAGCCAGCAAGCGCTTCGGCAGGTGGAATGGCCGCATCTTGAGATATTGTCTGCATCTGAGTACGAATATCACAGAACCACTCATTGGCACTTTGATCGTAGTGCGCCGCAGAGAACCAACATAGAGATGCGAAAGCAAAACCAGTCAAACAAAGGATGCGCGACTGCGGCATGAGCGGCGATCCCTTAGCCGCTGCAATCGAGCGGATGCAAATTTGCGCGAGAATAAACCAAAAAGCAAGAATGATGATCTCTTCCACTACTCTCGCCACGCCAATTTTCATGGACGGGAAACTCTGCAAAATGATCGGAGCAAAACTCACGCGAGTTAGCAAATATCCAAGGAAAACAGCACCCGCGATCAGCAAAACTGCCAGGTGAAAGATGGCGCGCGTACGCAGCAAAGAAGTGATTGCAACTCCTGCAAACAAACATACGAAAGGCATTGCCGTCAGCCCATAGCGAGAGATTGGCTCGAACGCTATGTACAAAAAGTGAACACATATTATCGATAAGGAAGCCAATCCGACAAAGGTCGTAACGAGTGAACGCTCTGCGCGAATACGAGCGGCTGTGAGGCATATGCCGATGCTCGCAAGGACTAGCAGCAGACTGTGCCAAACGTTTTGCATCTCGAAGGTCAAGCCGTAGAACGGATAACGAAATTCATTCCAACCTCCGGCCCAGAGACGCGGAGCCTTTTTCAATTCAAGCGCCACCATTTCCAGGGGCTGTTTGGCAAGGTTTTCGACGACTCCGCCGATAACAACATTGAGGTTCTCTGAAAACCCGGGAACGATAGGCCAGGTTTTCCATCCATCTGTCACTATTTGATTGCCGACAAACAAATTGTAAGCCGGCGCACGAGCCAGCAAGAAGGCGGGCTTGCCGAGCGACTTAGCCGTTATCTGACTCCAGGGTATGAAGATAAGGCAAACTCCTACCACTGACAGAAGGGCTGCGGAGAGACGCCTTCTACTTAGCCAGGATTGGTACCAAGGTACACTGGCAAAGCCTTGGCAAATGATGTCCGTCACCACAAGTGACACCGCGACTGCGGCGACTACCAGCACGAAAACGGGGCGCACAAGCGCAACACAGGCGATCAGAAAGCCAAATTGCAAGCCAATTCCACAAAGTGCAGCGACTCGCAGTTTTTCGAAACGCGCCAAAAGAGCAGTAGAAAGCAGCGAAAGTACAAGGAAATAGGAGAACGTTTCACTGTAAGCTCTCGACAGGTTGATTGAAGCGGCAGGATAGAAAGCGAAGAGCAACCCAGCAACAGCACCCGCTCGTTTTCCAAAAGCACGGCTACCCAGATAATAGATCATCAGGCAACTGAGGCTATCCACCAAGGCATTTGCCAACGCTATCTGAGTTCCATAGGTGTTGAATTGCATCTTTGCTTGCGTGGCAAAGCCGAAGATAGAAGCAAGGAGAGCGAGATATGCCGGATATATCGGTCCGTCCAAAACCAGACGAACAGGTAGTTTGACTGAAGTAAAGGCACTGCCGTCTTCCGGCGAGATGGGCGCACTTGCTGTCATCTGCTGGAATAGCGATGCCCAGTCGGTAGCGGTGGATAAGACATTGGCCAGAGCGGCGCCAGTCGTCAGGTAGTAAAAGGCATCACCAAATTCGCAAATGAGATGCTCGCAATGAGTGACGTAATACGCCCTCACGCCAAAAGCGATTATGAAGAGCAAGATAGGAAAAATGTTCGGCTGTGTAAACAGACCAAAGAACTTCGCTGCGGGCAGCCGCCTCGCCTGTTCTTCAATGCTGTGCAGCAGCCTTTTCAACTAGTTATTCTCCATTCTTGTTGCCTGATATGTGAATGGTGGAAATTCAGTGTTCTTGACACGCAGTCAGCGTGGTTGATAGGATGAACTTTCGCCTGCTATGCGTCCGTAGCTCAGCCGGTAGAGCACTCGGCTTTTAACCGATTGGTCGTGCGTTCGAGTCGCACCGGACGCAATTTACTAAACATGACAGCTCTTTAAACCACCTGTTTACCAGGGGAAATTGACGCGGAAGAATAGCGGAACACCGCCTGTCGTCAGCCCTTGCGTAAAATCAAGCACGCCCACTTGGACTCCACGATCTTCGAAAGAATTCGGATAGAGATACAGTGCGGCGGAAAACTGGCTTACTGAGCCTCGTTTGGATTCACCGGGTCCGAGCGAAAAGACCGCTTCCAGCCCACGCGGGGAGCGGATTGGCGCGCTCAGCTCAAAATACTTTTCGAGAAGAACCTCATCACCGTAGGGCGGTGGCTCTTCATAGTCAATCGGCAAGCTGTGCGTGGTCCACTGCCAGAGCACATCGTCAGTCCCTGAGCGCTTCAGAGTGACGTTGAGCCTGGGAAACCAGTGATCTGCGCCTTCAGACTCACGATAGACGCTTAGCCGTCCTCGCGTCAGCAAAGGGCGGTCGATTAGCAACTGCCTTCCCTGGGCGTCAATCTCATCCATCTCAAGTCTCCCTTCTGGCTTGTAAGGGCGAAGCTATGCCTCACCCGCACTTTAGAATGTCGCGCGTCAGAGAGGTAGCATAGCACTTGGCCCTTTTCTTAGACGACATTTACTAAGCCCCGGATGAATCCAAGTGCTACTTTGAAACAGAATTTTGAGAATCAATTTTTTCTTGCAAAGTTTTTTGCGCCAACATATCGGATAATTTATCGATGGCCGAAGAACGCATTATTCGCTTCCCTCATCGCCGCTCAATTGGAACGCTTTTCGTCGCCCCGAAAAGCCAGCCAGAAGAGTGGGAGCTTTTGTCAGTCGTACGCGGGCTGGTGGTCTCTCCGGAAAACAACCCCATCAAATGGGAATTGTTGGACGAGGCACGCGGCGCCGTCAAAATTCCGGCTGACACCAAGCTGAAACTCAAAGCAGCCCCTCGGGGCGCATCCCTTGCACCGCTTGCCGAGATGCGACCGGATGATTTCCACACCCTTGATCTGTCGCATTCCGATCTTTCCGACCTCAGTCTGCTGCATGTTGAAAAGCTCTCTGGATTGCGAGTCTTGGAACTTACTTCCACGGACGTAAGTGACCGGGGCATGACACACATCGCCTTGCTGTCCAATTTGACTTCGCTCGGACTCAGTCACAGCCGAATCAGTGACGATGGTCTGCAGATTCTTTCCAAATTGAAAAACTTGCGAGAGCTCTGGCTGAGTTCTACAGACATCGACGACCGGGGACTGGCAGGGCTCACCTTGCCCCCGGATTTGGTGCAGCTAGGTTTGTCAGGGACCAAAATTTCGGACGAGGGTCTACACGCCCTGGAATCTCTCAAATCGTTGATTCGTGTGTACCTTTTCAATACGAAGGTCACAAAAGAAGGCGTGGATTCGCTCAAGACAAAGCTGCCCGGTTGTCGCATCAAGTGGCTGCCGCCTAAGAGCATGGAAGAAATGAGTGATGAGGAATTGTTCGGTTCACTCGATGTAAAAGAGGATGCCGAAACTATCCGCAAACTCTCGGAAGATTTCCCGATTCTCGACTTTTCTGCACCCAGTCAAACTTTGGACGAAAACAAATTCTGGGAAATCATCGGTTTGCTTGATTGGGATCAATTAGGCGACGACGAAAAGGTTATCGAGCCAGCAGTGGAAGAACTCGCGTCTATGTCCACGCAAGACGTCATGCAATTCCAAGATATACTCTCGGAAAAACTTTATGCACTCGACGGTGAGCCCTTCGCCAGAGAGATTGGTGAAGAAGCATTCGACGGCAATAAGAACAACTTTTCAAAAGACTGGTTCCTTGGCGTACGATGCTGTGCGATCGCGAATGGAAAAGAACCATTTGAAGACGTTCTAAAAAATCCCAAAGAGATGCCTAAGGACGTTGAGTTCATCGCTTTGACCAGAATCGCAACCGAAGCGTATAGAAGAAAAACAAATAAACGCATGACTTACACGACTGCATACGACTGGCAAACATTCAGCAACCGCAAAGGTTGGCTGCTTTACGATGCGGACACTCACGACATGAGCGCCTGAGAGTTGCGAGGGTTAGGCCGTGACAAACTACACCTCACAGATTTTCTACCATTTGTTCGACACCAATCATGGCTTGGCCGCGATTGCCTGGACAGCCAACGGAATTTGCGGGCACCAGATTCCTGGCAACGATTTGAGAACAGCAGAAGAACGAATCAAGAGCATGTTTCCAACTGCTGTAGCAACAAAGCCGCCGTTGGAAGTCGAGATGATCACAAGACGTATGTGCAAGCACATGCAAGGAAATACTCAGGATTTCTCTAACGTAAGATTGGATCTAGGTGGTGTTCCGCTGTTTCAAACCACTGTGTAAAACCCGCCTCGCCACCAGACTAATCAGAAACTCAAAATGCCGCCCAAGAAAAAAATCTCCGCGTTTGAAGAAGAACTTATTGTCGCCACCGAGCACATTCAAAAAAGAGATAAGAAGCTTGGCAAGATAATCGACCAAGTAGGTCCGTGTGCTCTGAAGTTGGACGAGATGCACAGCCCGTTCGCATCGCTCGCCGAAGCGATAATCTATCAGCAATTGACCGGCAAAGCTGCTGCCACCATAGCTCAACGTGTCAAAAACCTATTCCTTGACGGAGCCCTGCAAGAGGCTGCAGCAAAAGAAGTGAAGAAGGCTGCACCGCGAAACAGACCGAAAAAGGAAGTAAAAACTGCAGCAACGCCACTTTTAGGAGCAGTTTCCTATCCCGAGCCTCATCGCTTCTTAGAAGTATCAGACGAAACTCTGCGATCCGCCGGTTTATCCCGTGCGAAAACAGCAGCCATAAAAGATCTGTCTTTGAAGATGATTGAAGGTCATGTGCCGTCGCTGGAAGAGATGCATAAGCTAAGCGATGAGGAACTGATTAAGAGGCTTAGCACCATCCGTGGCATCGGACCGTGGACTGTTGAAATGCTTTTGATTTTCAAATTGGGTAGATTGAACATTTTGCCAAGCACCGATTATGGTGTGCGCAAAGGTTTTGCGTATACGTATAAAACAGGCGACCTGCCGACTCCAAAAGCACTGTTGGAATTCGGCGAAAAATGGCAGCCATACCGCACGGTGGCATCCTGGTATCTTTGGCGCGCAGCGGGCATGGCGAAGATTTAGCCCTGCCCAATTCAACGGGTTTTCATTTCATGCGACATGGCATTACATCAGTAATTATTCTGATTGCAGTATTCGCATCTCTTCCAGTTTCAGCTTTACCGGAAGAGCCACCCCCACCAGGCGCGGAGATACAATATCTTCCACTTGAGTTAGGATTCGCCGAACTAGAACGAATTAAGCGCGAAACTGAGCGATTTGAAGAATCACGCACGTGGGGTGTTTGGGACTGGTATTGGAATCACAACGCAGAATTGGTCTTGCCACCTCAAACGGGCAGAACAGAGATGGATTGGTTCGACAAAGCTTTCAGCTACAAATTCGTTCCCTTATGGAATGAAGTCATGAAAGACATGGCAGCAAAAGTGATTCTTGCTGTTATTCTCTTTTTCGGCATCGGCGGCGTTTCATTCGCGGCGGGTGCGTCACTATTAAAGAACGACGCAGCACGCTTGAAACTTGAAGAACAGAAGTCAAAAATTAGAGACAAAGAAGTCGAAGAACTTTTGAAACAGGTCTTGAATCAAATAACTTTGGTTGAGCGCCTTCAAGAGAAAACCACCAATGCAAATGATGAAAGTGAACAGATCGAAGAATGGTTAAGGGAAGCACGTGCCCATCCGGATTCAGCACTCGCAGAGCTGCGGAGGCAAATTGAAAAGGAAATCAAAAGGCTCTCCTCAATACACATTGGTCAAATAGGAAAAAAACCAATTTATGAGCTAATCAAACTTTTGGAAACGAAACAAGTGCTGACTGCATATGAAAGCAGAACTCTGCAAGATGCTCGCCCATGCCTAAACGACGCTACACATGTCAATTTGGTCGACCCCAAAGACCGCGAGTTCATACTTAATATAGCGCCAGGACTACTCAGGTCACTGAAGGCAAAAAACTAGAAAGGGAGCTGCGTACAGCTCCCTTTCGAATATTAGTTCACGACCCAAGCAACGCTCATGCAGCTTCCTTCAGGTAGCTGGTCATTTGCTTTTGGATCTTGGTGCGAGCGCGAGAGATACGCGACTTGACCGTTCCCAACTCGACATTGGTGATAGCGGCGATTTCTTCATAAGAAAGACCGTCAACTTCGCGAAGAAGAACTGATTGTCTGAATTCTTGAGGAATTCTCTCCAGTGCGCTTTCGAGCGCGCTGACGAGTTCTTTGCGTTGCATGTTGGTATCTGGCTGATTGCTGGTATCGGCAATGAAACGCTCGAGTTTGTTGCCGTCATCAGATTCATATGTTTCATCAAGTGAAACGAGGTCTTGGTTGCGAACTTTTCTGCGCAGTTCGTCATAGCAGAGGTTCGTCACGATTTGGCTGAGCCAGCCTTTGAATGCTCCGGCGCTTCTCAACTGACCAATGGACTTCCACATTCTGATTTGTGCTTCTTGAACGATGTCGGAGATATCGCGCAACTCTGGAAACCGTTTGCGAACCATTGCATTCAGGGTTGATTGATGGCGCTTCAGAAGCACATCAATAGCGCCACGCTTTTCAGCCTGGCAGGCGGAAATGAGTTCTTCGTCGGTCATCTCAGAAAACTTCTTTTCTGGTCCGACGAGTTTCAAATGGTTTTTCGCGGAGGCGTTGGTGAAAAGAGGTTTTACGTTGCCGTTCATGTTCTTGGATCTCCTGGTTGATATAGAATTAGTCGCAGCAAAGCCGCACCGAAAGGTGCTCTGGGAGTGCAATTCGCACGTATTTGGTTTTGAAATTTCGAGGTAACTTCCGTTGCCTTACTCTGTCATTGTGCCAAAACCCTCCTGATGCAACAACAAGGGTTTTCACTAGTGCTACGACCCTCGATTTCAGCAAGACAAAGACGCACATAACCGAATAAAGAAGGGTTTTGACATTTATGAAGTTTTATTTCGGGAAGACATATAGGGTTTGCCTGAAAGCCGGAGACCTTCAGGTGGATGAATCATCATTTCTCTCGTTAGAACGACATTCCTATATATAGGATTACTTTGTGAGGCAAACGTGGGGATGCGCAGTGAAGCGCGCTGAGCGTGGCTGACGACGCATCTGCTTGGGGGCGTGGGGGCGCGTTGCACGCGCCCTCCCTTTGTAAAAGGGGCGATGCGTGGCATCGCCCGCGGGCGGCAAGAATGCCGCCCCTACTGCTGGAGCGGAAGCAATTACTGTCCGTAAGCGGTCAGACGTGGTTTGAAGTAGTGTTGATACTGACCACCACCAGAGCTAAGGTGCAGCATTACCGCGGTAGTCTTAATCATGCGGTCAGTCACCTGTTTCGCGTCAGCATGCTTCGAAGAAGCCAACGCCTTAAGAGGCACGATGGTGTCGAGCGCCGAAAGTACCGAGAACTCCGATGTGTGCGCTTTGTGGCCGTTCTTCATCGCGCTTTGCACGTTGCGATGAGAAATAGTCTCCACAGCATTGATTTGAGCAAATTCCGATGTGTGATGCTTGGTGATCATCACATGGCGGCCCGGTGAGAGAACCACATCGTGACCGTTTGATTCGACGCGTACAGAACCTTTGTGCTGGTCGTCGAGGTCATAAACAGCTAGTCCCGCAGCGGATGTCGAAACGAGAGCCACGGACTTCGCATCTATATGAACAATTCCATTCGGCGTTTCTACCGTTGTTGGCTTCAATGGCACGAAAAGAACGGTGCCACTCTTGATCGAAACTCGCTCGCTGTGACCAACGGTTTTGATTCCCATCAATTTACCGAGATTCTTGCCAACAAATTCGCTGTCGCTGCAGATAGCAGCTTCGATAACACCACCGCGCCCCATATTGCCTACGACGAATGAGTTGTCGTCATCTCCTGCCGGCAAAGAGGATTGCAAAGTCGCATTGTAAACGCCTGGTGCGTTTATCCCTTGCGAATTCTGCAGGATCGCGTTTGCGACTGTATTGGTTCTCGCGTTAACGTCTTGAGCAGCCGTCAGCAGCGAGCTATTACTTGCTGATTGCATCTGTGGCGACGCATTCAAATTCAACACGGAAAGATCCGAAGTTACCGTTGAACTTTCGCCAACGAAACCAAACAACTGGTTTATTGAATTAAAGTTTCCATTGGCACTTCCACTTCCATTCGTCGCAGACATTGCGGACGCTGCAAACGACATAGCAGCGGCGCTCGGTGACGGAGGATCAGCTGTGACCGTCGCACCATCTCCGAGAACAATGGAACCAGCTGGTCCGGAGAAAATTACGCTCTTGTTGATACCATTCACAAAAGCGGAAGTCGCGGACACCACCGCATTCGGCGGACCACCGAAATAAACTATCCCCTTCTTCCCTTCGACATTTACATTGATGTTGTTGTAGGTTCCATCAGAGGTAATCGGGTTTGTACCTGAGCTCGGTATGGCTCCGACTGCCAAAATTGTGTTCTTACCTTTCTGTTGTGTCTCAACGGTTGCGCCGTCCCCAATCTGAATCTGACCGCCGACATTTGTATTGTTCAAAGTCAACGCACCGTTGTTTGCAGTCACTGTACTTCCGGCATCGACTATCAAGTCACCACCCGTGGTTACGATTTTGATACTGCCTTTGGTGGTGCTAATGTCGCTCACCCTGACTGTACCTGCCGCAGTCACATTGAATGAGCCACCAGCGCTTCCCCTGACAAAGCTGTCAGGTCCTATCAGCCCATTGTTGATGTTGACCGAACCTTTTGCACTGGTGTTAGCTTGCAACTCACGAGTGACGACATTGAGAGGTGCACTTGTGCTACCAATGGAGCCACCGGCAGTTGTAATTCTAAGGAAGTCGATCGCATTTAAGGTCACATTCGTACCGGTCACCAGTGTTCCTTTTGCGCCCATGCTGAAGCGCATGGAGTCAGCGGTAAGTGCAGCATCTGTTTGAATAGTCACACCACCACTGTTGTTCGTAATTTGAATGAACCCATCGGAAGCATCTAGCGTTCCACTAATGCCGTTTCTCGGGTTTGCACCATTAACAACAAAAGCCGTCTTGCTGTCGGAGGAGAGAATGATGTCGCCTCCAATAGGTCCGTTGCCATTGGTGCTTAGACTTCCATTGATAATCAATTCACCTTTACCGTCACCAACTCCCGCACCAAGGTCATAAGTAGCACCTCTTGTACCATTCTCCCCGCGACTCAAATCGATTAGCGAGGTGTCGCTGATCGTAAAATCACCGCCGGTGCGTATCCTTGCTGATCCACTTTCTCCATCACTACCGAGAGCTTGTCCGGCATGGGCATCTACTTCCAGAAAGAGCGCAGCCCCCTTAGGCGCTTTTGCAGGGGCTCCAATGAATAGCGGTCTTGTAGATTGGGTGTTGAAAACAACGTTTCCGCCATTTCCATTTCCTGTTCCATAGGCAGTCAGGACAAGGGCGTTGGTTGCGGAATTTCCCACACCGGCAGGCAAGATGATATCGACGGCATTAAAGGCTAGATTGCCACCACTGGAATTAGCACCGTTTCCGTTTGCTTGCTCAAAGAACGAGATGTCGTTGAGAATCAGATTTCCAGAGCCATCTTGTCCTGCGTTGAGTCCTATGCCGGAGCCACTTCCGTTTTGGTTTCTAAGATTGAACGCACCGGCGTTGACGGCTAGATTGCCATCTGCTCCGATGGCGACAGAGGTATTGCCTGTACCGGCGGCGACAACAGCGCCAGACGAAACGGTGACGTCACCGCCAAAGCGTATTTGTAAAATTCCACCTTCTCCGCTTCCTTCAGAGCCGACATCAAAGACGAATTGTCCACTCGAGCCGAGAGTGACAGCAGCTGTGGAGAATTGCTCAAACTCAATACTTCCACCTCTGTCGTTATTCAATCCTCTGGATTGGAAAGTAAGAGGTCCATTTGCTGACGTGGTGGCGGTGTTTACTTCAATTCGCATGCCGCCACCAGTGCCAGCAGTAGCAAATAAACCGCTATCAATGCTCAGATCGCCAGTGCCAATTCTTATTTGATTGGCAGTAACGAGGCCACTGATATTCACATCCCCGTCTCCTGCCGTGCTGAAGGTGGCGGTTGCGAACTGCGTCGTACCCACGTTTACGTCATGAACTTCAATGACGCCTGTTCGCAGGCTTCCGAGACCAATGTCACCAACTATCCGACCATCTACAATCTGAAATGGTGTCGAACCTTCGGGAAACAGAACAGCATCGGCCACCGCCATTGTGACGTCTGCTCCGCCAGTGTTGATATTATTGGCGCTCACTCCATTGCCACCTATCAATAGAACTTCGCCTGCATTGCCACCAGTTGAAGTGGTATCAATATTTTGTAAGGAGATCGTTCCATTGTTAGCTACTGCATAAACTCTCCCAGCATCACTAGCGGTGGCACTTGTGTTAATACTGCCGCTTACTGTTATCGAACCACCAATAGCATTTGGTGTGAAGTTCGTGTAAGTACCGATCGGGTTAAATGTGGTTCCATCTGGGCTCGGAGTGAAATTGTAACCGGCCAGCATTGTCAAATCACCGCCACTCACTCCAGAGAGATCGATGTCACCATTAATAGTGATATTGCCCGCGGCAATGATTGCTAGATCACCAAAGGTGAGAGGACCAGTCAAAGTGATGTTGCCAGTACCATTCGCATAAGTGCCACCATTAATCAATGTCCAAGTGTCGCCTGGCTGCGGAGGGTCGTTGTAGGTGACAAGGGCTCCAACCCCGCTGATAATCAAATTGCCAGTAAAGATCCGCGATGGCTGTTGCGCAACTTGCGTGCTCTGCACATCAACTGTCTCACCAAACAGATCTACAGATGACAGATAACTCAACTGAGCCCCCTTCAGGGTCAACGTCCCTGAATTTGCCCGAATCGCAGTTAAACCTCCTGACTCAATAGTTGAAGTCGGCGTAAGACTTTCAACGGTGAGACCTTGTCCTGCATTGCTCTGAACTGAAATATTTCCGTCGGCTCTTATAATCGAATCAATACTCAGATAGTTTGTCGTGATGTCCAATGTGCCAGCCACACTGAGTATTGTGCTATTCAATTGAACACCAGCACTTGCATTTGGTGTGCGCAAACTAGTATTACGTCCGGCAGCAGTTGTATAGACAAAAGTCGAGGAGCCAGCATACTCCAAAAACACATCGATCTGGTCCGCGCTACCATTTTGCGAATTTAGTTGGACATTGACTGAGCCACCATTATTGTTGACCTTAAAGTAGTCGGATGAGGCGCCAATGGATGTCGCTGCAGTTGTCTGAAAAGCAATGGTCGTAGCGTTTATTCCATTCGGGCCAGTCGTCAAAACAGCATTGGGTGCGGTACTGCCGATGCTGAAAAAATTTCCTGCTCCGCCGCCAGTGAAGTTGACAGCGCTATTTGTCAGTGAGAGGAATGCATTGTTTGCCGCATACGCGTCGATCGAACCAGCATTCGTTGCTAGTGCGCTGGAGCCAAGTCCAGTTCCAATGTCGTGCGCCGAGTCTAGAGTCAGACTGCCACTTACAGTAATACTACCGACAATGTCACCAGCAGAACCGGTCGTTTCAAGATATGCATTGCCTGTGACATGTGGGAAGCCTCCAAAGTCATCCAGGCTCAAATTCCCGAATGACGAAGCCCTCAGTCCAGTGAAGTTTCCACCGGTGAAAGTAAGCGAACCGGCGGTGCTTGTTACGTCAAGATCCCAGGTGGCCGCAGCGCCAACCTCTAGATCACCGCTATTGATGAGCTTGACACTTCCGCTTCCTAGTCCTCCAAGGCGTGCGACATTTCCCGAACCCAAATCGGCGCTGCCACCTAACATCTGTACACTCACGCCTTGAGTTCCGCTGTTAACTGACTCAACATCTATGCGATCAGATGCCGTCGCTCCTCCACGAAGGATTACTAGCTTGTTACTCGTAGTTATTGTGCCTGCATTGATATCTCCAGCGCTGGTTGAGTTCGGAGCAACTGTTCCGCTTAACGCACCATTGGTTATGCTGACGCTTTGAAGCTCTGCTTGACCGACAGCGATCGTCACTGCTCCGCCACTGCCAGAATTGGAAGTTGTATTTATGTCGCCAACGGTAACTCCTGTTTCACCTATCAACATGACACGGCCGTTGTTAACATCACCGCCTGCCTGAATGTCTCCTACATCGATAGAACCACCCCTGGCAACAACAGTCACAGATCCGGCAACGCCACCACTACCGGTACCACGGACATCAATGTCCGCACCGCCGATAACTGACCCACCACCGGCGCTAGGCGTGAGGTTGTTAATCGTCTGAGTCGTGACCGTTTGAGTACCGTTGGTGACCAGGCTTGAGTCGTATCCGGCAAAAATGGACAAACTGCCGGCAGTCGGTCCGCTTAAGTTTATGTTCGCGCCTGTTAGGTCAACATCGCCAGCAGCAACTACTGCAAAATCACCGGCAATAATAATGTCTCCGCTAAATACTACAGAACCTGGGTTATTTACAACAGAGATGCCGGAAAGCGGCGTGGTCGTAGAGATCCAGTCGCCGTTGAAGGTGCCACCAACTAGATTGGGCGTCACTATATAACCAGTAACACCATTCTGCATGCTTTGCGTTGAGCCGGTAGCGGCAATAGATTGCCCGCTCAAAATGGTTGATCCGTTATAAGCGAAAGTGCCGGAAAAGGCGAGTATATCTGCAGCCCCTATATTTATTGAGCTGGCATTAAGTGCTGCTGTACCACCAGCATCGAGCGCCAGATCACTTCCGGCTGCGTCCAAACTACTGATCGAAATTTTTTGAGCAGTATACGTAGCACCATTGAAGTTCACCTGATTTGTGACGAGCGATAAGTTGCCGGCGAAGTTTAGGGTAGTACCCGAGAAGTTAAATATTGAACTAGTACTGTGGAGAGATAAGTCTGTGCCACTGAATGCTCCTGCGAGATTCATACCAAAGGCGCCGCCGGTTCCGGACTCTAGATTTATGTTCTCTGCTGATACCCCAGAACCTGAGACACTCAACAAACCACCGGCGCTGGCATTTATCGTGCCACCAGGACCGGTTGCAGATAGGTCGAGATCGCCAGCACTTGAGCCTAAAGAAATAGTACCGGTTCCCGTTCTCCTAATGTCGATTGTTCCGGCGACACCATTAAATCCAGCGTTGACGCTCACAGAAAATGGATTAGAACCGGCATTTACGGTCAATGAGCCGTAGGTCAGCGATACAGTGCCGCCGTTGCCACCATTGAGACCAGATCCGCTCAAATTGATGCCAGAACCATAGCTAGTTAGGTCAAGAGTACCAGTAGGTGCATTGAATCTTAAACTGCCAGCATTCCCGGTAGCACCAGCAAAAGCAAGTATGGCATTGACTACGCGAATACCGCCGGTTCCGAGATTAGTGGCATCGACAGTAGCCCCATCACCACCAATGGCAGCATTGGTGAGAACGGTAGCTATGTGGTTGGTACCGACCGCACCATTCAAATTAAGAGTATTCGTGCTATTCGTCGTAGCAATCAACGTTCCGGCATTGCCACCGCTCATGCTGGAAAGGTTCAAAATCTGAACACGCACTTCATTACTGCTCAAGAGTTCTACTCTGCCGGCGTCTTGCCCAGCTTGGCTTGAAGAAACATTGATCTCACCAATAAACATTAATGGTGCTTCTATTTTTACGTCGTTTCCGCGTGCTTCAAGAGTGGTGAAAGCTACCCGATCTCCACCTCGAACATAAATACCACCGGACGACTTTACACTGTCGGCTTGTATACCAAAGGTTGATGTTACGCCTGGGATAATTTTGTTGCCCGAAGTGACCGAACCGTGCTCATTGAAGGTCATTAATGTTCCGGTATCAAACGCAGGGCGTGCACCGGCCAGGATAATGTCGGCCGCAATTGCCCCGCCAGTGTTGTCTATATCAGGCAAAATATTTTGAATTACGCTGTTGGATTCGCCAACAACAGTAATCGCTCCATTGGCTCCTGTTCCATTGCCCTTGGCTGTTATAGAACCAAAGGATGGGCCAAGGTTGATGTTGCCGCCCGTACTTCCATTGGAATAAGCAGCAAGCGTTATGTCACCGGCGCTGGTGTTTGTTCCCGATCCAGAGCTGTCAATATTCACAAGCTGCGCAAAGCCAAGACTGATATTGCCACCAGTCGCAGAGGCTCCACTGAAGCTTGCAGATAGTGCATTTCCAGAGATATTGCCAGGACTTTGGGCCGGAAGATTAGTTGGTGTTTGCGAGCCTGTTCCACTTACATTTGCTCCCGCAACCATCACAATGTCACAGCCATTTCCTGATGCATCACGAGCTTGAATCGTGACTGGGTTTGGAGTGCTGAAAGTTATATTCTGCCCGGCAATTATTGCGAGATCCTCGCCAACAACAATGTTGCCGAGAATGTTTATATTCCCGGTGTTGAAATATGTTGGATCACCAGTTAGACACTGCTCACCGATACTGAGTGTTCCGGTATTCGCGCTTACGTGCGCTGCCGTCCCGGTTGTACTAACGACTCCAGTCAACTCATTGACATAGACATCGGACGTGCCGCCACCGGTGTATAGGTTCAGCTCTTCCGAGAAAAGATCCCCGCCAACGACGATAGTGTCATGCTCGGCTACATAAGCTGAATCCCGCAGATTGATCGCGCCGTTCAACGCTGATATCGAGCCACCATAGTTGTTTACTACAACATCATTGTCCACTGTCGTTCCAACATTCACACTCGCATACGTCGATGCAAGAGCACCACTATTGGTGACTTTGGGGGCTTGAATATTGAGGTTTCCGTCAGCAATCACGCTACCGGAATTGGTGACGGATCGTTCGCCAACAACAGTCAAATTGCCAGTCGCGTTGATTGTGCCGAAGTTGCTGAGGTACTTGTCCGCTTGGAGTGTGAGATCACTAACAGTTGAAGTGATGTCAGCACCGCTATTGTTCGTAATATTGTCGGCGCGAATTATGGCATTCACGTTTCCGGTCGACGAATAAGCATTGATGGAGCCGGAGTTGACCAGGTCACCTTTGATTCTGACGTCTCCGCCTTTACCGAAGTCACCTGATGCGGTGACCGAAACTGGAACGACAAGGTCTTCCACCTTCATTTTCTGATTGCCGGCAGTCATTGCAGACAAGTCGACACTTCCACCTGTGGCTCGTCCGTCGGAGTCCAGCGTTACGGTTTGCCCACCGGAAACCAAGGCTTGCTTCGCTGCTACGTACTCAGCGGCGGTTACTTTTGAACCGGCTTGAACAGTCTTGTTCTCTCCGCCGACATTGATGCTCACCGATGCTTGATCTCTAAATAGATTACTGCCAAGAGTTATGGTTTCAACAGCCGAAGTTAGATCAAGATTGAAACCGCCATTTACCTTCAGCATTTGATTGTTGTCGAGGTGCTGAACAGATTGCTTGATTTGATCTGAGATATTTTGCTGTTTGAAAGACTCCTTGTACGCCTTGAATTCTGCCTTTGTCGCAAAATCATTTGCGTTCAGGCGTCCCGCATTTACGGCATTGATATTGGAAATAGCGTTGGTGACGTCATTGTTTATGGCATGCTCGGCCGCATTGCTTGCAGCATCGAACTTTCGTGCCTCACGAATATCTTGCCAGTGATCCTTGAATGACTGCTTTAGTTCCTTGCCTTCCAAGGCTGGATTGTTGAGTTGAAACTGTTGCCACTCAGTGGCGCGATTGTTATCCGCAAGGGCCGCTGACGTGAGGTTCGATGCTAACAACATGGGGACCGTTAGCGAAACGGAAACTCTCCCGAAGATTGAACGGCGGTTCCGAGACTTCGAGTCAACGTTCATATTCATTTGTATGAAAACCTCATGCTTCCAGGTGTCCGTGCGTTTCAATAACTGAACTATTGCTAGAACAGCCGGAATGACAGCTTTGTGTAAGTTCAACCGCGATTGTTGCGGCTAGAACGCAGGCGCGGCCATATTCCCCAGTCTGAAAAGACTATCAAAATCGGATATACAGGTCTATTAAAGAAAACATCACTTGACATCATCCGTGCCCGAAAGAAACGCAACAGCGGCAAGGACAAAGAGCCGTCCAGTCATATTTCAGTCGGAGTCAATTGACGAATTTACGTGTTCTGAATTTTTGAAGAAACCGATAGAAGCGCAGATTTCGATATGAATCGAGTCAAACGGTAAGTATGGAACTTCGCCTTGTTCTGTATCGAACAATCGAGAGCTATTGAGTAGTAGAGCTACTTACGGAGCTCGGAGTGATTTCCACGATTGACCACCATGGTCCATGCGTCTTGCCGAGTAAGGCAGCCCAGTACCAGGAAGAAATGTCAGTCCAGTTTTGACCATTGCCATCATAAATTCGCTCTCGGACGACAAGCTCATGATTCTCTTTTCGAGCAGAAAAAGATGACCAGCGGTTTCCATCACGGTCCGTGATCAGAGGCTGCCAGGTGACATCATAGCCAACGCCTCGGAAACAGTCGGACGATGGATGCAATTGGCGCGTCGGTTTCGCCACCCAGCGAATGATGACTCGTCGAGCACCTTGAGAGAAACACTGAATTCTTCCTGGAAATTCTCTATAGAAAGCCAAATCCGCTTTCTGCGGCGGCACCGGCTCAATCGAGGCACCGTTGTATTGATTCGGCCAGCCCGGAAAGGTGCCTGTGGATGCAGAATTATCGACGTTTCTTGAGAATGCCAACGGTGTCACGCCTGCGATTAAAGCAGAAACAAGAAACGCCACGGTCCGCTTGGTGAAGAGTGTTCCGATTTGTGGGTTTCCTTTCTGACTTTGCATGGCATCTACTTTCGCGCCGACAGTTTTCGCAAAGTCCGGAACTTCGACGCTCTCTGCCGTTTCCTCTGTTATCTGCTTTAGATCCGCATGCTCAGATGGTTTTTCGTCTGGGGACCGCTGAAAATCTTTCTTAGAAAGAATTTTTGCGAAGGCAGCCGTGACACCGGCAGCGATGGCAAATGAAACGGCGCCAACGGACTGATGAATAAATTGCTCGTGTGACGGATCGATAGGAAGTACTTTCGCCTCAATGAAAAACAGGGACGTGATCCGTAAGACATTTCCCAGCAATGCGGCAAGTACAGCCGAGCTAAGCACCGTAACACTGAGTAAGAAGCTGAGTTCCAAAACTGAACTCAGAACAGCTCCAACAAAAAGTGCAAACCAAAGCATTTTGATACCACTGCATGGTGCATCGATTTGAATCATTTGGTTGTTCCAAACAAGTGCAGTGCCGTCAGCAATTGTTGGAAAACCAACCATCGAAATGAGAGGTGCGGCAATCTTACCGACGACCAACCGCAATGGATAACCGCTGTAGAAGTTCAACGATGAAACTATCGGCAGTGAAAAGAGCAGCAGCAACCAAGTGCCGAGACCCAGCTTGAATTTGCCTCCCTGGCTACTAATCAAACATCCAATAGTAACAACTGCAATGATCGCGCTTAAAAGTTTAGGAGCAATCGGCCACGTCGCCGCATACAAAAGCAAACACGCGATTGATGCAAGTGGAATCTTTAAAGTGCGCTTCGATGCAGTCGCTCCCTGGCGCGTGACGATGATAGCAATGAATGCGATCAAGCTAACGACGCCCAGCGGTTCATCAGACTTATCCAAAAGTCTCTCGAAATACCAGATTGTTACAGGCCAGAAGACGCACAGGCAAAGCGCCAATAAGCCTGAAATCGTCATGCTTTCTTGACTCTCACTTTCTTTCTGTTTTGCAGTGCGTAGCCGAGGACGAGCATGCCGACGCCTAACAGAATGTAAGTGTCTGATTCCGGAACGACCGGAGAGGTTTCAATTGCACTCTTGTCATTGAATGTGGCCTGCCCTGCCTCATCCGCTGGTGCATCGAATCCGCCCTCATCATCACTGTATTCGTCATCAGCTTCGCTGTCACGCTTGGAAATCTGTTTCTTCTCAGCGACTTCTTCCTTAGGAGAAAACTCGTCGCGCACTCTGGCAGCCTCACGATATTCAACGTCAGCGGCGTGATTTGCCTTCGCCGCAAACGAAGGAGTTGGAGGACTCGCTGCTGGTACGGGCATGTATGTAGCGTCGTTGTTAACGCTGCCACTGTAAGGAGTATTGCTTGCGTATGGCTGACTTATCTCCCCTCCGGCCGATGAGAACTGGTCTCCCATCATGTTTCCGGAAGGAGCGACAGATCCGTTAGTTGCACCCTGCAATGATGGCGCCGTCGAGTATACTTGCTGGCGGGTTTGACTTCCCGTATTTCCTTGCACCGATTGCGCATACTGGGTTTCGCTGATAGATGAAGAAGCCAGTCCCTTAGATCCGTCGCTGTCGAGACGCAGGTTTTTACCTTGAACATCCAGTGACTCCTTCATTCTTGTCAGTTGACGCTCATTTCTTTGCGACATCATCATCGGCGAGAACGAGCCCAACATGTTCGACGGTCTCAAACTAAGCGTATTATCGGGACCGAGCAAATGGAAATTCGGAGGCGCAATCTTTTGCTCTTGTGCTTTCCTTTGTGGAATCGGATCAGTAATAATCGCGCTGGAGAATGAGGTGACCAGATGATACGTGTTTGAAATCGCAACGGCTCTTCGGGCATACTTGCAGCGGTGATTGCCGTGCTCGATTTGAATCTTCGAGACTTCGTCAAATGCCACTAGTTTCGCAAGAGCTGCTTCTGCCGGTTTCAACGAGGTTGACTGAAAGTCTAAGTTGGACAATGGCTTGCGAGAATACCGAATACCTCCAATCTCGGTTGCAGGAGTCGCCTTTTGCCATGTATCAAATAGCTGGCGGAGATCGTTCTCAACGTAGCTTCCACGATTCACGCGCACGAGCCCAGGACAGTTGTAGAGTCCCGACAGAATCTCATTCGGTCCAGCAGCCACGGCAAAGTCATACAACAAAGGCTTCGTCGCCTTGCGAATTGAACGTTCATGATCTTTACCAAGCTTGCCTGGGAGCGGCTGCGCTGAGTGAATCCAGAGAATAGCGGCGCCATTGGAATCAAGAGCATCCGAAAGTTCGGCTCTCAGGTCCGGCAAATTATCCTGTCCACCGGCACAAAGGACTTTCGAGATAGTGCTCAAAGCAGAATCACGTGCCTTGAGATCACCGGCGTCAATGCTTTGCACTGGCACCATACCATCGCGGACATATCTGATATTTACGGACATGTCCGCAGGGAGATTCTTCAGCTGTTTCAAAACAGCATCGAAGTGCGGGGACATACCATTGGAGCCATCGAGAAGCACAAACAATGAAGTGGGGCGCGGATAGCTGATCTTCCTAATCTCTTCGCCGATTAGGTAACCGTCATGTTTGCCATCGATTCGCACAACGTTCTTGTCTCTGTCAGCAACTATGACAGCGCCAAACCTGGCCAATTCCGGTGTGGTGATAGAACCTTGCACAATATTAGTTGCGCCAGAGGTTTCAACATGCAGTTCCTTGGCCGAAGATGTTAGATGCTCCTGCGACTTCAAACTAATTGTTGTAGGAATATCAACCTGGAAATTCCTCTCTTCAAAGGTCGGCAACGCCAACTCGCCTTTGTCCAACTCCGTTACTGCCAGAGGAGTGATGATGTGCAGGCGAACGCCTATCTTGCTTTCCGGTGCAACGGGATAGAGCTGCAACAATACTCTGTCTGCACCACATGTGCTCACTAGCAACGGGTCTTTCTTATCGGCGACAGCCGCTCGATACTTTCTGCGTGCAAGGCTGCGACCCATTACGGTCGCTTCTCGCTCTGTTCCGTTCACAATCAAGAATGCATTCGTCACCACCGCACCTGGTGGCAGCAAAATTTTCGAGCGAACTTCACGATCGTATTTGGAGGTGTTTCCAAAGGTCACACTCCACATCAAATTGGCTATGCATGTATTGCCATCGATGTGTCCGGATAGCTTTGATTCGTTCATCGACAAGCCACGGGCGACTCCGCTCACAGCCTCTCCTGCGATATCCGGATCGCGGTCGAACTCGTCCTCGACGTTGGGCTCTTCATTCTCGCCATCAGAAAGCAATCCTTGATTCTGCCGAGTCGCGCGCAAAGCTGCGGGCAAAGGGACGCTATTGAATGGTTTGCCGGTTACTTTATAGAAAATCGCGCGCGCTTCATCAACACTCGTCGGATTTTTCACTTCGTAGAGTGAACCGAGAATATCAGTGGCTCTGCCCGAACGTTCATAGCATGCGCGAAGCATCACTTCCTGATTGCCCCAGTTGCGCAGCCATTCGATCGCCGCGGCTGGTTTTGCAGAATGTACGGCTTCTCCAATGTGCATGCGGGTCATTGTGGACGGCAGTTCCACCGCAATCACAGTGCACAAGATGATCAGGTGCCCGATATGCTCTAACTGGTGTCCGTCAAAATAGGTCTTCTGGCTTTCAGACAAGTGAATCGCGTACTTGCTTGCCTTCCATACCGCCGGTACGGCAAGCAAAGGTGCCAGCGCCAGCAATCCGAAACCGCACCAGAGAATAGCCACTACTGATAGTGGCACAATCGGAAGAAACATCAACGAATAGAGAATGGCAACGCCCATAGACATGCCGGTGCCTAACGTGAGCATTCCCAGCAGGTCAGTCATATTGCGCCGCGACGCAACCCATACAAGCAGGTTGGACACAGGAATCAGCGCAAACAATAAGATGTGCGCAGGCGTAGGCAGCGGATCAAAAAAGTTCCTGGCACAGGTGTGTGTGGTCAGTTCAAACACAATTGCCGCAAAGGGAAGAACGACTCCAGCCAAAATCAGAAAGACCCCGGGTTTGCCGGGCGGTTTTCCTTTCGCCTTGTCTTTCTTGCCGCCACTGGAGATTGGATTTACATTGGGTTTCGAACCAGAATCAGGGGAGGAAGAAGAAGAGGAACCGGAAAAAGAGCGATAAGACGAATTAGAAGACGAACTGGAAGACTTCGTCGCGACGGCTGTGCCGGATTTGGAACCGCTCGATGAGGCGGACGAACCGCTGGAGCTGGACCCACCGGCACTGGAATCGCCGGACTTGCCCGAATTCTTACCGGACGAGGCGGTCGCGCCCTTACCCGTTTCGCCGCTAGAGCTGGATTGGCTGCCTCGTCTGCCTTCCGGATAATCTGAGGTCCATACCATGGTCCGATCTCCTCGGTTTAGTAACCCGTTGGGCTTCCAGCGGCGCCACTCACAATTAATGTGGGCGATTATTGGGACGTTTCACGCCAACAGGCGCCAAACTTGCTCGCTCAGCGTGCCTTTCCATGCTATCTGAAGAAGATACCGATCTTGTACAGTAATTTCCCTGAGATTCACCATGGTTAAACGATGGAAGAAAGGGCTAGGAAGTCCGGTATTCACTGAACCTTTTTAATGGGTTAATCGAAGAACGTCACGCTGCATAGGCAGCAAGGAGCGAAAAATGTTTGAGATTGGCGGTGGGCTTCTATTCTTCGGTTTGTTGATTGCATTATCATCCATCAAATTCGTCAACGAATACGACAGGCTGGTCGTTTTCAGACTCGGGCGAGTTTCTGGCGAACGTGGACCCGGCGTCGCCTTTGTCGTTCCTTTAATAGAACGCTCGCAAAAGGTTGACCTTCGCATCGTCACAATGTCCATCCCCATGCAGGAAGCGATGACCCGAGACAACATCTCAGTCAAAATCGCCGCAGTCTGCTTCTACCAAATTATCGACTCCAGAAAAGCAGTTACAAAAATCGAAGACGCAATGTCCGCGACGAGCCAGGTCGCACAGACCACCCTGCGCAGCGTCATCGGTCAATACGAGTTGGACGACATCCTCACAGAGCGCGACAAGATTAACGCCAAACTTCAGTCCATCATCGACCGCCAAACAGAAGGCTGGGGCATCAAAGTCAACGCCGTGGAAATCAAAGACGTGGAAATCCCACAGCAGATGCAACGCGCGATGGCACGTCAGGCAGAGGCGGAAAGAGAACGCCGCGCCAAGATCGTAGCTGCGGAAGGCGAATTGCAGGCGGCAGAAAAACTCGCACAGGCAGCATCCGTCATCGCCAGTCAGCCGGGAGCCATGCAACTCAGACAGTTGCAGACAATGGTCGAAGTATCCGCGGAGAAAAACAGCACGCTCATCTTCCCGATTCCTATAGAACTGATCGGCAATTTGGGCAAGAACCCCGGCATGGTCGAGAAAGCGATGCACTTCCTGCCCGCCGCCGCCCAAGCACTCAAGTCCAAGGGCGAAACGCTGCACGTCACCGACGAGACGAAAGAACGCGTTTGAACTGTATGGGCGATGCCATGCATCGCCCGATTCAGCACTTGCATCCAAAAAACTAGGCAAAACCCGCTTTACCAGATTGGCTGATTCCAGCACAATCGATTGAGCCATTTTTTGCTGATTGCAGGTCATATTTCAAGCCTGAAGGCGGTCCTCCCCTGGGAGTTCTTCCATGCAGTCTGTTTCTATTCGCTATTCCACATCGGTAAGCAGAACGCTAGTCCGCGTGCTTAAAATCAGCGCGGTCGTCTGGTGCGCAATTCCAGTAGTTTGGATTTTTGCTTGCCTGGTGCCGCTGATTACCACTTTCATCCAGGCGCTGCCGACAGACCACGCATTCTGGTCGATTCAGGAAGCGGTTCTCACATTCGCCTCGCGGATCGCCGCACCGCTGGCGACAATCCTTGCCGGATGCTTTTTGCTTCTCGTCTTTCTGGACGATCGGATTATCGTTTCCAGGCAAGGGCTGATTCTGCCCCTTTCGCTATGCGTGCAGTTCTATTGCCACCGCAATCGACTTTGGAGCGAGTTAAAGAAGTCAGTCCTAATTAAAAGAAACGGACAAAATGTTTGCCTGAAACTGAATTTCACGGATGGCAATTTCGTCGTCTTCGAAGCCGATGAGATGTCCGAGGACGACCTCAACAAGCTGCTTATTGCATCGCGCACTCTGGCACCGGCGGAAGACGAAAGAGACAGAGAAGAGTTGGGCAGTACCGAAAATTCGGGGGCGAAGATTCCACTAGACATTTCCAGTTTCACGTCACTTTGGGAATCGGAAATGACCTTGCGTTATCGCGCCACCACATATGTGCCATTGCTTCCGGGGCGAATTTTGAACACTGGTATCATCGTCGAGAAAGCACTGTCCTATGGCGGCTCGGCGGCGATCTATCTGGCGAGAAAACAGAACGGGACACCCGTTGTGCTCAAAGAATTTGTAGTGCCTGACAGCTTGAACGACGAATCGCGCAACAAAGCATTGACCATGTTCAAAAAGGAAGCGGCGCTGCTTTCCAAACTGAATCATTCAGACATAGCTAGGATTTACGACCATTTCGTTGAAGACGGTCGGCATTACATGACTTTGCAGTACATCCAGGGCGAGGATCTCAGAAGGTTGGTCGCGCGCAGAGGAGCCATTTCGGAGCGCAGGGTTGCTCATTGGATGCGGCAACTTGTGGGTGTCTTGCAATATCTGGAGAAACAGACACCGCCTGTAGTGCACCGAGATCTCACGCCTGAGAATATTGTTTTGCGTCCAAACGGCAAACTCGCATTGATCGACTTCGGGGCAGCAAATGAATTCATCGGCACGGCGACTGGAACAGTCGTTGGCAAACAAGGCTACATCTCACCGGAACAATTCCGCGGCAAGGCGGAATTGAAGAGTGACATCTATTCGCTTGGTTGCACCGCTCACTTTCTGCTCACCGGAAAGGAGCCAGAAGCACTGATGCAATCGCGCCCGAAATACTTCAATAGCCAAATTTCAGACAATATGAATGACCTCATCATGCAGATGACATGCCAGCAGCCTGAGCAACGTCCTTCCGCAGAACAAATTTTGAAAACGATTGATATGGTTGGCTTATACAGGGAGAGCGAAGCGTGAATCAGGCAGGGCTCAGCTCAATCTATACCGCCGGAAGTGTAGACGCTGAAACAAGAACGTCCTCCAGAGAGTCGTATTACGACTCTGCAGCGTCGCAGCCGGACTTAGCGATTACTTTGAACGAAAGCAAATCAATGGCTGTGCTTACTATGATTTGGCAGCGAAAAGTGATGCCGTATTTGGGCAACGTTCTCATGCGCATGTGCGGAGTGTTGTTTATCTGCGCAATGATCTTTCTCATCATGTCCATGCTAACGCCTCATGGTTACGGACATTCCAGTGGTCCAATCGCTGGTCTAGCTCTCGTACTAACCAGCATCTTCATGAATCTGCTTCTCTTTGCAAAGCTTGTGACCTATTGGTTTACGGGTCCCCAAGCTGCGATCCTCTGCTTCGCATTTGCAGTCACGTTTATAGCGGCTGTAAAAGTTTTCCGATTGCGGTTTATCAGAAACGGTCAAACAACCGCGCGCATCAGCCACAATTCGATAATCGTCAGAAAAAACTGGCTCAATCTCTTCACTTTTGAAACAACAATCAAGTGGTATCAGTTGGCACTTGTTTCACTTCGCAAGCAAGTTATCGATGGAAAAACGGAAGAGCTTCTTTCTTTCGCAACCACCGATGGTAAGAGAGTAGAACTGGATGCCGGCTGCTTGAATGACTCTAGATTGCGCTCCGACCTCATTGCCATGATCAAGCGCCACGCTCCGCACGCGCTCTCGAATGAACTCGAGGAGAAAAGCTTCTTGCTCGAATCCACAAGCTATACCGATATCTGGATGGACACATTGCATCAAAGGCACCTTCGCAAGAGAGACGGTGAGCTGGCTCGCGGTGCCTCATTATCCAATGAGCGATTTCGGGTTGTGAAAAAACTTGGATCTGGCGGGCAGGGGACCGCTTATCTGGCGACCGTTCAATATCTGTGCGACAGAGTTTTGAACGAAGGGCACAACAATGATGTTGAAATGGTTGTCCTAAAAGAATTCATTCTGCCCGGGTTCGACAATCCGGCGTTGCTCAGCGAAATTGTTGCGCGCATCCAACATGAAGCTCTTTTGCTCAAATCACTAAACCATAGGCAAATAGTGAGAGTAGTCGATGCCTTCATCGAAGATCTCCGCGGCTACCTAGTTATCGAACATGTTGCCGGTACATCGCTCAGAGAATTCGTCGCTAAAAACGGACCGCTCAATGAATCAAAAGCGATTCAGCTGGCACATCAAATGTGTTCCATCCTCGAATACTTGCATGGTCATGCACCACAAGTAGTGCACCGCGATTTCACTCCGGACAATTTGATTATTGACGAGCATGGAATGCTGAAGCTGATCGACTTCAACCTCGCCAAGGTACCCAACTTGAACGACACCGCGCTGTGTGTCGGCAAACCTCCATACATGGCGCCGGAGCAAGTGAGAGGTCGGCCGGAACCCGCGAGCGATTTCTATTCGATGGGCGCAGTTCTTCATTTCCTTTTCACAGGCGAAGACCCGGAGCCGCTTACCGTATGTTCGCCCAAAGCAATCAATCCTAATGTTTCCGCCTCTTTCAATTACCTGATCGAGCGGCTCACTTTTCAGGACACCTCGATGAGAATCAACTGCGCCTCGCACGTCCGGAAGACGCTCGCGCTGCAAGGAGCCGCAGTCGCGTAATTGGTATCGACCTTTCTAGGAACCAAAGTGGTTGGCATTCTTAGTCTGTGCCACAATAGACACGGTTGGATTTCGGCCGTCTCCAGGAGTTTTGCCCAACATGTTCAGTGTGCGCCTGCACAAATTGATAGTGCGCAAGCACCAGCGAAACAACCCGTTCAAGGGGCTCGTCGCTCTTTCTCTTTCGGTTCTGACGTGCTTCTTTGCTACCGTCGCAACCGATGGACAAAAGGCATTTTCCTATGGCAGCGACGATGTTTACGGAGAGCAACGCGGCGCGCGCTTGAGCCCGCAATCGGTTTTGACATGGTGGTCGCACGATGCGACCGGATACCATCCGGCAGTAGGTCTGCTGATTGAAAACTCCACCAACCGAGATTTGAGCGGAATATTGATCCGCTTTCAAGGACGTTTCTTAGATCTGCGCAACGGCTACACGCAAGTGGCGCGCGACGAGTGGGACGGCGAGTTTCATCGCAATCAGCAGAAGTTCATCAAGCTGCGCGGACCGACGCCTTATGAGCTTCCCATAGATAAAGACCAGTGGCCGCGCATTGAATGTAAGGTCATGTGCCGGGTCGGCACCGTCAATGACGAAGCCACTCAAGATTTGGTCGTCACCAGAATCGATCGAATCACCATGACCGATGAAGAGGCGATGGAAAAACTGCGCCAAGACCAGGGGCGCAGGATTATCAAACCGCAATCATCAGCACCGAGCGAACCGCGCCGGCCAAAGGAGACTAAAGAACCGCGCCGTGAGCCGGTGAAACCGTTGGTAGCAACGGCAGGGTCGTTGAATGGCGACAAACCGACCGCCTCAAAGCCCCAGCCAGCGCCTAATCGCGGCGTTGGCTTGAACCGGCTGCTCGCACAAACAACCTTTGCCGGACTGGGCGATGACTTCTTCGCATTCGAGCAAGCCTTCAAGCGCCCTCGTGAAACTGATGCAAAAGATGCGGCATACACATGGGCTAAGTTCGTACCTGATGCTGACGGAGTAGAAATTATCGTCGGGTCGAAAGGCCGCACGGGGAAGGCGGACATCATCCTGGCTGTAATTCCCCAATTCCTTGTTAGTCAAGAATCTCAGGTCGTCACCCTCGCGCAACTTCTATATAAGAAGCACAAGACCGACCGGCTGAAAGGTCCGCAGTATTCAGTGCGCTATTTGCCGTCCGGTCGAGTCCAGGTGGGCGCACTGTCCGGCACTGGCTGCCGCGGGGCTATCTTTTTCCCGCGCGGGCAGGTCGGCAATGAGAACAATTATTTGATTCAGCTCTCACGTTTGCCGGAAGATTTAGACAACCTCCTGAGCGCTCAAACCAGACGGGTGCCGATGCTTTCAGTCTATTCACCGTTTGCCGGCATTGACACGTCCAACTAGCTAGAGTTTTTTCCGGCGCCTGTCGGCGTTTGCCGATCCTAAGGCCGGGGCGCCGGGAATTCTTTGCGCTGCCTATAACTGATTAACTGATCAATAAATAAACTCTTTTGATACATAACCTCAGAAACGCCACTTGAGATCCTATAATTCTCGGACGGCGTGTTCGTTCACCTCTTCACACGGGTCGAAAAAATTCGCCAACCCAGCCCGAATTGCCGTTTTCACCATTGTCGCCTCTTCAAATTAGGAGCGCCCGGAAAACCTATGACAGTAAAATTGCCTGTAAGACCAGAAAAACTTGTTTCGGGCTCAGACTTACACTTGCATACTACTCAACCGGTAACCCCAGCAGCTAATCAAAAGAAGTCGTTATTCGACACCATCCCTTTGCCTTTGGTGATGTTTTTGGCAAAGCCGTATTTGGCTGGTCAAACATCCGCCGACGCGATCCGCAAGGCACACGAAATCTATCAGTCCCGCAAATTCACGGGCACGCTCGATATTCTCGGTGAAGACGCCACTACAGTCGAAGACTGCGAGCGCTACGTCACCACTTACATGAGTCTGGTTGACGAAGTCACCGCCAACCAATTGCATGCAACTAACCGCCGCGAGCGTTTGACCATCTCTTTCAAACCTTCGATGTTCAGCACGATGCCGCCGGCACCAGGCAAGGAAAGCGAGAAAGCGCTGGAAGCAGCATTCGATCGCATTAACAAAATCGTTGACTATGCTTTCCAGCGCGGCGTCGACATGACGCTGGAAGCGGAAGATCATCGTTGGACCAATTTCCACCTCGAGTCTTATTTCGCGCTGCACAAAGCTGGATACAAAAATCTCGGCACGGTGATTCAATCGCGCATGTTCCGCACTGAAAAGGACATCGCTCGCTTTGAAGAAGGTATGCGTGTGAGGATGGTCATCGGCATCTATCAAGAGCCGGCTTCCATTGCTCATACCGAAAAGCCAATCATGAAAGAACTGGCTGTGCGCTACAGCCGTGAATTGGCGCATCAGGGCGTGTATTTGGAACTCGCTTCGCACGACACCAAGTGCGTAGACAATTTCGTCAACAAAGTAGTTCTGCCGCTCAAACTGAAGTCTTCGCAATTCGAGTTTCAATTCTTGCTGGGCGTCCCGCGCGCCAAGCTGCAAGATTCGCTCGTCAACGGATCGTATTTCAGCGAATTGTCGATCGGACTTTCAGGCGACGACGAGAAGCATGCTTTGATGCTTGCGCAGACAGGCGCCATCGTGCGCATGTACTTGCCCTACGGCAAAGACAAAGTCGCAGGTCCTTACTGCCGTCGCCGACTGAAGAACAATCCCAATATGATCGCCTACGGCATCAAGAACGTTCTCGGACTGCAAAGCTAAAAGATCCTGGTGGCGCGTACAACGCGCCCGTTACTTATAGGTGCGATGCCACATATCGCACGCGGGCGGCAAGAATGCCGCCCCTACTTCTGATGGGCGTAGTTTTTCGTTCCGATAGACAGACTCCCTAAAGAGATTAAGTCGGCGATAGCGTAGGGTCGCATTGCATGCGACCAGAATTGTCACGGGTGCATGCAATGCGCCCATTCAATGGCATTTCGCTAAATGATTTGACTTCGGAGTTGAACGCGGCGGTCGAATTCGGCGCGAGCGGCTTTGCGAACCCATCGATCGTAGTCGAGGCAAAGAGATTCCAGTGAATCGTCGGGAATGCAGCGATTGTCTGCAGCGACCAGACGAATGAATGGATCAGCATCCTTAGCCAGAATTCGCAGTGCCACCATAGGCGCGTAATTATTCGCGGCGACCTGCGCACGTACCCGCACTTCCTTGTCTTGCGCAAGGCGGGCAAGTGTTTTCGGCGATGAGCCGTGGTTGGCAGCGACCCTCATACGAACATCGACAAGCTCATCGGAAGCCAGCTTTGTAAGCGCTTCATCGGATGCATTGGGATCCTGAGCAACGACCATTCGCACAAATTTATTGCTGTCATCGGACAAAGCATTGAGCATATCTTCAGCCAGAGGCGAACGACTTCGTTTCACTCTTCGCACGAAGACAGACTTATCACCGCTCAAATAGCCGAGCACTGCACTGCGCGTTGCAGCGGATTCCCAAACAGCACGGTTGTCTGCCACGGCCTGACGCACTTCCACATGCGGGTCTTTTGCCAGTTGCTCCAAAGTCTTGAGAGGAGTTGAAACATTGCGCGCAACCCACAATCGTACTTCTTCGTTTGTGTCCAAACTCAATGCTTCCAGAACCGCTGCAGGAGCATCCTCAGAGCGGGCGCACAAAACGCGAATGTCCTTATCGCTGTCGGACGACAGCTTCTCGACTATATGCGCAGTACGAGACGGATTGAGAATGAGCATGATTTTGATCAAACGATCGGCATCGTCGCTCAGACGATTGAGCGCCTCAGGTGCCAAACCTGGATTGTCAGCCAGGTTGCGGCGAATGTACAAATCGTTCTCAAAAGTCAGACGAAAAAGCGTGTCCTGATCGACAGTCGCATTCGACGCCAAAAGTTGCTTTACGCTCACTTCCTTGTCCTGAGAAAGCCTCTCGGCAGCGCTCTTCGGCAATGAAGCATTCATCGCAACAGCGCGTCTGACTCTAAGACTGTCGTCGCAAGAAAGTGCATTGAGCAAATGAACATCCGCCATGGGATGCATGGCGATAGACTCTCGAATCGCCGCGTCGGAATCCGCAGCCAAGGTGTGCAATGCAGGCGGCGGAGAGAGCGGATGTTTCGCAACTTCCAATCTCACCGAAGACTCTACGTCATAAGCCAGCAAAACGAGCAATTCCGGCGTCGTGCTCAAATTGGACGCGACCATCTTGCGAATTTTAACGACGCGATCCTGAGCGAGGCGACCAAGCGTTTCGGCAGGACAACTGGGGTTTCCGGCGACCGCTTCGCGCACCGAAACTTCCGGATCGCTCGAGAGATACCGAGCGTTTTCCGCCGACAGAGTCCACCAGCGAGCGGCCGCTCGGCGAGAGGAGACACCGCCTGCAAGTGCTTGCCGCCAGCTTTGATAGTCCTCCGGCTGTTCACTATCAGTGGTGGCAGGTGCAATATTGGCATTGGCCTGCAAACCAGCAATTCTTTCTTTGGCTTTTTCTTTCCGCTTCGCCTTGATCTCCTCAGCGAGGAAATCAGGGTCGATTTCGCGAATCGCGTCAGAGGAATTCGAGCGACTCGGCAATTTGTTGAGCGGACCTACATATACGGTATCGTCCGGCAATTCTTCGCCGGTGGTCAGAGGGGGCAGTCCCTTCGCTCGCCAAAGCAGGAAATTCCCCACTGCCTTGCCATGGGGTGCGCCCGATTTGACTTCAGGCTCACTGCCGGGAGGCGGTGAAGAGAAAAGTGGCGGCGGGCTGCATTCCGCACTCGGCTCTTTGTCCGTGCGCGATTTAAACAGGCCGACTACCTTTGGTGTCGGGGAAGCTAATTCAGAATCCCCAAGAGTTTCCTTTGATTCCAAGTCGGATACTCGTTTCATAGGTTTTCAATTCTTATACGGAAGCCCAAGCATGATCATTATTAGTTAGCCCTCCTGACAAGTCACTGGGAAAACTACTTAGGAGGTTGGATACTTAAGCGCGATTAATGTGAGCCCATGGCGCTTACAGCCGTTGCGCCAAACTCTTCAATCATTTGTCTAATCTGACTTTTCGGGTTCAAGTGGCTGACTTTGATCTGGGCATCGGGCACTCCTTGACCGACCAGTTCCTTTCGGAGCCGCTCATATGAGTCGGCTGGAAGCCTGACCACCTTTATGTCTGCGAGCCGGTGCGACTCGCGTTTTGCCTCATACTCGATATTCAGGCGGCTCAAATGGCGATCAAAGGCGCTTGCCAGCAGTGTTTCGTCCGAAATCGCCGGACCATCGAACTCCAAATACAGCTCGTAGTGTGGCTCCGGGCGAAATACAGGGATGAGAGTGAAGAAACGAGCCTTGAAGTTCAGCTCTTTCTGAGCCGCCAGCATGGCGTCCGTGACTTGCGACTCTGTCAGCTTTTCGCCGGTGAAAGACGAAATATTGCCGCCTTTGTGGAGAAACTCAATGAGGGGCGTGCGATTGTACCAGCCGACCACTTTGACGATGTCGTTGATGTGATAGCGATAGAGTCCGCCCGATGTGGTGAAAAGTATGTAGTACTCTCGCCCGACCTCGAGCTCGTGGCAAAGCAATGCTTTCTTGTTTCCCGACTCCCAATCTTCTACAGCGACAAACTCGAAGAAGTGAGAGCGGATGGAAAGCGCCTGCCTGCCTTCGCCCAGGTTGACGGTTCCGCGTCCTTCACTGGCACCATATGTAATGTCAGCCACTGGAGTTGAACCAAAGTATTCGGGCAGGTCCTGCAGATAGAAAGACGCGGCGGCCTTGGTCCAGCACGAAATCAACGAGAGATCGGGCCAAATGTTCCGCGCATCAAACTGATCAGATTCCAGCAAACGAGAGAGTTCGCGGGCACGCTGAGGATTGGGTTTGAGAAACGGTTTGATAGCATCCATCACTTCTTTCGGCAATGACTGCGGCGGATTTATGGCACCATCTGCGATATCACGCACAATCTGCGCACCGTACGTTTTCAAACGTTTGCCCAGCATGACTATCGTACTGGGATTGAGTGTATATATAACTGTCACCGGCAGAACGAGAGCCAAGCGCAAAAGAGTGTAATAGCGACTCTCGTAATGTTTGACTATGAATACTTCATAGGGAATTGGAGAAATAAATCGTTTGATCAATTTCGGCTCTTCCATATATAGGCGACCAGAAATGGCTCCATATGGAATGCCTCCCGCGGTACGGCCTTCTTCTGCAGGTGAAAACACAGAAAGGGCAATGCCTTTGGTCAGATTCGGATGGCTCTTCAGAAGATTGAAACCGGACACAACGGAAGCGCGGCGAAATTCCTTTATGTAGGATCGCGTCACTGGAATCATCTTGCGCTCACCGGCAGTGCCGCTGGTTGTCGCAAACATGAATGGATCTTCGACGGTGAGCTGTCCTTTCTCGCCATCGGCGGCTCGATTGATGTACTCGCTTAGCGAATCATAATCATTAATTGCCACTGCATTTTGAAAGTCGCGAACCGACTGAATGCTGCTGAATCCGTGCTTCTTGCCAAATGCACTGGCGGCATTGCGCTCGATAATCTCAAGCAGGTGGCGGCTTTGCGTCGCCTCGGGAGTGGCCGCGTCGCGATCGAATCGGCTCACTTCTCGCTTGCCGAGCGTAAAAAAGGTCTGGTACAGGAGTGGTCTGAGCATGACAGTCGCCTGCTGGAAAGCAGGGCAAGTCTAGCACTATACTTGCTCGGTTATTTAAAGAGGTAATGGGCCGCATTGCCTGAAAGGTTCAAACCGGGCGACGCCTAGCGTTGCCTCTACTAGAACGAAACGGTGTCCAGCTACAAAGACTGCGCTGCACGGCTTCGCCGGCACAGAAAAAACGGAACATGATTTTAGTCGTCATCCTTTGTCTCATTACCATTGTCGCGCTTATCGTCCAGACAAAGGCTTTCAATCAACTTTTCAGTTATGTCCACAGAGAAATAGACAAGCCACCGGCGGACTACCTGCCGCCCATTTCTGTGATTCTGCCCTGCAAGGGAATCGATCCGGGCTTCAGAAGCAACTTGAAGAAATTGCTGGATCAGGACTATGTGAAAGACGGAAAAGCGCAGTTTGAAGTCATTTTCTCGGTAGCATCGGCTGATGATCCGGCCTATGCGGAGATAGAAGAGATTCGTAAGACAATCGACTTAGTGGAGACAAAGCTTGTCGTAGCTGGGGTTAACAGCCATCGAGGGCAAAAAATCAACAATCAACTGGCCGCCTTAGAGGTCATAAGCGACCGTACAGAAGCAATCGTATTCGTCGATTCGGACGTCATTGCCCGCAACAATATGCTGCGCTATTTGGTCGCCCCCCTGTCCCAACCGGGTGTTGGCGCGACAACTGGATATCGTTTTTACATACCGTTCAAGGGCGACATGCCCTCTGTGTTGCGTTCCATGTGGAATCGCGTCACGGCGTGGGAGATGGGCAGCGAAAAATATGCCTTCGCCTGGGGCGGAGCAATGGCAATCAAACGAGACATCTTTAAAAAGGCAAAGGTTGGTGAAAGCTGGGACCGCGCCTGTGATGATGATCTCTCTTTAACGACCAGTGTCAAAGCGCTCGGTCTGAAAGTTCGATTCGTCCCGCAATGCCTTGTTGCCAGCCACGGCGACGGCTCTTTGGAAGAGATTGTCGAGTGGGTGAATAGACAACTCATATTAACTAAGGTTTATTACCGCGAGTTATGGCTGCGCGCTATCTATCGAGCGATTTTGCTCTCCTTCTGGCTGGGAGCCGTGCTCTTCTCACTCTTCGCCTACATATCGACAGGTAATTACGAATGGCTTCTGTCGCTGGCGGCCGGTCTTTCACTCATCCCGGTAGAACTGCTTTTCCTCGTAAAAGCGCAAGGGCTCTGGAAACGGGTCCTTCTGGCCAACCTACCCAGCCCGGCCAGCGACGACGAAAGAGGGTTGCAGGCGGCATTCGACAAAACATTGCTGCGCAGCGTCATGGCCATACCACTAGCCCACCTGGTTTTGCCCTTTGTCACTCTTTACTCAGTCCTTACAAACCGTATCAAATGGCGCGGTGTGAGGTATGAGCTCAAGAGTCCGACCGAAACAGTAGTCGTTTAGCGGCATTCTTGCTGCTCGTTGCATATGCAATCAGTTCGTTACGACTAAGTTGTTAAAACCTGTCCAATGGCGAACCTTTCCCGCCCTTATATACTTCTCTATAACCTAGTCTGGCCTAGTCTGTGATTGGCTTTTGCCGGTTTTTGAAGGTCAAACCCCCGCCCGAAAGAGAAGCGTTTTCTCCTGGGGCGCGTGTTTCTAAGGGACGAGATTGCACCCATCCGTCCGAGTCTGCCGAGGCACTTCGTACATGGCGAGTTTTGGAATCATTGCTCTCACCGCGGTTTCATTCCCCGGCGAATCAGAGGCAATTGTAAGCAAACCCGAAGAAGCCGGTGCGGCGCAGACTTCTCCGCATTACGGCGTGGCATTTGCCGCCAAATTGGCAGGCGAAGCCGGGCTGATCAACCTGGAATTGCATGAGCTCGCCGACGCGGCCGTTTCTCAAGCCGTCACGACGGCGGTTGTAAAACTTTCCCGTAAGCCAGGCGGGCGCTATGGTATCAAATACAGTGCCAGACAAAGCGATGAAGCGCTAGGCATCCTTTCGCAAGCGTCAATAAACGCATCCTCATCCGCATCGGGAAATGCCCGACCGCTGGTCATCATCAGCTCGGATGTTTCGACCTCTTTTGAGACGCTCTCACAGGCAGTAGGCACCGCCAAATCCCTTGGCGCTACGGTTTTCGTTGAAGTAACCAGCTTGAAAGAAGCTCTGGCTGTCAAAGAATTACCCATTGACGGACTCGTTGCCAAAGGCAGCGAATCCGGAGGCATAACTTCCGAAACTACCGCATACATTCTGCTTCAGGAAATCCGAAAAGTTACAACGTTGCCGGTCTGGGTTCAGGGCGGCATCGGTCTTTATTCGGCAGCCGCCTGTTATGCAGCCGGCGCGCAAGGTGTCGTGCTGGATGGGCAATTGCTGCTCGCTCGCGAATCGGCATTGCCCACCGAGCTGAAACAACGCATTGCCACCATGGATGGTACCGAAATCTCCAGCTTGCCTGCTGAAGGCGGCAAGAAAGTAAGATTCTACGCCCGCCAGGGTCATCCGCTCGCTGAGGAGCATTCGCTAGTTACCTCCCTGTCGAGTCTGAGTCACTATTTGCCTGCACCCGGTCAAAAGCGTGATGAAAACGCTCCGGAACTCAAGCGCGAAGACGTCGTTCTTGCTATCGGTCAAGAAATTGCCCTCGCCAAAGGGCTCGCCGAGAAGTATGTTTCCACAGCCGGAATTATCGAAGCGATCAAAGAATCAGCAGCTCGATTGAGCGCACTGGCCGCAGAACAAGGGGCACTGAAGCCCAACGGAGCACTGGCCGAGTCGCACAAAACACAGTACCCGATTGTCCAGGGCGCTATGACGCGCGTCAGCGATACAGCCGAGTTCGCGCTGAAAGTCGCAGAAGGCGGTGGTCTTCCCTTCCTTGCCTTGGCCCTCATGCGCGGCGACGAAGCGGAAGCGCTGGTTGCAAAAACCAAAGAATTGCTGGGCGACAAACCCTGGGGTGTCGGGGTTTTGGGCTTCGTTCCGCAGGAATTGAGACAAGAACAATTTGCAGTTATCAATCGCCACAAACCGCCATTTGCCCTGATCGCAGGCGGCCGACCGGACCAGGCGAAATCGCTCGAAGACACGGGCATCGCCACCTACTTGCACGTTCCGTCCCCGATTTTGCTCTCCTCTTTCATTGAAATGGGCGCTCGCCGCTTCATCTTCGAAGGCAGAGAATGCGGAGGTCACGTCGGTCCGCGCTCCAGCTTCGTGCTGTGGGAACAAATGGTAGAAATTCTCAGCACGGTTCAATTGCCGAAAGCCGAGATTGCCAAATTGCATATTCTCATGGCCGGCGGCATTCACGATGGTCTCTCAGCGGCGATGGTGGCAGCAATGACGGCGCCTCTCACCGAACGCGGCATGAAAGTCGGAGTTCTCATCGGCACCGCCTATCTCTTCACGAAAGAAGCGGTCGAGACCGGCGCCATCGTCGAGAAGTTCCAGGAAGCAGCGCTTGCCTGCAACGAAACTGTTCTTCTCGAAACCGGACCCGGTCACGCTATTCGTTGCATCAATTCGCCTTACAAACGCATTTTCGATGACAAACGAGTGGAGCTGGTTTTAGCGAATAAGACCAAAGACGAAGTCCGCGAAGAACTAGAGCTGATGAACCTTGGCAGACTGCGTATCGCCAGCAAAGGCGTAACGCGTCCAAGCGAGAAAACGGTCACCCGCCAGTTGCTTCTTACTGAGATTCAGAGCGAAAGCCCCGATGAGAATGCCTCCGAAGGCACCAGTAAAGATGCCCACACCGGCAAGAAGCTGGTCGAAGTTTCCAAAGACGAGCAGTGGGAAGACGGCATGTACATGATCGGTCAGGTCGCCTCGATGCACGAGCGCGTTTTGACGATCGAAGAATTGCACCAGTCTGTTTCACAAGGCTGCCTGGAAGTTTTGAAGCAAGTAAGTGAAACGGCAGAACCGCAATCGAGTGCTGATGTTTCCGCCACCACGCACGGTTTTGCAGCAGAACATACAGTGAACTTGACCGTCGGTGAGAATCCCAGACCACGCCGCGACGGCTGGGACAATATCGCTATTGTCGGCATGTCATGCATGTTCCCGAAAGCCAACGACCTTTCGCAATATTGGAATAACATCCTCAACAAAGTAGACGCCATTGAAGAAGTGCCCATCGAACAATGGGATTGGCGCAACTACTACAATGAAGATCCGCTCGCGCGCGACAAAATCTACTCCAAGTGGGGTGGTTTCCTTCAACCCATCACTTTCGATCCGACTAAGTACGGCATTCCGCCAAGCAGTTTGAATTCGATCGACCCGATGCAACTGATGTTGCTTGAAATCACCGATCGCGCTCTCGAAGATGCCGGCTACAAAAACCGCGCCTTTGGGAGAAAGAAAACATCGGTAATTCTCGCCAACGCCGGACACGGTCCTGTCACTGCACTGATGTCGCTGCGCTCGATGCTGGGTTGGAAACTCGCTCATCTCGATGAGAAAGCGAAAAATCAAATCGCGGACATCTTGCCCGAATGGACTGAAGATTCTTTCGCCGGTTATCTCGGCAACGTTGCAGCCGGTCGCGTGGCCAACCGCTTCGATCTAGGCGGAGTCAATTTCTCCATCGACGCAGCTTGCGCTTCCTCTCTGGCAGCACTCTACACATCCGTGCAGGAGTTGCGCTCCGGAACCAGCGATGTAGTATTCCTTACCGCAGTCGACACGCACAATCAGCCGGGCGACTATCTCAGCTTCAGCAAGACACATGCATTCTCCAAGCAGGGAAGATGCCGCACCTTCGACGCCACTGCCGATGGTATCGTCATCAGCGAAGGCGTTGCCATGCTCGTGCTCAAACGACTGGAAGATGCAGAGCGCGACGGCGACAGAATCTACGCTCTCATCAAGGGCGTGGGCGGCTCCAGTGACGGACGCGACTTGAGTTTGACAGCACCCAGACCGGAAGGTCAAATGTTGGCTCTCAAGCGTGCCTACGAAGATGCAGGCATCAATCCAGCGACTGTCGGACTGGTCGAAGCGCACGGCACAGGAACCGTAGCCGGAGACAGGGCCGAGATTGAAGCGCTAAAACAAGTGTTCGAACGCTCCGGCGCCGAAAAACGCAATTGTGCAGTCGGTTCCGTCAAAACGATGATCGGTCACACGAAAGCGGCCGCCGGTTTGGCTTCCATGATCAAGGTAGCCAAAGCTTTGCACCACAAAGTTTTGCCACCGACGCTCGGCGTCACTGTTCCCAACCCAAGTTGTGACTTCGAGAACAGCCCCTTCTACATCAATAGCGAAGTGCGCCCATGGATGCATGCGCCCGGTGAAGAACATCATCAGCGTCGCGCCGGTGTGAGCGCATTCGGATTCGGCGGCACCAATTTCCACTGTGTTTTGGAAGAATACGAACCTGCCGTAGCGTACAAAGAAGAACCATGCAAGACGGTTTGGCCAGCAGAGCTCTTCACCTTGTCGGCAGCCGCAAGAATGGACATGGTCAAATCCGTTCAGCAACTTTTGGAACAAGCGAAGCGCGCTCAAGCCGATGCCACTGCCAATACTGCCGGCGGATTCACACGCTTTGCCCACAAAGAATTCCTCAAGTCGCAAGTCAAACCATCTGCTAAGTCAGCCGCCAACAACTGCCGTCTGACAATAGTTGCGGAAGGCTATGGCGACCTGATTGAAAAACTCAAGCGTGCGCAAAGCGATTTGCTCAGCCCGCAAAAGACAGAATTCAAAGATCCGCGCGGCATCTTCTTCAAAGAAAAAGCAGAAGGCGAGACTACAGGAAAGATCGCATTCCTTTTCCCGGGTCAGGGTTCGCAGCAGATCAACATGCTGTCCGATCTCTCGGTCGCTTTCCCAACCGTGCGCAGGACGTTCGAGAAAGCCAACGAAGCACTGCAAGGTGTCTTGCCGCGTTCGCTCAACTCGTACATCTTCCCACCGCCGGCATTCGCGAAAGAAACTGAAGAGAAGCATCAGCAAGAACTGACCGATACTCGCATTGCGCAACCCGCTGTCGGCGCTGCAGGTATGGCGGCATTCCAGTTGATGAGTCAGCTCGGCATCAAGCCCGACTGCACAGCCGGACACAGCTATGGCGAATATGTCGCTCTGTGCGCAGCCGGAGCCCTGAATCTACAGGACTTGATCCGTATTTCGGAACTTCGCGGTCGCTTGCTTACCGCCAAGGTAGAAAACGACGGCACGATGGCTGCAGTAACTGCCGAACGCCAGGAAGTAGAAAAACTGCTTAGCACCATGCGTGGTATCACACTCGCCAATATCAACGCACCTAATCAATGCGTTATTTCCGGAGCGACAGATGCCGTCAACGATGCTGTTTCGCAGTTTAAGAACCAGAAGATCGCGGCGCGCACAATCGCTGTTTCGCAGGCTTTCCACTCGCAATATATGGAACACGCCAAAGAGCCGCTCAAAGAGGCTCTGCAGCGCATCGCCTTCACTGCGCCAAAAGTGCCAACCTATTCAAACACCGACGCCAGCATATATACGGATTCGCCGGAAGAAATCGTCAATCGCCTGGCAGAGCACATCGTCAGACCGGTGGACTTCGTCACGGAAATCAAACGCATGCAAGCCGACGGAGCCTATTACTTCATCGAAGTAGGACCAGGCTCAGTGCTGACGAATCTCGCCTCATCGATTCTGAAAGACAGCCCGCATCTGGCAGTGGCTATCGATCGATCAGGGAAAAACGGCATTACGCAATTGCTCAATTCGCTCGCTCAACTTTGGGCTCACGGTGTGGAATTCGATGCGAGAGTTCTTTACGAAGGACGCATCGAGCAAATTCCTGCACCGCAAGAACAACCGGCGGTCGGCGGCAAGCCCAAATTGCTGTACACAATCGACAGTGCCAACATCAATCGCCAGGGAGTTGCAGCAAAAACCGCAGCGACCGCGGCGCCATCAAAAGCAGCGGGCTCTGCCCCCGACGCTTCGTCCACCGCTGCACCCAAAGCTGGTGCCGCACCTATTGCCCAAGCCCAGGCTCGCCCTGCGGCTGGACAAGCTCCTCAAACACAAGTTTCTAAATCGCATATTCAAACCTCTCCGGGTCAGCCAGTTTCAAATCCAGCGACCCCGGCTCCATTCAGTGGCGCCAAACCAGTAAATCCGGCAGCGAAGGAATCCGCAACCAGAATGACTGCATCTACAAATCAACCACCAAGAGCGCCGCAGGCACCCGCTGCGTACAACGCTCCCGCAGGTTATCCACAGCCCCAGCCGATGCAAATGCCGAGACCGGCAGCGAACGGCAATATGGACCAGGTGATGGTTCAGTTCCAACAGACGATGTTGGAGATGACCAACAGCTTCCTGCGTACGCAGCAGCAAGTGATGAGTGCTTACTTGCAAGCGAAGGCTGGCGTAGTGCCGCAAGGACAGTACTTGCCGCAGCAGCAACAATTCATTCAGCCGCAGTTTGCGCAGCCCCAATTCCCTCAGCAATTTGCGCCGCAACAATTCGTTCAACCGCCTTTCGTGCAGCCGCAATTTGGACAACAATTTGCACAACCGCAATATGCCGAATACGTCCAACCGGCAGTTCAAGCGCAGTATCCGCAGCCCGAACTCCAAGCCAATGGTCATATTGCACCGCAAGTAATCGAAACTATTGCCGCACCGATTCCTGTGGAAACCAATGGTCACCACGGCAGCAATGGCAATAACGGCAACTACGGCAATAACGGTAACAACGGACACAATGGCTCGCAGGCAGAACTGCATAGCGCGCCGCCAAGCGCCGAAACCAGCATCCCGACAACGGCTGCGAGCAACGCTGCCGCAGAAACTGCCGCGCCGGCAGAAACCATCTCCAACGAAAAACTCGTTGAAGAACTGCTCGAAATCGTCAGTCAGCGCACCGGCTACCCGCCGGAAATGCTTGATCCGGAACTCGACCTGGAAGCAGACCTGGGAATTGATTCAATTAAGAGAGTCGAAATCCTCAACAGCTTCCGCAAGATTTTGCCGCTCAGTAAGCAGCAAGAATTGGAAGGCGGGCTGGAACAGCTGGCTGGAACCAAGACACTCAAAGGCATCATCGACTGGATCAATGCGGAGCCAAGCGGCGACACGGCACCGACAACCGAGGCGGCCGGCACCGGCGCAGCGGTGATTGCAGAGTTGGCGGAAATTGCCGGCGGCAATGGTTCCGTCCGTAATGGAAACGGCAATGGCGCCGGGAGCGTTCATAACCACGACATCATCCACGCTGCAGCCGGTATTATTGAAACAGGCAACGGCAATAACGGACATGGAAATGGCAACGGCAACGGGCACAGCACGCTGGAGAAAACAGCTATAGTTGCGCCTGCAGCCACTGTACAAACTGCTCAAACCGGTTTTTCAGTTCGCAAAGAAAGCGCCAGCGGGCACAATATCCAACGCGCGACGGTTGAAGTTTCCGAACTCGCCGCAGCCGTAATGCAGCCCACGAAAGTGCCTGCAGGCAGTATCGACCTGATCATCGCTGATGAAGGAGACGCCTGGCAGGAAGTGGGAAAGTCCCTGACGGCGCGCGGTGAAAAGTGCGTAGTAATTCGCCACGTCGCCAACTCCAAAGAAGCGCTGAAGATCAATAACGGTGCCTGCGAGCTGGATGCAACTTCCTTCGAGGCAGTGAAATCCGTACTCGACTCGGTGCGAAAGAGCCACGGAAAAGTCGCCCGCATCATCAATCTCCAGCCGCTCAACAAGGCTGATACCGCAATCACAGGCAACAAGCCGCCGGCGTCGATGATCACACTGCTCAATTTCGCAAAAGCTGCGTATGCAGATTTAAACGATCCGGCGCACAAAGGCATCGCGACATTCACGAGCGCAAGCAAGCTGGGTGGAACATTCGGCACCAACGCTGCCGGACTGAATATTGACACGACTCTCTCGTCGGAACGTGTCTGGGGTGCAGGCAATTCAGGATTCATGAAGTGCCTGGCCAAAGAATGGCCGACTGTCCGTGTCAAAGCGGTCGACTTCGAAGAATCAATGAGCGGTGCGCAAATTGCCGCCATCGTAATGAGCGAAATGGATGCGCAAGAGGAGTTCGAAGCCAATGAAGGCAGCCAATCCAACACAGCTGTTGCAGCCAACAAGCGCGTAGAAATCGGATACGGCAACAGCGGCGCAACCAGAGTCGGACTGGATGTGAAACTCGCCGATATCGAATCGACAAGCGAATCGCGAAGCCAACAAATTGCAATTGATTCGTCTTCCGTTGTCGTCATCACTGGTGGTGCACGCGGAATAACCGCCGAGATAGCGATTGATCTCGCGCACCGTTTCCAACCGCAATTAGTCCTCCTGGGACGCACGGCAGAACCGGCTGAAGAACCGGATTACACTGCCGGTCTTACTTCGATGCGCGACATCAAAGCTGCCATCATGGAGCATTTGAAGCAGAGCGGGCAACAAGTGAGTATTGCAGTTGTCGAATCGCATTATCAAAAACTGCTCCGCGATCGCGAAATCAGGGACAACCTGGAAGCAATGCGCGCGGCAGGTTCCAAAGTTGAATACCTACCTGTAGACGTGCGTGATGACGCCGCGCTCGAAGAAGCGATTGAACTTATAAACGCTGAATTCGGCAAAATTGACGGCATCATCCACGGTGCCGGTGTAATTGAAGACGCGTTTGTAAAAGAGAAACAACAAGCATCTTTTGAACGGGTTTTCACAACCAAAATAAACAGCGCTCGTACATTGAGCAAACTGGCTGCCGGTCCTGATTTGAAGTTCTTCTTCCTTTTCTCGTCGGTAGTCGGACGCACAGGCAATGCCGGTCAATGCGACTACGTGAGCGCCAACGAAACTTTGAACAAACTCGCTGTTTCGCTCAATAGAAAATCCAATGCCCGCGTCGCCTCACTCATGTGGGGACCATGGAATGCAGGCATGGCGCAGCCGGAATTGGAATCGCTCTTCGCCAAGTACGGCTGGGCGATGATCGCACCGGAAGCCGGACGCAAGGCATTCGTCGACGACCTCCTCTATGGACGCAAGGACGAAGCAGAGCTGGTGATTGTCGCTCAACTGCCTGTTTCAAAAGGCATTCCGACAGATAAGACAGTCCGCCTGCAGGACGCCTACACGCGCCAGGTCGATGATGCATCATACGAATTCGAGTCCGTTCTCAGCCCTGAAGTAGACCTCTACCTGCAAGACCATACGTTCGACAGCGTACCGGTCATGCCGATGGCCATGGCTCTGGAAATGATGGCTGAAGCCGCTCAATCGATTTGCCCGGATGCCAAAATGACCGGCGTCAATCGCCTGGAAATTCCGGCCGGCATCGTCTTCGACAGCGCATCGAAAACACTGACAGTGAGCGCCCGTAAAGTCGAGACTGCCGGTCAGACTGCGACTATTGAAACTGTCGTGCTCACCGGCAACAAACGCCAGCACTTCAAGACCTCTTTCGAACTGGGCATCTTGCCGGCCAATGGCAATGGCGTAGCGCACAGATTGAGCGGGCTGATCAACATCCCGTCTTTCGTACCTACCACCGCCACAATTGCCGGCATCGGACAGGACATCAAATCGATTTCGCCATTACCGACTCGCCAGATCATATACAAGGACTTCATGTTCCACGGCCCGCGATTTCAGGGCATCACCAACATCACCGCTCTCGGTGAAGAAGGCATTGTCGGCGAGCTGAAGGCCTCGCGCCCGCAAGAGTGCTTGAGCAGAAGCACCGGCAACAACGAGTGGACCATCGACCCAATCCTCTTGGACAGCGCCATGCAATTGGCAGGCGTTTGGGCCCGTCAATTCCTCGATATAACCGTACTGCCGACCGGCTTCAAGAAGCTGCACCTCGGCGATCGCGACCTGCTATTGCAAGACAGCTACTTCGCACGAGTCTTCATCACTCCGGGCACCACCGCTCGCGAGCTGACTTGCGACGTTGCAGTCTATACTAAAGCTGGTGCCCTCGCCTTTGTAATTGAAGGACTGGGCGGCATCGGCAGCAAATCACTCAATCGACTTGCGAACCAATCCAGTAGTGCATCGACACCGAAGTAACTGCTATCTCGATTGTAGGGGCGACGCCATGCGTCCCCCGGGCGATGCATGGCATCGCCCCTACGCGCGTGCATACCAGGTAGTACGCGGAGCGAACAATGCTTGAGAAATCCAACCAACGCAACGTGCAGACGGAACCAATCGCAATCGTCGGCATGTCCTGCTTATTTCCTATGGCGCCTGGCTTGGCGCCATTCTTCGGCAATATTCTGGCCGGGCGTGACTGCCTGCGCGAGCCGAACGAGCATGAATGGGAAACGATCAAATACCAGAATCCGTCCGGGTCCGATTTCAAAAAAATCTACTGCGTGCGTGGTGGTTTTGTCACCGAGCTTGCTGATTTCGATCCGCTTAAATACGGCGTTATGCCGCGTGCAGTCAAAGGTGCAGACCCAGATCAATTCCTGGCGCTTCGAGTGGCAGTCGAGGCCATGGCCGATGCCGGCTACAAAGATCTGCCGACCGCCATAGACAAAGGCGAAGTGATTTTAGGGCGAACATCCGCTCCCGGACAGGGCGCCATGACCATGATTCAAACTGGTCAGACGGTCGACCAGATGCTGGCTCTCGTCAAAAAGCTGCATCCTGAAATTTCCCACGATGATATTCGTCACCTTGCCGAACTGCTGCACGGGTCGCTGCCGCCCACGAACTCCGACACCGTCCCTGGTGTCATGCCAAATTTGCTCGCCGGCCGCATTGCCCAACGTTTAGGATTCAAAGGAAGGAATCTACTCCTGGATGCCGCCTGTGCATCTTCCCTGATCGCCGTCGAAACAGCCGTCCGCGACCTGAGAATAGGCGCTTGCGATGTAGCTCTGGCGGGCGGTATCCACATCAATTCTTTCGCCTGTTTCTACCAGATGTTCTGTTCGCTTACAGCCTTGTCTCCCAGTCAAGAAATTCGTCCCTTCGATCAAGGCGCTGACGGCACCATACTTGGTGAAGGTATAGGCGCAGTTGTTTTGAAACGCTACTCTGACGCACTGGAAAACAACGATCGTATTTACGCAATCATCCGCGGTGTCGGCTCATCCAGCGACGGTCACGGAACCAGTCTCCTCGCCCCTTCGCATGAAGGCGAAAGTCTGGCTATTCGTCGTGCACTGGAAGACGCGCAAGTTTCCGCCAAAACAATCGGCTTGCTGGAAGCACACGGAACAGGCACACCGGCAGGCGACGCCGCCGAGTTGCAAGCGATAAAGGATACTTATGGTGCAAGTGAACCCGGTAAAGAGGGTGACTCTGAAATAGGGTCGGCGCCAAACTCATCAGGCTGGATAGCGCTTGGTTCCGTTAAATCGCAAATCGGTCACACTCAAGCAGCCAGCGGAATGGCAGGTCTAATCAAAACAGCACTTTCGCTCTATCACCGAGTTTTGCCACCAACGCTTAACGTCATGGCAGAAAGCAAATCTGCAGATTGGACAAGCCACCCTTGCCACATCAGCACACAAACACGTCCCTGGATTCATCCAAAAGTACACCCTAGCGTTGAAGATTCTGCAGGTAGTCAAATTGCAGACGGCAGTAATTCAGTCCGCCTGCACTCCGCTCTGCCCCCCGGTCTGAAAACCACAGTCGAGCCTCGGCGTGCCGCTGTCAGCGCCTTTGGATTCGGCGGCGTAAACGCCCACATCATTCTGGAAGAGCACGATGATAAAGACGAAAGCAAGCGTCCAGCCCTCATAAAAGAATGGGAAACAGAACTTGTCGTATTCAGCGGCGACAGCAACACCGATTTGATTTCGCAAGTGCAGCACACGATCAAATTGATCGACAGTCGCCAATCCAATGAACAAAAGCCTCTGGCACTGCGGGACTTGGCATACAGCTTGAGCAAGAAATGCGAATCGAAACCAAGCAGACTGGCAATCGTCGCAAAATCTATTCGCGACTTGCGAGAAGATTTGCTCACAGCTGTCGAATATTTGCGAGATAACGCGACAGGCAAAGTGACCGACAACATCTGCTTAACCGGCAGTCCGGCAATCGCAGAAGGCAAGCTCTCATACGTGCTTCCGGGTCTGGGAGCCGCATATCCCAATATGCTCAAGGACCTCTGTTTGCATTTCCCGGACGTGCGCATGGCGTTCGACTACATCGACCAGATGTCGCTGACTTATTCGCACCACGATAAACAATCGCGTCCATTTAGCGAATTGCATTCGATTTTGCCGAGCACAAAATTGTTCGGCATTGCAAAACCTGGCCGTCCCGGTCCGCAGACTACTGCGGCCTTGCTTGCCAGCATGGATAGCGCGGTCGTTACCGTCCTGCTCGCCGAGTGGTCTCTGTACCAATTGCTCAAGAATCTTGGCGTAGAGCCTTCATCAATTGTCGGCGTAAGCACAGGCGAATTCGCCGCACTGCTCATCAACGGCGCTGCTGATGTTTTGGAAACAGCACCAGTTTTCTACCGCCTCAGCACAGGCGTTGCCAACGCTGTCTCCATTGCCGAGCTGGCGAAATTGCGCTCGATAAAGGTCACCGGTGACTGGGAAAAAATCGAGCCCATCGTCAAAGCTCTGCCTCATACCGTCTATCTCGGCGCCGATCTCTCGCCGAAACAAATGCTTCTTTCAGGAACGGTCGACGCCATCGCGGCCGCCAAAAAAGCTATTGAGCAAGCCGGTTTTGAAGTACTGCCATTGCCTATTGCCATTCCGTATCACACGCCGCTTGTTGAAGGAAAGGTCAACGCCGGCGATGATGCCGTGCAGGCAGTGACCGTTTCCAAACCGAAGATTCCAACCTGGGCCTGCTCGCTCGTCGACAAATATCCGGAAGACACAGAAGCGATTCGAAAAATCACGACCGAGCTTTTCACGCACCCGATACACTTCAAGAAAACCATTCGGGCAATGTACGAAGAAGGCACACGCATCTTTGTCGAAGTAGGACCGCGCGGAGGAATGACGCCGGTAATCGACGAGGTTTTGGAAGGCAGAGAGTATGTCGCCATCGCTTCGAATTTGCAAAGCGAGTCGGGCATTACCCAGCTGAATCGCACGCTCGCAAGTCTCTTCTGTCATGCTGTTCCGCTTCAGCTGGATTATCTCTTCGCGCGCCGTGCAGACATTATCGATCTCAACCCGGACAGCAAGCCGGCGAAGTCGACGAGCATGCACTTGTCACTGCGCTATCCCGAAATCGAGCTTGCTGAGCGTCCCAACCTGCCATCGATTCAATATGACACTGGGCGTGCTTCCGAGTTTTTCACAGACGCGCGAACCGATGGGGAAACAAGAGAAGCTGGGGCTGCTCGCCATCCGGACGCCGCACTTGATCCGGATCTGCCCTATCCAAATGAGCTGCCGCTGCCGGATCAGGCGGAGGTGCACTCACAGACACCGGAAGAAGATCCGTTCGCGATGATTGATGCAGTCATGGACAACTACATCAAGACACTGGAGAGTTTCCACACCAACATAATGCAGGTTCAAGCGCAGATCTTCTCGCAGTTTTTCACAACCAAGGAATTCAAGGACCCCGATCTCATCGAATACGATGTGCACGATGTTACACCGGGACCCACGTCTCCAGCCGGTTTTGAAACAACGCCGCCGCTTATGCCCGGATCGTATCAGCTAACCAGCAACATGTTTTCCCGGCTGCCTGCATTTATGGAATCTTCCTACATCATCAACTGCACGACAGATGAAATTGAAATCTTGTTGCCGCTCACACTTGACTCGCACAGATACCTGAAAGACCACGCCATCGGCGGAGCCGTGCGCTTCGGCATGGGTCCGAGCTTGAACAATCCGCAATGCGAAGACGAGCGTGTTCACCTTTTGCCACTCACTGTAGCCATAGAAATGATGTGCGAAGCAGCATCGCTCGTGAGCGGTGGACAAATTGTCACGGCTGTGGAAAACATTCGCGCCATGCGGCGCATCCGCGTCGGGCAAGAAGGCGTCTGGCTCTTGCTCTTTGCCAAACGCGAGCCGAAAGGAACTACCGCGGGACTGAAGGTCGTCCGTCAAGACGAGTGGATTAGTTTGGCGGGCGGTGGAGAGCACTATAGCGGGCAACATCGTCTCGACACGGCTGACATGACCGCCAAGATTGTGCTCGGAAAAGAACGCGCCGAAGGGGTTTCCAAAAACTCGGCACCGGCGGACGGACGCGCACCGATTATCTCAGAGAGACAATTATACGAAGAAGGAAACATGTTCCACGGACCGCGTATGCAATCTGTGATGCGCATCGAGTCCGTGGGAAAACGCGAGATTACAGGCATTGTTTCAGCCAGAATTGCCGAAGACTGGTTCGGTCAAACGGTTCCTTATGCGACACGGATGAATCCGCCCTTTATCGCCGACCCGCTTCTGCTGGACAATTCGACGCAACTCGTGTTGTTCCACCTTTACGAACACAAAGAAAATTGCACGGCCCTCTTGCCGTTTCACGTTCAGTCTCTCACTCTCTACAAACCGCTTGGAGCGGTAAATGGAGACGTCCGTGTCTTCGCGAGAATGCGCTCAATCAGCGACCGCGGAACGGAGGCAGATGTCGAAATTTCAACGCTGGACGGACAACTTATTGCCGAATTCGAGTCGATATCGAGCCGCCGAATTGCCTTGTCCCACACGCTCAAAGACTTCGTCCGGCAACCAGGGGAAAACCTTGTGGCAGCTGCGATTGAGAACCTTCCAATTGCTGCGGAAATAAAGTCGGAAATGAGCGTTGCCTACATCAAATCCAGCGACATCCCAGACGATGAAACTGTGGCAACCTGGTTGTCAGACTATTTCCTCACGGGCGTCGAACAGCAGTACATGAGCGATTCGCTTACAAGAAGAGAACGCAAACGGGAATGGTTGCTGGGAAGAATTGCGGCCAAAGATGCGATGCGAAGACTTTATCAAAACTCATTCTCCGCCGCTCTGCCGCCCTTGGAAGTGAGCATTCTGCCTGCTCAGAATGGCGCCCCCTGCGTGCAATCACACTATTTGCAAATGCGCGGCATCTCTACTCAAATATCAATTACGCACAAAGACGGTTATGCAATCGCACTGGCCAGATTCGTAAAAGGCAACGCGCCTACATACGGTTTTGGCATTGATTACGAACCATACTCAAATAGAGAAGAAGGCATCGAACGATTGATTCTTAACGACAACGAAAAGCACTACCTGAGCGACATTGGTGGCGATCAGCGCAATCAAGTTCTGACCAGAATCTGGGCGGCAAAAGAAGCATCTGCCAAGGCATGCGGCACCGGCATTGGTGGCAATCCTACACGTTGGACCGTTCAAAAACTGGAATCCCAAGGCGATGCATTTTTTGCGGAAGTCGTCTCTCCATCGCAAATAACAGGACAAGAACTGATCCTTAAGGTCGCCTTGAAAGAACAATTCGACGGGATCTTCTCCGTCGCCTGGATAAGTGAAACACGTTGAGCAGTCACGGAATTGTTTCTGCCATGACGCTGCCGACAGGGTGGGTAGAAGCGCCTGCAGAGCCAATCTTCGGCGGTCGTGAAAGACGGCGATTCCATATACAGGCTGCGCCTGAAGTTTTCTTTCTCAGCGAGGTTCGCAACGAACCATTGTCAAATCCGGCTGCCAATGCGTTTCAACATACCCTGTACTGCGAATTTCACAGACTCGAAACTAGTGAAATAGAAACGCTCGATGACTCACTCGAGGCGCTGGCAAACTCCAATGCATTTACCATAAGCGAGGCGACCACCGGCTATCTAAACGGCAGACGCGCGCTCTTCGTTAGTGGTTTGTGGAAACAAGAAAATAGCCAAGCAATCGCTGCAATTCTCGATTTGAAGGGAGACGGACGTTTTATCCAGCTACTGTATTTTTCGGCCCCTAAGGAGCGATTCGGCGAGGTCGAAAAGGATTTCCGGTCTATTCTGCGCAGCATCGAATGGAGCGATTAGCAATTCTGGCAAGGCTTTTCGAACTGTCCAAAGCTTTTAATCTGCTTTTCGTATTTTCCCCACTTGCGACGAAAAAACGGCCGTATTAATATCTCCAGGATTGCTTGACAACCCGCCCAAATTCAACGCCACCGAACTTGGCGCGTCGTCACGCCTTTTTGAACTTCCTCTTCAAATTACTAGTTAAAGACTATTTCCCTAAGGGAATATAGTTGAGGGTTGTGGAGCCTGAAAAAATCTGAGATCGCTTGATCTATCAAGCGACCTGGTCTTGCTATGGTCGAAACAGTCAACGAAACTAAAGCAGAAAAGAAGCCGGACCCTAAGGTTGTGAAACCGGAGGTCGAGCAAGACGTTGACGAAAACGAAAGCACGACTGATGCGCAGTCCACTTCCACTACCTTAAGCGAGCAAGCCAATCGCCCCGGAGATGCCGAAGCACTCCGCCTGGCCCGAGAGCGCGCGGCGACCGCCCCTTCAGAATTGCCCGGCATTACCATCAGTGAGCAGAAGCCAGCGGCTCCGGCGCTGGATAAAGCCACGCTGGAAAAATATGCAAAAGAACTCCACGATGCATTGCACAGCAAGAGTTTGCTGGTTTTCAGCAACCCCGACGAGGAAAAACTCTGGCGCCTGCTAGAGCCGCTCAATCAAGCCGACCGCAAGGCTTTAGAGCAAATCTACAAAGAAAAGCACGGTGGCGACCTGCGCGACCAGTTGAAAGACAAACTCGACGAAAAGGACTTCCGCCGCGCCGAAGCGATCATGAACCGCAAAGACGGTCAGGCCAACGATGCCGGGGCATTGATGGTGGCGCTGACCACGATGAAAGACGACTCGGCACGCGGCAATCAGGAATTGCGCGCCGTATTAAAATCTCTGACAGCAGCCGACTTGGAAAAACTGGACAAAGATTTCCGTGCCGCGTATGGCAAGGGTTATCTGGAGTCCATCCAAAGTGCAAAAGGTCTGACTGCAGAAAACCGCGAAGCACTCGGATTTTTGACGAAGGGCTCGGACAAGCGCACGCCGGAAGACATCAAAGCTGCTGCCGAAATTGCCCTCAGGCACAAGAACAAAGAGATGTTCACTCAGGTGCTGGGCGGCGATTCTACGGCAGCTCAAGATGCACGCAAACAACTCCAGTCCAACAGCGAATTTGTGTCGCGCTTCAACGCACAATGGTCGAAAGACCAGGTAATGAAAGACGTTTTGAAAGACGGGCGCGTTTCGCTTGCCACAATCGCAATCGACAATACCGACAATATCTGGTTCCTCAACAACAAAGACAACGTCAAGCTCGCTGCAAAACATGCTTCCGACAAAGAACGCCAGGACTTCGCGACCGGCAGAGACCTGGCGCTGTCAGGCAAAGCACCGCAAAACGACGAACAAAAAGCAGCGCTGGATTTCTACAAGCGCATTCACGGAGCCTTCCAAAAATCGGGCAATGAGCGCGATGTAGCACTTTGGGAAGACCAGCTCATGCGCAAAGGCTCGCTGGTCAGTGACATCATCGACAGCTACGACAGCGGCTGGGGCGTAGGATCGCTGAGAGTTGGCGACGGTGCCAAAAGGCAAGAGCTTTTCTCCAAAATCGAAAAAATATCGCAGGACGATTGGAAGCGACTCACGGACCCGACTACCGGTCCGCAATTTAGAAAAGACTTGGAAGCGGCACTATCGACATTTGCCGACCAGGGCGAGAAAGAACGCGCTCTCAAATTGATCGATGAGAAGGCCAAGGCCAAAACGTACGAAGAATCGCAGCAAGTCAAGCGCACTCTTTTCGAGACAGTAGACGACAACAAAGGCAGCGTTTTCCTGGGCATGGGCACCAGCTATGACGGAAAAAATGTCATGGACGCCCTGATGAACATGAGTCCACAGGAAGCTGAAAAATATCGAACAGACGCAACCCAACGCAAAAAAATCGACGACTTCGTCAAGGAAAATCTCAATCACAACGAGAAAGAACTCGCGCAGCGTATACTCAAGCGCATTGCTGAAAATCGCCAGCCAAGCGATGTAGAGAAGGCAGCCGATCAAATCTTTTTGAATTCAATTAGAGGCGAAAAGCCTGACAAACAGCTGCGCGACATCGAAGCTTTGATGAAGGACAAAGCGACCAGAGACAGGCTCAACAAGCCGGATGGAGAATTGAGTCCGGAAGATCGCAAGCTGAAAACACTGATTGAGAATCAAATCGCCAGCGCTGCATTGAAGGCCGGTCATTACTCCCATGATCCATATGGATCTCCATACCATTACACGGCCATTGTTGAGCGTTTTTCCAAACCGCTGTTCCAAGATGGGCGCTTGCCGCTTGATCTGAAAGTCGATCTCAAGTATCCGAAACAAGAATTGATAAAGGAACTCGCCAACCCGTCCATCACTGGTGCAGAACGCGAAAAGGCGATGAAGAGCCTGAACGCCGATGAGGCCAAAATCGTCTCCGCCGGGCTGGCTCAAAATGGACAGCTGAGGCTGGAAGATAAGCTCCGCGGCTTCGTGCTCGGAGATGGAAGCAAGTATGAAGACTTCAAGGCAGAGTTGGAAAAACTCTCACACGCCGACAAACAAAAACTGAAAGACGAGTACACCAGAAAGTACGGCGGCACACTGAACGACGACTTCCTCAAGAAAGTCGATGAGAAAGATTCGATTGAATATAAGAACCTCATCACGCCGGCGGAAGTGCATGGCAGAGAGATGTTCTACGACTTGCAACGCCGAATGTTCGACAATGCCGGCGGCGTCACCGCAGATGGTGCGGAGATGACGATGCAGAGAGCATCGCAAATGTACGAAGAGAATCTTGAAAAATACGGCGGCAACTTACCTCCGGAAGTAAAAAAACAACTCAGCGAATATTTCAGTGAGTCAATCAAGCAGTACCAAGATTCGAAAGAGAAGTTGGCGGAAGTAGTCATTGACGCCACCATTACAGCCGTTGCCATCGCAGCAACCATCGCCAGCGGCGGCGTGCTCGGACCAGCAGCAATCGCCGCCATAGCCGCCGGAAGTGCGGCATTCCGCGTCGGCATGATGAAAGCGATGCGCGGCGGCTCGTATCAATTGACTCCTGGAAACATGGCTAAGGATGCAGCTCTAGGTGCTCTTACCGGCGCCCTGGCCGCACTTGGTCCGGAGACATTCGCTCTAATCGGCAAAACGGGAGCGCAGGCTGCCACTGCCACCGGCATCATTTTGAAAAAGCCGATCACCGAAGCGATAGAGCAAGCAGTCACCACGGCGATGAAACAAGGCGGTGAGCAACTAGTCAAAGAAGGCACAGAGCAAGTCGTTCGGCAGGGTGCAGAACAAGTTGTAAAACAAGGCACCGAGCAAGTCATCAAAGAAGGCACCGAGCAAGTTGTTAAAGAAGGTGCAGAAAGAATCGTCACGCAAACTGTCGCCGACAATGTCACCAGTGCCGGCGCCCAGTCATTGAGCAACATCGTCAAAGAAGGCGCAGACCAACAGTTGGCAGGCGAATTGGGCAAAATATTGACCAACGCAGCCGTCAACGGCGAAAAGGTTTCCGCCCAGCAAGTCGACAATATTGCCCGCAAGCTCCTGCGCGATGACATCCAGAAGGCGCTCACATCGTCCAACCCGGCAGTCAGAGAAGCGGCGGAGAAACAACTTGCCCAATTGTCCGGCGCAATAAAAGAACAACTCGGCTCCACCGTTACCGACAAAGCTGTTCTTTCCTCGAGAGAATGGGCAGCGGACTTCCTTAAAAACACTGTCGGCCGTTCTGCCGTCAACAATGCAAAAGTCGGTGCCATCGCCAATGTCGCAACGGAGCCTGCTTACTCCTTCCTCAACGGACAGGGCTTCGACTACGACAGGCTTGTTCAAGGGGGCGTTGTCGGTTTCGTCGCAGGGGGTGTAGCACCGATAGCATTCAAGGGTGCGTTCAGAGCTGCTGAAGTGTCAGGCGTCACCAGAGTGATCGGAAGTGGCGTCGAAAAAGCAGGTCATGTGTACACTGCAAGTAAAGATGTGATCGCCAAAATCGGACGCACTGCAGACAATCGCGCCGTCATCAATGTTGCCGACAACCCGCATATCACAGGGTTTGAAGTAATAGGGCCGGATGGCAGTCGTCGCGTACATTCTTTCGACGATCCTGATATCGTGAAAAATGGCATGGCCGAAGTGCCGGAGGGTGCGCGCCCGATGATGCGCACCGATACCTCCGGACACCTGGTGGACAAAAATGGGCTGCGCCTCAATGAAGACGGCACGCATCAGCTTGCCATCATCAATGACAAACAATACAGAGTCAATTCCGAAGGCAAACTGGTCAATGATCAGGGCGTTGCTCTAACCGAAGCAGAACTAGCAGCACACGGACTGCCTGCGAATTTCCACGCGGAAGAAAAACTGACCGGACGGGTTACTCTCGAAAGCCAGATCGTCGGAGCATCTTCCGAAGGCACCCCGCTTTTGGCTGGCGACAAAGTGATACACAAAGGTCAAGTACATAACTTGGTCGGCTTCGATACTCAAACCGGCGAAGCCATACTTGACATACCGGACAAAAGGAAATTCGCCGGCGAGTTTCGAAAAATACCACTGACAGAACTCGAGCGAAACTATAAACCGGTCGAAATCAACGGCATAACTTACTACAAGGACAGCAAAAACGCAGTTTATTTCGGGACCAGAGAACCCGGTGGCAGCTTCACCATCGGCCGCGAGTACCGCTACAGCCTAGCGCCGCAAAGCGAAATCGCTGCTGTTCCAAAAGTGCAAAGACCAATCGTCGAGCCCAAAACGGAAGGGGCAAAGACGCTTGAAGTCATGCGCATTCCAACAGTGGAACGCAGCGCTATCACCGATATTCGTCCGGTCGATATGTACACGGGCTCGAAGGTCATGGTCAATGGCAAAGAATTGACCGTCAACGGCAAACCGGTCGAACTCACCGGAGAGCCTTTGAAAATTGGTCGCCAGGATCTGGGATTAATCGGCGTGCAGAGCGGCGAAATCGTATCAAGCAAACATGGCGAAATCATCTGGGATGCAAAACAGCAAATGTATTTGCTCAGAGATCATTCGAAAAATGGCACCTATGTCAAACGTGCCGGATCAAATGACTTCATCAAGGTGCACGGCACTACTGAAAAACCGGAAGGAATTTATCTCGGTCCTGGAGACGAGATCAGACTGGGAGCCAAAAACGGTCCGGAACTGAAAATCAACATGCCCAACGCCGAGCGTCACCTCGAATTAGCTTCGAAGGGACCAAAGGGCGATACGCAAATATTCTTCGACGGCAGACCCGTAACTCGCCAGGGCGATGAAGTGATCATCGGGCGCCAATACCAGATAGTTGGCGATGGAACCAGAGATGTTCTCAACCGCCGAGTCGCTAGTGAACATGCGAAATTGAAGTGGGACGACAAAACCAATAGCTGGACGATCACCGATCTGACTCCGGTGCAAAAACCGCAGCAAAATCCTTTCGGCACTGTCATCATGCGCACCGGCGGTAATGGCACATACATTACCCACAAAGACGGTACGACGGAATTTCTTCAAGGCACTTCAAAGCGATTACAGTACGGAGACAAAATAACGTTAGGTTCGATTGACGGTCCGGAATTGAAACTGTCGACGAACGTAAACGGCAAGCCGCTTCCCGACGGTCGCGTCGAATATAGTCGCCCGAATGGCGATCGTGTTTTAGTCCGTCCGGACGGAACCAAGGAGTTTATCTCGGCAAGTGGCTTGTCCCATATCGAAGACTCGATGGGCAAAGTCATCAAAGCGACGGATTCCAACGGCATCGATCGCATCTATCAGTACAACAGCAAGGGCGACCTGGTTGGGCTCAACATCCAGGGCACAAGGGTGTTCACCACCGATCTCACAAATTGGCATGTGGTTCAGGCCGACGGAAAGAGTCAGAGCTGGTACAGAGGAAAAGTCGGAGTTGAAAGCGACGGCAGCCTGAGATTCGAAACCGCAGATGTTCCACCCAAAGTAACTATTCAAAGATTGGATGGCGCGCTCGAAGTCGTTCATGCAAACGGTCGTGTGGACTATGAAGGCCTGACCTTTGCCAAAGAGTCAGCAACTCTCAGAGACCTTTCCAGCTCCTTCGAAACACCGCAGCGCGCTGAACGTTTCCGCACAATCATGAGCGGTTTTGAGAACACCGCCAAGGCGCGCGGAATCAGCGAACAAGAAATCGCCAAAACTTATCACCAGGTCAATCGACTCTTGCGGGGCAACGAGTCGACAATGCTTTCCAACCGCGAACGCCAGGCGTTGGCCGAGCAGATTTTGTACCAGGGTCAAACACCGCATTGGATCGACCAGGGCAGCAACAACACTTGCAATGTTACTACGGTCGAAAAACGACTCTTTACTCGAAATCCTTCTGAAGCTGCACGTCTAATTACCGACGTCGCCTTGACCGGACGGTATGTCACAGCCAGCGGTACGGTTGTCGACCTCAGCCGCGTACCAAATGCGATCAGACCGGATGTCGAAGCACAAGCTCTCTTACAGCGTGGTTTTGACAGAGACAACTGGTCCGACATCAAGGTAGACGGTGGACGCACATGGGCATCGCAAATTTTCGAAAACACAGCCGTCAATATCCATTGGGCAAAATCAAATGCCTTTGGTCGCCAACCAGGAGAAGCAATCGTCTACGAGAAGATTGCCGGATATAAGGGTGACGATACCGGTGAGCGCCTGGTCAAGTACAAAGTCGCACCCAACGGACACCTTGTGCGCGAAGAACTTCAGGCAGACGGAAAGTTCATCCGTGCACCCTATGTAGACACCGACAATCTGGCAAAAATTACCAAAGAAATTTCCGGCCGAGAGGAAGGTCAATTCATCATTCGCCGTGCCACCACAAGTGCACCTGACCAGCCCGGCAGTTCTACCTATCGCATACGTTCGTCGAAAGATTTGGAAAGCGCGCTCACCAAGATGGAGAAGGAAGGAAATTTCCCTGCCATCATTCAGGTGCATACCGCCGATCCACTCTTCAAGAGCACCAGTGGAAACCCCAACGGTGGCGGTGACGGCGGCTGGCACGTGGTCAACGTCGAGCGCATCAGGCGCGACGAAAGCGGTCAGATGTGGGTGGAGTTCACCAATCAATGGGGCACAAAGAAAGACCATCTCGGCAAAGACGCAGTCAAAGTCGAAGACCTCTATCGTGCCACCAACAATCCCAATCCCGGTAAAGCAAATGGGCTGGACGATGGCAATGCGCTTGCGAATTCGGGCGAGAAAAACATAATCTCGGCGGACAAGCGCTCCAAGTTGGACAAGATATTGCGAAGAGCCGAAAACCACACGGACTTTATCAAACTCGCCGAGGAGAAAAGTCTAAGTATCGCCGACATAGGTCGTTATCTAAAAACGCTTGATGACGTTTCAACAGTCAGCGATAGCCAATTGAAAACACTCGCACTTCTGCAAATGCGAGTCAACAACGATACTATCGACTTAAACGATCCAATCGTTCGAAGTATCCTGCAGAGAGCCCAGACCAGCTCTGAGTTCGGTGACATAATCAGGGGGTTTGGCGTCCGCGCTCAGCGCCTTCTAGACAAAGACAAGACATCCGACGTGCCATTGGATTTCTTGAGACAACTCAACGCTGACAACATGAAGGCACTGCCACCACTCACTTTTTCGACGCTGGTTAATCGAGGGGTGAAAGACCCTCGCCTTGCTTTGTTTACTCCTCAGCAACGCGCATCATTCATGGCTGATTTACTCAAAGCCGCAGATGAAAATGGTTTGGAGGCTGTCAGAACAAAATCAACGATTCAGATCTACGACAGGGGACTGTCCGAAAAGCCGGCATTCGAATACTTCGATAGTGCGCGCAATCTCATCACTGCTAAGCTCACTCCTAACGACTTAGCGAACATGGATGGTAAGCAAATCAGCGCCGTCAGGGATGCTCTGAAACGGAAAGTGACGGATGCAGAGCCTGCAGGTCAAAAGAACTGGACTTACGATGGCGTGAAAGTTATGGCTGACGCGTTACACGGAGAAAAGGTCAGACCTGACCATATCTCGAGTTTGCTTGATGATTTAAGTGGACCAGACCGCCAAATCGCACTTCAGGTTATTGGAGAGCGCTCTAATTTCTTGACGCAGGAAGGTCTAAACAGAGAATTTCGCACGCTTGGTCAAGAGATACAAGCGCGTGGCTTCTTCAACCAGCTCAAAGGCGGCGAATCGCGCAATCGTCTCAGAAATAACGTGACTGTAGCAGTGCTTGGGGATGCCACTGTCGGCAGTGAGCTTGCATATCAGTTCCGAAAAGCGACAGGAATGTCTCTCGACTTCAAGGTAATTAAGTCACCTGCAGATTTGGAAAAAGCGATAGGCAACCCACCGAACTCCAAATTGGTTCTTTTCGATTCCATCAATTCTGCCGGCGACACTGAGATGGTAAAAGCTCTTCAAAAAGCACGTGATGAGGGCAATATGATGATTCCAGATTTGCCTGCAGAATTTGCCGGTGGTCTCAACATCAACGACATTTCCGGAATTCCAAATGGAGGACCACATTTAGCTGCAGCAAAGGAAAAACTTCATGCAATGGTTGAGCTAAAAAGAATAGATCTAGATCAGACTCAGGAATTCCAACTCTCTTCGACCAAGATCGCAGCTACACAAAGTGAAATCGACGAGTTCACGGTTCAAATGCGTAAGTCTCTCACAGACGGAGATCCGCCCTTCAGGGATCAGGCGGAAGCACGGGCATTGCTCTTCTTTGCACACAACTCGGAATTTGCACCGGAAGCGGCAAGAGTATTTGCGCAAGGAACGCACAGGGTCACTCATACAGAGATGATGGAAAATGCATACTGGCTAAACGAAAAAATCTTGGAACGCCAGGGCAAGAAATTGGACGACGTCATTTTTGTCACCGATATAGACAGTCAGGGCAGCAACCGCATGATTAACAGTCTGTACCGCCGTGCCAATGGATTGGAAGGACCGGAATACGATCGTAATTTCATGAGTCTGGATGCCGTTAAAACATTAGCTTCCCAAAAGGGTGCTGATGGAAAGAGCATGCTGGATGGAAAGAGAATAGTGTATCTCGATGATGGCATATACTCAGGTTCTCAAGTCGTGCAAACAGTCCTTCCTAAACTGAAGAACGTTGCGAAGTTGTCTGAGGCCGAGCCGCAGATCACCATTGCCACTCTGCATGGATATCCGGATGGTGTCGAACACGTTCTGCGGTCTAACGGTGATCTCAATCCGCCGGTCGAGATTATCATCGGCAGAGATCCACTCTTCAAAAGCCAGTTCAGCCAGCAAGCCTTAGACATGCTCAAAGACAATAGTATTGCCAGAAGCTTAGGTGGGACCAGAGGTCTCAAGTACTATCTCGACAAAGCGAAATACGATCGTTCCACAGAAAGTTCGCTGTCCACAGGTATTGTTCTGCCCTACAAAGTTCCCAACAACAACAGCACCAAATTGAATGATCTTTATGAGAATTACCTCGGCTTTGCAGGAGCACATAGCGAATCCAGAGGAGTGGATTTGGTCGATCTGCCTGCACCAAAGCAATTTGCTGAAGACATGAGACAGAACTTCAAAGTGCTTGAGGAAGAAATCAAAACCGCAGAGGACATTGCCGACGTACTTGGTGACGGCGTTGAGGGCTGGCTGCGCAAAGACAAAGTAATGGCCAGCGAGCTGAATCTCAAGGGCAAACGCGTTCATGTCCGATTCGATGACACGCCGCAAACCACTTACGATAAAGGAAATGGCGTATTCGTGACGCTCGATTCTCGTAACGGCACAATGGATAACGTCGAATTCGCGCAAAATGAACTTTTCCGCAAACTGCGAGAAAGAGTCGCACAGAAAGATGATCGACTCTATCCGATGAATACATTGAGAGATATTCCGGGAATCGACAAATACACCGTAGTTAACGATGACTTCTTGGCGGGTCCGGCGCCTCGCGAAAACACGATAAAAGAATTGAAGAAGAAAGGCGTAAAAACCATATTCGATTTCAGAAAAGAACCAAACGCCGATGAAGCAAAATGGTGCCAAGAGAATGGTCTGGAATACAGGCACATGCCGCTGAGCGCCAACAACATGACCAACGAGCAAATGGACGATATTCTGCGAGCAATCAACGAACAAACGCAGGCAGGTCAGAAGATCTACATCCATTGCCAGTTCGGAAGAGATCGCACAAGCGCAGTGGTATCGTCCTGGCGCCTTGCCCATCAAGTCCCGTACGCGGAAGCACATGCCGATCTAGCGAGACATTTTTCATACAATCCAAGAACATCCGGCGCCGAGCGCGTAGTAGACTTCCTTGCACAACGTGTCGATCACATAGTTGATGGGGTCAACTTCTAAATGAGCGCGACTGGAAACATAGAATTAACAGATCAGGGGCAAATAGCCCGTATGACTCTGCCTGGATGGGAAGAGGTCGACACCAATTCCAAGCCAACAATGGGTACAGTCCGAAAGTTTCAACATCCAGGCTTTCCCGATGTTCGACTCCTTTTCATGTATAGAGGAAGACCAGTCTCCGAAAGGTCTGCCACCATTTTCGACAGCGTGCTGAACAAAGCGCCTTACCATCTCTCCGTCAGCGATCAGTGGGACTTAGTGGAACTGATTCGTGACATGGCATCTCCAGACTATTTCAATGTTTTGGCAGCAAGGACTGAAACATTGAGAGGCAGACCTGTTTTGATCGTGGAAGGACGTTGGAAAAACGAAGGCATCGACGAAACTCACATATTCATCAAAGCCGGTGAAGCCGAATTCGTTCAAGAGATCTCCTTTCTTGGACCGTCCGAAAGTTATCTCAGATGCATCTCGGAAATCAAAAAATGTTTTCAGTCAATTGAATGGATTTGAACGTCGGATTCAGAAGTTTCGAGAAAGCAATTTTTATTTTTGGTCCAACAATTTCGATCCGGCACGCCAGTTTTGGTTTCTGGCTGTAGCCATCTGTCAACATTCACCCAAATAACAGTTTTAAGGTATCCTATCGGGAACTTTCAAGCTTTGACGGGCTCGTACAGCAGTGGCGACCCGGTGACTTTTGACCCTTCCCCCTGGTAAAACCATGTCGTTTCAGGAACTGGAAAACTCGGTATCGTCGGTTCTTTTAATTGAGGATTCGAGGGCACAGGCCTTAGCGATAACTTCGATGTTGAACAATTCTCCTGTAGAGACTGTGGTGGCTACCTCATTAGCCTCCGGGTTGCTAAAACTCGCCGAGCAGGAATTCGACGTGATCTTGCTCGACCTTTCTCTGCCCGACAGCCACGGTCTCGATACACTCGTGGCGGTGCGAAACTGCGCGCCCGGCACTCCTATCGTTGTACTGAGCGCCATGGATGAAGTTGAGGAAGCAATTGAACTGGGAGCACAAGAGTATTTACTGAAGGAAGAGGTAACACCTGTCATTTTGCGGCGCGCAATGACTCGGGCTCGGGCTAGACTGCGCAAGAAAAACGCCGAGTCGGAGCGCTTACGGGTTTACGAAGAGCGCGAAGACTTCATGGCCACTATTACTCACGATCTGAAAAACCCGATCATCGGCTCCAATCGCATTCTCGACCTCTTGGTTCAACACAAGCTCGGTGCTCTAACCGACCAACAAACAGAGATACTTGCAGCAATCAAAAGCAGCAATGATGTGTTGCTGGAAATGATCTGCAATTTCCTAGATGTTTATCGCAATGAAAAGGATATGCATGAAATTAGTCTCGAAATCATCGATATGCGTGCAGTCACGGCAAAACATTTGCGCGGAATCCTGCCACTTTTAGCTGACAGAGGCATAAAATTAGAAGTACAACTAGCGCAAGAAGAAGTAAATATTCGTGCCGATAGATGCTCAATCACACGTGTACTAGACAATTTGATCGGCAATGCAATCAAGTTCGTGCCGGATGGTGGCACAATTCTCGTGAAACTTGAAAAACAAAATCCGAGAGAGGCGCTGTTTCAAGTTTCCGATTCCGGACCTGGAATTCCAAAAGAAGAGCAGCATTATGTCTTCCAGCGTTTTTGGCGCAGCCGCAAAACACGTGCAAACAACTCAGGAACAGGTCTCGGACTTTACCTGTGCCAACAGATTATTGAAGCGCACAAAGGAACGATTTCTTGCGAAGCGGAAGAAAGCAAAGGCACGACATTCACAGTCCGGCTGCCCCTTGCGGCTTAAGAGAATCGACGCGAATCAGTTTACTTACTTCGACATCTCCCACCTTTTAAGCATGTCACTTCTTGGTTTGGAAGCACTCCAGACAACGCAATATGCATAATTAAATGAAATACGCTCTTTGCTAGGAACAAACGGCTTGGTAAGTCCATCAAGCTAGAGGCCAAGTCGACGCTAAAACAGTTTGTAAGGCACAAACTCTTATGCATGCACAAAACCAACAATCCGAAGTGAAATTACGAAGCAAATCCAAACCGCGCGACACGTTTTTCGATCGCTACAAAGATGAAGAAGATCGATACGGATTCAATGTCGACAAGTGCAAGCAGGCAGAAATCTTGTTCCGCTTCCTATATCAAAAGTGGTTCGGCGTGACAACGATCGGGCTGGAAAACATTCCAGCGGATGGTCGTGCTGTTCTCTATGGAAATCACTCAGGCGTTCTTCCGGTCGATGGCATGATGCTTTACGACGGAACGGTCAATCACCACCCATCCCCGCGCAGGATAAGGTTTCTAGTCAACGAATTCATCAGAACAGCGCCTATGTTAGGTGACGTTATCCGCGGCTTCGGGGGCGTTCCGGCAAAATATGAGGTCGCTTCAGAACTACTGCATAAGGAAGAGTTGGTCTTCTTCTATCCTGAAGCTGAAGCGGGAACGGGCAAGCTATTCAAAGACCGCTACAAGCTCAGAGACTTTGATCCTGGTTTTGTGAGAGCGGCTATAGATACAAATTCACCACTGGTTCCGGTGATTACTATAGGCGGCGATGAGATCTATCCATTGCTCGCAAACCTCAATCACGTGGCGAAATTGATGGGCGCCCCTTATTGGCCGGTGACGCCGTTCTATCCCCTGCTGCCGTTTCCATTCAACGCAATACCACTGCCGATCAAACTGCTGATTTATATCGGCAAACCATTCAAGCTCGACTATGCGCCTGAGAATGCGGAAGACTTTACTCTCATAACGCAAATTGCGCTGAACATTCGGCAGGATATTCAGCTTCAGATCGATGACTTGCTTCAAATCAGGAAATCGCCTTTCGCTCGATGGGATGTCGAAAGGATTGAAGACTATATTTGCGAAAGCACTCAGAACTAAAGAAGATCTGTTTTCGGCGCATTGGGTGACTGTAAAGGTTTCTAGTCGTGTGCTTTAGGGCGCAAAGGTGAATTTCAGGGATTTCCCCGTGTCCAAAACATCTCTGCGGGAATAATCTAATGTAGCTCTAGTTTTGCGGTAAATTTCGATGCAGAAACACACAGTTATTCTGGGGATCGGTATTTTTCTGGCATCCCCGACTTCCGTCTCAGCTGAAGAGAAAGCGCAAGTAAGTCGTACTCATGGAGCCGTCACACAATTTCTCCAAGGCAAACGGGACAGTCTTTACGGCATTGACCCGCCTGCATATTACATTAATGCGGATGACTCTAAGAGTTTCAGTTCAGAAGCGTTCACGGAATTTTCGAAGGTTCATCGAATTGAGCGCGGAAGGCAAACGCAGCCATGGCTAATACCTACCAAAGTTGATGATTCTCACGAGCAGCACTGCAACGGTAAATCGGTAGAGGATTTTCTGAACGGGAAGTGCAACAAACTGCACGGATTTGATTTACGTCCGCGCAATGGCACTCTCGTACCACAGTCAGGCATGGACGAGTTCAAGAGCATAAAGAGATTTGAAAGTGGAGGATACGGCTTCGGGGTGGATATGCCGCCTACTTTCGAATACACACCAGTTGACCGCTTCTCTCCTTACCAACACGTGAAACCAGAAGAATGGTTGCCTCCAGGTATGAGGAATTGGGAACCTCCTTTTGAACAAAAACCAGCAAAGTAACTGAACCGTGTTTCGTTTCGAGTGCGTATCAATGGGCGTTTTGGTTGCGACTGTCTTTTTGCTGCAACCATCCTTCGCTCAGATTGAGTTTCGAGCGGAAGGATATAGACCTAATTACATTTACTATATCGATAGCGAGCCAGATCCTGATTCTTGGTCTATGACACGAGACAGATCTGCAATTCCCGATTGGGAGCGATGGGGTTCTTTTCTCGACACTGAGATAACGCAGATCGTATCCGCGAGGCTGGAGAAAAAGGCAGATACTATTGGTCATATTCCGAGGTCCTGCCAGTTCGAATTCATCATTACAAACAACAAGGAAATTGAGAGTGTCACGATACTGAAAAGCAGCATGAATACGAAGTTTGACGCACTTGTGACCACCGCAATTAAAGAGATGGAGCGAACCTCCGTACTAGTTTTCCCTTTCGGCTCAGAACGAAAGTCGGTCTTGATGAAAACTTGGGTTCACTGTCAAGGAAAAAATGCTTGTACTGGGAAATCGTGGAAGGATTTGGTCAAGGGTGACTGCACTTTCTACGTACACAAAGCATCTGACAGCAAGCTGGAAAGCAAGATGCAAAATGAAAAGGAGATTCACAATCGAACTGAAAAGATACGAAAGAGAAATGAAACCAGCGAGACTGGCTCTCTTTCTGAAGTTTCAAAACCTACAAAAGATGCCGCGCCTTTCCATGATGATCTCTTTGATTGGCAATTTGAAAATCCTTCTAGCGAAAGAGAAAGTAAGCGGATTCTTGATCCACTAATCGAAGTAAGTAACAAACGTGATATAGCACTTTGGGCAAAAACACCAAAGGAAGTCGCTCGCCAAACTCTGTCCGTAGACAGGAAATTTGAGGAATCACTTTGGTCGTCGACTCAGCTCAAATGGACCTTACGCCCTTATATGTTTGGAGCATTCGCGGCTGAGTATGGGCTCATCGGAATGAAGAAGACTAGATTGCATGAACTGTTGGGTGAGCCGGACTCCAGACAGGGAGCCGCGAATCGAGATCCCTATCGACCAGATTCGGAACGGTACAGACTCTATTATGGCTCTCCTGAACCATCTGCACTTCGAAGTGCGCGAATCGTTTATCTGGAAATAGCATTCGATGAGGAAGAGAAAGTCTCAGGCTACCGGCTTATGGTGCGTACGATTACAGACGCGTCGCCAGCTCATTTTTACCGACTCATGGACTAGTAAAAAACGCGCGCATGCAAGGTGCGGTTACGGAAGCAAAAGGGCGCATGCAATGCGCCCCTACAAAGGCGGTCGACGCATGGCGTCGACCCTACATCATTGCGGCGGATTGTTCTTCGGCGTGATAGCTTGAGCGAACGAGTGGGCCGGAGAAGACGTTGACGAAGCCCATCTCCATACCGATGTCGTGCATGCGTTTGAAGATATCCGGATGCACCCAGCGATGAACCGGCAAGTGGTTCAGTGTCGGTTGCATGTACTGGCCCAGAGTGACTAAATCGCAGTCAACTTTGCGCCACTCTTTCAAAACCTCGATCACTTCTTCGTCTGTTTCACCCAAGCCCATCATCAATCCTGACTTGGTCGTCATGCCAAAATCCTTCGCGCGTCTAAGAAGTTCCAAGCTGCGCTCGAACTTTCCTTGTGGACGAACTTGAAGGTAGAGGCGCGGCACGGTTTCAATATTGTGGTTGAGCACGTCCGGGCGCGCGTCCAAAACGGTTTGCAGCGCATCCCAATTTCCGCAGAAGTCAGGAATGAGTACTTCAATTTTTGTCTCGGGGCTGGCAGCACGGCATTCGCGAATCGTCTCGGCCCAGACGGAGGCTCCACCATCTTTCAGCTCGTCGCGGTTGACCGAGGTGATGACGGCGTACTTTAGATTTAGCTTGCTGACAGCTTGCGCTACGCGGCGCGGCTCGTCGAGGTCAAGCTCGGTCGGTTTGCCGGTAATGACATTGCAGAAGCCACAGCTGCGGGTGCAGATGTTGCCGAGGATCATGAAAGTGGCAGTCGAGTTTGACCAGCATTCCCCGCGATTAGGGCAGGCTGCCGATTCGCAGACCGTGTGCAGGTCGTGTTCTTCAATCAAACTTTTGACATTCTTATAGCCTGCGCCCGTGGGAAGCCGCACCTTGAGCCATTCCGGCTTGGATGGTTTGCTTGGAGAACTGTCGATGGTAGTCACGGTTGCGCCTTTATCTTTCGTTCAAGTTTCCGCTCAGAAACAGCGTTCTTAGCCTTTTCTTCACCCGCCTTTTTATTGCGGCGGCAGTCCTCTATATGACATACTTCTAGGCCTTAGGCTAGATGTCTAAGTGAGGATCGTCAAGCAGGCGGAATTCTAGCAGTTTTCTTGCTAGAGAAGCCGGTATTAAACGACTTCAAGGTTGACCGTTACGTAGAGCATAAGGACGCGGTAGGAAAGACCATGCCCAGAACACCAATCGAACTGCCCAAAATTGAGTATCTGTCCATCCTCAACGAGCATGGCGAACTCGACAAGGCGCTTGAACCGAAGATCGACCCGAAAGGTCTGATTGAGATGTATCGATACATGCTGCTCGCTCGGCGCACCGATGAGCGGATGCTCCTCATGCAGCGCCAGGGACGTTGCGGAACCTTCCCGCAATCATCTGGGCACGAAGCCATCTCCATGGGCTCTATTTTCAATATCAATAAAGACGACTGGCATGTGCCGGCGTATCGGGAATTGGCAGGCTTGCTCTACCGCGGTTGGCCGCTAGAGCACATCCTTCTTTACTGGAACGGCTTTGAAGAGGGCGCCAGTCCGCCCGAAGGCGTCAATGACCTGCCCGTTTGCGTACCTATCGCTACACAATTGCTCCATGCCGCCGGTATCGGCATGGCGATGAACATCGAAGAGAGAGCTGAAGGCGGCAAGAAAAAAGAGAAGAAAGTTGTAATGACTTACTTCGGCGACGGCGCTTCCTCTGAAGGTGACTGCCACGAAGCTCTCAACTTCGCAGCCGTCTTCAACGCACCGGTTGTATTCATGTGCTTGAACAACCAGTATGCAATTTCGGTTCCGCTTTCTAAACAAATGAGGAACGAAACCATCGCACAACGGGCTGTTGCTTATGGCATCCCCGGCATCAAAGTGGATGGCAACGACGTGCTTGCTGTTTATCAAGCTGCCAAAGAAGCCGTCGATCGCGCCCGCCGCGGCGAAGGTCCGACCCTCATCGAGTGCCTGACCTGCCGCGTCACCCCGCACACCACTGCTGACGATCCGAAGCGTTACCGCAACGAAGAGGAAACAAAAGAGTGGGTATTGCGCGACTCACTGCCGCGTTTTGCAAAATACCTCCAACAAAAGGGCGTCATGAACGAGAAACAGCTCGCTGCTCTCGAAGAAGAAATCGACACCCAAATCAAAGCAGCGGTGGCAAACGCCGAGCAAATGTTCAAGTCTGAAGAGTTGCTCAATCCGCTGGCAATGTTTGACCACCTTTTCGAAGATATTCCGCCTTACCTGCAGGAGCAGAAAGACGAACTGCGTGACCACTTCAAAACCAAAGGGAAAGATTGGTCCAATCCCCAGAAGAAAAGCGCCAAGGCGCCGGCGAGTTCTCGCAAGTAGCCGCCTACTGTAGGGGCGCATTGCATGCGCCCAATGCGGGCGAGCCGCCCGCTTCCAGGCAAAAGCTTTTCCCCAGCAGTTTTCATTTAGGAGAGATTCAAAATGGTTGAGATGAATATGGCAAAGGCGATTAACCTCGCACTTCTTGAAGCCATGACCAAAGACCCCAAAGTAGTAGTGATGGGCGAAGACGTCGGTCCGGATGAAGGCGTTTTCCGTATCACCGAAGGGCTATACGCAAAATTCGGCGGCGACCGCGTCATCGACACACCGCTGGCTGAGTCAGGCATTATCGGAACGGCAATCGGTATGGCAATCTACGGAATGAAGCCGGTCTGCGAAATTCAATTCTCCGGATTCGATTATTACAACTATCACCAACTAGAAAGCCATGCGGCACGTTTTAGAAACCGCACCCGCGGCAGATTGACTGTGCCGATGGTGATGCGCGCACCTTACGGCGGCGGCATCCGCGCTCTGGAACACCACTCTGAGAGCCGCGAAGCGATTTACGCTCACACCCCCGGCTTGAAGGTCGTCATTCCATCCGGTCCGAGAAACGCACGCGCACTGCTGCACAGCGCCATTCAAGATCCGGACCCGGTCATCTATTACGAACCTAAAGCATGCTACCGCTTATTCCGCGAAGACGTTCCGGAAACCATGGAAACTCTGCCCATCGGCAAAGCACAAGTGGTGAAGCAAGGCAAAGACATCACCCTCATTTCCTACGGCGCCAGCATGAGAGCCACGCTCGAGGCAGCAGAGTCGCTGGAAGAAGATGACGGCGTCAAACCGGAAATCATCGACCTCCTGTCCATCTGCCCGCTCGATACAGAAACCATCGTCGAGTCGGTCAAGAAAACCGGACGCGCTGTCGTCATTCACGAAGGTCCACGCACCTGCGGTCTGGCTGCCGAAGTTATCGCCAGAATCAATGAAAAGGTTCTGATGTACCTCGAAGCACCGGTCGTTCGCGTCACCGGCTACGACGTGCCGATTCCTTACTTCTCTAAGGAACAAGCATTCTTGCCCGATTCGGACAAAGTGCTGAACGCAGCAAGAGCAACATTGAGTTTCTAACGGGCTTTCGCAGGGGCGCATTGGATGCGCCCTTTTCGATTTTGAGTGTTGCTCACTAAGCAGTTCGAAATTTTCCGAAATCAGTATTTGGCGAAAAGCAGTTTCAACCCAGTTATTCGAAAGTCAACCAAGAAAAGGACAAAGCTAAATGTCAGTTGAGTTCAAACTACCGGACCTTGGAGAAGGTATTCACGAAGCGGAAGTAATCGCCGTAAAAGTGAAAGAGGGCGAGACAGTCAAAGAAGACCAACCTATCTTAGAAGTCGAAACAGACAAGGCAGTGGTCGAGATACCATGCCCGGTGGCAGGCGTAGTTGAGAAGGTCAACGTCAAAGCCGGAGAAACAGTAAAAACCGGTCAAGTGATGATGTCCTTCATCACCGATGGTGCCAAGGCACCGGCAACGGCTGAAGCGAAGACGGAAGCAAAAGCTGAGCAAAAACATGCAGTCGGCGCGCTGGCTGCGGCAGCCTCCGGTGCGGTTGCACCGCAAGCTCGTACCATGGGTGGCGATCACATCGGCAACGGCAAAGTTCCTGCCGCCCCGGCTGTTCGCAGACTGGCAAGAGAATTGGGAATCGACCTCACGCAAGTACCGGGCTCCGGTCCTGCCGGACGTGTCTTAAATGAAGATGTTCGCAGTTATGCAGCCGGAAAGCTGGAAGGACATTTCCAATCCGGTCCGCAATCCACTCACGCTCAAAGCAATGCAACCACAGCGCAAAGCAGCTCGGCACCAGCGAAGGCAACCGGCGTCCCGCCTTGCTCTTTGAAGGACAAGTATGGCGACAGCAGCGGAGAAAGAAAACCGCTTGATGTCGGCGGTGGTGGCGGACTGCCCGCAGCAGATTTGCCGGACTTCACCAAATACGGTGCAACGGAAAGAGTGCCGCTCAAATCAATCCGACGCAAGATTGCGGAAAACATGACTATCTCATGGACGCGCATCCCGCATGTGACGCACTTTGACGAAGCCGACGTCACTTCGTTCGAACCTTTGAGAGTCAAGCATGACCCGAAAGTCAACGAACAAGGTGGACGTTTGACTCTCACAGTTCTGACCCTAAAAGCTGTGGTCAGCGGTCTCAAAAAATATCCTCAATTCAACGCCAGCCTCGACGAGAAGAACGGCGAAATCGTCTTCAAGCACTACTACAACATCGGTATTGCCGTGGCGACAGAGCGCGGTTTGATCGTTCCTGTAATTAAGAACGTCGACCAGAAATCAATCATCGAATTGGCACGCGAATTGAAAGACATCGCCGAGAAAACCCGCACCGGCAAGATCGAACTCGATCGTCTGCAAGGCGGAACATTCACCATCACCAATATCGGTGCCATCGGTGGAACCAGCATGTCGCCAATGATCAATTACCCCGAGTGCGCGATTCTCGGCATGGCGAGAGCAGCCGAAAAGCCGGTAGTCAGACAGGGCAAAATCGAAATCGGCACGATCATGCCGCTGGCGTTGTCCTTCGACCACCGCATCGCCGATGGTGCCGAAGCGGCATATTTTGTCCGCCATATCATCGAAAGACTCGAAGACCCATTCACACTGCTTCTGGAGGCATAGACAATGGTTGTAGGCGAGATGGTGCAAGAGGTTGACCTCGTCGTTCTCGGCGCGGGACCAGGCGGATACACCGCAGCATTGAGAGCGGCAGAGCTCGGAATCAAGACTATTCTTGTTGATGCCATGCCCAAGCCGGGCGGCGTCTGCCTCCATATGGGTTGCATTCCTTCTAAGGCATTGCTCCATGCGGCAGAAGTGATCAACACGGCCAAAGGCGCAAGCAAATTCGGTCTGCACTTTGCCGAGCCGAAATTGAACGTCGAAGAACTCCGCACCTGGAAGGTTTCCGTCACCGACAAACTTGCACAAGGCATTGTCGGCATGTGCAAATCAGGCGGCGTGGAAATCGTTCACGGACAAGCGAAATTCAATGACTCCAAGAGCTTGCGCGTTGATTGCCCCGGCGAAAGCGCCATGCGCATCAAGTTCAAGCACTGCATTCTTGCTTCAGGTTCCAGACCGACGGTTATCCCCAAATTGTTCAAGAGCGAGAAAGATCAAAACTCCTCGCGCATTGTCGATTCGACAGGCGCACTCGCACTGGAAACAGTTCCCAAATCCCTGCTCGTCGTAGGCGGCGGATATATAGGTTTGGAAATGGGCACCGTATATGATGCTCTTGGAGCCGAAGTCACTGTTGTTGAAATGACTGACGGACTTCTGCCCGGCGTCGACCGCGACCTGGTCAAGCCGCTGGCCACCCACCTTTCCGGCAAGTTCAAGAACATCTTCCTTTCGACCAAAGTACTGAGCTTGGAAGAAGTCAAAAACGGCGTTGAAGTGACGCTCGAAGGCAAAGACGTTCCCGAAAAAATGACCTTCGAGAAAGTCTTGATTGCGGTCGGCAGACGCCCCAACTCGGACAACATCGGGCTGGAAAACACACAAGTCACCATCGACGCGCAAGGATTCGTCACTATCGACGCGCAATGCCGCACGTCCGACAAGAGAATTCTCGCTATCGGTGACGTGAGCGGACAACCGATGCTGGCACACAGAGCGATGCGTCAAGGCATGGTGGCAGCGGAAGTTCTGGCTGGACGCCCATCATCATTCGACAATCGCGCCATCCCTGCTGTTGTTTTCACAGAGCCCGAAATCGCTTGGGCGGGCATCACCGAAACAGAAGCAAAAGCACAAGGCAAAGAAATCGGCGCTGCTAAATTCCCGTGGTCGGCATCCGGTCGCGCAATGACCCTTGCAGAACCAATCGGTCAAACAAAGGTCATCTTCGATCCTGAAACGACGCAGGTATTGGGCGTCGGCATGGTCGGACCACGCGCCGGTGAGCTGATCGCTGAAGCAGTCGTCGCCATCGAAATGGGCGCCGTGCTCGAAGACCTGATCGTCTCTATCCACCCGCACCCGACGTTGTCGGAAACGGTCATGGAAGCTTCTATGGCAGCGATGAGCCGCTTGGAGCGCAAAGCCGCACGCGACATGGAAAAAGCCGGCAAGTAAGCTAAGGCTTCTTCAATGGCACTTCCGCGAAGCCGCCTCGATTGAATGGCTGTAGTGGTGCCTCTGAAAGTTTTGCGGTGGAGCCAACCGGCACGCCGTGATATCCGCTACTGTCGAACGAAACTATCGGGTCAAACTTTTGAGCGGGTTTTACCTTTGATGCCTGGAGCGCTTCTCTTCCAAACGCCCACTCATATGGGATGTCGACTTTTCTGCCGGCTTCAAAAAGCCGTTCATAACTTTCTAGGTTGCGAGTCTGGATCCCTTCGACCAGAGTTTGACTCTTTTGAATGGTGTCATCCACTGCTGTCGGCTTCAAACTTCGCGAAATAGAAAGTGCGCGATCGAAGTGATAGGTCGTGAATTCGCCGGGTGTTCTCACATGCAGATTGAAAGCTGCAGGAGCAGTGCGATCGGCAAGAAATGCTTGCGTGGTCAGCTCAGGTGAATTGCCCCTTGAGAGAAGTAATTTCAACTGATCGGCTGTGACTGTGCGCATTGGTCCGGCGTCATGAATGTGCGGAGAAATTGCGCCCGGACGTGAATAAAGGTATTGCATCGTCACTCGCGAATCACGAGTGAGCACTTGGGAGAGTTCATCCGGAAGCTTCTCAAAGGAAACCAATGTGTCGTTGGGCTTGTGGAGGCTGAACTTGTAGAAGTGATCAGGCTTCATATCCAGGAAATGAAATCGAGTGCCAGAGAAGTCAATCGGCGATTCTTCGTACCAACGCGGCCGCTGGGAAGCGCGCACTTTGAATGGGTTTGCCGCACGAATTCCCACGTTGTCGAGTGTTGTTATCAACTCTGACTGTCGGTCCACCCTTTGCAGATGCTTGGCTGCGCCGGGCGTTTCATCCAGAAGACCAGGCATGAGCTTTCTTTGCTGGGCAAAATGATGCTTCGCCTCAGCTAGAGCGAGTTCGCCCTGTCGGGTCGATTGAGCAATCGCTTCCGGCCACGTGGTCAAGTTTTTCAAGCCCTCGCCGCCTTTCACTACATTCAAAACATCATCGAATGCTTTCTCCGCGGCGTGCCTGGCAGCGAGAGACACCTCGCGGTTCATCATGCGCGCGGCTTCCCCAGTCCGCTCGATTATCAGCCTGTATACGGACATAGTCGTCCTCCTAAAGAAACTGGGTGGTCAGAAACAACCACAACGCAAGTGTCTTGAGAACCGGTGGTCGAACTGTGGCGATAGGTTGTGAAAATACGTGTCCCGTCAGGCCAGTTGAACGCAGCGGTTCAGCCAAGCGGTTATATTAAAGAGCTGGGTCCCCTGCCCTAAAAAGGCTGAAATTATCAGCCATAGCTTTGTTTATAGAAATGCTTAGTCATTTTTCAAAGGGGGCATAACCTTGTAGGCGTTTGGGCGGGTAAGCCCTTGGAAATCCTTTAGGGAAGGAGCATGCATGTCTAGCGAAGAGGCCGGCAAGTCCGAAAACTTTGGCTCTGCCGCGCATTTGATGATCGAGGCTCTGGACAAAGCCAGCAAAGAGCTGGAAGCAACAGTCGGCGACTGCCTTTCGCAAGTCAAAGAGCACTCCGAAGGACTGGAGAAGGCTCTGGCCGGGCGCCTGAAGAAGTTTTTCGAGCAATCCGGCAATCTCTTGGACGGTCACGTAGACGACCTTTCCAGCAAAAAAGAAGAGTTTATCGAGCGGTTGATGGAATTTGAGCGCACTGAGCTCGAAACCTTGACCGCCACAGCAAAAGAAATACGCCAACAAGTAAACGCAAAAGCCCAGCAGGCGACCGATTCTATCAACAGGCTCGTGGAAGAGCAGGTAGCAGAGCTCAAAGCCTACATGAGCGAGCCGAAACCGATTTTGCACGAAATCGTCGATGCAAGATTGGAAGTGGTGAAAGAAATCGGGCGCGCCAGTAAGGACAAGATAGAGGAATCCGAGTCTGGTCTGGAAAAGGTCATCTCGGAGCGCGCCGAAGAATTCGACCGCAGCATTTCTACTGTGGTAGAAGAATCGAAGCACGCAGTCGAAGATAAGCTGGACGAGCACAATCGCAAGTTCGAGACCAAAATTCAAACGGTGATGACCAATCTTACCGATGCCGTCACGGCAGCTGGTGACGACCTCAAAGACAAAGCCCATGAAGGGCGCCAGAAAATCGACGCCGCCGCAGAGAAAGGACGCGATCGTCTCTTTGCTCATTTGAAAGAGTACAGCCTCGCACTGGAAGAAATTCAGTCATCGTTTACCGAACAACTCAAGTCGGACAGGGAAGTGCAAGAGGGCGTTCACAGAACGAAGCTCGACCGCAAGGCTCAAGAAGTGCGCGAAGAAATCGAGCATATTTCCGCAGACGCGTCTACAAAGATCGCCGCCAGCCACAAGCTGTTTTACAGCTCGCTCAAGCGTCTCGAGAAAAAGTACTTCGACCGCATGGACAGACTGTTTTCACGTTATGAATCAGCCCTGGCGCAAGAGGGCAATCTGACTTCAGGCAGCAAACCGCAAGCGACGACTGAATTGAGAACCTTGCTCTCATCGCGCCTGCAAGCCAGAGGCGATGAAGTGATCAAATCATTCCAGCGCCACGTCGAACAAATTGAGACCGAGTACTCACGCTCGAGCGCAGGGTATCACGAGCGCATCGAGAATATAAGAAACGCCGCAATTGAAGCGATGGAAAAACAAGTGAAGTCGATGAATCAGGAAATGGATCGCGTGACCCGCAACTTCAATAATGGTTTATCCGACTTGAATATAGAATTGCCGCAGATTTCCGAACGCGGAAAAGCGGCGGCTCTGGCAGTGAAAGCTTATCGCAGCGCCATGCTCTCTCTGGAAGGTGACGACTAGATACAAGCAGGCGAAAAGTAAGAGATTTTGCGATAAAGAAGTAAGGAGTGATAGATGACATTCGGCGGCAAGAATCTGCAAGAAGTTTACGACGGCGGCTCCAAGTCGATGACGGAGCTCGAAGCGGAACTGAAAGCAAAGCTCAAACAGCTTGTTGATGGTCATGCTGAAGAAAGGCGCAGTGACGAAGAAAAAGCGGTCGGCAAGGTAGAGGAGCGCTTTTCCGAGTTCGAGGCAGACTTGCGCAAAGTAATGGACGCCACTGTCCAGCGCATCAAAGACTCCATGCAAGTTGAAATTGCGGAAACCGAAAAGCACGTTCAGGACTTGAACGGCGAGCTCAAGCTTGTTGCCGACAAACTGCGCGGAACAATAGTCGAGTTGAAGCGCGCGCATGAAGCATCGGTCAATTTCATTTCAGAAACAGCGACAGACGAATTCGAAGCATCCGTCGAAGAGTCGCAGCTGGAGATTGAGAAGCAAGACAATGCGGCTTCGAAACATTTGAAAGCGCATGGCACATTCGTGATGAATTCTCTGCAGCAGAAATTGGACCATTGTCTCTGGGAATCGAGAGGCGACGAAAAACAATTTAGTGGCGCTCTTTTCAAAACATACATGCAGAGAGCTTCCGGCATCGACACGCAATTCTCGCAGCAAATGCAAAAACTGCAAGCCGAAGGTCAGAATCAGTTCAAAACGCTGGAAACTGCATCACAAGCGGCAGAACAAGCGCTCGACGGCGACATGGAAAGAGTGCTGGGAGAGATTGATTCACGGGGCAAAGAGACCGAACAAAATCTCAAGGGTGATTTTGAGAAAACCTCAGCAGAGCACGCTGAAACGCTCAAGAATTCCCTGATAACCGTGACGGAAGGTTTGGGTCGCACGCACGATGCCAACACGATGAGATTGAACGAGGAAACCAGAGAACTCTCGACTGCTCTAGTCGTTGCTTCAGGAGAAGCGCAGGAAGCTCTCAAGGCGAAGTGCGAACAAATTCGCAATGATGTCGACCGGCAAATGATTGAATTCAACAAGCGCCTCGACGAAAAGATGAAGCAGACGATGACGTCGCGCGAACAGCTGGAGACCGAGAAAGATTCTATTTTTGCCACCATTCAAAATGAACTCAACACAATCAGAGATACATTTGAAGGCAAGCTTTTGACGCTCAAAGACGAATCGCTCAATCGCGTCCAGACTATCGTGCAGGATACAGAAAGTGAAGTCGTCACCATGGGCGAAAACTTGAAGACCAAGATGACGGCAGACGCTCAAGCAGTCGCCGATGAGCTGCAACGAGCTATCGGAAACTTCCTCACCCAACTGGCTCAATATAAGAAAGAGGCACTCGATGAAATTGAGATCGCCGCTGGCAAAACCCCTCAACCACAACCTGCTGCTGCCCCAGCCACTCCCGACCCCGGTCAGGAATCGGCGCGCGTCCGACGCGTAAAACGTGAGAACCAATAGGAAAGCCTTCGCACATGAACTCGATGCTCAAACAACATCATATTCGTCTGCAGGATCTGAAAAGTTTCCTGCGCGGCTATGGTACGAATAAGCCCCAGACGCCCGAAGAATGGGCTATACAGGAGAGCAAGCTTTATGCCCCGGGCATGCTTATCTTCTGCCTGGATTCAATCGCCGCGCCGCCGGGGCTGGCTCAGTTCAGCAAAAAGGACGCCGCCACTGAAGGCGAGACTTACCGCGTCAAAGATATGTCCGTTGTCGTCAGCATGACTGATGGCAAGCCGTTGGCAGTGAACATCACAGCCAGTGCATTCGACTTGCGCTTTCTCGAACAGTTGATGTTGGAGAAAGCCAGAAAAGCTATTTTGGACGGCAGAGACTTTTTATATGTAGCAGCCACGACACCGCAACCACTGGATGCTCAGCAAGTCCAGGTGCTCGAAACCATGGCGACTACGCAGTACAGCCAGGGTGGCTCTCGACGCACGCTGGCCGCCGGTGACACCACCGGTGCGCAAGAGCCTGCTCAAGCTTTGCTTGCGGCTTTAGGGGTGTCCATAGCTCAAGCCGGACCAGGCAAGAATGTGCTCGACATCGGCAATGTCTGCCACTTGCTTTTCGCTCCGGAAGGGCGCCAGGAAGACAAAAACAAAGTACTGATGAAGACCTGCTTCCAGCCAATTGGCGGAGACCCTGCCATTGCCGCCAACGAAGGTCAAACGGACGGAGGAGTGGCTCCCGTTCAGGTTCAGCCTCCGGCTCCAATGAAGTATGAAGACGTCACACCGCAAGCTGGTGTAGAAGCCGGCAGCGGCTGGTCGGACCCGACTCAGTGGGTTGATCCGCAAGTGCCTGAAGCTGCGGCAATGCCAGATGCCTGGCAGCCACCGGCGCAAGAGATTCCTTTCCCTAACCAGCCTTCGCAATGGACAGCGCCCGGCAGCATGGATCAGGCTGCGGCCTCTTTTCTCAATCCCGACGCACCAGTGCAAGTTCCGGACTTCCCTCAGCCGACGCCGGCATTCGATATTGCACCACAGGTGACACCACAGCCTATCGATATGCCTCGCCCGGCTCCGCTCGGACAATCGCCGCGCCAGTCCATGACGGGCTTTAAGGCGGTGGAAGACACAGGTACATTTAGAAAGTTCGACAACACTGCTCCGGCATCAGGACAACAGCCGGCTATTCCGCAGCAACCAGATATCGCCCAGGCAGCAGCAGCCGCATTTGCCGCATCTGCAGCCGGCAATGATCCTGCCCATGCCACGCCGCCGGCAGTAGAGAACATAGAGCAGCCGTGGATGCCCGTTGGAACCCCAGCGCAACCTTTCTTGCCGCCGCCGGTTAAAGGCAGCGGACAACCACAACAAATTCGCCCACAAGCAATTCGCCCGCAAACAGGTGGAGACCCTGTGGCATTCCAAGTCGAAACAGGCATCTATCAGCAATTCGGCGCACCGCCGAAGAAGCCGGAAGCGCCAGCCCCTGCTCCCGCACCAGAACCAGTGGCGGAAGCTCCCGCGCCGGTGTTTGAGGCACCACCTGCGGAGACATACGCAGAGTACACCGAAGCGCAAGCGGAAGCTCAGCCTGCTGAGTCTTATGGCGAACCGGCACCACAAATGGCAGAACCACAGGTTTATGCAGAAGCCGAACCGCAAGTCTACGCAGAGGCGGAGCCGCAAGTTTATGCGGAAGCCGAGCCTCAGGTTTATGCCGAAGCAGAACCGGTAGCATACGCACAACCTGCGGAAGTGGCAGAAGAAGCCGCACCAGCGGTTGACGAATCCAATCTTTCTCTCTTCGACAGACTCAATCTCAAGCTTTCCAAAGTTAAGCAAAGCCCTGGTGGTGCCCCGGCTCAGCCGACAGCAGCACCGGCAACGCCGTCAGCAGCCGCCGGACAAGTACAAGAGTCGGCAGAGCTGTTCGGCTGGGAAACTCCGGAAGATGTGCCGGAGTCTGGCGCAACACCGCTTTTCCCATTGCAGCAAGAAGAACAATCGCCTGATGAATGGCAAAGTTGGGATACACCGACCGCGTCTGAAGTTTTGCCCGAATCGGCTCAACAACAAGACGCTGGTCTTGCCGAAGCCTTGAGCGGTTTGCTGGAAAGTCAATCTACTTACGAAGAGCCGGCTGCTTACGCGTCGAACACGACAGCATCGGATTTCGCCTCCGCCGATGCGCAACAAGTTTCTTACGAAAGCGGTTTCGTGCCCGATCAGGAAACTCCTCCAGGCTGGGCGGAATTTCAGGAATCGTTCAAAACACAACCATCCGTCGGTGACGAGCAGACAGCGGCAGCGGAAATCGCAGCACCAGCCGAAACTGCAGCAGATGATGGCTGGGAACAACCATCGGTTCCGGAAGTATACGAAACTCCCGTAGCAGAAGTTGCGACCGAAGCTGTTGCGGAAGTAGTCGAAGCCGCGGCTCCCGAACCGGCACCGATACCGGCCGCTCCAGTCGTTCCGCCGGCAATCAGTGCCAGCAATCCGTTTTTGGCACCGCTTGCACCACCCACACCACCTGCACCGCCTATACCGGAACCGGAAGTGGCGCCTGAGCCTGTTGCAGAAGAAGCCGCAGCCGAAGCAGTTGCAGAACCTGCTGCAGCCGAATTAGTTGCGGAAGCCGCACCTGTCGAAGCAGCCGCCGCAGTAGAGGAGGCAGTTGCGATTGTCGAAGAGGCACCTGTTGCCGAAGAACCGCCCGCAGAGCCAGAGCCGCCGCCCGCGCCCAAAGCACCGCGCAAACCGACCGCCGAAGAACAAGCGGCAGTGGCAGCCGAAATGGCAAGCTTCCAGAAGAAGCTGGAACAACAATTGGCAAAAGCCGCCAAAAAGCTCAATTCACGAGTAGAGGACATCAAAGCCGCCGTGGCCGCAGAGATGGAGCGCCTCGCCAACGAGAGCTCCGAATCCGACAAGGTGGCAGAGGCATCGCTTGCCGAGACTGGCACTCGTTTCACCAAGCAATTGGAAAACATCACCGAAGACGTGCGACTGAAGATCTCCGACGCCGCCGCCAACGGTCGTTACACCATCAAGCAATTGCTCACGACAAGCAATAGCCAGATCGAGGAAGAGCGCAACCTCCGCTATGAAGAGCTGCGTGAAGCGTCCAAGCAATTCAGAACCGACACAGAAGCGCTGTCCCGCAACCTCGAAAGAGAGATGCAAGACACGGTAAACAAGCGAACGCAAGAAGTCGGTCAAATGGTCGATGCCGTAATCAACAAGTTGAAAGAAACCGGCGACGGCTTCGTCAACATGGTTGAACTCCGATTCCAGCGCTTCAAGGAGCGCATGGGCGAAGAAACGAACACGGTTACGGCTTTGCTGGATCGCAGTGTCAACTCGATGATGGATGAGTTGGAAGGCACAAACGAAAAGTCCAGCGACAAGTTGAAGTCGGCGAAATCCGATTTCGAGCAAACCATCAACTATCAGGTTCGCACCGCAGAACTGACGCTCTCTCGCAAGAGCAGACAGCATCTCACTTTGACGCTATTGCCCAAACTCAACGAGCGCAAGGAAATATTGCGAGCAATGTCCACAGAGATGTGCCACCGCTTCTCTGAAGAGTCGACACTGCAGGTCAATGCACAAATGCAGGGTTTAGAAGCCAGTCTCAATGCGGCGAAAGGTCAACTGCACAATCTGGTCACCGAGTGCCTCTCCAATATCGATTCGGTAGGGCGCAATCAGCAAGCCGGTTTGGAAGAGATCTTCAAAGAGGCAAGCGGTCATATCGAGAAGTGCACTCAAGAAGTGACATCGACACTCGCCACGACAGAAAAGCAAATTCAAGAAACAGAGCAAATCTGCAAGAAGCTTGCTGAGACATCATCAGTAGACGCAGACCCGCAATTGACCGAAGTACGCAACACAGCCCACACTAAGGTTCTGCAAATCAAGCAGCAAGCTACTTCCGGGCTGATCACGACAATCGACAGCGGCTGCGACCGCCTAGAACAAGTAAGCCAGCAAGTACAGCAAGACCTCACCAATATGCGCACGCAATACTCGCAAGGCGCCCGTCTGGCTTCAGACAACGGGCTCGCCTCCATGCGCGACGCCATTCAGGAAGCCTTGGCGGCCATTCAGGCAGCGCGAGAAAAATATATGGAATAGAATGACCTCATTGGACCGCATAAGTGGTGCTCCAAATGAGTAATCAGTTCTACTGGTTTTCCGGCTTTTTCCGAGTCAACAAGGTTAATTTTGCAGCTTTCGGCAACATTATAAGATCCGTGTGCGCGGGTTAAGAACTTATCTTTTCCGGGAATAGTGACACAAGGGTCATCATAGGCTCATTTGGACAGATTGCCGTAGCGACATCGCTCACTTTGAGGAAAGGAAACTGAATAGTTTCAACTACGAGCCACCACCTCCTTTAGCGGAGTTTGCTGATGATACTGTCGGCATCGACTACGTCAAAGACAACAACGAGATCTTCCTTTACCACGGCACAAACTGCTACCGGCGCTGGGAAATAAACAAATCAGGCGCCATAGAGCCAGGACGCAACAGTTACAGCTTCTTCTCCACCAGACCGCAAGATGCGTTCAAGTACGCGCGTGCAGCCAGCATGCGAGATATGGGACGTGGTTCCTTCAACTCGCTCATCTGCGAGCCCGTTGTACTGAAGATTCGATTTAACGCCCGCACCTGGATACAAGTCGACTTCATCCAGGACGAGGCTGCACACGACGAGGAGAGCACAGGTCTTGTTTTGGCCGTATTGGGACCAGTTCCCTGCGGCAGCATCGTCGATGTCTTGCATTGTATGCACGGACGCCGACTGGGTAACGGCGCGGAAACCATCCGCAGCTTCGAAGACGGGCGCGTGATGGAGGGCATCCGCCACCTCAAAGAGACTCTAATGAAAGACCGTCTCGATTGCTGGTTGATGAAGACCATGGGCATTTGGAGCCGGAAAGTCGGTACCAGTCTCAAGGGCGGCGAAGTGCCGGACGTGACGCTCGACGACGAAGTGCGCCGGCTGCGGCAACTGCAAGTGCGCGCTTGACGCGCAGAAAGATCTATATATGATGGCGAACATTTCACTGCCGAGGCAACTGCACTACCTCCTCTTTGTGGCGGCTGCTCTCATGATTGGCCTCGTTTCATTGCCTCCCGCTTACGCTCAAGACAGCGAGCGAGAGATGGAGCGCCTCCTCAATAAAGTCGAAGACTCCCGCGGTATGCAGCAGGGCATTGCGCGACAACAAAACATCATCAATCAAGAGCAAATGCAAAGGCAGATGCAGCAAGCGCCGATGCAGGGAGGCTTCAATCAAGGCATGCAAGGCAACCCAGGCATGCAAAACGGCATACAAGGCGGGTATCCAGGCGGATACCAAAATAATTATCAGGGCAGTAACGGCTTTTCATATCCTCAACGCAATAACAGTATCTTCAGTCAGTCGCCGCTTCACCCACAACAACCTGTCCGGCAAACACCCTTTGCCGGTTTGTTCGGAGGTGGGCAACAGGCCGCTCCAGCTCCGCCGCGCGGCCCAATGACAAAGCGCGATTTGCTGCGTATGTTCTTGGAAGGTGACTCTTCCAGTTCGACAGCATCAGGCAACTCAGCCCAAGCACAGTATCAAAAACAACAAAGCAATCAGCGCAAATACAACAACGCCGCTCAATACAGGCAAACCGCAGAGGATGCGGCCATGCGCGCACTCGGTGCTGAAGAACGCACTCGCTATGGCAACAAGAGCTCGCGCATGTCGGCCGCGAATGAAGCATACTATGCCGCTTCAGCCGCACGTGGTGCCGCAAACAGCGCCACTTCCGCAGCAGCGGGTGGAGGGGTAAACGCCAGTGATGCTGCGGCCTCGGCGAGAAACGCTGCCGATCGCGCGCAAGCAAGCGCAGACAGAGCACGCTCTAACGCAGATAGCTATCGCGATCACGACTAACTTCTTGAATTAGTCGGATACTAAACAAGCGAAACGAACTACTCGCAGCGCACCGCATATGGTGACCGAGGAGAAACTTATTTCAGCGCGTTGCTGCCACTCGCTTCTTTGGGCTACGTTCAAACTGATTGAACTTCGACCTTAATGAATCTTCGCTAAGCCCTTCAAATAGAAGGTTAAGGGAATGTCCTATTGCCCAGGCGAGACAGAGAAGTGAAATCGCAAAGCTGTAATTCTCGAACATGACTTCTGTGCCTCCGTATCTACGTTTCATTAACGCACTGGGTCCATAAAGGCGAGGTCAAGAATCCCCGGGCGGGAATAAAGATTACGAAAGTTTTTTGCTGGGAGTGAAGAGCAATGAAATCGAATTCGATGCTGAAGCTTGCGGCGCTGGCACTAATCGCCCTGAATGCACAGCTTTCGCAACCCACTATGGCGAGCAGCTACGAGACTCAGCTGCGTGAATATCACGAAAAACTTCTGCAGTATCAAGTACAACCAGGTCGCTTCAAAGAACAACGAGAAAGGGTATGCAGCAACCTGAAGGTTTTGACCAAGTCGGGAAAAAACGTGGATGCACTATGGCGAAAATTTGATGCTTTAGAAAGGCGCGCAGGTGGAACAGATGCAGCGTATTCTAACGACTGCAATGCGTTTATCTCGGAAGTGTCGGCACTAGGAGCGCAACACAATAAGGAAGTCCTATCAAAATACGAAAGTGATTTAGCTGCCCAGAGTAAAAAAGCAGAAGATATTGCGCAGCAAAACGAAAAAAGAAAACAAGCTGACAATGATAGTTTTTTTCGAAATTACACAACGCCATACGGCTCCTATTACAACCGGCGACAAAGAATTGTAGAAGAGCTCAAACGATGCCATGCGCAAAAGAAAAACATCAGTCAACACCTACTTAGTCTCAAGCAAATTGATCTTGCCCGAGCCCGCAATTCCGGCGACATAGGGAAAATGTGCGAAGAATTGGAAAACAGTCTGGCATTGCCGCACAACATTCAAGATTGACAAAATCCAGCAGGGTTCAGCCTGGACAAAGGTTAGAAATTTCTTTGCTTTGCCTGAAATATTCGCGCGCTAGTTGTCATTAGAATATTTAGAGGCTATTCTAATCCGCATTAATAGATATCTCCGGCGGAGGATTCGCGATGGTCGTCACGCAAGACAAGGTCACGACTTGCAAGCTCTTGATCAATGGTGCCTGGGTAGACTCGAAGGCAACTGAATTCGGCGAGGTCAATAATCCGTCGACTGGTGAAGTGATTGCCAAAGTTCCGATGGGCGGCAGCGACGACGTCGATCGCGCAGTACAAGCCGCGCAAAAGGCATTTCTCGAGTGGCGTGAAGTGCCGGTTGTCGAACGCGCCCGCGTTATGTTCAAGTTCAAAAATTTGCTCGACATACACTATGAGGACATAGCAAAGTCCGTAGTGCGAGAGCACGGAAAGACAATCGCTGAAGCAAGAGCATCGTGTATGCGCGGCATCGAAGTCGTCGAATTTGCATGCGGCGTGCCTTCACTCATCATGGGCGAATCGATGGAAAACATCGCTCGCAACGTGGACATTGAAACAGTGCGCCATCCGCTTGGTGTTTGCGCTGGTATAACGCCATTCAATTTCCCGGCGATGGTGCCGCTCTGGATGTACCCCGTCGCAATCACATGCGGCAACACCTTCGTTCTCAAACCATCTGAAAAAGTGCCGCTGACCAGCATGATGATTGCTGAGTTCCTCAAAGAAGCAGGGCTCCCGGACGGCGTTTTCAACATCGTGCATGGCGGCAAAGATTGCGTCAATGCATTGCTCACACACCCAACCATCAAAGCTATTTCCTTCGTAGGCTCCACAGCCATTGCGAAGCATGTATACGAAACCGGCACCAAGCACGGCAAGCGCGTGCAGTCAGCCGGTGGTGCCAAGAACCACATCATCATCATGCCGGACGCCGACATGGACCAAACAGTGCAAGCGCTGCAAGCTTCTGCATTCGGATGCGCAGGCGAGCGCTGCATGGCCGGCAGCTTGGCGATTCCAGTCGGAGAAGCAGGTGACATGCTGATTCCCCAATTGGTTGAATCCGCAGGCAAAATGAAAGTCGGCCGCACCGACGTCGATGAAAGCATCGACATGGGTCCTGTAGTTTCGAGAGAGCACCTTGCGAAAGTAACAGCGCTCATCGACAAAGGCGTCAAGGAAGGCGGCGACCCGGTTTTGGATGGTCGCAAACTGAAGGTCAAAGATGCTCCAAACGGCTACTTCTTGGGGCCAACTATCCTCGACAAATTGAAAGAGGACAACACTGTCGTTAAAGAAGAAATCTTCGGACCAGTGCTCTCCTGCGTTCGCGTAGACACAATCGAAGACGCCATCAAGCTCGGCGAAAACTGTCAATACGGAAATGGCGCAGTCATCTACACGTCTAGTGGTCGCGCCGCACGTGAATTCAAACATCGCTTCAACGCAGGCATGATCGGCATCAACGTCGGCGTGCCCGCACCGATGGCGTGGTTCCCATTCACCGGATGGAACAATTCATTCTTCGGCGACTTGCACATCCAGGGCAAGGAAAGCGTGCACTTCTACACCCAACAAAAGATGACCATGACCCGCTGGGTCGCACCATCGAAGGGCAGCGCGAAATTCCACGATCCCATCTGGAAGGCGAAGAGCTAGCAGGATTGGAACAATTCCGAATAGCAAAGCGACGAGTTTGAAAATACACTCGCTGAAGTGTCTTCTGTGCATGCTGTTTTTAGCACTTGCACAAACTTCAGCGAACGCCTCTAGCCAAGACATGATAAGCGATCGCACTAGGAAAGCTTATCAACGCATTTATGCCAAGGAGAACCAAGATCAATATCCACAAATTACGGTTTCAAAAAAACTACTTCTCACACTTACTAGTGTAGGAGTGGGGCGCGTCCTTTCACTTTATGACGATGGGACAGTAATTCGCCCCTGCCATAGTTTTTATAGACTAAGCGAATTTAGAAGAACTCAAATGACTCCTTCGGAAATAGAGTCAATTCTTTCCATGCTTAAAGGGGTGGAGAGTAACACCTATGCTTCACGAAACAATAGTTCTTCAAGATACACACTGGCGTACCTAGGTTCAGAAAATCCTATTCGAATAGATTTGCGTGGACAGCAAGGGACGCACGAGCTAGCGCCCCTACAGCTTGAATTTCTAGTGGAGGGGCTCTCAAAATTCGGAAATCAACTTCGATTTAAATGGCTTCCAAGGCAGGCATTCCTGGTGTTTGCAATATGCAGAGAACCTACTTTACCCTGGCAAACATCTATTCCATGGCCTCGGGATTGGCCTCTGGTTGACACAGTAGACGAAGACGGACAAAGAATTGAACACTTCACGTTGATACTACCTGCAGAACTGGTAGAGAAGAAAGGCTTCGAGAATGAACATCCAAGTGACAGATTCGGATTTAAAGCACTTAGTATTGGAGCTGTTACCTATAGCGTAAAAGTGCGCTATTTATTTCCAGAAGAAGAACGTACATGCATCACCGTCGTACGCCACAAGTCTTTGGCAGATTACGCAAAGAGTCTTCCTCCTGACTGGGAGAGATACGTTTACTATTTACGGTGCCCACTTTGTGCAGTTCCAGATAGCCACCCAAAGTATCTCGACAAACCAATTCAACTAAAGGCGACGTTTGAACCGCCTAGAGAAGTTCACCATGGGCTGCTTTTCACCTTTCGACGCAACCTCACAAACTTCGAAAAAATTTCTGGAAGCCCACAGCGTGGTGCTTCAGAATATGAATGGACAAGACGAAAACCAACGAATTGGAAAACATCAAAATTCCACTAGAACAGCCAGGCCGGTGAAGATATAGACGAGACATGTCAGTAAAAAGGGGCGCATGCAATGCGCCCCCACGCAAACTAAGACCGGGCGATGCATGGCATCGCCCCTACATTAGCCGCGAACTGTTTCCTTTGCAGGCACCAGTTGAGCGATTGCGATCTCGGCAGTTTCAAGTGCTTCGCGTGCAGCTTTGTTAGCGGCTTCCGCGGCTTCGTTCGCTGTTTTTCCTGCAGCCAATGCGGCTTCACGGTAAGCTTTGTCAGCTTGCTCAGCAGCTTCGCGCGCGGCATGCATGGCAGCGTCAGCTGCTTCACGAGCGGACTTTCCGGCAGCTTCAGCGGCGAGGAATGCAGCTTCTGCAGCTTCGTGTACGGCTTCGCGAGCAATTTCAGCAGCCTTTTGAGCGGCTTCAGCAGCATGGGTAACTGCAGCAGGCATTTTGATTTGACCTTTGCCGGTTGCCTTCTCTTTCTTCTTCTCAAGCAATTCTTTGCTCGGGATATGCACTTTGGTGGCAAGACCCAGCTTTTCGAGAACCCAGATGCAGACGTAAGTAAAATCAAATTCCCACCATTCAAGTCCGTGGCGAGCGCTCTTCGGAATTGCGTGGTGATTGTTGTGCCAGCCTTCTCCAACAGCGAGAATGCCAACCCACCAGACGTTTCGTGAATCTTCGGTAGTTCTGTAAGTGCGATAGCCGAGGCTCGGGAGATGGCAGAAAGCGTTGACGAATTGGGTGCTCCAGAAAATCGTGAAGGTTCCGATCAAGCTTCCAACTACACATTGCCATCCAAATACAAAGAACAACAGCACGCGAAAAGCGATACAGACAGCCAGATTGAGCTTGGCATGATACGCGCCGTGATCGCAGCCGAGCTTTCTGTAGAACGGATCTTGCATCAAGTCATGGGCTTGCTTCTGCAATTCTTCGTTGGACTGGACACGATCAGTGTAGAACATCCACTTGTAGAGTGCGTGAGCAACACCTTGGCGAGGGGAATGCGGATCAAGCGGGGTGTCGGACTTTTGATGGTGCTGACGGTGAACCCCAACCCAGACAATCGGCGCGCCCATGAGTGCGAGGTAAGCTCCGGAACAAATGTAATATTCGAGCCATTTAGGGACAGCGAGAGATTTGTGGGTCAAGAGGCGATGGTAGCCCAGCGTGATGCCTACTCCATGCCAGACATGCCAAAAAACTGCCCATGCGGCAATTACCAGACTGTTGGAGACGACCGGGTTTTCAAAGATTCCCAAAATGTTTTTCCTCTTAGTTGTCTAATCCGACAATAAAGCTCGATGCGAACAGTTATATCACGTAGTTCTCAAGACACCCCTGCGCGTCACGAGCCTTAATCTCGGCGTGTCTCAAGAGCGGCGACGGGCCCTCATCTGAATAATATCTTATGCTGCAACAAACTGCATCGTTCTAAAGGTCGAGCTGCTGTTGCAGGTATACTGACAAGCGCTCGTACTGGACTTGATCATGCAGCTCGCGCTTCCGAAATTCGACTTTTTAAAGTGTAAACAATCGTTCCCAAGGCAAAAGAAAGCCCTCTTGTTGCTCGCACTGACTGCGGGCGCGTTCGCGCCCCAGCCACTGATGGCCCAGCCGACCTCGGACATGCCACTACAGGCGGTACTAAAGCACCACAATGATGATGCCAAACGGGCCCGCGTCATTCTCGCCCTTGGCGGAGGCGGAACGCGTGGCTGCGCACACATAGGCGTTCTGCGCGTGCTTGAGAAAGAAGGCATTCCCATCGACGGAATCGTCGGAACAAGCATCGGTGCTATCGTCGGCGGGCTCTATGCAGCCGGTATGAAAACCGACCAGATCGAGCATCGCATGCTCAATCGTTCACTCTTGAAAGCGTACCAAACTGTCCCGATTCCACTTCGTGTCGCGCTGATTCCTTTGTTTTTCGTCCCTCGCATCATCGGCTACAAATCATATGATGGGTTGTACAAGGGCAATCGATTCCGCAATTACCTGAACAATGCAGTCCCTGAAACCGACCGAGAAATAGAAGCACTGCCAATTCCTTTCGTTGCCGTCGCATCAAATCTGCTCGATGCAAAACCATATGCGATTGCGAAAGGCAATCTCGGACTGGCGATTCAGGCATCTTCGGCAATTCCTGTTTTGCGCCGCCCTGTTCCGATGAATGGACTCTTGCTAATAGATGGTGGGCTTCAAGCCAATCTACCCGTCAAGCAAGCCAAAGAATTGGGCGGTGACATCGTCATTGCAGTCGATGTCGATGAACAGTTCACCACCCTGGACGAAAAAGAATTTCGTCGCATTGGCAGCGTCGGCAAACGAGTTATCAACATGGTTCTCGCCAAAGTCGATGAAGATCAGCGAGCTGCCGCGGATGTGTTGATTCAACCAAACGTCAATAACATCAGTCTCCTGAGCACAAAGTCGAAAGATGCCCGCAGAGCGATCGAGCAAGGCGAATCAGCAGCCACTGCGGCTTTGCCTGCGATACGGACGCGACTGGAAAAGGTAGCGAAGCTGAAACTCGCAGACCAGATGCCCGACACCACAGAATTGAAAGATCCACAACAAGTAAAGAGCGCTGAGTAAGCAGCGGAGAAGACCGTTATGGGCAAGCGCATTTCTCTTATTCTCTGCTGCGTGTTCTTCGTCACAGTAGGCGTGCTCCACTTCACGAGCACCGCTACGTTCACGCGCATCGTTCCGGACTTTATCCCGTTTCCCGAGTGGGCGGTGTACATTACCGGCGTCATGGAAATAGGCGGCGGCGCTTTACTGTTTTTTCCAAAGACTCGTCGATACGCCTCATATTTCCTCATATTTCTTCTCATCATCGTTTTCCCAGCCAATATCAATATGGCGGTCAATCACATCGATTTCGGCAAGGTGCCGACGGCAGTGCTCTGGGCACGGTTGCCGCTCCAAGCGCTGCTTATTTACTGGGTTTACAGGCTCAGGCGCGTCGACTAATAGGTCGAGAACGGACCACTGCTCAGCAGATTGCGGGACTAAAACGACCGACATTTATCTGCCAAACCAAGAAAGGAGTGGGGAGAACCGCCCAACCTTGGTTTTATTTAGCTTGCCGAAGACTTTTCAATTGCTTATTGTTGTACAAAAGACTTCTTGATTACCCGCCCTCCTGCAAGCGGAAGAAGTCGAAGTTGGGACCGACGGGACGCAGGAAACAGACAGGCTGCCACCTCTCGGCGGCACAATCAGGCGAACAGGCAACAAGCGGGGACAAAACTCGGCATGCGGATAGTCATAACCGGTGGACCGTCAGTGGGCAAAACGACCATTGTGTCGGGTGTTGCCGAACGGGGCTTCCCATTTGTGCAGGAGTTCGCCACTCAAATTATCAAAGAAGGCGTCTTTCTGCCCTGGGTGGACCGCTGTTCGTTTCAAGACGAAGTGCTTCGCCGCCAGTGTGCAGCGGAAAGAGAGCTGGATGGCGTAGAGGGTCCCGTCTTCCTGGACCGCGGTCTATTTGACGGAGAAGCCTATTACATCTACGACCAGCTGGATATTCCTCCGAGATTCGCCCAACTGGATGCTTCGAAATACACACTGGCCTTTCTTGTCGAGCCTCTGGACTTTTTTGACAGAACCGACGTGCGCCGCGAAGACCTCGAATTCACGCACAAAATCTCAGTCATTTTGGAAAACTGCTACACCAGCCGTGGAGTTGAAGTCGTTCGAGTACCTGCAATGACGCCAGGCGAACGCGTGGATTTCGTCATCGCAGAAGTGCGCAAAAGAATGGACGTAAAGACAGAATCACTGGCCGAGCAAAGACCAGTCGTGCGCGCCGCACATTCTTCTCACCGCAAAAACAGCCGCCGCATTGCCGGCGTGATGTAACTAGCCAGAACCTCGGCCCAAGAGCGCCAGCAGCTCTAGCTGGAGCAGCTGGGGGCTCGGATTAACCCTTAAACAGGGCAATGCATGGCATTGCCCGTACACGTTTTGCGGCAGACATAAAGCTTTCCAACAGGCTATTCTATTTAAGATTCAAAGTCTGTCTTCAGACTTTTTGTGTATCTCAAAAGAGCGAACGGCGCAGGAGAATTTGAATGCACGCATCGGAAGCTACGGCTTACTACTTCAAAAGAGCATCGAAGCATCTTGGCATGAGCGAAAGGCTCGAAAAGATACTGATCATGCCGAAGCGAGAGGTCAAAGTCGAAATTCACGTCGAGCTTGACAATGGCGAACTGGTTTCATATACCGGATTTCGAGTCCAGCATGACAATTCGCGTGGACCCATGAAAGGCGGGCTGCGCTATCACCCGGAAGTCGATCCCGACGAAGTAAATTCTCTTGCAAGCTTGATGACGTGGAAAACTGCCGTGGTCAACGTGCCATATGGTGGTGCCAAGGGTGGTATCAGTTGCAATCCATCGGTGCTATCACATTCAGAACTGCAAAGATTGACGCGAGCCTTTGTTGATGAGATTCACGACATCATCGGGCCGACGCTCGATGTGCCTGCGCCGGATATGGGCACCAACGCACAAACGATGGCGTGGATCGTCGATCAATATTCGAAGTATCATGGATGGACACCAGCAGTGGTGACAGGCAAACCGGTTGAGCTCGGCGGAAGCAAAGGTCGCGACGCGGCAACGGGCAGAGGAATTCTCTTCGCAATTCAGGCATTCATGCAAGATGAAGGTAAGGCTCTCAGCGATTTGACTTTCGTCATCCAAGGGTTCGGTAACGTCGGAAGCTGGGCGGCGCTGCTGATTCACCAAGCAGGCGGCAAGGTCATTGCGATATCAGATCTCACCGGCGCAATTCACAATCCAAAAGGGCTCGATATCGAGGCACTTCAACGACACGCGAAAGAAACCGGCGGCATTGCTGGTTTTCCTGGCGCAGAAAGCATGGATGCAAACAAACTGCTAATGATGGATTGCGATGTTCTCGTACCTGCAGCTTTGGGAAACGTCCTCACCAAAGAAAACGCCGCCGACGTCAAAGCGAAATACATCGTAGAAGGAGCCAATGGTCCGACTGCGCCTGAAGCGGACGAGCTATTCATCAAACAAGGCAAGCACGTCATTCCGGACATCTTCGCTAACGCGGGTGGGGTAGTCGTGTCTTATTTCGAGTGTGTGCAAAACATCCAGCAATTCCGTTGGAGCGAAGACCGCGTCAACGCCGAGCTGAGAACAATCATGATGGAAGCGTATCAGGACATCAAGGCGCTGGCAAAATCGAACAATTGCGACATGCGCACAGGCGCTTTCTTGCTGGCGATTTCCAGAGTGGCGCAGGCAGCAGCCGTACGTGGCTTGGAGAACGACAGTTTCTGCATGATTAGACCAACTGCGTAAAACGCGGAACGAAGGGGCGAGCGATTCGTCAACGTTTTTGTTTTCAGTTTCAAAAAAATAGAACAGCAAGGAGTGCCCCGTGGCGGATGCGGATAAGAAAGGCGAAACCCCTGAAGTGAACCCAATCAACAAAGAGGTTCCAGAGCAAACTACAGCTATGACTGAAGGCGAGCATGCTGGTGAGCCACATCATGTAGAGGGTGGCGAGTCGGTCGACGAAGCAACTGGCAATTACTCGCAAGAATACTGGCTGAAAAACGTCTACCAGGGCGACTCGGTCCCGCAGCTTACCTTGCGCGCAGTTATCATGGGCGGCTTACTCGGAGCGCTCATGTCGATCTCCAACCTGTATACATCAATCAAAGTTGGCTGGGCCTTCGGTGTCGCAATCACTGCGTGCGTTCTTTCGTACGTTATTTGGAACTCCATCAGGATGGTAATTCCGAAGCTCACGCCCATGAGTATTCTGGAAAACAACTGCATGCAGTCAACGGCATCGGCTGCCGGCTATTCCACCGGAGCAACCATTGGCACCGCCTTTGGTGCATATCTGTTAATCACCGGCAATCACGTTCCATGGCAAATTCTTCTACCGTGGACTTTGGTTACTGCGCTGCTTGGGGTTTTCCTTGCAGTACCGATGAAGCGCCAGATGATCAACGAAGAAAAGTTGGCATTCCCGAGCGGCATTGCGGCAGCGGAAACATTGAAGAGTTTGTACGGGCAGAGCAAAGAAGCTATTTTGCAAGCTCGCTTTCTGGTTACCGCCCTCTTCAGTGGGCTTTTTATTGGATTGATCAAAGGCGAGTACGAGTGGCAGAAGCACTTCCACATCAACTACCCCAAACTGCCTGAACTAATGCCCTTCTCGGCAAACATTCGCGGCATCGATATCTCCAAGATGCCTGCCTTCGGTTTCGAACCCAGCGTGTTGCTGATCGGGGCCGGGATGATAGTCGGCATGCGAGTTTGCGCAACGATGATGTTTGGCTCTGCACTTCTGTATTTTATCGTCGGTCCGTGGGCGGTCAGCATCGGGGAAGTTGAAGCTCCAAAGTTGATCAAAGGATGGGCGCTCTGGGGCGGCACAGGACTGATGGTGACGTCCGGTCTCACTGCCTTTGCTCTCCAATGGAAAACCATCGCGCGTTCTTTCGGAAGCGTACGTCCGGGCGCCAGCGCCGCTGACGCATCGGATGAAGAGCGAATAGCGTCTATTGAAGTTCCTCTAAAATGGTTAGTCATCGGCGCCATTCCCCTGACGATTGCGATGGTGATTTTGGAGTACGTGGCATTCTCAATCAATCCAATTCTTGGATTGGTTTCCGTTGTGGTCAGCGCATTTCTCGCCTTAGTGGCCTGCCGTTCAACCGGAGAAACAGACATCACTCCAATCGGTCCGATGGGCAAATTGACCCAGCTCACCTACGCTTTCCTCGCGCCTTCAAACATCACCACAAACTTGATGGCCGCGAGTGTCACCTCCAACATTGCCTCCAGCTCCGCCGACCTCCTCACAGACTTGAAGAGCGGCTACCTGCTGGGCGCCAACGCTCGGCGCCAGTTTATCGCCCAATTCTTCGGCGTGTTCTTTGGCACCGTCGCTGTAGTGCCCGCGTGGTTCTTGATGATTCCGACCAAAGAAGCGCTCGACAAATACAACCCGCCTTCCTCCAACATGTGGAAAGCGGTGGCTGAAGCCTTATCGAAAGGTATCGACTACATTCCTGTAACGGCACGTTACGCGTTGCTGATCGGCGCCACTCTGGGCATCGTAATGGCGCTCATCGACCACTTTGCACCAAAGAAGTGGAAGCCATACATGCCTTCCGCCATGGGGCTTGGACTGGCATGGATTATGCCTTTCGCCAACGCCTTTTCTTTCTTCGTAGGCGCAATCATCGCGCTGGTCTGGAGCAAGATTAACAAGAAGACAGCCGAGCTTTACGTTATTCCTATTGCATCGGGCGCAGTCGCAGGAGAATCTTTGATATGTGCTTTACTTGCAATTACCGATGCTGTATTAGCATTAAGCACCCATTGACGTAACTGTTCGAATCCTATGCAAGCGCAACCTGTATTGAAAACCAAAGAGAAGGAAATCGTCCTCAAAGCGGTCGATTCGCTTGGGCGCCGTGTAACGGCAGCAGACGTTGCCGCCAAGACAGGCTTGCCGGTTTTGGTCGCGCAGGCAGAGCTCAATAAGGTTGCGGCAGAAACCGGCGGGCACATGGAAGTTGCCACCACCGGTGATGTCGCATACAAGTTCGACCCAGGTTTTCAAAACGCATATTTAGCGAAAGGTATTGCAAGATTTTTCCAAGTCGCAGGAAAGAAAGCTTTCGACATAGCCTATTTCTTACTTCGGATATCCTTCGGAATCATGCTGATATTGTCGGTTTTGGCAGTTCTGTTCATCTTCATTGCCATTATGATTTACAGCAATAAGGGTGGAAACAACGATCGTGACGACTATGGTGGCGGTTCTTTTCATTTTGGATTTTTCGACTATTTGATTCTGCGCGATTTGCTCAATTGGGGCATGTACTCAACGGCGTCAAACTATGGCAATCAACAGCAGAAGCGCCCGCGCAAAAGCAACTTCCTCTTCGACTGTTTTTCTTTTCTGTTCGGCGATGGCAATCCCAATGCTGACATAGAAGAGAAGAAATGGTCTCTTATCGCCAGCTCGATTCGCGATCATGGTGGCGTTATTACCGCAGAGCAGTTAGCTCCTTACACAGGAGCAGAACCGACAAATGAAGATGCCGTACTGCCGGTTCTCGTGCGCTTTGACGGCAAACCGGAAGTGACGGAAGAAGGCGGAATTGTTTATAGTTTTCCCTCAATGCAAGTTAGCGCCACCACAGCAAGTTCTCACGTAAGCGCTCCATTTCTCAAAGAAAACCGCTGGCCATTTGTTGGTCCGCAAGCAGGAAATTTGATTATGGTTTATGTGCTTGCTGGATTCAACTTCCTGGGCACCTGGTGGCTTTTTCTTCAACCGGCGCTTCGCGAACTTTGGCCTATTCTTTTGCCATTAGTGACATACGGAACCTTGTTTGTTGCAATTCCTTTGTGCCGAAAGCTTGTGCTCGATGCAATCAACAAGCGCATTACAGAGCGCAACGGCAAACGTTCAACTTACGCGGAGATGCTAAAAGCGCCATCCACGGAACTGACCAAGAAACTCAGCTTCGCTAACCAATTGCGCACGGGCACGCGCGCAATCAAGTCTGACGACATCGTATATACGACAGAGGAAAGCAATCTCGATCAAGAGTCCGCCGACCAATTGATTGAATTCGACAAAAAATTGAAAGAGGGGCGTGACAAAGGCGAGTTCGACGCATCACCGTAAGCTGTAGGGGCGACGCCATGCGTCGCCCGGAAACGAAAAACCAACGTGGAAAAAACAATGAAAAAAGTGCGCATCGTAGAACTAAATCGCTATCCAGTTAAATCGCTCGGCGGCATCTCGCTGAAAAAAGCGGACATTGAAGAGAAGGGTATCCGCTTCGACCGTAACTGGCTTGTGACGCTGCCTAGCGGCAAGTTTCTCACGCAGCGCGAAATTCCTAGAATGGCTTTGGTTCACACAGAGATCAATGACGACGGTGATTTGACATTGAGTGCGGAGGGACGTCCGGACATCAAAGTGCCGCATGTCGATCATCCCGAAGACTCCGACTTCAAGCGCGTTACGGTCTGGAAAGACGAATGCTATGCAATTGATGAGGGTGACGAGGTAGCGGCATGGCTATCTGAGTTTCTAGAAACTAAATGCCGTCTGGTCAAAATGAAAGACGGCTTCAAAAGACCGATCATCGACGAGGGAAAAGAGTTTGACGGCAGCGTTCGTTTTCAGGATCAGTACCCTCTGCTTGTCATTTCCAAGGCTTCACTAGACGACCTCAACGCGAAGCTGGACAAGCCGCTGCCAATGAATCGTTTTCGCCCTAACATAGTGATTGAAGGCTGCGAACCATTCGAAGAGGATGGGTTCAAAACACTCACATCGCTATCAGGCGTCACGCTCGTATCAGCAAAACCGTGCGCAAGGTGTGTGATTACAACGACCGATCAGAAAACGGCGGAGCGCGGTGTCGAGCCGTTGAGGACGCTTGCAACGTTCCGTTCGTCAGAGCACGGCGTGCTCTTTGGACAAAATCTTACAGTGACGAAGCCCGGCAGCCTCAATGTTGGCGATGATTTAAACGCGGAGTAAAGCGTGGGGGCGCATTGCATGCGCCCCCCACGAGCTTCTCTAATTTTTGGGCGCATGCAATGCGCCCCCACAAGCTTCTCTAATTTTTGGGCGCATGCAATGCGCCCCTACAGAAAACCGGGGCTCCTTACGGTCTTGCGTCCAATTGAACACGCGGTAGAGTCACGCGGTAACTCTTAAAATGCAGATGCTGAAAGACAATTCAGCCTTCTTCGTTAAGCGGATTGCGCCTATAATCGAGGAACCGCATAATCTTTAGACCGTCTTGATATGCTACGTCCTAAACTTAACGGATAGAGCATGCAAGTGTCTCGAGGACCAAAATTGACAATTGAAGCGCCGCCCGGCCAGGTATCCCAGCAGAGAGAGAAAAAGACGTCGCACACGAGACTAATTCTCCTTGTCGTTTCTTTGTGCGTTGCAGCCGGGACCTACTTTTTTTTCAACAAACACGAGAAGAAAGAGGCGAAGCCGAAGCGCTCGGCGGTTGTGACTTTGGCGGAGGCGACCGTTCGCGACGTGCCGGAGCAAATACACAGCATTGGCAACGTTGTGCCTTTGCAGCAAGTTTCCGTCAAACCGCGAATCGGCGGCAGAGTTGTGAACGTCCATTTCACCGAAGGTCAGTTGGTCAAAAAGCGCGACTTACTTTTTACTATCGACCCTCGCCCCTCCCGCGCTGCGCTCATGCAAGCGCAGTCCGATGTTGAAAAACAAGAAGCCATGGTGGCGCAGGCAAAGGCTGCAATCATCAAAGATGAGGCAGCTACGGAGCAGGTGAAAGCGACGTTGAAACGTGACGTTGCTTTGGCGAAACAAGCGGAGAGGGATGCGCAGCGATTTGAATTCCTTGCCAATGCTGGTGCTGTTTCGCAAATGGATCGAGAGACTCGCGAGACAAGAATGGAGTCTACAAACGCTACTGTCGAAGCGGGACAGGCGAACATTGCCAATGCCCAAGCGCAAGTCACTGTCGATAGAGCGAATTTGAAAAACGCTTATGCGCAACTTGAAGCGGCAAAAGCAAATTTGCAAAATGCCAAAATTCAAATGGGTTTCACAACAGTAAATGCACCAATCGACGGCAGAACCGGACACATCCTCGTTCTAAAAGGAAACGTCGTTCGAGCGGACGAAGACATTCTCACAACGATTGTTCAAACGGCACCAATTTATGTTGAACTCTCCGTCCCGCAAGAACAATTTCGCAAAGTCCAAGAGTGTGCAGACAAGGGCGTTTTGAGCGTTCGTGCCACCCGCTCGAACGGTCAGGTGCTTGCTACAGATGGCAAAGTCACCTTTATCGACAACACTGTGGACAACACGACCGGGACTGTAAAGCTCAAGGCAATTTTCGATAACAAGGACAAAGCCCTCTGGCCAAGCCAATACGTAGATGTCGTGATGAATCTCGACAGCATCCGCAATGCAGTTGTGGTTCCAACGCAGGCGGTGCAGACAGGTCAGAAGGGTCAATACATCTGGATCGTTCATCCCGATAAGACAGCACATATGGTGCCTATCAAAGTTGGCCCGGCAATCGACGGCGTTACTGCCATTTTGAGCGGTGTTAAGGCAGGAGATCAGGTCGTCACGGATGGTCAAATTCAGCTTGCTGAAGGGACGAAGGTAAAAGTCACCGAGCCGGTGCCATGAACTTCGCAGCTCTCTTCATAAGGCGTCCCATTTTCACGACATTGATGATGTCGGCAATTGTGCTGTTCGGCATTATCAGTTTCACAACGTTGCCAGTCAACGACCTGCCGTCAATCGACTTTCCCACGATTTCTGTTTCCGCCAGTTTGCCCGGCGCCAATCCGGCGACCATGGCAAACGCAGTCGCGACTCCGCTAGAGCGCCAGTTTGCGACCATCGCCGGCATCTCGTCGATGAACTCGACGAGCACGCTTGGCTCTACCTCCATCACTTTGCAGTTTGATTTGACGCGCGACATCGATGCGGCTGCGCAGGATGTTCAAACTGCAATTGCTGCTGCTCAGCGGCTTTTGCCAGTGATGCCAACGCCACCGACATACAGAAAAGTCAATCCGGCAGACTCGCCAATTTTGTATTTGTCGCTGAGTTCTGACTCGCTTCCGCTCTATCAGGTTGACGAATACGCAGAGACTACGGTCGCTCAGCGACTGTCTATGCTGGAAGGTGTAGCGCAGGTGAACGTATTCGGCGGGCAGAAATATGCCGTTCGGATCGACCTCCGTCCCGATGCCCTAACGGCGCGCAATGTGGGTTTTGAAGACGTCACAAACGCAATTACCAAGGGTAATGTCAACGTCCCAGCCGGAGCCCTTTATGGACCGCACTCGGCATTTATGCTGCGAACAAATGGTCCGCTGTCGAATGCCGAGCAGTTTTCAAAACTCGTCGTCATGTACAAGAATGGCTCGCCGATTGTCATTTCTGACCTGGGCAAAGTCATGGACAGTGTGGAAAACGACAAGCAAGCGAGCTGGTACAACGGCAAGCGGGCGATCGTTCTCGCCATCATGCGGCAACCAGGAACCAATACGGTCGAGATAGTCGACTCCATCAAGCATCTCTTGCCCGAGCTTCGCAACCAGATTCCCGGCTCGGTCAACATGGATGTACTTTACGACCGCACAACTTCGATCCGAGCGTCAATTGAAGACGTTGAGTTTACGCTCGTTCTCACAATCGGGTTAGTCGTTTTGGTCATATTCCTATTCTTGCGCAACGTTCCAGCCACGGTCATTCCCAGCTTGGCGTTGCCCACTTCGCTTGTCGGGACATTTGCGGCGATGCATTTGCTTGGGTTTAGCTTAAACAACCTATCGCTGATGGCGTTGACCTTATCCGTGGGATTTGTCGTAGACGACGCAGTAGTCGTTCTGGAAAACATCGTGCGGCATATGGAGATGGGCAAGAAACCCTTTCAAGCTGCCATGGATGGAACCAAAGAAATCACTTTCACCATCCTCAGCATGACACTATCTCTAGTGGCGGTCTTCTTGCCAATTCTGTTGATGGGGGGAATTGTCGGTCGACTGTTCAACGAATTTGCCGTCACGATGGCAGTGTCCATCCTTATCTCCGGCTTCGTGTCGCTAACGCTCACCCCGATGCTCTCCAGTCGCTGGCTCACACACGAATCGGCGGAAAAACAAATTGCCTGGCTCGGTGCTTTAGAAAAAGGCTGGGACTGGTTAGCCTTGCAATACGAAAGAACACTCAAAATCTCAGTGTCTCATCCCAACCTTGTGCTGGCATCACTTATTGTAGGCATAGCGCTGACGGCATGGCTCTTCATGATTGTGCCAAAAGGCTTCATGCCCACGCAGGACACGGGACAAATTTCCGGCTCGACAGAAGCCGCGCAGGACATTTCGTTCGAGAACATGAGCAGGCACCAGAAGGCAGTCGCTGAAGTTGTCCAGAAGAACAAATCGATCGAAGGCGTTATGTCCAGCATCGGCGGTGCTTCCGGCAATGTCGGAAGACTATTGATATCGCTGAAACCTTTTGAAGAGCGCACTCAGAAAGCCGACGACATCGTAAAGGAATTGCGTCCACAACTCGCGCAAATACCCGGCATCAATACGTTCCTCCAAATTCCGCCAGCCATCAGAATCGGCGGCATGTCATCGAAGAGTTCTTATCAGGTGACCCTAATGTCTCCTGACCAAAAAGCCCTGTACAAAGCGACCAACGAACTCAAAGAAAAAATGGATAGCTTCAAAGAGTTGTCCGACGTCAACACCGACATTCAATCAGCAACTCCGCAAATCGATATTACCGTTAATCGCTCGATGGCAGCGGCATTGGGAATTACACAAGATCAGGTTGAGCAAACGCTCGCAAGCGCGTATGGGCAACGACAAGTTTCCACAATCTACGCGCCAACCAACCAATACAAGGTACTGATCGAGTTGGAGCCGCAGTACCAGCGCGATCCTGTCCAGCTTTCAAAACTCTACATTCGCTCGAGCAGCGGAAAAATGGTGCCGCTTGGAGCAATCGCTCAGTTGACGCCTGGAACCGGTCCACTCGCAATCAACCACCTCGGACAGTTTCCGTCCGCCACAATTTCGTTCAACTTGAAGCCCGGATTCTCCATCGGGCAAGCCGTGGACCACATCACTCAAGTTGCAAATGCAACCGTTCCTGCCGGAGTCAACGTGAACTTCCAAGGACAAGCAAAAACATTCCAGGAGTCTTTCTCAAATCTCGGCTGGCTGCTTCTGCTAGCGACCGTCATTATCTACGTCATTCTCGGCATGCTGTACGAGAGCTTCATCCATCCGCTAACCATCCTCTCAGGCTTACCAGCAGCCGGACTCGGTGCGATGATTACGCTGCTCATATTCCGAGTCGACCTCGACATCTACGGCTTCCTCGGATTGATTCTTTTGATTGGCATCGTCAAGAAAAACGCCATCATGATGATCGACTTCTCGCTTGAATTGGAGCGGGACAAAGGCATGCCAGCGGCGGAGGCCATCTACCAAGCCTGTCTCGTGCGCTTCCGCCCCATCATGATGACTACAATGGCAGCGCTCATGGGCACACTACCAATCGCATTCGGAACCGGCGCGGGCGCAGACACCCGCCGACCTCTCGGTCTAGTCGTTGTCGGCGGCTTGATCGTTTCCCAAATCCTGACCTTGTACATTACGCCGGTCGTCTACGTGTGGTTCGATCGCCTGCTACAAAGACTCCGAAAACGCGACACGACCGAGCACCACGAAAGCTTTCAATCACGCTGATTGGTGATTGGTAGATCTGTTGGATTGAAACTTCAACCGACAAGCTGATCTGTTTTGGAACGCGCGACTATGCGCCCTCTTTTGCCTGGCTCCGCTGGATGCGCGTCGACGCTAATCTCATAGTCGAGGCGTAAGAGACAGTTTACGATTCGCTCGATAGAAAATCCGGACATCTTTCCATTTTTGATATCTGAAATCTTGGGCTGCGGCAGTTTCAACTTTGAAGCAAGTTCCATCTGCGTTTCAGACTTGCTTCGCAGCGCAGCCTGCAGAGTGTCAAAGAGAACTGATTTGAGATTGAGCCCTGCCGACTCCTCTTCAGAAAAATCAAGATCAACAAATACGTCACCACTACCTGTGGTGAAAGGCTTTTTCTTCGTCATCATTCTAACTTTCGCTGTTGCACTAATTCACTGTATCGTTTTCTGGCTACTTCCATGTCTAGAGTGGAAGTCTTCTGAGATTTTTTTCGTGTGATGGCATGAATCACGTATATTGCTTCCTCAAACTTTGCCACGTAGATGAGCCTAAATTGATCGCCCATTTCGGAAAGTCGAATCTCCGCTACTCCTGGTCCTATTGTTCTCATTGGCTTGAAATCGTCAGGAACACCTCCAAATTCAACCTTATTGAGCTGTCGTCCCACTTGTTCACGAACGGACTTGGGCCAGCTCCGAACCTGGTCAAGGAGGCGATCAGAATGCCAACGAGTTACCTTCTTCGTCCGAGATTCTTTATCCATATCATATACCATTTTTGGTATAACGCAAACAGCTGGGGAGTTGCAAGCGCTTGCCAAAGCAGAACGCGAAGAAATTCCTTCTACACTGATGTTATGGAAACCCACGATCAAAATGACTGGGGAATTGCACAGCAATGGAAACGCCTAAACAGTGCGGTTTCTACGCTTCTCACATAGATAGATGAGTAATATGCTGGTTCTATGAGAATTCCAGTTCTGCTGATTGCTTTAAGCGTTGTCGCCGGCGTAGCCGTTGGCTATATGCCGCAGCTCGGATTTGTCGGTTGGCTATACCATCATTGCGCCCTTGGGTTGTACGAACGAGGGAAATCTCAGTTCGATCAACGACAATTCATCGAAGCCCAAAGGACTGTAACTTCTGCACTACAATTCTGTCCGCTCCTACCGGAAGCACACATGCTCAAGGCAGTTACCCATGACTTTCTAGGGGAAGACATTGAAGCTATAAACGAGTACAACTTCTGCATCACACAAGGGCATGAGCGCGCATACGCTTACAGATGTAGAGCAAACATTCAATTTAAGGTCGGTGATACGGTAGGTGCGATACAGGGTTACAACAAAGCTATTGAGCGGTATCCGAAGGATTTCGAGCTTTACTTATCTCGAGCACGAGCATGGAAAAGGTTGAATGCTTGGGATTGCGCCCTCATGGACTGCGATAGTGTTCTTCAACTTGTGCCAGGCTGCGCAGAAGCTTTGGTAGAAAGGGGCAACATAAGGTCGTGCATGCATAATCCGGACGGCGCAATTAACGATTACAATAGTGCAATCAAGGAAAATGCATATGCGTATTCGTGTCGGGGGATGGCAAGGACCGGCCTCGGAGATCATATTGGTGCATTACGCGATCAATCGATGCAAGTAAAACTAAATCCAAATTCCGACTGTGCCTACGAAGATCGTGGTTATGCGTTGTTCAATTTAGGAAGATATGCAGAATCAATTAGGGATTTTGATCAAGCACTTCTACTAAATCCAATTTCTGAAGGTGCATACTGGAAGCGAGGACAAACCCGATTGAAGATGGGCGATCTAAAAGGTGCGCTGAGAGATCTTGATAAAGCTCTGGCACTCGATCCACAAGACGATCTTGCGCTAAATCAGCGTGGGCAGTGCAAGTTCAGACTTGGAGATAGAGCGGGCGCAAAGCGTGACCTGGAACAAGCGCTCAAATTATACCCAAACTGGCAAGTGGCGAGGTTTCTGTTGAAACAGATGAACTCGAAGTGACATTCCGCGGAGTGTAGTGACTACACCTACATCGGAATTTCCATCGATGTGAAGCCGAGGTGCTGACCGGTGACGCGGTCAAATTTCTCTTGCATGTGAGTGTTGCCGTCTTTGATGATTAGATAGCCTTTGCCGTTATCGTTTCTTGATTCGACGCCAATCTTGGTGACGCCATCGAGTTGCAGCTGATACTGCGCGACGAATGCGATCTTGCCAGTTATGTCAGCAGGGATGTCTTGCAAGATTTTCGAAATTTGTTTGTCGTCGTTTCGCTTAATGGCATCAGCCAAATCTGCGACAACCTGCAACTGTTTCGGATTCATCTGTGCGATAACTTCTTCCTGTCCGGCGACGCGGTTCGCCATGATCTCCTTGAATTTCTCCACAGAGAGACCAGGTTTGTCGCTCAAGAAATCCTTTATTTCTGCGGGGCTCATGTCTGCAGCGTACGACTTTTTCATCTGCGCAATCAGTTCCTGATTCGTTGCAGGCTCTGGCTTCTGGGAAGACACTTGTTCTGATTCGCTGAAACCGGCAAGCAATTGATCCGCTGATGCAAAACCAGCAGCCGTTACTACATCAGTAGTCTTTCCAGAGATTGCTTGCATCTCTTTCGCGCCCAACTGGAAAGACTGCGCGGCAAAGGTCAGATCAGACGTTTGCTTGTCGGAGGGTTTGTAGGCATCGCTGACATTGAAATTAAGGTCGCTCAAGTGGCAGTCTCCAAAAGGGGTGGGGAAACAAACAAAGGGGTAGGAAGGGGTGAATCCTTACAGAGGCAGCTCTATAGAAAGAACAGCGGGCAATTGCGGGGGTTGCATCAACCTTAGGGCAGCGTTTGGACATTGGTTGGACAAAAGCCGAACACGCGCAAAAGAAACCGCAATCGCAGGCTCCGCGGGCTGCGGTCAGTTTTCTCAGAGGTGGGAATAGTAGAGCCAGAAGCACTTCTCACGGCTCTCAAATGTTCGAGAAATGGCAACAAGAAATGGACAAAGGCAACGTCGCTATGACGATGCGCGATTTCGCGAGCGCAGAGACGCACTTTGCCCTGGCAGCAAAGGAAGCAGAAAAATTCGGGCACAACAATTTGAGTCTCGCCCTAAGCCTAGATAGACATGCAGAAAGTCTGATTCAACAGGCGCCGCTATCGAATGAACAAGTTGAAGTTTGCGTCAACGCTCTCGAACGCGCATGCAACATCTACGAAGCCGCCCATGGACCAATCAATTTGAAAGTAGCGGAATTGCTGAATAAGTTGGCGCGGATTATTATCTGGTTCGACGCAGATCAATCTGAGAAGCTGGCTCGACGGTCAATCTCAATCTACGAGGAATTGCGCTCCGACAGCGTTGCCGACCCAATCGAGATGCTCGCCACTGTCCTCTTGGTGCAGGAAAGAAAAGACGAACGCAGGGAAACCTTAGAAAACTATGTTCGCAAGTACGAGAGTATGGAAGGAGCGTCTGGTGTGGCTCTCGGAAGAATTCTTATCACACTTGCTTGCTCAATCACAGACGACGATAAGGCGGTGTTGAAACATTACCAGCGCGCAGTGGAGCTTTTGTCCGACGTTCCTGAGCAAACGAAGAAAGTCATAGAAGTGAAAGTTCAGCTAGGGAAGATGTTGTTTAAGGAGCAGCGATTCAGCGAAGCCGAACGAATGTTCGAAAGTGTGATCGAGCAAGGAGAGTGTTTACCAGATGTACACTCAACAACAATTGAGGAAGCTATCTGTCGCCTCGCGCGGCTGCACTGCTGCTTTTATGAGGATTTCGACAAGGCTAGAAGGTTGTTGAAGCGCGCCGAAGAAATCAGAGATCCTGAGGCTATTCCACCGTTTGGAACTGGCATTGATATAGAGAACTCCAACCTGGCCAGTGCAACAGGAGACTACTCGAAATACGAGGAAATCACGCGAGAGGATCTGCGCAAAGTACGAGAAAAAATGAAGAATGTGAGTGAAGCAGACTATGTTAGTACGTTAGGCTTTACACGTCCGGCTATCGAACTCGCAAACATCTTGGAACGAAAAGGCGCATATGAAGAGGCTTTCCAACTGTGGGAAGAATGTGCGAACTTCCCAACTGTAGACGAATGGGTCATTGAGCCCGCGAAACTAAAACTCGCAAGCGCCTACGTTGAGCGCGGACAAATCGAAAAGGGCAGACAGCTAGCCGACTGGGGATTGAACCGCATAAACAATGACACCAGCGATGATGCGCTCATGCTATCTGTAATAGCGGAATGCAAGCTTGGAAGAATTGAAAACACGGAAAAGTCAATTGCAATCTTGGAACAGCGCCTGGCTGAACTGCCGGATGACTACGAAGATCATTACCGTCCTCTGCCGTACCTGAACCTGGTCATAGCGTATGGCGTCGCAGGAAGAGATGATGATGTAAAACGAACATTGCAAGCGATGTTCGACGATGAGGAAGACATCTCGATTTTCAGAGCGATGGCATACGAAGGCACAGCGAAGTCTTTGGACGGATACAAACTACCCGAGTACGCAACCACGCTGCGTGAAAGGGCTAGGGAGCATCGCGTGAAGCTGCTTGAAAGAGAGCAAGAACGGAAGAGAGAACTGGAGCCAGGAAAGCCATCGGGGTAGGGGCGGCATGCCTGCCGCACGCGGGCGACGCATGGCGTCGCCCCTACAGAAAAGGGCGCATGCAATGCGCCCCCACAGAAAAGGGTGCATGCAATGCGCCCCCACAGAAAAGGGCGCATGCAATGCGCCCCCACAGAAAAGGGCGCATGCAATGCGCCCCCACAGAAAAGGGCGCATGCAATGCGCCCCCACAGAAAAGGGCGCATGCA
>Ga0164290_1000256_pt1 | contig 199263 bp, 202 predicted proteins | sample Micstemetagenome_FD_108782 | JGI IMG/M metagenome (GOLD analysis project Ga0164290, IMG submission 108782) | Contaminated culture microbial community from soil near Moab, Utah, USA - Microcoleus steenstrupii SON62 (Illumina Assembly) | ecosystem: Environmental > Terrestrial > Soil > Soil crust...
CGGCAGCTCCCACCCGTTCGAAGCCTTTCGTCATGCCACCGGCATGACGAATCGCCTGCGGCGACCGGCTTCTCACCCCCGTAAACGGGGAGAAGGACGCAGTTCCTACGGCCGCGCGAAATCGTCGACCGCAGCGCATTTTTTCGCGGAAGCAAGCAGGATCGGTCTGGGGCATTCACTTTCCCTGCGAGAGCGCAGGGCAGGTGCTTTTCAGGACGTGTCGAAGGGTTGGACCGGCGGGACAATCGCATCCGCCAGGCGGCGCAGACCGGTTCGGTACAGTTCATTCTCATTCCCGGCCTCGTCGGACGCCTGCCCCCGGTGCAGGAACGACAGGCGGCACAGATGCGCCGCTATGGCCCGCATGTAGAGCCCGAATGCCCTGAGAGAGTCCGCGATGTCCTCGGCATCGAAGGGATGGCTGCCGAAGCCGGCCGGCATCGGGACCGGCGTCCAGGGTCTGCGCGCGAAGCTCCGGAGCGTGCCTTCGACGTAGGCGCTCAGCAGCGCATTCGCCTGCCAGGCGGCCCACAGCACGCACCAGCGGACCCAGAATGAGCGGCCGGCGGCCTGTTCGGCCATGTCGGCGATCGAGAACAGGCGCATGACGATCCTCGCCTTTAACGCCTGTTCCCTCCCTGCCTTTGCCCTCCAGCCCATGACCGGCTCCCGTTTGACCGGATGTAGTGTCGGGCATGCTGGCAGGGGTGGGGATGGAAAAAGTTTCGGCTGTGAGAATCTCCAACTAAGACAAAGGGTTGCGGGAGAGAGAGCGAAAATCGATGCACCTGAAGGCTCAACTTTCCTTCGCACAACCTGCACTCTCTCGCGCCCCCTCCACCACGCTTCGCGTGGTCCCCCTCCCCCGTGAACGGGGGAGGATCCGCGCTCAGCCGTCGCTTTACTCCAACCCTCGATGAAGTCTGCCACGGGGGGACGCGGTGGCACCGGATCCTCCCCTGCGAAGCGGGGGAGGGGGACCACGTAGTGGTGGAGGGGGCGCGGGTGTGGGGAGGCGCGCGGGTGCGGGGAGGGGATTGCGCGTAGCGTCATGGAAAGGGCGCGCATGTCGGCCGGGCGCTTTTGCGCGAAAGTTGGGCGTGCCGGCAGTGCCTTCTGCTTGGTTCCCACCTCCATCTGCATTATGTCAGCGCCAAGACATCACATCGCGAGTCCCGACATGTCCATTTCCAAGGAAACAGTCCTCGACAAGCTGGCCACCATCAAGGGGCCGGACTTCGAGGGCGACATCGTCTCGCTGGGGCTGGTGTCGGACATCTTCATCGCCGATTCCAAGGTGTTCTTCTCGATCACCGTGCCCGCCGCCCGCGCCAAGGAGCTGGAGCCGCTGCGCGCGGCCGCCGAGCGCGCGGTGAAGGCGCTGCCGGGCGTGGCCGGTGCCGTCGTGGCGCTGACGGCGGAGAAGAAGGGTGGCGGCATGGAAGCCGCGCCCCCGCGTCCCGTCCCGCCGCGCCCGGCGCCTGCCGCGCGGCCCGCACCTCCGCCCGCCCCGCCGTCGACGCAGTCCGGCAAGCGCGGCGTACCGGGCGTCGAGGCGATCATCGCGGTTGCCTCCGGCAAGGGCGGCGTCGGCAAGTCCACCACCGCCGTCAACCTCGCGCTCGGCCTCGCAGCGCTCGGGCTGAAGGTCGGGGTGCTCGACGCCGACATCTACGGCCCGTCGATGCCGAAGCTGCTGGGCATCAAGGGCAAGCCGACCACGGTCGACGGCAAGATCCTGAAGCCGATGGAGAAATACGGCCTCAAGGTGATGTCGATGGGCTTCCTCGTGGAGGAGGAGACGCCGATGATCTGGCGCGGGCCGATGGTGATGTCGGCGCTGACGCAGATGCTGCGCGAGGTCGAGTGGGGCGCGCTCGACGTGCTCGTCGTCGACATGCCGCCCGGCACCGGCGATGCGCAGCTGACCATGGCCCAGCAGGTGCCGCTCGCCGGCGCCGTCATCGTCTCGACGCCGCAGGACCTGGCGCTGATCGACGCGCGCAAGGGCCTCAACATGTTCAGGAAGGTCGACGTGCCGCTGCTCGGCATCGTCGAGAACATGAGCTACTTCGTCGCCCCCGACACCGGCAGGCGCTACGACATCTTCGGCCATGGCGGCGCGAAGGCGGAGGCCGAGCGCCTCGGCGTGCCGTTCCTCGGCGAAGTGCCGATCGAGATGTCGATCCGCGAGAACTCGGATGCGGGCACGCCGGTCGTGGTGGCCGATCCGAACGGCCCGATCGCCGCGGTCTATCGCGACGTGGCGGCGAGGGTGCGGGAGCGCATGCGCGCCGAATCCTCGTCGGGTGCGGCGAAAGGACCTGCGATCGTCTTTGAGTAACTGTTCGAAATTCCTCGCTTTTTGCCGTTCTCCTACATTCGTCTGGTTGCTGCCGGTTAAATCCTGACACAACATGTCAGCTAGTCGATGTTTCGTAATGAAACAGGGCGCGACCCAGCGGCCGGTGGAGCAAGGACGGGAATAACCCGCGACACGCCGATCCGGAGGTCCGCAAGGCAGCGTCCGAGGCCGATGGGGCATGGTGTGAGGCGGCATCGAGATGGCTGACGTGCAGTTCACGCGTCAGCTCGCGACGATTGTTTCTGTGGACGCGGTCGGCTTTTCGCGCCTGATGGGCCAGAATGCCGATTTGGCTGTTGCGGCCTTCGAGACGCGAGCGGCGATCATCCGGGAGACCTGTCGCAGCCACGGCGGCGAGATCTTCGGCGCGGCCGGAGACAGCTTCATGGCCGAATTCGGCCTGCCGGCCCGCGCGCTGCTGGCCGCGCTCGCCTTCCAGAAGCGCATCGTCGAACTCAACGCCGCCACGCCGGAGAGCGGCCGCATGGCGTTCCGGGCCGGCATCAACACCGGCGACGTGATCGTGCGCGACCTGAACCGCTACGGCGACGACGTCAACATCGCCGCGCGGCTGCAGGAATCCGCACCCGAGAGCGGCATCGTCATCTCCGAGACGACGTTCAACCACGTGCAGCGGCTGTCGATCGCCCGCTGCCGCGACATGGGCGAGAAGCGGTTCAAGAACATCCTCTATCCGGTGCGCAGCTATCTCGTCCTGTCCGCCGAGGCCGATTCCGCGTCGGCCGGCGAGGAGAGCACGGCCCAGCCGCGCGTGCCGACCATGCCGCTGGGAGCCTTGCCGGCCGGGCCGCCGGCGGTCGCGGTGCTGCCGTTCCGCGCGGCCGGCTCCGGAGCCGAGGCGGAGGCGATGGCCGACGGCCTGGCCGAGGACATCATCATCGGCCTGTCCAATGCGCGATGGCTGCCGGTCATCGCGCGCAGCTCCAGCTTCCAGTTCCGCGACGCCGCGCTGTCGGACGCCACCGCCGGCCTCGCGCTCGGCGCGCGCTATGTCGTGTCGGGCACGGTGTCGCTCACCGGTCCGACCATCCGGGTCAGGGCCATGCTGGAGGACGCCGTCGAGGCGAACACGATCTGGGCCGGCACCTTCGACGCCGACGTCGAGGGAATCCCGTCCATCCCCGACGAGATCGGCGGCGAGATCGTTGTCGCGCTCGCCAAGGAGGTCGACCGGGTCGAGCAGGAGCGCTCCTTCCGGCTGCCGGTGGAAAGTATGGACACCTGGCAGCTCATCCGGCGCGGGCGCTGGCACATGGGGCGCCGTACCCATGACGACACCGAGATGGCGCTCGGCTTCTTCGAACGCGCGCTCGACCGGTCGCCCAACTCGACCAGTGCGCTCAACGAACTGGCCTGGTGGTATTTCTGGCGTTCCTGGCTGCGTTTCGGCCAGCCGCACGACTACGAGGCCGATCTGGTGCAGGTGGTGGCCTATGCCCGCAAGGCGCTGGCGATCGACCCGCATGACGCGCGCCCGCACTGCCATCTCGGCATCGCCGACATCATGCGCGGCAGGCCCGGCTCGGCGCTGAAGCATCTCGATATGGCGCTCGCCATCAATCCCAGCTTCTCCTTCGCGCATTCCGCCAAGGGCAGCGCGCACAATCTGCTCGGCGAGGCCGCGAAGGCGATCCCCTCCCACCTGCAGGCGGAGAAGCTCAGCCCGTTCGACCTCTACCGCTTCCACAATCTCGGCGAGCTCGCCGCCGCTTATGCGTTCACCGGCGATTTCGGCGCCTCGGCGGATGCCGCCAAGGCGTCGCTGGAACTGTCTCCGGCCTACTGGTATTCCGGCCTCATTCGGGTGGGATCGCTGTTCCGCGCCGGCAGGGAGGTGGAAGCGGCGGCCGAGCTCAATGCCTTCCGGCTGCGCCACCCGCATTTCCGGATGCGCCGGGCCGAGCTGGTTCCCTATGTCGACCCGGCCTCCAACCGCTTCCTGATCGGCAATTTCCGCGCGGCGGAGGAGCAGCTGGCGCTCGCGGTTCAGCGCTGAGGGCCGCCCGCCGGGGGCTGCAGCGCGACATGCGCGCGCAGCCGTTCCTCGTCGAGGATCCGGATGCCGTTGCGGCGGATGTCGAGGATGCGCGCCTCGCGCCACTGCTTGAGGTTCTTGTTGACCGATTCGCGCGTGGCGCCGAGGAAATCGGCGAGCTCCGACTGCGAGATCTCGATCCAGCCGTCATCGGCGGCGAAGGCCGACGCCATGAACAGCAGCCGCTTGGCCAGCCGCGCGTCGACCTTCAGCATCACCTGGTCGCCGAACTCGCCGCTGATCCAGCGGATCCGGGCGCAGAGCAGCCCGATGATCGCGCGCGACAGCGCCGGCGTCCGCGTCACCCGGTCGACGAACTGCGCATGCGAGATCGAATAGACCTCGCATTTTCCGACGCAGGTCGCGGTAGCCGTGCGCGTGCCGCCGTCGAGCGCACCGATCTCGCCGACGAGGCTGTGCGGCGTCTCCATGTTGGCGACGATCTTGCGGCCGTCGGGGGAATAGAGGGAAATCTCCACCGCGCCCTTGACGATGCCGAAGACGCGGTCGGGGGGATCGTCCTGCATGAACAGCGTCTCGCCGTCGGCCCACTGTTCCGGCGCATGGCCGGCGAACAGCAGGTCGAACAGCTCCGCAGGCAGCTGCCCGCCCCGCGGCGCCGCCGGTCGCGGCATCTTGGCCCGCCTCATGCAGCTTCACCAATGTGTAGATCAGCGGCGCAAGACGCCGCAAATTGAATGTGTCCCGTCGCCATGCAAAGAAGACCCTCGAGGAAACCTAACCCAGGGAAAACACGATGACCAGCGATGCTGTTCTCCATGAGAAGCATGACGGCTATGCCACAGTGACGCTCAACCGCCCGCATCGCCTGAACGCCTTCAACGAGGATCAGCATCTAAGGTTGCGCGCCGCGCTGGACGACTGCGCCGCCGATGACGACTGCCGCGCCGTGATCCTGACGGGGGCCGGCCGCGGCTTCAGCGCCGGACAGGACTTGTCCGACCGCGATCCGACACTCGGCGGCCCGCGCCCCGACCTCGGCCTGACGCTGGAGACCTATTACAACCCGCTCATCCGCCAGATGCGGGCATTGGGCAAGCCGATCATCTGCGCGGTGAACGGCGTCGCCGCGGGCGCGGGCGCCAACATCGCGCTGGCGGGCGACATCGTCATCGCCGCGCGCTCGGCGAGCTTCATCCAGGCCTTCTCGAAGATCGGCCTGGTGCCGGACGCGGGCGGCACCTGGTGGCTGACGCGGCGCCTGGGCGAGGCGCGCGCCAAGGCGCTGGCGCTCACCGCCGAGCCTTTGCCGGCCGAGACGGCGGCAGAGTGGGGCCTGATCTGGAAATGCGTCGACGACGCGGAGCTGATGGCGCAGGCGCGCAAGTTCGCCGAGAAATTCGCCAACGGGCCGACGGCGGCCTATGCGCTGACGAAGCAGCTGATCCAGGCGGCCTCGACCAATTCGCTGGACGAGCAGCTCGACATGGAGCGCACCTTCCAGCACAAGGCGGGACAATCCGACGAATATCGCGAGGGTGTCGCCGCCTTCCTGCAGAAGCGCCCGGCGAATTTCCGGGGCAAGTAGGCCGGGTCCGTGCGCCGCCGCCGGCTTCCGTCGGCGGCATTTACGATGGCGTGGAGAATTCGCCTTGCTCGGCTTGAATTCCGCGGCCATTGCCGATAAGACGCGCTCCACGCTGCGCCGCTTCGCGGACAGCGCCGGATTGCCGCTTTAGCTCAGTTGGTAGAGCACATCATTCGTAATGATGGGGTCGCGTGTTCGAGTCACGCAAGCGGCACCAAATCTCTCAACAAAACAGTCACTTTGGGTTTTGCTGCCCGTCGTCTTTTGATGCCGGTGCCTCGTCTCGACTTTCTTGCGACCGAGGCTCGTCGTCTTGGCCAAGGCGGATCTGGCAGTCGTATAGTCGGCGCGACCATCGGATAGTCGGTGGGCAGCCTCCATCTGGCGATCCTGATCCTGCTGGAGACCAGTCTCAACACTCCGCTTTTCGCCATCGGACCTCGCGGGTTGCATTCTCGATAGAGGTGCGCCGGTGAACTCGGACCAGGGCCTGTGCCCGTCACCGCCCGGCCTTCGCAAATCCGCCGAAATACCAGGTGGGCGCTCGACAAGCAGGCATTTTATAACCGTTTAGTAATGCAACAGCCACAAGACCTCTATCACTCGTCTAGGCGCAGTTCTCTATAAAATCCTCCCACGCTGGCGAGTTGAGATGCGGGCCCAAATGCGCCCGCTGCACCCTGGGGCCTGTGACCCCTCCTGGGCGGAACGTTCCCGGCGATGCAAGGGAGTGCTCAATGCGCGATATCTCACGTGGTCAGCAATCGATGAAGCCGCGAAAGGTGGACGACAAGATGCGATTCGGCCTCATGTGGCCGAACTCGCCATCTCCGAACGTAACGTCATTGGCCGTTGCCGAGCGGAACCCCGACGTGCTCGACATGGATTCGCATATCGCGCTTGCCCGTACGGCCGAGAAAATTGGCGTGGATTTCGTCTTTTTCGCCGACGGCTACACCAATCACGGCGAGCACAATGCACGCGTTGGCCATGGCGAGCCCTGCATATCGGCACCGATCTGGGCGCCGATCGTCATGGCCGCGACCGATCACATCGGGGTCGTGACGACGATGCACGCCCGCTACCTGTCGCCCGTAGTCCTCGCGCGTCTGGGAGCCAATCTTGATGTCCTGAGCGGTGGGCGCTGGGGTTGGAACATCGTGCCGGGCGCCAAGGGGTCCGAGGCCAGGCTGTTCGGCATTTCGAGCGAGATCGAACACGACGAGCGCTATGCGGTGGTGGAAGAGACGCTGGCCGCGGTCCGTGCCCTTTGGAACGCGCGCGGCAAGCCGATCGATTTCAACGGAAAATACTATCACCTGGAAGGTGTGCCGCGCGGCCCCTATCCGGTCCAGGAGAGCCCGCTGATCTTCAACGCAGGCGTTTCTCCTGCTGGCCAGGACTTCATAGCACGCAATGCCGACTACGCGTTCTTCGCGGTCGTGGAAGATCTCGCACAGGTGGCAAAGACGGTAGAAGAACTGGGCGACAAGACCGAGGCGAGCGGCCGCTCCCGACTGGAGGTCAACCTCGCCGGCTCGATCGGGTATGTCATCGGGTCGACTGCGGCCGAAGCGCAGGAGAAATACGACTGGATCCGCGACTCGGTCGATATGGATGCGGCGCGCGGGTGGGCGCGGGGGTTCCTCTCCGGGAGCCAGACGTATCAGAGCAATTTCGGCGGCGAGTTCGATGAGGCCGCCCGCAAGATCGGTCTTGCGGCCGGCAGCCGCGTTCTGGTCGGGACGGCCGCCGACGTCGCCGAACAGATCGTCGAGATCAACCGGCAGACCGGCCTGCGCGGCTTTATGTGGCTCAGTCTCATCTGGGATCCGGCGGAGGTTGCGCTGCTCGGCGATGTCCTGCCGTATCTGGAGAAGGCGGGTCTGTGGGAGCCGCCGTCCTCACGCGGCTGGTCGTGGTGAAACGGCCATGAGCGGGTTTGTAGGGCGCAATGCTATCGTCACGGGAGCCAGGGGCGATATAGGCCGTTCCATCGCCGAAGATCTGGCGCGGCGTGGCGTGAATGTCTGGGGTGTCGACATCGGGTTCCAGGAGCAGCTCGCGCCGCAGCCGCTTGGGAGCGGGACGATCGCCAGCATGCCGCTCGATGTCACCGATTCGGCCGCAGTGAGGGCTGCGTTCTCGCAGATCGAGCAGCAGGCAGGTCCGACATCCCTCCTCGTGAATGCGGCCGGCGGCCCGGGAAAGGTTCGAGCTCCAGTCGATCAGGTCGAGGATGTGGACTGGCGCAAGGTCGTGACGCTCAACCTGGATGGGCTCTTCTACTGCTGTCGCGAGGCGGCGCGCTCCATGAAGGCTGCGGGGGGAGGAGCGATCGTGAACGTCTCGTCAGGCGCTGGCAGGACTTACACGAGGACCGGTGTCCAGGCCTACGCCGCATCGAAGGCAGGTGTGATCGGCCTGACGCGGCAGCTCGCCCGCGAACTCGGCCCCTTCGGTGTTCGCGTGAACTGCGTTGCGCCAGGGCTAGTCGCGGTCGCCGCAACTCGGGAGGAGATCGAATCCATACCATCCGAAACCATGAGCGCGCACCTTGGCAACATAGCGCTCGGACGGCTGGGGCGACCCGATGATCTCGTCGGACCGGTGCTCTTCTTCCTCGGCGATGATGCGAGCTTCGTCACCGGCCAGACCATCAGCGTCGATGGCGGGTCCATCATGCTCGGTTAGAGCGAAGACGGTGGCGGGCAACAGACGGAGCCACGAGCCTGCAAATGGTGCAAGACATATCATCTGCGAATACGGTATCCGAGATCGATCCAGACTGTTTCCGCAAGATCCTTCGGTCTGCGGCGGCAAGCGTGGTCGTAGTCACAACCTGCGCGGACGGTGAGCTTCACGGCATGACAGCCACCGCCTTCTCAAGCGTCAGTGCCGATCCGCCGAGCGTACTCATTGTGATCAATCGCAGCGCGAGGAGCCATTCGCGCCTCCTGCGAAGCGGCCGCTTTGCGGTCAACGTGCTGGCTGAGGACCAGGAGTGGATCGGCCAACGGTTTGCCGGCAAAATCGAGGATCAGTTCAGCGGTGTGGGCTACATTGCGACCGCCGACGGTCTGCCTGTTCTCACGGGATGCGCAGCCCACATGGAGTGCCGCACCCAGGAGACAGTGGACGTGGGCACACACACGATCTTTGTCGGCCGCGTCGTCGCCGGTAAGGCAGAACCGGCTGCTCCGCTCCTCTATCACGACGGTCGGTTCAAGGCATTGGCGCCTTCCCCCGAGGCGAGCTGAACGCGGTTTGGCCGTCAGGTGAGGGGCCGGCAGGTTGAAACTCTTGTTCTCAGTCGACCTGTTTTTCAGTCTCGAGCTTCTCGAGGCACGACGTCGTTGCCGCGATCGCGCAATCCAGCGCATGCAAAACGCGGTTGTATGCACGGCGGGCATCCACTGTGGCGAAACGGCGCCTGTCGCCGTCCTCTTCGACGGCCGCCAGATGGTGTAGCGGGGCCAGTGCCGGGAATGGAGGCTGCTGGAGTGCCGGATCCGGCTCGAATCTGTCACCGGTGGTGAACTGAATCGGCACCAGCGCTCGCGATATGGCGACCAGCGTGGCGTTGATCGTGTTCAAAGTCGTCTCGGCATCCGTCTTTCCGGCGGCTGCGCTGACCTTCCCGACTAGTTGGTCAAGCAACGCGGCGCGGCTCGTCAGCGCCGTAATATCCATCCAGCGGACAAGATCCTTGGCGATGTCCTCCAGTGCGTCGTGCAGCTCGCGCGTCGCACCGGAAAAATCAAATGGCAGGATGGCGTCGCAGAGCGCACGCAGCACGATGTTGGCATAGAAGCGAGCGTCACGGACGAGCACATCCGCGTCGATCTTGTCGAGCGTGTCGCCCTCTGTGTGCCACCACCAGCCGAGCGGATGCGGAAAGTGCTCGTGCATACCGCTTGAAACCGGCTGTTCTCCGAAGGCAAGGATGGCCGGGATGCCGATACCCCAGAATGACTGGTCGCCAAACCGGCCGAGGCGTTTGACGTGGATGGGTTCGCCGGAGACTTCCTCCATGACGACTTCGGCGGTCTTCCAGAGTTCGGGGCCGGACAGCGATACAAAATCGTGGTTCCCGCGCCCGCCCGTCGAGTCGATGTTCACGTGCAGGACGCAGTTCCGTTCGAGATCGTCCCAGAAGTTATCAGCATACCAGGTAGATCCGGCATAGCGCCCTTGCGAATGGCCCGACCAGAAGGCGAGCCGCAGGCCTCTGCGCAGGTGGCGGCGGTTCGCTGCGGCTATCCGCGCCACTTCAAGCATGGTGACGTTGGCGGTGCCGTTGTCCATCACACCGTAATGCCAGGTATCGTGGTGTCCGGAGAACAGTACATAGCTGCCGTCCGCCGGAGCTATCGGGTCAAGGTCGGCGATCAGCATCGGGATCTGCCGCCAGCCGGTGTCGACGTCGGCATGCATGACGATCTCGATTTTCTCGCCTGCCACAAGGCGCGCTTTCAATCGGGCGCCGTCAGGTCCCGACACCGTGCACGCAACGGTTCGGGGCAACTGCTGCCTGGTTTCGAGCCCGGGGTTTCCCCAGACGGGAGACAGCGTCATCTCGTGCCGATGCTCGTCAGGACTGACGTGAAGATGCCCGGCGGCGCCGGCGTGTCTGAGCCTGTTGGCCACGGCCGGCGTCGCGAGGCCATCCACGACGGCAATCCGTCCAGCCAGATCGATACCCCTGAGGTCGGCGGGCATGCCCTTTCCGACATAGACGAGGTCGCCGCGCAAGCCATCCTTCGGAGACGACAGAGAGAAGGAATGAGTAATGCACTCCATCGAGTCGCCTGGTATTTCGACGGTCGCCGAGCCGGGGAGGCTGATGTAGGCGTCGTGGAACAAGATCGCCGTGCGCAGGCCCATGCCAGCGGCCCTAGCCTCAAGATAGCGCAGACTTTCGAGTTCGTCGGGGGTGCCTGGATATTTCGTCCATCGCGCAATCGTCGTCAGATCGGCAAGCATCGCTGTGCCGTCGACGGCGTCCATCGACGCCATCCTCGTGCGCTTGTCCATCGGGTCTGCTCTCGCTGTGTCAGTGAACACTGCCGGCGCCTCGAACTTCGTCGAGGGCGCCGACGAATCCTGCGACGATGCCGTTGAACACGCTCGGCTGTTCACGGAACGGCATATAGCCGGCGCGGCCGATGATCCGCAGGTGAGCGGTTCCCTGTCGCGGCGCGATCAGCCGGAAAAGAGCCATCGCGTTTTGCACGGGGCTCATCGGATCATTCTGTCCCCACACCAGCATGACAGGACAAGGGACACCCTGTTCGCGAAACCGCGTCCAGTTGTCGACCCGCATTCGCGACAAGGTCGGCCGCACGGAGGTGTCGTATTCGTTCTTGCCGTGAAGCCTCTCGCGCAGTGCCTTAAACTGGTGCGACTGGCCGACCAGGACTGCTTCGTCGAGGAAGCGTCCAGCATCGATATGATGACCGTTCCACGATTGCCGCTCCATGACCCAGGCCTGCGCCGTACGGCCATAGCGGGGTTCGAGCGGCGCCGACAACGTGAGGTTGGACAAAGGATCGCCGGCGGGCGCGACGGCCTTGCCGGCGACGATGGTGACCGAGCGGATCAGTTCCGGAGCCTCGAAGGCGAGCCTGAGGGCGGCCAAACCGCCTTCATCATGGCCGACAAGATGAACCGGTCCGCCGACGGTAATGTCGAGGAAAGCCCTCGCATGTTCGATCACGCGATCGAAGCCGTAGCTCTGCTCACTCGGAATGCCTGTTCGACCTTGTCCCAATGCATCAAAGGCGACCACTCGGGCCCGACTTCCGATTTCTTCCAGATTGGCCTCCCACACCCGCAGATTGTGGCAGACGCCTTGATCGGCGAGGGCATTCGCGTGAAGAAACGCAATGGTGGAGGGGCCGCTTCCGGTCTCGACGTAGCGGGTTCGCACTCCTCCGGCCTCGACCCATCTGTCCTCAAGCATTCTGATCTGTTCCTCGTTCTTGTCAGCGCCTGAGGCGTGCCAGGAATTCCAGCATGATGGCGTTGAACTGGGCGGGGTGTTCGTGAAACGGGTGGTGGCCGGCCTCGTTGATGAGGTGAAAGGACGCGCCGGCGTCGCGCGAGGAGATGAGCTGAAACAAATCCACGGCAGCTTCGAGTGTGGTCGTGTGATCGTTGTAGCCCCAGATGATCTGCGTCGGCCGGCCAAGTCCGGCATCGCTGATCCATTGCAGTGTCTCGCGTTTGAGCGGCGCCAGTTGGCGCAGGAAGAGTGTCTCGGCGAGTCCACCCTTGGTCATCTTCATGACCGCTTCCTGGTATTTGGGCAGGCGGAGAACTTCGTAGCCGGCCTCTACGAGGGGCTCGACGATGCTCTCGGGTCGATAGGCGCAACGCTCGAACACCCATCGTTGGGATTCGCGCGATACGGGCGGGAAGGGGCATCCCGACAGCTCGACCTCATTCAATCCCACGCCCGGCGAAAGAGTGCCTGTATTGACCAGTGTGCAACTGCGGATGAGCTCCGGGCACTCCAGCGTCAGTCGCGCGGCAAGCATCGCGCCCCTGGACTGCCCGACGATATGTATCCCGCGCAGGCCAAGCGCCGACAGGAACGAGGCGGCATGCGCGACCACCGCCTGCATGCGATAGTCGTCATTCGCAGGGTTGTCTGTGTGTCCCTGGCCAAGCTTGTCGAATGCGATCACCCGATACTGACGCGACAGGACCTCGAAGTTCCCATGCCAGATCTCGACTACCGAAGCCGAACTGGGGGATCCGAAATTCCCTCCGGTGATGAGGACGATGGGTTCGCCGGCTCCCTTGTCAAAGTAGCGCGTCCGAATTCCGTTGATCTCGATCCATTTCGGCGTTCCCAGCACGGCGAATTCTGCTCCGATGATCTGAGCGCTCTGTGCGCTCGTTCATGGGGCGATCTTGCATGCGGTCGCTGGTAGGAAAACTCTAGGAAGAGTTCAAAACACATAACCATTTGGTAATGCGGGATTGGATGGTCGATCAGAAGGACAAGGAATCAGGCTCTACCGGCGGGCCGGTCCAGCGGAAGTTTGGGACCGACCTACTCTCCTTGGGGTTGAAGCGCAGGATGAGGAAATCGCGCAATCTACACGTGGCCGGCGACAGCACCCGATCGCTGAGCCATGTCAGCTGGACGGTGTCGCCGATATCGTAGATCGGAAGGTTCACGCGTTCGCCCACTCCCTGGCCCATGTGGGTGTCGCTCGCCGGAGAGCCCGCATTCGCGTACACGTCGAGACCTTGGCCGATCGCAACGGGCAGGACGGTCAACAGCTGGGCTTCGCGCAGCAAGGCGAGGCTCAGGACGAGGGAATTGGTTTCGATCACATCAGCGGGAAACGGCAGGTCGAGTTTCTTGAGCAAAACTTCAAGATGGCGCCGGGTGCGGGTGCCGATCGGCGCCACGCACCACGGATACTGGACTGCGTCCCTCCATACAGGGTTTGACTCGGCCAACAGCGGATGCCCTCGGCTGGCGAAAATCATATGATGCGCGGCCTTGATCGGGACGCTCACGTGTTTGAAGCGCGGTTCGTCATCGGCGAGAGGGCTGATGATGAGATCGACGTGGCCACGCTCCGCCTGTTCCATCAGCTCGTGATAAGGTGCGTCGATCAGGCTCACCGCTATTTTCGGAAAGATCGCCTTGAACCTGGCCACGGCGGTTGCGAGGTTTGGCAGAAGCGCATAGGTCCGTATCCCGACCACGACGCTGCCATGCACGCCTTCGCGCAGATGCATCAGTTCGTCGTTGACGGAGTCGATCTCGCTCAAAATCAGGTAGGCGGCATCAATCAGTCTCGCGCCGATCTCGGTCGGCTGCCAGCGTTCGAGGTCATGCCTGAAAAGCGGCATGCCAATGATGTCCTCGATCTCGGCTTTCGTCTTCGACACGGCCGCTTGGGTGACGCCCATCTGCTCGGCGGCCAGGCTGATCGACTTCATCTCATTGATCGCCCGGATGAGGCGCAGGTGGCGGATCTTCAGGCGCTGACGAAGGAAATTGGTGCTGATCATAAGTCTCTCACCGGCGCTCAGGAATAACCATTTGGTTAACTGAATTCAACATTACGTGGAATTTTCATACCATCGTCATGTTTGCTAGCGTCCAAACGCGGTCGTTGGAACTGTCCAAGACAGACAAGGCCGGGAGCGGAAAAGGCAAGGGCGCGGTCGAAAAGGCTGCCCGGAGCTTCGCAGGCGCGGAGTACTATTCCGAGCCGGCGTATCACCCTGGCAATATGCGTTTTCGATCTTCGGCTAGGCGGGGTGCTGCAAGCGCGGCTGCTCCGGTGCGTCGTCGCGCCAACTTTTTCCGAACCTGCGGATGGGGAAAATCGAGGAGAACCAAACATGTTCTGGAAAAAAGCAGTCCTGAGTCTGGTGGTGGCCGGCTTCTTCGGCATGAACGCGGCGAAGGCGGAAACCGAGTTCACTTTCTCGTCTTGGATACCTTGGACGCACGGGCTGAACGTCCATCTCTACATTCCGTGGGCGGAGGCGGTCGAGAAGGCGTCGAACGGGGAAATCAAGATCCGCTTTCTCCCCAAAAGCGTCGCAGCGCCGCGGGCCTATCTTGATGCTGTCCGGACCGGACAGACGGACATCGGCTTCGGTACGCACTCCTATTCGCCGCAACTCTTTGCCGCGTATCACTTCACCGATTTCCCCTTTCTGGGGGACCGTTCCGTCGTGACATCGGTGGCATTGCAGCGCACGCATGACAAATTCCTCGCCGACAAGAACCTCTACGACGGCGTCCAGCTGATCGGCATCAATACGCTGGGTCCAGGCCTTCTCTTCCACCGCACAAAGCTGATCAAATCGCCCGAGGATATGGTCGGCCAGAAGATCCGCACCGGCGGCGAGATCACGCGACGGTTGGTCGAAGGGCTTGGAGGCGTATCCGTGGCCCAGCCGATCACCAAGGCTTACGAGCTCCTGTCGACCGGTGTCGTCGACGGACACGCAGGACACTGGGAGCAGCTCGTCGGCTTCAAGCTCGCCGAAGTGCTTCCCTACGCGACGATCATCCCCGGAGGCCTCAACAGCGGCAGTATGTATTTGATGGTCAACAAGGCGAAATACGACTCCCTTTCGCCGGTCGGCAAGGCGGCATTCGACAAATACTCCGGCGAGGTCTTCGCCAAGATGGCCGGCGAAGCCTGGGACAAGATCAACGACGAAGGCAAGGCAGCGGCAGTGGCCGCGGGCACGACGATCGCTGACGCTCCCGACGCCGTCATCGATGCGATGAAGAAAGTCAGCGTGGAGTTCGAAGCAGAATATTACAAGGAGGTTGCCGCGACCGACTTGGACGGGAAGGCCATCCTGGACTACTTCCGCTCCCAGGTCGACGAGCTGAAGGCGAAATGAGCGCGAAGCCGGAGCACGACGCCGCGCGCAAGGGCATCACGCACTGGCTCGGCGACCTGCCGAGCCGTGCCTTGGCCCTGATCGCCGGTCTGATACTTTTCGCGATGATGCTTCTGACGCTGTTCGACGTCGCAGGTCGTTACCTCTTCAACAGCCCGCTGCCGGCAACATCCGAGCTGATAGCCCTCATGATCGCAGGCCTCGTATTCTGCGCTCTTCCCTACGTCTGTTTCAGGGAAATGCACGTTACGATCGACATTCTCGACGACGTCGTTCCTGACTGGCTCAAGCGCATCCAGGGCATGTTCGTAAATGTCTTCTCCGCGGTTGCGCTGCTGGTGATTGCATGGCGGCTCTACGAGATGTCGATCACGCACTACCGCTACGAGGAAGTGTCCGATGAATTGCTGATGCCTTTTTGGCCCTTCACCGCAGCCATGGCGTTTCTTGGCGTCGTGGCGGCTTGGGCGCAAATCTGCGCGGCGGCCCAATATGCAACGGGTGCGAGGTCCACGCCCGCGCAATCTTATCACGGCGGAGAGTAGGGTGACCGAAGCACTGGTGGGTTTTGCAGCGCTTCTGCTGCTGTCGTTCATGCGCGTGCCGATCGCCTTCGCAATGGCGGTGGTCGGCGGACTGGGCATGCTGTGGGTCGCCAGCGCATCGGCGGCGTTCGCGAACATCGGACAGACCGCGTTCGACGCGGCGGTCAATTACGAACTCTCCGTAATGCCGCTCTTCGTGCTCATGGGCAACTTCATCACCCGTGCACGGCTGTCGGATGAACTCTACGCGGCCTCCTACGCCTTCCTGGGGCACCGACGCGGCGGACTCGCCATGGCGACGGTCGTGGCCTGCGGCGGCTTCGGTGCGGTCTGCGGATCCTCGCTCGCGACCGCAGCGACGATGTCGAAGGTCGCGATGCCCTCAATGCGCCGATACGGCTATGACGACGGCCTTGCCGCCGGATCGGTGGCCGCCGGCGGAACGCTGGGTATCCTCATTCCGCCGAGCGTGCTTCTCGTTCTCTACGGCATCATGACACAGACAAGCATCGGCAAGCTCTTTGCCGCGGGCATCGCTCCCGGAATTGTCGGCATCTGCTTCTACCTGCTGGCGGTACAGTCCGTCATCGCGCTCTGGCCCCAGCTTGGTCCGCCCGGGGAGCGATCGAACTGGGCTTCGCGCCTGGCGGCGCTGCGTGGCGTCTGGGGCGTGCTGCTTCTGTTTGGAATCGTGATGGGTGGAATCTATGGAGGTGTCTTTACGCCGACCGAGGCGGCCGGCATCGGCGCCGCGGGTGCGTTCCTCTTCTTCCTTGGACGCAAGCAGACGTTGGCGGAACTGCTTCATCATTTGGCGGTCGTGTCCGTCGCCGGCGTGATCTTGATGACGGCGCTGCTGCTCTTGCGGTTGCTGACCGGCGGCGCTGTCGGGACATCCCTTGCCGCCGCGGCGTTCACCGTGGTGCTCGCGCTTGTCAGCCTCGGGCTCCTACGGCGTCATGCGGGATCCGGTGAGAATATCTTGGCGCGGCTTTCCGGCGCTTCGGCCATGCTCGCAGTGCAGCTTGCCGCCATTCTGGTGCTCTTGGCAGTGTTGGCCGGCATTTCGCGCGGAACAACAGGTGCCGTCCAGTTCATTGGCTCGAATGGACCCTTTGCCGTGCTGTCGCTGCTCTTTTGCGCTCTTGCCGGAAAGCTGACCTACTCGGCGCGCGCCTGGGGCGAGGTCTACGAAACCCTGCTCGAAAGCGCAGTGACGGTCGCGTCGCTCTTTACGGTGCTGATTGGTGCCTTGCTCTTCGCGAACTTCGTCAACTACACGACGTTTCCCGACGTACTGCTGGAAATCACGAGAACGTTCGAGGGCAGCCCGTGGCTCGTGCTGGTTTCAATCCTGGCAATCTACATCGTGCTCGGCTGCGTGTTCGAGAGCCTGTCGATGATTCTTCTCACCGTGCCGATCTTCTTTCCCGTCATAATAGAGCTTGCGCCGGGCTTCGGCTTGACTGCGGACGAAGCCGCCATCTGGTTTGGCATCGTCGTGGTCGTCGTCACTGAGATCAGCCTCATAACCCCTCCTGTCGGATTGAACGTCTTCGTTCTGAGGGGGCTGCTGCCTGATGTCTCGACCACTACGATCTTCCGTGGCGTGACGGCGTTCTGGATCGCCGACATTTTCAGACTGGCAGTAATTGCCGCCTTGCCCATCGTCAGCCTCTGGTTGACGCAGTTCGTCAAATAGGGGTGATCGCGGCGACCAGCTTTGGCTCGTCTTCAATCGGACGAAGAGTGCCAATCATGACCCAGGTGATCACGCCTGCTGCTGCGGCGCGGGCGTGACGACGTCATTCCTTCCGAACGTCATCTTCGCGGCTACCATCCACAAGGCGCGGGGCATGACGGTGGATCGCACCCATGTCCTGGCGACACCGGGTATCGATGCCTATGGCACCTATCTCGCGGTCTCACTCCATCGCGACGGCGTGGATCTGCAGTACGGTCGCGATGATTTTGCCAGCCAGGACAAGCTGACCTAAGCGTGATGCGGCGTTGGCATCCAGCCGGAATGGACGCAGCAGTTGCCGACACGGGCGAAAGCGGTCACAGCGATACTTGCTAGCAAAAGACAGCTTAGCGCCCAATCCCGAGGACGTTCGACGCATTGCGCCCGCGCCATCGACTCGCAACGGGTCGGCGGCGCAATTGTCCGTGGACCGGACGCTCCAGCCTAGCGCGTAGACTTTGTGGGCTTCCCGGTATTTTCAATCGTCGCAGTTGTTGGAACAAGGAGCGCGGCAGCATGCCAACTTACCCTTCCCGCACCCAGGTCGTGATCGTCGGCGCGGGTCCAACGGGATTGACGGTGGCCAATCTTCTGGCGGCCTATGGCGTGAATTTCGTCGTGCTTGACCGCGAGCCGGGACCGATGAATCTGCCGCGCGCCATCGTTCTGGATGACGAAGGCGCGCGAACCTTGCAAGTGTTCGGTCTCGACAAGAGCTATGTCGCGCACACGATGAAGGCGGTCGGCTCCAAGTATCTCGATGATGCAGGCAACTGCATCGCCGAGACGGGCGCAGGACCTGAAACCTATGGTTTCGCCAAGAGGCAGTACATTTACCAGCCCGAGCTTGAGCGGGCTCTACGTGAGCGGCTCGAAGAACAGGCGCCGGGCTGTCTGTTCTTCGCCTCGGACGTCACGCTCGTTTCGGAGGCGAGCGGCGAACCGGTCGTGAACGTCACCGACGAAAGCGGCAGGCAGCACCAGATCAAAACCGAGTGGGTTCTCGCCTGCGATGGCGGAAGAAGTCCGATCCGCGAGAGCCTTCGCATCGGCATGTCCGGCAACACGTACACGCAAGACTGGATCGTTCTCGACATGATCGAAGATCCAGATCCTTCCAGATTCTCGAAGTTCTATTGCAGCTCCATCCGGCCGACGGTCAGCGTGCCCGCGCCGAATGGAGGGCGTCGATACGAGTTCATGCTCCTTCCTGGCGAGAAGCGCGAAGACGTTCTCGCCGACAGCTTCCTTGCCGACCTGCTGAAACCTTTCCGCGACTACGATAGCTCCAGGGTCCTGCGTAAGACCGTGTATACGTTCCACGCTCGGATGGCCGACCGGTTCAGGTCCGGGCGGACCCTCCTCCTTGGAGACGCGGCACATCTCACCCCTCCCTTCGCCGGACAAGGGATGAATGCGGGCCTGCGCGACGCCCATAACGTGGCCTGGAAGATATCCGCCGCGGCAAAGGGCGGCGCCGATGCGGCGATTCTGGACAGCTACGAGTTGGAACGGCGCAAGCCGGCATGGGATATGATCCTGGTCGCGGTCACCATGGGCAACTTCGTGATGCCGGCCGATGCCGAACAACTGCGGTTCAGAGAACTGCTGCTCGCTGCACTGGGACCGTATCCGAACGTGCGGGACTATCTGATCCAGATGAAGTTCAAGCCGCGGCCGCGATATGCCGAAGGCCTGTTCCTCGATCTGGATGTGCCCTGTTTCGAGGCGTCACTTGTGGGCGAGATGATTCCGCAGCCGCGGGTCCCGAGCGGTGGAGGAGCCGTTCTCCTGGACGAGAAGTTGGGACCGGGATTTGCGCTCGTCACCCAGTCACCCGCGGCCAGGGCAGCCGCGACCGGCATCGGTCACGAGATGCTCGGTCTCCCGATGGCGCACGTGCATCTCGACAACGGCGATCCGTTCGCGGATACCGCCAACTGGATGCGGATCGATCCGTCTGCCCGACCGCTGCTCACACACCGCGATCAGGTGATGCTCGTCCGTCCGGACCGCTACTGTGCAGCGAGCTTCGATCCTGCGGAACTGGTGAGCGGCCTGAGCCGCTACAGGTCGTTGTTCTCGAGGGTCAACCTGGCGAGTTCGTCGGCAATCGAACGTGCGGTGGCCTTCAGCGCATCGCCGTGAGTGCGCACCGCGTCTTCGAACCTCAACGCGGACCCGATCCAGATCATGGTCAGGCACGCAACGGGGCGATGTTCGGCCATCACCGGCGCGGAGATGCTCATGGTACGTTCGTTGAAGCCCCGCATCCGATAGCCGAGACCGATCTGGCGCGTCCGATCAAGGATGAATTCCAGCGGGCCATCTTCGTGGAAGCCGACCTTCTCCTCGCCGAGTTCCGCCCGTAGGGCCTCCAAGACCTGTTCCCTTTCGGCATCGGGCAGATAGGCCAGGTAAGCCCGACCGCCTGCTGTGTCCAGAACGGGCAGACCTCGGCCCACCATGCCATGGTCGACCGAAAAGGGACTGATGTTGTGCGTGGACTCCCGTATCTCCATCCGGAAGTTCCGGAACGTGACCAGGTCGAGAGGCCATAGCAGCTTCCGGCCCAGCTTCATCATCTGCGGCACGGCGATCTGCGCAACCCAGTCTTTGTCCCTGAAGCCCGAGCTCAAGGATTTGGTCTGCAAGGTTGGGCGCCACATGTCCCCGGACTGACTGCGGATCACGAAACCCAGGCCCTCGAGGGTCTCGAGCAGCCTGTAGGCGGTCGGGCGTGGGACACCAGCCAGCTTGGCGATATCCGCGGCCTTCATTCCATTGTGCCTGTTCACGGCCTGGAGGATTGCCAGACCGCGTTGCAGCGAACGCACTGAACCGAAGTTTGAAATGGCAAGCCACCCCTGTTCGCGTGATGGACAGTCTGGGGAGCCACATTGCAATCAACCCTCCACACGTCAAGTTCACATCGCTCCTTTCGGGGCAACGGGAGGAACATCGTTGAAATCTACCGAAGCGCGCCTCCGTGCCGCATCCCAGACACTTGCCCTGATCGGTTGCGCCGGCTTGCTGGTGCTCGCGGTCATGACATCGCTCGATGTACTCCTGCGCTGGTTGGCCGAGACGCCTATCCAGGGCGTGAACGATGTCAGCGCGGTCGTCATGGCCGTGGTGATCTCGGCATCCATCCCTGCCAATCTCGCGATGAAGCAGAACATCTCCGTCGAGGTGTTCGGATCCCTCGCGGGCGGTCGAGCGAAGAGTGCGCTGGTTGCCTTTGCGAGCCTCGTTTCGCTGATTTTCATCATCCTCGTTGCCTGGCAAATCGTGCCTTACACCGCCAACTTGCGAGTGAACGGCGACCGTACATGGGTGCTGGCATGGCCGGTATGGCCCTGGTGGACGGCAGCGAGCGTCATGCTGATCTTCGCAGCCGTCGTCCAGCTGGCTGTGTTCCTGGCCGATGTGGCAGCGCTGGTGCGAGGCGGCAACAGCTCGCCTGACCCGGAGGATGATCCGGCCGCCACCGACGCCCACCTCTGATCCAATTCATCGCGAGGACGTGGTCATGGATCCGCTGCTGCTTGCTCTTCTCGGGTTCATCGCAATGATGGGTCTCATCCTCCTTCACGTACCGATCGGCATCGCCATGGCCTTGGTCGGCATGGTTGGGTTCGCCCAGATTGCCGGGTGGGCTCCGGCCCTGACCTTGATGGCCAGCGAGCCGGCTTCGGCGATGGCGAACCTCGACCTCGCGGTCATCCCGCTGTTCATGCTGATGGGCAGCCTGGCGGCAGCCGGCGGTCTCGCATCCGACGTCTACAACCTTGCCTATGCCCTCATCGGGCACCGTCGTGGCGGCCTGGCCACCACGACGATCGTTGCGAGTGGCGGCTTCGGTGCGATCTGCGGCTCGGGCGTGGCCACGACAGCGACATTCGGCCGGGTGGCAATGCCCGAAATGCTCTCGCGTGGATACAGGGCAGATCTTGCAGCGGGCTCTGTTGCCGCGGGAGGCACGCTCGGCATCATCGTGCCCCCCTCCAGCATGATGATCCTCTACGCCGTGCTGACGGAACAGTCGGTCCTGGACCTGTTCGCCGCCGGCGTGGTGCCCGCCATCATGGCGATCGTCTTCTATGTCATCGCGATACAGATAAAACTGATGATCAGTCCGGAGGCAGGTCCGCGGGGAGCTCTCGCGACCTCTGCGAAACGGTGGCTGGCCGTGAAGCAGGCCTGGGGGGTCTACGTCCTTTTTGCCGTGGTGATCGGCGGCATCTACTCGGGGATTTTCACGGTAAACGAAGCCGCGGCCATCGGCGTGGTCGTGGCTTTCCTGTTCGCGCTGATCAGACGCAGGCTCGGATGGCAGCGCTTCCTCAAGGTGCTGGCCGAAGCCAGCGCCGGCACCGCGATGATCTACGTCATGGTCTTCGGGGCGACGATTTTTTCCTACTTCATGGCAGTCACAGGCGCCGCCGCTTTCCTGGTGTCGGTAATCACGCAACTGCCCGTACCGCCGCTGGCGATCATCGCCGCCCTGCTGGTTCTGTACATCTGCCTTGGAGCCTTTTTCGATGAAGTGGCTGCCATGGTTATCACCCTGCCGATAGTCGCGCCCCTTATCCTGTCGTTCGGCTACGATCTCGTCTGGTGGGGCATCATCAACATCGTCGTCATTGGCATCGGCATGCTGGCGCCGCCGATCGGTATCAATGTCATGGTTCTCCACTCCATGTACAAATCGGTGCCGCTGAAGACCATATATGTCGGCATTCTTCCGTTCCTCTGCGCCGAATTCGCGCGCCTTACCTTGCTGACCCTGTTCCCGGAAATCACTCTCTGGCTGCCGCAGATGATCCGGTGAAAGCGATGTCCGTCAGATGGACGAAACCGGGAACCGTCGTGCCCAGGCACCCTGCGCCGGCTAGCATCGGTTCATTCATCATCCAGGGAGGACTTCGATGAACTTCATGACTCGCCTACTCGCAGCGGCAGCAACGATTTTCGTCGCGACCAACGTCGTCTCGGCGCAAACCCTGCGCTTCTCCAGCTTTGAGCCCCCCATGGCCATGGTGACGAAGCAAATCCTCACTCCCTGGGCGAAGGACGTTACTGATGCGTCGAATGGCGCCCTGAACGTTCAGATTTTCGCGGGAGGGTCGTTGGGTCGAGATCCGGCACAGCAGCTCCAGCTTGTGGAACAAGGTGTTGCCGATATCGCCTGGGTCATTCCGGGCTATTCGCCGGGCCGGTTCCAGGAGGGCACCGTCGCCGAATTGCCGTTCGTGGTCCCCAACGCGAGCGCCGGTTCGGCTGCGATGTGGGAAATGTACGAAAAGGGATTGTTCAAGGGCGACTATGATAAACTGAAGGTGCTTGGGATCTTTGCATCCTTCCCCAACTTCGTCGCCGCGACACGGCCTGTCGAGACACCGTCCGACCTGCAGGGCGCGAATTTCCGGGCTCCCGGGCCTACGATGCTGGCCGCCATCAAGGCAATCGGCGCGGTGCCGGTCGGTGGCATCAGCGGCCCATCGATCGCCGACAGCATCAGCAAGGGCCTCATTGTGGGCACGCTGACACAATGGGGCGCTGTCGAGACATTCCGGATGGGTGAAGTCATCACAAACTACAACACCGTCCCGCTCGGGGCCACGCCCATGCTGGTGGTCATGAACAAGGCAAAGTACGAGTCGCTTTCCGAGGAAGCCAAGGCTGCCCTCGACAAGTTCTCGGGTGCTGCGTTCTCCAAGCGGTTCGGCGAACTGTTCGACGAGTCGATGGTGGAAGCGCGCGCACGTATCGCGGCCAGTTCCAAGGTCAAGATCCTTGACCCTGACGAGGCGCTTCTCGCCCAGTGGAAGAAGGCGGTCAGCGTCGCTCAGACCGACTGGATCGCCCAGAATCCCGGCGGCCAGGCTCTCTACGACGCGTTCACCGCGGCCATTGCCGCACACAAGACCGGTGCGCAGTGATCGGCATGCACCGCGCTTATCGAGCGCGGTGCTCCTCTCTTGGATCGGGCTGCAATCATGACCCTTGCCTCCCTCGGTTACATCGGAATCCGTTCCACGCGGACGCAGGAATGGCAATCGTTCGCCACGAACCTGCTTGGAATGCAGCAGGTTGATGCCGGCGCAGGTGTAAGTGCCTTTCGGATGGACGACCGCAAGCAGCGGCTCGTCGTCACCGACGACGCCGGTGACGGGCTCGGCTTCATGGGCTGGGAAGTCGCTTCCGCGGCGGCGTTGGATTTGCTGGCCTCTCGACTCGAGAACGCCGGTGTCCGCGTTACCCTCGAGCCCATGGCATTGGCGGACCAGCGTCATGTGGCCCGGCTGATCTCTTTCTGCGACCCCGAAGGCAATCGCCTTGAGGTTTTTTGCGGACCCGCCATAGCGAGTGACCCATTCCTGCCGGGCAGGGCGATTTCAGGGTTCAAGACGGAATCACTGGGCATGGGGCACGCCGTGCTCCACGCGCGCGATGTCGACCTGTTGCTCCCATTCTATCGGGACTTGCTCGGCTTCCGCGTGACCGACTACGGCCTCAAGCCGTTCAAACTCTACTTCTTCCACCTCAACGGCCGTCACCACAGCTTCGCGATGGTCGGCACCGGTCGTCAGGGCATGCATCATTTCATGGTCGAGCTGCTGAGCCTGGACGATGTAGGTCAGGGGTACGACCTTGCCAGCCAGGCTGAAGGTCAGATCGCCTATACGCTCGGGCGCCACTCGAACGACCACATGATGAGCTTCTACGCCAACAGCCCCTCCGGCTTCTTCGTCGAATACGGCTGGGGCGCCCGCGTGATCGACCCTGCGACCTGGGAGCCTCACGAGACCTTCGACGGGCCGAGCTACTGGGGCCACGAGCGCCTCTACCTTCCAGAAGATTCCACGGACCGGCTACGCCTGCGCGACATGAGACTGGACGCAGCGCGGCGAGGCCAGCGGGCGCCTGATCCATCGAGCGGCTGCGCCTGGTTCGACAGTGTGGTCAGGCAGGAATGACGTTCTCCGCCTCCCGAACCTTCTTATAAAACCGGAGCATCCAGATGCGTATAAGTTCGTACGTCACCGACGGCGGCGTCAAGTCCTACGGCCTTGTCGAAGGCAGCGCCGTCAGGGATGTCGGCGAGGTGTTCAGGAACAGATTTCCCACCCTGCGTGCCGCACTGGCGGCGGGAGCGCTTGCGGACCTGACGGACGCCGCAGCCTCGTCTCGCGAGGTTCCGCTCGACACCGTCGTCCTGCTTCCACCAATCGACAATCCTGACAAGATCCTTTGCATCGGGCTCAACTATATGACCCATATTAAGGAGACTGGACGCGAGGCGCCCAGCCATCCTTCCATATTCACGCGCTATCCATCTTCGCTGGTGGGACATGCCGAGCCGATGGTGCGCCCTTCGGTCTCGACATGGTTTGACTTCGAAGGTGAACTCGCCGTTGTCATCGGCCGCGCCGGGCGGGCGATTCCTGAAGCCCGTGCGATGGAACACGTCGCGGGCTATACCTGCTTCAACGACGGATCGGTGCGGGACTACCAGCGCCACACGACCCAGTTCTGGGCCGGCAAGAACTTCGATCGCAGCGGCTCGATGGGACCGTGGCTGGTTACCGCGGACGAAATGGGCGATCCCGCCGCGCAGTCGATGGTGACGAGGCTCAACGGCGAGGTCGTTCAGTCGACACCGATCTCGGACCTCGCCTTCGACATCCCCAAGCTCATCGCCTACCTCTCCACCGTGTGCAAACTGTTGCCCGGCGACGTCATCGCCACCGGAACGCCGAGCGGTGTAGGCCTGTTCCGCGAGCCAAAGCTGTTCATGAAGGCAGGCGACCGCATCGAGGTCGAAATCTCCGGGATCGGCACATTGTCCAATCCCATAGTCGACGAAGGCTGACGCCGTGACCATGCGGGCAATCCGGTTCGATGCTCCCGGCGGTCCGGATGTCCTCTATGTCGGGACGGCCGACACGCCCGTACCCGCTCCGGGGGAGCTTCTCATCGAGGTCCAGGCCGCGGGCGTCAACAGGCCAGACATCTCGCAACGGCTGGGACGATATCCGGTCCCGGCCGATGCCAGCCCGATCCTCGGGCTGGAGGTGGCCGGCGTGGTCGCCGGTACAGGCGACGCACAATCGCCATTCCGAATTGGCGACAGGGTGACGGCGCTCGTGCATGGAGGCGGCTACGCCGAATACTGCTGTGTCGACGCGCGTCATGTCATGCGGATACCGAGCACGCTTTCGGCGGAGGAAGCGGCCGCATTTCCGGAAGCCGCGATGACAGTCGAGTTCAATATGGTCATGCGGGCCGGCTTGCGCGCGGGCGAGACCGTCCTCATCCACGGCGGCACCTCCGGCATCGGCATGCATGCGGTGGCGCGAGCGACAAGCCTCGGTGCTTCCGTCATCACGACGTCGCGCGGCGCGGAGAAGGCGCGATACTGCCGCGAGATCGGTGCATCGTTGGCGATCGACGCGGGCGAGGGGGATTGGACAGAGGCGGTGATGCGGCACACCGGCGGGCGCGGCGTCGATGTCGTGCTGGACATGGTGGGAGGTGCCTACGCCGACTGCAACTTCGCCTGTATGGCGGAGGATGGGCGCTATGCTCTCATCTCGCTCCAAGGCGGCGCGCGCGCCGAGATCAACCTCGAGCCGGTGCTCCGCCGTCGGCTGATGCTGGTCGGCTCGACACTCCGGCCGCTCTCCGCGGACTGGAAAGCTGCGATCGTGGAGCGCGTGGCACGAGACGTCGTGCCCCATCTGGCCGCGGGCCGCCTTGTGCCGCACGTGCACGCGGTCTTCCCCCTCGAAGAGGCGGCGCAAGCCCACCGTCTGCTCGAGGCCAACACCCACCACGGAAAGATCGTGCTGACGATGTCCCGGCCAGGTCTGTCGGGAACGAGGATCGGCACTGAGGAGCCACGATGATCCAGGTGCATTTCAGGAGCCAGGACGGATCTGTCACATCCGCAGTCGGGACTGACGGAGATTCCGTCATGGAGATCGCGCGCAACAACGGAGTGCCCGGCATCGTCGCGGAGTGCGGAGGCGCGGCCATGTGCGCAACCTGCCACGTCTATGTCTCGTCGGACTGGCTCGAGCGGATTCCGCCAATGTCGGAGTTCGAAGACGAACTGCTCGAAGGGACGGGGGCTCCGCGGATGGAGAACAGCCGGCTCGGCTGCCAGATCAAGGTGAGCGACACGCTTGACGGCTTGGAAGTCACCGTGCCGGCTTCGCAGTATTGAGAGGCCGACGATGGGTCGCAAGGTCGTCATCGCAGACATCATCCTGAATTCCTTCGACACGCCGATTAATCCAGACGTTGCCCAAGCGCTTGCGGATGCGCCGCCGTAACCTGTCCACAGGTCGAACACCTCAGATCGAGATGTTGCGCGAGACACGGCAATGAAGGTTGCTTGGTTCGTAGTGGGTGCGAAGGAGGAACGATGTCGGCTTCCACGAAATCCACGAGCCAGTGGGACAGCCCGCCCGTCTATGATGTCGACATCTACTCCGACGAGGTCATTGCCGACCCCTATCCGTACTACCAGCGTATCCGCGATGCCGGCGCCGCGGTCTGGCTGCCTGCAAACGGGCTATGGGCGATCGGTCGCCACGCGGACGTGCGCGCGTGCCTTGCAGACCATGAGACATTCCGATCCGGAAACGGCGTTTCGGGAAACGAGGCTGCCAACAGGATGGCGCCCGGGAACCTGCTCGCCTCCGATCCGCCGCTTCACGATCATCTGCGCCGCATCGTCGCCGCGCCCTTGAGTCCGCGCGGGCTGAACGACGTCAAAGGCCGTATCGAGGCGACGGCGGAGGACCTTGTCGACCGGCTGGTCCGGCGCGGCACCTTCGACGGCATGATGGACCTTGCGCAGTACCTTCCGGTTTCCATCGTCTCCGAGCTGGTCGGAATGCCGGAACACGGGCGTGAGAACATGCTGCGCTGGGCGAGCGCGGTGTTCGACATGCTAGGCGGCGCCAACAAGAGCGGTGAGGATGCGCTCCCTGTCGTCATGGAGATGCGGGCGTATACGGTCAACGAGGCCACGCGCGACAAAGTGCGGCCGGATGGCTGGGTGTCCATGCTCTATGAGGCTGCCGACAAGGGCCTTATTCGCCCCGAGCAGGTGCAGATGCTGATGCGCGACTACCTCGGGCCCAGTCTCGATACGACGATCTTCGCGACCGGCCACCTCCTGTATCTTCTGGGAACCAATCCCGAGCAGTGGCAGATGATCCGCGACGACCCGAGCCTGATACCCAATGCGATCAATGAGGCGGTCAGGGTGGAGTCGCCGATCCGCGGGTTCACCCGCTATCTCGCCGATGACAAGGTGGTCGGTGACACTTTGATCCCGAAAGGCTCGCGGGCGCTGATGCTCTATGCGTCGGCCAACCGGGACGAGCGGCGCTGGGAAAAGCCCGAAACCTTCGACGTGAAGCGGGTGCTGACCGATCACGTCGGCTTCGGGCACGGTATCCATTCATGCGCCGGGATGCAGTTGGCCAGGCTCGAGATCCGCAGCATTCTCACCTCGATGGTAAAGCGGGTGAAACGGATTGAGGTGGGTGTTCCCGTTCTGGCGATGAACAATGTCCTCAGGGGCTACGAACGCCTGCCGGTGAGGTTCGTCGCGGACTGAAAAACAGGAAAGAAAGAGGGAGTTGGGAGAGAGAAGGCCCAGGGAAAGGCCGTCGACATTGCCAATCGGCTTGCACTTTCCGCTCTTCAGTTCCGTCAAACACCTTATCTCGGTGTCAACGAAACCCGCAGCTCGACAACGTGCTTGATATGTTGGTGCGCCTGGGCGAACTGACTTGCTCGCCGCCTTCGGTGACGAACGGTCTGCTCGACCTAGACTCGAGGGCGCTGCATGAAATCGGCGACCACGATCTCTGCGATCTTCACGAAGCGCGGCGCGGCTCCCTCAGGCCCGACGATGCGCCAGTTGCACCGGGCGCCCTCGATCAGGAGCGTGAGCGCGTCGACAAGCAGTTCGGCATCGGCCACGCCGGCATCGCGGCAAAGCTGGATCACGCGGGTCCTATAGAGCTGTCTGATGTCCTTGACAAACTTCTGGGCCGGATGATCGCTGTCCACCAACTCCGCGGCCGCGTCGAGAATCTCGCAGTTGCAATGCTCCATGGTGAGGAAGTCACCCGCGCGGTGCACCCAGTCGTTTAGCTGCGCCTTCGGATCGCCGGGATTGGCCGCCTCGATATCCGCCCAGAAGGCTTCGGCCTCCGCCGCGGCTTCCTTGAGGCACACGACGATCAGGTCGTCCTTCGAGCCGAAATGGCGGTAAAGCGTCATCTTGTTGCTGTCGGCCGCTTCGGCGATCGCGTCGACGCCGATGCCGTTGATACCGTGCTTCCTGAACAGGTCGCGCGCTGCGTCGATGATGCGCTCCCGCGGCGGATGTTTGACAGCAATCGTCATGATCGTTTCCTCGCTTCCGATCTTCTCGTCGGCTCGCTCTTGACAATGTTACCAAGGCGTAACATCTACTGTTACCAGATAGTAACATCGGCGTCGCAAGTCAACAATATAGGCCGTTCGGGAACACCGCGTAAACGCGTGTGTCACGATGGCGTTCGGGCCAATCGGCATGGCTGACGCCGTCGAGCGGCCTGGGAAGGAATTTCAGCATGGTGGGGTTCTTCATCCAGCGGCCGATCTTCGCGACCGCAATCGCGATCATCATGGTGCTGGCCGGCGGTATCTCTTACTTCCTGCTGCCGGTTTCGCAATTTCCCGACATCACGCCGCCGCAGATCGTGGTCGCCGCAAATTATCCCGGCGCGAGCGCGCAGGTGGTCGCCGACACGGTGACCACGCCGCTCGAGCAGCAGCTCAACGGCGTGCCCGGCATGCTCTACATGTCGTCGACCAGTTCGAACGACGGCTCGGCCCGCATCACCATCTCGTTCCAGGTCGGCTATCCGATCGACATCGCCGCGATGGATGTGCAGAACCGGGTGTCGCAGGCTTCTCCATCGCTGCCCGCGCTGGTCAACCAGACCGGCGTGACCGTCATCAAGCAGAACCCGAACTTCAACGTCCTGGTCAACCTGGGCTCCCCGGACAACTCCGTCGACTTCACCACGCTCAGCAACTACGCCTATCTGCAGATCCTCGATCCGATCAAGCGCCTGCCGGGCGTCGGCGACGTGCAGTTCTTCGGCGAGCGCCGCTATTCCATGCGCGTCTGGCTCGATCCCGACAAGATGGCGAGCCTCGGCGTGACGGCTGTCGACGTCCAGAACGTCATCCAGGAACAGAACATCCAGGTCGCCGCCGGCAAGATCGGCCAGGCGCCCGCGCCGGCGGGCACGGCCTTCGAGATGCAGGTCAACGCAGTCGGCCGCCTGAGCGACCCGCAGCAGTTCGGCGACATCGTCCTGCGCGTGGATCCGAAAACAGGTGCGGCGACCCGCCTGCGCGACGTGGCGCGCATAGAACTCGGCGCCCTGCTTTACTCCTCGTCCTTCAGCCTGAACGGCCAGGACAGCGTGGTCCTGGCCATCCTGCAGGCACCGGGCTCGAACGCACTCGACCTGCAGAACAACGTCAAGGCCAAGATGGAGGAGCTCTCCAAGCGCTTCCCGTCCGGCATGGCCTACAACATGTTCTACGACACGACGCGCTTCGTCTCCGCTGCGATGGAAGACGTCGTCAAGACGCTGGTCGAGGCGCTCGTTCTCGTCGTGCTGGTCGTCTTCATCTTCCTGCAGAGTTGGCGCGCCACCTTGATCCCGATCATCGCGATTCCGGTATCGCTGGTCGCGACGTTGACGGTCATGTACCTGCTCGGCTTCTCGCTCAACATGCTGTCGCTGCTCGGCATGGTGCTGGCGATCGGGCTCGTCGTCGACGACGCGATCGTGGTCGTCGAGAACGTCGAGCGACAGTTGGAGGCGGGACTGCCGCCGCTCGCAGCGGCAAAGAAGGCGATGCAGGAGGTCACGGGGCCGATCATCGCCACGACCGGCGTGCTGCTCGCCGTCTTCGTGCCGGTCGCCTTCATTCCCGGCGTTGCAGGCCAGCTCTACAACCAGTTCGCCCTGACGGTCGCGATTTCCTTCGCGATCTCCGCGTTCAACTCGCTGACGCTCAGCCCGGCACTGAGCGCGGTGTTCCTGCGCTATCGCGGCGAGTCCCAGTTCATCCTCTTCCGCTGGTTCAATGCCGGCTTCCACTGGATGTCGCACATCTATGCCGGCAGCATCAGGACGTTCGTCCGCTGGCGCTGGCCCCTGCTCGGTGTGTTCGCGCTCGGACTGGCCGGCACCTACACCCTGTCGCAGCGCATCCCCTCGACCTTCCTGCCGGTCGAGGATCAGGGCTACTTCTTCGTTGTGCTGCAGCTTCCCGATGGCGCGTCGGTGGAGCGTACCGCCGCGGTGGCGAAGAAGTCCGAGGAAATTCTGCGCAGCCTGCCGGGGGTTGAATCCGTCGGCTCGGTCGTCGGCTTCTCCTTCCTGAGCTTCGCCAACCAATCGAACGCCGGCGTCCAGTTCGCCGTCCTCAAGCCGTGGGACGAGAGAGGCCCGGGCGAGAGCGCGACGGCCTTGCGCACGATCGCGCAGGGCAAGCTCATCCAGATACCCGACGCGCTCGTGCTGGCCTTCGACCCGCCGTCGATCCAGGGTCTCGGCACGACCGGCGGCTTCGAGTTCCAGGTGGAGGACTTGACCGGACGCGGCGCCGTTGCCCTCGACGAGGCGACGCAGGCCCTGCTGGCGGAGGCTCGCAAGCAGCCGGAGCTCAACCCCTTCGCGCTGTTCACAACCTTCAGCACCTCGACGCCGCAATATTCCTACGACCTCGACCGCAACAAGGCGAAGCTGCTCGGTCTCAGCCTGCCGGACGTGTTCTCGACATTGCAGATTTATCTCGGCTCGCTCTACGTCAACGACTTCAACCTCTTTGGGCGCACGTTCCGCGTCACCCTGCAGGCGGAACCGGATGCGCGCGCCTCGGCGACCGACATCTCCCGCCTCTATGTGCGCAGCTCTTCCGGCGACATGGTGCCGCTGAGCACGCTCGGCCAATTGAAGTCGATGGCGGGCCCGGAGACGATCACCCACTACAACAATTACCCGTCCGCGCTGGTGAACGGCGCGGCGGCGGAAGGGTTCAGCTCCGGCCAGGCCGTGGCCGCCATGGAACGCGCCGCCGCGACCGCCCTGCCGAGGGATTTCGCCTTCGAATGGACCGGGATCACCTATCAGGAGATCAGGGCGGGCTCGATCGCCAATCTGGTCTTCGGGATCGCCATCGTCTTCTGCTTCCTCGTGCTGGCCATGCAGTACGAAAGCTGGTCGATGCCCTTCGTGGTGCTGCTCGCGGTTCCGCTTGCCCTGCTCGGCGCACTGCTCGCGCTGTGGCTGCGCGGAATGCAGATCGACGTCTACTCGCAGATCGGCTTCGTGATGCTGATCGGCCTCGCCGCCAAGAACGCGATCCTCATCGTCGAGTTCGCCAAGCGGCGGCGCGAGGAGGGCGTGGAGATCGTCGCCGCCGCGATCGAAGCCGCGCGCCTGCGCCTGCGGCCGATCCTGATGACGGCCTTCGCCTTCATTCTCGGCGTCGTGCCGCTGATGACCGCGACTGGCGCCGGCGCGGCCAGCCGGCAGTCGATCGGCACCACCGTCTTCGGGGGCATGTTGGTTGCCACCGTCCTGACCCTGGTCTTCGTGCCGATCTTTTATGTCGTTCTTGAATCCTGGCGTGAGCGCCTGTCGCCCCGCTCGTCCGCCCCCGATGCGGCCGAGCCGGCGGAATAGAATCGGAGTTTGAAATGCGCAGTCTCAAATATGGTCTCCACGGAACCGTTCTCGCGCTGGCCGTAGCCAGCGGCTATCTCCTGCCGCAGAACGGCTGGAACGTCAGCAGCACCGCTGCCGGCGCGGCGCCATCGGCACCCGCTCCTCAGGCAATGCCGGTCCCGGTGGTCAGCGTCGTCAAGAAGACGATCCCGATCTATCTCGAATACGCCGCGCGCACGGAAGCGATCCGCAACGTCACCCTTCAGGCAAAAGCCTCGGGCTACCTGCAGCGGCAGCTGGTTGCCGACGGCACGGATGTGAAGGCAGGCGACCTTCTCTACAAGATCGACGCGAGCGACTATCAGGCCGCGCTCGATCAGGTGAAGGCGCAGATCAAGCGCGACGAGGCGTCTCTCGACTACCTCCGCTCGAACCTGACGCGCGGCAGCGAGCTCGCGTCCAGCGGATATCTCGCCAGAGACGGCTTCGACCTGCGCCAGAGCGCAATGCGCCAGGGCGAGGCATCACTGGCAATGTCGCGCGCGGCCGAGCACACCGCCGAGCTGAATTTGCAGAACACGGAAATCCGTGCGCCCTTCGCCGGGCGGCTCGGACGCAACCAGGCGCCGGAGGGAACGCTGATCGCCAGTTCGGCCGGCACGCCGCTCAACACCCTGGTGCAGCTTTCGCCGATCTACGTCACCTTCAATCCGAGCGAGACCGAGCTTGCGGAGATCCAGAAGGCGTTCGCGAACGGCACCGTGGATACCGAGGTCTTCGTTCCGGGCAGCGACCAGGAGCCGCGCAAGGGACGCCTGACGTTCATCGACAATGCCGTCGAGCGCAACACCGGAACGGTCGTGGCACGCGCCACGATCGAAAACGCCGACTTCTCCCTCCTGCCGGGTCAATACGTCCGCATTCGCCTGCGTCTGCGGGAACTGCCCGACGCCCTGATGGTGCCGCAGACGGCGCTCGGCTCGAGCCAGTTCGGCAGGTACGTCTATGTGATTGGCAAGGACAATGTCGTGGAGCAGCGGATCGTCTCGCTCGGACCTGCGAACGGCCCTCTTGTCAGCCTCACGTCGGGGGTGGCCGAAGGCGACCAGATCATCTCGGGCAACCTGCAGAAGATCTTCCCCGGCGCGCCCGTACAGCCGATCAGCGACGGCGGTCAGCAGTCCTGACTGCTCGCCGTTACACCGCCTTGTTATGTGCAGAGTCGTGGCGCTCTACGTAGGACGCGGGCGATCGCAAGCGGCACCACTCCCTGCTCTCCGCAGGCTGTCGCCGTCAGAACTCGACGGGAGGGAAGATGTTGGCGTAGTGTTTCACCGAGGGGGGCTCGGCGAAGAACGGTCCGACGAGAGCCCGCCACTCCGCGAAGAGGGGCGAGCCGCGGAAGCCGACAGTATGGTCCTCCAGCGTCTTCCAGCGGATCACCACGTCGTAATGGGACTGGTCTTCGACGCAGCGTGTCAGCACCAGGCCGAGACAGCCGTCGGCGCGGCGGAACACGTCGACGGCCTTGCCGACCGCTGCCTCGAACTCGGCTTCCAGGCCTTCCTTCACGCGGATTGACGCGACTTCTACGATCATTCTCTCTTCCTTCCGTGGAGCCATCGCCCGTTGCGGACGCGATAGGCGTTCGAGGGAATTCCCGTCCCTCGTGCATCTCTTGTGACCTAGCCGCATCCAATGTGGAAGGGCCTCGTCAGGCCGCCTTTGCCGCCTTGCGCGCCAGGCGGGCCTTGATGCTCTCGACATCGGCGCGCGGTGTCGCGGCGAAGAGGGTTTTGGTGTAGCTGTGCTTCGGGTTTGAAAACACCTCGTCGCGCGGACCGTATTCCACCGCCTCGCCGAAATACATCACCATCACGTCGTCGGCGATGTAGCGCACCACCGACAGGTCGTGGCTGATGAAGACGTAGGTGAGCTGGAACTCGTCCTGCAGGTCAGCGAGCAGGTTCAGCACCTGGGCCTGGACGGAGAGGTCGAGCGCCGACACCGGCTCGTCGAGCACGAGCAGGCTCGGATTGAGCATAAGGGCCCGCGCGATCGCGATGCGCTGACGCTGGCCGCCGGAGAACATGTGCGGGTAGCGGTTGAAGTGTTCCGGGCCGAGCCCGACCTTGACCAGCATCTGCATGGCGCGCTCGCGCCGCTCGTCGGCCGGGACGTTGGTGTTGATCAGCAGCGGCTCGCCGAGCACGTCGCCGATCTTCTGGCGCGGGTTGAGCGAGCCGTAGGGGTTCTGGAACACGATCTGCACCTTGCGCCGCAACTCCGGCGTCAGCCCGCCCTTGGCGATGTCGACCTTCTGTCCTTCGATGAGGAGGTCGCCCGCGGTCGCGGCGTCGATCATGGTGATGATGCGCGCCAGCGTGGACTTGCCGCAGCCGCTTTCACCGACGATGGCGAGCGTCTTGCCCTTCTCCACGGTGAACGAAACGCCCTTGACCGCATGCACCACGCGCGCCTTGGAGAACAGGCCGCCGGGCACGTGATAGTCGCGGACGATGTCGCGGCCTTCGAGGACGACGGTGCTCATAGCGGGCCCTCCAGGGGCGGCGTGACGACGGCCGGTGCGGCCTGTTCGAAGATGAGGTCGGAGACGGTCGGCAGCCGGTCGCCGGTGGCGTTGTCGGGAAGGGCGGAGAGCAGGGCGCGGGTGTAGTTGCTCTTCGGGTTCTCGAACAGGGTGAGCACGTCCGCCTCTTCCATCTTGCGGCCCTTGTACTGGACGATCACCCGGTCCGCCGTCTCGGCGACGACGCCCATGTTGTGGGTGATCATGATCAGTGCCATGCCGTATTTCTCTTGCAGAGAAACCAGCAGGTCGAGGATCTGCTTCTGGATCGTGACGTCGAGCGCCGTGGTCGGTTCGTCGGCGATGAGCAGCTTCGGATTGCAGGCAATCGCCATGGCGATCATCACGCGCTGGCACTGGCCGCCGGACATCTGGTGCGGATAGGAGTTGAGCCGCTCCGCCGGATCGGGGATGCCGACGAGCCGCAGCAGTTCGATCGCCCGTTCGCGGCGCTGGTGGCGGTCCATGTGCATATGGAGCCTCAGCACCTCCTCGATCTGGAAGCCGACCGTGAACGACGGGTTGAGGCTCGCCATCGGCTCCTGGAAGATCATCGCCATGTCCTTGCCGATGATCTTGCGCCGCTCGGCGTCGTCGAGCTTGAGCAGGTCCGTGCCGGCAAAGCTCATCCTGTCGGCGCTGACCTTGGCCGTCCAGGGCAGGAGGCCCATGACGGCCAGCATCGACACCGACTTGCCCGAACCGGACTCGCCGACGATCGCCAGCACCTCGCGCTCGTCGACCTTCAGCGACACGCCATCCACCGCCCGGAACGGGCCTTGCGCGGTGTCGAACTCGACAACGAGGTTTTCGATTTCAAGGAGTGCCATGTCAGCTCCTCTTCAGCTTCGGGTCGAGCGCGTCGCGCAGGCCGTCGCCCATCAGGTTGATCGCCAGCACCGTGATCAGGATGGCAAGGCCGGGCAGCGTCACCACCCACCAGGCGCGCAGGATGAACTCGCGGGCCTCGGCGAGCATGGTGCCCCATTCTGGGGTAGGGGGCTGGGCGCCCATGCCGAGGAAGCCGAGCGCGGCGGCGTCGAGGATCGCGGTGGAGAACGACAGCGTCGCCTGCACGATCAGCGGCGCCATGCAGTTCGGCAAGATGGTCCTGAACATCAGCCTGAGCGGCTTGGCGCCCGCTACCTTGGCTGCGACCACATAGTCCTTGGTCTTCTCCGACAGCACGGCCGCCCGGGTGAGCCGCACGAAATGCGGCTGCAGCACGAGCGCGATGGCGATCATCGCATTGATCAGGCCGGGGCCGAGCACGGCGACCAGCACCAGCGCCAGGAGCAGCGACGGGAAGGCGAGGATCACGTCCATGACGCGCATGATCAGCGTGTCGGTGCGCCCGCCGACATAGCCGGCGATGACGCCGAAGAAGATGCCGACGGTGAGCGACAGTGTCGTCACGATGACGCCGATGAAAAGCGAGAACCGCGCCCCGTAAAGGAGGCGCGAGAGGATGTCCCGGCCGACGGCGTCGGTGCCGAGCAGATAGGCCGCCCGGCCGCCCTCCTGCCAGTAGGGAGGTACGAGGATCGCGTCGCGATACTGCTGCTGCGGCAGGTGCGGCGCGAGCAGCGGCGCGAGCAGCGCAAGCACGACGAGAATGAGGAAGACCCACAGGCCGATGACGGCGCCGCGATTCTCGGAGAAGTAGTACCAGAACTCGGACAGGCGCTGGCCGAGCGTCACCGCGTGGCGGTCGGCTTCCTGGAGGGCCTGGGGTGTGGTGGTTGCCATGATGCCCTCCTCAGTGCCGGATGCGCGGGTTGATGAGGCCGTAGAGCAGGTCCACGATCAGGTTCACCAGCATGATGATCGAGGCGATGATCAGCAGGCCGCCCTGGATGACGGGATAGTCGCGCTTGAACACCGAATCGACCATCCACTTGCCGATGCCCGGCCAGGAGAAGATGGACTCGGTCAGGATCGCGCCGGCGAGCATCACGCCGACCTGCAGGCCGATCGTGGTAACGACCGGGATCATCGCGTTGCGCAGCGCGTGCACGCCGATGACGCGCAGCGGCGGCAGGCCCTTGGCGCGGGCGGTGCGCACATAGTCCTCGCCCAGCACCTCGAGCATCGCCGAGCGCGTCTGGCGGGCGATGACGGCGAGCGGGATCGTGCCGAGCACGATGGTGGGCAGGATGAGGTGCGAGACCGCCGAGCTGAACGCGCCCTTCTGGCCCGAGATCAGCGAGTCGATCAGCATGAAGCCGGTGACCGGCTGGAAGAAGTAGGAGAAGGAGATCCGGCCCGACACCGGCGTCCATTGCAGGAAGCCGGAGAAGAAAATGATGAGCAGCAGGCCCCACCAGAAGATCGGCATCGAATAGCCGATGAGGGCGGTGCCCATGACCGATTGATCTATGAAGGATCCTCGTCGGATCGCCGCTATGATCCCGGCCGGGATGCCGAGGATCACCGCGAAGATGATGGCGCAGAGCGACAGTTCCAGCGTCGCCGGGAACAGCTTGGCGAAGATCGACAGGACCGGTTCCTTGGTGGTGATCGACCGGCCGAAATCTCCGGTGAGCACGTTGCCGAGATAGTCGAGATACTGGATCACGATAGGCCGGTCGTAGCCGAGCTCGTGCGAGATCTTCTCGTAGCGTTCCGGCGACATCACCCGTTCGCCCGACATCAGCATGACGGGATCGCCCGGCAGCAGCCGGATGAAAGCGAAGGCGACGATCGAGACGCCGATGAAGGTCGGGATCAGGACGGCGAGGCGTCCCAGGAAAAAGCGCAGCATGGCCCACCAAAAGGTCTGTGCCGGATGTGCGGGCGCGCGAAACGACAGGTTTCGCGCGGTTTATCCGCGCCGGTACGCGCATAGCAAAAGGGGGCGTCCGTCGCCGGACACCCCCGCGAAGATGCTATGTCAGCTTACTCGGCAATGTCGACGCCCGTGAAGGCGTGATGGCCGAGCGGGCTCATCACATAGCCGGAGACCTTCTTCGACATCGGCATCACGACAACCGAGTGGTCGAGCGTGACCCACGGCGCCTCGCGCTTGAAGACGACCTGGGCCTCTTCGTAGAGCTTGGCGCGCTCGGCCTGGTCGGTCGAGGTCTTGGCCTGCGTCACCAGCTTGTCGAACTCCTCGTTGCACCACTGCGCGCGGTTGTTGCCGCCGACCGCGTCGCAGCCGAGCAGGGTGTGCAGGAAGTTGTCCGGATCGCCGTTGTCGCCGGTCCAGCCGAGGATGACGGCACCGTCGCGATCCTTGGCCTTCGAACGGTCCAGATATTCCGCCCATTCGTAGGTCACGATCTCGGCCTTCACGCCGATCTCGGCGAGGTCGGCCTGGATGATCTCGGCGGCGCGGCGCGCGTCGAGCATGTAGGGACGCGCGACAGGCATCGCCCAGACCTTCATCGACAGGTCCTTGACGCCGGCGGCTTCGAGGGCTGCCTTGGCCGCGGCCGGGTCGTATTTGTCGTCCTCGATCGCGTCGTTGTAGCCCCACATGGTCGGCGGCATCGGGTTCTTGGCGACGGAAGCCGCGCCCTGGAACACCGCGTCGACGATCGCCTGCTTGTTGATTGCGCCGGCGATGGCCTTGCGGACCTCGGTCTTGTCGAACGGAGGCTGCATGGTGTTGAAGGCGAGATAGGCGACGTTGAGACCGTTCTCCTCCATCACCTGCAGGTTCGGGTCGGCCTTCATGGCGGCGACATCGGCTGCCGCCGGATACGGCATCACGTGGCATTCGCCGGCCTGGAGCTTCTGGTAGCGGACCGAGGCTTCCTTGGTGATGGCGAAGACGAGGTCGTCGATCTTCTCCTTGCCCTTCCAGTAATCCGGGTTGGCCTTGTACTGGATGCGCGCGTCGAGCTGGTAGTCGACGAATTGGAACGGACCGGTGCCGATCGGCTTCTGGTTCAGCTGTTCCTTCGTGCCGGCCTCGGCCAGCTTGTCGGCATATTCCTTGGAGACGATCGAGCCGAAGTCCATGCCGAGATTGGTGAGGAACGGAGCTTCCTTCTGCTTCAGCACGAACTTGACGGTCATGTCGTCGACCTTCTCGATCGAGGCGATCAGGTCGGGCATGCCCATGCCGGCGAAATATTCCCATGCGCCGCCGGTGACATACTGGTTGTAGGGATTGTCGGCCTTGAGCTGGCGCTCGAAGGAGAAGATCACGTCATCCGCGTTGAGCTCGCGGGTGGGGGTGAAGTAGTCGGTGGTCTGGAACTTGACGCCCGGGCGGATCTTGAAGGTGTACTGCAGGCCGTCGTCGGAAATCTCGTAGCTCTCGGCGAGGCCGGGCTCGATCTCGGTGGTGCCGGGCTTGAACTCGACGAGGCGGTTGTAGACGGGACGAGACGACGCGTCGAACGTGGTGCCGGCGGTATAGAGGGCGGGGTCGAAACCCTCCGGTGAGCCTTCCGAGCAGTAGACCAGTGTCTTTGCGCTGGCCACGCCGCTCAGGACGGTTGCGGCAAGCAACGCCGCCGCAAAACTCAGTTTTTTCATAAATAACGCTCCCATTCTTTTTCGCCCGAGCCATCTGACAGGCTCGCGAAGCCTCATATAAGCATCGAATTCGGAGCATTGGAACTCCCCCCGGCGTGGCGTAGGGGAATGTTTGAAATCCGTCGGACGCGCGGTGGGAGCAGCGGAATCGCGACACTTGCGCGCCTCGGTCATCTCACCCTAGATAGACCTACCAAGGATCGACCGCTATTTGCGGCCGGCACGAAATACAAAAGGTCCTGGCGGCACTCCGCCGGGACGAGGAGGGAGCAGGGAATGGCAAAGTCGGCAGGAAAGTCCGGTGCGGGGGCAGGGGCCGCCGCTGGCAAGTCGGCAAAGGCCGATGCGCCGAAGAGCGGTCTCGCGGCACGCACCAAACCGTCCGACATGAAGAGGGCGCCCGCTGAAAGCGTGAAGAAGCCGGCCGCCAAGCCGGCAGCGGAAAGCAAGGCGAAGCCGGCCGCGGCCGCCGCTCCGGCGAAGGCGAAAGCCGCGCCCGCCGCGAAGGCGAAGCCCGCAGCCGCTGCGAAGGCCAAGGCAGCTCCGGCCAAGCCGGCCGCCGAGCCCGCCGCTGCGCCCAAGTCCGCCGTGTCCAAGTCGTCCGCTCCCAAGCCGGCGGCCAAGACCGTGAAGGCCGCGAAGCCGGCTGCCGCCGCAGCGGTGGCGCCTGCGAAGGCCGCCGCCAAGCCCGCCAAGGCCGCGCCGAAGCCCAGCGCCGCGAAATCCACGACCACGAAGCCGGAGGCGGTGAAGGCGGCCGCGGCGCCTGCCGAGACGCCGGTGGCTGAGACCGCCAAGCCGGCCGCCGTGAAGCCCGCCGCCAAGGCGAAGGCCTCGGACAAGCCGACCTCGGCCTCCAAGCCCTGGCTGGCCAGCTATCCGAAGGAGATCCCCGCCGAGATCGGCCCGATCCCCTATCAGTCGATCGGCGACCTTTTGGCGGATTCGGTCAAGAAGTTCTCGACCCGGCCGGCCTTCACCTGCATGGACAAGACGCTGACCTATGCGCAGATCGGCGAGGCGTCGCAGTCCTTCGCCGCCTTCCTCCAGTCCAAGGGGCTGCAGAAGGGCGCGCGGGTGGCGATCATGATGCCCAACGTGCTGCAATATCCGATCGCGATGACGGCGGTGCTGCGCGCGGGCTACACGGTCGTCAACGTCAATCCGCTCTACACGCCGCGCGAGCTCGAGCATCAGCTGAAGGATTCCGGCGCCGAGGCGATCATCATCCTGGAGAACTTTGCCCACACGCTCCAGTCCATCGTCGCCAAGACCAATGTGAAGCACATCGTCGTCGCCGCGATGGGCGACCTGCTCGGCCTCAAGGGCCACATCGTCAACCTGGTCGTGCGCCGGGTGAAGAAGCTGGTGCCCGCCTGGTCGCTGCCGGGGCACATCAAGTTCAACGATGCGCTCAAGGCCGGCAGCCGCGCCACCTTCAAGCCGGCGAAGGTCGGGCCGGACGATGTCGCCTTCCTGCAATACACCGGCGGCACGACGGGCGTCTCCAAGGGCGCGACGCTGCTGCATCGCAACGTGCTCGCCAATGTGGCGCAGAACGACGTCTGGGTGCAGACCGCCTATCTCAAGCGGGCGAAGCCTGATCGGCTGGTCTATGTCTGCGCGCTGCCGCTCTACCACATCTACGCGCTGACGGTGAACGCGCTGATGGGCATGCAGCAGGGGGCGCAGAACATCCTGATCCCCAACCCGCGCGACATCCCGGCCTTCGTCAAGGAGCTGGGAAAGTATCCGTTCAACATCTTCCCCGGCCTCAACACGCTGTTCAACGCGCTGCTCAACAATCCCGACTTCCAGAAGCTCGACTTCAAGCCGCTGTCGCTGACCTTCGCTGGCGGCATGGCGGCGCAGAAGGCCGTGTCGGAACGCTGGCAGAAGCTCACAGGCTGCATCATCTCGGAGGGCTACGGCCTGTCAGAGACCTCGCCCGTGGCGACCGCCAACCGCTTCGACGCCTCGGAGTTCACCGGCACGATCGGCATACCGATCCCCTCGACCGAGATCACGATCCGCGACGACGACGGCAACGACCTGCCGCTCGGCGATGTCGGCGAAATCTGCATCAAGGGCCCGCAGGTGATGGCCGGCTACTGGAACCGCCCGGAGGAGACCGCGAAGGTCATGACCGCCGACGGTTTCTTCAAGTCGGGCGACATGGGCTTCATGGACACACGCGGCTACGTCAAGATCGTCGACCGCAAGAAGGACATGATCCTGGTTTCGGGCTTCAACGTCTATCCGAACGAGATCGAGGACGTGGCGGCCACTCATCCCGGCGTGCTCGAATGCGCCGCGATCGGCGTGCCGGACGAGAAGTCGGGCGAGACGCCGAAACTGTTCGTGGTCAAGAAGGACCCGGCACTGACCGCCGATGCGCTGAAGGCCTATCTCCGCGAGAACCTGACCGGCTACAAGATGCCGAAATACATCGAGTTCCGCACCGACCTGCCGAAGACCAATGTCGGCAAGATCCTGCGGCGCGAGCTGAGGGGCTGATCCCTCTTCCGCAGCACGCTGCTGCGGTTTTGCGCTGAATCAAGGCGCTGCGGACCATCGGTCGTCATGGTGTTTTCCATGACGACCGACGGGACACCATCATGAACAGGGAATGGCACGAGGCGCACCCGCTGCCGCGCAATGCGACGTTCGAGGAGCGCCTCGAATGGCATCGGCAGCACCGCGAGCAATGCGGCTGCCGCGAATCGCCGGCGAACATCCTGAAGGAGCTCGAGAAGCGCGGCCTGCTTGGACCTCGCGCATCTCGCAAGAGCGGCTGACCAGTATGCCGTCTCGCCGCGCCGTGCTTCTGGGAGCCTCCGCGGCCGTCGTTCTGGCAGGCGGCGGCGTGGCGACGGCTTCGTTCCGGCGGGCGCTGGCGGCGGCCGAGGCACGCATCTCCCAGGGCAGCTCGACGATCGAAACCGGCTTCGGGACGATGGAGTGGGGCGAGGCGGGCAGCGGGGCGCCGATCCTGATGATCCACGGAACGGGTGGCGGCTTCGACCAGGGGCTGGCCTTCTGCCGTCGTCTCAGCGCCGACGGTTTCCGCGTCATCGCGCCGTCGCGCTTCGGCTATCTGCGCAGCGGCTATCCCGACGATCCGAGCTCGGCGCGGCAGGCGGATGCGTTCGTGGACCTGCTCGACCATCTCGGCATCGAGAAACTGCCTGTCGCGGGCGGGTCGGCCGGCGCGCTGTCGGCGATCGAGTTCGCCATCCGCCATCCCGACCGATGCAGCGCGCTGATCGCCATCGTGCCGGCGACATATGCACCGCAGCGGCCGAGCTTCCAGCCGATGAACTGGTGGCAGGAGAAGACGATGCGGGCGATGCTGGAGTCTGATCTGCTGTTCTGGGCCGCCTTGGGGATGGCGCGCGACACGATGATCGGCACGATGCTGGCGACCGATCCGGCGCTTGTCTCGCAGGCGTCCGCTGAGGAACAGGCTCGCATTGGCGAGATCCTCTCCGGCATCCTCCCGGTCAGCCACCGCAGCCGCGGGCTTATGAACGATGCCCGGCTCGCCTCCGACCCGGCGCGGTCGGAGCTTGAGCGCATCCGCGCGCCGACGCTTGCCATCTCGGTGGAGGACGACCGCTTCGGCACGGCCGACGCGGCGCGCCACATCGCGCGCGAAGTTCCGGGCACGCGCCTCGTCGTCTATCCGACCGGCGGGCATGTCTGGGTGGGTCACGACGAGGAGCTGTTCGCGGAGGTCGCAAGCTTCGTCCGCAGCCTGCCGACGTAGACGCGCCGGCCTATCTCTCTCCCGTCACCACGGGCCGGAGCGGATCCCGGGACCAGTCGAGCATCGATCCGTCGTAGACCGAGACGTTCTCGTGGCCGAGCAGAAGCCGGGCGAATGCGACGTTGCTGGCCGCGACCCCGGCGCCGCAATAGGCGATGACAGGTGTGTCGGGATCGATTCCGGCGTCGGTGAACCGTCGTTCCAAAGAGCCGGGATCCAGGTAGCGGCCGGTCTCGGGGTCGACCAGCGTGCCCGTCGGCACGTTGACGCTTTGAGGAATGTGGCCGGGACGACCGTAGACGATCAGAGAGTCTCCCCTGAATACGTCAGGGGGAAGAGCGTTGACGAGTTGCGGGCTGCCGTCGTCGAGAGCTTTGTTGACGGCCCTGGTGTCCACGAACACGCGCTTGTCGGCCGGTCGCCACGCGAATTCTTCCAGCGGAGGCGTGGCGGGCGGAACCGCTCCTGCCTTCACGGGGAGGCCTGCGGCCTTCCAGCCCGCAAAGCCGCCATTCAGCACCGCGGCATTGGTGAATCCGAATGCGCGCAACATGAGCCAGACGCGCGCGGCCCAGCCGGGCTGCGCGGTGGAATAGACCACGACGAAACTGTCCTGCCCGATGCCGAGGGACGCTGCCATACGTGCGAAATCCTCGACCGGCGGCAACGTGAAGAGCAGGCCTTTGACGGGAACGGACAGGTCACGCTCGAGATCGACATAGCGCGCGCCGGGTATGTGGCTCTTCAGGAACTCGGCCTCGCCCGACACGGGCGCGAAGGGGCGGTCCTTAGCAGCGACGAGCGTCGTCGTGACATCGAGCACGACGAGGCCCGGCTCGCCGCGCCTCGCATGGAGTTCCTGCGGCGAGATGAGGAATTCGGGATGCGCATAGTTTTCCATGGCCGATCCGGGTTCCGCCGGCGCCATGATGCGCGGGCAAGAATTTCCTGTCACACGCGCCGCGCCGTGACAACCGGTCCTAGCCTGCGGGGGCGTTCCTCTCGGCGAGAAGCATCGGCAGATCGGCGACGGAGCCGATGATCGCATCGGCCCGCGCGCGCCTGAACGTGTCTTCCGTGCCTGTGCCGGAGAGCACGCCGATCGAGAGCCCGCAGCCGGCATTGTGCGCCATTTCGATGTCGTGGCCGTTGTCGCCGATCATGGCTACTTCCGACGGCGAAAGGCCGGTGAGGTCGCAAAAGGCGAGCACCGTGTCCGCCGCCGGCTTCGGCCGGGCGACCGCGTCGTAGCCATAGGCGGCCTCGAACATGCCGGCGATGCCGAGCATGAGGATGGTCTGCTGCGCGCCGGCGGTGGAATCGTTGGTCGCCACACCCATGCGGTAGCCGCCCTGATGCAGGGTGGCGAGCGCTTCCTTGACCCCGGCCACGGCGACCGCCTTTGCCGCCCCGTTGATGGCGGTGATGCCGTTGAAGCGAAGAACGAGCTCCTGCCGCAGCGTCGGCTCCAGCTCTGGATACCAAAGCGCCACGACGTCGGCATTCGTGCCGGCGGCGAAGACCGAATCGGCGATGAAGTGCTTGGCCTTGAAGTCGTAGCCCGCCTGCTGCATCAGCCGGTCCGCCCGCAGACGATCGCCGCCGGCGGCTTCCAGCGCCAGCATGTCGCCGATCGAGAACCAGGTGCGGTCGAAGTCGACCAGCGTCCCGTCCTTGTCGAAGAGAATCCCCCGAATGCGCGCCACGGCCTATTCCTCCGCCGCCAATGCATGGATGTGTGCGACGAGGCCGGCGGTCGACGCGTCCCGCCCGGCGGCCGAGGCCTTGCCTTCGACGACGGGCAGCAGCCCGGTCGCCAGCTCCTTGCCCAGCTCGACACCCCACTGGTCGAAGGCATTGATGCCGAACAGGGCGGCTTCGACGAAGACGCGATGCTCGTAGAGCGCGACGAGGCGGCCGAGCGCGAACGGATCGAGCTTCTGGTGGACGATGGTCACGGAGGGGCGGTTGCCCGAAAAGACGCGGTGCGGGGCGATGGCCTCCGCCTTCGCCGCGTCCATTCCCGCCTTGAGGAGTTGCGCGCGCGCCTCGTCGAGCGTGCGGCCGCGCATCAGCGCCTCGGACTGGGCGAGGCAGTTGGCGACGAGCAGGTCGTGGTGATGTGCGAGTTCCGGCTCGAACCCTTCCGCCGCGATGATGAACTCGACCGGGATGACGTCGGTCCCTTGATGCAGGAGCTGGAAGAAGGCGTGCTGGCCGTTGGTGCCGGGCTCGCCGAAGACAAGCGGCCCGGTCGGCGTCGTGACCGCCGTGCCGTTAATCGCGACGCCCTTGCCGTTCGATTCCATGTCGAGCTGCTGCAGGTAGGCCGGCAGGCGCGACAGCCGCTGGTCGTATGGGATGACGGCGCGGGCCGGATAGGAGCAGATGACGCGGTGCCACCAGCCGATCAGGCCGAGCACTGCCGGCAGGTTCTCCAGGATCGGCGCGGTGCGGAAGTGCTCGTCCATCGCATGCGCGCCGGCGAGGAAGCGGCGGAAATTCTCCGGGCCGACGGCGATCATGATCGGCAGGCCGATCGCCGACCACAGGGAGTAGCGTCCGCCGACCCAATCCCAGAAGCCGAAGACGCGCTCGGCGGGGATGCCGAAGGCGGCGGCCTTGTCGACCGCCGTCGAGACGGCGGCGAAGTGCAGCGAAGCGAGGTCCGCGCCGACCGCGGACTGCACCCAGGCCTTCGCCGTGGTCGCATTGGTCATCGTCTCGATGGTGGTGAAGGTCTTCGAGGCGATGATGAAGAACGTCGTTTCCGGATCGAGCGGCTTCAGTACGTCGGAAATGTGGGCGCCGTCGACATTGGAGACAAAGTGCGCGCGCGGGCCGTCATGGAACGGAGCAAGCGCCAGCACGGCCATCTGCGGGCCGAGGTCCGAGCCGCCGATGCCGATGTTGACCACGTCGGTGATCTTCTTGCCGGTCGCGCCCTTCGTGCGGCCGGAACGGATGGCGTCGGCGAAGGCGTAGAGCGCTTCGAGCACGCGCTCGACCTCGCCGGCCTCCTTCGATCGTCCGTCGGCCACGCCCGCCGCTGCGCCGCGGAGCGCGACATGCAGCACGGCGCGCCCCTCGGTCAGGTTGATCGGCTCGCCCGCGAACATCGCAGCGCGTTTGCCTTCCAGGCCGGCCGCGGTGGCGGCTTTCTCGAGGAGCGCCATCGTCTGCGCGTCCACCGCGCATTTCGACCAGTCGAGAAGGAGATCGTCAAAGGTGAGCGAGAACGCGCCGAATCGGCCCGGATCGGTCCGGAACGCCTCCCGCATGTCCATGGGCCCATCGGCGGCACGGTGCCGCCGCAAGGAATCGATCGATTCGGAGAGTTCCGCCCGTGCCAATTGGTCCCCCAGCGTGGTCATCATCGGCGCAAGCTAGACCGAGACGAGACCTTATTCCACTTCGGAGGCTGGCCCAATTGTCACAATACAAAACGAAAATGTGGCGTAAGTGATTGTGCCAGCCTTGCTGACATGTTAGTTCCAGGCTAGGCTTGCCCATAGAGAGGGAGTCCGCCATGTCGTCGCGAAACGATGCCGCCATCTGGTCCGGCCTGTTCACCATCTCGGCCGAATCCGGCCAGACGCTCCAGGCCCAGATCCGCCAGGCGATCGTAGCCGCCATCCTGGATCGACAGATCGCAGCGTCGATGCCGCTGCCGTCCTGCCGGATTCTGGCGGAGAAACTCGGCGTTGCCCGCGGCACGGTGGTGCTCGCATTCCAGCAGCTGGTCGACCAGGGCTTCCTGATCGCGCGCGAGCGGCGCGGTCATTTCGTCAATCCCGAAGTGCTCGCCATGCCCGCCCGTGGCCCACAGAAGCATGCCGACAACCAGGATGGCGTCGACTGGAAGGCGCGCCGCAAGGTGATGCCCAGCGACTTGCCGAAGCCTTCGAAGCAGAGCAACTGGATCAAGTCGTCCTACCCCTTCGTCTATGGCCAGTTCGACCCCGCTCTGTTCCCGACGGCGGAGTGGCGCGAGTGCAACCGCATGGCGCTGGCGGTGCTGGAAATCCGCAACTGGGCGGCCGACATGGTCGACCAGGACGATCCGGCGCTGATCGAACAGATCCAGGCGCGGCTTCTGCCGCGGCGCGGCATCTTCGCCAATCCCGATGAGATCATCATCACGCTGGGCGCCCAGAACGCGCTCTACATGCTGGCCACGCTCTTGATGGCCAAGGGCACGCGCGTGGCGATGGAGAACCCGGGCTATCCGGATGCGCGCAGCGTCTTCCGCCTCGCCGGCGCCGAGATCGTGCCGGTGCCGGTCGACAAGGACGGGCTGAAGGTGGGGCAGATTCCGGCCGATTGCGGCTTTGTCTTCACCACGCCGAGCCACCACTGCCCGACCATGGTGTCGCTGAGCGCCGAGCGCCGCGCCCAGCTGCTGGCGGATGCGACGCGCAACAACCAGATCATCATCGAGGACGGCTATGACAGCCAGCTCGTCGACGAGGCGCCGCAGCAGGCGCTGAAGAGCATCGACCGCTCCGGCCGCGTCGTCTATGTCGGCTCGATGTCGAAGACGCTCGCGCCTGGCCTGCGGCTCGGCTACATCGTCGCCTCGGCCGACCTGATCGCGGAACTCAGGGCGCTGCGCCGCTTCATGCTCAGGCATCCGCCGGCCAACAACCAGCGCGCGGTGGCTCTGTTCCTGTCGCTCGGCCACCACGAGGCCCTCGTGCGCAAGCTCTCCGGCGCGTTCAGCGAGCGCCGCAAGCGGCTCGTCCAGGCGGTGTCGGCCTTCCTGCCCGAATGGAAGTCGTCGCCTGCGACCGGCGGCACATCGCTCTGGCTCGAAGGTCCGGCAGGCGTGAACGCGTCCGCGCTGGCGGATATGGCTGCGGCGCGGAGCGTGCTGATCGAATCCGGCGACCGCTTCTTCGACGGTCCATCGCGGCCGACGAACTTCCTGCGGCTGGGCTTCTCGTCGATCTCGCTGCAGCACATCGAGCCGGGAATCCGGGAGCTCGCGACGGCGGCGGGCAGGCGCCCAGCCGCGGCCTGATCTGGACCAGCCAGCGAAGCTCTGTGGCCTAAAAACGGGACTTCCCGGCCTTCCCCGGGCAGCGCAAGACTGGCCCTATGTGAACGGACGGCAGCACGGCGAAGACAAGCCGGCGTCGCGAGGAACCGGGGAAACCAGTGATGAGCGCTGTCTTGCAGGAGCAGGATTCGGGCGATGGTGGCCGCATGCGCCGGTCGGGAGGGCGTGAGGCCCGTCGCGCCATGCGCGCCGCGCCGCTCGCCGAAGACATGCGGCCGATTCGGCCGGGCATGGAAGGCGGCCTCTACACGCCGCTCGCGGCGAACGATCTGGAGCGCATCCACGAGGCGGTGCTGACGCTGCTCGAGACCGTCGGCTTCGCCAATGCGATCCCGTCCTGCATCGAGGTGTGCACCAAGGCCGGCGCGACCCATGGCGAGGACGGCCGGCTGCGCTTCCCGCGCGGGCTGGTCGAGCACACGATCCGGATCGCCGCGCGCAACTTCACGCTCCACGGGCAGGACCCTCGGAACGACATGGTGGTGCAGGGCAAGCGGGTGCATTTCGGCACGGCGGGCGCCGCGGTGCACCTCGTGGACGTGGAGAAGCGCGAATACCGGGAATCGCTGCTGCAGGACATCTACGATGCGGCGCGCATCGTCGACGTCATGGACAACATCCATTTCTTCCAGCGGCCGATGGTGCCGCGCGACGTGGTCGACCCGTTCGACATGGACCTGAACACGCTCTACGCCTGCGTGTCCGGCACGACCAAGCATGTCGGCACGTCCTTTACTGTCGCGGACAATGTCGGCCCGGCGCTGGAGATGCTCTATGCGATCGCCGGCGGCGAGGAGAAGTTCCGCGCCCGGCCCTTCGTCTCCAACTCGAACTGCTTCGTCGTGCCGCCGATGAAGTTCGCCGAGGACGCCTGCGGCGTGCTGGAAGCCTGCGTGAAGGGCGGCATCCCGATCCTGCTGCTGTCGGCCGGGCAGGCGGGCGCCACGGCCCCGGCCGCGATCGCCGGCGCGGTGGTCCAGGCGGTGGCCGAGGTGCTGGTCGGGCTCGTCTACGTCAACGCGCTGAAACCCGGCCATCCCTGCATCTTCGGCACCTGGCCGTTCGTCTCGGACCTGCGCACCGGCGCGATGTCGGGCGGATCGGCCGAGCAGGCGCTGCTGACGGCGGCCTGCGCGCAGATGGCGCATTTCTACGACCTGCCGGGTGGCTCGGCGGCCGGCATGGCCGATTCGAAGCTGCCCGACATCCAGTCCGGCTACGAGAAGGGCATCACCAACGTGCTCGCGGGCCTGTCGGGCCTCAACTTGATCTATGAGTCGGCCGGCATGCACGCCTCGCTGCTCGGCTTCTGCCTCGAAAGCCTGATCATCGACAACGACATGCTGGGCCAGTGCCTGCGCTGCGTGCGCGGCATCGACGTCTCCGACGCGGCGCTGTCGGTCGACGTCATCACCGATGTCTGCATCAACGGGCCGGGCCACTATCTCGGCCATGGCCAGACGCTGAAGCTGATGCAGACGGAGTATTTCTATCCGGCGATCGCCGACCGCTTCAGCCCGAAGGAATGGAACGAGAAGGGCAGGCCCGACATCCTGCAGCGCGCCATCGCCGAGAAGAGGCGCATCCTGTCGACGGTTTTCCCGGATCACATTCCACGATCGCTGGACGATCAGTTGCGGGCGCGGTTCGCCAACATCCTGCTGCCGCGCTCGGCGATGGTCGGATAGCGGGCGGTAGCCCGCCCTACGCGGCCTTGGCCTGGGCGGAGAGGCCGAGCCTCGCCCGCGCGGCGTCGTAGTCGCGCGCGAGCCGGTCGACCAGCTCGCCAGCCGACACGATCTCCTTGACCGCGCCGATGCCCTGGCCACAGCCCCAGATTTCTTTCCACGCCTTGGCCGAGCCGAAGTCCATCTTGGACGGATCGGATTCGGGCAGATGGTTCGGATCCATGCCTTGGGCGGCGATCGATCCCTTGAGGTAGTTGCCGTGCACGCCGGTGAAGAGGTTCGAGTAGACGATGTCGGCGGCGTTGGACTCGACGATCATCTGCTTGTAGGCGTCGACCGCGCGCGCCTCCTTCGTGGCGATGAAGGGCGAGCCGATATAGGCCATGTCGGCGCCCATCGCCTGCGCGGCGAGGATCGCACCACCATTGGCGATGGCGCCCGACAGGAGCAGCGGGCCATTGAACCACTGCCGGATCTCCTGGATCAGCGCGAAGGGCGACAGTGTGCCGGCATGGCCGCCGGCCCCGGCTGCCACCGCGATCAGCCCGTCCGCGCCCTTCTCGATTGCCTTGCGGGCATGGCGGTCGTGGATGATGTCGTGCAGCACGATGCCGCCATAGGAATGCACCGCCTGGTTCACCTCCGGCACGGCGCCGAGCGAGGTGATGACGATCGGCACCTTGTATTTCACGCACATGGCGAGGTCGTGCTCCAGCCGGTTGTTCGACTTGTGCACGATCTGGTTGACCGCGAAGGGCGCAGCCGGCCGGCCCGGATTGGCGCGGTCGTGCGCGGCGAGCGTTTCGGTGACCTCGGCCAGCCATTCGTCGAGCTGCGCCTCGGGCCGCGCGTTGAGGGCTGGGAACGAGCCGACGATGCCGGCCTTGCACTGCGCCAGCACCAGCGGCGGGTGCGAGATGATGAACAGCGGCGAGCCTACAACCGGAATCCGCAGGTTCTTGGTCAGGATCTCCGGCAGCGCCATTCTCGTCTCCTCCGTGTCGATTGACGTTTGCGTAAACGTAACGTCTGTCTAGCAGAATGACGGTCGCGCGCAATCTGCGCAAGCCCGCCTTGCCGGTGGACAATCGCCATCCCTTACCGTGCGCGAAGGCCGGCAGGTTGATTGCCGCCTCACCTGCGGTTAACGATTGCGTGAAAGGGCCTTGCCCGAAGGGAAAACGCCGCTTGGATCCGATCGAACAGGCGATCAGAAACGCATTCGCGAAGGGTGATCCCGAGGATCGCGCTTTCCGGGAAAGGGTTTATCGCTCGGCCAGCGCGGCGCTCGAAAAGGCGCTGCAGGCCAATGCCTCGGTGACGCCCGAAGCCGCAGCGCGGCGGCGCAAGAGCCTGCTCGCCGTCGTCACCAGCATCGAGTCGGAGTTCGTGCCCGCGGTCGAGCCGGCGGCTCCTTCGGTCTCGCCGACGGTCGCTCCGCCAATGGCGGCGCCTTCCGTGCCGGTGCGGGAACCCGCGGCCCCGGATATCCCGCCCGCCGTTGCACGCCGCGCCGAGCCTTCTTTCTTTCCGGACTCCCCTCGCGCCGAGCCGCCGGTCTCGCACGATCCCACACCCGACTGGTCGGCCGCGCCGGCCCCGGAGCGCGCAGAGCGGCCGGCTCTGGCGGGAGAGCCTCGGCAGGCTCCGGCAAAGCCGGCGGCGCGATCCGAGGAGAAGCCGAGGCGCACGCGGAGCCGCTGGGGGGCGGTCGCCGGCCTGCTGTCGTTCCTCATCATCCTCGGCCTCGCGGTCTGGATCGCGGCGGAGTTCGGCCTGTTTGGCCCGCCAGGCGGCGGCCAGCCGCAGGCATCCGGCCCGGCCGCGTCCGACAATGGGTCCGGAACGGAGGGCGCGCCGCGCAGGCCGGGCGAGGACCAGGCGCTGGAGGACTGGATCGTGGTGTTCTCGCCCGATGATCCCACCACTGTCGCGGCGGCGGCTGGAGCCAAAGCCGAGGTCGTGGAAGCGGGCGGCGACAAGGCGATCCGCATAGCGTCCGGCCAGTCCGGCGCTGTCGTGCGCTTCGATATCGGGCAAGGCACGCTGGAGAGGATCGCGGGCAAGCATGCGGTGTTCGACATCGTCGCCCGCACCGGTGACGGGCCGGAGACGCAGATGTCCATCTCGTGCGATTTCGGCGCGCTCGGCGATTGCGGCCGCAACCGCTACATCGTCGGGTCGCAGCGGTCCGAGTTCCTGCTGCAGGTGGACGTGCCGGCCGGGACGCCGGCCGGGGCGGGCGCGATCGAGATCCAGTCGGACGTCGAGAATGGCGGCAAGGCGGTCGAGATCCTGCAGATCAGGGTCAGCGCCAGCGCGCCCTGATCAGTCGGGCAGCAGCGCCTGAAGCGTTTCCAGCCGGTCCGCCTCGGCGGTGGGCTTGTCCCATCTGAGCCGCGAGATGCGCGGAAAGCGCATCGCCACGCCTGAGCGGTGGCGGGTCGAGCGGTTGAGGCCCTCGAAGGCGATCTCCAGCACCAGCCCGCTCGTCATGTCGGCCCGCACAGAGCGGACCGGCCCGAAGCGCTCGATCGTGTTGTCGCGAACGTATTTGTCGATCTGTTTCAGCTCCTCGTCCGTGAAGCCGAAATAGGCCTTGCCGACCGGCACGAGTTCCGGAGCAGCCTCGTCGCCCGCCCAGACGCCGAAGGTGTAGTCCGAGTAGAAGCTCGACCGTTTGCCGTGGCCGCGCTGCGCATACATCAGCACCGCGTCGACCGTGAACGGATCGCGTTTCCACTTGAACCACGGCCCCTTCGGCCGGCCGGGCACGTAGGCGGAATCGTGCCGCTTCAGCATCACGCCCTCGATCACCGGATGCGGCGGCGACATGCGCCGGGCGTTCAGCTCTTCCCAGGTATCGAACGGCACCAGCGGCGAGAGATCGAAGCGCCGCGGATCGAGCGAGGGCATCAGTGCCTCCAGCCGCGCCCGCCGCTCGGCGAAGGGCAGGGGGCGCAGGTCCTCCGCGCCGTGCTGGAGAAGATCGTAGCAGCGCATGAAGGCGGGATATTTCGCGGCGAGCTTCGCCGAGACCGTCTTGCGGTTGAGCCGCTGCTGCAGGTCGGAGAAGCTGCCCGTCGCCGAGGGAGAGCCCACCAGCAGTTCACCGTCGATGGCGGCCTCGAAGTCCATCGCGTCGAGCAGGTCCGGGAAAGCCGTCGCCACGTCGTCGCCGGTGCGCGAATAAAGCCGCCACACGCCGCCTTCGCCGATGGCCTGCACGCGGATGCCGTCCCATTTCCATTCCGCCGCATAGTCGGCCGGATCGGCCTTCTCGAGGTCGCGGTCCTCGACCGGATGGGCGAGCATCACCGGCCGGAACATCGCGAGTGCGGCCGAGGACGGCTTGTCAGCGCGACCCTCGAGCCAGGCGAAGAGCGAGAGATAAGGCGGCTTCAGCCCATGCCAGAGTTCTTCGATCTCGTTGGCTTCCTTGCTGCCGAGCTCCGCCAGCGCCTGCTTGGCCAGCCGTGCGGACACGCCGATGCGCAGTCCTCCTGTCGCCAGCTTGATCAGCGCGAAGCGGGCGGGGATGTCGAGCCGATCGAGCAGGTCGGCGAAGATGCGCGGTCCGTCGGCCCGTCCGGCGCGCTGCAGCGTCGCGACGATCTCGGAAAGGCGGGGATCGTGCGTTTCATCCTGCCGGGGCGTCTCCGGCCAGACGAGCGAGATCGTCTCGGCGAGGTCGCCGACATAGTCGTAGGAATAGCCGAAGAGCACGGGGTCCATGCGTTCGGTCACTAGCGTCCTGAGCATCGCCGGCTTGACGGAGGGGATATCGAGATCGCCGGTCAGCACGGCGAGCGCGAGCCCCCGATCCGGATCGGGCGTTGCGGCGAAATAATCGACGAGCAGCGTCAGCTTGCCGTTGCGCGACGGCGTGAGCACGAGACGGTCGAGGAGTTCGGCGAAGCGGCGCATTCCACTACGATCCCAAAACCGGAGATTGCAGAAATATGGAATACAATCTAAAGTAAATACGACGTCGGGTGTGTTCTAACGGCAGGGGAGCATGACTGTTCCGAAGACGAGAAACTGGGAAGCCTGGATCGACCTGATGCCGGGATCTCCGTCCAAGCTTATCGTGACAGGTCAGGTCGAGACGACGGCGGGCAACAAGGTGCCCAGGCTGACGGAGGCGAAGCCGCAGGGCATCAACCCCAAAATCCTGATCCTCGACCTGTCGATCGTGAAGGAGGGAGGTGTCGGAACCGACGATGTCGCCTATCGGAACGCCCGTTTCACCAAGCCGGCATCGAGAGGCCAGTACACCCAGGTCGAGATCCGCTTCGGGACGGAGCATGTTACGACGATCGAGGTTGGCGAGACGCACTGACATCAGTCTCCCTCGTCCTCGTAGCCGATCAGGTGCAGCGGCTGGGCGGCGATGCCGTTCAGCGCGCACCAACGGACAAGCGCCTCCTCGCGGCCGTGCGTGACCCAGACTTCCGAGGCACCGGTCTCGGTGGTGGTCGCGGTGAGTTCGTCCCAGTCGGAATGATCCGACAGGATCAGCGGCAGTTCGACGCCGCGCTGCTTGGCGCGCTGGCGGATGCGCATCCAGCCCGAGGCGAAGCAGGCGACGGGATCGGGAAAGCGCCGCGCCCAGCGGTCGGCGAAGGCCGAGGGCGTGCCGATGACGATCGCGCCGGCGAACTGGTCCTTTGCGCCTGACTCGATGGTGGCGGGGGCCAATGGCCCGAGGTCGATGCCCTGCGAGACATAGTAGTCGCAAAGCCTTGCCAGGGCGCCGTGGATATAGATCGTCTCGCCGTATCCGGCATCGCGCAGCAGGCGGATCACGCGTTGCGCCTTGCCGAGCGCATAGGCGCCGACGAGATGGGCGCGCTCCGGAAACTGCCGGACCGACTCCAGCAGCCGCGCAATCTCCCCGCCGGACTCCGGATGGCGGAAGACGGGTAGGCCGAACGTCGCCTCGGTGATGAAGACGTCGCAGGCGACCGGCTCGAAAGCAGCGCAGGTGGGGTCGGCCCGGCGCTTGTAGTCGCCTGAGGCGACGATGCGCATGTCGTCCATCTCGACCGCGATCTGTGCCGAGCCGAGGACGTGACCGGCGGGGTGGAAGGTGACGCGCACTCCGCCGATCTCCATCGGTTCGCCCAGCCGGGCAGCCTGCGCCGAACCGGCAAATCCATCGCCGTAGCGGATGGCCATGATGTCCAGCGTCTCGCGCGTCGCCAGCACCTTGCCGTTGCCCGGGCGGGCGTGGTCGGCATGGCCGTGTGTCACCAGCGCCCGCTCGACTGGCCTTACGGGATCGATGAAGAAATCGCCGGGCGGGCAATAAAGCCCTTCCGGACGGGTGTGGAGGAGATCGCGGGCGCGCATGGCATAGAAATAGGCCATCGGCGCGCGCAGGGAAGCCTCTTGCGCGCAGCGATTGGCAGGAGCATAAGCGCGCGCCGTCGGCCGGCGGCGCCAGTCATATCGTCATGAAACCCTTCGATCCGTCTTCCGGCGATGCCCTCGCCGACAGGCGTGCCGACTTCGCCGACATGCTCTTGCAGTCGGGCGATGCCGCGGCCGCTGCCGAACTGATGCTGCAGGCGCTCGAGAAGGCGCCGGGCTGGGCCTATGGCTGGTTCCGGCTCGGCGAGATGCACGAGGCCGCGGGCGCCGCTGCGCCGGCCGCGGAAGCCTTCCGCATGGCGCTGAAGCTCGACCCGGAGGACCACGCGGGCGCCGTTCTCAAGCTTCACCTTGCCGGTGCCGCGGAAGACCCCGAGGCGATGCCCGCCGCGTTCGTCGAGACGCTGTTCGACCAGTATGCAGGCAAGTTCGAGACCTCGCTGGTGGTCAAGCTGGGCTACCGCGCGCCGGAGCTGCTGTTCGACGCGGTCAAGGCGGCCCATCCCGAACGTTTCGCCTGCGCGATCGATCTCGGCTGCGGCACCGGGCTGATGGGCGAGCGCCTGCATCAGCTCTGCGACCGGCTCGAAGGCTACGACCTGTCGACCGGCATGCTCAAGGTCGCGCGCGCCAAGGGCATCTACGACGTGCTGGAACAGGCGGACCTCGCCGTCCTCTCCTTCGACGCGCCGCGCGCCGATCTGGCCGTCGCGGCGGACGTCTATATGTATGTCGGGGCGCTGGAGACGGCTTACGCCAATGCCCGGACCATGCTTATGCCGGGCGGCCTCTTCGCCTTCTCGGTTGAGAAACTTGACGAGGCCGACGGCTTCGCGCTGCGCGAGACGCGCCGCTATGCCCATTCGCGGGCCTATGTCGAAGGATGCCTCTCGGACGCCGGCTTCCGGCTGCTGTCGCTGTCGGAGGCGACGATCCGCAAGGATCGGGAGCAGGCGGTGACGGGGATGATCGTGGTGGCTTGCGTGATATAACCCAATGGGTTATATCATCGACCTGATGCAGACGGTCCTTGAGACGTGGCAGTTTGTTCGTGAAGCGGAGCGGATCTTTACGGAGGCCGAACGCGAATCCTTGATCAGCTACATTTCGGTGAATCCGCTGGTTGGGGTCGAAATCGTTGGTTCTGGTGGGTTGCGAAAGCTGAGATTTGCAATTGGCAACAAGGGAAAAAGCGGAGGCGCGAGGGTGATCTACTTCTTCTACAGCGTTGACGCTCCGATCTATCTGATCGCGTGCTTCGCCAAGAACGAGAGGGAGAATCTGAGCGCCGCCGACACTCGCGATTTCGCCAAGCTCACTGCTGCGATCAAGGATCATCACCGGAGTGCAAGACGATGAGCAAGTTCGCCAAGGACATCCTTCAGGGCCTCAATGAGGCGCTGGCCCACGCCAAGGGCGAGGACGTGCCTGGGATGCGCATCCATCACGTTGACGTCGAGAAGGTCGACGCCAAGGCGGTAAGACACAAGCTCAAGCTGACGCAGGACCGCATGGCCATGCTGCTCGGCACGAGCACGTCCGGCTATCGCAAATGGGAGCAGGGGCAGCGGGTGCCGAGTGGTGCTGCGCGGACACTCCTCAAGGTGATGGACAAGGAGCCTGACGCGGTCCTGCGTGCCCTCAATGCACTCTGATCTCTGCTGGCGAGGCTGAGCGCCGTTGAACGCAAGATGCCCCTTGGCTCTGCGCATGTTCTGCATTAGTTCTGGTCGTGGTGACGCAACAGACGGCCATTCGCTCGCACGCTTCGCCCGCGCATCTTCCCGAACCTTTCCTTGACTGGTTCGCGCAGCGCGGGTGGTCGCCGCGCGCCCATCAGATCGAACTGCTGTCGAGGTCGCAGGCCGGCAGGTCCGTCCTGCTCATCGCCCCGACCGGGGCGGGGAAGACGCTGGCCGGGTTCCTGCCATCGCTGGTCGACCTGGCCGAGCGGCCGAAGCGCAAGCCGGGCGAGGCGTTTCGCGGCATCCATACGCTCTACATCTCGCCGCTCAAGGCGCTGGCTGTCGACATCGAGCGCAACCTTGGCAAGCCGGTCGAGGAGATGCGGCTGCCGGTGACGATCGAGACCCGCACCGGCGACACGCCGACCCACAAGCGCCAGCGCCAGAAGCTCGATCCGCCCGATATCCTGCTGACCACGCCGGAACAGCTGGCATTGCTGATCTCGGGCAAGGATGCGGAACGGTTCTTCTCCGGCCTGCGCTATGTGGTGCTGGACGAGCTGCACTCGCTCGTCACCTCCAAGCGCGGCCATCTCCTGTCGCTCGGCCTCGCGCGGCTGCGAAAGCTGGCGCCGCGGCTGCAGACGGTGGGCCTGTCGGCGACAGTGGCCGAACCGGACGAGCTGCGGCGGTGGCTGGTGGCGCAGAGCCGCACAGGTTTGCTCAGTTCACCCCCACCCCTAACCCCTCCCCGCAAGGGGGAGGGGGACACTGGTGCGCTCGCACCCACATCCGCCTCGGTAGGCGCGGCAGGGCCTTTGCCGTCCCCCTCCCCCTTGCGGGGAGGGGTTAGGGGTGGGGGTAATGGGACCGCGGTCGAGACGCCGGATGAATATCTCGCCGACCTGATCACGGTTGACGGCGGCGCGAAGCCGGTGATCACGATCCTGGAGACCGACGAACGCCTGCCCTGGGCGGGGCATTCGGCGCGCTATGCCATTCCGGCCGTGTATGACGAGATCCGCAAGCACCAGACGACGCTGCTGTTCGTCAACACGCGCAGCCAGGCGGAGATGCTGTTCCAGGAACTGTGGCGGGTGAACGAGGACTCGCTGCCGATCGCGCTGCATCACGGCTCACTCGACGTCGCGCAGCGCCGCAAGGTGGAGAAGGCGATGGAGGCGGGGTCGCTGCGGGCGATCGTCGCGACGTCGACGCTCGACCTCGGCATCGACTGGGGCGATGTCGACCTCGTCGTTCATGTCGGCGCGCCGAAGGGAGCGAGCAGGCTGGCGCAGCGCATTGGCCGTTCCAACCATCGCATGGACGAACCTTCGCGCGCGATCCTCGTGCCGGCCAACCGGTTCGAGGTGATGGAGTGCCGCGCAGCGCTGGAGGCCAACTATCTCGGCGCGCAGGATACGCCGCCACTGGTCGACGGATCGCTCGACGTGCTCGCCCAGCACATCCTTGGCTGCGCCTGTGCCGAGCCGTTCCGCGCCGACGATCTCTTTGATGAGATCCGCTCGGCTGCGCCCTATGCCGGGCTCGACCGGCAGACCTTCGACCAGGCGGTCGATTTCGTCGCCACCGGTGGCTATGCGCTTCGCACCTATGAGCGCTATGCACGCATCCGGCTGACGAAGGACGGCCTGTGGCGCGTCAGCCATCCGCGTGTCGCGCAGCAGTATCGGTTGAATGTCGGCACCATCGTCGAGGCCGCCTATCTCAATGTGCGCTACGTCCGGTCGGGCCGCGGCGCGGCGGGTCGTGGCGGACCCGTGTTGGGCAAGATCGAGGAGGGCTTCCTCGAGACAATCGCACCGGGCGACACTTTCCTCTTTGCTGGCAAGGTGCTGAAGTTCGAAGGCATCCGCGAGAACGAGTGCTTCGTCTCCAACGCGACCGGGCAGGATGCGCGCATCCCGGTCTATGCCGGCGGGAAGTTCCCGCTGTCGACCTACCTGGCCGACGAGGTGCGCGGCATGCTGGCAGACCCGAAGCGCTGGCAGAGCCTGCCGGACCAGGTGTCGGACTGGCTGCGCATCCAGCGCGACAAGTCGGTGCTGCCGAAGCGCGGCGACCTTCTGGTGGAGACCTTTCCGCGCGGCAACCGTTTCTACATGGTCGCCTATCCGTTCGAGGGAAGGCTGGCGCACCAGACGCTCGGCATGCTGCTCACCCGGCGCATGGAGCGCATGGGCGCGCAGCCGCTCGGCTTCGTGGCGACCGACTATTCGATTGCGGTCTGGTCGATGCGCGACGTGGGCGAGATGGTGGCGTCGCGCAGCATTACGCTGGCCGAGCTTTTCGACGAGGACATGCTGGGCGACGACCTGGAAGCCTGGCTCGCCGAAAGCTGGCTGCTCAAGCGCACCTTCCGCAACTGCGCCGTCATCTCCGGCCTGATCGAGAAGCGTCATCCCGGCCAAGAGAAGACCGGCCGCCAGGTGACGGTCTCGGCCGACCTGATCTACGACGTGCTGCGCGCGCACGAGCCGGACCATATCCTGCTCAAGGCCACGCGCGCGGACGCCGCGACCGGCCTGCTCGACATCCAGCGGCTGGCCGAAATGCTGTCGCGCGTGAAGGGTCGAATCGTGCATAAGCCTCTCGACCGCATCTCGCCGCTTGCCGTGCCGATCATGCTGGAGATCGGCAAGGAGCGGGTGAACGGCGGCGCAGCCGACGCGCTGCTGCAGGACACCGAGGACGATCTGATCGAAGAGGCGATGGGCGGGTGATGCTGGCGAGGAGACATGAGGCGGAGACATTTTTTTCCGCCGCCGCCGTGATTGCCGGCGAGGAGGCGGTCTGCGACCGGCGCGGGGCGCTGTTCTTTCCGGCGCACGGGCTTCTTGCCGTGTCGGACCTCCATCTGGAGAAGGGCTCCGCCTATGCCCGCCGCGGCATGATGCTGCCGCCCTACGACACCGCGGAGACGTTGACGAAGCTCGAGGCGGTGATCGCGGATTTCGATCCGCGCATCGTCGTAAGCCTCGGCGACAGCTTTCACGACCGCGTCGGTTCCTCGCTCATGCCGTCGATCTTCCGCGACCGGCTGGAGCGGATGATGCGTCGCCGCGACTGGCTGTGGGTCACCGGCAACCACGATCCCGACGCGCCGGAGAACCTGTCGGGCACCAGCGTCACCGAGGTCGCGCTCGGCGGGCTGACCTTCCGGCACGAGCCGACCGCCGGCCAGTGCGCCGGCGAGATCGCCGGCCATCTGCATCCGGGCGCGCGCATCGTTCGCCAAGGCCGCTCCGTCCGCCGCCCGTGCTTCGCGAGCGACGGGCTGCGCATGATCATGCCCGCCTTCGGCGCGCTCACCGGCTCGCTCAACGTGCTCGACCGCGCCTATGCCGGCCTGTTCGACTGGCGCGCCTTCAGGGCGCATGTGCTGGGAAGCGAACGCGTCTATGCGCTCAACCGGTCGGTGCTGTTCCCTGGCTAGGCAGTCGACAGGAACGCCGCCAACATCATGACCACCGCAAAGACGGTCAGCCGCACCCGCCAGCGGCCGTACCAGAGGGGCAGGTCGTCGCGGTGGGCGGAGAGGCTGTCCCATGCGCCCTGCGCTGCGAAGGCGACGGCGAGCAGTGCGAACGAGCCCGGCTCGCCGATCAGGAGCGCGAGCCAGCCGGCGAGGACCGGGACGCTAGTGGCGGCCAGGGTAAGATTCTCGCCCGGCGTCTCATGGGCGATTACGATCCCGAAGCGCGCGCCGCCGAGGAAGGACAGGACGAGCGCGGCATAGGTCTTGAGCAGCGAGACAGTGCCGTCGCGCCAGACGTGATCATGCGGGATCGACGCCAGCCAGAGGACGAGGATGAGGAACGGGACGCAGCCGGCCAGGACGAGCCGCAGGCCGGGCCTTGCGGGGACGTTGCCTGTTTCGCCCTCGCTGCCGGCTGTCATCGTCAATCCTTGCGGAAGATCAGCCGGCCCATCCAGCCTGTGAGCATGGCGAGCGCGACGGCGAAGAGGCCGTAGAAGAAGCTGTTCTCATGCGCGACACGGAATACGGTCTGCTCGAAGCCGGCCTTGACGATGGCCAGGCTGGAGGAAGTTTCCTTCATGAACTCGCCGTTGCGGAACAGGAAGGCCCGCGCCTTGTGCGTGCCCACCGGCACGTTGGGCGGAAGCCTGAGCGTCGCGCGGAAGAGCGTCTGCGACAGGAACTGCACGCCGCCGACGTTCTCGCTGTAAAGGCCTGCCGCGAGCTTGCGGTCGCGCAGCGCCGCGGTGAACTCGGAGATCGTGGCAGGGTTGCCGCCGCGCTCCTGCGGTTCGAGATAGATGTAGGCGGTGCCGAGCGAGAGACGCTTGTAGCTGTCGGGATTGGTGATGTCCTGCGGCGCCCGCGTGGTGGCGACCGAATAGGACAGCGGCACGTTGACGAATGTCTGCGACTGCGCGTTGACCCAGACGCCGAGAAAGCGCGACCGGCGCCACAGCACCAGCGGCTGCGCGGGCCCTTCCAGCACCACGATCACGTCGTAGCCGCCCTGGCGGCTGATCTGCGGGTCGGCATTGTCGATCGCGCCGAAGATGGTCAGGTCGGCGCCAGAGAAGTCGGACGTGATCGTGACGCGGTTGGTCGAAAGGCCGATCTGGATGTTCTCGGGCAACTGCGACGGCGCCTCCTGCTGGGCGAGTGCCGCGAGGGGGGCGCACAGGCCCAGCATGACGGCGAGGAGAACGATCGCGGCGCGCATCGCCTAGCTCCCGTCCGGCGAGGCGATCATGTAGACGCTGCCGGGCGCCACGAACATGTCGAAGGCGAGACGCAGCGCAACCGCAAGCACGAGCGCCGCGAGAAGCGCGCGCAGCTGGTCGCCGCGCAGCCTCTGGCCCATCCGCGCCCCATACTGCGCCCCGGCCACGCCCCCGACCATCAGCAGGAAGGCAAGCACGATGTCGACCGTCTGGTTCAGCGTCGACTGCACCAGCGTCGTGTAGGCGGTGGTGAACATGATGTGGAACAGCGAGGTGCCGATGACGACGTTGGTCGGAACCTTCAAGAGGTAGATCAGGGCCGGCACCATGATGAAGCCGCCGCCGACGCCCATGATCGCGGCGAGGAAGCCGATCGCCGCACCGAGCGCGAGGACGGGAATGACGCTGACGAACAGCTTGGAAGCGCGGAAGCGCATCTTCAGCGGCAGACGAAGGATCCAGTTGTGCTGGCCCGACTTCTTGAGCGCCGGCGCGGCGCCGGCGCGCGCCTGGCGGATCGCGTTCAGGCTCTCGATCAGCATCAGACCGCCGACGGTGCCGAGGAAGACCACGTAGAGCAGCGAGATTGCGAGATCGAGCTGGCCGAACGAGCGCAGGATGGCGAAGACATAGGCGCCGACCGACGACCCGATTATGCCGCCTGCAAGCAGGACGAGCCCGAGCTTTATGTCCACGGTGCCGCGCTTGAGATGTGCGAGCGTGCCGGAGAACGAGGAGGCGATGACCTGATTGGCGCCGGTGGCCACCGCGATCGCCGGCGGGATGTTGTAGAAGATCAGCAGAGGGGTAATGAGAAAGCCGCCGCCGACGCCGAACATGCCCGACAGGAAGCCGACCGCCGCGCCCATGGCCAGCAGGACGAAAATATTGACCGACATCTCGGCGATGGGGAGATATATACCCACCCGTCAGACCTGACCGAAAATTGCCCTAAACGCCCGCACTCGCACGCGAATTTCCCGTCCCAGCGTGAGAGGCTCTAGACGGCTCTTGCGCCCACATTGCGGCGAAGTCAAACCGCAATGCGCCCCTCGGCGAATATTCCGCCGACTTTCGGAAATGAAGGTTAAGCCGCCGGCGGGGATGGCTACTTTTTCGCCAGGAGTGCGCGGACGAGCTCTTCGGTGACCCGGCCCGTGGGCTGCATCCCGTTGTCCTTCTGGAACTGACTGATCGCCGCCGTCGTCTTCGCACCCATCACGCCGTCGGCGCCGCCTGCGTCGTAGCCGTTCTTGTTGAGGATGAGCTGGATGTTGCGGACGGCCTGCTTCATGTCGACGCTCGCGGTCTTTGAAGGGGCCTCCGTCCAGCCGTCGGGAATGGCGGTGTCGTTCGACTCGACGTCGAGTTCCTTCGGCTTCCATTCCTCGGCCGCAGCGCGGGCGCGCTCCAGCTGTTCGGGACGCAGCGCATTGGCGACCTCGTCGCGCTTCTGCGCAGCGTCCTTGTCGCCATTCTTCGCCACGAGCGCGAACCACTTGTAGGATTCTTCCAGGTTCTGCGGAACGCCCACGCCCTTGGCCGAGAGGATGCCGAGGTTGAACTGGCTGTCCTTGACGCCGAGCTCAGCCGCCCGGGTGAACCAGCGGCCGGCGGATTCGTTGTCAGTCGTCCCGTCGGCACCCATCGCAAACAGCACCGCGAGATTGTGCATGGCACTGGCGTTGCCCTGCTCGGCCGCCATCTGGTACCAGGTCTTGGCCTTGACGATGTCGCGGGTGACGCCGGTTCCCTTTTCATAGAAATTGCCGATGCGATACTGCGCAGGCGCGAAGCCGGCGTCGGCGGCCTGCTCGTACCACTTCGCCGCTTCGGCGAGATCCGCCTTCGTCCCGCGACCTTCGGCATAGCGGCTGCCGATTTCGAACAGCGCCTTCGGGTCGCCCTGCTCGGCCGCCTCCCGCAGAGGCTGCGGGCCGGCTTCGGTCGGCACGACGATCGGCTCGGCGGAAATCTCTTCCGACACCGTCGCCTCGTCCGCTTCCGTCATGGCCGGCTCTGTGGCCGCGGCATGGGGCACGGCGGCAGTCGTTCCGGCATCGGTCGCGCCGGGCGCGGGGTTCGGCATGGTGGCGGGGGTCACCGGTTCGACCGGCTCGACCGTGCGGGGCGTGTCGGCGGTCTCGGTGGTCGCCTTCGCCGCCGGCTCTTCGGCCACGGGGGCCGTCTCCACAGCCTTCGGCGCCTCAGGCTCGGACACAGCGACCGGCTCGCCTTCCGCGAGGAAGGCTTTACCCAGCTGCAGGCCTGCAAGCGCGATCACGACGCCGCCGGCCGCCATCAATGCCGCCTTGCGGTGGTTCTTGAGGATCCGGCCGAGACCGGACGACTTCCTCACCCCGGTGATGTCGATGCCTTTCTTCTGCGCCTCCGCTTCGGCCGCGGCGGCTTGGGCGGCGCGGCGGGCAGCGGCGATGAAGTCGGACTTGGCCGCTTCGCCCTCGGTCTGCTGCAGGGGCTTGGCGCGCTCGTCGCGCACCCGCTTCATGATCGTGCTGAGGTCGGGCGCGCCGGAGCCCGGCTCGAGCGGCCGGTTGGCGATCTTGGGATCGATCGGCTCGTCGATGTCGACGGTGGGCGCGAGGGATGGCGTGGGAAGTTCGTCTCCGGCGAGGGGGGCGGCCTTCACGGCGTCCTTGCGCCCGGCGAACGCGCGCGCAAGCCCGCTCAGCATCGAACGCCTGGCGGGAGTATCGGTGCTCGGCGGGCTTTCGATCTCGTCTTCAAGGGCCGCGGACGCGGCCGCGGCAGCCGCTTCGGCGGGCGTGCGCTTGGTGCGGGTGCCGTCGACGGAATCCATCGGATCGAAAGCATCGACAGGTTCGAGCGGCGGCGTCTCCGCAAGCGATTTGAACGCGCGGGGCGCCGGGGTGGTGCTGCTCGATTCCAGTGTGCCCAGACGATCGACGATCTTGAGCAAGGTGTCGTGGATTGCCTCGAAGGTGCGGGCGTTTCGCTCGTCGGAGCGGCGGGTGAGGGAGTCCAGCGCGTGCAGGTCTTTCGCGAGCGCCTCCACGGCGGGCGTGTCCATGCGCGAGCCGGCGATCTGGCGGATCGTCTGCTCGGCCGCCTGGCGCGCGGATTCGAGGATCGCATCGCGGCTGCCGGCGATCGACTGCTCGATCTGTTCGAGGCGGGGGCCGATGTCCTCGAATTCGGGGAGCGAAGGCACGGGCTTGCGCATGTGCTCCGACAGGCTCGCGACCTGGCTTTCCAGGCTCTTGATGAGGCCGGGGTCGATGCCCGCCACCTCGCGCGAGGACTGTTCGAGCCGGGCGGAAATGTCTTCGAGGCGCGCCTCGAGGCTGCTGATCGAGGCCTGTCCCTGCGACCCGACCGACTGGTCGAAACGGCGCGAGAGTTCTTCGAACCGCGCGTCGATGGCGTTCATCAGCGTGGCGTCCTGCGGCTGGTCGAGCCGGGTCGCGAGTTCCTCGATACGGCCTTCGAGCTCGCGGAAGATGGACTGTCCGCGCCTGGCCGTCTCGCCCTGTGCCTCCAGCATGTCGGAGATCGTGGAGAAGCGGCTTTCGAGACCGCGCACCACGGCATCGGCGTCCTGCGGGGCGAAGCCCGTATCGAGCTTCTCGGCGATCGCCGCGACATGGCGTGCCAGGTGCTCCAGCGAGGCGTCGGGCATCGCCACGCGGCGCGCCATTTCGTCGACCCGCAGCGACAGCATGTTGATCCGGTCGATGATCTCGCCGCTCGGACGGTCGTCGTTGAGCTCCTCGATCTGGCGGGCGAGCGAGGCGATGCGCGCCTCGATGCGCTCGAACTGCTCGATCTGCGGCACCGGCGACTGCACGTTGACCGACGACGCCACGATGGCGCGCGAGATCTCGTCGAGGCGCTCGCCGATCAGCGCCAGCGCATCCGGCGCGGCGGTGTTCTGGTGGCGCGCGAACTGCTCGACGGCGCCGGCCAGCGTGCGCACCTTCTCTTCCATCGTCCGCAGCGACAGGGATTCGGGAAGGTTGTTGACCGCGTCGCTGATCTCTTCCAGCCGCGCGGTCAGCGCCTCGATCGCCGGGTCGCTGCCGCCGAAGCGGTCGTTGGCCGTGACGCGTTCCTCGAAGGCGTCGAAACGGCGGTCGAACTCGTCCCAGCGGCGCTCGACGGCATGCACGCTCTCCTCCCGCGCAAGCCGGTCCATCGTCGCCCGGACTTCGTCGAGCTCGGTCCTGAGCATGCCGATGCCGCGATCGTCGCTGCGCTGGGCGAGTGCGCCGATCGCATTCGAAAGACGCTCCAGCTCGTTGGTCAGGTCGACGCCCTGCAGGCCGGCATTGGCGGCCGAGTAGGCGCGCTGGATATCGGCGCGAAGCGCCTCGAATTCGCGGCTCAGCCCGCTGGACATCTGCTGCCGCAGTTCCTCGCGCATGCCCTTGAGTTCGGTCGCGATCTTGGAGATCGTGGCGACGCCTTCTTCCTGGCGCCGGTTGGTCTCGACGGAGCGGGCGAGGTCCTGCATCGACGAGCCGAACTGCGCGCGGTGCTGCTGGGGCTGCCCGAAGTCGCGCGGGCGCGGGTCGTCCTGGTAATAGGTGCGTTCCGCGGCGTAGCGGTCGCTGGAGCGGAGCTGCGGCCGCGCCTCCTCCCTGGACCGGTCGAGCCGGGCGCCGATCGCGTCGAGCGTGCGGCCGATCTCGTCGATCGTCGAGCTGGTGCGCCTCGGACGGCCGGCGTTGAGCTGCTCGAGATAGGACCGCTTGCTGTTCATTGTCGCGCCTGTTCTCAACCTTAGCCGACGTTTTCCGCCGGCCCCCAAAAGTAGGCTCCTCGCGGAATCGTTAGCGGCTCAGGCCTGTGCGAAGCTGGCCTCGGCGCGCTCGTTTCCGCCGGTCCGGGTGACGGTGAACACACAAGACAGGATAACCACTGTGTTCCGGCGAGTGCACATTCCGCCGGATATGGTAAACAAGGCGTTAACCAACATTACCAAATTGCGTGCGAGCCCTGCGCCGGGCGCATGGCCGATGCGTCATTGCGTCACTTGATTGGCCGGCGAAGCGTCAGTATATGCTTTACGTAAACGTAAGAACGCCACATTTCTCGCGCTCTTTACTCTTATCGTCAAACCGAGGATGATTCGCCGGCCGCGGCGACATACCTTTCGTGCGTCGCCGCACCGGCGCCGATGCACCCTTTAGCAACGGACACAAGAACAATGATGAAACTGGTCCTGGCGGCTGACACCGCCGCGAATGCGTTTGAAAATGGTTCCACCGGGGCATCTGCCGAGCATGGCGAGGATCTCGCCCGCATCGGCGACATGGCCAAGATGTTCGGTGTCACGCTGCGCACCCTGCGCTTCTATGAGGACAAGGGGCTCCTCAATCCGAAACGCGAAGGCACGACCCGGCTCTATACCCGCCGCGACCGTGCCCGCCTCCGTCTGATCCTGCTCGGCCGCAAGGTCGGCTTCACGCTTCGCGACGTGAAGCACATGATCGACCTCTATGATCCAAAGGGGCCGAACACGAAGCAGCTGAAGGTGGTGCTCGACAAGTCGGAGAAGCAGATGGGCCGACTGCTCAAGCAGCGCGAGGCTCTCGACGAGGCGATCGACGATCTGACCAAGGCGATGGACACCGCGCGCAAGGCGCTGGCAAGCCGTCAGCCAGTCGCTGCGAACGGCTGATCGCTTTTCCTCTTCCGGCATTTTTACCACGGCCGTCCCGCGGGGCGGCCGTTCGTTTTTTATGTCCTGCGGCAAATATTGACGTTTACGCAAACGTCAATATTTGCTAGAGGACCCTAAACGAGACATCCGCCTTCCGGCGCATCCGCCGGGCGGAATGCCGATCTGCCATTGGAGGAATAGATGCCGACTTACCGCGCGCCGGTTCAGGATACGCTTTTCGTGTTGAATGAGGTGCTTGGCTACGAGCGGTATTCGAACCTGCCGGGCTTCTCCGACGCCACGCCCGACATCCTGGAGGCGATCCTGGGCGAGGCTGCGAAGCTGGCCGAGAACGTGCTGCATCCGCTGAACCGCGTCGGCGACATCGAAGGTTGCGAGCGCCATGACGACGGCACGGTGACGACGCCGAAGGGCTTCAAGGACGGCTACGACGCCTATCGCGAGGGCGGCTGGCTCGGTCTCTCCATACCGGCCGAATATGGCGGGCAGGGCCTGCCCTATACGGTGCACTCGGCCGTCGGCGAATACATGTCGTCCGCCAACATGGCACTGATGATGTATCCGGGCCTGACCCAGGGCGCGATCGCCGCGATCCTCGCCCATGGCTCCGACGAGCAGAAGTCCACCTATGTGCCGAAGATGGCCGAAGGCATCTGGACGGGCACGATGAACCTGACCGAGCCGCATTGCGGCACCGACCTCGGCCTGCTGCGCTCGAAGGCAGTCCCGAACGGCGACGGCTCTTATGCAATCTCCGGCCAAAAGATCTTCATCTCGGCCGGCGAGCACGACATGTCCGAGAACATCGTCCACCTGGTGCTCGCCCGCATCGAAGGTGCGCCGGATGGCGTGAAGGGCATTTCGCTGTTCATCGTGCCGAAGTTCAACCTCGGCGAGGACGGTTCGATCGGCGACCGCAACGCGGTTTCCTGCGGCTCGATCGAGGAGAAGATGGGCATCCACGGCAATGCCACCTGCGTCATGAACTATGACGGCGCGCGCGGCTTCCTCCTCGGCGAGGAGAACGGCGGCCTCAAGGCCATGTTTGTGATGATGAACGAGGCACGCCTGGGCGTCGGCCTGCAGGGGCTTTCGGTGTCCGAGATCGCCTACCAGAATGCCGTCGCCTACGCGAAGGAGCGCATCCAGGGCCGCTCGCTGACCGGCGCCAAGGCCAAGGACAAGAAGGCCGACCCGATCATCGTCCATCCGGACATCCGCCGCAGCCTGCTGACGATGAAGTCGTTCAACGAGGCCGGCCGCGCGCTGATCCTGTGGACCGCGATCAAGTCCGACGTCGCGCACCGCTCCGGCGACGACAAGGAGCGCCAGGCGGCCGACGACCACATGGGCCTGATGACCCCGATCATCAAGGGCGTGCTGACCGACAAGGGCTTCGACCACGCGGTAATGGCGCAACAGGTCTTCGGTGGGCACGGCTATATCGAAGAGCACGGCATGAGCCAGTTCGTGCGCGATGCGCGCATCGCCATGATCTACGAGGGCGCCAACGGCATCCAGGCGCTGGATCTCGTCGGCCGCAAGCTTGCCATGAACGGCGGTCGCGCCGTGCAGGCCTTCTTCAAGGAGGTCGGCGAGTTCTGCGAGGCGAACCGCTCCGACGAGAAGATGGCGCCCTACACCAAGTCGCTCAAGAAGGGCCTGAACGACCTCCAGGCCGCCACGATGTGGCTGATGCAGAACGGCATGGCGAACCCCGACAATGCGGGCGCGGCCTCGACCGACTACATGCATCTCTTCGGCCTCGTCGCGCTCGGCTACATGTGGGGCCAGATGGCGAAGACGGCGCACGAAAAGCTCGCCGGGGGCGCCAACGGCGACGCATCGTTCTACGAGGCGAAGCTGGTCACGGGCCGCTACTTCATGGAGCGCGTGATGCCCGAGACGGCGGCGCATCTCGCCCGCCTGTCGACCGGCGCCGAGACGATGATGAAGCTGCCGGCGGAGGCCTTCTAGGCGGCGTTTGCACTTGCTTTTGTTCAAGCTTGAACTATATAAAGCCATCTGCCAGGAGGAACCCAGTGGCCGCAGATCCCGCAACCGTCCTTGACCTGCCGAAGCCCCGTTGGGTGACCGACGACGTCGCCATGCTCTACGACATGGCGACGCGCTTCCTCTCCGAGGAAATCGCGCCGCGCTACGAGGAATTCGAGAAGAACGAGATCTTCGACCGCGAGAGCTGGGAGAAGGCCGGCGCGGCGGGCCTGCTCTGCGCCTCCATGCCCGAGGAATATGGCGGCTCCGGCGGCACCTTCGCGCACGAGAGCGCGATCATCGAGGCGATCAGCCATGTCGGCGTCGATGGTTTCGGCATCGCGCTGCACAATTCCATCGTCGCGCCCTACATCCTCCACTACGGCTCCGAGGAGCAGAAGAAGCGCTGGCTGCCGAAGATGGCGACCGGCGAACTGATCGGCGCCATCGCCATGACCGAGCCGGGCGCCGGCTCCGACCTGCAGGGCGTCAAGACGCGCGCCGACAAGGACGGCAACCAGTACCGCATCAATGGTTCCAAGACCTTCATCACCAACGGTCAGCTGGCGAACCTGATCATCGTCGTCACCAAGACGGATCCGTCGAAGGGCGCCAAGGGCACGTCGCTGATCGTGGTCGAGACCGACGAGGTCGAGGGCTTCGAGCGCGGCCGCAACCTCGACAAGATCGGGCTGAAGTCGAACGACACGTCGGAACTGTTCTTCAACGACGTGCGCGTGCCGACCTCGAACCTGCTCGGCCACGAGGAAGGTCAGGGCTTCATCCAGCTCATGCAGCAGCTGCCGCAGGAGCGCCTGCAGATCGGCACCACGGCCATCTCGGTGATCGAGAAGGCGCTGGCGCTGACGATCGACTACGTCAAGGAGCGTAAGGCGTTCGGCAAGTCGATCCTGGAATTCCAGAACACCCAGTTCAAGCTCGCCGAGTTGAAGACCGAGGCGACCGTCGGCCGGGTCTTCTACAACGATTGCGTCGAACGCCACATCAATGGCGGGCTGGACCCGGTGACCGCCTCGATGGCGAAATACTGGCTCTCCGACCTGCAGGGCAAGGTCGTGGACCAATGCCTCCAGCTCTTTGGCGGATACGGTTTCATGAATGAGTTTCCGATCGCCCGTATGTATCGCGACGCGCGCGTGCAGCGTATCTATGGCGGCACGAACGAGATCATGAAGGTGCTGATCGCCCGGAGCCTCTGAGGTCGACATGTCGAAGCACACCGCCACGCTGCGCTGGAGCCAGGACGAAGGGGACCACTTCTCGCTCGGCCGCTATACGCGGGTGCACGAGATCGCCTTCGACGGCGGCACGACCATCATGGGCTCGCCCTCTCCCGACATCGTACGCGAGCCGTTCTCCAATCCGGTCGGCGTCGACCCGGAGGAGATGTTCGTCGCGTCGATCGCGTCCTGCCACATGCTGTGGTTCCTGGATTTCGCCCGCCGCGCCAAGGTCGAGGTGCTGTCCTACGAGGACAAGGCCGAAGGCATCATGGAAACGGACGCTGCCGGCCGCACATCGATCACCAAGGTGACGCTGCGGCCGAAGGTCGAAGTGTCCGGCGAGGCCGGCGACCTCGACGCGATCCACCACAAGGCGCACGAGGCCTGCTTTATCGCCAATTCGGTGAAGACCGAGATTACCGTCGAGCCGGCCGCCTGATCCGCCAGCCGACGCAATGCCTGCCGCCGCCCCGCGCGGCGCAATGAGAAACTGGAGCAAGGAAATGGCTGAGGTTTATGTCTACGACGCCGTCCGCACGCCGCGCGGACGCGGCAAGAAGGACGGTTCCCTGCACGAAGTGCCGGCGGTGCGCCTGGCGGCCAAGGTTCTGGAAGCGGTGCGCGACCGCAACGGGCTCGACACGGGCACGGTCGACGACATCGTCTTCGGCTGCGTCGATCCGGTCGGCGAGGCCGGTTCGGTGATCCCGCGCGCGGCGACCTTCGAGGCCGGCTACGACACCAAGGCGCCCGGCATCCAGCTGTCACGCTTCTGCGCCTCGGGCCTCGACGCCATCAACTTGGGTGCTGCGAAGATCGCCGCCGGCCAGGACGACGTCGTGATCTCGGGCGGCGTCGAATCGATGTCGCGCGTCGGCATGGGCATGTCGGGCGGCGCCTGGTTCATGGACCCCTCGGTCGGCCTGCCGTCCTACTTCGTGCCGCAGGGCGTGTCGGCCGACGTGATCGCCACCAAATACGGCTTCTCGCGCGACGACGTCGACGCCTATGCGGTGGAGAGCCAGAAGCGCGCGGCGAAGGCCTGGGAGAAGGGTTACTTCAAGAATTCGGTCGTGCCGATCAAGGACCAGAACGGCCTGACCATTCTCGACCATGACGAGCATATGCGGCCGTCGACCGACATGCAGTCGCTCGGCAAGCTCGATCCGTCCTTCGTCATGCCGGGCCAGATGGGCGGCTTCGACGCCGTCGCCATCCAGCGCTATCCGGAGCTGGAAGAGGTCAATCACGTGCACCATGCCGGCAATTCCTCCGGCATCGTCGACGGCGCGGCCGCGGTGCTGCTCGGCTCCAAGAAGGGCGGCAAGGCGATGGGCCTCAAGCCGCGCGCCCGCATCAGGGCCTTCACCAATATCGGCTCGGAGCCTGCGATCATGCTGACCGGACCGGTCGACGTGACCGAGAAGCTGCTGAAGCAGGCCAAGATGAAGCTCTCGGACATCGACCTGTTCGAGCTCAACGAGGCCTTCGCCTCGGTCGTGCTGCGCTACATGCAGGCCTTCGACATCGACCACTCGAAGATGAACGTCAACGGCGGCGCGATCGCTATGGGCCATCCGCTGGGCGCTACCGGCGCGATGATCTTCGGCACCGTGCTCGACGAGCTGGAGCGCCGCGACCTCAACACCGCTCTCGTCACGCTGTGCATTGGCGCCGGCATGGGCACCGCGACGATCATCGAGCGCGTCTGACGCCTCTTTCTTCTCCCCGCCCGCGGGGAGAAGGTGGCCCGAAGGGCCGGATGAGGGGCAGGAGACAGCGGTCGCAGGTTCGCGCCGCTCCTCACCTGCCTGCCGGCATCCTCTCCCCGTGAACGGGGAGAGGGACGCAGCTTCACCGTCGCGCCCGTCCGCTGACGAAACCGAAATTCCAGGAGGGAGATCTCCACATGAGCACCTACACCAACTTCAAGGTCGAAACCGACGCCGACGGCATTGCGCTCGTCACCTGGGACATGCCCGGACGCTCGATGAACGTCTTCACCGAGGAGGTGATGCGCGAGCTCGACAAGATCGTCGACGAGGTCAAGGCCGACGCCGCGATCAAGGGAGCCGTCATCACGTCCGGCAAGGACAGCTTCTCCGGCGGCGCGGACCTGACCATGCTCCAGCGTATGCTCGGCGTCTTCGCCAAGGAAAAGCTGAAGGACGCGGACAAGGCGACCAAGGCCCTGTTCGACAATGCCGGCTACATGAGCCAGCTGTTCCGCAAGCTCGAGACCAGCGGCAAGCCGTGGGTCTCGGCGATCAACGGCACCTGCATGGGCGGCGCGTTCGAGCTGTCGCTGTCCTGCCACGCCCGCGTCGCCGCCGACTCGGACAAGGTCAAGATGGCCCTGCCGGAGATCAAGGTCGGCCTGTTCCCCGGTGCCGGCGGCACCCAGCGCGTGCCGCGGCTCGCTGATACGCAGGCGGCGCTCCAGATGCTCACCTCCGGCCAGAACCTGTCGCCGGCCAAGGCCAAGGCGATGAACCTGATCACCGCCGTGGCTCCGGCGGACAAGCTGGTCGAGGCGGCCAAGGACCTGATCAAGGGCGGCCTGAAGCCGGTGCAGCCTTGGGACGAGAAGGGCTTCAAGCTTCCCGGCGGTCCGGTCTATTCCGCTGCCGGCGCCAACCTCTGGCCGCCGGCGATCGCCATCCTGCGCCGCGAGACCTACGGCAACTACCCGGCGGCGTCCGCGATCCTGAAGTGCGTCTATGAGGGACTTCTGGTGCCGTTCGACACCGCGCTGAGGATCGAGCAGCGCTACTTCACCGAGATCATGCAGACGACCGAGGCGGCGATGATGATCCGCTCGCTGTTCGTCTCGCTGCAGGAGCTCAACAAGGGCGCGCGCCGTCCGGAGGGCGTGCCGGAGACGAAGTTCAAGAAAATCGGCGTGCTCGGCGCCGGCTTCATGGGCGCCGGCATCGCCTATGTCACCGCGCAGGCAGGCATCCCCGTCGTTCTTATCGACCGGGACATCCCGGCCGCCGAGAAGGGCAAGGCGCATTCCGCCGGCCTGATGGACGGGCTGATCAAGAAGGGCCGCGCGACGGCCGAGCAGAAGGAGAAGCTGCTCGCTCTCATCACCGCGACCGACGACTATTCGCTGCTCGACGGCTGCGACATGGTGGTCGAGGCCGTGTTCGAGGATTCCGAGATCAAGAAGGGCGTGACCGAGAAGGCGGAAGCCGTGCTCAAGCCGGCGGCGATCTTCGCCTCCAACACCTCGACCATTCCGATCACCTCGCTCGCGACCAACTCGAAGCGGCCGAAGAACTTCGTCGGCATCCACTTCTTCTCGCCGGTCGACAAGATGATGCTGGTCGAGATCATCCTCGGCAAGAAGACGGGCGACAAGGCCGTCGCCATGGCGATCGACTATGTCCGCGCCATCAAGAAGACGCCGATCGTGGTCAACGACACGCGCGGCTTCTACGTCAACCGCTGCGTGCTGCGCTACATGTCGGAGAGCTACCAGATGCTCATCGAAGGCGTGCCGCCGGCAATGATCGAGAACGCGGCGAAGATGGCCGGCATGCCGGTCGGACCGCTGGCACTGACCGACGAGACGGCGGTCGACCTCGCGCAGAAGATCATGAAGCAGACCATCCGCGACCTCGGCGAGAAGGCCGTCGACCAGGAGCAGTTTGCGCTGATCAACACGATGGTCGACACGCATGGCCGCTTCGGCCGCAAGAACGGCAAGGGCTTCTACGACTATCCGGCGAAGCCCGCGAAGAAGAAGCTCTGGCCCGGCCTCAAGGACCTCTACAAGCAGCAGGATCCGGACAAGATCGACGTCGAGGTGCTGAAACAGCGCTTCCTCGTGACGATCGCTCTGGAGGCTGCCCGCGTGATGGAGGAAGGCATCGTGGTCGATCCGCGCGAAGCGGATGTCGGCTCGATCCTCGCCTTCGGCTTCGCGCCCTACACGGGCGGCGCGCTGTCCTACATCGATGGCATGGGGGCCAAGGCCTTCGTCAAGCTCGCCAAGGACCTGCAGAAGCAGTATGGCAAGCAGTTCAAGGCGCCGAGGCTTCTCGTCGACATGGCCGAGAAGGGCGAGACGTTCTACCAGCGCTTCAATCCGTACAAGGACGAAGCGAAGAAGGCGGCGTAGCTTTCCTCTCCCCCGGGGGAGGATGCCGACAGGTAGGTTGGGGGCAGCGCAAACGTCCCCGAATGCCGACGCAGCCCCTCATCCGGTCCTTCGGACCACCTTCTCCCCGTAGAACGGGGAGAAGGAGACGCGGAGTCGTTGCATGTACGTCTGGGGCCGCCTGGCGCGGACGATGCTCACTGCCAGGTCGCGTGGGCCCTACCGGATGGGAGGTGAAAGTCGCCTGTCGTTTCGCTGCCTGCCGACGGATATCGACACGAACCTTCATCTGAACAATGCACGCTACATGATGCTGGCCGATATCGGCCGCATCGACATCTTCCAGCGCGCCGGCCTGATCAAGCTCGCGCGCGAGCGCCGCTGGGCGCCGATGATGGGCGGCCTGCAGGCGGTCTACGTTCGCGAGATCAGGCTCTGGAAGTGGTTCGAGGTGGTCTCGACGGTGGAGACCTGGGAAGACACCCAGGTGATCGGTCGCCACCGCTTCGTGCTGGACGACGGCCGCACGGCCGCGCTCGTGATGACCACCGCCGGCGTGTATGATTCTTCGGAGAGGCGCTTCGTGCCGATCGATGAGATCATTTCCATCCTCGGCCACGATTTCACGCCGCGCCCCCCGACCGAGGAGGAGCGCATCTTCATGGACTCGCACGCGGGACTGCGCGCATTGGCGAAGGGTTGATGGCAGGCCATAGGTCAATCTAGTGTGCTGCGCCGCTCGCAACCGACGAGGATAAGCCGCACATGCCCACCATCGACTACTACCTGACCTGCGTATCCCCCTGGACCTATCTGGGCCACCGTCCCATCCAGCAGGTGGCTGAACGCCACGGCGCGACGCTGGTCGTGAAGCCGGTCAATCTCGGTGAGATGTTCAAGGTGTCTGGCCAGGTCGCGCTCGGCGAGCGGCCCGCGGTGCGCCAGCGCTATCGGCTCATCGAGCTCCAGCGCTTCGCCGAGATGCGCGGGCGCAGGCTCAACCCGAAGCCGAAATTCTTCCCTGTCAATCCGACGCTGGCCGATCACACGATCATCGCGATCCTCCAGTCCGGCGGGGACCCGCTGCCCTATATGGACAGCGTCTTCAGCGCGGTCTGGGCGGATGAAAAGGACATTGCGGACGAAGCGACCGTGGCCGGACTGCTGAGGGCCGCGGGTTTCGACGCGGACGCGATCCTGACTCGAGCGAAAGATCCGGAGACCGCTGCGATCCGGGCCCGAAACACACAGGACGCCGTCGACGTGGATGCGACCGGCGTTCCGTCCTACGTGCTCGCTGGCGAGCCTTTCTGGGGGCAGGACCGGATTGATCTGCTCGATCGCGCCCTCTCGTCCGGCCGGGCGCCGTTCAAGCCGCTGTGAGTTACGCGCCTCGCGACTGGACACTCCCGGAGCGGGGAGTTACATAACGGCAAAGGTATTTTTTCCTGTTCGTGGACGAGCCTATGCTCTCGCATGATCGTGTTTGGGCTGCCATCGACGCGCTCGCGGAGCGCTATTCGCTCTCCGCGTCCGGCCTCGCCAAGCGCGCCGGGCTTGATTCGACGGCGTTTAACAAATCCAAGCGGCAGTCGGTGGACGGCCGCCCGCGCTGGCCGTCGACCGAATCGCTCGCCAAGGTGATGGAGGCGACGGGAGCCTCGCTCGAGGAGTTCATCAATCTCGTGCGAGGGCCGGCGGCCTCGGACAGACTGCCGACGCAGCCTGCCTCGGTGCCGCTGATCGGCTTCGCGCAGGCGGGGGCGGGCGGCTTCTTCGACGACGCCGGCTTCCCGGCGGGGCAGGGGTGGGATCTGGTCGAGATTCCCGCTGGCGCCCGCGACGGCGCCTACGCACTTCAGGTGCAGGGTGATTCCATGCTGCCTTTGTATCGCCATGGAGACCGGCTGATAGTCGATCCCAACGCAAGCATCCGCCGCGGCGACCGCGTGGTGGTGAAGACCCATGGCGGTGAGGTGATGGCCAAGGTGCTCGAACGGCGGACGAGCCGCGCGATCGAACTGATGTCGCTGAACCCCGAGCATCCGGTTCGCACGGTGCCGACGACCGAGATCGCCTGGGTGGCGCGCATCGTCTGGGCCAGCCAGTAGGCCCGGTGCGGAGCCTCCCCCTCCTCATCTCGGCCGTCGGACTGGCCGGCGCCGTCGCAGCCCTTGCGGTCACGGCCTACAGCTTCGGCCGGCAGGAGCCGCGGCCGGATCCGGCGAGCGAGATCCGCCAGTCTGTGCCGGAACGGCCGGCGCCCATGCCTGCGGTGCCACCTGAACCGGCGAAGGCCGCTCGGCCGCCAGCTCCGCCTCCGGCGCCTTCGGTCACAGCCCAGGCAGAGCCTGTTCCGGCCCCGCAATCGCCTCCGCCGGCCGCTCCGCTGCCGCGCGCGGTCGCACCGTCGATTATCGCCGTTCCGCCGGTCGATCCGGGCACGCTCGAGCGCGTCGATCCGCGTCCGCCGCTGAGCGTGATCGCGCCGGCCGCGCCGCCGAAGAAGCCGCCGCCGAAACCTCTCCTGTTCCAGCCTGTCGCCGAGGCCGCGGGCGTGATCGTTGCGGGCGGGCGCACGATCACCATCTCGGATGTCGATGTCGTGGGAGATGCAGAAACCTGCGTACGCCCGGAAGGCGGCGAATGGCCGTGCGGCCGCGCTGCGCGCACCGCGTTCCGCTCTTTCCTGCGCAGCCGCGCGGTGACCTGCGACTTCCCCGAGGGCGAGGTTCCCGACCGGCTGTCGACGACCTGCCGCATTGGTCCGCGCGACATCGGCGAATGGCTGGTCGAGAACGGCTGGGCGCGGGCGACCGGCGACAAATATGCCGAGAAGGCCAGGGCCGCGCAGGATGCCGGTCGCGGGATTTACGGTAAGGGTCCGGCCGCCCTGCCGCCCGAGCGTTCACCTCCGGTCGACGTCCCGGCGAGCGGGGCCGCGCAGGCGCCGGCGGGCGCCAGCGACATATCGATCCTGCCGTCCGAGACCAACGCGTCGCCCCTGGAGGACGCATCGGAGGAGCAGCCTGCGGCCCAGCCGGAAGCTGCCGGGCCGGGCGAAGCCTCGCCCGGTCTCAGCCCGCTGCCACCGCCGTCTTCGCCGCTCCGCTGAGCTCGCCCGCCAGTGCGCGATCGATGAGGGCCGCGGTTTCCTTGGCGCCATAGAGGGCCGCGAAGGAACCGAAGCGCGGTCCGCGCTCCTGGCCGATGACCACCTGGTAGATCATCTGGAAGAACGCGCCCGAGACGCCGGGACCGCCGGTCGGGCTCTTCTTCTCGTGATCCTGGTAGCGCTCGATCTCGCGCGCCACATCGAGCGCGGCGTTCTGGATCGCCTCGCCGTCGGTACCCGAGGGCAGGGCGCGCAGCTTGCCGGCAAGCTGCGTCAACGCTGCACGCTCCACGTCGTCTGGGGCGCGATAGACCTTGGACGGTTTCACGAAGTCGTCGTAGTAGCGGATCGCGTAGCCCGCGAGCCTGTCGAGCTCGGGATGCGTCTGCGCCGTCACGCCGGGCGCATAGCGCGAGATGAAGCCCCACAGCACGTTGCGGTCATGGGCGTTCGAGGCGCTGACGAGGTTGAGCAGCAGGGCGAAGGTTACCGGCAGGTCGATCGCCGGCGGCTGGCCGTCATGCATGTGCCAGACCGGATTGCCGAGCCGCTCCTTCCAGTCCTGCCGCGGATAGGCGGAGAGGAACGAGTAATATTCGTCCACCGCCTTCGGGATGACGTCGAAATAGAGCTTCTTCGCCTGCCGCGGCCGCTGGAACATGTAAAGGCCGAGGCTCTCGGTCGGCGCGTAGGTCAGCCACTCGTCGATCGTCAGCCCGTTGCCCTTCGACTTGGAGATCTTCTGGCCGACCTCGTCCAGGAAGAGCTCGTAGACGAAGTGTTCCGGCGCACGCCCGCCCAGGATCACGCAGATGCGGTCGTAGATCGCCGCATTGGTCTGATGATCCTTGCCGAACATCTCGAAGTCGACGCCGAGTGCCGCCCAGCGCATGCCGAAATCCGGCTTCCACTGCAGCTTCACCGCGCCGCCGGTGACGGGCAGCGTCGTCTCGGCGCCGTCCTCGTCTTCGAAGGTGATCGTACCGGCCTTGGCGTCGACATGCTTCATCGGCACGTAGAGCACCCGGCCGGTCTTCGGCGAGATCGGCAGGAAGGGGCTGTAGGTCGCCTGGCGCTCGGGGCCGAGGGTGGGCAGCATCACCTTCATGATGTCGTCGTACTTTTCGGCGGCCTTCAGCAACACCGCATCGAACCGGCCGGACTTGTAATAGTCGGTGGCGCTGGCGAATTCGTAGTCGAAGCCGAACGTATCGAGGAAGCGGCGCAGCATCGCATTGTTGTGATGGCCGAAGCTCTCATAGTCGCCGCCGAACGGATTGGGCACGACGGTGAGCGGCATGTGCAGATAGGGTTCGAGGAAGGCGCGGTCCGGCACGTTGTCCGGGATCTTGCGCATGCCGTCCATGTCGTCGGAGAAGCAAAGGAGCCGCGTCGGCACCTTGTCCTCGGTCAGCACGCGGAAGGCGTGCCGCACCATGGAGGTGCGCGCCACCTCGCCGAACGTGCCGATATGCGGCAGGCCCGACGGTCCGTATCCGGTCTCGAACAGGATCGTCTCCGGCCAGTCGCGCCCCTTGTAGCGGGCGACGATCTTCTTCGCCTCCTCGAAGGGCCAGGCTTTGCTCTCATGCGCCGCGGCAACGATCTCGGGCGTGATGAGGGGAGCGGGGGCGGTCATGACATCTACCTTGTTGGCCGGCTTCGGCGCGGCTTGCTAGGTGCATTTGTCCGACGGTGTCAAGGAAAAGCCGGATCAACTGGTACGTGACACACGCTTCAACCGAGCCTCGGAATGCATCTTGAGCAGCAGATCGCGGATGTGAGCGAAGAAACGCGGTGGAAGCACTCCAAAATGAAATAGTCCCGACTTGCCTCGCGACACAGGCCGTAAATCCGGGCCGGGCCAGATAAAGTCGTTGGCCTCCGTGACCACGACGTAAGATCGCTCGCCGTCAAGACCGAGATGCGCCTTGAGTTGTGGCGGCATTTCGACTGCTTCGTCGCTTTGTTTTGGAACCGCGTGTGTGATGGGCAATACCGTTGCGACGAGCAGGCGCGTTTCCAGGCTGCGCATTGCAGCGATCACGCAAGGCCGGTCCTTGACGCCCTCGTCCAGTCCGGCGCGGTCTTCTGACCACCATAGATACGAATAGTTGATGACTAAACCGGGAATGGGAACCGGTAAGGTCAAGGCTTCCAGTCGCCAAGCAGAGCGTCGAGATGATCGAACTCTTGCGGGACCTTGCTGTTACGGATCGCTTCAAGCGTCGCTTCGTCGAAGTCGGCGACCGAACGAGCGATGCGGCCCCTTACAACGAGGTCATACATTTCTGCCGACATCAGCACGGATTCCGCGTGCCCGTCACGAGAGATCGCGATCGGCTCAGCCTTGGCTTCTTCTTGAAAACGCTCGAAATCCCTCTGAAACTCGCTAGTCGAGACGATCCTGGTCATCACAGCCATCTTTCCTGGCAACTGTTCGGCGCTTGTAACGGACAAACACGCCGCCTACCTTCCCGTCCATAGCATAGGAACCGCATCGTGCCAAAACCCTCCGCCCATGAAGCCCTGATCTACCTGATGGTGGTCACCTCCGCCTCGGATCGGGAGATGAACGATGCCGAGCTCGCCCACATCGGCGATTCCGTGCAGTCATGGCCGATCTTCATGGACTATGATTCCAGCCACCTGGTCGAGGCTGCGCGCGACTGCCAGAAGCTGCTGCAGGAGGAGGGCGGGCTCGACAAGGTGTTCGGTATGGTGCTCGAGAGCGTCCCGCTTCACCTGCACGACACGGCCTATGCCGCCGCTGTCGAGGTCGCGGTCGTTGACCGGGAGATGCGCCTGGAGGAGCGTCGGGTGCTGGAGCGCCTGCGGTCCTGGCTGGCGATAGATGCCGACACGGCGCGCGCCATCGAGATTTCCGCCAAGGCGCGCCATCGCACGTTGACCTGATGGACGCACTGCCCTCCGAAGGTGCGGTCCGCCTCGCGGCGTTTCTCGCGATCTTCGGCGGCATGGCCGTCTTCGAACTCATCTCGCCGCGGCTCGAACGGCCCGAGATGGTCGGCGCACTGAAGACAAGGCGCTGGTTCACGAACCTGTCGATGGTTGTGCTGTCGTCCGTTCTTCTGCGGATCGTGTTCCCAGCGGCCGCCGTGGGCGCCGCGGTCTGGGCGCAGGCGAACGGCTGGGGCATCTTCCGCGCGATCGGTCTCGATCCGCTCACGGCCGGCATCCTCGCCTTCGTCGTTCTCGACTTCGCCGTCTGGCTCGAACATCTGGCGAGCCACAAGATCCCGTTGTTGTGGCGCATCCACCGCATGCACCACGCCGACAACGGTTTCGACGTCACGACCGGCCTGCGTTTTCACCCGCTGGAGATTCTGCTGTCCATGGTCTGGAAGGCCGCGGTCGTCGTCCTGCTTGGACCTCCGGTCGTCGCGGTGCTGGTGTTCGAGATCGTGCTGAATGGGACGGCGATGTTCAACCATTCCAATGTCCGCCTGCCGCTTGCCTTCGACCGTGCGCTGAGGCGGCTCGTTGTGACGCCGGACATGCACCGGGTTCACCACTCGACCATCCGGCGGGAAACGGATTCGAACTACGGCTTCAACTTTCCTTTCTGGGACAGGCTGTTCGGCACCTATAACGACCAGCCGGCCAAGGGACATGAAGCGATGGACATCGGGCTCGCCGAGTGGCGGGACAACGAATCCGCGTCCCTGTCGTGGTCGATGCAACTGCCCTTCCGGCGCGACGATCAGTAGAAGCTGACGGGGAAATAACGGAGGTAGAGCTCGGCGAAGGTGCCGTTGGCCTGCAGCTCTCGCAGCGCGAAGTTGAAAGCGTCGGCAAGAGCGGCATCCGATGGCCTGACCGCGATCGCGAGACCGAGGCCGAGCTGCTCCGGCGCGAGGTAAGGGCCGCCGACGAACCGGCAGCACGCCTGCGAGTCCGAGCCGACGAGCCAGAACGACAGTCGCATCCCGTCGCCGAATGCGCCATCGATCTTGCCGGCACGTAGGTCCTCGTAGAGCCATTCGGTACGGCTGTAGGTGACCGGCTTCACATCGCCGAAATAGCTGCGCAGGATCTTCTCATGCGCCGAGCCGGCCAACACGCCGATGCGCTTGCCGGACAGGGCGACGTGGAGAGGCTCGGCCACCGCATTCGCCTTCTGCATGACGAAGCGGGCAGGGAACTGGAGGTATGGCCGGGTGAAGATGTAGCTTTCCCTGGTCGCGGGCGTGATCGCAAGGCCTGCCAGGATCGCCTCGCCGTCGCCCTTTGCGAGCGCATCCTCCAGCTCGGGCCACGGCAAAGCCTGGATCTGGCACTTGTCGCTGACGCCGAGCTCGGCGCAGATGCGCCGCGCCAGATCGACGTGGAAGCCGGCAAGCCGGCCTTCGGAATCGATATAGTTGAAGGGCGGGAAATCGACCGTGGTCAGGAAGCGCAGTCGCTGGAGCCCTTCGAGTTGCGGCTTCGGCAGCCGCTCCTTCGGATCCCAGAAATTGGGGATCTGCGGCTCCGCGGACAGGGCCGCGCCGCACAGCGTGGTCAGGACGGCCAGGATCGCCAGCAGTCGTGTCAAGAAGCTCTCCGGCTGTCTCCACCGGATCGGGCCGGCGTGAAATTATCGATGCGACATAGCATGGCGCGGGATTGCGGCAAACGTCGGCACGGGACCGCATCACGCGGAGAAATGCCGGCATTGACGGAAGGGTGCGTCTTTGCAAGAGTGCAACCCATTGGGGAATTCGGTTGCTTGGGGCAGCGGCCGATCAACATGTATGAGCAGTTCTGGATCGGGGCAGTGCGCGGCGCCGGATGCGTGCGCGCGTGCGCTATGCTGCGGGGGCGCGCTTGTCCGTCGCGGACGTGTCGGATGCGGGGGGAAGGACGCCGACGGCTGCGTTCGGCGCACGGCTGCCTGCGCTCACGCCCGGCGCGCGCGCCGAACTCGACGAATGGTCGGCGCTGCTGCGGCGGCTGGGGGTCTCGCCGCGGCGTGCGGCCGATCTCGCCCTCACGGCCGAACGCTGCGGCACCAGCCTGCCTGACGAGCTTCTTGCCTCGGGCGCCGTGGACGAAAATACGCTCTACCGTCAGATCGCGATGAAGCTCGGCCTGGCGTTTCGTCCGCAGCTTGCGTCTCGTGAGCTGCGGATCGACGCCGGCGACGCGCTCGAACTGCTGAAAAGCAACCGGTCCCGGCTGCTCCAGGTGATCGGCGCCGGCGGCTTCGTCACATATGTCACGGCGCCAAGGCCCGGCGATTGTCCCCGCATGCGGCGCCTGATCCAGGATGCGCCAGCGCTTGCCGAGCGCATCTGCATCGTGCCTCCGTCGGTCGTTCGCCGCGCGCTGATCGAGATAGCCGCCCCGCGCCTCGCGGCGGCGACGCGCGACGGGCTGTTCGCGGCCCAGCCGCGCTTTTCCGCCAGGCTGGTGGTCAATGGCTGGCAGGGAACGCTGTTCGGCGGCCTGGTCGTCGGCCTTGCGACGGCGTTCGCCCTCGCACCGGTGACGGCGCTGCTCGCCCTGCACATGTGCGCGACCGTCTTCTTTTTCTGCTGCGTCTGGATCCGGCTCGCCGCTGCGTTCGGAAAGGTTGCCCGGCCGCGGGTGAGCGCGGTCGGCCTCGATCCGGCGACGCTGCCGGTCTATTCGATCCTCGTGGCGCTGCGCGACGAGACGGACGTGTTGCCGGACCTCCTGTCCGCGCTCGGACGTATCTCCTGGCCGCGGGCGCGGCTGGAGGTGAAGTTCGTCTGCGAGGACGATGACCGCCGCACGATCGAGGCGCTGCGTGCGCACGGCCTTCGTCCCTGGGCGGAGATCATCGAGGTGCCGCGCGGCATGCCCGGCACCAAGCCAAACGCGCTGACCTACGCGCTTCCGCTCACCCGCGGCGAATTCATCGCCGTCTACGATGCGGAGGATCGGCCGCATCCGCTCCAGCTCTACGAGGCCTGGAGCCGCTTCCAGGCGGAGGAAGAGGATCTTGCCTGCCTGCAGGCGCCGCTCGAGATCGACAATGGCGCGGCGGGCATCCTTCCGTGCATGTTCGCGTTCGAATACGCGGCCCTGTTTCACCGCTTCCTGCCCTATCTCGCGCGGAAGGGGCTGTTTCTTCCCCTCGGCGGCACGTCCAATCATTTCCGCCGCTCCGCGCTCGAAGAGGTCGGCGCGTGGGACCCCTACAACGTCACCGAGGATGCTGACCTCGGCGTCCTGTAACGCGCAAGAACACATGGCGTTTGGCGGGATTAGGCGGGAATAGCCGGGAACGGGCGAAAAAGGGCGGAAAACCGCGGGGTTGAGGGCGATCGGGCGGCATTCGGCGCGATCACAGGCGCGCAAGTTCAAATGGCATTGAAGCGGCCTGAGGCGAGGCGGCGCGCAAGTTCAAATGGCAGCTCCGGAAGCCGAAAAAGCTTGGAAACCCAGCTTCTCAGCCGGATCGGGCAATTACACGTGGCCTAAGCGAACTGTCGCGACCCGCAACTGTTACCTTCGCAAGGCCCAAAATTACAGAAACCACATATTATCAGACGCTTATGCGCGACATAGGAATAACCGCCCGCCGGCGAACTGTCGCGATCGTGAACGACGCTGTTATCATCACTGCCGGACACTCTCGACCCGCTCGATCAGCCACTCTGTCTGGGTTTTCCCGTCCACCCTGACAAAGAACTTGTTCGCTTTGGACTTGTCGCCGACGTCGGAGGTGAAGGTGCACTTTGCCAGTCCTCTGATCGGCACGCCGAAGCCGTTCGCTGCATCGTACTCAATCTCTGCGGCATAAGATGTCGGCTTCGTGTCGCCCCGGACCATATGGGCAAGTCTGCCATCACGATCGGCCCGCAGCACTTCCTTTAGCTCGGCAGAACTCGCGCGGCGTATCTCGGTGTCCAGCAAAGTGATGTAGTCGCCCTGTGTCAGCGCGGTTTCATATTCCTCTACGCGGATCCGTTTGTAAGTCGAGGGCGCGCGGAGACGTTCCATCAGCACCTCCTCGCAGGCCGACACGAGCCTTGACTCGAAAGGATTGCAGCCCGAGAGGGCAAACCCGCAAGCTGCAATAGCCACAAAACGCTTCATCGGTCCCCCTCCAGTTTGGCGAACCAATCGGGGGCAGGATCTGGTCGGTGTCAAGCCGCCGCGGCGATCGCCTCGATGTCCGGCACCTGGCCGATGCGCGAGATTTCGTGCAGGTCGCAGGCGTCGTAGGTCACGTCATCAACCCAGATGCCATAGACGCCGACACCCGCATAGCGATTGGCCATTGCGGAGGCACGCTGGATGCCACCCTCCGGACAGGTTGCCGGTTCATGGCCGGCCGGGACGAGCTGGCCCTTGCGGAGATGGAAGGGCACGACGACGACTTGGAGCTTACGCATAGGACTTCTCCCCAAAGTGGATGTTCCTATTCTGTTCACGTCTGACGCAGAGTCAATCGGGGCAGGAAAAGATTCTCAGCTGGCCCGTCGATTACGAAGGTCCGCGCAGCCGTCCGCCGGAAAAGAAGACCTGGGCAAGCACATTCAGATCGAACTCCAGTCGGTCGCGCGCCACTGTCTCCGGTGCATAGCGGGTGTTGTCGGAGATCAGCGTCACGTCGCCCGAGCGCATGTCGACCTGTAGGCGCTTGATGCGCAGCTGGCCATGGTGGAGCACTACGAAGATGCCACCGGCGTCGACCGCCCATTCCGGCGGCTCGCGGACAGCCATGATCAGGTCGCCGTCGCGAATTGTCGGCTCCATCGAATCGCCGGAACCTTCGAGTATGCCGACGACCGAATTCGGCCCGGCCCAACGCGGAAGGGCGCGCTGCAGCCAGGCACGCTCGAAGGCGAAGTAGGACGAGACGTCCTCGGTCAGCGCGAGTGAGCCAGCGCCGGCAGCAGCACGCACATCGAAGCGCGGAATCATCACGCTACCTGCGGGCATGCGTGACAGTGTTTGCGATGGGGTTTGGAGCTCGTCGCCGTACAGAAGCCACTGGGATGTGACGCCGAGGACAGCACAAATATCTGTGATCTGATTTAAGCCGAAGGACGTTTTTCCCTTCTTGTACGCTGTCCAAGTGTTGCGCGAAATTCCCAGCGCTTCCGCCAGTTCGCCTTCGCTTGCCCAGCGATTCTTACTCAGGATCCGGGCGATTACGTCCTCGTACGAAAACTCGGCCATCCGCTGCGTCAGCACAGAATTTTTTGCAGACCAATTGAGTTGCATAAAATTTTGTGCAATCCTCCTCTGACTACTCAAATCACCCTGCCGAAGGGCGAGGCTGGCGGGCCTTCCTTCGGATTTCGACGAGGACAGGCGGTGACGGACACCCCCACCCAGACTTGGGATCGGCACTCGATCCTGGCGGAGATCAAGCGCCGATACGGCTCGCTTCGTGCCTTCGCGGAGACAACACCGCTGAGCATCAAGCACTTTTCGGTCGCGCTCGGGTCACCCTATCCCAAAGCGGAGAAGTACATTTCCCGCGCCCTGAAGGTGCCCATGCACCAGCTCTGGCCCGATCGCTACGACGCGAAGGGCCGCAGAATTCCTAACAGACGCAAGGCTGCCAAGGCGAGTCCGGAAAGGGACGCCGCATGAGCGCGCAGGTTCTGTTCTTCACGGGGATCTATCACGGCCGTCGCAAGACTATCGTGGAGTGCGTCCTGGAGGTGGCCGGACGCGACCGCGTCACCCGCGGCGCGGTCGGCGTTTCCACTGGCGTGGGAAGACCAGCGAACGTCGTTGACCTTCGCGCGCCCGCTCACTCAGCGACTGCGACATCTGCCGAAGGAGAGCGGTCGTGAACGGATCCGCGTCGGCAGGAACAATCGTGCTCTCATCGACCAGCTCGTCAAGGGCAATCTCCATATGCCCGCTGTCGGCGATCGCCTTGCCGAGCAGCAGCTCGACCAGGTGCTCCAGCACGATCACGCGCATTTCGAGCAGCTTCAGTTCTTCCGGCATCGTCTCCTCCAATTCGAGGTTCGAGGGGATGAGAGGTCCCGGGCGGCACGGCAGCGCCGTCCGGGACCGACTGAGCGAGGCTAGCGGCAACAGAAGCCGCGCCGGAAGAGCAAATCGCACCGCATTTTTAGACATGGGAGGCCGCTCATGACCGGTCCCTCGACATCTTCGTCCCCTATCGCTGACATCGCCCTCGACCTGATCGACGTGCGGCCCGGCCGCCGGCGGATCGACCCTGCCTGGGTGAAGACGCTTGCCGAGTTGATGCGGACGCCGGCCGACTGCCAGCCGATCGAGCTGGTGGCACGCGGCGAGCGTTTCGACCTGGTGTTCGGCGGGCACAGGCTTGCGGCCGCCAAGGAAAAGGGCTGGCCGACGATCCCGGCGGCCGTCAAGTCGGCAAGCGACTTTGCCTCCGAGGCGGAAATCACGCTGCGGGAGATCACGGAAAACCTCGCCCGGCGCGAACTCTCCGCGCTCGATCGCGCGGTTGATATCGCCAGGTGGCGTGCAGTCTACGAAGCTGCCCACGGTGCGGTCCGCAAAGGCAGACCGTCAAAAATGCCGCAAGTTGCGGCAATTTCCGATGATCCCTCTCAGCACTTCGCCTCGACCTTCTCCGAGGCGGCGAGACGCTCGTTGGGCCTGTCCCGGGACACTGTGGAGCGCGCGATGCGCATCGCCTCGATCCCGGAGGAACTGCGCGCGCTGATAGCGCTGGATCCAATCGCCGACAACCAGTCCGAACTGCTGCAGCTCGCGGCCGAGCCCATCGAACGCCAGCGCGAGATCGTCAGGCTGCTGACCAAGATCGCGCTACCCGCGGCGAACGTCGCGGCTGCGATTGCCATCATGGACAGCACCCCCGAGCGGCCGCGCGAGGCGGCATGGCGGGCGCTGTCGAGCAAGTTTTCCCGGCTCAAGGAAGCCGAGCAGGACCACTTCTTCGAGCTGCACGAGGCGGCGATCCGCCGCTGGCTGTCGGCGAGGCCGTCATGAAGCGCCCGCGACGCGACGCGTTCACCGCGGACCTGTTCAGAGACTACCAGCCGGCGCCCGTCGTCGAGCGCTTCGAGCCGGAGGCGGTCCAGGCCTGGTCGATGTCCGGCCGGCTGTCGAAGGCTGTCAAGCTGACGATGGACGAGTCCGGCATGTCGCGGAACGAGATCGCGGCCGAGATGACGGAGATGACGAAAGCCTCCGTCTCCAAGGCGATGCTCGACGGCTACGCCAGCCAGGCGCGCGAACAGCACTCGATCTCCGCCGTGCGGCTGGCGGCGCTGGTGGCGATCACCGGGGATGCGCGGGCACTCAACGTGCTGCTCGCCGATGCCGGTCTGGTCGCGGTTCCGCAGAAATACGAGGCGCTGCTGCGCCGCGAGATGGCGCGCGAAGCCCGTGAGCGGGCTGCGCGCGACGAACAGGCTTTCGACGCCGAATGGAGGGCCAAGCGGTGAACCATCCCTTCCAGCCTTCTGTCCATCGCCGCTCGCACGCGATGCTGATCGCCTCGACGCTGGTCGGCACCATCCTTGCCGGCGTCGCGATCACGGTCGCTTCTATCGTGGGAGGGTTCTGATGCTCCGCGCTGCCATCAACCTTTTCCATTCCGGCTCCCTTGCCGCCGCTCTGTGGGGCCGGACTGCGCCTGCCATCCCTGCCCCCAGGGTGGCAGGCGCGCCGTCTTGCGAGCGCTGCCATGGCGCCGGCATCGTCTTCGACTGCGCGCACTGGCCGCGCTGCGGCTGCCCCGGCGGAGCGGTGGCGGACCATTGCCCCGGCCGGACGGTCGCCTGCAGCTGCAGGGAGCGGGCGAATGGCTGAGAAGATCCACATCGCTAGCCAGATCGCCGAGGTTCGGCGCGAGATCGCGCTGCGCAAGAATGTCTATCCCGGTCTCGTTGCCAAGGGGAAGTTGCGCCAGTCCGAGGCGGACTTGTGCCTCGCCCGCATGGAGGCGGTGCACGCGACGCTGATGTTCTGCTCCGAGAACGAGGCGGACATCCGCGCCTATATGGCCTCGAAGCGGGAGGCCGCATCTTGAAAGAGTGGCTGACAGCTCGCGAGATTGCGGCCGAGGCGCTGCCAGATCTGCCTGCCGACAAGAGCAATGTGCTACGGATGGCCGAGCGGGAGGGATGGGATCTCAATCCCGCCTTCGCGCGCGCCCGGGCAGGCCGGGGCGGCGGCATGGAATACAACGTCGCGCTGCTGCCGACGCTCGCCCAGGTGGCCTACCGGCAGAAGCACATGCGCTTCGAGCCGCAGCCGGCCGCGCCTGCCGAAGCGGCAGCCGATGACGGGATGACCGATCGGGCGAAGCTGGAGCGCGATGCGCGGCTGGCGATCGTGGCGGCGTATCAGCGGTTCACGAAGACGCTGCGCCTCGGGCACGCGACCCACCTGCAGGTGTTCACCGACAAGTACAATGTCGGCTCGATCGACGTGCCCGAGTGGGTGCGGACCTCCGTCCCGTCGTTGTCCAAGCGGTCACTGGTGCGCTGGATCTCGGCGAAGCGCGACGGACGCAGCGCCGCGCTCGGGGTCGACCGCTCGCTTGCTCGCAAGGGCACCGGCGTCCTGGATCGAGCCAACGGCGGCAAGGTGCGCGCTTACATGCTGGCGCTGATCGCGCACCAGCCGCACCTCTCCGGCGAAGCCGTCAGGACGCAATGCCGGGCCGAGTTCGGCGACACGATCAAGGTCATTTCAAAGGGCGTTGAAGCGGTCGTTCCGATGCCGCCGGTGCGGACCTTCCAGCACGCTCTCAAGGCGCTGAAGGCCAACAACAAGGTCGTCCTGACGAAGCTCACCAATCCCGATCTCTACCGCTCCACGATGGCTCCCTCGGGCATCGGGATGTTGCGTCATATCACCGAGCCGAACCAGCTCTGGCAGATTGACGCCTCGCCGGTCGACGCGCTCTGCACGGACGGGCGGCACACGGTGTATGCCTGCATCGACATTGCCACGCGGCGCGCGATTTTCAGCCTTTCGCGGACGCCACGCGCCTCGGCCGTCGCGCTGCTGGTACGCAAAGCGATCCTCGCCTGGGGCGTACCGAACACGATCAAGACTGACAACGGCTCGGACTTCGTCGCGAAAGACACCCAGCGTCTGTTCGCCTCGCTCGACGTCGAGATGGAGTTGTCGGACGCCTATTCGCCGGAACAGAAGGGCCATGTCGAGCGCGTCATACGGACCTTCCAGCACATGGTCGGGCCGCTGCTGCCCGGATATGTCGGCCATTCGGTCGCTGACCGGAAGGCGATCGAGGGACGCAAGTCCTTCGCCAAGCGGCTCGGCGAGAGCGAGGCCGAAACGTTCGGGGTCAGCCTCACTGGAGCCGAGCTGCAGCGTACCATCGACGAGTGGACCGAGCTGGTCTACCAGCATCGGCCGCATGCGGGCCTGAAGGACCGGACGCCTTTCGCCGTCGCCACGGAAGCGACGCGGGCGATCCGGATGGTCGACGCCCGCGCGCTCGACCTGCTCTTGATGCCGGTCGCGGGCGAGAACGGGCAGCGAATCTACCGGAAGACCGGCATCCGGATCGACGGGCTCGATTATCTCGCGCCGTCGATCATGGTCGGAACCCCCGTCTTCGTGCGGCACGACCCGAACGACCTCGGCCTGGTCTACGCCTTCAGCCAGGACGGCGGCAGGTTCCTCTCGGACGCGATCTGCGCGGCGGTGCGCGGCCTGCATCCGGCAACCTTCATCAAAGCGGCCAAGGAGATCAATCGCGAGCTGCTCGACGATGCCACCCGGCAGGTGAAGGCGGACATGAGGCGCATCGCCAAGGGTCCGACGCTGATCCGGCGGGCGCTCGATGTCGCCCGGCGCGACGCGCCGAACGTCATTGCGCTGCCAAAGCGGGAAATCGGCCATTCAACGCCGCAGATCTCGGCGGCGATCGAGGCGATGGGCGAGACGGTGCGGCCGACGAAGCCAATGGATGAGCGCACCGCCGCCGAGCATCGCCGCCTGATCGACGCGATGAAGGCGGAGGAGGAACAGCACCTCATCGAGAGCACCGAGGCCGTTGTCGCGCGCCGAATGGCCGAGGTGGAGGCCGCCCGCACCACACACCTGCCGGCCAACGTCGCCGTGCTGCCGGAATCGCCCAAGGATCGATACCGCCGCCATCTCGCCGCCCGCGAAAGGCTCGCACGCGGAGAACTGTCCGGCGTCGATGGGGTGCTGCTCGCCCGCTACGAGCAGAGCGCCGAGTTCAAGACGCAGGCCCGCATGCACGCGGATTTCGGAGACGCCTACCTGTCCTGACCAAAAGAAAACCCGGCGCCGAAACGCCGGGCAAGGAACGCCGCGAAAAGCGGCTGAGACGACGAGGACTATGATGAACGACTACCTCAATGTCAAACCGGCACCCCTGCGCAATGTCGCTGCCTTCAGCACGTTGGTGCAGAAGATGGTGGAGCGCGACCCGGACCTGCCGGGCCTCGCCTGCTTTTTCAGTCCGAGCGGCTGGGGCAAGAGCAAGAGCGCGGTCTACGCCGCCCACACATACCGCGCCGCCTATGTCGAATGCGGCCAGTTCACCACGGCCCGGTCCCTGCTGATCGCGATCCTGATGGAGCTTGGCGAAGCCAAGCCGCGGGGGTCGGTCGAGGACATGAAGAACCGGGCCATCATGATCATGGCGTCAGACCCGCGCCGCCCGCTGATCGTCGACGAGGCGCATTTCGTCGCGTCGAAGCGCTTCGTCGACGTATTGCGCGAACTCTCGGACAAGTCCGGCGCGCCCGTCATCCTGATCGGCGAGGAGACCTTGCCGGCCGCCCTAGAGACCTTCGAGCGGGTCCACAATCGGGTGCTCGAATGGCTGCCGGCCGAGCCTTGCGACGAGGGGGATTTCGCGCAGCTCGCGGCGGTCCGCTGCAAGGGGATCAGGATCGCTCCGGATCTCGCGGCCGCGATCCTGAAGGTCACCCGCGGCAATACACGGCGCGTCGTCGTCAATCTCGCCGCTATCCGCGAGATTTGGCGGACCAGCGGGGTGGACGTGGTCGATCTCGCCACTTTCGGCGGGATCGAGGCGATCGTCGGCCCGAAGACGCATGCGGCGCGAAGGGATTACTGATGCCGCGCTATACCTATCTCGAATTCCTGCAGGTCAAGGCGGAAGTGCCGCGCGGCAACGACGGCATCTGGTCCGTTATTCTCGACCTCGACCAAGCCGGTCCGTGGACCGCGCGGGACGTCACGCAGCAAACCAACGTCAATGCCGGAACACCACGCGACTATATCCGCTGCCTCAGTGCGGCAGGCATCGTCGTGGTGGTCGGATCGCGCCGGACGGGCGGCAAGAACCCGCAAGACGCCCCGCTTTACCGCCTGACACGCCGACCGATCGAAGCGCCCCGGGTGCGTCGCGACGGCAGCCTCATTCCCGAGGCGGCGAACGAGACGCTCTGGCGAACGATGAAGATGCTCAAGGTCTTCACCGCGTCGGAACTCGCCGACTTCGCCTGCAGCGAGGGCCGGACCATGAACCGGAACTACGCGCACAGCTTCGCCAATGCGCTCGTCCATGCAGGTGTGCTCGTGAAGGTTCCGAGCAAGACAAGGGACACGCGTTACCGGCTCATCCGCAATGTCGGCGCGCGGGCGCCGAAGATCCTGCAGACGCGCCTCGTCCTCGACCCGAACACCAACACGGTGATCGGCAGGGCGGTCGCCCGCGAGGTGTCGCGATGAACCGCGGACCGCAGAAGAACAGCCGCCCCTCCGGCGCGAGCTTCGCCGAGAAGGCGATCCTCGCCTGGGGCGAGCCGCTGCCGGACTGGGTGGCGGCACTGGCCGAACTCGCTGACAGGGAAGGGCTGGCGGGAGCCGAGAAGAAGATCGGCTACAGCCGGTCGGCGGTCTCGACGGTGCTGTCCGCGAAGTATCGCGGCGACATGGACCGCGTCGCCGACATGGTCCGCGGCGCGCTGCTGTCGGCGACCGTCGACTGTCCGGTGCTGGGCGAGATCGGCCGCGATCGCTGCCTGACCGAACAGAAGGAGCCGTTCCGCGCCACGTCGCGGTTCCGCACCCAGCTTTTCCACGCCTGCAAGACCTGCGCGAACGCGCGGCAGAACAATGAAGGAGTCGAGTGATGTCCATGAGTTACGACCTTTCCGATGGGCTGATGATCCTGCGGCGCTGGCTCGCCGAGTATGAGGGCACCGGTGTCACGCTGTCCGGCGAGGACGTGCGCGAACTGCGCAAGCAACTCCAGCCGCTCACGACAATGGCCCGACAGATGGAGCATGAGCTCTCGCGCCATCTCTGGAACGAGCGGGCGCGGTCCGATCTGCGCCGGCTGGCCGAACAGGAGGATGCCGTCGTTGCCGAGGCCGCGCGGCCTGGCACGAACCTGCGGCTGCTGTCGCGCACGGGCGTCCCGTTCACGGACGGGAGACCGCGGGCATGATCGGCCAAGAGATCTCGGCGCGCATCGAGCCGATCGTCCAGCAGCTGGTCGACAAGGAAGTCGCCCGGCTGATGGAACCGATCGTCCGGCGCCGGACGGCGGCGGAGGTGGCAAACGACGAGATCATGTCGGCGGCGCGCGCGGTGGGCGAGCTCACCGACCGGCTGCTCCAGGCCCGCTATGCCGGGCAGGGCGAGATCACGGCGCGCAAGAAGCTGTTCATCGCCAATCTCAAGCTCGCCACCGTGATGCGCCGGCACGGGAGGCTCAAGTGACGAAGCTGTTCGAGCAGGCCGCCCAGGTCGACATCCTCGACGCCGCCGGCCGTCTGATCGCGGATCCGGAACGGGCGGTGGTGAGCCGCGCGGCGATCGTGGCGATGGCGCAGCTCGTCGAGCGCGCCTGGGAGATCTGCATCGAAGCCGACCTGCTCGCGCGGGCACTTGAGCTGCCGATCACCGGCGGCGACGACCACGACGCCGCGCGAGACTACGCGATCGCCACCCAGGCGCAGCGCGTCCGAACCCTCATGGCCGCGCTAAGCGGCACAACCCAGGAGAAAACCGATGGAAGCAGTCATCCTTGAAGAACGCCCGATGACCGGAGAGGTCATGGTCAGCGGCAAGGCCTATATGCCCGACGCAAAGGGCAACCTTGTCCCGGTCGAAACCATCAAGGCCGCGGACAAGCTCGAAGACGAGACGGTGCGGAAGATCTTCGGCTACGCCGACGAGCTGTCGGCGCAGGTGACCCGGTTCAAGCTTCACACGTTCGACGATCTCGAAGCCTTCGAGGCGCTGTTGGCCCAGGAATACGGCTCTGCGAAGGGCGGGGCGAAGGGCAACAAGACATTCATGACCTTCGACGGGTTGAAGAAGGTGCAGGTGCAGGTCGCCGACACGATCGATTTCGGGGCGCAGCTGCAGATCGCCAAGGGCCTGGTGGACGAATGCCTGACCGAGTGGGCCTCCGACGCCAGGCCGGAGATCCGGGCGATCGTGACGCGGGCGTTCAACACCGACAAGGAAGGCCAGATCAACCGCGCCGAGATCTTCATGCTGCTGCGGCTCGACATCGAGGACGCGCGCTGGAAGCGGGCGATGGACGCGATCCGCGACGCCATGCGGGTCGTCGGATCGAGGATCTACGTCCGGTTCTACAAGCGCGCCGACCATAAGGCCCGCTGGGAGCCCGTCACGATCGACATGGCCAAGGCCTGAGGAGGCGGGGATGACGGGCAAGGACGAAGAAGCCTTTCGTCGCGGCATCACCGTTGGCTGCGCGATGTCGATCGCCCACATGCTGCGTTCCGGCGCCGAGACCTGCGCGGAGGAGTGGTGGCAGGCCTGCGGCTTGTCAATGGCCGAACTCGAGTGGGCGGTCGTCGACGATTACGACCTCGAGCCGATCCGTCAGGCCGGCCTTGAGCCCGACCCGATCAACCTCGCCGGCTCCGGCCCGACGCCGATCGCGGCGCGGGAGGGCTGAGCTATGAGCGAGGCCCAGCGCAAGTTGAAGGACCGTATCCGCCGCCTGCGAGAGCTGACGGAGGAGCGCGGCTGTACCGAGGCAGAAGCGCTGGCCGCAGCTGAGAAGGCGGCGCAGCTCATGCGCGATCACGGCCTATCCGACGCCGATATCGTGATGGACGAGCAGTCGTCGTCGACGAAGAACAAGGGCGGAGGTCAGAAGGCCCGGCTGTGGCCGGTGATCGCCCATTGCACGAACACAGCATCGATCGTCATCACGCGGCGGGACGGAGCCGACGTAGCATTCATCGGCCGTGAACCAGGTCCAGAGATCGCGGTCTATCTTCGCGATGTGTGCGAGCGCGCAATCGACCGTGAGCTGCGGCGCTTCAAACTCACCAAGCTTTACCGCCGTCAGCGCAAGCCCTCATCGCGAAGAGAGACGGCCGCTGCCTTCGTCGCCGGTATGGTTGATCGGCTGTCGCGGCGACTTATCGACGTGTTCGGCCCCTCGACTTCTGCCGAGGCGCGGGGCGAGGCCGACCGTGCACTGGCCGAGCGCTATAACGCCGTCGATCTCCCCCGACCGAAAGCTCCGCAGGGCCGGTGGGACGCTCAGGACGCAGGCTCCAGGGCTGGCGATGCGGTGACGCTCTCCCATGGAGTGGGCGGCGCGGCAAACGAACCTCTTCAGATCGGAGCGCGAACATGAGCGCGGACGTGATCACGATCGCCGACGCGCGGCAGCTGCTTGGCCGACCCGAGGCGGCATGCATCGCGGACGACGGGGCCGGCGGCACCCTCTATCTCTTCCGAGCGGTCTACTATGTCTCCGGCGAGCCTCACGATCTCGAATTGTGGGCCTATGACCGGCAGGACGCCGAGTTCCGGATCCTGTCGATGCGGGCAAGCGCCGAGCTCGCTGAGCAGCAGTTCATCCGGCCGTCCGCGCCCGAGCCAGCAACCGAGGCAGCCGTGAGCACGCTTGAGCACCAACTGGCGCTCTGCCTGGCCGAATGCATCGACACGACGCTGATGTTGGTGACGGAGGACGGGCGTCCGGTCGGCCTCCGCCTCGGCTCCTTCCTGCCGGACCTCGCCGACCGGGCGGCCGGCCTTTGTGAGGAGGCGGGTGTCTAATGGACCATTGGCAACGCATCCGTCAGATCGAAGACGTTCTCGCGCGTGTGCTCAATCGCGGGTGCTTCGAAGTCGTCCAACGAGACGGCGAACGTCTGGTTCGCCCCCACCTCATCGGCCCGCCAGAACTTTGCGAATTGGTCGACGGGCAGCCGGTCCTCCTCCGCTCCATTGCCGAGGATCTTGAAAGGGCGCTGTCATGAACCCGACCGCGGCCATCCATGTCGCCAAGAAGCAGCTCGGGCTTGACGACGATACCTATCGCGATCTGCTGGACAGAGTGACCGGCAAGCGCTCGGCGAAGGACATGTCCGACGCCGAGCGCCAGGCGGTGCTGGAGGAGATGCGCCGCCAGGGCGGCGGTTTCAAACCCGGTTCAAACGGGTCTCGAAGGCCGCTTGAAGGCCGCTTCGCGAAGAAGCTGCAGGCGCTCTGGATCGCGGGCTGGAACCTCGGTGTCGTGCGCGATCGCGACGATGCGGCGCTGATCGCCTTCGTCAGACGGCAGACGCATATCGACCATGTACGCTTCCTCGTCGACGCGGCCGAGGCACGCAAGGCGGTCGAGGCGATCAAGGCCTGGCTCACCCGCGAGGCCGGCGTCGACTGGGGCGACGACAGCGACAAGCCGGCCTGGCTACGCGAGCCCGGCGCGCAGATCGCCATGGCGCAATGGACAATCCTGGTGAACGCCGGCGCGGTCTCGCGCGACTTTACCGCCTTTCGGCACTTTGTCGAGGACCGGAGCTTCCGTCAGCTTGGCCAGATGACGCCGGGCGAGTGGCGGCGCGTGATGAACACGCTCGGCGAGCGGGTCAGGAAGGTGCGGTGATGAGCACTGGAAGCATCCTCGTCCTCGCCATCGTCTACACCGGCGTCGTGGCCTGCATGGTGTCGCTCACCGACGTCTCCGGCGCTGTCGTCGTGGCCGTCGCATGGGCGTGGTTCAACCTCGGCCGCATGGTCGAACGCCGTGCGCCTGCTCTTCCTTTGAAATGGGGCCGCCAGTGAAGGACCGCCCTGCCGTCACCGTCACCGACCACGCCATCCTGCGTTGGCTGGAGCGCGAGCACGACATCGATGTCGAGGCCATCCGCGAGCACCTTGCCGGTTTGGCCGCGAACGGTGCGCGGCTGGGTGCCGCGGGCGTGAAGATCGGCAAGGTCAAACTGGTGCTGCGGGGCGCGATCGTGACCACGGCACTTAAAGGCGTCTGGCCGAGCCGGGAGCGCGGTGAGTGACCGCCATGGCCCGCATCCGCCCGATCGACCCGCCGCCGCTCCTCGTCTGGAGCGAGCTGGCGGCGATCGACCGGCTGCAGGTGCAGCGCGAGGAGCTGATCCGCCGGATCAGGCTTCTGCCGCCGCGCTCCTTCCGTCGTGTCGAGCTGGAGGCGCGGCTGCGGCTCGCAACCGCGCAGCAGCTCGAACTGCAGAACATGATCAGGGGCCAACGTTGAGCGAGGGCGCGACCGAGGCTTCGCTCCTGAAGCTGCTCGGCCCGGCCGGGCTAATCCGGCTGGCGGAAGCCCGCGGCGGCACCAGGCTCTACGTGCCCGAGACGGTCGAACGAACTGGCCTTGCCGACGAGGTCGGCCGCGACCTAGTCGAGAAGCTCGTCGGCCGCTACGCCCGCGACTATATCCGGGTGCCGCTTGCACGCGAGTTCCGGGCGCGCCATTATCGCGCCGCTGGCCTGTCGAACGCGGAGATCGCGGTAAAGCTCGGCATGACCGAGACCGGCGTGGACAAGCTGTTCCACCGGATGCCGAACAAGCCCGTCAAGGGCGCCGGCGACCCGCGCCAGCTCAAGCTCTTCGGCTAACCCCTTCAACGTATGCGACCCGCCCGCCGGCGCGGGCATGACCCTCGTCGTGTGACAGGACCAGAGTGGCGGTCGAACCCGGCCGGGTCCCGCTCTCGCGGGCCGGCCCTTTCCACACCGGGGGCCACGATGGACGCCGAAACCCGCCAGGCCGCAACCGCGATCGCCAACGCCAAGGGCTGGGAGCCGCCGGCGCTGCTGGCCGTGATCGAGATCGAGAGCGCCGGCAAGGTATTCGCGACGGTCAACGGCCGCAAGGAACCGATGATCCGCTTCGAGGGCCACTATTTCGACCGGCGGCTGCCGGCCGCGAAGCGCGCCGTTGCGCGGGAGGCGGGACTTGCCGACCCCACCGCGGGCGCCGTGAAGAACCCGGCCTCGCAGGCGGCGCGCTGGGCGATGCTCAATCGCGCGATCGAGATCGACGCGACGGCGGCGCTGGAGTCGGTGTCGTGGGGCCTCGGCCAGGTGATGGGCTCGCACTGGGAATGGCTCGGCTATTCGAGTGTCGGGAACATGGTCAATGTCGCCCGCTCGGGCGTCGCCGGCCAGATCGACCTGATGGTGCGTTACATCGAGAAGGCAGGTCTCTCGGACGAACTCGCACGTCGCGACTGGGCCGGTTTTGCCCGCGGCTACAACGGGCCGAACTACAAGAAGTACGGCTACGACACGAAGCTCGCCGCCGCTTATCGCCGGCAGCTCGGCTCGTCGGGAACGGTCGCGCCGTCGCCGACCGACGGCCTGTTGCGGATGGGATCGAAGGGCGATGCCGTCCGCGATCTGCAGACGCTGCTGCGGCGCGCCGGCCACGCGATCGCCGTCGACGGTGATTTCGGGCCGGCGACGCGCGACGCGGTGCGGGCCTTCCAGACGGCGGCCGGCCTCGACGTGGACGGTATCGCCGGGCCGGCGACGCTCGCCGCGCTCGATCGCTACCGGCAGTCTGCCTCGCCGGCCGTCGAGAAGCCCGCCGGCTGGCAGGAGCTGCTGCTCGCACTGCTGAGGAGCCTGTGATGATTGTCGCCAACTTGTTTTCCTGGCTCACGGCGATCCTCGCGATTGGCGCGGGTATCTTCGTAGTCATAGCCGGCGCGGTGTGGCGCAAGTTCGCGCCGGTGGAGGATTCCCAGCCTGATCTCGCGATCTGGGGCGGTATCGGCCTGATCGGCATCGGCGTCCTGCTCTTCGCCGCCAATATGTGGGAGCTGTTCCAGTGACCGGCCTCGAAACTATCCTGATCGCCGTGGCCGCCAAGGTCGGCGCGCCACTGGTGAAATCGATCCTGGAGAAGAAGATCGGCGGCAAGGCCGGCGAGATCGGCGGCGCGGTGATCGACGCGATCGCCGGCAAGGCGGGCGCTGCCCCGGAAGATCTGCCCAAGCTGCCGCCCGGCGAACTTGAGGACGCCGTCCGCCAGGTCGAGGCCGAGGCGCCGGAGCTGATCGAGTTGTGGGCGCAGGGGCTGAGCGGGCAATTCGCCCTGCTGCAGGCCGAGCAGAAGGAAGCCTGGTATCAGTCGGCATGGCGTTGGGGGTGGATGTATCTGCTGGCGCTGTTCTGGGTTTGGCGCATCATGATCGCGCCCTACGTGAATTGGCATCTGCGAAGGCTGTACGACTCCGCGCCCGAGCTGATCGACTATGCGATCCTGCTGACGCTGACCGGTTGGTTCATCTCACTCTACATGGGCGGCCACACGCTCAAGGAACTGAGCAAGAACGCGATCGACGCCATGCGCAGCTGGAAGGCCCGCGCATGAGGGCGACCGACGCCATGATCGAGCAGGCCGAGGCCCGCGTCGCCGAGGAGGTGGATGCGGGCGTTGCGCGGATCCAGGAAAAGCTCGCCGTGCGCTCGTCGCGGCTCGTCTGTGACTGCGGCGAGGAGATCTCGCCGCTCCGTCGCGAGGCATATCCCAATGCCCAGGACTGCATCGAATGCGCGCGGCGCATGGAACGCATGAGGAGACGCGCGTGACACCGCAGGACATCAATCCCTGGCTCTCGCTGGTCCTCAGTCTTATCGCCGTCGGCGGCTTTGTCTGGAACCATCTCACGGCCGGCGGCACGAAGGCGCTGAAGGCCGTCGATGCGCTCAAAGACGACGTCGAGACAAAGGTTGAGGAGGAAGCCGACAAGCGCCGGGCGCAAGGCGATGCCGTCGTCGCGCGGTTCGCCTTGGTCGAGGCCCGGCTGCAGAAGCTGGAAAGCGACATGTCGCACCTGCCGGACCGGGAGCAGACCCACCGGCTGGAGCTGGCGATCGAACATCTGACCGGCCGGATGGCAACTCTCGACGAGCGGCTGAAGCCGGTCGCGGCGGTCTCGGACCGGCTGCAGGAATTCCTCCTCGGACAGGCGTCGCGCAAATGAGCATGGATCGCATCATCCGCGAAGAGGCGCGGCTCATCGTTCTGAAAGCGCTGGCGCTCGAGATCGGCAATCGGTCGAACTCCGAACTGCTTCGCCTGACTCTCGAAACCTTCGGCATCGCACGCACGCGCGACTGGGTGCACGCCGAGCTGACCCATCTGGCCGATATCGGCGCGGTCACCCAGGCGGACGCCGGCACCGTTCGGATCGTGTCGCTGACCCAGCGCGGCCTCGACCATGTCGAGAGGCGGATCGCGCTCGAAGGGGTCAAGCGGCCCTCGATCGTGGAGGCATGAGGTGGCAAAGCGCGCCGGACGCGGCCGGCTGTCCGGCATGGAACAGCTGCCCGAGGAGGCATCGCCGATCATCGCCGCGGCGGCCGAGGCCCTGCGCGACCGCGACCGGACCCAGCTCGACATATACGAGGAGTTCTTCAACGCCCTCAACGCGCTGAAGCGCGAGCATCGTGGCGAGCTAGAGTTCACCATCCCGTCGTTCTCGGCGTTCAACCGCTACTCGATCAGGCTCGCGACGCTGACCCGGCGGCTGGAGGAGACCCGAGAGATTGCGGCGGCGATCTCGAAGCGCTTCGACGCGGAGGCGTCCGACGACCTGACGCTCATTGCGGCCGAGTCGATCAAGAACCTGATCTTCGAGATGATCATCGCGAAGGGCGAGGCGGGCATCGATCCGAAGTCGGCGATGAACCTCGCGACTGCGCTGCGCGCCGCCACCCAGGCGCAGGGCGTGTCCACCGCGCGGCGGGTCAAGGTCGAGAAGGAGTTCAAGGAAGGCGTCCAGGACGCCGTCGACACCGTCGTGCGCGAGAAGGGCATGTCGAAGGAGACGGCCGAAGCGATCAAGGCGAAAATCCTCGTGGTGCCGAAAAAGTGAGCGCTCCAATCGGCCAAGTGGAATGGGAGAAGCTCCGCCGCGAGTCGATCGAAGTCGTGCCGGAGCTGGCCGAGAAGCTCGGACTGCCCAACGTCCTGTTAGAGTATCAGGGGGACACCGTCGCTGAGCTAGAAAGCGGCACGGCCCTGCTCGTCATCGAAAAGAGTCGGCGCATCGGCCTCACCTGGGGACTAGCATCCTATGCCGTGCTGCGTGCGGCGCGGGCGCGATCGGCCGGCGGCATGGACGCGATGTATATCTCCTATTCGCAGGAGATGACCCGAGAGTTCATCGACGCCTGCGCGATGTGGGCTCGCGCTTTTGCGGTAGCGGCCGCATCGGTCCAGGAGTTCATCTTCGACGACACGGATCCGCGGACACCGGACGAGACGCGTCAGATCAAGGCGTTCCGCATCCAGTTCGCGTCGGGCTTCGAGATCCTCGCACTGTCATCGGCGCCGCGGTCTCTGCGCGGCAAGCAGGGCCTGGTCATTATCGACGAGGCGGCCTTCGTCGACAGTTTGAAGGAACTGCTCAAGGCCGCACTCGCCTTCCTCATGTGGGGCGGCCAGGTCGTCGTCTGCTCGACCCATAACGGCTCCGAGAACGAGTTCAACGTGCTCGTCCAGGACATTCTCGGCGGGCGGCGCAAGGGCAAGCACAAACGCATCGACTTCGACCAGGCGCTGCAGGACGGGCTGTTCGAGCGCATCTGCCTCGTCACCGGAAAGGAATGGTCGGCCGAGGCCGAGGCCGCCTGGCGCCAGGACATCATCGACTTCTATGCCGACGGCGCCGACGAGGAGCTGTTCTGCATTCCCGCGATGGGCTCCGGCGCCTGGCTGACCGCGCCGCTGATCGAAGCGCGGATGACGCTCGACCCGGAAGAGGCACCGATCCTGCGCGTTGCGCTTCCCGCCGATTATCTGCAGCGCCCCAAGGTCGATCGTCGGCATCTCCTGGCGGCACAGATTGACGGTCTCGACGATGCGCTGAAGCTGCTTAGCCCGAAGCACATTCACGCTTTCGGCTACGACCCGGCGCGGATGAGCGATCCGGCTGTCATCACCCTCCTTGCGGTCGACGGCCTCCTCAGGCGTCGCACGGCCCTCACGGTCGAGTTCAGAAACGTGCCGTTCGATGAGCAGAAGGCCATCGCCAGGCAGATCATCACGGCTACCCCACGCCTCGTCGGTGCGGCCGTGGACGCGACCGGGATGGGCATGAACCTTGCCGAGGATCTCGGGCGCGAGTTCGGCTTCTACATTCCGAACGACGATCCCACGAAGGTCGTCTACGGCCTGGTGTGGCAAGTGAAGCTTTCGACTGGCTGGTACAACGAGCACATGCCCCCGGTGAAGGTCGCGTTCGAGGATGGCGCGATCGCGCTTACGAAGGACGTCGAACATCTCGCCGACCTGCGGCTGGTCAAGGTGATCCGAGGCGTGCCGACGATCCCGGAGGAGCGGGTCGCCGTCGCGGGCAAGAAGCGCCACGGCGACTTCGCGGTGGCCCTGGTGCTCGCCTACGCCGCCAGCCGCCTGCAGTGGCACGAATACGGCTACACGCCGGTCGGTCGGCCCCGAACGAAGTACGACGAGGCGGACGCCGCGACTGGCGGCATGCGCATGACGGCCGACGAGAAGCCGCGACCATTCCGCATGGCAAGCCTGCGGCGGGGCGGACCATGGTGATGGAGACCCGACATGGCTGAAAAGCGCGTGCAGCTGCTCGACGCGTTCGGGCGGCCGATCAACCTTCAGGCGCTGAAAGAAGAACAGGCTGCCCCGACGATGGGCAGCGTGCGCCGCCATGATGCGATGCATCCGGCGGCCGGCCTCACTCCGGGCCGCCTTGCGTCGATCCTGCGCGAATCGATCGAGAACAATCCGGAAGCCTACCTCGCACTCGCCGAGGACATGGAGGAGCGTGACCTGCACTATGCCAGCGTGCTGTCGACCCGCAAGCTCCAGGTCGCCGGGCTGGACATCACGGTCGAGGCCGCCGGCGAAGACGCCGAGTCGGTGAAACAGGCAGACCTGGTGCGCGAGTTCGTCGAGCGCGACGCGTTCGAGATCGAGCTGCGCGATATCCTTGACGCCACCGGCAAGGGCTTCTCGGCCACCGAAATCTGCTGGGACAGTTCGGAAGGCGATCACAGGATACGGGCGCTGAAGTGGCGCGATCCGCGCTGGTTCGAGTTCGACCGGCTCGACGGCGAGACGCTCCGGCTGCGCGACAACGCTGGCCCTGTCGATCTGACGCCGTTCGGCTGGGTCCTGCACTACGCCAAGGCCAAGTCGGGCTTGCCGATCCGCGGCGGCCTGGCGCGCGGCGCGGCGTGGGCATTCATGTTCAAGTCCTTCACGATGAAGGATTGGGCGATCTTTGTCGAAGCCTACGGCCAGCCGCTGCGCCTGGGTAAATACGACGCCGGGGCAACCAACGAGGACAAGGACAAGCTGCTGGACGCGGTGACCTCGATCGGCACCGACTATGCGGCGATCGTGCCGAACGGCATGGCGATCGAGTTCATTGAAGCTAACCTGACCGGCAGCCATGAACTCTACGAGAAGCGGGCGGACTGGCTGGACCGCCAGATCTCCAAGCTCGTGCTCGGCCAGACGGCGACGACGGATGCGATCAAGGGCGGCTACGCCGTTGGCAAGACGCATGACAAAGTGCGCGACGATCTTGAGCGCGCCGATGCCAAGCAACTCGCCGGCACGCTCAACCGCGACATCTCCATCCCGCTCGTTGCGCTCAACTACGGGCCGCAGAAGAAGTATCCGCGGATCAAGATCGGCCGGCCGGAAGAGATCGACGTCGACAAGCTCGTGGCCAACGTCGAGAGGCTGGTGCCGTTGGGTCTCGAAGTGGGCATGGCCACGATGCGCGACAAGCTCGGCCTCCCGGATCCGGCCGCCGGCGAGAAGCTGCTCCAGGTGCGACGCCAGGATGCGCCTCCGCCGCGCCTCGGTCCTGACGGAAAGCCTCTGCCGCCGGCTTCGCCACCGCAGCAGTCGCTGCAGCAGGAAATGTCGCCCACCGACGCGATCGACACCGCCGTTGCCGGAACCATCGACGATTGGGAGCCGCTGGTCGGTCCGATCGTTGCAGGCCTCGCCGACAGGATCGCCGCGGCCGGCTCTCTCGACGAGGTCAAGCAGATCCTCGCCGAGCGCTTTCGCGACATGGATCTCTCCGCGCTAACCGAGCAGCTCGCCCGGGCGGCGTTTGCGGCGCGGCTGGCCGGTGAGGCCGACGAAGATCTCGCATGACGATCGCGCTCGACCCGCTGCCGCCGCGAGAGGCGATCGCCGCCCTAGCGCGTCGTGGGGCGCGGCTCGAAGAGAGCTTCGCCTGGCAGGACGTCTGGCAGGAGACACATGGCGAGATGTTCACGGTCGCGAAGTCGGCCGGTTTCGACATTCTGAGCGACATCTATGCCGCCGTGCAGAAGGCGCTGGCCGAGGGAAAGACCTTTCGCGATTTTGCCAAGGTGCTCACGCCCGTGCTTCAGGCAAAGGGATGGTGGGGGCGAAAGGCGACGCTCGACCCGCTGACCGGGGAGCCGGTGATGGCGCAACTCGGCAGTGTGCGCCGGCTGCAGACGATCTTCGACACGAACATGCGCGTGTCGTATGCGGCCGGGCATTGGGCGAACTTCGAGCGCAACAAGGCATCCAGACCGTTCCTGCGCTATGTCGCCATCCTCGACGAGCGGACGCGGCCGGCCCATGCCGCCCGGCATAATCTCGTCCTGCCCATCGACCATCCCTATTGGAACGCCTGGGCGCCCCCCTGCGGCTGGAATTGCCGTTGCACCCTGCAGAGCCTCAGCCAGCGCGACATCGACCGCATGGTTGCCGAGGGCGTTCCCCTGAACTTCGAGCCGCCCGAGGACACGTTCCGCGACTATGTGAACAGGCGATCCGGAGAGGTGAGCCGTGTCCCGGATGGGATCGATCCCGGCTGGGCCTATAATCCGGGGAAGCGAGGCTGGCTTGCGTCGAACCCGCCCGCGCCGCCGGCGCCGCCGCGCCGCGCGGTCGGCGCGAACATCGTGTCCGCACATTATGCTCCGGCCGACGAGCATGTCGTCAGCGACGTCCTGGGCGCCAACTCGCCGGAAGAGGCGGGTGAATTCCTTAAGCGCATGGTCCGCGACGTCGACGACGAGATCTCGATGCGCCTCTGGACGACGGGATCGAACGTGAAGGTGACGTTCACCGCGCCGGGGTGGTTTGCGCAACGCACGTTCTCACGGCGCAGGAGCACGGGTGAGCTCGTCGTCGATCACGACCTGTTCTCGGTCGACGAGGAGCGGCAGGGCCAGGGCCTGGCGACGACGATCCTCGCCAATTCGATCGAAACCTATATCGGCCTCGACGTGGCGAAGGTTTCGGTGCACGCGGACATCGATGTCGGCGGCTACACCTGGGCGAAGTTTGGCTTCGTGCCATCAGAGGACTCGTGGGACGAACTGCGCGACGAACTCGCGAGGGACGCTCGCTACATCGGCGACGAGGTGGCCCGCGAATATCTGCTGAAGCTCTGTCGCGATCCGGGGCCGAAGACGATCTGGGAGCTCGCCGACACGGCGGAAGGCAAGCAGCTTCTCCTGGGCACGGACTGGTATGGCGACCTCGATCTGCGCGATCCTCTCGCAATGCACCGCTTCAATCGCTATGTTAGGCGATCCAGGAGCAAGGCGTGACCCGATATCTCTACGAGCGACCGGCAGGGGAGGCGCAGCCAGGCGATGTCGACCTGATGCGTTTCGTGCTTGAGATCGATGATGATGAGAACGTCTTCCGCCCCGGCCGCGAGGAATGGCCGGAGCGGAGGACCGTCGCTCATGCGCTCAGTTCGAAGATCGAACGTGCCCCCTGGCTGCCTCAGAAAAACGCCTCCGAATAGGATCGCCCAGGAGCGCAGGGACGCCCCTGGATGGCCCGCAGGCCATCGGGAGGGGCCTTCGCGCGCCTGGACCCGTTTAAAACCGCTTTAACGGGGTGTTTTCGTTGGACCTAGCGAAAGCAGTCCGGCCTGCCGCACGAGTTCGGGGTAGCGTCGAATCATGCTGACTGGTTCAGGATCGCCCGGGTAGTAAGTTCCGTTGTTGCGGGCTAGGTGCTCCTGTCTGAAGCGCTGGCCGATCCAGTAGTCCGATACAGCGGTGGCGCTCCCGGTGCCGTAACTGGTCAAATCCACGAGCGTCTTCTCGTTGGCAAGCGCCCACAGCTGACCTGCGAGCTCTGACGCCGTTCGAACCTGCGGGTACTCGCTGGAGCTAGTTCTGGAAGGAAACGACACCCCTATCTTGGAATAAAAAGGCTCGGCCAAAACCCTGTCGACTGTCGGGATCGTCCCCGTCTCGACGAAGGTGCTGACTATCGGCATCAGCACCAATAGCTCGATCTGAGCTCTGTCCGTCCAAGTGGTCACGATCGTCGCGACGGTGTCCACGATTCGCTTTATGGACCTAGCGCCAAGGCCCGAGGCGGCAAGATAGGCAGCGATGAACTCAATCGGGGAATAGCCTCGGGGCGCGGAGAGCTTTGACTCGTCGACGGGCGTGTCAACGAATAGTGCGCGGACGAGGGTCGCCGGATCCGGCGGCTCGAATTGGAAGGTCCGGTCGAAAAATCTGTGAAGATAGCGGCGGCCATCGAATTCGCTCCCATAGACGCCCCTGATTGAGTGCGCGAGCTGCTCGCTGTCGGTGGCTACTACGAAGACGACATTCGGCAGCTCAAAGAGGTGCTTTATCCGCTCCAGCATGGCGATCGCGTAAGGAGGGCGGCAACGGTCGAGTTCGTCCACCAACACGAAAAGCGGCGATGCGATCCCGTCCGTCTCTTCGACTTTCGTGACGAAGTCCGCCAAGCTTTTTCGAAATTCGTCGAGGCTCGCCTTTTCCGTCCGAAAGTCATCGACGGCGCTGGCTTCCTTCGCTTCGATTTGCTTCTCCACCGCTTCCTTTGTCGCCGCAGCGACCGCATCGCCGGCGCCGGTTGCGGCTGTCGGCGAGACATTGGTCACCGCTTCGCCGATCGCGGTCGCTATTCCCTCGGTCAACGCCCATGATAAACCGCGCAGCGCCAGTCCCTTCACTACGAGCTTTGCCACGCTGCCGGCCTTCGTTCGCGCTTTGACGAAAGCCTTCGAGGCGGGAGCCTTTGAGCCCAGGCGGGATTTCATCTCCTCGTCGATCGCCGCCATGACAGCGATCAGAGGATCGTCGGCGAAATCGTCTCGCCAACAATCGACATAGACGGCGATGTGTCCCTGAGCCGCCAGCATCTTCCTCAGTCTGGTGAGGAAGAATGTCTTTCCGTCGCCCCAGCGAGCATCAATGTTGAGGACGAACGACCTTGTCTGCTTCTGGTAGGCGAGCTCCTTGCTGCGGCTTCTCAGGAAAGTGGCCAGGAATTCGGCCGTCTTTCTCCTGTCGAGCAGGTCGTCGCTCCAGATCGGGTCTGGCGTTACTTGGCTCATGGCTGTCCCCCCTGATTCAAGGATTACCGCGAGAATGTGAGTCGAACCAGAGACGCCTTGACCCTCCACCCTCTGCCGTGACAGCCTGACGGTGGCGCTGCTTGCGCCGCGGCGCAGGCAGCGGTTCGCGGCGGGTCGAGTGGACCGGTTCGGCCTCCCGCCCGCCTTGGCGGGCATGACGACCACCCCCGATTGCGGGGCAATGTCGGCGTCATGCTTCGATCCGACGTCAACATCTCCATGCATTCAGCCGCGACGGCCGCCGCCGGCGTGGCTCTCTGCGCAGCGGTGATGCTGGGCGACGCGGTCGAAGCCCCCGAATGGATCCAGCTGCTGCCAGCGGGCATTATCCGGACGGGCGACGGCCGCGGCCCGTATCGCGTCGCCGACACCTCCGAGCTGGTCCGCGTCTCGCTCCAGGCGGGCGACCGTCTGCCGATCGACGAGAACCATTCCACCGACCTCGCCGCACCGCGCGGCGAGCCGGCGCCGGCGCGCGGCTGGATCGTCGCGCTCGAAGCCCGCCAGGACGGGATTTGGGGCAAGGTCGAATGGACTGAGGATGGCAAGCGCCTAGTCGCCGGCCGCGCCTATCGGGGCATCTCGCCCGTCATCCAGCACAAACCGGACGGCACGGTCACGCAGCTACTGCGCGCCTCGCTCGTCAACCGACCCAATCTGCGCGGCCTTGCCGCGCTCCACGCAGAGGAAAACTCCATGAACCTGCTCCAGAAGCTCCTGGCCGCACTTGGCCTTCCGGCAGCCACGACGGAAGAAGCTGCGATCGCCGCCGTCACAACGATGCATGCCCAGCAGGCTGCGTCGTCGACCGCGCTGCAGGCTGCATTGTCGCCCATCGCCAAGGCGGTCGGCTTGCCGGAGACGTCCGACGCGGCGGCGGTGCTGGCCGGCGTCGAGGCGGTAAAGGGCGGCGACCAGGAGGTCACTGCCCTGCAGGCGGAGCTGACCCGTGTCGCGACCGAGCTGAAGACGCTGCAGGAGGGCGGCAAGAAGAAGGCCGCCGAGATGTTCGTCGACCAGGCGATCAAGGCCGGTCATGTCGGCGTGAAGCCGTCGCGCGAGCGCTTCATCGCGCTCCACATGGCTGACCCGGTCGAGACCGAGAAGATGATCAACGCCATGCCGACGCTCGGCGTCGGAGGGCAGGTGGTCCCCAGCACGCCGCCCGCTGCCAATGGCGAAATCTCGCTCAATGCCGAGCAGCTCACCGTGGCCCGCATGCTGGGCCAGGACCCGAAGGACTACGCCGCAACCCTCAGGGCCGAGCGCGAACAGCGCGAGGCAATGCTCTGAACGGCGCCAGCCGCCCCGAACGCAACCAGCAAGGACACCTCCCATGGCTCTTACCGCAGGCCGCAACACCATCCGTGCCGAGGGCGATTTCATCGAACAGGGGCTCGCCGCCTCCGTGGTTATCTTCCCCGGTGCACTCATCATGCGCAACGCCGCCGGCTATCTGACGAAGGGCGCGACGGCGACCGGGTCGGTGGGTGTCGGGCGGGCCGAAGAGCACAAGACCGGCGGCGCTAACCCCGGCGACGAAACCCTGAAAGTTCGTCGCGGTCCCTACTGGTACAAGAACTCCACGGCGGCCGACGCGATCACGGTCGCGGAGATCGGCGACGTCTGCTTCATCGTCGATGACGAGCAGGTAGCCAAGACCAACGGCACGAACACTCGCTCACCCGCCGGCTTCGTCGAAGACGTCGACGCCATCAACGGCGTCCTTGTTCGCTTCGACGAGGTTCTGACCCGCATCTACGTCGAGGGCCTCGCCAACCCGGTCTAGCCGGACCGACCGACTTCCACCCTTTTCGTCAACCGATGGACCGCCTCAGATGATCATCAATTCCCAGAATCTCGAAGCCATTCGCACCGGCTTCTCGACTGCCTACCGTCGCGGCCTCGGCCAGACGACGAGCCTCTACAACCGCATCGCCACCACGGTGCCGTCGTCCGCGAAGGACAACACCTATGGCTGGCTCGGCAAAATGCCGAACATGCGGGAATGGATCGGGCCTCGCCACGTCCACGGCATCTCCGAGCACGACTACAAGATCAAGAACAAGACCTTCGAGCTCACCATCGCCGTCGATCGCGACGACATCCGAGACGACAACCTCGGCGTCTACGAGCCCATGTTCGTGGAGATGGGCGAGTCGGTGCAGGCACATCCGGATCTCCTGGTGTTTGACCTGCTCAAGAACGCCTGGACGACCGAATGCTACGACGGCCAGTATTTCTTCGACACCGATCACCCAGTCCTGGACAAGAGCGGTGCGAAGGTGTCCGTGTCCAACTCGGGCGGTGGCGCCGGCACGCCTTGGTATCTGCTCTGCACCAAGCGCGCGCTGAAACCGATTATCTACCAGGAGCGCGAGAAGCCAAACTTTGTCTCGAAGGACAATCCGCGCGACGAGAACGTCTTCACGAATAAAGAGTTCGTCTACGGCGTCGACGGCCGTTGGAATGTCGGCTTCGGCTACTGGCAGATGGCCTACGGCTCGAAGCAGACGCTCAACGCGGCGAACTATGAGGCAGCTCGCGGCGCCATCACCGGCATGAAGGGTGACCACGGCAGGCCTCTCGGCCTGGTTCCCGATCTTCTGGTCGTGCCGCCGACGCTCGAAGGCGCCGGGCGCGAGCTGCTCAAGTCCGTCCTCGTCAACGGTGGCGAGACGAATAAATGGGCGAATTCTGCCGAGCTTTTGATGGTGCCCTGGCTGGCCGATTGATGGACCGGCGGCGGCGAGCCACGCCGCCGCCGAACCTGCCCGCCGATGCTCGCGCGCCGGCGGGTCTTTCGAAGGACGGCCCGCGTGGCCCTCCTCCCAAAGACCCGGAGATGGAAGATGTCAAAGGCCACTCGCAATGCAAAAACGAAAGCCGCAGCGACGCAGGCCGGACCGGTCGCCGCCGCCCCTGCCGGCGCAGGTGACGTTCTCGACCCGGCCGCGACCGTCCGTCCAGACGCAGGCAGCGCTTATGCGTCTGGCGCTGGCAGCGCTGGCACAGTGGCGCCGGGAGTAGAATACCAGGGGAAGCCGCTCGACCCCGACCATCAGCCTGAGGCCCACGTCGACGATAAGGCGGGCCTCTCAGCGGACAGCGGGGCGGGAGACCCGCACATGAATACCCCGAGGGGGAGCTCTGGCACGGCTCGCGAGGCCTCCAGCGCCGGTAGCGGTGTGGCGATCGACGGATCTGCCACCGGGACACAGTCCGGCTCCCCGAACCCTTCCGAAGATGCCTCCCAGGCTGTGACCGAGGGCGGCGGGACCGGTGCTTCAGGGGCCGGTTCCGCCAGCGCCGCGTTTGCGGATCCGGAGGCCGCGGTCAATGAGGCTTACGCGAAGTATCCGCATCTGTTCGCCGCCTCGGAGGCGTGGAGAGCCGCGAGCCCGGACGCGCCGCCGACCTCGATCCAGATCAAGTCGAAGGTTGAGGGGTTTCGCCGCGCCGGCGTCGCGCATTCCCGCGCCCCGATCGACCACCCGATCGGCACCTTCGACGCCGACCAGCTCGAGGCCTTGCTCGCCGAGCCAAAACTGACCGTGAGGTTCGTGTAATCGTGACCTACGCCGTCAAGCAGGATCTGATCGACCGGTTCGGGGAGAAGGAACTCCGCGAGCTGACCGATCGCGTCAATCGCCCGCCGACCACGATCGACGACGTCGTCGTCGGCCGTGCGCTGGCGGACGCGGACGGCCTGATCGACGGCTATATTGGCAAGCGTTATGCGCTGCCGGTGGCGGAAGTGCCGCCTATGCTCACCAAGACCGCCGCGGATCTCGCGCGCTACTTCCTGCACGGCAAGGCGGCGGACAAGGACAGTCCGGTGACCGCGGCCTACAACCAGGCTGTCGCCTGGCTGCGCGACGTGTCGAAGGGCCTGGTCGAGCTTGGCAACGGGGCCATCGAGCCTCCGGCCGCCGGCGGCGGTTCGGTGAAGACCAGCCGCCCGAACCGCGTCTTCACGCGCGACACGATGGGGGGCTTCTGATGGCGGATGGCCTCACCCTCAGGCTCGACGATCTGGAGGTTCGCCGGGATCTTGAACAGCTCGTGCGTCGCGCCGACAATCCCGAGGCCGCGTTCCACGCGATCGGCGCCTACATGGTGACGGCGACCCAGCGCCGCTTCGAGCGTGAGACCGGGCCGGACGGCCAGCCCTGGCAGCGCCTCTCGCCGCGCACGGCGGCCAAGCGCATCGGCTCGCGCCGGCGCGGCTACGAGAACATCCTGCGCGTCAAGGCGCGGCTGTATTCGAGCCTCGCCTACGAGGCATCGGCCGACCAGGTCGCGATCGGCACCAATGTAGAGTATGCGGCCGCGCAGCAGCTGGGCGCCGAGATCCAGATGCCGGCGCGCGAACAGGACATCAACCTGTCGATCGGCAAAGGTCGGCGTCGCTTCGTGCGCGCGTCTGCCAAGCGGAAGGAGACCCGCCGCGTTTCGGTCGGCGAGCACGTCATCCGCATCCCGGCGAGGCCCTATCTCGGCGTCGATGAGACCGACCAGGCCGAGATCCGCAGGATCGTCGAGGATCATTACAGGGGCGAGTCACGATGAGCGCGGTCGCATCGATCATCGAACGGCTGAAGCCGGACACGGACGCGATGTTCGCGATCGTCGAGGGCGCCGGAGGCTGGGCTGCGCTGAACGGCAAGCTGCCTACCGCGCGGCCCGCCGCCTATGTCGTGACGCTCAAAGAGGCCGGCGGCGACAATGAGCGCATGACCGGTCCCGTGATGCAGAAACTGGAGAGCGACATCGCCGTGATCATCGTCACGGACAACGTCTCCGACCCGATCGGCGGCGCAGCCTCGGACGATGTCGAGGTGCTGAAGGCGTGGGTCCGCGCGCGCTTGCTCGGCTTCACGCCGGCGGGCGCCGACGAGCCGCTGATCTTCGTCTCCGGCGAGCTGCTGCAGACCCGCAACGGAAGCGTCTGGTGGGAAGATGTGTTCGGCAACGCTGCCTATATCGAGGAGCAGTTCTGATGAGCGACAAACCCTACGCCGAGCCGCTTGGCGGCAGCTATGTGGTGGACGAGGCGACGGGCTCAGCCCGCCGCGTCGGCGGGACAGAGGAGCCGAAAGGCGCCCGCCCGCGCCCTGTCGACCTGGACCGCGCCGCCAAGGCGCAGCGCAGCTCTCCTGACGAGGCCGGACCGGCCGCGAAGAAAGGCAAATAACCATGGCCAAGCGGCACTGGCGCAAGCTCGCGCTACTCGCCAAGGTCGAGACGGTTTACGGCACCGACGCGGTGCCCGCCGGCGCGGCCAATGCGATCCTCGCCATCAACGTCACGCACAGGACGATCGTCGCCGACCAGCTGACGCGCGACCTCATGACGCCCTGGATGGGCCATCAGGGCGTCATCCTGGATGGCGTCGTCTCGACGCTGGAGTTTCAGGTGGAGCTTGCCGGCTCCGGCGCGGTCGGAACGGCGCCCGCTTACGGCGCCCTGCTACGGATGTGCGGCATGGCAGAGGCCGTGTCCGCGGGCGTCTCGGTCACCTATACGCCGGTATCGGCCGGCTTCGATGCGGGCACGATCTATTTCAACCAGGACGGCGTGCGGAAGATCATGCTCGGCACCCGCGGCAACGTCTCCGCCGAGTTGGCGCCTGGGACCATTCCGCGCCTCCGCTTCGCCTTTACCGGGCTGCTGGGCACGATCACCGACACGGCGCTGCCGGCCGTGACTCTCACCGCGTTCAAGAAGCCGGTGCCGGTCAACCCCGACAACACGACGCTCACCCTACACGGCCTCGCCCTGATCGGCGAAAGGTTCACCTTCGACCTCGGCAATGTGGTCGAGAAGCGGATCCTGATCGGCGAGAAGAGCATCCAGATCACGGACCGCAAGACGGTCGGTTCGATCGTTGCCGAGGGCGTGCCGATCGCGACGAAGAACTGGTATTCGACCGCGCTCGATCACACGGTTGGGCCGGTCGAGTTCGAGCATGGCATCACGGCCGGCAACATCGTCACGATCGGCGGGCCGGCGGCGCAGATCGGCCCGCCGGAAGACGGCCAGACGCAGGGCATCATCAACAACACGCTGCCGCTGATGATGCTGCCGAACGCCGGCAACGACGAACTGTCGATCGTCTTCACCTGACCGCTGCCGGGCGACGCCCGGCGGCACCCACCTGACCGGGGCGTATTACCCGCTCCTTCAAACGCCGTTGAACCGGCTTTCGAGGAGGCTTTTGCACGCCATGAAGTTCCAGCTGTCGACCGAGTATCTCTACTGGTGGCCGGTGACCATCACGCTGCCGGATGAGAACCAGCCAGGAAAGTGGGTGAAGCAGAACTTCACCATGCAGTTTGCCGCGATCGACGAAGACCGCGCCAAGGAAATCCACGCTGAAATCTCGGCGCTGCCGAGCGAGGAAGAACGCAACGCACGCAAGCATGACCTTCTCGTCGAAGCCTGCCGCGACTGGCGCGACGTGATCGACGGCAAAAAGCAGCCACTGCCCTTTTCCAGGGAGCTGCTCGTCCAGGCGCTCGGCGTCGTCTGGTACAGAACCGGAATCTACGAGGCCTGGGCGAGATCGCTCGCCGGCGAGGAGGCCCGAAAGGGAAACTGACCGAGGCCGCGCGGGCATGGGCGTTCAACCTGCTCGGCCGTGACGATCCGACGAAGCCGATCGAGATCGATGAGGACGTGGTGGCGGATTTCGCGGCGCTCGGCGTCACCGTCGAACGACCGCCGGAAGACGAGGCGAAGGAAGCAACCGACGTGTTCCTGGTGTGGGACAAGAACTGGCCGGCGCTGACTGCCTTCCTGGCGGTCGAGACACAATGGCGCGTGCTGTCGATCGGCATGGCCGGCGTGGTCCGGCGGCTCGGCCTCGACTATGCGGCCGTCGACGTCGTGATGCGCCGCCTGAAGATCAAGAACGCCGTGTTCGAAGATCTCCAGGCGATGGAGCGCGCCGCCCTGAAGGCCTTCGGCGAGATCGCAGCGAGCGAGGACGGGGCATGAGCCTGAACTTCGCCCTCGTTATCGACGGCAATGCGTCCGGCGGCAAGCGAGCCGCGAACGAGGTGACGGTCGCGGTCCAGGATCTCGGCCGGGAGGTGCGCAATACATCGGCCAATATGCAGGCGGCCGCGAATGCGAACCGCCAGGCCGAGACGGCGCACCGGGCCGCGGCCGACGCCATCCGCGGCGAGACGGCTGCGCAGCGGGACCTGACCGCCGCCGTTCTGCAGTTCGCCGGCGTCCGCGCCCCGACCGCCGATAGCGGGCTGGCGGCGCGGCAGGCCGATCTCGACGCCTATGGTTCGGCGCTTGACCAGATCCGCGCCAAACACGTGCCGCTGTTCGCGGTGCAGCGGCAATATGGCGAGCAGCTGGAGGAGATCGCGGCGGCCGCGCGCGTCGGCGCGATCTCGGAGGACGAGCGGGCCGCGGCTGCCATGCGGGCCAAGGCCGCCTACGACCTGCAGATAATGTCGCTCACCCGCGGCGGCGCCTCGACCAAGCTTGCCGCGCACGAGATCCAGAACCTGTCGTTCCAGGTCAACGACATCGCCATGATGCTGCTGTCGGGCCAGTCGTTCGGCATCATCATGGCGCAGCAGGGCGGCCAGATCGCGCAGATCTTCGGCAAGCGCGGGCTCGGGGAGATTATTCCCGCCCTGGGCACCGGGATCGCGTCGCTGGTGTCGCCGACCACGATGGCGCTCGCAGCGATCACGGCGCTGTACTACGGGGCAAGCTACGCCTTCTCGGCAATGAGCGACGACGTCGATAAGGTCGACAAGGAGCTGGAGGAGCATCGGGAGCTGATCTCCCGGGTGGCCAAGGAGTGGGGGGCGGCGCTTCCCGGCCTGAAGGCTTATAATGACGAATTGGAGCGGCAGAAGCGCATCCGCGACGCGATCGCGGCACAGCGCCTCGTTGTCCAGGAGAAGTACTCCGACGCTCAAGCGGCCGTGCCGAATGTCCAGGTCGATTTCGCCGCAGCGCGCGTGGATCTGCAGCAGTTGGGTGTCGACGCTCAGGCGATCGACCTGTTGCAGGGCAAGTTCGATGAGCTGAAAGCAAGTGTCGCCAGCGGCAAGGCCGAGGTCAAGGACGTCGATGCCGTCCTGAAGCTTCTGGCGCAGACCACCGGCGAGCACACCCCGCCCGCAGTCGAAGCGGCGGTCGCGAGCCTGAAGCAGCTGAGTGAACAGCTGGCGATCGCGAGCCGCGAGGCAGAGAAATTCCGTCTCATCCAGGACGGCGGAATCATCAATGCCGATGGCCGGACGTCGATCCTCTCGCCACTCAATCCGCTGGACGGGTTTAACGGGACGCCCTTCCAGAACGCCGAGCAGATCATGTTCGAGCGGTCGCGCCGCCAGCGCGAGCTGGAGGAGCAGCTGCGGCTCGGAAAGGAGCTGGGCGGGTTCGTTCCCATGCCAGCCCCCAACCGCGAGGATGCGCTGCCTTCGGCAAATGACGTGCTGCGCGGGCAGGAGGAGCGGCTCGAGTTCCTGCGGCTCGAGGCGCAGCTGATCGGGGCGTCGGACGCGGTGCGGGCGCGCCTCATGGCCCGGCTGGAGGCCGAGCAGGATCTGCGCCGTCGCGACATCGACTTGCAGAGCGAGGAAGCGCGGTCGGTCATCGCCAATGCGGAGGCGATCGCCGAAGCGGAGGACAAGATCGAGCGCGGTGCACGTGCCTGGGACAGGTTCCGGTCGGCCGGCGAGAACGCGATCGACACGCTTGTCGACAAACTGTCCGAGGGCGACATCGAGGGCGCGCTGGAGGCGCTTGCCAAGGATTCTCTCAAATACGCTCTGGAGATGGCGGTCAAGAACCCGCTGAAGAACCTGGCGTTCAATGACAATCTACCGACGATGGCCGATTTGCCGGGCGTGATCGCGCGGATGCTCGGCGGGGCCGACAAGAGCGCCGAGTCGGCGATCGACGCGATCGCCGGGCAGACGGTCGGCTCGATGAACGTCACGGCCGCTACCGTGATGATCAATGGCGGGATTGCCGGCGCGGGCGGGATTGTGGGCAACCCTGCCGCCAATGTGACTAAGCTGCTCTCGCCGGCGAACAGCAACGACCCGAATGTCGGCTCGACGATCGATTTCATGCGGGCAGGCAACGGCCGTCGCTCGCCCTGGAGCTTCCTGGATCTGATCGGGCAAGCCGAGGGCACCGATCGGGGCCGCGGCTATAACGAGACCCTCGGCTACGGCGCCTTCACTGGCGGCGATCGCAATCTCACCGGCATGACGCTCGATGAGATCGACGCCTTGCAGCGGCAGATGCTGGCGCACCCGGCCAACACGTTCAATTCGTCGGCGCTGGGCCGCTACCAGATCACTGGCCGCACGTTGCGCGGCCTGCGCGGGCAAATGGGCCTCACCGGCTCGGAGCTGTTCGACGAGGACATGCAGGACCGGCTCGCGATCCAGCTGGCGCAGGGCCGGGGCGCGAACGTGGCCGGGCTGCGCAACGAGTGGGAGGGGCTCCGCAACGTCGATCCGGCGGAGATCCTGAGGTCCTTTCAGGGCACGAGCGACGCCGTCTCCCAGCTCGGCAAGGTGGCGCTGCCTGCATCCGAGAACCTGGACGTCTTCGGGTCCGGGGTCGGCGATATCGCCAAGTCGCTCCTCGGCGGCGGTGACGCGGGCGCCGGCGGCGGCTTCATGAGCTGGATCATGAAACTGCTGGGCGGCATTGGCGGCTTTGCCGAGGGAACCGATGGCGCACCGGAAGGCTGGCACTGGGTCGGCGAGAAGGGGCCGGAACTGCGCAGGCTGCGCCAGGGCGACGTGATCCGCAGCAACGAGCGATCGAGACAGATGGTCGCCGAAAGCGCGACACCGGCGGCCGGCTTCGCAACCGGCGGTGCCGGCCAGGCAGCTGCACCGGTGTTGATCCCTCAGAAGCAGACGATCGTGCACAACTATGCCGGTGACGACGTGACCACCCGGCAAGAGGATGACGGTCAGGGCGGCGTGCGCGAGGAGATCTTCGTCGAGCGACGGGTGGCAGCCGCGATCAACCGGCCAGGTTCAGCCGCTTACACCGCACTGGCCGAGCGCGGGGTCCCGCCGAGGAGGATCCAGCGGTGACACTCCCCTGGTATCCACCCGAGTTGCCGAGGCCAAACCGCGACGGCTACGAGCTCGCGCACGGCGATGGCCGCTCGATCGGCCGGACCGACAGAGGCTCCCCAATCCGGCACGGGCGCGTCTCGAATGTCCCGGAGACGGTGTCTTTTGTCACCGACCTTTCGCTGTCGCAGAGGGCGCGGTTCTTGCGGTTCTATCGCGAGGATACCGCCAAGGGGACATTGCCCTTCCAGATTCCCGACTGGTCCGTGCACGGCACCCCGATGCTGAAGGCGGACGGCACGCCGTTGCTGAAGGCGGACGGCGCGCCGCTCCTCATATCGCGGATCTGGCTTTGTGTCTTCGGCGAGCAGCTGCCCAAGGAAAGGCCGCGCGGTGTCGAGATCCGCGTCAGCTTCAATCTCCTGGTGATGCCATGAGGTACATCTCCTTCAATAAGCGCGCCCAGGCTGACGCGGAATCGACCGCAGAGGTCGAAGTCGTGCTGATCAAGATCACGCACCGGCTGCTCCCGTCGGCGATCCGACTCTCCTCCGACAATGCTGAACGGCTCTCAGTCGAGCCGCTCATCTACGGAACGCGCTCGACCTGGCTTACGGACGACGGCTCGCCGTTCCAGTTCATCGTCATGGGCGTCCAAGTGCCCGACGAGACCGACGACCAGAGCATGGGCGCTAATCTGGTCATAGCCGACCTCGACAGCGAACTGGCCGAGATCCTGACATCCACGACCGAGCCTGCCATCGTGTCGATGGCCCTGGTCTATGCATCGAGCCCCGACGAGGTCCAGCGCGACTTCCTCGATCTGCCGCTGAAGAGCGCGGACGGCGGCGGCGACCGCATCGTGTTTGCCATGTCCCGGGATCTGCTCGACCAGGAGACCATCCCGGCCGACCGGATGACGAAGGAACGCTTTCCGGGGCTATACCAATGAGGCACTGGAGCGTCCCCTTTGTAGGTATTCCCCTGGTCAACCGAGGCCGCTCGCCGGCAGGCGTCGACTGCTGGGGCGCAGTCTGGCTGGTCCACACCGTCCACCTCGGCCACGCGGATTTTCCATCATACGCGGAGCGCTATGTCAGCGACGAAGAGCGCGCCGAGATCGCGTCGATCGTCGCCGGCGAGGCCGAACAGCCCATCTGGCGCAAGATCGAGCACGAGCCCGAGCCGTTCGACATCCTGTTCTTTCGTGTCGGCCGGTGGGATTCGCATGCGGCCCTCGTCGTGGACCGCTTGCACGTGTTGCACGCGTCGACCGACGCCGGTCAGACGGTGGTCGAGCGCCGCGATGCCGTGCGCATGCCGTTCGCCTTTGCCGGCCGCTATGTCGGGAGGCGTCCATGACCTCGCTGCCCGTTCCCATTACCGCCATGCGTCATGTAGAGCCAGACGTGGCGCGGCTGCATGTCGAGCTCCCGGAAGGCCTGACGATCGCCGAGATCGTGCTGCAGGTCATGCCTGGGCTGCCCGAGACTGCGCTTGACCGACTGCGCGTCGTGCTGGTGACGCCGAAGGGAGAGGTCGCCATCCGGAGGGGCCTGTGGCATCGCGTGCGGCCGCATGCCGGGGTGCACGTCATCCTGCGGGTCGTGTCTGGCAAGGGAGCGCTCAAGTCCGTCCTGTTCGCGTTGGTCGCGATCGCGGCGGCCGCACTGACCGGGCCGATCGCCTTTCTGTTGACCGGGCCGCTCGGAACCTCATCGATCGGCTACGGCATCCTCAAGGCTGGCATCACGCTCGCGCTGACGATGGCCGGTGGGCTGCTGATCAATGCGCTGATGCCGAAGCAGGAGAAGGAGACCGAGAAACCGGCCTACCTTCTGTCCGGCTGGCGCAACAGCTTCACGCACAATCAGCCGGTGCCCGACCCGATGGGCCGCATTCGCTACGCGCCGCCTTTCGCAGCGATGAGCTGGACCGAGGTCGTCGGCGACTATCTCTATGCGCGCGCCCTTTTCCTCGTCGGCTACGGGCCGATCGAAGTCTCTGACCTCAAGTTCGGCGACACGCCGGTCTCCACCTATGAGGAGGTGGTCGTGGAAGTCCGCGAGGGCTGGCCCGACGACGAGCCGCAGACGATCTTCCCGCGCCAGGTGATCGAGGTTCCGCAGGGCGCCGATCTGACCAGGCCAAGGCCGCGCGACGAATACGGCAACAAGATCGTCGGGCCTTCGATACCGAAGCCGGTGGCCCGTTTCTCCGCCAACGATGCGACCGGCTGCGGCCTGCTCCTGTCCTTCCCGATGGGGCAGATGCGCATCGATGACGAGGGCGAGGAGCATTCGTGGCCGATCGATCTCGACATCCGCTACCGGCTGGCGGGCACGAGCGAGTGGACAGAAACGGACGGATTCCACCTCACGCGCAAGACGAAGGACGCGTTCTTCCGGCTGGTTCCGATCGATTTTCCGGTGCGTGGCCGCTACGAGATCGAGGTGTTGCGAACGTCCGAGGAAGAAGTGGCGGCGGACGACTATGGCGGCGTCACCTACCTCGCGCGATGCACATGGGTGGCGCTGCAATCCTATCGGCCGGAGTACCCGATCAACTTCTCGAAGCCGATCACGACGATCGGGTTCCGCGCGAAGGCGACGGCGCAGCTCAACGGAACGATCGACAATTTCAACCTGATCGCCGAGCCCCTGCGCCGCGACTGGCACGCGGCGATCGAAAGCTGGGTCGTGCGCAAGACGCGCAACCCTTCCTCCTACGGTATCCGCCTGGTGCAGGGCCCGATCAACCCTTTCCCAGCGAGCGACGCGCAGATCGACTGGCCGGCATTCGAGGCATGGCACGACTTCTGCGTCCTCAAGGGGCTTACCTACGATCGCGTGCACGATTTCGACGCCTCCTTCGACGAGGTGAAGGCGGCGATCGGGGCGGCGGGTCGTGCGGCCATCCGCTTCGACGGCGCGAAATGGACGGTTGTGATCGACCGGCCGCGCGAGCTGGTGACGGCACACATCAATCCTCGAAACAGCCGGGACTTCACATGGTCGGCCTCCTACTTCCGTCCCCCGGACGCGCTGCGGGTACAGTTCCAGGACGAGACGGCAGACTTCGGATCGGCCGAGCGGCTGATCCCTTGGCCGGTCGACCTGAAGTTCGCCACCTGGGCGCTGCTCTCTGCCGATCTGGATCACGACGAGGGCACCGAGGCCGAGGTCCATTCGGATCCGCTGGCGATGAACAATGGCATCTGGACAAAGGTCGGCGCGGCCGGCGCCGGCTCCTGGACGCTTAAGCCGATCAAACTCACCGAGCGGCTCGAACTTCCGGGTGTCGTCAATCCGGATCGCGTGTTCATCGAAGCCCGGCGGCGCCAGCACGAGATCATGCATCGCGCTGTGCGCTACAGCGCCGTGCAGCTGGGCAACATCCGGACCGCTACGCCCGGCGACCTGGTGATGGCCTCGCGCGATGTCATCCGCCGTGTTGCCCATTCGGCGCGGGTGCGGTTCGTCTCCGACAACATGGTCGTGCTCGACGACGCCTTCGAGATGGTCGAAGGCGAGACTTATGCGATCCGCTTCCGGATCTTCCCGGTTGACGCGCCCGACTATGCTGTCGTGAGGCCGGTCGCCACTTTTGCCGGACGTACGAGCGTTGTCTACATGACCGGCACCGGGGAGGCGCCTGCGCCGCGCTCGATCGTGCATTTCGGGCCGGCTGCCTCCGACTCGATCCCGCTGATCGTGGCGGCGATCGAGCGCGGCCAGGACGACACGTCGGTGCTGCAGATGCTGCCGGCGGCGGAGATCATCGACGAAAAGACCGACGCCGAGATTCCCTACCCTTGGACCGGGCGGACGGGTCCGACCTATCCGACCGTCACCGTGCCCGCGGCGCCGCGCTTCGCCGGCATCGAGACCGGCTTCACCGGGACCGGAGATCCGGACGGCCTGATCGTCCGTCTCGCGCCAGGCTCCGGCAGCACCGCGATCGTCACCGGGTATCGGCTATATCACCGCCTTGCCGGCTCTGGCGTCTGGGAGCCGTCGATCTACAGCTCGGCGGCGGAAGCTGCGGTCAACGTGCCTTCCTACACTGCCGGCGACTTGGTTGAGCTGCAGGCGATGGCGATCGGGCTGGACAGCGTTGACGGGCCGTTGGGGCCGGTGGTGACGATCGAGGTCGGCCTGGACGACGAGGACTTGCCGGACGCATTGCCAGAGGCCTCGGTGGTCGTCTCGCTCGGCCGGGCCGAGCTCTCCTTTATGACCGACGACGACGCCAAGACCGTCAAGGTTCAAATCTACCACAATACGACGGGGGCGACTCCAACCGCCGCCAACAAGTGGGGCGCGCCGATCGCGGTCACTCAGAACGAGGCCTATCAGCGCACGCACGGCGACCCGACCCGGTCGAGCGGCTTCACCGCGGGGGACTTCTCCGACGCGGCGCCCTGGTCGGCTGGCACCGGCCTCACGATCGCGTCGGGCAAAGTCACCGCTGTTGCAGGGACGATGTCGGCACTGACCCAGCCTTCGTCGCCGGCCGCCGGACAGGTATGGCGGTTCGCGATCGACGCTATCATCACTGCCGGTGGCATCTGGGCGCGCTTTGGCGGCGGCGGCGGCGTCAACGGGCTCACGCACACTGCGTCCGGTCGCTTGCAGGACCGCCTGGTTGCGGGATCCGGACACACGCTGTCGGGCTGGCAGAAGAACGCCAGCTTTGCCGGCGAGCTCGACAATGCTGTGCGGTTCCTCGAGACGCCGACCTGCATCTCCCAGGGCCTTCACTACTACTGGTTTGAACCCCTCAACGAAGACGATCGCGGCGGTCCGATGTCCGGACCCTTCGCTGTCCTTGTCGATTAGGAGACCTGAATGCCCATCGGTACGATGACGCCGGATATCCCTCCCTCGGACACGATCATGGAGGTGCTCGGCAACGCGCTCGTCGCCGGCGTGCCCGACACCGTTCGCCAGTCCTTCGAGAAGCTGTCGATGCAGCTCGCCAGCACCGGGCCGCTTGCGACGAGGATCGCGGGAGCGGCCGATGGTTTGGTCCAGGTGAACACCTGGGCACAGCTCGAAGCCATCCCCGGCACGCGGGCCGGCCAGCCAGGACAAGCGATCGGGCCGGATGCTGGCACGCACACCGATCCCGTCGTCGGCGGCATCGTGCCCAACAAGGGAAAATACACCTGGTCGATGGCGCCGGCAGGCTGGCGCTGGATCGCCGACTATCAGGCGGTCACAGAGGAGACGATCGACGAGGTCTATGATGCGCTCGCGACCAAAGCCAACGACAGCGCCGTCGTCAAGTTGACAGGCGACCAGGCGGTTGACGGCGTCAAGACATTCTCAGTCCCGCCGACCTTTCCGACACCGGTCGCGGGCACCAACAATACGCAAGCCGCTACAACGGCCTTCGTCCAGGCGGCCATCTCGGTCCTGCTCGGCGGCGCTCCGCCGGCGGTGCTGGATACGCTCAGTGAGCTGGCAGCAGCGCTGGGCAATGACGCGAACTTCGCGGCGACCATCGCGAACGCCCTCACCTTGAAAGCACCGTTGAACAATGCCGCGCTGACCGGGACACCGACCGCGCCGACTGCGGCGCCGGGCACGAATACGGCGCAGATCGCGACCACGGCGTTCATAAAGGCTGCCATCGACGTTCTGCAGGACGCGATCGCCAACGCGCTCGCCCTCAAAGCGTCGACTGCCGCACTTGCTGCCGAGCAGGCGGCCCGTGAGGACGGCGATACCGCTCTTGCCGACGAGATCTTCGAACAGACGGTGGCGCATGTGCCTGGCTATGGCGCCTCTCACCCTGGCCCTCTCGTGGTTACGAGCGCGGACGGCTACCTGCTGCAGGCACCGGCGATGACGGAGGCTTACCAATCGCACGATCGCGCCCCTGCCATACTGACGAGTCCGGACGGGTTCATGATCTCCCGGCTCGGCTACAACCGGAAGCCGCCCGCCGTGGTCAATGCCGATCAGATCCGGCGCCTCAAGCAGAAGCTCCGGACGATCGACCACGATCCCGGGGCCACTGCTCGCATCTCCTTCGTGGGTGACAGCTGGTCGGCGTCCACGATGCCGGTCCATTACAGGAATCGCCTCGTCGCGAAATACGGCGATGCCGGTCCTGGGTGGATCAATCTCTCCGGCTCGAACAACAATTATTGCGCAGACGGTCGGGTCGCGGTCGTTACCACGGGCACGTGGGCCGATCAGGTCGGCTACGAGGCCACCCCTTCGACGACTACGTCTACGACCTCCAGCTCGGCCGCATACAAGACTGTTGTGGGCGTCGGACCGATTTCTACCGCATGGTTGCACTTCGTCGCGACCGCCGGGGCGGAGGCATTCTACAGCTGGGGCACCTTCATAAGCGGGAACAGGCTGGACCCCGCCAGGTATACGTTCGGTGCGGATCAGCCGCTGGACCTGTCCACCGGCTTCCGTATCGGTCTCCCCACCGGCATCCCGTCGGGGCTGGCGACCAATGGGTATTGGGCGCTGCGGATCGGTCGGTCGACCGGCACGATCAAGATCGGCGGTCTCGACATGCTCAATGGTCTGGGCGGCGTCATCGTGGATTCCTTGGCGAAGGGCGGCTCGAACACCGACTTCTGGCTCACCCCACCGCGGGTCGCGTGGCAGACGGCCTACGCGTCCCTCAACACTTCCGGGACGTATTTCCTGCACGGCACGAACGATCAGGCCGGGACCAAACCCGACTGGGATGTGGCGATCAACTTCGACCATTTCCGGCAGAGGCATCTTGCGGCATCGCCCGCCGCCGACCTGATCTACATGACGCCGTGCGAGAACTTCCTCGGTCGCCCGCGTCTGATCAAGAACATCTCCGCCGCCGTGCGCGAGATGGCGCTCGACACCAACGTCTGCCACCGCGATCTCCAGGACACCTTCGGCCCGCTGTCGCGGATGTGGGAGTACCGGCACGAGAGCAAAGGCGGCATTCGACCGCTCTTTAATGTGGACGACGTTCACCCCGATGCCTTCACCGGCATGCTTTCCATCGCCGCCGCCAACGAAGAACTGATCAACTTCTAAGGATCGATTCCATGCCGACTGCCATCATCACTTCGCAGAACGCGGCCGGTCTGGGTCGCCCGTTTATCGCCCGCCATCGACTCGTCGAGTATGACTTCCGGCGAGGGATCAAGTGGGTATCCTCCTATGCCGATCCGCATTGTTATCTGGGCGGCTCACCTGTCGCGAACGGGGCTGTCGTTCGCAACCTCGCCGAGACGTTTGCGGAGCGAAACGCCCCGAGGCCTGCTGGGGAATTCGTCGTTACTGCCGGGCAGACGATCACCCACGCTGGCGGCGGTATAGACTTCTCGACCGCGACCGCGGCCAACAGCTACGAGCGCGGCCCGGCAGACGCCGCTGCGGCGATTTGGGCCAACGGTCAATATTTTCTGTCCATGACGGCGATGAAGCTGCCGACCGAGGCGGACTGGCCCGAGGCCGCAACAATCGCGCCGATCCAGGCATGGACAGCAGGTGTGAACGGGTATGCGGCAAATCTGGACATCGCGACGACCGGTATGTTGAGCTACAGCGGGGTTCCCGGCATGGCTATCATTCGGCAGCACGGATCGAGCTTCTTGACCGACAGTGCGGGGCTACTCGTGCCGGCCGGGGCTTTCGGCGCCTTCGGACTGGTCGCCTCGTGGTGTGTCCCGGGCGACATGGGTGTTAGCCTCACCACGCAGGTCGGTGGCGTCGTAGAGTCGGCACCAAAGGTGCCGACAGCTAACAACGGCGTGAACTTCTCGGCCCTTCGCCCGCTGCGAGGGCTCCCGAGCAACCTCTGGACCGCGCGCATCGCCGAGAATGCGCACAAGTGGAAGCTCTACTCCTCGTTCGACGACGCGATCCAGCTCGACGGTCGGAGCATGCGGACCCTGATCGCGCAGCAGTGGGCCGAAGAGAAGGCGAAGTGGGACGCGGGGATCTATTCGTGATCGGCCGCCCGACACTCTTTCGACTGCCCCGGCGCGAACATCTGCTCGACGGAGCCGGCGCGCGGGCGGCATTGCTCCGGCACCGGCGCGCACCCGGCAAGGAAGAGGGCAAGTAGGACCAGAATTCGCATGACACTCCCCGGCTTGGGATCGGGGAGTTGGAAAGCCGCTGACGCAACCGCTTACGCCTTCGGACCGAAGCCCTGTTGTATAGCGCAAGCCTCCCCGAACCGAAGCCGGGTCGGTGAAAACGCTCCCCGGATGCACCGGAGAGCGTTTCGGTCCCTGGGACCGTTCGTCAGCGGGGTTTCCACGCCCCAGCGCGCCATTTGAACGCGCCAAGGCGGAATCTAGTCGCGGCGGCCGCTTGCCGCAAGGAAGGAAAGGAGAAACAGCCGGGCGAAGCCGGCACATGTGGATGACCACGGATGGCCCGGGGTTTGCCCCGGGCAGCGGGACCGCCGCCAAGCAAGAACCCGCCCGACAGCCAGAACACATACCTGTCGCACCCGCTGCCCACGGAAGACCGTGAGCCAGACGAGCGTGACCGATTCCTGGACACCCTTAAATGCCCGTTGAAAGCGAATTCACACCTGTTTCATCGACACACCCGCCGGCGCCCTATATCGGCGGCAAACGCCGCCTGGCGGCCGAGCTGGTGCGCCGCATCGCGGCGGTGCCCCATCGGGCCTATGCGGAGCCGTTCGTCGGCATGGGAGGAGTGTTCTTCCGCCGCGATCGCCGGCCGCCGGCCGAGGTAATCAATGACCGCAACGGCGAAGTGGCGAACCTCTTCCGGATCCTGCAGCGCCACTATCCGCAGTTCATCGAGACCCTGCGCTTCCAGATCTCCGGACGGAAAGAGTTCGAGCGCCTGAAGGCGTCCGACCCGTCCACGCTGACCGATCTCGAGCGCGCCGGCCGATTCCTCTATCTCCAGCGGACGGCCTTCGGAGGCAAGGTGGCCGGGCAGAACTTCGGCGTCGATCCTTACACCGGCGGCGGCTTCAACCTGACGCGGCTGGTACCGGTACTCGAGGGCGTGCATGAGCGGCTTGCCGGCGTCGTGATCGAGTGCCTGGACTGGCAGGAATTCATCCGCCGCTATGACCGGCCGAGCACGCTCTTCTATCTCGATCCGCCCTATTGGGGCTCAGAGGGCGACTATGGGAAGACGCTGTTCGATCGGGCGCAGTTCGCGCTCCTGGCCGATATGCTGCGCGGCATCAAAGGGCGGTTCATTCTGTCGATCAACGACCGGCCGGAGGTGCGGGAGGTGTTCGCGGGCTTCGAAGCGGACGGCGCGGAGCTGCTTTACTCAGTGTCGGAAGGCAAGCCGGTCGCGGCGAAGGAACTGATCATCAGCGGGCCTGCGCAATGAGGAGCGCCGGCCGTCACCGGATCCAGCCAAGCGTCAGCGCCACGTGGCCGATGATGGAGCCGAAGCTCGAAATGAATGCCAGCGCGAGCAGCAGGCGGCCATACCAGGGCAGCCGGTCATCCTGGGGTTTTCTCATCGAACCTGATACCCTTGTCGCGCGCCGCCGCTTTGAAAATCAGAAGCTCCAGCAGCCTGTCATCGTCTACGGTCGACCGAGGCGCTCGACGGCGAAACTCGCTCAGCACTGCCTTGGTCGAAAGCGCAGGTCCAGACCTGAACTCCGTCACGATCGCGTCCAGGACGCGGCCGGCGTCTTCGTTGTCAGCGGTAAGCGGCATTGCGGTGCTCCCGACCCACAATCCCTCAGCGCCTTGATGATGTTGCCAGACCTACCTGATGTAAAGAGCCGAATCTGGCGTCTAGATGAGATCGGGCGGAAGCGGGTCGAGGATGTCGGGCGTATTGTTCTTGGGCGACCCGACCTTGCGGCCGATCTTCCACATGGTCATCAGCTCGGCCGGGAACGGCTTCATCAGGTCGGCCGGGTCGTCGCCGAACATCCAGCGGTGATAGTCCTCGGGTGCGATGATGACCGGCATGCGGTCGTGGATCTCGGCGACCATCTCGTTCGGCGGACATGTGATGACGGTGAAGGTGCGGATGATCTCGCCGGTCTCCGGGCTCTTCCACTGCTCCCACAGCGCGGCGAGCGCGAACGGCTCGCCCGATCGCATCGCAATCGCATAAGGCTGCTTGTCCTTGCCTGTGCCGAGGATGTCCTTCCATTCGAAGAAGCCATCGATCGGCATCAGGCCTCGCCGCGACCTGTAGGCGCCGCGGAACAGGCCGTTGGTCGCCACCGTCTCGCATTTGGCGTTGATCGGCTGCGCACCACCCTTGGGGTCCTTCACCCAGCCCGGAATCAGTCCCCAGCGTGCCGAGATGAAGCCGCTTTCCCCGTTGGCGGCATCCGCGACGACGATGATTGGATACTGCTGGCGCGGCGCACCATTCCAGCGCGGGAGGGAGTTGCCGAGCCCCTCGACCTCGCTCGGATCGGCAAAAGTGAAGCGCGAGACCAGCTCGCGCAGGGTGTGCTTGATGTGAACCCGACCGCACATGAACTGACCTCCTCACACCTACTCTATGGGCATGTGGCCGCCGGCTTGACGCTCCTCGGGCGGCGCTCCATTTCTGTTCCCATGTCCTCAACCCGGCTGGAAACCATAGGCGATCTCGTCGATGGCGGCTACTCGCTGCACTATCTGTGCTGGTGCGGCCGACACGGATGGCTGGACCTTGAGGGCATCGCCGAGGGCTTTGGTCGCGATATCCGCTACCTGCACGACAACCTGACGCGCCGTCTGACGTGCGTAGCCTGCAAGAGGAAGGGCCAGCTCACGTACCGGCTTCACGGTCCTTTGACGGACGGAACGCCCGTCAGCCGGGAGCGGCCTCGGATGCTCTACGGGGCGGGCTGAATCGGTCCTCTTGTGGTGCCATTTGAACTTGCGCACCGCGCCATTTGATTTTGCGCGCTACACGTCCGTCTCGCGCGGCACGGATACCGGACAGGCGTGATCTTCTCTCCGACCGGGGAGGAAGCGCCGGAACAGCCGATCGTCTGGCTGAAGCAGCGCACGCGCTGGCTGAAGGGCTGGGCGCAGACATGGCTCGTCCACATGCGCGACCCGGCGGAACTCGCATCCGATATCGGCTTCCGGTCCTTCGCCGCGGTCCAGATCCTGCTGGCGGGTTTGCTCGTCTCGTCGCTGCTGCACCCCATGCTGCTCGTGACGGGGATATTTCTTGCGGCAAGGGTGATCGCCACTGGCGGGCTGACGCCGATGCAGTTCTTCTTCTTCGCCATGGACGCCTTCAACCTCGTCCTGGGGTACGGCGCGTTCCTGCTGCTCGGCTGGCGCGCGAGCCGGCGGTCGGCGCGGCGAGGGTTCTGGAAGGTCGTGCTGTTCACGCCGCTCTACTGGATAATGATGTCCGCCGCCGCCTGGCGCGCGCTCTTCCAGCTGTTCACCCGCCCGCATCACTGGGAGAAGACGCCGCATGCGCGGCGCCGGCTTCGCGGCGGGGAGGCGAGGGCTGGCCGGGCTACAGTCCGAGGAACGCCGGGCCGTCGCCGATGATCTTCGGATCTTCCGCGCCAATGACGGCCATGTCGCGTCCGGCATAGGGGATCGAGCGGAGGAGGCGCCGCATCACCGCAACACGGGCCCTACGCTTGTCGTTCGCGGCCACGATCGTCCATGGCGCATGGGCGCTGTGGGTCCGCGTGAGCATCGTGTCTCGAGCCTTGGTGTAGTCGTCCCACAGCTTCATGCCGGCAATGTCGATCGGCGAGAACTTCCAGTTCTTCAGCGGCGAATGTCGCCGGTCGTGGAAGCGCTTCAGCTGCATTTCCTGACCGATGCCAAGCCAGAACTTGAAGAAGCGGATTCCTTCCTTGGTGATGCGCTCTTCGAAGTAGGGCGTCTCGTCGAGGAATTTCTCGTGCTGCTCGGGCGTACAGAAGCCCATGACCGGCTCGACGCCGCCGCGATTGTACCAGGAACGGTCGAAGGTCACGAATTCACCGGCCGTCGGAAAATGTGTCACATAGCGTTGATAATACCACTGCCCGCGCTCGGTCTCTGTCGGCTTGGTAAGCGCAACGTTGCGCGCGGTGCGGGGGTTCATGAATTGTCGGACAACGAAGATCGTTCCGCCCTTGCCGGCGGCGTCGCGCCCCTCGAACACGATCATCACCCGCTCGCCTGTTTCCTGAAGCCAGTGCTGCAGCTTCACGAGCTCCATCTGGAGCGTCTCGACCGTCTTGTCGTATTCCTTGTCCGCCAGCTTGTCGTCGTAGGGATAGCCGCCCGACTTCAGCGCGTTCTTCTCCACCCAGTCCGGGAGCTTCGGATTGCCGACGTCGAAGGTCCGCTCCTTGCCGCCGATCTTGAGTTTCACCTTCTCGGACGGTTGGTCCTCGGTCTTCGCCATGCTGCGGGCACCTTTTTCTCGTTTCAACTCATGCTATTGGGAGGGGCGACGCGCGTAAAGCGCGTTGTCGCCGGACCATGACGGTCCAGGATGGACGAGGTGCCGGCCGCGTGGGCCGCGGGTTTGCCGAGGGGCATATGGAAGGTTCCGGCCTGGGCGAAAACGTGACGCACCGCCTCCTGTCGGCGCGCTGGATCCTCGTCGCCTCCATTGCCGGCGTCTTTCTCGTAGCCTCGCAGGGCGCCGCGGGCTACTACGGCCTTGCTGCCGCCGTCTGCGCCGTCGTTGTCGCCGTGGCCGCGTTTGCGCCGCGCCGCAGTCTTCGCGAGCGCCGGGCGGACAGGGAGGCCGAGGCCAATCGGCCGGCGCTGGCCTCGATGACCGCCGAGGCGCTGGCCGCCGCCGTCAGCGACCCGATGGTCATCTTCGACCGCAACGGCTCGGTCGTCCATGTCAACAGCGCCTGCGCGGTGGCCTTTCCGGGCCTGTCGACGGGCACGTCGCTGTCGCTGCGCTTCCGGGCGCCGGAGATGCAGGAGATGCTCGCCAGGGCGCTGGCGCAGGGCCGACCGCTGTCGATCGACTATTCCGAGAAGGTGCCGGTGGAGCGCTTCTTCCGCGTGGCCGTGTCGCCCGTGGGCGACGGCGGCGACCGGCTCGTGATGATCTTCAAGGACCAGAGCGAGATCCGCCGCATCGACCGCATGCGGGCCGATTTCATCGCCAATGCAAGCCACGAACTGCGCACGCCCCTGGCTTCGATCGCGGGCTTCATCGAGACGCTGCGTGGGCCGGCGAAGGACGATCCGGCGGCGCGCGAACAGTTCCTTCAGATCATGCAGACCCAGACCGCGCGCATGGCGCGGCTGATCGACGACCTGCTCTCGCTGTCCCGGCTGGAAATGAAGCCCTATCTCAGCCCGTCTGACAGGGTGGACCTCAAGCCGCTGATCGAGGGCGTCATCGACGCGCTCAATCCGCTGGCGGAGGAGTCCGGGGTGCGGATCGACGCGGCCCTCGGTGGCGATCCGCTGATCGTGGCGGGCAACCGCGACGAACTTATCCAGGTGTTCGAGAACCTGCTCGAAAATGCCTGCAAATACGGTCGCAGCGGCGGGCTGGTGGAGGTGACGGTCAACCGCGCCGGGCAGCAGAACGGCATCGATGTCTCCGTGCGCGACCATGGTCCTGGCATCCCGGAAGAACACATTCCGCGCCTGACCGAGCGCTTCTACCGAGTCGATGTCGAGACGAGCCGCGGCCAGAAGGGAACCGGCCTCGGCCTCGCGATCGTCAAGCACATCCTCACCCGTCACCGGGCGCGCCTTACCATCGGGTCGCGGCCGGGCGAGGGGGCGACCTTCACGGTTCATTTCCCGCTCGCCGGCATCTGAATGAAACATATGACGGCTTCTTTTTTCCGTCATCGCCATGCTTTAGCGTGTCGATTCAACCTGTCGGAGGTTTGAAGTCGCTCAATGCAAACGCAGCACATCGTTCGGGCCTATGATTCCGACCTGAAATATCTGGCGAGCCGGATCGCCGCGATGGGCGGCCATGCGGAGCGGATGGTCGAGCAGGCCGTGCAGGCGCTCGTCACCTCCGACCTCGGGCTAGCGAAGAAGGTGGTCGAGGACGATGCGGTGCTGGACGAGGGCCAGCGCGAGGTGGACGAGAAGGCGATCGTCGTGATTGCCAAGCGCCAGCCGATGGCCGACGACCTGCGCGAGATCATCGGGGCGATCCGCATCTCGGGCGACCTCGAACGTGTTGGCGACCTCGGCAAGAACATCGCCAAGCGCGTCGTCGCGGTGACCGAGACCCAGCAGCCGCTCAGCCTGTTCCGGGGCCTGGAGGCGCTCGCCGAACTGGCGCTGACCCAGCTCAAGGAGGTGCTCGACACCTACGCGTCGCGCTCGATGGACAGGATCTCGTTCGTCCGCGACCGCGACGACCAGATCGACGCGATGTACACCTCGCTGTTCCGCGAACTCCTCACCTACATGATGGAAGACCCGCGCAACATCACAGCCTGCACCCATCTCCTGTTCTGCGCCAAGAACATCGAGCGCATCGGCGATCATGCCACCAACATCGCCGAGACGGTCTACTACGTCGTCACCGGCCAGCAGATGCCGCCGGAACGCCCGAAGGAGGACAAGAGCCACAAGGTGATGCTCGAGGACCTGGTGGACGATTGAGCAGTGCAAATCCAACGCAAAAAGGCGGCTGATCGCCGCCTTTTCTTCATTTGGGTTGGCCCAAGGCCGCCTATCGGTTGCGGCGGCGCTCGGCGGCGGGCTGGAAAGCCAGCTTCGCGTGATACTTGCAATAGGGGCCCGTCTCGGCGGACTCGTTGCCGCAGAAAGAGAAGTCCTCGCTGAGGGGATCGCCGTTGGGCCACTTGCAGGTGCGCTCGGTCAGCTCCACCAGGCGCAGCCGGCGCGAGATCGGCACGACGACGTTGTTCTGCACCGGGCGGATATAGGTCTGGGCGACCGCCTCGGTGTCGAACTGCACCTGCAGCGCCGTGGCTCCGATCGAAGCGGGCATGGAACGGGTCTGGCTCGACATGCGTCCAGCCGACTTCGACACGCTGCCGGCGCTCACGGCAGCCTTCGGCGCCTTCTTTTGCCGTGCCGGCGCGGCGGTCGCCCGCCCGCGGCTCGACAGCTTGAGCCGATGGACCTTGCCAATCACCGCATTGCGGCTGACGCCACCGAGGCTCGCCGCGATCTGGCTGGCGCTCAGGCCCTCGCTCCAAAGCTTCTTGAGAAGTTCGACGCGCTCGTCATTCCAGTTCATCTATCACGATCCTCGCGAAGTCGTGCGGAGCAGGAATCCAAAAGCAACCCGGTAAACCGGGCAACACCACATCTATTCGGATTGATTGGTCCGCCGCACGAAATCTGGTATTTTGTTGTCCATAAACTACCGGTCGGTGGACTCCGTGACAAGAGTCCCGGATGCAACACGAATCGGATTTTTCGGTTTTCCCCAACTTGGGGCAGGGTGCCTGTCGACAGACCGGCAAGCATCGGGCGGCACGCGCCCACTGCGATCCCCGCATTGACATTGCGGGCGAAAAAACCAATATTCCGCCAGCAGGCCGCCCCCCGGGCGGCTTTTTTGATTTGGGGTTTGAATTCGGCGAAAACAAGGTCCGTGCCGGAAGCCGGGCCACAATGCCGCGGATGGTGATGATGAACAGTGGAGCCCTCTTCGAGACCTTTGCACGCGCGCCGTTGGCCTTCGAGCGAGGCGAGGGTTGCTGGCTCACCACCGCGGGCGGCGAGCGATATCTCGATTTCGCCGGCGGCATCGCAGTCAACTCGCTTGGGCACTGCCATCCGCATCTGGTCGCCGCCCTGACCGAGCAGGCGGGCAAGCTGTGGCACGTCTCGAACCTCTATAATGTACCGGGCCAGGAGCGGCTTGCGGAGCGGCTGGTCGAAAACAGCTTCGCCGATCGCGTCTTCTTCACCAATTCCGGCGCCGAAGCGTTGGAATGCGCGATCAAGACCGCGCGGCGCTACCACTATACGAACGGTCATCCCGAGCGTTTCCGCATCATCACTTTCGAGGGTGCCTTCCACGGCCGCACGCTGGCGACGATCGCCGCCGGGGGCCAGAAGAAATATATGGAGGGCTTCGGTCCCAAGGTCGAAGGCTTCGACCAGGTGCCGTTCTTCGATCTGGACGCGGTGAAGGCTGCGATCACGACGGAGACGGCGGCGATCCTGATCGAGCCGCTGCAGGGTGAGGGCGGCATCCGCGAATTGCCGCAGGGCGGCCTCGCGGCGCTGCGCAAGCTATGCGATGAGCACGGCCTGCTGCTCGTCCTCGACGAGGTGCAGACCGGCGTCGGCCGCACCGGCAAGCTGTTCGCCTATCAGTGGACGGACGTCGAGCCCGACATCGTCGCGATCGCCAAGGGCATCGGCGGCGGCTTCCCGATGGGCGCGTGTCTGGCGACGGACGCGGCCGCCGCCGGCATGACGGCCGGCACGCATGGCACCACCTTCGGCGGCAATCCGCTCGCCATGGCTGTCGGCAATGCCGTGCTCGATGTCGTCCTGTCCGACGGCTTCCTCGACGAGGTCAGCCGCAAGGGCCTGCTGCTGAAGCAGGGCCTGGCCGCTGTCGCCGACGATTTCCCGCAGGTGGTGGAAGGCATTCGCGGCGTCGGCTTGATGGCCGGCCTCAAATGCCGGATGCCGAACACCGACGTGAACAAGGCGCTGCGTGGCCAGCATCTTCTCGCGGCGCCCGCCGGAGACAATGTCGTTCGTCTCCTGCCGCCTCTGATTGCCGACGACGACGAGATCCGCATCGCGGTCGACCGCATCCGTGCGGCCGCGGCCAACCTCGCCGCAGCGATCGACAACGCCGCCTGAGGCGGGAGAGTTTCATGAGTTCACAGCCCAGACATTTCACCGATCTCTCGCTGGTGAGCGCCGAGGACCTGCGCCGCATCCTCGACGACGCCAAGGTGCGCAAGGCCGCGCAGAAGGCCGGCACCGCCGAGCAGCCGTTCGCCGGCAAGGTGCTGGCGATGATCTTCGACAAGCCTTCGACCCGCACACGCGTGTCCTTCGACGTCGCCATGCGCCAGCTCGGAGGCTCGACGATCATGCTCACGGGCGCCGAGATGCAACTCGGCCGTTCGGAATCGATCGGCGATACGGCGCGCGTTCTGTCGCGCTATGTCGATGCGATCATGATCCGCACCACCGCGCACGAGCGCATGACCGAACTGGCGGAGAACGCGACGGTCCCCGTGATCAACGGCCTGACCGACGACACCCATCCCTGCCAGATCATGGCCGACGTGATGACCTTCGAGGAACATCGCGGCGCCGTGAAGGATCGCGTCATCGCCTGGTCGGGTGACGGCAACAACGTGCTTCATTCGCTGATCGAGGGCTCGGCGCGCTTTGGATACAGGCTGAACATGGCCGTGCCCGAGGGCAGCGAACCCGAACAGCGCTATGTCGACTGGGCGCGGAAAAACGGCGGCCGGCTGACGGTCGGTCATTCGCCGGAAGAGGCGGTGGCCGGCGCGGACGCGGTCGTGACCGATTGCTGGGTCTCGATGAACCAGGAGCACCGCGCCCGCGGGCACAACGTCTTCCTGCCATTCCAGGTGAATGCCGACCTGATGGCGAAGGCGAAGTCCGATGCGCTGTTCATGCACTGCCTTCCGGCGCACCGCGGCGAGGAGGTCACCGACGAGGTGATCGACGGGCCTAACTCGGTGGTCTTCGACGAGGCGGAAAACCGGCTGCATGCGCAGAAGGCCGTGCTCGCATGGTGCCTTTCCGGAGCAGTCTGACGTGATGGAACCGAAACTTGGCGAGTTCGGCTTCGCCGGCGACGACCATGTCGTGCCGTTCGAGGTCGCCCCGCTCGACGTGCGCGGCCGCATCGTGCAGCTCGGACCGGCGCTCGACCATATCCTTGCGCGGCACGACTATCCCGAACCGGTGGCGCGGCTGCTGGCCGAGGCGATGGTGTTGACCGTGCTGCTCGGCACGGCGCTGAAGTTCGACGGCAAGTTCATCCTCCAGACCCGCTCCGACGGTCCGGTCGACATGCTGGTGGTCGATTTCGCCACGCCGTCGGCGATGCGCGCCTATGCCCGCTTCGATGCGGACCGGCTGGCGGAGTTCGTCGCCGCGGGCACGACCGCGCCGCAGGATCTGCTGGGCAAGGGCGTGCTCGCCATGACCATCGACCAGGGCGAATACATGCAGCGCTATCAGGGCATCGTCGAACTTGCCGGCCAGTCGCTCGACGAGGTGGCGCGCACCTATTTCCGCCAGTCGGAGCAAATCCCGACCGACGTGCGCCTCGCGGTCGCGCGCCATGTCGTGCGAAGCGAATATGGACCTGACGAGCGCTGGCGCGCCGGCGGCCTGATCATCCAGTTCCTGCCCGAGGCTCCGGAGCGGCTGCGCCTGCCTGATCTGCCCGGCGGCGACGGCGATCCGGGTCAGGACTTCTCCGAGATTGCCGATGGCGCATGGCACGAGGCCGTGACGCTGCTGTCGACCGTCGAGGCGTCGGAACTGCTCGACCCGACAGTCGAGTCCGAGCGGCTGCTCTTCCGGCTCTTCCACGAGCATGGCGTGCGCGTGTTCGAGGGAACGCCGGTGCTCGACCAGTGCTCCTGCTCGCGCGAGCGCATCCGCGGCATCCTGGAGGGCTTCACGGCCGAGGAGATCGCCGATTCCATCGAGGACGGCGAGATCAGGGTCTCGTGCGAGTTCTGCTCGAAGAAATACGAGTTCGATCCGGCCGAGTTCGTCACGCCTAATTGACAGTGCGAATCACGCCGGGAAGGTCCAGCGAAAAGGCCGGTATCGTCACGTCGAACAGCGCTCCCTCCTCGTTGCGCATCGTGTAGTGGCCGGCCATGAAGCCGGTCGGCGTGGTGAGCGGACAGCCTGATGTATACTGGTAGGTGTCGCCGGGATTGAGTTCGGGCTGGTCGCCGACCACGCCCGGCCCGCGCACTTCCTCGACCTTGCCGTTGCCGTCGATGATCCGCCAGTAGCGGGTCAGCAGTTGCACGAAGCCCTCTGAATTGTTGGCGATCGTCACCCGGTAGGCCCAGACATAGCGGCTCTGCTCCGGATCGGAACGCTCCGGCATGTAGATCGGCTCCACCTCGACTTCGATGTTGCGCGTGACGGCGCGGTACATGATGGTTTCCTGCAGTTGCCCTCGAAGTGTCGCCGAGCGTCCGCCGCCGGTCAACAGTCGATGGAGGTGAGGAGGTACGATGCTCGACGGTTGGGCGCGCAGGCGCATCGATCCGGCGCTCGATGCGATCGCTGGCGCGCTGCACGCGGCCGGCATATCGGCCAACGCCGTCACGTTGTCGGCCTTCGCGATCGGAACCGGGGCGGCTGTCGCTATCGCCTTCGGCCATCTCTGGGCCGGCCTTGTGCTCATCCTTTTCAGCCGCCTGTGCGACGGCCTTGACGGCGCGGTCGCCAAGCGGGCCGGGCGGACCGATCTCGGCGGCTATCTCGACATCGTGCTGGACTTCGCCTTCTACGGCATGATCCCGCTCGCCTTCGTGGTCCTTGATCCGGCGAACAACGGCGTTGCCGGCGCGGTCCTGCTCGCGGCCTTCTACGCCAATGGCGCCAGTTTCCTCGCCTTCGCCCTGATGGCTGAGAAGCGCGGCATGAGCAGCGACGCCCGTGGGCCGAAATCGCTGTTCTTCACAACCGGGCTTGCCGAGGCGTCGGAGACGCTCGCCGTCTTCCTCGCCTTCTGCGTGTTCCCGACCGTATTCCCCACCCTGGCCTATGGCTTCGCGGCCGTGACGGCCTATACGACGCTCTCACGCCTCATGCTTGCATACCGACTGTTTGGAGAGACCAATGGATCGTAGGTCCGTCAGCTCGGGTTCCTATCTGGAACCGATCCTCGGCTTTACCCGCGCGGTGAGGATCGGTCAGCATATCGCCGTCGCAGGAACCGCGCCGATCCTTGCCGAGGGTGGCACGGCGGCGAAGGGCGATGTCTACGGCCAGACGATCCGCTGCCTCGAAATCATCGAAAAGGCGATCGTGGATGCCGGCGGAACGCGTGGCGACGTGATCCGAACCCGCATCATGCTCACCGACATGACCCACTGGCGCGAGGCTGCGCGGGCACATGGCGAGTATTTCGCCGAGATCCGGCCCGCTACCACCGTGGTCCAGGTCGTCGGCTTCGTCGACCCGGACTGGCTGGTCGAGCTCGAAGCCGACGCGATCGTTTCCTAGCCCGCCGCCTTCAGCGCGCGGTCGAAATCTTCGATCAGGTCGTCCGCGTCTTCCAGGCCGACAGAGAGACGCAGCGTGCCCGGCCCGATGCCGAGCTCGGCACGCGCCTCGTCGGTAAGGTTCTTGTGCGTCGTCGTCGCCGGGTGGGTGATCAGGCTCTTCGCGTCGCCGAGATTGTTGGAGATCTTGACGATCTCCAGCGCGTTGGAGAGAGCGAAAGCTGCGCTCTTGCCGCCCTTCACGTCGAAGCAGATCAGCGTCGAGCCGCCCTTCATCTGCCGGGCGATGATGTCGGCCTGCGGATGGTCCTTGCGGCCGGGATAGATCACGCGTGAGATGCCGGGGTGCTCCGCCAGCCAGTCCGCGATCCGCCCGGCACTTTCCGTCTGCTGCCTGACACGCAGCGGCAGCGTTTCCAGACCCTTCAGGAGAGTCCAGGCGTTGAACGGCGACAGCGAAGGCCCCGTGTGACGGAAATAGTCGTGCAGATTCTTGTCGATCCATTCCTTGTCGGAGAGGATCACGCCACCAAGGCAGCGTCCCTGGCCGTCGATGTGCTTTGTCGCGGAATAGACGACCACATGCGCGCCGAGTTCGAGCGGCTTCTGCTGCAGCGGCGTGGCGAAGACGTTGTCGACAACCACGCGGGCGCCGATCGAATTGGCGAGCCTGGCCACGGCTGCGATGTCGACCACCTCCAGCGTCGGATTGGTCGGGCTTTCGAGGAAGAATAGCTTGGTGTTCGGCCGGACCGCCTTCTCCCATTCGTCCTGCTTCGTGCCGTCGACCAGCGTGGCCTCGATGCCGTATTTCGGCATCAGAGTCTCGATGACCCAGCGACAGGAACCGAACAGGGCACGCGCAGCCACGACATGGTCGCCGGCCTTGACCGAACAGAGCAGTGCCGCCGAGACGGCCGCCATTCCCGAAGCGGTCGCGCGCGCGTCCTCGGCGCCTTCCAGCGCGCACATGCGCTTCTCGAACATGTCGACGGTCGGATTGGCATAACGCGAGTAGATGAAGCCCGGCTCGTCGCCCTTGAAGCGGGCCTCGGCGCTCTCGGCCGTCTCGTAGACATAGCCCTGCGTGAGATAGATCGCCTCGGAGGTTTCGCCGTGGTGCGAGCGCAGCGTGCCTCCATGTACGAGAGCCGTCTGCGGCCGCCAGTTGCTGTTCGTCATGTCCCAAAACCCCAAAACAAAAAACCGGCCGCGAGAAGTCGCAACCGGTCCACAGAGCCTTGCGGCCACACGGTCCTTTAGCGACTTGTTTTACGTGGCTGCAAGCCGACCGGCCAAATCACCACGGGATAACCGCCTCATAGACCCGTGGCCGACTTGCGTCAATCCGCCTGATCCGTAGAGATTCGCGGCGAGCCCGGGCGTGCGGTCCCGGCCGCCGCCGCAGGTCCTGTCGGCGGCGAGAGTTCGAGAGAGTGAGTCCTTGCGTCAGACCGGCATCCTTCCCGACCGCGATATCGCCGCCCTGTTTTCCGACGGCGCGCTGACGAGCGGCCGCGCGCTCGACGCCGACCAGATCCAGCCCGCCAGCCTCGATCTCGGGCTCGGCGAGAAGGCGTGGCGCGTGCGAGCGAGCTTCATGCCGGGGCGCCACGCGACGGTGGAGGACAAGCTGGCGCGGCTGAAGCTGCACGAGATCGACCTGCGCGAGAGCGCGGTGCTGGAAACGGGATGCGTCTACATCGTGCCGCTGCTGGAGAAGCTCGCCCTGCCGGCCGACGTTTCCGCCTCCGCCAATCCCAAGAGCTCCACCGGCCGCCTCGACATCTTCACGCGCGTCATGGCCGACCACGCGCAGGAGTTCGACAAGATCCCGGCCGGCTATGCGGGCCAGCTCTACATGGAAGTCAGCCCGCGCACCTTTCCGATCGTCGCCCGCACCGGCTCGCGCCTGTCGCAGATCCGTTTCCGCAAGGGGCATTCCCTCCTGTCGGAGGCTGAACTCGCGGCCCTGCATGTCGAGCAGACGCTCGTCGCGTCGGAAGAGCCCAATATCTCCGGCGGCGGCATAGCACTCTCGATCGATCTCGAAGGCGACGAAAACGGACTGATCGGCTATCGCGGCAAGCGGCATTCCTCGCTGGTCGACGTCGACAAGCGCGCCGCGCACGACATCCTCGATTTCTGGGAGCCGATCTACAATCGCGGCAGCCGCGACCTGATCCTCGATCCGGACGAGTTCTACATTCTGGTCAGCCGCGAGGCGGTGCACGTCCCGCCCGATGTCGCAGCCGAGATGACGCCGTTCGATCCTCTCGTCGGCGAGTTCCGCGTCCACTACGCCGGTTTCTTCGATCCAGGATTCGGCCATTCCGCCGCCGGCGGCGCCGGCAGCCGCGCGGTGCTGGAGGTGCGCAGCCACGAGGTGCCGTTTATCCTGGAACACGGCCAGGTGGTCGGCCGCCTCGTCTACGAGCACATGCTGTCACGCCCCAAGGCGCTCTACGGCGCCGACCTGAAGTCGAACTACCAGGCGCAGGGCCTGAAGCTGTCGAAGCACTTTCGCTGAGGTTCAGCGGAAGAGTGCGTCTTTCGCTGCAGCGAGGCAGCCGTTGAATTTTCCGAAAAAGGCGGCTTCCCGTACGGACAGTCGCTCCTTGCCCCAGCCCGCGACGGAAGTTGCCGAGTCGAGCGGTTTGACGGTCTGCTGAAGAAGCCATGGGAGCCTCTGCGCTGTGCAGCGAAGCACTTGCGCGCGAACCGGGTCGATGCCGCAGGTTTGGCCTCGCGCATTGAGATCTTGCCATCTCAGCCGGGCTAAGGCGCCGTCGGCGCCAGCCGTCACAAAGCTGATCTCGGATTCTGAAAAGTTCGCGGCCCGCAGTGCGGCCTTGATCTCCGACTTTGCAGTCCTGATAGAGAGGGCGCTGCAGTCTTCCGCGGCTGGCACACTGGACAAGGGCATGACCATTGCCGTGGCGATGCATATGACGTTCAAGCGCATCGCTTGATCCTCCGAACGAGAACTTAGACGGGCGTGGTGCCGAATTTCAGCGCCCGCACCTCCTCGCGCAGCGCCCTGATCTCGCGCAGGATCTCGTCCTGGTCCTCCTGCAGCGCTTCCCGCTCCGCGCTCGCCTCCGCCTCGTGCTCTTCCTCCATCGCGGAGACGATGACGCCGATGAACAGGTTGAGCACGGTGAAAGAGGTGGCGACGATGAAGGGGATGAAGAACAGCCAGGCGGTCGGATAGACTTCCATCACCGGCCGCACGACGCCATCCGACCAGCCCTCCAGCGTCATCACCTGGAACAGCGTGTAGAGCGAGGCGCCGATGTCGCCGAACCGGTCGGGGAAGGACTGGCCGTAGAGCTTCGTCGCCATCACCGCGAAGACATAGAAGACGAGCGCGAGCAGCAGGATGATCGAGCCCATGCCGGGCAGTGCCGTGATGAAGCCGGTCACGACGCGCCTGAGTGAGGGAACGATCGAGATCAGCCTCAGCACGCGCAGGATGCGCAGTGCGCGCAGCACCGACAGGCCTCCCGTGGCAGGGATGAGCGCCACTCCGACGACCAGAAGGTCGAAGATGCGCCATGGATCCTTGAAGAAGTCGAGCCGGTAGACGGCGAACCGCGCCAGCAGTTCGAGCACGAAGACAGCGAGGATCAGGCTGTCGGCGATGGCCAGCGCCCCGCCGAACGCCGCTACGGCGGAAGGCGAGGTCTCGAGGCCGAGCGTGATCGCATTGATGAAGATCAGGGCGGTGATGAAGGTCTCGAAGCGGCGCGATTCGATGAGCGTCTTGAGGGCGGTCACGGCGGCTCCGGCGGATGTTGGAAACTCGCAGACAGATGATGCGCGCGCCTCAAACCGTCAAGCACGATCCTCAGACAGCGGCGGCAGAAAACGGTGGAGAGTTATTGCGGCAGGGTCTCCATCAGGAACCGCACCTGGCTGCCGCCCATCACCTCGCCAACGTCGGCAGGCGACATGCCTGCCTTGAGCAGCGCCTCGGTGATCTTCGCCATGCCCGTCGCATCGAACGGCGTCGTCACCGCACCGTCGAAATCGGAGCCGAGGCCGACATTTTCCGCACCGACCAGATTGGCTACGTAAAGCTGCGCCCTGGCGACGTCGTCCGCGCTCGTGCCGCAGACCGCAACATCCCAGAAGCCGATGCCGATCAGGCCGCCCTTGTCGGCGATCGCCCGTACCTGGTCGTCGGTGAGGTTGCGGCCGTTGTCGCAGGTGCCCCGCACGCCGGTGTGCGAGACCACGATCGGCTTGGTCGCCATGGCCAGAACGTCGTCGATCTGCGCCATCGAACCATGCGCGACGTCGACGATCATGCCTCTCGCCTCCATGCGGCGGATCATCTCGCGCCCGGCCTCCGTCAGTCCGGTTCGCGCCGCGCCATGCGCCGAGCCGGCCATCTCATTGTCGAAGAAATGCGTCGGCGACATCATCCGGTAGCCGGCGTCGAAGAGCACGTCGACATTGGCCGGGTCGCCTTCCAGCACCTGGGCTCCTTCGAGCGCGAGCACGCCGGCGACGATATCGGGCTCGACCTTGCGGCGGGCGAGAAACCGCTCCAGGTCGCCGCGGCTGTAGATCATCGTCAGCTTCCCGTCCGACTTCGCCGCGAATTCCTTCAACCGCTCAGCCTGGTAGAGCGCGCGCTCCTTCAGGCTGTTCCATGTCCTGGGTGGCCAGCGCTGCGCGATGGCGAGGAGCGTGATGTTGTCGCTGTCGGCCGTGTTGTGGTCGATGTTGAGGCCGCGCGGCGTCTTTGACACGACCGAAAAGACCTGCACCGCGACATTGCCTTCGATCAGCCGCGGCACATCCACCTGCCCCCGCGTGCCTTTTTTGAGCAGATCGCGACCCCACAGAAGCGAATCGGCATGCAGATCCGCGACCGTCAGCGTCCTGTGAAGTTCACCCGCGCGCTCGGAGACGGAATAGGGCGGCGGTTCGATCACCGCGTTCATGCCGCGCTCCACCTCGGCAGGCGCGACGAAGAAGAAGATGCCGAGGCCGACGAGAATAAGGACAACCAGGACCCCAAGAGCCCATTTCAGAAATCGCGGCACTGTCTCCCCCTCATGCAGGTCATCCGACAGGTGCGCGCAAGCATGCCATACGTCAAGCGCCTTGACAGCGCCCGGTCGGATCGCGGATGACTGTCGCCGCCGCGGGTGTAGCTCAATGGTAGAGCAGCAGCTTCCCAAGCTGAATACGAGGGTTCGATTCCCTTCACCCGCTCCATCGTTTCCTCGACCGAACGCATGGCGGCTGACCCGCCCTAAGGTAGGGGCTTTGAGATGACGGAGGGTTTCCGTATGGAGACCCTCCGTTGCTGCTCCTGTCGTGCCGACAGGCTGTGGCCAGCTTGATCTTTCCGCCCTCCATGCGTATGTGCGCGCCATGATGGAGGCCTTTCCATGCCCGACGGCGTGAATCGCATTCTTGGCGACAGCCCGCTGCGCCTGCTCTTGAAGCTGGTGGTCGCGTCGTTCATCGTCGGCATGATCATGGCCTCGCTCGGCCTGTCGCCGTGGGATATCCTCATCGGCGCCCGCGACTTCCTGGTCCGGCTCTGGAACATGGGCTTTTCCGCCATCGACCAGTTCCTGGGTTACATCCTGCTGGGCGCGGCCGTCGTGGTGCCGATCTGGCTGATCCTTCGGCTCGTCAACTACCGCCGCAACTGATCGCGGCTTCCAGGACGAGGAGGCCGTTTGGGACCGCCTAATCCAGCTTTGCTTCTGCCCAGCGCTCCGTTGCGCTGTCGCGGATGTCGCCGATAGAAGCGAGGCCCTCCCTGGCGGCGAAGCGGGACAGGCCGGAGACGATTTCGCCCGGCAGGCCAGGCCCCGCATAGATCATCCCCGTATAGAGCTGCACGAGATCGGCTCCGGCGCGGATCTTCTCGATCGCCGTCTCAGTTGTGTCGATCCCGCCGACACCGACCAGCGGAAAATCCGGCCCCAGCCTCAGGCGCATCCGCGCGAGCATCGCCGTCGAGCGGTGGAAGAGGGGGCGACCCGACAGCCCGCCCGCCTGCTTCGCGGTCTCCGTGTCTTGAAGGCCGGCGCGGGAAAGCGTGGTGTTCGAGACGATCAGTCCATCCAGCTTCTGCGCGAGCAGCTCGGCGGCGATGTCGTCGAGATCGGCATCGACGAGATCCGGCGCGATCTTCAGGAAGATCGGCGTCGCAACTCCCGTCCCCGCGCGCGCCGCGATCACCCTGCCCAGCAGTTCGGCGAGTGCCTCGCGGCTCTGCAGCGCCCGCAATCCCGGTGTGTTCGGCGAGGAGATGTTGACGGTCAGGTAGGACGCGCTCCTCGCAAAGGCACGCACGCCGGCCTCGTAGTCGGCGATCCGGTCGGTCGAATCCTTGTTGGCGCCGATGTTAACGCCGACAATGCCGCCGCCCCACCGCTTTGCCAGCCTCTGCGCCAGTGCCGCATGTCCCTGATTGTTGAAGCCGAGACGGTTGATCACGCCGCGGTCGTTCATCAGGCGGAAGATGCGCGGCTTCGGATTGCCCGATTGAGGCAGGGGGGTAACGGTCCCGACCTCCGCGAAGCCGAACCCCAGCCGCAGCAGCGCGTCCGGGATGTCGCCGTTCTTGTCATAGCCCGCCGCCATGCCGAGCGGATTGGGGAAGCGCAGTCCGGCGATCTCGACCGCGAGGCGCGGATCAGGCTTCGGGGAGCAGGCGAGCGGCATGCCCGACCTGAGCGCCGCGATCGAAAGGCCATGCGCCGTTTCCGGGTCGAAGGCGAAGAGCAGCGGCAGCCCGAGTTTGAAGGGCGAGACCATCAGGCGCCGAGGTCCGGAAACACATGGTTGCCGTCAGCGCCGAGCGGCATCTCCCTGACCCAGAGCGCGGCGGAAACGGGCAGGGGCGCGTAGAGGTGCGGGAAGAGCGCGCTGCCGCGCGACACCTCGTAGCGCATCGCTGCGCCGAACGCGCCGTCGTCCACCGCGATCAGCAGAAGGTCGCCCTGGCCGGCGAAGTGTTTCGCCGCGGTCTCCCGCACCTGCTCGGCGGTCGAGAAATGGATGAAGCCGTCCGCAAGGTCGATCGGTGCGCCCTCGAACAGGCCCGTCTCCACCGCCTTGTCCCACAGTGCGCGCGGCGCGATCTTGTAGATAATCCGTGACATGGCTGCGCTATAGACGACAAGCCGACGCGCCGGAAGCGGGGTGGACCCAACCACGGACATGTCCACCGCATTTCCGGCGCAAAGATCCGGGATGAATCGCGAGAGAGCAGGAGGTCCCCATGCGCATCGCCCGACTGGCAGCATTCGCCCTCGCCGCGACCATTCCGGCCGCCGTCGCGCAGGAGGCGGAAACCCGCTATACGCTCGAAAAGACACCGGACGGCTATGTCCGCATGGACACCCGCACCGGCGAGATGTCGGTCTGCGCGGAGCGCACGGGACAACTCGTCTGTCGCCTGGCCGCCGACGAACGCTCCGCGTGGCAGGACGAGATCGACCGGCTGACGCGCCGTCTCGACGAAGTGGAAAAGCGTCTCGGCGCGCTCGAAGGCTCGTCTACCCCGCAGACGGCGCTGCCGAGCGAGGAACAGTTCGAGCAGAGTCTGACCTTCATGGAGCGTTTCTTCCGCCGCTTCATCGACATCGTGAAGGATCTGGAAGCCGAAACCGATACCGCCAAGCCCGAGGCGCCGTCGCCGCAGAAGACCTGATCAACTCAACCGGCGGTCGGCGGCGAATAAGGCGTGAGGCCCGCAAACTGAAGCAGGGCGGACGCGGCGAACAGTCCGAGTGCCACCCACAGCGTTACCTGGGCATAGTGGCCGTAGACCTCGCGCATGATCGTCGCGAAGACGAGCCTGGCATGAGCCTCCGCCGGCCGGTTCGCCTCGTCCAGATAGAGCCAGACTTCGCTGTGCCGCGGATTGCGCGAGGCAGCCGTCATCGCCCTCCAGAGAAGGATCAGGGACATAACGAGCGCCAGCACCGCGCCCGACCTGAACGAGGAAACCGGCGCAAAGGAAAAGCCGACCATCACGCAGCCGATCGCGAGCCAGCCGAACATCACCGCGCGTCCGACGCACTCGACGGCAACCTGCCTGATCTGGTTCATGTCGCTCTCCGGCGGAGCACTTTGGGACGATCATTGCTGCGTCATGGGCCGCATCGCAAATCACTTTGCGGAGAAGCCGCCAGGCAGTGTTTCGTTCCCGCGAATATCCGGAATTTCGCGCGGTCAGGTATGCGTGCCGCCGCGGCTGGCCGCTGCCGGCAGGTAGCGCTGGATCAGCTCCTGCACATGGGCGTTGCGGCCGTTTGCGCTCTCGCCGCCCATCACCGTCACGATCAGGCGCTTGCCGTCGCGATTCACCGAGGTGACGATGTTGAAGCCCGAGGCTCGGATATAGCCGGTCTTGATTCCGTCGATCCCGCCGGTCTCGAGCAGCTTGTTGTGGCCGCGCACCATCTTGCCCGCATAGGCAAATTCGCGCGTCGAGAAATAGCCGTAGTGGTGCGGGAAGCGCTGGCGCAGCGCCATTCCGAGCAGGGCCATGTCCCGGGCGCAGGTCTGCTGCCCGGCGTCGGGAAGGCCCGAAGCGTTGCGGAACGTGGTCTTCGTCATCCCGAGCGCGCGCGCCCTGGCGGTCATGTTGGCGGCGAACTGCGCCTCCGATCCGCCGAGATACTCGCCGACGGCGGCCGCCACGTCGTTGGCCGAGCGCACGACCAGCGCGCGAATGGCGCTGTCGACATCGATCGATCCACCCGGCTTGATCCCCATCTTGGTCGGCGGCTGCGAGGCGGCGTGGGCCGAGATCGGGATCTGGGTCGACTTGCTGATGCGGCCGGAATCCAGCGCCTCGAACAGCATGTAGATGGTCATCATCTTGGTGAGGGAGGCCGGATAGCGGATCTGGTCGGCCGAGGCGGAATAGAGCGTGCGGCCGGTATTCGCGTCGACCACGATCGCGGCATACTTCTCCGACTGGATTGGCTGGATCTGCAGCGCTCTGGTCGGCGAACTCGTGGAACAAGCCGCAAGCGAAAAGGCCATCGCCCCTGCCAGGACAAGCCGCAAGATCGGTCGCATGTTCATTCCGGCCGCCTAGAACCCTCATGTCCCGCCGGAGCGGCGGGCGATTGCCCCTCGGCGCCACCTGTCGCGCCGCTGTGGCGCGGCGTCAACTCCCGCGGGAATTGCCGCGTACACATGCCCGTGAGTTCTCCGAAAGGTGTTGCGCGGATGCCGCGCTCAGGCGCCGATCCGCCCGGTAAGGCCCGCCCAACTCGAATCCTGTGAGTCGGCGTCCCAGATCGCATTGCGCTTCGAAAGCGCCTTCTCCCACGCGATCGAGGTCTCCGCGATCGTGTCGATGCTGTCGTAGCGCGGCACCCAATTGAGCGTCGATTTCAGCAGCGTCGGATCGGCGATGACGCAGGGCATGTCGCCTTCGCGCCGTGGTCCGAGATGCACCTCGATGCTGCGCCCGCTTGCACGCTGCACCGCCTCGATCAGGTCGAGCACGGAATATCCGTGGCCGTAGCCGCAATTTGCGACCAGGTTGCCGCCGCCCGAGCGCAGGTGCAGCAGCGCCAGGCGATGCGCGGCGACGAGGTCGCTCACATGGATGAAGTCGCGGATGCAGGTGCCGTCATGCGTCGGATAGTCGGTGCCGAACACTTCGATGCGGTTGCGCTTGCCGAGCGCGGCCTCGACTGCGACCTTGACCAGATGCGTCGCGCCCTTGGTCGATTGGCCGGTGCGGCCGCGCGGATCGGAGCCGGCGACGTTGAAATAGCGCAGCGCGGCGTAGTGGAACTCGTGCGCGCGGGCTACATCCCGCAGCATCAGTTCCGTCATCATCTTCGAGACGCCATAGGGCGTCTCCGGGGCCAGCCTGTAGCTCTCCGGCACCGGATCGGAATGCGTCATGCCATAGACGGCGGCCGTGGAAGAGAAGATGAAGTTCTTTACCCCGCCGCGCACGGCCGACTCGATCAGGGTGCGCGACTTGGAGGTATTGTTCTCGTAATAGGCGAGCGGATCGGCGAGCGATTCCGGCACCACGGCCGAGCCAGCGAAATGGATGATCGAATCGATGTCGTTGCGGCGCAGGATGGTCTTCATCAGCTCCTGGTCGGCGATGTCGCCGATGACGAGGCGCGCTTCGGGCGGCACGGCCCAGCTGAAGCCGGTCGACAGACGGTCGAGCACCACCACGTCCTCGCCGTGGTCGAGCAGTTCCCAGACCATGTGGCTGCCGATATAGCCGGCGCCTCCCGTCACAAGTACAGCCATACGAAGCACCCTTTGGCCGACCAAGGCCGGCAAGACGCGCCGGCCGCCCGGATTTCCGGTGCCCCAAGGTTAGCGCGAAAGGCTTAAGGAAGCGTAGGCTGAAAACTTGGGCCTGCCTGCGTGTCTTGATCCAGGACAAAGCGGCATCGGCTCGAAACGTTCATTTGGGAATAGCTGCTGCATCGGCAGCGTTTGCCGTGGCAATTTGACCGTCAGCGGCGAATGGATTCCCCCGGCGTCCGGGACTATGTTCCGGCGCGAATGCAGGACTAGGGCATGAACTACCAGCGTTTTTTCCAGGAAGCGATCGATCAGCTCCACGCCGAGCGCCGCTACAGGGTCTTCGCCGATCTCGAGCGGATCGTGGGTTCTTTCCCTCGCGCGATCTGGCGGTCCGGCGGGGACACAAAGGAAATCACCGTCTGGTGCTCGAACGACTATCTCGGCATGGGCCAGCATCCGGACGTGATCGCAGCCATGCAGAACGCGGCCGGGTGCATGGGCTCCGGCGCTGGCGGAACGCGCAACATCTCCGGCACCAACCATCCGCTGGTCGAGCTTGAGGCTGAACTCGCCGACCTGCACGGCAAGGAGGCCGGCCTCGTCTTCACCTCCGGTTTCGTCTCCAACGAGGCGTCGATCTCGACCATCGGACGCCTGCTGCCCAACTGCCTTATCCTCTCGGACGAGTTGAACCACTCCTCGATGATCGAGGGTGTGCGCCGCTCGGGCGCGGAGAAGAAGGTCTTCCGTCACAACGACGTGCGCCATCTGGAAGAGCTGCTGCGTGCGGCGGGGCGCGAGCGCGCCAAGCTGATCGTGTTCGAATCCGTCTACTCGATGGACGGCGATATCGCGCCGATCGCCGAGATCGCCGACCTCGCCAAGCGCTACAATGCCATGACCTATATCGACGAGGTCCATGCGGTAGGCATGTATGGCGACCACGGCGGCGGCATCACCGAGCGCGAGGGGCTCGCCGACCGCATCGACGTGATCGAGGGCACGCTGGCTAAGGCGTTCGGAACGCTGGGCGGCTACATCACCGGCACCAGGGAAGTGATCGACGCGGTCCGCTCCTATGCGCCGGGATTCATCTTCACCACGGCCCTGCCGCCTTCCATTGCAGCGGCCGCGACTGCCTCGATCCGCCACCTCAAGGTATCGGGTGCCGAGCGGGAGGCGCAGCAGCGCCAGGCCACGCATACGAAGGACGTTCTTTCGGGAGCGGGCCTGCCCGTCATGCCCTCGCAGACGCATATCGTGCCGGTGCTAGTTGGTGATCCGGAACTGTGCAAGATGGCGAGCGACCGGCTGCTCGCAGTGCACGGCATCTACATCCAGCCGATCAATTATCCGACCGTGCCGCGCGGTACCGAGCGCCTGCGCATCACCCCGACGCCGTTCCACACGGACGGATTGATCGACGGGCTGAAGGACGCGTTGGTCGAAACCTGGACCGCGCTCGGCATCCCCTTCAGCGACATGCGCAAGCCGGGCATCGAAAAGAGCGACCGGATCATTCCGCTGGTCGTGCCGTCCGCCGGCGGCTGACCCGGAGCCAGCACCGCGCCTTTGACTCAAAGGCTGGTGAGCGCATAGCGTGCGTCTTGTTTCCTGACGCACGGAGGGCGCGCGATGTTGGATGCTCGCGACGATCGGCTGGCGATCCGCGATCTCGTCGAAAACTGGGCCGTCTGGCGCGACGCCGGCGAGTGGCAGCGGTTCCGAACCGTTTGGCACGACGACGGTATCATGATGGCCACCTGGTTTCAGGGGACGGCTGATGAGTTCATCGCGGTCAGCAAGTCGGGCTTCGAGCGCGGCGTACGGATTCTGCATTTTCTGGGCGGCTCATCGATCGATGTCGCCGGCGATCGCGCGATCGCGCAGACCAAGATGACCATCAGCCAGCGTGCGGACGTTGAAGATGTCCTCTGCGACGTCGTCTGCACCGGCCGCTTTTACGATTTTCTCGAAAAGCGTGACGGCAGATGGGGGCTGGTCCTGCGCCAGCCGATCTACGAAAAGGATCGCATCGATCCCGTCGATCCAAAGCAGGTCCCGCAACTGGATCGGAAACTTCTGGAGAGCTTTCCCGAAGGCTATCGGCATCTCGCCTATCTTCAGGCGGGCATCGGCTACCGGGTCAAGCCCGATATGCCGGGGCTGACCGGCGATGCGGTGCAGGCCCTCTATGCGCGCGGCAGGAGGTGGCTTGCGGGCGGACCGGCGGTCTGAAGGCCTCAGCGGTTCCTGATCCAGGTCGCCAGCCGGTTGGCCGACTCCTCCACCTGGTCCAGCCGGCGGTGGAAGCAGATGCGGAAGAAGCCGGCGCCGTCCTCTTCGAACGCCGTGCCGGGCGCCAACCCTACATTCGCCTGGTCGACCATGTCGAACGCGGCCTGGCGCACGTCGGTCACTCCGTCGATCGAGAAGTAGAGATAGAACGCGCCCGCCGGCACGCTGAAGCGAGCCCGTCCGGTCTCGCCGAGGATGCGGCAGACGATGTCGCGCGCCTGATGCGCGCGCTCGACCTGCGAGGCGATGAAGGCGTCGCCGTGGTCGAGCGCTGCGACCGCGCCGCGCTGCATGAACTGCGCGACGCCGGAGGTCGAATACTGGATCAGGTTCTCGAACACGGCCTGCAGGTCGGGATGAACCTTGAGCCAGCCGATGCGCCAGCCGGTCATGGCCCAGTTCTTCGAGAAGCTGTTGACGAAGAGGATGCGGTCGTCCGGCTCCATCACGTCCATGAACGACGGCGCACGCCGGCCGCCATAGTAGAACAGCGAATAGATCTCGTCGGCGACGATCCAGATACCCTTTTCGCGCGCCATGGAAAGCAGCGCCTTCAGCGTCTCGATGTCGGCGGTCCAGCCGGTCGGGTTCGACGGCGTGTTGACGAACAGCGCCCGCGTGCGCGGCGTGATCGCGGCCGCTACCTTGTCGACGTCGCAGGTCCAGCCATTGCCGGACCAGTCGAGATGGACCGGCACCGGCCTGGCACCGGCCACGCCCGCCGCGGCTGCGAGATTCGGCCAGGCCGGCGACAGGTAGACGATCTCGTCCCCCGCGCCGGCGATGGCGTCGATGGCAAGCTGGATCGACTGCATGCCGGAGCCGGTGACGATGAACTCCTCGGCGGCGAAGTCGCGGCCGAAATGACGCCTGTGATAGCGCGCGAGCGCCTCGCGGAGCTCGGGAATGCCGCGCTGCCAGGTGTAGAAGGTCTCGCCGGCGCCGAGCGCCTCCATCGCGGCCCTGGTGATGAAATCAGGTGTCGGCAGGTCTCCCTCACCGGCCCAGAGCGGGATCAGCCCCTCTTTGCCACGGCCGTGGTTCATGACCGCGACAATGCCGCTTTCGGGCGCGAGGCGCGCTTCGGGACGGAGATAGGATGTGATGGAGGCAGGCAAGGAAGGCTATCCGGTTGGAAGCCAAAGCCTTAGCCGGTTTCCAGTCCCGACAAAACAGAAATCCCCGGCCGCGGGCGACCGGGGAACATGCTGCGGACGTCTCCTGACGATCAGGCCTTCTTGGCGAGAAGGTCGCGGATCTCCGTGAGCAGTTGCACGTCTGCAGGGGGAGCGGTCACTTCGACCGGCTTCTCTTTCTCGAGACGCTTGCGCAGGTTGTTCAGCAGCTTGACCATGATGAAGATGATCCACGCCAGGATCAGGAAGTTGATCACGACGGTCAGGAAGCTGCCATAGGCGAACACCGCGCCCTGCTTGCGCGCCTCCTCCAGCGAGGTGGCGGTGACCGACGACGACAGCGGGAGGAAATAGTTGGAGAAGTCGAAGCCGCCGAAGATCGCGCCCACGATCGGCATGATGATGTCGCTCACGAGTGACGAAACGATCAGACCGAACGCACCGCCGATGATGACGCCAACGGCAAGGTCCATGACGTTGCCCTTCGAGATAAACTCTTGGAATTCCTTCAGCATCTGGTCCCTCCGAAATGCGGGGTTGCACAGGCCGGCCGCAATCCATTGGCAGCCTGATCGCGCGACCATAGCGGATTCCGTTCCGGCAGACAGTGCAAAATTCGCGGCGTCGCCGCCGCTGAAGAGAACTTTTCCCGAGACTTACGTCGCCCTTGATCGCCCGCCACAAGACGCGCAATGGTTCTGCCACGCCGGCCAAGGAGGAAATCGGGCGTGCAAGGCTGGGTCATCGTCATCATCGCGATCGCCTACGTCACGCTGCTGTTCGGCGTGGCGAGCCTCGGCGATCGCCGCGCGGCCCTGCTCGGCTCGGGCCATTCGCGCCCGTATATCTATGCGGCGAGCCTTGCGATCTACTGTACTTCCTGGACCTTCTTCGGTTCCGTCGGCCTCGCCTCCGAGCGCGGTCTCGAATATTTGGCGATCTATATCGGCCCGGCACTGGTCTTCATCTTCGGCTTCCCGCTGCTGCGCCGGGTGATCCGCCTCGCCAAGACCGAGAAGATCACCTCCGTCGCCGACTTCCTCGCCGCCCGCTACGGCAAGAGTTTCGCGGTCGCCTCGATCGCCACCATCATCGCCACCGTCGGCGCTATCCCCTACATCGCCCTCCAGCTCAAGGCGATCTCGGGCTCGGTCAGCCTGATGGTCGAGCACTACAACGGTGCGGCTCCGGCCCTCGATTTCTTCATCGGTGACGTCTCGCTCGCCGTGGCCTTCCTGCTCGCCGTCTTCGCCGTGCTGTTCGGCACGCGCCACGCCGACGCGACCGAGCACCAGGACGGGCTCGTGCTTGCGGTGGCGGTGGAATCGATCGTCAAGCTCGCCGCCTTCCTGGTGATCGGCCTTGCAATCACCTTCTTCTTCCTCGGCGGTCTTGACGGCTTCATCGCGGCCACCTCGGCGAATGCGGAGGTGACCCAGGCGGCGAACTACCAGACATCGCCCTCCACCTGGATCGTGATGACGGTGCTCAGCGGCTTCGCGATCCTGCTCCTGCCGCGCCAGTTCTACGTCACCATCGTCGAAAACCGCAGCGAGGGCGAGCTGCGCACGGCGACATGGCTCTTTCCGCTCTATCTGGTGGTGATCAACCTGTTCGTCCTGCCGATCGCGTTTGCCGGCCTGACGCTCGTGGGCCACGAAACCTCGGCGGACCTCTATGTTCTGTCCGTGCCGCTGCTCGCGGGCCACGACCTGCTTGCGCTCGCCGCCTTCATTGGCGGCCTGTCGGCGGCCACCGCGATGGTGATCGTGGAGAGCGTCGCGCTCGCCATCATGATCTCCAACGATCTGGTGATCCCGATCTTCGCCCGCGGCATGCTGCGCCCGACCGAGCGCCGGCGCGAGGACCTCTCGACCGTGATCCTCAACATCCGTCGCGCTGCGATCTTCATCGTCCTGTTCGTGGCCTTCCTCTACTATCGCGAGGCGACGACAAACACGCGGCTGGCCTCGATCGGACTGATGTCCTTCGCCGCGATCGCCCAGTTCGCGCCGGCCTTCGTGGGCGGGCTGGTCTGGCGCGGCGCCAATGCGCGCGGCGCCATCCTCGGCATGACGGCGGGCTTCGCCGTCTGGACCTACACGCTGCTCGTCCCGTCTTTGCTTCCGCCCGACACCGACTTCGTCGCGCACGGCCTGTTCGGCATCGCCGCGCTGCGGCCCCAGGCGCTGATCGGCACGGTCGCCGAGCCGCTGAACCACGGTGTGCTGTGGAGCCTCGCCATCAACACGCTCTTCTTCGTGCTGGGTTCGCTGTCGCGCGCCTCGAAGCCGCTGGAGCGCATCCAGGCCGCGCTCTTCGTGCCGCGCGACCAGAACCCGATGCCGAGCCTGCGCCGCTTCCGCACCGCGGTCACCGCCAACGACCTGCGCGAGACGATTTCACGCTATCTCGGCGTCGAGCGGACGGAGCGCTCGTTCGAGACCTTCGAGAAACAGTCGGGCGCCCGCATCATCGGGTCGGAGCCGGCGAACACGGCGCTGATCCGTTATTCCGAACAGTTGCTCACCAGCGCGGTCGGTTCGTCGTCGGCCCGGCTGATCCTGTCGCTGCTGTTCCAGCGCAACGACAAGTCCTCGCGCGATGCGTTCCGCCTGCTGGACGACGCGTCGGAAGCCCTCCAGCAGAACCGCGACCTGCTGCAGATCGCGCTCGACCAGATGGCGCAGGGCATCACCGTGTTCGACCGCGATTTCCGGCTGACATGCTGGAACCGCCAGTATCGCGTCCTGTTCGACCTGCCGGAGGAACTGGGCCAGGTAGGCGTCTCGCTCAGCCAGATCCTCGACCTGCTCGTCCAGCGCGGCGACCTGGAACCCAGCGCGGAGACGACCATCCTCGACCGCTTGTCGACCTATGACCAGCCCTGGCAGCTGGAGCTCAGGACCAGCGGCCGGATCGTGGAGCTGCGGTCGAACCCGATGCCCGACGGCGGCATGGTGGCGACCTATGCCGACATCACCGCGCGCGTGCATGCCGACAAGGCGCTGAAGGTCGCGAACGAGTCGCTCGAACAGCGTGTCGCCAGCCGTACGGCGGAGCTCACCCGCGTCAACCGGGAGCTGGCCGAGGCGCAGATGCTGGCCGAGGAGGCCAATCTCGGCAAGACCCGCTTCCTCGCGGCCGTCGGCCACGACATCCTCCAGCCGCTCAACGCCGCGAGGCTCTACTGCGCTTCGCTGATCGAGCGCACGCGCAAGGGCTTGGAGCGGGAGGCGGCCGCCAACATCGATTCCGCCCTCGATTCCGTCGAGGCGATCCTGGGTGCCGTGCTCGACATTTCAAGGCTCGATGCGGGCGCGATGAAGCCGCAAGCGACGGTGTTTCGCCTCGACGGCCTGCTGCGCCAGATCGGAACCGACTTCCAGCCGCTCGCGCGGGAGAAGAACCTCAGCCTGCGCATCGTGCCGTCCAGCATCGCGGTGATGACCGACCGCAACCTGTTCCGGCGTTTGCTGCAGAATCTCGTCTCCAACGCGATCAAATATACCCGCTCCGGCAGCGTTCTGGTCGGCGCGCGCCGCCGCGGCTCGCTGGTCGAGATCCAGGTGGTCGACACCGGCATCGGCATTCCGGCGGACAAGCTGAACAGCGTTTTCCAGGAGTTCCTGCGGCTGGACGAAGGGGCGAGGGAAGCGCAAGGGCTTGGCCTCGGCCTGTCGATTGTCGACCGCATTGCTCGCGTGTTGCGCCTGGAACTGAGGCTTGGTTCGACCGAGAAGGGCACGACCTTCTCCGTGCTCCTGCCGATTTCGGCCGCGCAGGAACTTCCGGTCCCGGAGCGCGGCCGGGTCGAGCGGCAGGGAGCCTTCTCGGTCGACGGCATGACCGTCTACTGCATCGACAACGACGAACGGATCCTGGAAGGGATGCGGCAGCTTCTCGAAGGCTGGGGATGCCGCGCCGTGCCGATCTCGGGCAGTGCTGCGCTCGACGCCATGGATGCGAAGGAACTGCCGCGGCCGGACATCGTGTTCGCCGACTACCATCTCGACGACGAGACGGGTTTCGACCTGATCGCCGCCCTGCGCCTGCGCTTCGGCGAGGAGGTGCCGGCGGTGCTCGTGACGGCCGACCGGTCGGCGGATGTGCGCCAGAAGGCTGCCAACCTCGACATCCCCATCCTCAACAAGCCGGTGAAGCCGGCCGGCCTGCGTTCGATGCTCGCCCGATATCAGCGCACGGCCGCGGCTGCGGAATAGGTCAGGCGGTGGGCAGCGGCTCGGAGCCGATCTTGGAAAGCTGGATCACGGCCTGAGTGCGGCTGTCGACGCCGAGCTTCTGCAGCACGGCGGACACATGCGCCTTGATCGTCGCTTCGGACACGCCAAGCTCGTAGGCGATCTGCTTGTTGAGCAGACCCTCCGCGAGCATCGACAGGACGCGCGACTGCTGCGGCGTCAGCGACTGCAGCCGCTGGATCAGGTCGGAAATCTCGGGATCCGCCTCGACGCCGAGGTCGATGTCTTCCGGTGACCAGATCCCGCCGGCGAGCACGGTCGAGATCGCCGTGCGGATATGCTCCATGCTGGACGACTTCGAGATGAAGCCGGACGCGCCGAGGCTGAGCGCGCGGCGTATCGTCTCCGGGTCGTCATGCGCCGACACGATGACGACCGGCACGCCGGCCTGGATACCGCGCAGCGCGACAAGGCCGGACAAGCCGCTGACGCCGGGCATGGCGAGGTCGAGCAGAATGAGGTCGAGATCGTCGTTGGCCGCCACGATCGCGCGCGCGGTCTCGAAGTCGCCCGCCTCAAGGATTTCCGGATCGCCGCCGATCCCGGCCAGCGCCTGCTTCAGCGCGCCGCGAAACAGCGGATGATCGTCGGCGATCATGAACCTGACGCCTGTTGCCACCCGTTCCTCCCGAATTTCCGACGGTCTGTTGCCAGCGGTTTGAATCAGGACTTTAGGCGCTCGGCAAAGCATTTCAAGCGCTGCATGGCCGCGAGGGACGGAGTTTTCCGGCGATCTCGGTGTCTAGCCCAGATGTTGCTCGGCCATCCGCGACAATTCCTGCCGATGCCGGTACATCGCCTTCAGCATCGCGTCGTCGCGGTCGAAGGCGGCGCGGACGGTCGGATTGGGCATCCGGCGTCGTTCCGGCTGCCTCATGGCCTGACATGCCGCTGCGAGGTCGGGATGGATGCCTGCCGCCGCCGCTCCGGCCATCGCCGTGCCGAGCAGCACGGCGTCCTCCGCTTCCGTCTCCGCCACCTCCACGCCGGTCGCGTCGGCATAGAGCTCCATCAGAAGCGGATTGCGCGTGTGCCCGCCGGTGACGTGCAGGGATTCGATGCTGTAGCCGTGCGCGTTCATGTGCTCGAGGATTTGCCGCACGCCAAGCGCGATGGCTACCGCCGTGCGCCAGTAGAGCCGGCACAGCCCGTCGAAGGAGGCATCGAGCGTCAGGCCGCTGATTGCGCCGGTCGCATGTGGGTCGGCGAAGGGGGAGCGGTTGCCGTGGAAGTCCGGCAGCACGTGCAGGTCCGGCGCCAGATGCGGTTCGCGTGCGCGCAGCTCGGCGATTCTGGCGATGATGCGTGCATGTGCCTGAGCATCGGGTTCGCCGCCTTTGCCATGCAGCCGGATGATGTGATCGAGCAGCGCGCCCGTCGCGGACTGGCCGCCTTCGGATTGCCAGAGCCCGGGCAGGGCGGTGCCGAAATAGGGCCCCCAGATGCCCGGCACCATGCGCGCATCTCCGGCAAACGCCATCACGCAGCTCGACGTGCCGGCGATCAGCGCCAGGTGCCGGTCGGCGGCCTCGGAGGCGTGCGCGCCGATCACGCCGAGAGAGCCGGCGAAGGCGTCGATCATACCGGGACTGACGAGGCAGGACGGCGACAGGCCGAGTTCGCCGGCAGCGGCCTCCGTAACCGTGCCGATGGCGCTCCCAACCGCGCTGGCTTCGTCCGGCAGGCCACCCCGAACGAGCATATCGCCGAGGCCGACCCTGTCGAAGAAATCGCGCCGCCAGCCGCCCTCATGCGCGAGATAAGTCCATTTCGTCGTCAGCGTGCATTGCGAGCGCGCCGTCGTTCCCGTCGCCTTCCATGTGAGGAAATCGGCGAGGTCGAAGAAATGCCCGGCCGCCGCCCAGGTCGCCGGTGCATTGCGTTTCAGCCACATCAGCTTCGGCGTCTGCATTTCCGGCGACATCACGCCGCCGATATGGTCGAGCACCGGATGGCCGGTGGCGGTGCATTCGTCCGCCTCGGCGAGCGCACGGTGGTCAAGCCAGACGATCGTGTCCCAGCGGTTCTCGCCACCCGCTGATACGGAGAGCTGGCGCCCATCTCCCCCGCGCACCACCAGCGAGCACGTTGCGTCGAAGGCGATCGCGCCGATGTCGTCGGGCCCGGCTCCAGCTTTCGTCCTTGCAGAGTGCACCGCGCGGCAGACGGCGCGCCAGATGTCCTCGGAATCGTGCTCGGCCTGGTTTGCCGACGGGCGGTTCATCGCGATCGGATGCTCGCCCCGGCCGAGCTGACGGCCGGCAGCGTCGAAGATGCCGGCGCGGGCGCTGCCGGTTCCGACATCGACGGCGCAGATCAGCCGGCGCGCCACGGTCAGGTCGCCGGCGTGCCCGGAAGGATCAGGTCGGGAAGAAGGCGCATGTCGTCGAAGATCGCATCCGGTGCGAGCGCCTCGACCGCCGCGCGGAGCCCGCTCGGCGCGGCATGTGTTCCTCCCGTGAAGGCGAGCACGCGCATCCCGGCGCTCTTGGCCGCCTGGATGCCGGCCGGGCTGTCCTCGACCACGACGCAGTCCCGCGGCTGCGCGCCCATCTCGCGCGCCGCATGCAGGAAGAGGTCGGGCGCCGGCTTGCCGTGCTTCACCATAGTGGAACTGTATATGTGCGGCTCAAGGCTTTCCAGTAGGCCCGTCAGCGACAGCGAGAGTCGTATTCTCTCGGGCTTCGACGAAGAGGCCACGCAGCGCGGCCCGGAAATGCGCGCCAGCGCATCGGCGATGTGCGGGATCGGCTTCAGGTCGCGGCGAAAGCGGTCGTTCAGCCGCCCGCGAAGCACGTCCAGATGCGCGTCGGTGACCTGGAGCCCGAAATCGTCATGCATGATCGACACGATCGTCGCCATCGAGCGGCCGAGGAAGCGCGTATAGGCGAGGTCCTTGGCGAGCGGTGCGCCGAGCTCGACGAAATAGTTCGTCAGCACGTCGATCGAGAGCGGCTCGCTGTCGACCAGCACGCCGTCGCAATCGAAGATGACAAGACCGGGGCGAACACTCATGCAACCATCCGTCGCGACCGGGGCTGCCGCCTCCTTGACCCGGCCCGTTTCATTGCGGCACCGCCTTCTCTACGATCCGAGATAGCGGCGCAAGGTCGCCTCCGTGCCGTCGGTCCACAGATGGCGCAGCCATCCGGCGAAGCTCGCTCGAAAGGCGGGCGCTTCACCGACGGCGCCGTAGACGTCGTCCATCGACAGCCAGGCAGACGGCTCCGACCTCGCGGCGTGCGAGACCACCTGCAACCGGTCCCAGCCCGGATCGTTCGGCGCAATCTCGCGGCCGGAATCGCTGACGCCGTAGCAGTAGCGGCACCAGAGTGCCGATTCCAGCGCGAGGCCCGACACGCCTTCGCCGCGCGCCAGGCGGTCAGCAATGCTCGGCACGATGAATTTTGGCTGGCGGTTCGACCCGTCGAGGCAGAGCCGCCGCACCGTGTCGCCGATCTTCGGATTGGCGAAGCGCTCTTCGATCAGGGCGTAGTAATCCTCGAGGCTGGTGTCGGGCACGGGTGGCAGTACGGGGATGATCTCCTCGCGCTCGACCTTGCGCAGGAAGCCAAGCACCAGCGGATGCGCCATCGCCTCGTGCACGAACTCGATGTCCATCAGCCCGGCGGGATAGGCGATGACCGCATGGCCGCCATTGAGGATGCGGATCTTCATGTGCTCGTAGGGCGTCACGTCCGGCACGAACTGGACGCCGACCTTCTCCAGCGCCGGCCGGCCGGCGGGGAAGTTGTCCTCCAGCACCCATTGCCGGAACGTCTCGCAGAACACCGGCCATTCGTCCTCGACGCCGAACTGGTCTGCGGCGATGCGGCGCTCGCGCTCGCCGGTCGCCGGCGTGATCCGGTCCACCATCCCGTTCGGGAAGGCGATCTCGTTGCGGATCCAGCCGGCGAGGGTTGGGTCGGAGAGCTTCGCCAGACCCACCACGGCGTTGCGCGTCACCACTCCGTTGTGGGGGATGTTGTCGCAGGACATGACGGTGAAGGGCTGAACGCCGTTTGCCCGGCGCAACTTCAGACCCGCGACGATCAGGCCGAACACGGTCTTGGGCGCGTCGGCGCGCGCGCCGTCGGCGACGATGGCGGGATGCGCGGCGTTGAATGCTCCGGTCGCCGGGTCGATGAAGTAGCCACCCTCGGTGATGGTCAGCGAGACGATGCGGATCGCCGGATCCGCGAGCCTAGCGATGACCGTCGCGGCATCGCCGGGCTTCAGGTAGTCGACCATCGCGCCGGTGACCCGTGCCGACATCCGTGTCGCGTCCTGCTCGACGACGGTGGTCAGCCAGTCCTGCCGCTCGAATTTCTCCCGCGCGGCGGCGTCCGCATCGAGCACGCCCGCGCCGACGATCGCCCAGTCGTGGCCGGAGCCGAGATTGAACAGGTCGTCCAGATAGACCGCCTGGTGGGCGCGGTGGAAGTTGCCGACGCCGAAATGCAGGATGCCGCCGCTCAGCTGCGAGCGGTCATAGCGCGGCACGGCGACGTCCTTCGGCAAGCTGTGGAGGTTCTGGGCTGTGAGCTTGGTCGGCATTGTCGTGATCCTCAGCTCATCCAGTTGCCGCCGTCGACGTTGTAGGTCTGGGCGACGATGTAGTCGGCTTCCGCCGAGGCCAGGAAAACGGCCATCCCGGTGAGGTCGGCGGCGGTGCCCATGCGCCCATAGGGCACGGCCTCGCCGACGAGCTTCTTCTTCTCGCCCGGCTTGCGGCCCTCATATTTCGCGAACAGCGAATCGACGTGGTCCCAATGCTCTCCGTCGACCACGCCGGGCGCGATCGCATTGACGTTGATGCCGTGTCTGATCAGGTCCAGTCCGGCCGACTGAGTGAGCGAGATGATCGCGGCCTTGGTGGCGCAGTAGACGCCGACCAGCGCCTCGCCGCGCCGTCCGGCCTGGCTCGCCATGTTGATGATCCTGCCGCCGCGCCCGCGCGCGATCATCGACTTCGCCGCCGCTTGGAGCGTGAACAGCGCGCCCGCGACATTGACCGAGAACAGCCGGTCGTAGCTCGCGCGTGTGATGTCGACGATCGGCGCGAGGTCGAACAGCGCCGCATTGTTGATCAGGATGTCGATGCCACCAGTCCGGTCCTCGACCGCCTTGACCGCCGCATCGATGGAATCCTGCCGCGTCACGTCGAGTGAGACGGCATACGCCTTGGGCCCGATCTCGGCGGCGGTCGCCATAGCCGCATCGACGTTGACGTCGCCGATCGCCACCATCGCGCCTTCGCGCACATAGGCCTCGGCGAAGGCGCGGCCGATGCCGCGCGCCGCTCCCGTGATGAGCGCCGACTTGCCTTCCAGACGCATCAGCGGATCGCCTTTCCGTCCTGGTCGAAGCGGTGCAGCTTGGTGGCGTCCGGCGTCAGCCATATCTCGTCGCCGTGGTCGACACGGATCTCGCCGTCGGCGCGCACCGTCAGCGTGCCGACTTCGGAATTGACATGCAGGAACGTGTCGGAGCCGAGATGTTCAGCGACCCCGACAGTGCCTTTCCACTCTCCGGACGCGGTCGAGACCTTGAGGTGCTCGGGCCGGATGCCGATCGTGGCGGCATCGTGCTTCGATGCCGCGGCACCGGTGATGAAGTTCATCTTCGGCGAGCCGATGAAGCCGGCGACGAACAGGTTCTTCGGCGACTTGTAGAGCTCCAGCGGCGAGCCGACCTGCTCGATGTTGCCGGCGTTGAGCACGACGATCTTGTCGGCCATCGTCATCGCCTCGACCTGGTCGTGCGTGACGTAGATCATCGTCGTCTTGAGCTGCTGGTGAAGTTCCGAGATTTCCAGCCGCATCGTGCCGCGGAGCGCCGCGTCGAGGTTGGACAAGGGCTCGTCAAACAGGAAGGCGGAAGGCTGGCGCACGATGGCGCGGCCGATCGCAACGCGCTGGCGCTGGCCGCCGGAGAGCTGGCCCGGGCGGCGTTCGAGATAGTTGGTCAGGTTCAGCGTCGCGGCGGCGGCCTTGACCTTGCGGTCGATCGTCGCCTGATCCTCGCCGGCCATCTTGAGCGGGAAGGCGATGTTCTTCGCCACCGTCATGTGCGGGTAGAGCGCATAGGACTGGAACACCATCGCGAGCTTGCGCTTGGCCGGCGCTTCATTGGTGACGTCGCGTCCGTCGATCTCGATCGTGCCGCCGCTGGTGTCCTCCAGCCCGGCGATGAGGCGGAGCAGCGTGGACTTGCCGCATCCCGACGGCCCGACGAAGACGACGAACTCACCGTCCTCGATGACGAGGTCGATATCGGGGATGATGGTCGTCGCGCCGAAGGATTTCGACACATTCCTGAGCGTGATGTTGCCCATTTCAGTCCCTCCCGGAAATTATCGTGGGCGCTACTTCACGGCGCCGAATGTCAGGCCGCGCACGAGCTGCTTCTGGCTGAACCAGCCCATGATCAGGATCGGCGCGATGGCGAGCGTCGAGGCGGCCGACAGCTTCGCCCAGAACAGGCCTTGTGGGCTGGAGAACGAGCTGATGAAGGCGGTGAGCGGGGCTGCCTCTGTCGTCGTCAGTCGAATGGTCCAGAACGCCTCGTTCCAGGCGAGGATGATGTTGAGCAGCATCGTCGAGGCGATGCCGGGCACCGCCATCGGCGTCAGCACGTGGACGATCTCGTTCCACAGCGAGGCGCCGTCCATCCGCGCCGCTTCCAGGATCTCACCCGGGATCTCGCGGAAATAGGTGTAGAGCATCCACACCACGATCGGCAGGTTGATCATGGTCAGCATCACGGCAAGCCCGATGCGGGAATCGAGCAGGCCCAGGTCGCGGAAGATGATGTACATCGGGAACAGCACGGCCACCGCCGGCATCATCTTCGTCGACAGCATCCACATCAGCACGTCCTTGGTGCGCTTGGTCGGCGAGAACGCCATCGCCCAGGCGGCGGGGATCGCGATCAGCAGCGCCAGGAGCGTCGAGCCGACCGACAGGATCACCGAATTCATGAACGGCTTGAAGTAGTTGTACTGGCCCTGCACCTCCGCGTAGCTCTCCGTCGTGAACGACGGGATGAGCTGGAAGCCGGCGATCGCCTCGGTCTCGGATTTGAACGAGGTGATGACCGTGTAGAGGATCGGGAAGAAGATCAGCAGGGCGACGATCCAGGCCGCGACGGTGGCGAGGACCTTTTGCTGTGTCGTGACTTTGCGGGCCATGGCCGTTCTCCCTCACTTGTCCAGGTTCTTGCCGACCGCGCGCATGGCGAAGAAGGCGACGACGTTGGCGAGGATCACGGCGATGATGCCCCCGGCGGACGCCTGGCCGATTTTGAATTCCAGCGACGCCTTCTGGTAGACGAGGAAGGGCAGGTTGGTGGACGCGTAGCCCGGCCCGCCATTGGTCGTGACCAGGATCTCCGCATAGACCGCGAGCAGGAAGATCGTCTGGATCAGGATCACCACCGTGATCGCCCGCGACATATGCGGCAGCGTCAGGTACCAGAACCGCGACAGCGCGCCGGCCCCGTCCATCTCCGCCGCCTCCTTCTGCTCTCCGTCGAGCGATTGCAGCGAGGTCAAAAGGATCAGCGTCGCGAAGGGCAGCCACTGCCAGGCGACAATCATAATGATCGAGAACAGCGGATATTGCGCGAACCAGTCGACCGGTTGCAGGCCGAGGAAGCGGGCGAGGTCAGCCGAGACGCCGTAGCCGGGATGCAGGATCATGTTCTTCCACACCAGCGCGGCGACGGGCGGCATGACGAAGAAGGGCGAGATCACCAGGATACGCACAAAGCCCTGGCCGAAGATCGGCTGGTCGAGCAGCAGCGCGAGCAGGATGCCGCCGACGACGGTGATCAAAAGCACGGCGCCGACGATGATCAGCGTGTTCAGGATCGCGAAGAAGAAGGCCGGATTTGAGTAGAACAGCGCGTAGTTGGCGAAGCCGACGAAGCCGTCGCGGATCGGATTGAGCGGATTGTACTGCTGGAACGACAGCCAGAGCGTGATCGCCAGCGGCACGATCATCCAGATGAACAAAAGCACGACCGACGGCGCCATCATCAATCGGGCGAGCGTTCGGGTCTGTCGCGTGGCCATGGGACGATCTCCACATCTGAGGACGTGCGGCGCGGCGCTGGTCGTTTCTTCTCCCCGTTCAGGGGGAGAGGGTGGCCCTAAGGGCCGGATGAGGGACGGCTCTCACTTTCGAGAGTTTACGCTGCCCCTCATCTGCCTGCCGGCATCTTCTCCCCGTGAACGGGGAGAAGAAGGCTCCGAAGAGGTGGCCGCCCGGACGGGTCCGGACGGCCAAGGCACCGGGAGGTTGCCTATTGGATGTAGCCGCCTTCCTTCATCGCGGCGGTGGCGGCGTCCTGCGCCTGCTTCAGTGCATCGTCGACCGACATCTGGCCGGCAAGTGCCGCCGAGAAGAGCTGGCCGACGGTGGTGCCGAGGCCCTGGAATTCAGGGATGGCGACGAACTGCACGCCGACATAGGGAACCGGCTTGACGGTCGGCTTGGTCGGGTCGGCCGCGTTGATCGAATCCAGCGTCATCTTCGCGAACGGAGCCGCCTTCTGGTATTCCGGGTTCGCATAGAGCGACGTGCGGGTGCCCGGAGGCACGTTGGCCCAGCCTTCCTTGGAGGCGACGAGTTCGGCGTAGCTCTTGCCGGTCGCCCAGGCGATGAACTTCTGCGCGGCCTCCGCCTTCTGCGTGCCCGCCGGCACGGCGAGATTCCATGCCCACAGCCAGTTGCCGCGCTTGCCCAGCCCATTGTCGGGGGCGAGCGCGTAGCCGACCTTGTCGGCGACGGTGGAGTCCTTCGGATTGGAGACGAAGGAGGCGGCGACCGTGGCGTCGATCCACATGCCGCACTTGCCCTGCTGGAACAGAGCCAGGTTCTCGTTGAAGCCGTTCGAGGACGCACCCTGCGGGCCGGCGTCGTTCATCAGCTTCACATAGGTGTCGAGGGTGTTCTTCCACTCGGGCTGGTCGAACTGCGGCTTCCACTCCTCGTCGAACCAGCGCGCGCCGAAGGAATTCGACATCGCGGTGAGGAAGGCCATGTTCTCGCCCCAGCCGGCCTTGCCGCGGAGGCAGATGCCGTTGATGCCGGCGGCGCGGTCGGTCATCTTGCGGGCGGCTTCGCCGATGAACTCCCAGGTGGGCGCGTCGGGCATCTTGAGCCCTGCCTTCTCCATCAGGTCGGTGCGGTACATCACCATCGAGCTCTCGCCGTAGAAGGGCGCGGCATAGAGCTTGCCGTCCATGGAAATGCCGCCGCGGATGGCCGGCAGAAGGTCGTCGACGTCGTAGTCGGCGCCGAGATTGTCGAGCGGCAGGAGCCAGTTCTGCTTCGCCCAGATCGGAACCTCGTAGGTGCCTATGGTCATCACGTCGTACTGGCCGCCCTTGGTGGCGATGTCGGTGGTGACGCGCTCGCGCAGCACGTTTTCCTCGAGCGTGACCCAGTTGAGCTGGATGTCCGGATTCTTCGAGGTGAAGTCGTCCGCCAGCTTCTGCATGCGGATCATGTCGCCATTGTTGACGGTGGCGATGGTGAGCGTCTCCGCCTGGGCCGACCAGGCGAGGGCAAGCGTGGAACACGCGCCCAGGATGAGCGTCCTGAAAGTCATCGATTTCCTCCCAAACAGCCTTATTGAGCAAATGCCTTGGCTATGGGCAATTACTCACACTCTCTGATTTAGGTCAAGACGGATTCGTTGCTGCGGCGCAGCACGCGGACAGGCGTCAGGGAGCTGAGCGGGCGAGCTCGGCAAGCAGCCATTCGCGGAAGGCCCGGATCTTCGGCACGTTGCGACGTGCCGTCTGATGGACCAGCCAGTAGGAGTGGTTGTCATGGCCGAGGATGTCGAAGGGCTGGATCAGGCTGCCGGCCGCGAGTTCCTGGGCGAACATCGCCGGGGTGAGGATGCCAACCCCGAGACCGGCGACGACGGCGCGGCCTTCATAGCTCTGCGAGCCGAACTGGCTTCGCGGGCGCGTCGCAAGCGCGGAGGCCGCGTCCACCCCGGCCAAGCCGAACCAGGTCGTCCACCACGGGTCGCCCGCATCGACGATCGGAAGCCTAAGCAGGTCGGCGGGTTCGCGCACGCCGCCGATGCTGGCGGCAAGCGCCGGGCTGAGCATCGGGGTGAAGGTCTCGTGAAACAGGAAATGCGAATCCAGCCCGGCCCACTGGCCGATCGAGCTCGAACGGATGGCGACGTCGATGTTGTCGCGCGCCAGATCGGCGAGAAGGTCCGAGGTCTCGATCCGCACCGCGATCCTGGGGTTGTCCATCTGGAAGGAGCCGAGATGCAGCGCCAGCCAGTTCGCGGCGAAGGTGGGGATCGTGCTGATCGAGAGCGTGCCCTGGCCGGTCCGCGCGGTCTCGTAGGCCTCCGCGATCTTCCTGAACGCGTCCGTCGATGCGATCGCCAGAGCCTGCCCCGTCTCGGTCAGCAGCACCTGCCTCGGCCTGCGGACGAACAGCGCGGAGCCAACCCGCTCTTCCAGGACCTTGATCTGGTAGCTCACCGCCGCCTGGGTCATGGCGAGTTCTTCGGCTGCGCGGGTGAAGCTCAGATGCCGGGCCGCCGCCTCGAAGGCGCGGAGTGCTGACAGAGGGGGAAGGCGGCTCGACATGCATAAGCCCTGTTAATTTATACTGCGCCACGTTCGATTGGTCGGCAAGGCGCTGATGGCCCATATCGACGACATCGGATTCTGCCGGAAGGAGGTTTCCATGTCGATCGCATTCATCCATTCGATCCTTGCCGCAATGCGCCGTGCGGCACGGGTTCTGATCCGCGAACACGCCAGAAAGCGCAGGAATGCCATGGCTGTGCAACATCTCGCGGCGCTGCCGGCCTATCTGCGCCAGGACGTAGGCCTCAGGGAAGATGTCGACATCATCGACGTGGTCGAACACGGCATCAGGCAGCGCGCGGCCGACGAAGGCACGCGCCGCACCCTCACCATCCTGCCGCACGCGATATAAAGTCTGGCTATGGCAGCCGCAAGAGTGCCTCAGCCGTCGCCTCGTCGGTGATCAGCCCGTTGACGAGCCGGCCGCGAATGGCGGCGGAGATGGCCGGAAGCTTGGCCTTGCCCATCGCCGCCGCGATGACGAGCGATCGGGAGCGATCCGGTATCGGGGCGGACGCGACGCGGTCGTTGGTCATGCCGTCGATGAAGGCCCCGTCCTGGTCGAACGCCCAGCCGACGATCTCGCCGACGGCGCCGGCCTTGCGCAAGGCCAGCAGCTCGGCCTCCGATACGAAGCCGTCGAGCACGAGCGGCGCGCTGGGGCCAAGCTCGCCGATGCCGACGAAGGTGACGTCCGCCCGGGCGGCGAGCTCGAGGGTAGGGCGGATCATCGCCTGGGCGTGCAGCATGTCGCGCTCGGCCTTCGACGAGGCGATGACCGGCAGTGGCATGGGGAAGGAGCGCGACTTCACCGTGTCGGCCATCGTGAAGACGACGTTGTAGTAGGCGGCCGACCCGTCCGGACCAATATTGCCCGTCAGCGACACGACCTTGTGCTGCGGACCGTCGATCGACGGCAACTGTTCGACGGCGGCCTTAAGGGTTCGCCCCGTGCCCATGGCGAGCACGATCGGCTCGTTCTTGCCGAGCCAGCGCTCGATCTCGGCAGCGACCGCCTGGGCGACGCCGAGCGTGGTGGACGCGGAGCCGGGGTCGCTCGGCACCACCTCGCAATAGGACAGGCCGAATCGCTCGGTCAGGTCTTTCGCCAGCGAAAGGCATTGCGCGATCGGATGGTCGATACGCACCTTGACCAGCCCCTCCGCAACGGCAAGCGACACGAGACGCTGCGCCGACTGGCGCGAAACGCCGAGTTTGGCGGCGATCTGGTCCTGCGTGTTGCCGGCGACATAGTAGAGCCAGCCCGCGCGGGCCGCGTCGTCGAGCTTGGAATTGGGCGTCGCCATAGGCCGGCTTTCCGGGAAAAATCAGGTCGCGCCTTGATAGGACCTTTCCGCCGCGGCGGGCAACTGCTCCCCTTTCGTCCACCGCTTGCCGTTTCTTTGGGCTTGCGGGCGTACGGCTTCAAAAATAAGCTCAAATCGACAACCCGCCACGCCGGCAAGAGACGGCGGGGGCATATCGACAGGGGCACCCTATGAACATCTTCCGCACCGCGGTCCTCGCAGCGGCATCGACGCTTGCGCTTTCCGTCGCATCCGCCGAGGCCAAGACCCTGACCATCTCGTGGTGGGGCTTCAACGGCGAGAAGCTCGACCAGTTCATCGTCAAGCCGTTCCAGGAGAAGTGCGGCTGCGAGCTGGTGTTCGAAACCGGCAACAATGCCGACCGCCTCAACAAGATCAAGCAGCGCGGCGGCGCGGGCGTCGATGTCGCCTACTTCACCGACTCCTATTCGCAGATCGGTATCGAGGAAGGCCTGTTCCAGAAGGTCGATCCGGCGAAGATCCCCAACCTGGCCGGTCTCTACGATCTCGCGAAGGATCCGCAGGGCGGCTACGGCCCGGCCTACACGATCGGCCGCGTCGGCATCATGTATGACGAGGCGAAGGTGAAGCCGATCACTGCCTGGGCGGACCTGTGGCGCGAGGACCTCAAGGCCTCGCTGTCGCTCCCTGGCATCACCACGACCGCCGGCCCGATGGTCGTGCTCCTCGCCGGCGACAAGGCCGGCACCGACGCCTTCACCAATGCCGATCCGGCCTTCGCCGAGATCGAGAAGATCAAGCCGAACGTGGTCAAGAACTACAACACCGGCTCCGAGCTGGTGAACCTGTTCTCGACCGGCGAGGTCACCGCCTCGCTGGCGCAGGACTTCGTGCTCGGCCAGCTCAAGAAGGCGGTCCCGACCATCAAGTGGGCCGACCTGCCGGACGCGATCGCGACGCTGAACACCGTCAACATTCCGAAGGGCGCGGCCGAGCCGGAGCTGGCGCACGAGTTCATCAACTTCATCCTGGACCCGAAGTTGCAGCAGACGCTGGCCGAGAACGGCGTCGATGCGCCGGTCGCGACCGCCGTGACGCTGACGCCCGAACAGGCGGTGCAGTGGACCTACGGCGCCGACATGATCAAGAACCTGAAGCGGATCGACTATTCCAAGCTCAATGCCGCCAAGGGCGGCTGGATCGAGCGCTGGAACGAGATTTTCGGTGGGTGAGCGACCGGTTCGCGAAGCGAATTCATCGTGCCGGTGGCACGATGAGAGGTCGCGAACGCCGGGGAGCTGCCGAAGGCAGCGGGTCCCCGGCCGGGCGACCGGTTTGCACTTCGTAAAGCCCAGGGTTTGACCATGAGACCCCCCTCTGGCCTACCGGCCATCTCCCCCTCAAGGGGGGAGATCGGCCAATCGCCGATATTTGGATTTGCCTTCGGCAGTCCCGTGCGAGGCTTGGAACTGCCGATCTCCCCCCTTGAGGGGGAGATGGCCAGCAGGCCAGAGGGGGGTGCCTTCCTTATCAGGCACGCTGCTCCATGCTAAAACGCTACATCGGCTGGTGGCTCGCGCTGCCGGCGACGCTGCTCGTCGCGGTGTTCCTCATCCTGCCCGTCGCCGGCACCATCGGCTCGACCTTCGGAGAGGGGGCCGGCCCCTTTGCGCCTTACATCAACTTCTTCTCCAGCGGCTTCCGGCGTCGCGTGCTGTGGCGGACGCTGGAAATCTCGCTCGCAACGACGGCCATCTCGCTGCTGCTCGGTTTCCTGACGGCCTATGTCGTCTCGCGCGTGCCGCGCAACCTGAAGAGCGTGCTGATCATCGCCGCCGTGTTCCCGCTGCTCACCGGCGTGGTGGTCCGTTCCTTCGCCTGGCTGATCATTCTCGGCAAGAACGGCATCCTCAACACGACGTTGATCGGGCTCGGCATTACGTCCGAGCCTTTCGCCATGCTCTACACGCAAGGTTCGGTCATCGTCGCCATGGTCTATCTGTTCACGCCGCTGATGATCCTGACGCTCGTCGGTGTGCTGGAGAACATCCCCGACGACCTGATCCAGGCCTCGGCCTCCCTTGGTGCGAGCCCGGGCGGGACGTTCCGGCAGGTCGTCTTCCCGCTTGCTGTGCCCGGCCTGATCGTCGGTGCGGTGCTGGTCTTCACCGGATCGTTCACCTCCTACGCGACGCCGCAGCTGCTCGGCGGCGAGAAGCAGATGGTGATGGGCACGCTGATGTACCAGCAGGCGATGGTGAACTTCGACTGGGTCAGCGCTTCGACGATCGCGACGATCATGGTCGTGATCACCATCGCGATCGTGCTCCTGATGACCCGCGTCGCGAAGCGCCTCAACCCGATGGCGACATGATGGCGACCAAGATCCCCCTTCCGCTGATCCTTTTGACGATCGCCGTCTATATCTTCCTGGTCGGCCCGCTGATCATCGTCCTCGGCGCGGCCGTGTCGGACACGTCCTATCTCACCTTCCCGCCGCAGGGGCTGACGCTGCGCTGGTTCGAGCGCATCTTCGAGATCGGCGCTTTCCGGCGCACCATCGTCACCAGCATGCAACTTGCCGTCCTCGCGACCGCGCTGGCCTTGATCGTCGGAATCCCCGCCGCCTACGCGCTCAACCGCTACCGCATCCAGCTGCCAGCCTGGCTGTCGACGGTCTTCGTGCTGCCGATCCTGGTGCCGGAGATCGTGCTCGGCTTCTCGCTGCTGAAGTCGGTAGCGGTCGGCGCGTCGCTGCCGATCTTCCCGACGCTGCTCATCGGCCACACGCTGTTGGTCTTGCCCTATGCGGTGCGGGTGATTTCGGCCAGCCTCGCTTCGTTCGACTTCTCGATCGAGGAGGCGGCGATCAGTCTCGGCAGCCCGCCGGCCAAGACCTTCTTCACCATCGTGCTGCCCAACGTTCGCTCGGGCGTGATCGCGGCCTTCATCCTCGCCTTCATCACCTCGATCAACGACGTCTCGACCTCGCTGTTCCTGACCGGGCCCGGCATTTCCACGCTGCCGATCCAGATCCTCGCCCATGTCGAGCAGTTCTTCGACCCCGTGATCGCCTCCGTCTCCGTGCTGCTGATGCTTCTCACCGTGCTCGTCATGGCGATCGTGGAGCGGACGCTCGGCCTGACCTTCCTGACGAAGTGACCTCATGACCCAGCCGCTCTCCGTCCGAAACGTCACCGCCCACTACGGCACGACCAAGGTGCTGGAAGACCTGTCGCTCGACGTGGGCGAGGGCGAGCTGGTCTCGCTGCTCGGCGCCTCCGGCTGCGGCAAGACGACGACGCTGCGCCTGATTGCCGGCTTCCTCGAGCCGACCTCCGGCACGATTACGCTCGGCGGGCGCGACCTGACCCGCCTGCCGGCCTACAAGCGCGACATCGGCCTCGTCTTCCAGAACTATGCGCTGTTCCCGCATCTTACCGTGCTCGAGAACGTCGCCTTCGGTCTGAAGCAGCGCGGCGTGGCGGGCGCGGAGCGCGAGAAGCGGGCGCGCGCCATGCTGGAGCGCGTCGGCCTGGCGCCGCTCGCCGATCGGCTGCCCGGCGCGCTGTCCGGCGGCCAACGGCAGCGCGTGGCGCTGGCGCGCGCGCTGGTCATCGAGCCGCCGCTCTTGATGTTCGACGAGCCGCTGTCCAACCTCGACGCCAAGCTCCGGATCGACATGCGCGTCGAGATCCGCCAGCTGCAGCGGGCCAACCGCACCACGGCCGTCTATGTGACGCACGACCAGGAGGAGGCGTTCTCGATCTCCGACCGCGTGGCGATCATGAATGCCGGCCGCATCATGCAGTTCGACACGCCTGAGACGCTCTACCAGCGCCCGGCCAATGCCTTCGTCGCCCGCTTCGTTGGTTTCGAGAACCTGATCCCGATGAAGGTCGTCGCCCGCGACGGCGCGGGCGTGACGGCCGAGGCGGCGGGCGGCGCGAAGCTGACGCTGTCGCGGGAGCGCTTCGGCGAGATTCCGGACAGCTTCGTTTTCGCAAGCCGCGCGGACGGGCTGAAGGTGATGGCCGGAGGGAGCGAGGGAATACCGGCGACGACCGGGCTGCGCACCTATCTCGGGCGGGCGTACCAGTACCAGTGCGATACCGCGGCGGGGCCGATCGTCGCGAACGGCGCATTGTCGGAACCGCTGGAGCCGGGCTCGGCTGCGACGCTGGTGCCGGTGCCGGACCAGTGCTGCGTGCTGGGGGTGGAAGCTTAGGGTGGACTTGGCCGGAAACACCCCCCTCTGGCCTGCCGGCCATCTCCCCCTCAAGGGGGGAGATCGGCAGCTCCGGCGATCCCGCTCTTTCTGCGAGGCTGGCGATTGGCGAAAGCCTTCGCGACAGCCGATCTCCCCCCTTGAGGGGGAGATGGCCGGTAGGCCAGAGGGGGGTCTCAAACCCGCGGCTGACGCCGGTCGGCTGCCATGACCCTCCTCCTCACCAACGCTCTTCTCCTCCCCTGCACCGCCGACATGCCGGTGATCGGGAACGGCTGGGTGCAGGTCGACGGCGAGACGATCACAGCGACGGGCGCAGGCATCCCGCCGGACATTCCGGGAGCGGAGACCGTCGATGTCAGCGGTGACGTGCTGATGCCGGGCATGGTCAATCCGCACTGCCACATGGCGATGACCTTCTTCCGCGGCCTCGGCGAAGATGTCGACGACCGGCTGTTCCGCTACATGCTGCCGCTGGAACGAAAATTCGTCACGCCGCAGGCGGTGCGCGCAGGCAGCGCGCATGCCGCGCTCGAGATGATCATGGGTGGCGTCACCACCGTGGCGGACATGTACTACTACGAGACCGAGGTCGCCGCCGTGGTGGACGAGGCCGGCATGCGCGGCGTGCTCGGCCAGACGCTGGCGGATTTCGACCCGCCCGACCACAAGAGTTTCGACGAAGGCTTTGCGCTGGTCGACAGGCTGGTCGCAGCATATGGCGGCCATCCGCGCATCACGCCGTCGATCGCTCCGCATGCGCCTTATTCCACGGGGATCGAGGTGATGCGGCGCGTCGCACGTTTCGCCGAGTACCATCCCGGCGTGCCGGTGCAGATGCATGTCGCGGAGACCGACCAGGAGGTCGAGTGGGCGCGGACGAACTTCGGCTGCACGCCGGTCGAGACGGTGGAGAAGGCGGGGCTGCTGCGCAAGGGCCTGATCTGCGCCCACTGCATGCATGTCTCGGAGGGCGACATCGCCAGGATGGCGCATGCCGGGGTCTGCGTCGCGCACAATGCGCGCTCCAACGGCAAGGCTGGGCGCGGCATCGCGCCGGTCGAGGCGATGCGCCGGGCGGGCATTCCGGTGGGCATTGCCACCGATGGCGCGATGAGCGGCAATACGCTCGACCTGTTCGCGCAGTTCGGCCCGGTGTCGATGTTCCAGAAGATCCTCGGCCACAGCCGCAAGCCGATGCAGGCGGTGGAGGTGATCCGCATGGCGACGGCGGAAGGCGCGAAGGTGCTGGGGCTCGATGCGCGCATCGGCTCGCTGGAGGCCGGCAAGCAGGCCGACCTGATCCGCATCGACCTTTCCGCTCCGCGCTGCCAGCCAGTCTACGACATTTATTCGACCTTGGTCTTCACCGCGATGGCGGGCGATGTGCGCGACACGATGGTGGCCGGCAGGTGGCTGATGCGCGAGCGCGAGGTGCTGACTCTGGAGCGCAAGAAGGTGATGCGCGACGCGCTGCAGGTCGCCGCGACCTTCAAGGCGGAGATGGCGCGGATCGACGCGGGAACGTGAGCGTACGTGGCCCCGCCCGGGCACGCATGTGCGGCGCCCGGTTCAGCCAATTCTCGCAGGGGAGGGACTGCGTGCGACGTCCGGCGGTCTACGACGAATCGATCGCCTGCACCGTCCCGAGGGCGAAGGCTTTGCGAAGGATGTCGCAAGCCTCGCGGCCTGTCGGTTGGCTGACGCCGGGCGATCCGTTGCCGTGGCCTCCGCCGCCGAAGGCACTGTTTTCCAGGATGAGCCGGCGGCGGATCTGCGTCGCCATGTTCAGGATGATCAACGCCAGCGCGCGCAGCGACACGGCAAGGGCAAGCGCATCGGCGGGGTCGGTGCCGTATCGGACCGTCGGCATAGCGGGCGACCAGTGCCCGTCTGTCTCGTTCCACGCCCGGCCGGCGATATAGTCCCTGACCTCCGCATCGGCCACCCAGAGATATGCCAGCGCGGCCGAGCGAACCGAATATGACCGGCCGGCCGCCTGTTCGGCGAGATTGGCGAGCGAAAGCAGCAGCAGGACGATGCGGTCCAGCGCGTCCGTTCCTGTCTTGTCCTTCCAACCCATCGCCGTCTCCTTTCGACCGGCCGATAGTGTGGGGCATGCCGGCGAAGGGGGGATGGAAAAAGTTCAGCGTGGAGAAATTGCGAATGGGAACAAGGGGTTGCGGGAGAGGGGGCGGAAATCGATCCACAGGCAGCCGAGACGCGTTTTGCGCATGCCTCGAGCGACCGTCATACCGGCGGCCGGAGGCCAGCCGGTATCTATTGATTTTGGCGGGTTGGCGCGGACCATCTTGTTACGGTCGTGAGGCGTTTTCGGCGTGTAGCTGGAGAGAAGAATAGATCCCGGAGAGCCTGCCGGCTTCCGGGATGACGTCGCAGAGGTAGGGGCTATCCTCCAAGGCGCGACCGGTGGTTTGCTTTGAGACGATCACACGGTCTGTGTCGGCAGGCGCTCACTCTCTCTTCTGTGGGTTCCGCTGCAAGCACCAGGCGCTATGCGCGCTGGAAAGGGGTAAAACTCCCGCTACCCCAGCGATTCCATCCATAGCCGGATGGGATGCCGCGGGCCGATGGAGCATTGCATGACAGAACAGACCGCCCGGCTTCCCGCCGTCCTCGCTCACGCAGAGGCGGGCATCGATGCCTCGCTCGGGCGCCTGTTCGAGCTGATCCGCATCCCCTCGGTCTCGACCGATCCGGCCTATGCGGAGGATTGCCGGCGCTGCGCGGAGTGGCTCGCGGCCGATCTCGCGGGGATGGGATTCGAGGCTTCGGTGCGCAAGACCGCCGGTCATCCGATGGTGGTGGCCCACGACCATTCGGGCGAGGGGCCGCATGTGCTGTTCTACGGCCATTACGACGTGCAGCCGGTCGATCCGCTGAACCTGTGGAATTCCGATCCGTTCGAGCCGGTGCTGGTGCCGCAGCCGAACGGCGACGCGCACATCGTCGGGCGCGGCGCGTCCGACGACAAGGGGGCGCTGTTCACCTTCCTCGAAGCCTGCCGCGCCTGGAAGGACGTGACGGGCGGGCTGCCGATCCGTGTTTCGGTGCTGCTGGAGGGCGAGGAGGAATCGGGCAGTCCCAGCCTGCCCGGCTTCCTCGAAAGGGCGGCCGAAGAGCTGAAGGCCCATGTCATGCTCGTCTGCGACACCGACATGTGGGACGCCGAGACGCCGGCGATCACCACCATGCTGCGCGGCATCGTCAAGGAAGAGTTCTGGGTGCGCTGCGCCGACCGGGACCTTCATTCCGGCATCTACGGCAATGCGGCGCGCAATCCGCTGCAGGTGATGTCCGAGATCATCGCCAGCCTGCGCCGGCCGGACGGCAGCGTGGCGCTCGAAGGTTTCTATGACGGGGTGAAGGAACTGCCGGACGAGCTCGCCGAGCGCTGGAGGAGCCAGCCTTTCGACGCCGGAAAATTCCTCGGCGATATCGGCCTCTCCATTCCGGCGGGCGAGAAGGGTCGCCCGGTGCTGGAACAGGTCTGGTCGCGACCGACCTTCGAGGTCAGCGGCATTTCGGGTGGCTATGCGGGCGAGGGGTTCAAGGCGGTGATCCCGGCGGAGGCCAATGCAAAAATCTCGTTCCGGCTGGTCGAGGGGCAGGACCCGGACAAGATCGCCGCCGCCTTCCGCGCCCATGTGAGCGCGATGATCCCGGCCGACTGCTCCGTCGAGTTCCGCAACCACGGCACGAGCTCGGCGACCGTCATGCCGGTCGACAGCCCGCTGCTGACGAAGACGCTCGGCGCGCTGGAGGACGAGTGGGGGCGCTCGGCGATCGCCGGGACGGGCGGCTCCATCCCCATCGCCACCGTGTTCAAGGACAGGCTCGGCATGGACTCGCTGTTCGTCGGCTTTGCCCGCTTCGACAACCGCATCCACAGCCCGAACGAGAAATACGACCTGTCGAGCTTCAGGAAGGGCATCCGCTCCTGGGTGCGCGTGCTGGCGGCGTTCGCAGAATGACTCGCAAGGTCGTCATCGACACCGACCCGGGCATAGACGACGCGGTCGCGATCCTGCTCGCGCTCGCCTCGCCGGTGTTTGAGGTCGTCGGCATCACTACGGTCGCCGGCAATATCAGCATCGATACGGTGACGCGCAATGCGGGCCGGATCCTGGCCCTGGTCGAGCGATCAGACATTCCGGTTGTCGCGGGCGCGCCGGAGCCGCTGTCGCGCAAGGGCATCGACACGGCCGAGATACACGGGGACGACGGGCTGGGTGGCGTCGCCTTTCCGGAACCGGCCGCCGCGCCGCTCGAGGGAGCATCGGAGTGGCTTGCCGAAACCCTGCTCGGCAACCCGGCCGGCAGCATCGATATCCTTGCGCTCGGGCCGCTGACCAACATTGCCCGGCTGGTGCAGGACCACCCCGCCGCCGCGCAGCGTATCGGCAGGATCGTCGCCATGGGAGGCGCGGTGGACGAGCGGGGCAATATCGGGCCGCGTTCGGAATACAATCTCGCGGCGGACCCCGAGGCGGCGGACATCGTGCTGCGCGCGGGCCTGCCGCTGGTGCTGATCCCGCTCGACGTGACGCGCAAGGTGCGCGCCGGGCGGGACTATCTAGCGCGCTTGAGGTCATCGGATAGCACCCCGGCGCTCGTCTCGGCCGATCTCATCGAGGCCTATTTCCAGTCGGGCGGCGAAAGCCGGCCGCTGCACGATCCCTGCGTGATGCTCTACGCGGAACGGCCTGAACTGTTCGGGGTGGAGAGGATCGCACTGTCGCTCGACCTCGGCGACGGGCCGGATGCCGGCGCGCTGCTGCGGGATGCGGAAGGCGGCGTGGCGGTCGAGGTCGCGATGCGGGTCGAGGCTGCGGGCGTGCTCGACCTTCTGGCCGAGCGGCTGGCGGGGCGCTGAGTCAAGCCGCGCCAAGTTCCCGCTCGACCAATTTCGTCCAGAACGTCACGCCGGGCAGGATCGCGTCGTCGTTGAAATCGTAGCGGGTGTTGTGGTGCAGGGCGCCGTCTTCGGCCGGGCCGTTGCCGAGCCAGACATAGGCGCCGGGCACGCGGCTGGAGAAGATGGCGAAATCGTCGCCGGCAGTCGACGGCGGGAACTGGGTCATCACGCTCGCCGCGCCGAGGGCGTCCTGTGCGGCCTGCGTCGCCCGGCGCGTGGCGTCGGCCTCGTTGATCACCGGCGGCATCTGGCGGACGAAGCGGTAGTCGGCCTCGATGCCGTTGGCGCTCGCGATGCCCGCCGCCACCCGGCCGATCTCGGCCTCCACCCGGTCGCGCGTCGCATGCGAATAGGTGCGCGCCGTGCCGCCGATGCGGATGTCGTCCGGAATGACGTTCAGCGCCTTGAAGTCGCCCGCGGCGAGCGCGCAGGCGCTGACGACGGCGGTGTCGATCGGGTCGGTGCCGCGCGAGACGATCGTCTGCAGCGAGGAGAGGAACTGGCCGGCGGCCACGATCGGGTCGCGGCCGAGATGCGGCTTGCCGCCATGGGTGCCGACGCCGCGGAAGGTGACGTGCCAGTGGTCGGACGAGGCAAGCTGCGGCCCTTCGACCACCGCCATCTGTCCGACCGGGATGCCCGGCATGTTGTGCAGACCGTAGAAGCGGTCGATGCGGAAGCGGTCGAACAGGCCGTCCTCGACCATCGCCTTCGCGCCGCCACGGCCTTCCTCGGCCGGCTGGAAGACGAAATGCACCGTGCCGGCGAGGTCCTTGCGCTTTGCCAGCGCCCGGGCCGCGCCAAGCAGCATGACCGTGTGCCCGTCGTGGCCGCAGCCATGCATCTTGCCGGGGATGGTCGAGCGGTAGGGCCGGTCGGCCGCCTCAGGCATGGCGAGCGCATCCATGTCGGCGCGCAGTGCGATCGCCGGGCCGTCGCTCTCGCCGCGAAGCGTGGCGACGACGCCGGTCTTGCCGAGGCCTGTCTCGATCTCCAGCCCGCAGCCGGTCAGGAACTCGCGCACGATGGCGCTCGTGCGCTCCTCCTCGAAGCCGAGTTCGGGGTGGGCGTGCAGGTCGCGACGCAGCGCCACGAGGGCTGCGAGGTCGTCGGGGGCGAGGATCGCATCATTCATGGCTGGACTCATCCTTCGCCGGGCGGGAGAAAGCAACCGTCTGGATTCTCTCTCCACCTGTTGGCGCGGTCGATGTCGTACGAACCTGATGATTTCCGGCCCCATGATTTCTGGCAAGAGATCCGCCCCGCGGGCGGCTTTTCGCGGCAGGTGCGCGACGGGCTTTCGCATCTCTATCCGGCAAGCCTGCCGGACGGGCGCGAGATCGCGCTGCCGATCCGCGTCCTGCCCGCGGGCGACCGCGCCGTCGCATCGCTGATCATCAACCAGGCGAGTTTCGCCGTGGAGGATGCGCTGGCCGAGGCGATGGCCGGCGAAGCGCGCGCCTTCGCGCCGGAGGTCGTGGTTGGCGTGCCGACGCTCGGCCTGCCGCTCGCGGCCAGTGTCGCGCGCCGCCTCGGCCATTCCCGGATGGTCGCGCTCGGAACGTCGCGAAAGTTCTGGTACGACGAGGGCCTGTCGGAACCGCTGCGCTCGATCACCAGTCCCGGGCGAAGGCAAGCGGATCTATCTCGACCCGCGCATGCTGCCGCTTCTGAGCGGTCGGCCGTTCGTGCTCGTCGACGATGTGGTGAGCACGGGAACGTCGATCCTGGCAGTGCTGCGCATGCTGGAGAAGGCGGGGCTGCGGCCGCAGGCCATCGTCGTCGCGATGCGGCAGGGAAATGCCTGGCACGAGGCGCTCGCCGCGTCGCCCTTTGCGGAGGTTCCCGTGCGCTCGGCCATCGCCACGCCGCTCATGTCGCCCGGTAGCGACGGCATGTGGCACCCGTTGTGATCGCAACGCGGCTTGTGTTGCCGCGCGGCCTGCGGCACAAGCCGGGCCTGTCGATCCTTTCGGGACCAGAGCCATGACCATCCAGCCCGACCAGCGCCTCCTGCGGCTTTCCGGCGCGCTCAATGTCCGCGACCTTGGCGGCTATGCGACGGCGGGCGGCGGCTCGACCCAGTGGGGCAGGGTGCTGCGCGCGGCGAGCCTGCACAGGCTGGAGGCCGCCGAACTGGAGGCGCTCGCCGGGCGCGGCCTCGCGACCGTGATCGACCTGCGACGCGCAGGCGAACTGCACGAGGCGCCGAACCCGTTCTCGCGCCACGGCGGCGTCGCCTATCACCACGTCTCGCTGTTCGACCGGCTGGCGCCGCTGGAAATGGTGGGCAACAGCGACAACCTCCTGCTCGACCTCTACAAGATTGCCCTGCGCGAGCGCGGTGCCGAATTTGCCCGGGTGCTCAACCTGATCGCCGACGCGCCGGACGGCGCCGTGCTCTTCCACTGCACGGCCGGCAAGGACCGGACGGGGCTGATCGCCGCGATCCTGTTGCTCGTCGCCGGCGTCGACCGCGACCAGATCCTGCAAGACTATGCGATGACCGGGCCGCTGATCGCGCCGATGCTGGAGGAACTGGTCGAGCATGCGCGGGCGAAGGGCCTGAACGTCGACGGTTTCCGGCAGCTGCTGACCTGCGAGCCGGCGACGATGGAAGGCGCGCTTGTCGAACTCGACACCGCGCATGGCGGCGTCGAGGCTTACCTTGCCGCGATCGGCCTGCCTGAGAAGACGGTCGAGCGGCTTCGCAACCGGCTGACAAAGCCGGCCGTGCGCGCGGTATAGGCCGCCTCGCCCTGCCGGCGTCTCAGCCCATCGCCGCGAAGCTGGGCTGGTTCGGGCAGAATTCGGCGGCGTGCTCCCGGGCGGTGCCGCTGTCCAGCTCGCGCCGGCAGCGGCCCTTGTCGTCGCATTTCGAGCACGAGACCGCGACGTCGCGGAAGAAGGCCGGCGCGTCGCGTTCGAGCTTGCCGGCGTCTATGCCGTAGGCCTGCATCATCCTGAGCATCAGGCGATCGGCGCCGACGCCCTTGCCGACGATGTCCCTGAAGTCGGCAATGTCCACGCCGGTGTCGCGCGCAAGCTCCGCGACGACGGACGGGTCGCACCCGTCGAGTTCGGCGAGTGCCGAGCGGGCGGAGCGGAAGTCCTGCCACTTCTCCGCCACCCTGTGGAACACCTCGCGTGCGGTGGAACCGGTCATCGTGCCTCTCCCTCGACCAATCAATCGTCCGCGAAAACTACCAGCACGTGCGCCATGAGGGGTTGATCTCGATCAACTGCCGCCGCCCGGCGGCGTTGACATTGCACCGCCGGCAATTCTACCAGCGGCGCCAGAAGACGCACGGAACCGCAGCCGATGACCAATGTCGCACTCACGGGCCTCGCGCGCGAACTCTCGCGTCGCGCGGATGAAGGCCGGCCTGTGCGCATCGGCGTCATCGGCTCCGGCGAGATGGGCACCGACCTCGTCACGCAGTGCATGCTGATGAAGGGCGTCGAGCTCTCGGCCATGGCGACGCGCCGGCCGCATACCGCGAAGCATGCGGTCGAACTCGCCTATGGCGAGACGTCGAAGTTCGCGGAGGCTGACACACAGTCCCGCGTCACCGCCGCGATCGAACAGGGCCGCATCGCCGTGACCTCGATCGAGACGATGGTGACGAACCCGCTGATCGACGTGGTGGTCGACGCGACCGGCAAGCCGGGTGTCGCCGCCGACTTCAATCTTATCGCCATGGAGCACGGCAAGCATCTGGTGATGATGAATGTCGAGGCGGACGTCACCATCGGCGTCTATCTCAAGAAGCAGGCCGAGCGGCTGGGTGTCGTCTACACGGTCGGCGCCGGCGACGAGCCGTCGTCCTGCATGGAGCTGATCGAGTTCGCCTCGGCGCTCGGCTACACGATCGTCTCGGCCGGCAAGGGCAAGAACAATCCGCTGAACCACGACGCGGTGCCCGACGACTACCGCGAGGAAGCCGAGCGCCGGAACATGAACCCGCGCATGCTGGTCGAGTTCGTCGACGGCTCCAAGACGATGGTCGAGATGTGTGCCATCGCCAACGCCACCGGCCTCGTGCCGGACGTGCCGGGCATGCACGGGCCGAAGGCCGGGCGCGACGAACTGGCGAAGATCCTGATCCCGCGCGAGGACGGTGGGGTTCTGTCGAGGAAGGGCGTGGTCGACTACACGATCGGCAAGGGGGTGGCGCCCGGCGTCTTCGTGGTGGTGGAGGCGACGCATCCGCGCATCATCGAGCGCATGGACGACCTGCATGTCGGCACGGGGCCGTACTATTCCTTCCACCGGCCCTACCACCTGACGTCGCTGGAAGTGCCGCTGACCTGCGCGCGCACGGTGCTGTTCGGCAAGCCGGACATGGTGCCGCTCGACAGGCCGGTCGCCGAGGTCTGCGCCGTCGCCAAGCGCGACTTGAAGCCGGGCGAGCGACTCGATTCGATCGGCGAGACGATGTACCGCTCGTGGACGATGACGGTTCCGGACGCGCGGGCGGCGCGGGCGATTCCCTGCGGCCTGCTGGAGGGCGGCAAGGTCACGGCGCCGGTGCGCAAAGGCGAATTGCTGACCGCTGCCAATGCGGAGCCGGACCGCACGACGAAGCTCTATGCCATGCGGCAGAAGCAGGAAGCGATGATCGGGTAGGCGGCGTGGACGATTGGAGGTTTGAGGTCGTCATCCCGGCGGCCGCAGGACAGCCGGGATCCATTGCCCTTAGGGACAAGGGCGCTGCCTATCTTGCCACGGATGCGGGTGTTTTCGGCGTGTAACCGGAGAGAGGAATGGATGCCGGGTCGCCTCCGGCGCCCGGGATGACGGATGCGGGGCGGTTGGCGGTCCGAAACTTTCCTATGGCTTGCTAAAGCGAGTTTCGAAGCGGCCTCTGACGTGTGACCGTTTGAAACTCCGAAACATGACTTTTCTTCTCTAGTTAAATGGTGCAGTATCCGGGCGGTCGAAGCACCGGCTCGGGAAGCCGGCTTTGTCGTGTCCGAGGAACAGATCTCATGAAAATCAGCACCTTGCCCGCCGCGCTCTGCGCTCTCGTGGGTTTTTCGGCATCCGCGCTCGCCGTCGAGCCGGCCGCTATCGTCAGGACCTATTCCGACATCGCGCTCGCCGGCTATGAGGACAGCCTGACGACGGCGAAAGCGCTCGATGCCGCCGTGGACGCGCTGGTCGCCAAGCCGTCGGCCGAGACGCTGGATGCGGCGCGAAAGGCGTGGCTCGCGGCGCGGGTGCCCTACCAGCAGACCGAGGCGTTCCGCTTCGGCAATGCGATCGTCGACGAATGGGAAGGCCGCGTGAACGCCTGGCCGCTGGACGAGGGGCTGATCGACTATGTCGACGCCGGCTACGGCACCGAATCGGATTCAAACCCGTTCTATGCGGCGAACGTGATCGCCAACGCCAAGATCAGCGCCGGCGGCGACGAGGTCGACGCCTCGAAGATCACGCCGGAGGTCATCCAGTCGCTGCAGGAGATCGGCGGCTCGGAGGCGAACGTCGCCTCGGGCTATCATGCGATCGAATTCCTGCTCTGGGGGCAGGATCTCAACGGCACAGGTGCCGGTGCGGGCAATCGCCCGGCGACCGATTTCGACACCGCCAACTGCACCGGCGGCCATTGCGACCGCCGCGCCGAATATCTGAAGGCCGCGTCCGACCTGCTGGTTGCCGATCTCGAGGAAATGGTCGCCAACTGGAAGGAAGGCGGCGAGGCGCGCAAGACGGTCGAGGGCGATCCGACGGCCGGCCTGTCGGCCATCCTTACCGGTCTCGGCTCTCTCTCCTATGGTGAGCTCGCCGGTGAGCGCATGAAACTCGGCCTCTTGCTGCACGATCCGGAGGAGGAACACGACTGCTTCTCCGACAACACGCACAACTCGCACTACAACGACATCGTCGGCATCAACAATGTCTATCACGGCCGCTACAAGCGCGTTGACGGCTCGGTGGTGGAAGGTCCCAGCCTCGCAGCATTTGTGCGCGAGAAGGATGCAGCGGTTGCGGACGAAATGGACGCAAAGCTCGCCGCCACGCTGAAGGCGGCCGAGGCGATGAAGGCGCGCGCCGAGACCAAGGAGGCCTACGACCAGATGATCGGCGAGGGCAATGCAGAGGGCAACGCGGCCGTGCAGGCCGTGATCGACGGCCTGGTGGCCCAGACCCGCTCGCTGGAGCGCGTCATTGCGTCGCTCTCGGTGGGTGACGTGACCATCGAAGGTTCCGACAGCCTCGACAATCCGAACGCCGTGTTCCAATAGGAGCTGCCCGCCAGCCCCGTTGCGGGCCGGCTGGTCAGGTCATGAAGATCCGTTTGACATTGTTCCTGCTTCTCGCGGCGACCGCGGCCGTCGCGGGCGGGTTGCGCGACGATCTTTCGCCGACGGACCAGGAGCGGGTGCACGACATCACGCTCCCGGCCACGGATTTCTCGAAGCCGGAGAAGTTCGAGAAGATGCAGGGCGGCGCGGCCACGACGCCGAAGGTCGGCGACGCTAACGCCCTGTCGCAGCCCTCGGCGAACCTGTCCTTCGCGGACAAGGAGCGCTTCTCGCTCGGCAACGGCATCTTCCGCAAGGACTGGGTGACAGCGCCGTCATCGACGCAGGCGTCGGACGGGCTCGGCCCGCTGTTCAATTCGCGCAACTGCCAGGCGTGTCACATCAAGGACGGGCGGGGCCATGCGCCGCTGTCGCCAGGGGCCGACGCGGTGTCCTATCTCGTGCGGCTTTCCGTGCCGCCGGATGAAGAACAGGCGAAGCTGATCGCCGCCGGCGCTCTCGCCGCGGCTCCCGATCCGATCTACGGCCTGCAATTGCAGGACAATTCCGCCGCCGGCCTCGCGCCGGAAGGTCGCGTGCACATCGACTACGAGGATGTACCGGTGGCGCTTTCGGAGGGCGAGACGGTCACCCTGCGCAAGCCGACGCTGACGATCGACAAGCCGGGCTTCGGTCCGTTCGCGGCCGGCCTGATGATATCCGGCCGCATCGCGCCCGCCATGTCCGGCATGGGGCTTCTGGAAGCGATCCACGACGCCGACATCATGGCCCATGCCGATCCGGACGACAAAGACGGAGACGGCATCTCAGGCCGTCCGAACCTGGTCGACGACGGCAAGGGCGGGCTTCTGATCGGCCGTTTCGGCTGGAAGGCGGCGCAGCCGAGCGTCGAGCAGCAGACGGCGCATGCCTTTGCCGGCGACATGGGCCTGTCGACGCCGATCCTGCCCGACAATTCAGGCGACTGCACCGCGGCTCAGCCGGACTGCCGCGCCATGCCCAATGGCGCGCAGGAGCGCTACGGCGACACGGAAGTGCCGCAGGACGTGCTCGACCTCGTCGTCTTCTATTCGCAGAACCTCGCGCCGCCGGTGCGGCGCGGCTTCGACAAGCCGGAGGTGCTTGCCGGCAAGGCGGCGTTCTACCAGGCCGGATGCCCCGTCTGCCACGTGCCGAAATACGTCACCAGCCGCAATGCGACGAACGAGGCGCAGCGTTTTCAGCTCATCTGGCCATATACCGATCTGCTGCTGCACGACATGGGGCCGGGGTTGGCCGACGGTCGGTCGGAGGGGTTGGCGGACGGCAGCGAATGGCGCACGCCGCCGCTGTGGGGCATCGGCATCTCGCACAAGGTGAGCGCGGAGGCGGGCTTCCTGCATGACGGCCGCGCCCGCACGGTGCAGGAGGCGATCCTGTGGCATGGCGGCGAGGCGCAGGCGTCGCGCGACGCCTATGTCGCGCTGCCCAAGGCCGAGCGCGATGCGCTGGTGAAGTTCCTGGAGTCGCTGTGATGCGGAACCTGCTGGTGGCTTTGCTGCTCATCATATCAATCTCCCCGGCGTCCGCCGAGACGGTCGGACGACGCGTCCTCGACAGGTTCGTCGCGCCGACAATCGAGCGCTTCGCCGGGTCGACAGCATTGCTCGCCGAGGGTGTCGCCGCGCTCTGTGCCAAGCCGGAGGACGCGACGCTGGCGGCGTCCCGTGCCTACTTTGCGAACGCGCTGACCGACTGGGGTCGGGTCGCGGTGCTGCGCTTCGGGCCGCTGGCGGCGGAGGGCCGGTTCGAGCGGCTGTTCTTCTGGCCCGACGCACGCGGGATCGGGCTGAAGCAGGTGCAGGCGCTGCTGGCGAAGACGGACGAAGCAACAATTTCCAGCGGCATAGCCGGCAAGAGCGCAGCGCTGCAGGGCTTTCCGGCACTCGAGTATACGCTCTATGGGGCCGGCGCCGAGACGCTCGCGACGGGGGATTCCTGGCGCTGCACCGTCGCCGCTGCCATCGCGTCCAACATCGCGTCGATCGCCGCGGAGGTCGAGGCGAATTGGAGTCTCGAGACGCCTTTTGCGACGTCGTTCGCCAGTCCGTCGGCTGATCGCGAGCCTTATCGCTCGGAGGCCGAAGTACAGGGAGAAATCGTCAAGGCGCTGGCGACCGCGCTGCAATACGTGCGCGCGGCGGAAATCTCGCCGCCGCTCGGCGAGGAGCTGGCCAAGGCAAACGGCAAGCGCGCGCCGATGTGGCGGAGTGGAAATACGGTTGCGCTGGTATTAGCCCAGGTGGACGCGGTCCGGCAGCTGCTGACCGCAGCAGCCTACGAGAAGAGCCTGCCGGACGACAGCCGCTACATCGCGGCCTCGATCCGCTTCGAACTAGACAATGCGATCCGGACGCTGGGCCTGGTCAAGGGGCCGGCCGAACAGGCGTTCGGCACCGAGCCGGACCGTGGGCGCTTCGCCTTTGCCGAACTCGCACTCCACCACGCCGGCGAACTGGTCAACCGCGATCTTGCCGCCGCGCTCGGCTTGACCATGGGGTTCAACGCGCTCGATGGAGATTGACCGCCGCACCTTCCTGACGCTTCTCGGTGCCGCGGCGGTGGCGCCTTCGGGAGCGCTTGCATCGGAGGAGGAGCTCTACCTCGCGGCGCGGGCGAGGGGAGGCCAGCACGAGGTGGCTGTGCTCGACGCGCGCGGCGTCGACCGGCTCGTGCTACCGATCGAGGATCGCGGCCATTCCTTTGCCATCGACCATCTGCGCCGTAGGGCCGTTGCCTTCGCGCGTGCGCCGGGGCGCTATGCGGTCGCCTTCGACATCGGCGGCAAGGCCGTGCCTCAGCCGCTGGTGGCGGCCGAGGGCCGGCATTTCTTCGGCCACGGCATCTTCTCGCCGGATGGACGGCTGATGTTCGCCTCGGAGAACCATTACGAGGCCGGCAGGGGCGTGACCGGCATCTACGACGTCGGCAAGGGCTTTGCGCGCCTGGGCGAGTTCGACTGCGGCGGCATCGGCCCGCACGACGTGGTGCTGATGCCGGACGGCAAGACCGCCTGCGTCGCCAATGGCGGCATCCTCACCCATCCCGACTACGACAAGCTGAAGCTCAACATCGATACGATGGCGCCGAGCCTCGCCTATCTCGACATGGCGAGCGGCGACATCGTCGAGCAGGTGGCGCTGCCCAAGGAACTGCACAAGCTATCGATCCGCCATCTGATCGTTGACGTCCACGGCGCGGTCTGGTTCGGCTGCCAGTACGAGGGCGACACGGGGGACCGTCCGCCGCTGGTCGGCCGCCACCGGCGCGGGCGCGAACCGGAGCTGTTCGCCGGGCCGCCGGACCTGCTGCGCCGCATGGACAATTACATCGGCTCCGTCTCGGTGGACGCCTCGGGCGAGGTGGTGGTGACATCCTCGCCGCTCGGCGGCCTCGTCGCCTTCTGGGACGCGGCGACCGGCCGCTATCTCGGCGAGCAGAGCATGGCCGACGTCTGCGGCGTGGCGCCGCTCAAGCCCGGCCATGTGCTGGCGACTACCGGGCGCGGGGCCGTCGACGACATGTCGCCCTCGGCACGGGCGGCGATCCTGGAGGAGTCCGCGGCGAATCCGGCCTGGGACAACCACCTGCGGCGGGTGTGAGCCCCTAGCCCAGCTCCACCCCGCGCCTGCGTGCGGCGTCCACCGCCTCGGTCAGCAGCGTCTTCAGCCGGTCCTCGCCCATCAGCACCGACAGCGCCGCCGCGGTCGTGCCGTTCGGGCTCGTCACCTGTTCGCGCAGGCGGGTGGGTGTCTCGCTGCTTTCTTTCGCAAGGCAAGCCGCGCCGTAGACGGTCTGCATGGCGAGCAGCTTCGCGGTATCGGCAGGCAGGCCGGCAGCCTCGCCTGCGGCGGTGAGGCATTCGATGAAATGGAAGATGTAGGCGGGGCCGGAGCCCGACACGGCGGTCACTGCATCCATCAGGCTCTCGTCGTCGATCGTCGCCACCGCGCCCGACACGGACAGGAGGTCGGCGACGAAGGCGCTCGCCTCCTTCGTCACGTTCGGGTTGGCGAAGGTGACCATCATGCCCTTGCCGATCGCCGCCGGTGTGTTGGGCATGCAGCGCACGATTGCCGCACCAGGGCCCAGGATTTCCTCGAACACGGCGATCCGCGTGCCGGCTGCGATGCTGAGATAGGTCGCGCCCATGCCGGCGAAGTGTCGATAGGCGGGAACGACGTCGCGCATCACCTGAGGCTTGACCGCAAAGATCACCAGCGTCGGCGCGGTCTCCTTTGGCATTTCCGCCGGATCGGCGCCGGTCAGGGCTCCGAGCTCCGCCGCGCGCATTCTAAGCGTCGCGTTGGGCTCGACCACGAACACCTCGTGCGGCTTGAGCTTGCCCGATGTCAGCCAGCCCGACAGCATGGCGTGGCCCATATTGCCGCAGCCGACGAGAACAACCAGAACCGACATGTCGCGCCTCCATTCCTGTCAGGGGAATGGACCGGGTCGCCGATCGTTGCAAGGGGTAGTGAAACTGTCTCTCAGTCCGGAATGCGGGTGGGCACGGGGTGGCGCGCGACGAGCCTCAGTCCGAGCGTCGCCATGACGAAGAACAGCCAGACGGGGTCTGCGCGGCGGAAGAAGAAGGATTCGAGGAAGGCGTTGAGCGCGGTGAACAAAAGCATCATCATGAACATGTCCGCCAGGAGCACGTTCTCCCGCCGCGGTCCGGAGCGCAGGTAGTCGGACAACGGGACGACAAGGAAGGCGATGACGGCGGCGATGAGCGCGGGCACGCCCATGATGACGGCGATGTCGAGATAGCCGTTGTGGCCGTGCACAATGCCGCGGATGTCCCAATCGCGGTCGAAGGGCTGATCCATCGTGAAGACGAACATCGTCCCCCAGAAGCTCTCGAAGCCGTAACCGGTCCACGGCCGTTTTGCGATCATCTCGCCGGAGAACTCCCACAGCGCGGTGCGCCCGGTATAGGTCATGCCCGGAAAATACTCGGCCGCGAGATGCTTCAGCGGCGCGATGAAGACGATGCCGAGCGTGCCGAGCGCCGTGCCGACGATGGCGAGCGCGAAGATCAGCGGCACCAGTCGCCTGAGGCCGATGATGCCCGGCAGCATGACGAGCAGGATCGCCATCGGCACGAGGCCGGCGGTGGTCTTCGAGCCGGTATTGGCCATGAAGAGCATCGCGCCGGCAAACAGCAGGGCCCCGATCCACCGCCAGCCGCGCCGCCACAGATAGAGGCCCATGAAGGACAGGCAGGCCATCACCGGGCCGGCGATGTTCTTGTGGCTGAAGGAGCCGCGCCAGAAACCCGCATGCTGCGGCTCCAGCGAATCCGCGCTGTGGATCGCCTCGCCCGGAAAGGCGATCAGGCCGAAATAGCAGAGGCCGACGGTCACGAGCCCGGCGAAGGCGAAGATCGTCGACAGGGAATCCGCGTCGCGCGGGACGGTCAGCACAGCGGCGATCGTCAGGATACCGACGAGCGTGAAGATCGCCGCGCGCAAGGCCGAGGGTGGGTCCGTCGCATGCATCACGGAAAGGGCGAGAAAGCCGAGCACGATCAGCCACCAGGGACTGATGAGCGACATAAGCACGCGACGGTCGACGAAGCAGGCGAGCGAGAAGATGGCGAGCGCGCCCAGCGAGCCGAAGCCGAGCTGGTTGACGATGTCGCCGCCTTCCTGAACGCCGGGAGCGGGCGCCGGCTGGAACGGCTTGAAGGAGACGATGACGACCGTCAGCATCACCGACGCGAGAATCGTGCCGATGCGCCGCGCCGTGAAGGCGTCGGCAATGCGGTCCCAGTCAATTCTTCTCGGGAGTGCGGTACTGTTCATTGGCATAGCCGAATTCGGCGCCGATCCGGCCGAGTGCCACGTAGATCGGATAGAGGGCGATCGATGCCGAGCCGGTGCTGGCGTAGCGCGCCGCGGCCCTGAGCGGCGACGCACCGAGCAGCGCCAGGCTTCGAGCGGCCACCTTGGCCCTGCCGAACGGGTCCGCGGCGCGCTTGCGCTTCTCGACCAGGGTCGAGATCACGCCGTTGCGCAGCGCGCGTGCCCGGATCCAGTCCGCCTCGACGCGCCGTTCGGGCACCGCTTCGTAGACCGGCGCTTCCGCGCACCAGCCGAGCCGGAAGCCGGCAGCCGCCGAGCGCGAGAGGAAGTCGCTGTCGCCGCCACCCATGAAGTTGAACGCGAGTTCGAGAAAGGGCGAGCCCATCTTCTCCAGCACGTGGCGCCCGATCAGGAGATTGCCGGACGAATAGAGCGCCGGCACGAGGCCGCTCGTCTTGTAGGGCGTCGAGAAGACCGGGTGGCTCTCCCAGTGCTGGTGCGCCGGATTGTCGAACACGGGCAGCTGCGGCCCGCCGACGATGTCGGCCGGCAGCGTCTCCGCCGCCCGGCACATCCGCTCCAGCCAGTCGGGATCGGCAATCTCGTCGTCGTCGATGACGAGGAGGTGCCGGAATGTCGGGAACTGGATCAGCGCCGTCAGCCAGCCGGCATTGTAGGCGCTGCAATTGCCGCGCTCATGCGCGATGATCAAGAGGCCGGGGATGCGCCCGCTCTCGAACCAGGGACCCGCCGCCGTCACGCCCTCGCGGCCCTCGGCGTCGTTCTCCATCACGATGACCGCAAAGCGGCGCTGCGTGCGCTGCCGCTCCAGCGAGGCGAGCGTCTCCAGCACCTGTTTGGGGCGGCGGAAGGTCGGCATCGTCACGACCACGTCCACGGCCTGCGCATCGAGGCCGGGAGAGCGCGCGATCAGCGAGATCGACGGGTCGGAAGGGCGGGGGTTCATGTCGGCGCAATGCGTCCGTTTGGCTCCGAATGTCTATGAGGCTTCGTGATTAAGGGCCCGTTAAAAGCCCTGATCGCGACAGCTGGAGGTTGATTTCTGATGCCGTTGCTCCCAGGGTGATGATCATATCTCGATTGGACAGGAATGCCGATGCGGCCAGAAAACCTGCCAGCCCTGACGTCTCTTCGTTTCCTGGCCGCCGGTGCAATCGTCGCATTCCACGTCGGGAAGCAGTTCGATCTCTACCGCGCCGGCATCCTGGCCAATGGGGTATCGTTCTTTTTTGTGCTGTCAGGCTTCATCCTAGCCTACAATTATCGCGATCTGCCAGATGGCACGGGACGCTACCTCGTATCGAGATTCGCCCGGATTTGGCCCATACATCTGGCGACTTTCCTGCTGGCTTGCCTGGCGCTGGCTCCCTCGGGCGATGTCCTGTCAGCGATTGCAAATCTGCTGTTGGTTCAAGCCTGGTTTCTGCATTCCGAATATGTGCTCTCGTACAATTCGGTGTCGTGGAGCATTTCAGTCGAGGCGTTTTTTTACATCCTGCTGCCGCTGCTGTTGGTGGCGACCCGGCTCGGCCTGATCGTAGCCTGCATCGCGTCGGCTTCCTTTCTTGCCGCCTGGCTCGTTGGCCAGTCGGGCTTGTTCGATGCGGAAACGCAGCGTCATTTTTCGCTGCATTTTCCGCCGATGCGACTAGCGGAATTCGCGTTCGGCGTGCTCGTCGCCCGCTGGTTCATCGGCGGGCGCGCGGGGCATCGGCTGTTGTCTGGAACCGCAGCGGAGATTGGCGCGGTGCTCGTCGTCGTCGCTTGGCTCCTGCTGCTTCGCGAGGCGGCGGTCTCGCTTCGGACAAGCGGCAATATCGCGCTGTTCTCCTGGCTCTCAATTTGTGCCGGATTCCCCGCATTCGGCCTGCTCATATGTGTGTTCGCAAACGGGGCTGGGGTGTTGTCACGGCTGCTGAGCTTACGTCCCCTCGTTCTGCTGGGAGAGATCAGTTACGTCACATATATGTGGCACCAACTCGTTCTGCGCTTCATCATGGAGCAGGGATATGTCGAAGAGTTCGGCACTGCCGCGGTCCTGACGCTCGGGATGGTGGCCGTGTATGGAGGATCCTATCTGCTGTGGCGGTTCGTCGAGGTTCCGGCCCGCAGGACTATCCTTGCGAAGTACGATTCTGGCCGGCAACGGGCGAGTGTCGCTGGCGCCTAGTGCCGGATGTTTGTTCCTCCGGCGCCATGGAGACGGGTTAACCGCGCATTAAACAAATTTTATCTTCGGCCGCCGCTCAGTCCGAATTCCGATACGCCGAAGGTAATTTCGGATACCGGCTTAACCCCTCCGAGATGCGCTCGTGCTAACGCCTCGTGGCAACAGGAAGCCGCAATGCATCTGGTATTCGCCACCTCAATCGTCCCTTCCGGAACCGCCACGACAGGCTATGAGATCGCCAATGCCGCGATCGTCGACGCGTTGCGGCGGGCGGGGGTCAAGGTCACGGTGCTGGGCTTCATCTGGCCGGGCGCGGCGCCGTCCGATCCCGAGCATACGATTGTCCTTGGCGAGGTCGACGTCCGGACGGATAATGCGTCGGGTCTGCAGAAGGCAAGCTGGCTGCTCAGAGCGATGTCGACGGGCCTTACATTCTCCTCGGTGAAGCTGCGTGCGGCGACGCCCGACCAGGTCCGCGCGGCGCTTGCCTCGATCGGACCCTACGACGGCTATGTGCTCAATGCCGCCCAGTTCGCCGGCGCCTTCGAGGATGTGTTTCGCGACCGGCGTTCGATCTTCGTGGCGCACAATGTCGAATACCGTTCGGCCGAGGAGAACGCGGCCGCCGCGCGCGGGCTGATGCAGAGGGTGCTTTATACGCGCGAGGCCAGCCTGCTGCGCGGCATCGAGCGCAGGCTGTGCGACCGCGCCGATTTCGTCTGGACGCTGGCCGAAGACGACCGGCCGCTGCTCGGTATCGATCGCGACGACCGCTCGTCTGCGCTGCCGCTGGTGACGCGGCTCGATCCGCCGCCGCCGCCCGGTCCGCGCGAGACTACCTGCGACGCGGCGCTGATCGGCACCTGGACATGGCAGCCGAACCGTATCGGCCTCGAATGGTTCCTGGGCGAGGTGGTGCCTCACCTTCCGGCTGATTTCACCGTCCGGATCGCCGGCAAGACGCCGTCCGACCTCGCAAGCGCACATCCCGGCGTGAGGTTCGTCGGCTTCGTGCCGGATGCGACCGAGTTCGTGCGCTCCGCCCGCGTGATCCCGCTCGCCAGCCGCGCCGGCACTGGCGTCCAGCTCAAGACGATCGAGACATTCGAATTGGGCCTGCCCTCGGTCGCGACGTCGCGGTCGCTGCGCGGCATCGCCAACGTGCCGGACAATTGCGTGATCGCCGACGATCCGGTGGAATTCGCACGTGCCCTGGTCGATGCGGCGCGCAATCCCTGGCCGGACGCCGATGGCCGCGCGTTCCACGCCGCGCAGCGCGCCGCGCTCGACCGCGAGATCGCGCGCGGCCTCGCCCGGATCGCCGACGCCGGACATGAGGCCGCGGCATGAATCTCCAGCCCTCGCCGCCGCCCCAGCCCCGCCTGCCGTCGATGGAAATCCTCGGCGTGCCGGTGGTGGCCATGGGCTGGCAGGAGGCGTTGGACATCCTCGGCGGATATCTGCGCGGCCGCTTCTTCATGCCGGTCGGCTTTCTCAACGCGCACAATGCCAACGTCGCCTGCGCCGACGGCGAGTTCGCCCGCGCGCTCGAACGCTTCCTCGTCCTTCCCGACGGCGTGGGCGTGGATATCGCAGCGAAATGGCTGCACGGCCGACCTTTTCCGGCGAACCTCAACGGCACCGATTTCGTGCCGGCGCTGATCGCATCGATGTCCTCGCCGCTCAAAGTGGCGCTGCTCGGCGCGACGCAGGAGAACGCCGGCGGCGCGGCCGAACAACTGTCGGCCCTTGCGCCGCAGCACGAGTATCGCGTTATCCATGACGGCTATTTCACCAAGAAGCAGGAGCCGGACATCATCGCCGATATCGCCGACTATCGGCCGGACATCCTGCTCGTCGCCATGGGCGTGCCGCGGCAGGAGCTTTGGATCGAGCGCAACCTGACGTCCATCCATTGCACGATGCCGATCGCCGTCGGAGCGCTGCTCGACTTCCTCTCCGGCCGCGTGCCGCGCGCGCCGCTGTGGGTGCGGCGCCTCAGGCTCGAATGGCTCTACCGCCTCTGGATCGAGCCCGGCCGGCTGTGGCGGCGCTACGTCGTCGGCAACCCGCTCTTCCTGGCGCGGGTGCTGGCGCAAAAATTCGTCGGCTACCGCGCCGGCACGGAGCGCGTGCGCGATGCATGACGTGCTTCGCCGCACGAACGCGCTCGTCACGGCAAGCTACAAGCCGGATCTGGAGCGTTGCCGGTTGCTGTGCGAGACGGTGGACCGCTACGTCACCGGCCATTCGCATCACTATATCCTCGTCGCCTCGGAGGATGTCGCGCTCTTTCGGCAACTCGAAGGGCCGAAGCGGACGGTGGTGGACGAGCGCGACCTGCTGCCGTCCTGGCTGCGGTCCTTTCCCGATCCGTTCTTCCGCTTCCGCAAGCGGGTCTGGCTCTCCCCGCGCACCATGCCGCTTCGCGGCTGGCACGTGCAGCAGCTGCGCCGCATCGCCATCGCGCATCATGTCGGCGAGGAGGCGCTGATCTATTGCGATTCCGACGTCGCGTTCCTGCGCCCATTCGATTGCCGTTCCTTCTGGAACGGAGGCGACCTGCGCCTTTTTCGCCGTGACGGCGCGCTTGCCGGCGACGACCTCGACGACCAGCGGCTGTGGGCGAGCAATGCGGGCAAGGTTCTCGGCCTTTCCGCGCCGCCGCGGAACGACTATATCGCCACCGTCATCGCCTGGCGGCGCGACGCCACGACGACGATGTGCCGGCGCATCGAGGAGATCACCGGCCGTCACTGGGTCGCCGGCATCGCCTCGAACCGGCACTTCTCCGAATGCATGATCTACGGCCGCTACGCCGACGAGGTGCTGGAAGGGCAGGGGCACTTCCATGCCTCCAACGAACTCTGCCGCGTCTACTGGACCGGCCCGGCCCTGTCTGACGACGAGTTCCGCGAGTTCGTCGCCGCGATGAGCCCCGACCAAGTGGCGATCGGCATGCAATCCTTCATCGGCACGGACATCGGCCGCATCCGCAGGCTCATCGAGGCCTGATCAGACCGTCTTCGCCGGCAGGCGCATCGCACTGTAGGTGAGCAGCGCCGAGGCGATGTAGAGCAGCGCGAAGACCGCGTTCAGCACGATCACGAGCTGGCTGACCTCGAGCGACTGCACCAGCACCAGCGCCAGAAGCACCGCCTTCAGGCCGGCGAGCAGCGCGAGATTGATCGCGCGCAGCAGGGTCTGGCCGCGGGCGAACAGCAGTTCCGCCTGGTATTCGACGAGATTGCGCAGGCCCGGCACGAACAGCGCCAGACCCAAGAGCGGCGCAGCTTCCGCCACGTTTTTGCCGAGCAGCGTCGGGTAGTAATGCAGGATCACCGCCAGCACGGCGAGCGCCGCTGTCGAGGTGACGAACACCGCTGCTTCCAGGCCCACCCGGCGGATGGTCCTGGCCAGAAGCTCGGGCGCGCGCATCAGGCGCTGCACCAGCATCATGGTGAAGGTGCGGATCGGGATCGCCGTCAGGTCGACCAGCCGCATGATCATCGCGTAGATGCCGGCGAGCTGCGCGCCGCCGAGCGCCAGGACCAGCAGCTTGTCCATCTCCATCTGCAGGTAGAACAGGATTTCGGCCCCCGCCACGTAGAGCGAATCCGGCAGGCGGCGCAGATAGACCCTCGGCCTCAGCCGCAGCCGGCAGCGCGGATAGAAGAAGCCCGCCGCGATCAGCAGCGAGACGGCGTTGGCCGCGAGATAGAGCAGGCTCCATGTCGGCAGGTCGCGCACCGGCATCAACGCGAAGGCACTTGCCGCGACTGCCCTGAGCACCGTGCCAAGGATGACGAGCACCGACGCGCGGCCGAAGCGGCCCATGCCGTTGTTGACGATCACCACGGCCTCGACCGGCCGCCACAGCAGCGCCTCGGCCGCGATGACGGTCAGGAAGACCGGGAGCGCCATCTCGCTGCCGAAGAACAATGCATGCGCGGCGAAGCTCGCCAGGCCGAGAACCGGCAGCGAGATCAATGCCATGAAGATGAACCCGGCCGTGAACACGCCGATGAGGGCAGGGCGCACGGTGGCGGTGCGGTAGAGCGCGGTGATGTAGCCGAAGGCCAGGATGCGCGACAGCATCACGCCGGCCGCCGATGCGGTCGCGAACAGGCCGAATTCGGCGATCGTGAGCGTGTTCGCCAGCGCGATGAAGTAGATCAGCGAGAAGATCAGCCGTCCGGCCGAGCCGCTGATCGCGCTCGCATAGTCGCGCAGGACGCCGATCCGCCCGCGCAGCACCGCGGAAATCAGGGAGGCCGGTTTCGGTTCGATTGTTTCGCTCGGCGTGACGCTGGACACGCCGCAACCCTAGCGGGGAAAGTTTAACGCGTCGTTCAGCATTGCTGCTCGCCAAGGTAGAACAGTCGTTGTGGAGCACGTGAAAAATGTGGTCTTCGCCACACATCTTGCCACAGAAATTAACCATTTGTTTCCCATGGCTCTTTAGCGTGCCTTAACGATTGGCAACCCTCCAGTCGGCACGCATGACCCGAAAAGGCGCTAGGGGCGAATGATCAACCCGGACCATCGAGACCAGGGAAGACCCCCGCGTTCTCTGCTCTCGTTCGGGCAGACGCCGGCGAAGCCCGCGGCAGCCGGTTCGGCGACGGCCGGCTTCGACGCTGACGAAACCCCTCCCGCCGAGCGGCACCGCATCGCGCGCGCACGCCGCGAGGCGCGCTCCGGCCGTCTGCTCGAGGCCCTCGCCGCGCTGCCGGAGACCATTGAGGAGGAAGCGCCGCGCCCCACTGCCGCTCGGGCGGCACCCGTTGCGCCGGCTCCGGCGTCCCGTGCGTCCGAAGCAGCCGCGCCGCCCGCGGCCGCGCCGGCTCCTGCCGGGGAGCTGTGGCGGCCGTTGATCGACCCGCTGAAGATCTGGAACGGCATCGTTCGCTCGCGCTGGATCATCCTGACGACGACCGTGGCGGGCGCCGCGCTCGGAGTCATGATCGCGCTGTCGACGCCGAAGAAGTTCGAATCCGTCGCCGAGCTCCTCGTCGACCCCCGCGACATCAAGATCAGCGATCGCAACGTGACCGAGGGCGGCCTGCCGTCCGACGCCACGCTGGCGATCGTCGAGAACCAAGTGAAGGTGCTCACCTCCGGCAACGTCCTGGCCAAGGTCGTGGACAAGCTGAACCTCGCCGCCGATCCCGAGTTCAACGGCGACGAAAAGAGCTTCGGCCTGGGCGCGCTCGTCTCGGAGCTGCGATCGATCTTTTCGCGCAGCGAGAAGGGCGAGGGCGACATGCGCCGCGCGCTGGCGATCCAGGGCCTCGCCAAGAGCCTCGACGTCGAGCGCGGCGGCAAGACCTTCGTGGTCTCGATCTCCGCCGTCACGCAGAGCGCCGAGAAGTCGGCGCTGATCGCCAACACGCTGACCGAGACCTTCCTGCAGTCCTACGGCGACATCCAGTCCGACACGGCGGGCCGCGCCTCCGACGAACTGTCCTCGCGCCTTGCCGAGCTGCAGAAGGGCCTCGACGAGGCCGAGCGCAAGGTGGAAGCCTACAAGGCCGAGCGTGATCTCGTCGACGCGCAGGGCCGGCTGATCTCGGACGACGAGATGGTCAAGCTCAACGACCAGCTGACCATCGCCCGCGCCCGCACGATCGAGCTCAACGCGCGCGCCGCCTCGATCCGCGACCTCAACCCCGATGCGGTGGTGGGCGGCAGCCTGCCCGAGCAGATCAGCTCGCCGGTGATGGCGGAGCTGCGCACGCAATATGCGACGGCCAAGCAGGAGGTCGAGCGCCTGTCGGTCCGGCTCGGGCCGCGCCATCCCGAGCGGCAGTCCGCCGAAGCCCAGCTTGCCGGCGCGCGCGATTCGCTCGCCTCGGAGCTGCGTCGCATCAGCTCCTCGATCCAGGTCGACCTCAAGCGCGCCGTGCAGCTCGAGCAGGACCTCGCGAGCCGCCTCGCCCAGCTCAAGGCGCGGCAGGCGCAGGTCAGCGAGGACCTGGTCACCGTGCGCGAGCTGGAGCGCGAGGCGGCCGCCAAGCGCGCCGTCTACGAATCCTTCCTGCTGCGCGCCCGCGAGACCAACGAGCAGCGCGGCATCAACACCGCGAACATGAGCGTCATCTCGGTGGCCCAGCCGCCGCTCGAGCCGCTCGGCCCGTCGCGGGCGATGACGGTGATCGCCTCCACGATCCTCGGCTTCATGGCCGGCATCGGCATCGGCGGCGTACGCGGCGCCATCGACAGCCTGCGCTCCGGCGGGGGCGGAAGCCCCGTCCGCCCGGCCCCGCGCCCCGCGCCCGGCCGCCCGCGCGACGAAACCGACGACGAGATCGACCGGATCATGAATTCCGCCGCGCGGCGCGAGGCATCCAAGGCGGCCACGGCGGCCGCAGCCCGCAAGGCCGAACCCGCTCCGGCCGTCGCATCGGCCGACGCCAGGAAAAGCGCCGCGGCGCATCCCGAGGCCTATCCCTCTGCTCCGGCGCAGACCGGCCATCCGGCACAGCCGGTGCCTCAGCCTACGCAACCGCCGGGCTGGTACGATCCGCAGGCGGCCTACGCCGCCCACCAGCAGGCCGCCTACCAGGCCTGGCTTGCCGCACGCCCGCAGCACCCGGCCTATCCGCCGCAGCCGGTGCCGGCGCAGCACTGGGGCTCGTGGTCCGGCGAGCCGGGCCATGCCCAGCCGGTTTATCCGCAGCCGCAGATGCCGCTGAACATGCAGGCGCCTCAGCCCTGGCCGGCGCAGCCGCAATTCGCGCCCCCAGCCGGCTGGCAGCCGCCGCAAGAGATGATGCAGCCGCCGCAACCCCAGTCCTTCCAGCAGGCGCAAGCGCAGGCGGATGCGAGCTCGATCGACGAAATCCGCGAGAGCCTGCGCGAATTCCGCGACGCCGTTCGCGAACTCGCCGTCAGCCGCGCGCGCGGCCGGATGTGAAGCAGGAATTGCGGCATAGTACGCCGCTTTGACAGGTAGGACTTGCCGCCGTTTCGTGGCATGACCGCGCCAGCCGAAGCAGGAGGGCGCATCATGGCCGAGATCATCGACGGCAAGAGGGCGGGCGAGGACGTCGCCGCGAAGGTGGCGAAGGCCACTGCCGAGCTGGTCGATAGGACCGGCGTCAAGCCGGGTCTCGCCGTAGTCATCGTCGGCGAGGACCCCGCCAGCCAGGTCTACGTCGCCTCCAAATCGCGCAAGGCGCGCGAATGCGGCTTTCATTCCGTGCAGCACACGCTGGCGGAGGATACGCCCGAGGCCGAGCTCCTGGCGCTCATCGACGCGCTCAACGCCGATGCCGCGATCCACGGCATCCTGGTCCAGCTTCCGCTTCCCGCGCATATCGATTCCGGCAAGGTGATCCAGGCGATCTCCCCGGACAAGGACGTCGACGGCTTCCATTTCATCAATGTCGGCAAGCTCGGCGCCGGCGTCCTCGACACGGCCTTCGTGCCCTGCACGCCGGCCGGTTCGATGCTGCTGATCGAGCGCATCCACGGCCGCGACCTGTCGGGCCTCAACGCCGTCGTCGTCGGCCGCTCCAACATCGTCGGCAAGCCGATGGCGAACCTGCTGCTCGCCGCCAACGCCACGGTGACGATCGCGCATTCGCGGACCAAGGACCTGCCGGCGCTCTGCCGCACCGCCGACATCCTCGTCGCCGCCGTCGGCCGGCCCGAAATGGTCAAGGGCGACTGGGTGAAAGAAGGCGCGACCGTTGTCGATGTCGGCATCAACCGCATCCCGGCGCCCGAGAAGGGCGAGGGCAAGTCGCGCCTCGTCGGCGACGTGGAGTTCGCGGCCGCCGCGCAGCGCGCCGGCGCGATCACCCCGGTCCCCGGCGGCGTCGGGCCGATGACGATCGCCATGCTGATGGCCAACACCCTCGTCTCGGCCTACCGGTCGGCGGGGGTGGAAGGGCCGACGTTTTAGGAGAGTAGGGGAATAGGGGAGTAAGGGAGTAGGGCAACAAGTGAGAACGGGCTTGCAACGAAAGCCGATCTGAGTTGCCTTCCCCTACTCCCCTACTCCCCTACTCCCCTACTCCCCTACCCCCCCACCCCCCCTCCCCCCCACTCCCGCTCCCCCCCCCTCCCCCCCTCCCCCCCCTCGCCTCCTCCCCCCCC